>Ga0255761_10000036_pt1 | contig 117704 bp, 112 predicted proteins | sample 071ome_29_FD_179961 | JGI IMG/M metagenome (GOLD analysis project Ga0255761, IMG submission 179961) | Coastal salt marsh microbial communities from the Groves Creek Marsh, Skidaway Island, Georgia - 071407BT metaG (version 2) | ecosystem: Environmental > Aquatic > Marine > Intertidal zone >... | reverse complement strand
AATAATCCTCAACGTAAATTTATCAGAGGGATCTATATCATTTCTTTTCGAACGTTTGTATAATAATGATGATATAACTCAACCAAAAATCCTCAATAACCAATTATATTATCTAAAAGGTGTTTCATCTAAATACGAATTTACTTCTCTTGAAATTCAAAAACTTTTTATTAAAATTCTCTCAAAATCAGATTTCACAAAAAATCATGTATCAGTTTCATTAATTCAAAAATAAATTCAATTGCAAGCTGTCTTAATTAAACTTTCATAAATTATCTTTTTTGACAACTCCAATTGACTCACTTCCATTCTTTCATCAGTTTGATGTAATAATTCTGTAGATCCAGGACCAAAGATCACAAATTCAGGTTGATTTTTTAAATATTCCATAAAAACTGCTCCATCCGTCGCATAATATGCTCCCCCAATTTCAATTTCTCTCGATACATATTTTTTAGTATTTTCCATCAATAATTCTGCAAAATTAGTCGTTTTAGATAAAATTGAGCTAGCACTTTCTATCAAGTCAAAATCAAATTCAATTTCACCATCAAATTCTTCTACAACTTTTTTGTATCTTGATATGACCTCATCATTAGTTATTCCCGGTGTTACCCTACTATCGAATCTAGCACGAGCATATTGTGGAATTACATTGGCAGCAGTTCCTCCCATTATAGTTCCAGTGTTTAAAGTCGTTTTACCAAGTAAATCATCTTCCCAATCTGGAATAACATTATGAAGTTTAGGTATTAATCTTGCTAGTTCTTCAATCGCATTTACCCCTAAATCAGGTCTCGATGCATGAGCTTGTCGTCCATTAGAATGAATATCGAACCAAACTATCCCTTTCTCTCTTGTTTTTGGCTCTAAATTTGTAGGCTCTGCAATCAATATATTACTTGCATTTTTTATTAACTTTTTGTCAATATAATTTTTTGCTCCTAACAACCCTGTTTCTTCCTCTGCGGTCAATGCCAAAAATATTTCTTGTTTCAAATCAGACTCATTTTTTAATAATTCAATCATGACACATGCTAAACTAGCAGTCCCCCCTTTCATGTCAACTGATCCTCGCCCCCATAATTCTCCATTTATTATTTTACCAGAATATGGTTCATGTGTCCAATCATCAATTTGACCAATAGGTACCGTATCAATATGCCCAGATATTATGAATTGATCGGTATTGCTAGGTCCTAAGCTAACATATACATTAGCTTCTCCCTCTTTATAATTATCAATTTGAGGATTTAAACCAAATTCTTCTAAATAATCAAATATAATATTTGCAACATCTACGGTATTTCCTTTAATCGAAGGTGTTTTTACTAATTTTTGAGTTAGTTTAACAACATCATTGTCCATAATTAAAAATTCAATTCTCATTTTTGAACTTATTTCACTTCAGTTAAATTAATTCCAAAAATATTTGATTACATATCAATTTACATGTCATATTTGTATATCATATATGCGTAAATCTAAACATAACTTAACTTTAAACTTATATTTACTTCTTAATTCTCTCATTATAGGCATTCAATGTCTAATTTTGCCTCTGTAGCTCAGGCGTAGAGCGACACATTGGTAATGTGTAGGTCGCGGGTTCAATTCCCGCCAGGGGCTTTTTCTTTAAACTCATTCATAAATAATTGATTTTTAAAAAAACAGATCAATTTTCTTTGTCTATGCACATGAATTTATATTTTTTATAGAGAATGATAAAATATGGTCGATTATAGAATTGAAAAAGACTCCATTGGTGATATAAAAGTTAATAATAATGTCATGTGGGGTGCCCAAACACAACGTTCAATACAAAATTTTGATATTTCTCAACGAAAATTTCCAATTCAATTTATAAAATCCCATGTAGAATTAAAAAGAGCTTGTGCAATTGCTAATAAAGAATTAGGTATGTTGGATGAACAAATCGCTGACGCAATAATTAAAGCCTCTGAGGATATTTTAGAACGTAATTTATATTTAGATATGTTTCCATTGGATATTTTCCAAACCGGTAGTGGGACTCAAACAAACATGAATGTGAATGAAGTTCTAAGTAACATCGCCATAAAAAATTTAGGAGGTACCCTTGGTTCAAAATCCCCTGTCCATCCAAATGATCATGTTAATTTGGGACAATCATCTAATGATACAATTCCTACTTCTATGCATATTGCATCTATCCAGTCAATTATCAAATCATTAATCCCATCTATAGATCAATTAATAAATGGATTAACAGAAAAACAAAATGAATTTTCTGAAATCATTAAAATTGGAAGGACTCACCTACAAGATGCAGTTCCACTAACAATAGGACAAGAATTCTCAGGTTATATTGCACAATTATTAGATGCTAAATTAAACATATCTCAAACCAAGGATTTTCTAAAAAAATTAGCCATAGGAGGAACCGCAGTAGGAACGGGTATTAATGCTCATCCAAAATTATCATTAAAAGTATGTGAAATATTATCCAAAAGGATAGGTGTAGACTTTGATCATACAGGAAATAAATTTTCGCTTATAGCATCAAAAGATCTTTTCGTTATGCTATCTGGCTCATTAAGGACACTTGCAATTACTTTAATGAAAATATCAAATGATATTAGATGGTTAGCATCTGGACCTAGAGCAGGATTGGGAGAATTAATCTTACCATCAAATGAACCTGGAAGTTCAATTATGCCCGGTAAAATTAATCCAACGCAAAATGAAATGTTAATCCAAGTAGCAGCTCAAGTAATCGGTAATGACACTGCAGTATCCACTGGTGCTCAATGGTCTTATTTAGAATTAAATCTCATGAAACCAGTTATTATCTCAAATATTCTTGAATCAATTGAAATTTTAAGTAAAGGTATGACTTCATTCAATAAAAATGCAATTCAGGGTTTACAAGTAAATAAAGAAAGGATCAGTAATCTATTGGAACAATCACTTATGTTGGCAACTGCTTTAACTCCTCATTTAGGATATGACAAAGCTGCAGAAATTGCCAAAATAGCATATAAAAATAATCAAACCATAAGAGAGGTTTTGGAACAAGGAAAATATCTAAACAAAGAAGATATTGATAAATTCTTAAATTTTCAAAATATGATCTAAATCTCTTGTAATTTTGTTTATTTTTTAATTTAATTAAAATAATTTTAAATTAGTATTAAGAATAGTCATGTTGTTGAATACTTGTAAAAAATGTATTTTAGATGATGGTGGGTGTTGCACCTCCGTCCATATAACCATCCACAAAAAAGAAGCAAAAGAATTTATCAAAATAAAAAATAATAATCAAATTCCCTCCGGCCATAGCTTTCAGATAGATGAGGATGACCCAAATCTCTATACATACAAATCAGGAGATGATCCATGCATGTTTTTGGACAAAAATCAACTCTGCGAAATTTATGAAAATCGACCAACTATTTGCCGAACGTTTCCTTTAATGTGGATTGAAAATAAACAGAAATTAAAATACTATGTAGATACAAATTGTCCTTTATATGATACTAATACGCCCTCCGAGTTAATGAAAAACATCACTAATCTTCCGTATCCTAATTTAATAAAAAAAATAGGGGAATTAGATTTCGATATTTCAGATAATGATTATATTGAATTAAATCTAATCTAACTCTTCATCGCATATTTTTTTTTCCTCAAAATGAATTCTTATTATATATTATAAATTCAGAATATTATGAAAACATATCTTATAATTGGAGGTACAAGTGGAATTGGACTTGAAGTCACTAAAAAATTATCAAAAATGGGACATCATATATACGTTTTCTCAAGAAATAATCGAAATTTAGATGCATTGCCAAATGTGGTTTTTCATGAAATAGATGTAACTTCCGAAAATAACACTTATCCCGAAATTGAACAAATAGATGGTGTTGTTTATACACCTGGAAGTTTAAATTTAAAACCTATCCGAAATGTTTCGACAGATGATATCCAAACTGATTTTACAACAAATGTAATTGGGATAATTAAAATCATTCAACAATATTACAAACAAATTAGAAAATCCGGTAGTTCTATTGTCCTATTCTCATCAGTTGTAGCAAAAATAGGTATGCCATTTCATACATCAATTGCAATCTCAAAAGGAGCAATCGAAGCCTTAACAAAAACTTTGGCTGCAGAATTATCTCCTAAAGTCAGAGTTAATGCAATCGCCCCATCTACAACAAATACTCCATTGACTTCTACTATTCTATCAAATGAATTAGCAATTAAACAGGCATCATCAAGACATCCGCTCTCTAATATTGGTGATCCAAAAGATATATCCGAATTAGTAATCTATTTATTATCAGATAGCTCAAAATTCATGACTGGTCAAATAATAGGTATTGATGGTGGTATGTCAAGTGTTAAATTGTTCAAAGGATAAAATTAGTACCTCATTTTATTTAATGGTCCCCCTCAAATATTAATTCGTCTTATCAACAATATAATAAACATTTAATATTAACTTAATTAACAATGGAACAAGATAAACCTACCAAATTAGATGATAATGTAGTTCCATATTTGAAATTTTTTCTTTTATTTCATACTACATACTTTATCTCAAGTCTCACTATATCTATTCTAAATTCATTTTCACCTAATTTTTTTTCATTCTTTAACCGTTTCTTCGACTCTTTAGTTCTCCCTATATTCAATGCATTATTTATTTTAATCACTCTCAAGATAATACTAACTTACTTTCCAGATTTTTCAAATCAAAAAACAATCCCTTTTTACATACCAATTATCGCCTTTCTTATATCCTCCCATCCAATTGACATTTACATTGATGGTGACACATTCAAAGTTAATTATTTTACAATGGATTATTTTAATTATCCAAATGAAATATGGACTGATATATTCCTATTGATCATTTCTATTTTCTTAGGATTTCAATTTAATTTAATTCAAGGAAATTCAAAAATTAAATCATCTGCCATTTCAAACTATTTTTCATATTTAGGCCAAGAAATTGTACTGGGGGTGGTTTTATTTCGCATCATTTACTCACTATCTATTTCCTTTGTTTATGGTAATTTTGAATCAATAAACCTTACTTACTCTATAAAATTATTATTAATATTATTATGGCAATATAGCACTGTTCCATCAAAGTGAATTCTTAACATTATATCTATTTTATGTTTTTTAATTTTTGATATGCATTCTCTCATATGGTCTAACTAAATGTCTTTGAGCATATAGAGTAGGTAATAATATTTGTCCTTGATAGAATTGTCTTTTTTTATAACTAATTTCAGGTGTCACTTTTGATAAATCACATTTTCTACACTTATATTCCGCATATAATCCCTTATTTTTCATTCTTTTTCCACAATCACACATTGGGGGTCTAATTGACATATCTTCTTCAAGATTTACTATCAAAATGGACTCTAGTTTTATGACTTTCATTATTTTAGCTTGTTTTAAATCAATTGATCCAGTAACATAAATCAAATCTGATATAATTAGTTTGTTAAAATGTAATCGCAGTTTTTTGGTAGGTTCAAAACACATAATTTCAAAAATCTCATCTTGATATATCCCATATGATCTGACATGCCCTCCTCTTATGATTTCTGGTTTAGAAATTAATTGGATTAATCCTGAAAATACATCATAATTTTTAAAATTACGATTCTCACCAATTACTTTCATAAGATGAATATCTGTAGCTTGATTTGTTTTAAAAATACTTATTTTTTCTATATCTTCAAGAATCTTAATTTTCTCATAAAATTCAATAAGATCATCTTTATTATTACCTCTAATTCCTAATAAAACAGGGTCTGGCCCAGAAGGTGCCATTAAGACTCTTTTTAAATCATAATCATAACTTGAAAAAACACTCTCAATTTTTTTTTCTAACATGGGCACATTTTTTAAAATTAGGTCTCTCTTTTTACTCCAATTTTTTTCAGTTCTATATACTAATAATTCATAAGTAAAATCAAATTTCATGTCTGCTAAAATTGCTGCTGCCGCTCCAATATATGATTGATTTAATTTGGGCCAAGAAAAAATTGGCTCGACTTCATCTAATAAATTAAAATTAATATATTCCACTAAACTATTTTGATATAATTCAATATTAGGTATTTTATCAAAGATTACAACTGCAGGGTCCTTACCTTCGGTTAAATCATATTTAGATTGATCTAATTTGATTTGTTCAACAATATGCCTCCCTAATTCATTAATCTTCAAACTCGTTTCGATAGAAATTGAAGTTGCAGCATTACCCCTTGTTTTTTCAGGTATGTTTGGATTTAATCTAACAAGATAAGGCTCTCTTAATAATTTCAAGTGTTTATCGACGCTAATTAACTTATCAATTATATTTGTCATGGTCCATGTAGTACATCCTCCAAATTCACTATCTGTTCCATCAAGTCCTATATGGAAAATATATTTTTTGACCATAATCTTGACTCTCTATCATTCATTTAATAATTTACTTGGGGTCATTGAATAAAACGAATTTTATATTATAGATCGCTCAAAAAATTAAAAATTATAGATAAAAGAGGTAATTTTATAACTGTTCCAAGCTAATGATAATTATCCATGAAAAATACTGTAATTTTTGGGTTCACAAAAAATGAAATTATATCATTATCTCTCATGATTTTGCTTTTGAACTTGGGTTTTGGATCCATAGTAAATAACAGTTTTTTTTCTAATACCGATCGTAATTCCGTATATATCATTTTATCAATTTTAGTATTTTTATATTTATTTACCATTGCAGTACTTTTAGAAATGGGATTTAAACTAAATAAATTTGAAATTATATTGATACCATCCTCAATAATATTAATAATTGGTATTGTTTTATATTACGCTAATCTTCTACCTCCTTTAGTAGATGATGACCCTATAGATATTACAGTCCTTCCTCCCATTAACTCAGATGATGAAATAGATCGTTCTATTTCGACAGATATGAACTCTAATCAAAAAAATATTAATAATACTATAAATCAAACCGAAAATCTATCTCAGACAAATACCTATTGGCAAAATATTATTAATTCAATATCTATCCTAAGTTTTGTTTTCATAATAATCATGATTTATCAATGGTATATCAAGCGTAATAATGAAATCCCCGATTTTGGTGTAGGTAAAATTAAAGATTATACTAAATCAACATATCATACAAATAATTCTATAATTGAATATTATATTTTATCCTCAAAATTGATAGAGAAATATAAAGGACAAGCTCCAACATGGTATTCTCCTACAAGATTTTCAAATAATGTTCAAGAAAAACCAGGCCCCCCCCTTTCAAGTTATTTTGATATTTTGACCTCTCTTTATGAAGAGGCCAGGTTTGGGAAAATAAAAATGTCTGAGCAAAAAGTAAATGAAAGTAAAGATTTATATGAACAAATTAAAAACTCCACAGAAAATACTTACAATAAAGCAATAACAGAAACGGAGTATGACAAATGAGTTCACATATAGTACTAAATAATACGGTAATTCAAATATTATGGATCCTCTCAATTTACTCTCTTATAAGGATTGCATCAACCCGCATTGTTCCTCGTTATTCAATTTTTGAATGGAATTACAAAACTAATGTATCAAAAATAAAATTAAAAGGTAATATTGTTACTCTATTACAGATCTATGGTAAATTGATTAGTAGTTCTAATGAAGACCTAGCTACCATAATAAGAGATGAAATGAGTAATAACGCATCAATATTTTTTAATAAACCTACAGCATATTTTGTAAAATATAGATCTAACAGAAATATAATGTCAAGTTATTTTGAGGACCCTATTTTTATCGATTTTTTTGTTAATCCAAAAGAATGGTCTGAAAATGTATTAGCCACCAAAAAATCATTTTTCTCCAAATTTGTAAAATCTCCAAAAATAAATCAAAATTATATGAATAATTTGAAAAATATCATTTCAAGGTTTGAGAATGAATTACTTAATAAACAAAGTCAATCACATTCAAGTATAGAGGTGTAAAATTAAATGACTGATGACCGAATAAATGCTATATTAGATGAAATTTCCAAAGTTATAGTGGGAAAACAATTAATATTGAAACGAGTATTGGCATCACTACTAGCCAATGGCCATATTTTATTTCATGATGTTCCAGGATTAGCAAAAACTATGATGGCAAGATCATTTTCTATGGTATTAGGTTTAAGTTATAACCGTATTTCATTTACTCCAGATTTATTGCCTGCAGATATCACAGGTGTCTCCATATTCAACATAAAAAATAATGAATTTGAATTCAAAAAAGGTCCAATTCACTGTTCATTATTATTAGCTGATGAAATAAATCGAGCATCTCCAAAAACCCAATCAGCATTATTAGAAGCCATGCAAGAAAAAACATTAACTATTGATGGTCATACTTATCAATTAGGTCCACCTTTTATTGTGATGGCCACCGAAAATCCACTTGAATTCGAAGGTACCTTCCCATTACCAGAAGCCCAATTGGATAGATTTTTAATGAAAACAACAGTCGGATATCCATCTTATGATGATGAAATAATTATTTTACAAAATAGAATTGCACGTAAAAAAGAAGATTTCAAACTTAAACAAATCCTATCTGCAAATGAATTAACAAATCTACAAAATGAAGTAGAAAATGTTACAATTTCTCAACCTATAATTGAGTATATCGTAAAATTAGTATCAGAAACAAGAAATAATCCTAAAATTTCTGTAGGTTCAAGTCCAAGAGGTTCATTGGGTCTTTTATCTGCCTCTAAATCATGGGCATATATCAATGGACGAAATTTTGTTAATCCTCAAGATGTTCAAGATGTATTTATTCCTGTTATGGCCCATAGAATAATTTTAAGATCAGGTGATCTAATAACGGGTATAACTTCAGAAAGTGTATTAGATGAAATTTTGGAAAAAATAACTGCTCCAAGAATCGAATGATTGAGATTTGTGATATAAATGGATTATAATGATAATATAAAAAATTACGATTTTATCATGATATTAGTTACAATCATAATGGTTCTAACTCAAAATTATTACTGGTTAATTATCTACATCACATATTTTATTTTTATAATTTACTCAACAGAAGATACTAAAAATCAATCTTTACTCATCGCAAATAGATCTCTTGAAAATACTAATTTTAAAGAAGGAGATCAGATATTGACTACATTAACAATAACCAACAACAGTGAATACATATTTCATGGAGAAATCATCGATAAATTACCAGATGAGGCCATAATAAGTGATGGATCAAATTTACATCTTTTGTATTTAAATCCAGGTGAAACAACAAATATTACCTATAAAATGTATTTTCAACGCAGAGGAAAATATACAATAGGTCCTATTGATACCAGAGAGATAAATACAATACTAAGTAAGGAAAGAAGATCTATAATAAAATTAGAAACAGAGATTGTAATTGTTCCATTTCCAGATAAAATTTCTGGATATAATTTATCACCATATTCTTTAACTTCTATAGGGGGTTTCTTCAGTTCAAAATTAGTAGGTGATGGAATTGATTTTACGGGTGTCCGAGAATATCAAAATTCTGATCCTATGAACCGTATAAATTGGAAATCAACTGCCAAATTTAATAAGTTATTCTCAAATGAATTTGAAATTAATAGGACTATGAATATGATCATAGTATTAGATTTGACTGAAGAATCTCAAGAAATTGCAGATAGTTCAGTTCGAGCGGCATTGGGATTAACCGAATTTTTAATGAATAATAGAACAAAAATAGGTCTTATTACCTTAGGAAAATACATAAATTATCTGCCTGTGAAATCCGGTAAACGACATCTAATAGAAATCACTGAACATCTAACTAATGTCAATACAACCACCTCTATCAAAGATACAGGACTATTTCAATCCCGACTCAAAGAAACTCTAAACAAAATTAATAAATCTAATAACGATGTTATTTTATTTTCCTCATTAAATAGATCTGAAAATGCTTCAATTTTATCAAGCTCTCTAACAAAAATTGGGAAATTAACGGTATTCGCCCCAACCGCAATATACTCTAAACAAAAAAATGATTTATTGTATAATGTGGCAAAGGACATTTTAGAACTAAGAAAATTATCTATTAAAATGACTTTAAATCAAAAAGGAATACGTATTTATGAATGGTCTCCAAATATCCCTTTTGAAAAATCTTTAACCCATTGGAGGTCTTAACATGAATTATACAAATTTATCTCGATCATATAAAATTAATATTTCATACTTTGAAAAAATAATATATCTTGCCCTTATTATCCAAATTATTATTTCTTCATTTCATTTATTTCTGCCAAGAACTTCTGAAATTTCCTTATTATCACAAGGCCAATTAATAATTATTGGTTTATTATTTATATTACTTACAACTTTGATTTCATCAAAAATCATCGATCAAAGTGCAGATATATCAATTTATGTATTTCGAATTATTTGTGTCGTCGGAATTACCCATCAATACTACATGGAATATGATACGATCTTAATAATTTCTGTTTATGCAGTTTCACTTTTAATTGAAATCATAATCACTCCAAAAATTAAAATTTTGAAAAGAACACAAGTTTTTGTTGCCAATGATAAATTGACAAAAGAAGTAATCTCAGCAATGAATAATGGTAACGAATTTATGAAACATCAAATTTTATGGTTATCTAATGTTTTGAAATTCTCATTCATAGTTATTTTATTCAGCATATTGGTTTTTAGGACTCTTGAATTTCTCTCCCTTTTCTTTGACAGTTACATTAATTACTTTCAATTATTTGGTATTATTAGTTTAAGCTGTATTATTATTTTGATTCTTTACAAAGGATTTCCAAAGCAAAACGATGTCAATCTTTCATTAAACAATTAAATTTACCTAAATTAATATATTATCCATAGTTTTTGAATAAAGTCATAAATAATTAAAATATTCAAAATATAACATGACGGTAACTCCAGATGATTATTATAAAATTACAAGAATAAACCATTTAACTTCAAATGGTCAATATCTCATATGGGACGAAAAAAAGCCAAATAGAACCAATAATGAATATCAATCCTCACTTTTCCTTTATAATACAATTACAAAAACTAAACGAAAATTTACATCAGGAGATAAATTAGATCATTCACCAAAATTTTCACCTGACGGTAAAATGTTAGCTTTTTTATCAAATAGAAAAGGCAAAAATCAGATTTACATAATTTATTTAGATGGTGGAGAAGCTCATAAAAAGACCAATACAAAATACGGTGTCAATGATTTTAATTGGTCAAAAAATAGTAATTCATTAATATTCACATGTCCAATACAAAGGAAAGAAGATATCCATATTCAATCAACCTTCAATTCAAAAGAAGAAGAAGAAAACTATCAATCCGAATTAGATAATCTTTCTAAAAAAATGAAAGATCCTTTGATTATTGAAGAATTAGTTTACCGTGAGGGAACTAAATATAAAACTCCCAATACATATAATCACATTTTCTCCTTAGATTTGATAACAAATGAAATAAAACAGATAACCTCAGGGAACTTTAATTATTCACTTCCTATTTTTAAAGATAATCACAATATTCTCACATCATCCAAACAAGACCAACCAATACATTTGAGCGAAGAAGTATCAATATTCAACATTGATTTATCAAAAAATAACTCATTAAATTTAGTAACAAAATATAGGCACTTACAAAACACCGCAATAATAGGAAATAATGTAGAAAATAGTTTTGTGAATTATATTGGCTCTGGTAACCCCGCAGGTCAAATATCAAAGTGGCATTTGTTGAAAGATAATAAATTAACACCAATAAATGAAAAACTTGATAGAGGAATATTATCAATAAAATTTTATAATAATCATATATACGTAACTGTCGAAGATACAGGTCGAGTTGATATACGTCAATTTAATGAAACCGATAATACCTTTACAAAACTATTTGAAACTAAAGAAAGCGTAGTTGATTTTTCAATATTGGATAGTGGTGAGTTATATTTCATAGGAACTTCCTCTAAAACGATATGGGCAATATGGCGATGGACTAAAGAAAATGGGGTTGAATTATTTCATGATCCCAATGCATATGATCTATCCTCAAAAACATTAATCCCCGCAGAAGAAATGTGGTTCAAAAGTCAAGATGGGATTGATTATCAAGGATGGTTTTTCGATGCGAAAGATAATAATTCGAATAATAAAAAACCTCCATTAGTACTCTCCATACATGGAGGTCCACACGCCATGTGGACTGATGGCGGAACAATGATGCATGAATGGCAATGTTTGGCTAGTGCCGGATATTCAGTTTTAGCCATAAATCCTATCGGAAGTCAAGGATATGGTGAAAATTTCAGTCAATTAATTATTCCCCGAAAATGGGGTTTAGATGACGCACGTGATTTATTACATGCCGTCGACACTATAACTACGAGGATCGATAAAGATCGTATGTATATAACTGGTGGCAGTTATGCAGGATTCCAAACAGTAAATATTATTTCACGAGATCATAGGTTTAAAGCAGCTGTAGCACAACGAGGTGTATATACTTTTACTAATTTTGGCTATGTTACCGATATTTCAAGATGGTTTGGCTATCAAATGGGAGGGACACCAAATGATGACTCAGAAAAATTAAATGAACTTTGGTCTTTATCTCCATTAGGTAGATCAAATTTGATTGAAACTCCCTTATTAATAATACACGCGGAAAATGATTTTAGAGTTCCTATTTCAGAAGCAGAAGCATTATTCACATCACTAAAATTACAAAATAAAGAGGTAATTTTTATTAGATATCCACGAGATGGTCATGAATTATCAAGGTCAGGAGAACCCGATCATGTAGTAGATAGAATAGAACGTATAATTTCATGGTTTAATGAACATCCATAGAATATTTTTCGAAATTTCTCATATTATTAAATATTTCATATAACTTTTTTATTATCTAAAATTCTTCCAAAATTATGTTAACAATGACATGGGAATTTTCAAGTATGTTCACAGTCAGTTTAATGTTAATTTTCATACCATTAACTAGTGTTTTTGATGATTTATTAGTTCAAACTTGGTGGTTTTCATTATTTCCAGGGTTAACTTTTCTTATTATTGGATTGACTGGTGGTTTCATAACGGAAAACAATTATAAAAATGCAATAGTTTTTTCCTCTATATCTTATTTAATATTGGGTTTATTTACAACTTTAATTGTCACAATAAATTGCACTGACGCAAATTGTTTCTATATTGAATATGTTGCTTATTTTGGCATACCTGTTGGTATAATATTAAATACGCTCGGCATTTTTGCAGGTTTTAAAATCAGACAAAATTTATTTTAAATCAAATATTCTTTTTCCTCAGGCGGATTTGGCATAATTATTGGGTTATTATTTTTAAACTCATCCAATAAGTTTTGTGCACCATTATTGTACCTTGAAAAATTAACAAACTCTCTAATAGTGTTCATTGTGACATCACTCACTTGATGTTCCATAGAGCATGCATCTTCAATAGATATATGTTCAGGTATCCCTAATACCTGTAAAAGATCGACAATGATGGAATAATTTTTATGAACAGTTTCTGCAATTTTCAATCCCCTTTCTGTCAGATTTATTTTCCCATATTTTTCATAACTCAAATATCCTTCATCTGCCATTCTTTTAACTGCCTCACTCACACTGGATAGTGATCTATTCATTAATTTCGCAATTTCTGAAATCCTCGCATTGCCTCTCGATTTCAACAAAATATAAATTCTTTTTAAATAGTTTTCAGTTGTTTCACTTAAATGAGGTTCCCTAGGTGGTAATGCTCTATTTTCCATAATTGATCTCTTACTAAAGATTATAACAATATAATAAAAAATATATCTTAATCCAAAGTACCAATTGAGCTTATATTCATATTCTTTATTATTTATTTTATATCTTCATCTTTAAAATATATTAGATAATAGGTGACATGTTAAAAGATTTTAACGAATTATGGCCCAATGGTGTAGCTCGGCCAATCATCGCGGACTCTCACTCCGTGGACCCGGGTTCAAATCCCGGTTGGGTCATATATTATTGATTTAATTGGTATTGCAAATTATTTGAATTACATCACCATCACTGGGAATAAATGACTCTAAACTACCTGTTTTACTTTCTCCATCAACACTCATGGTGACTGTACCTGTATTATCTAAAACATTATTTGATGAAAATGCTTTTTCTAAGTTTAAATTAATTTGTTCTGCCCAAATTTCAAAAAACACACCAACATTTGGAAAACTACCATCATAATTTTGGGGCAATTCTACATGAATACGATTGTCTGTTGAATGAGTATGTAATGGTTTCATACAACCACTTGATATTCCAATATTGCTCGGAATAGTTAATGAATCACCATCTATGACTATGTTTAATATAAAGTGATAGTGTAAACCATAGGTGGCATGGTCTACACAATAATCTTTTAGTGATGCATAATTTCCATCACTAGTAGGGATGACTTCTCCTCTATATTTTTCAATATCAGGATCTTCCTCCCATGGATCTGAAGTGAAAGATCCAGAGAAAACCAAAATAGATAATAATAACATTGATACTAAAAATACTTGAACAATTTTTGGAGTCCCCGATGAGGTGACTCCTTTTTGTAATTGTTTTTCTTCAATATTTTTTCTTAAGTGGCCATAAGCATCATATTTTTCTTTCCTATCTTTACTCATATTACCATCATCTCTTGACACTAAAAAAATCAATTGGCATTTAATGGTTCTATTTTTAAAATATCATACAGAAAATTATTCACGGTACTCTAAAAAAAATTAGGTGGATTTTTGTGGTTTTCTTAATTTCTAGTGAGAATTATTTGAATTACATCTCCATCCTTTGGTATAAATGACCTCACACTGCCAGTTTTACTTTCTCCATTCACACTAAATGTGACCTTACCTTTGTTATCCAATACATTATCAGATGAAAATGAATCAACTAAGTTCAAATTACTTTGTTGAGCCCAAATATCAAAAAACACACCAACGTTTGGTAATTCCCCATCATAATTTTGGGGTAACTCTACATGCACGAGATTATCTGTTGAGTGTGTATGCAATGGTTTCATACAACCATTTGCTATTCCAATGTTACTTGGGATTGTTAATGGATTACCATTTATATTAATTTTCAACGTAAAATGATAATGCCTACCATATGTTGAATGGTCTACACAAGAACTTTTTAGTGCTGCATAGCTTCCATCACTTTCAGGTATAACATCCCCTCTATATTTTTCAACCTGTGCATCATTCCAAGGGTCAGAAGTAAACGTACCAGAAAATAGTAAAATGGATAATAATAACATTGATACAAAAAATATTTGAACAATTTTTGGAGTCCCCGATGAGTTGACTCCTTTTTGTAATTGTTTTTCTTCAATATTTTTTCTTAAGTGGCCATAAGCATCATATTTTTCTTTCCTATCTTTACTCATATTACCATCATCTCTTGACACTAAAAAAATTAATTGGCATTTAATGGTTCTATTTTTAAAATATCATACAGAAAATTATTCACGGTACTCTAAAAAAAATTAGGTGGATTTTTGTGGTTTTCTTAATTTTCTCTTCAAAGTTTTCCATTGACTTTCCATAATTTCTTTCCATGTTAAATCAGGATATTTCCGATACATCCAATAATCATAGATGAATAATATTATCCCACCAAAGACTGTAATTATTAATATTTTAACAAATAATGATAATTGATCAATATATGTCTCATATAAGTCTATAACATAATTAACTCCCACTAATTCCGGATCAATCAAAACATAAATCCATGTCACAAAATATCCTATCATTAATGGCACAGAACCTGGTATAAAAATTAAAATTAAAATTAACCATTTTAATAACCACCATGCAAGCGAAAAATAATACTCTGCAACTTCTTTCGCTTCACTAATAGACACAGATTCTGTCATTTAGTTTCTCCAATGTTATTAGATTAAATAGCCTTTTATTTTTGTTATATTAATTAATAAATTATAGTTCATTTTTTTTTATATCAATTTCTATTATAAAATTGGTGCGGGGGACGAGATTTGAACTCGCGAACCACTAATGGACTGGGACCTAAACCCAGCGCCGTTGGCCAGGCTGGGCGACCCCCGCAAAATATCTCTCTTCTCAGAGTATACCACTTCCTCTTTTACATACTTTTAAATTTTTTAATTGTATTCAGTCACTTAGCAAATGCATTTTTGATATATCAACTTGATAAATTCCATCTTAATCTTTTTGCTCCATCTTCTAATTTATCAAATGATGCAAACACTTTATCTCCAAAATTAATTTTCTCGTTATTGGTTTCATTCAAAATACCCGTTAATTTCTGACCATTATTTAGTTCTACAATCGCTAATGTGTATGGTACTTTTTCTAAATGTGTAGGTGGGGCTATGTGAATAATCGTCCATGTCAATATTTTCCCCTCAGTTTCAATTTTTTCAAATGTTTCCAAAGTTATTCCACATAGTAAACATATGGGTCTTGGGGGGACAAATATTTCATTACATTTATCACATTTTGTTCCTACAATAATTCCATCGTTAATAGATTTCTCATACTCATCTACTACTTTTATTATTTTATTATTCAATTGATCCCCTCCAATATATGACAAACAATAGTAGATCCAGACCCTCCTAAATTTTGTGACATACCCATGTTGGCATCTTTAATCTGTCTTTTCTCGGCTAATCCATTTAATTGTTTAAATAATTCTACCAACTGTGACTGACCTGTTGCGCCAATCGGATGTCCTTTCGATTTTAGTCCTCCGGACATATTCACTGGAATTAATCCGTCTCTTGAGGTATCTCCATCTAAGGTAATTTTACCCCCCTCTCCTTTTTTACAAAAGCCCATATCTTCTATCGCCATAATTTCTGCTATTGTAAAACAATCATGAACTTCTAAAATATCAATATCACTCGGAGTTAGTTTCGCTCTTTCAAACGCCTTTTTTGCAGCGATTTTTGTCGTTGCAAATCCAGTCAAATCAGATCTATCATGTAAACTCATAGTATCTGAAGCTTGAGCAAACGATCTAACTTTGACTTTTGGTCCATCATGTTTCTTAGCAATTTCCCAAGGTACAAACACAAGAGCTGCTGCACCATCAGTAATAGGGGAACAGTCGTAAAGGTTTAATGGATCTGCAATCATAATTGAATTCATAGCTTTCTCCATAGTGATTTCTTTTTGAAATTGTGCTAAATTATTATTCACACCATTTTTATGATTTTTAACTGCAACTGCAGCTCTCATTTCAGAGTTGGTGCCAAATTCAAATTCATGTCTTCTTGCCATCATTGCAAAAGCTCCAGGAAAAGTTAATCCTGATGCAACTTCATAAATATCGTCTGCGCACATCGCTAATGCCTCAGTTACATGTGAAGTAGGTAAGTTTGTCATTTTCTCTGCTCCAACAGATAAAGCCACATCATACATTCCTGATCCTACTGCAATTATTGCATTCATCGATGCTAAACCACCTGATGCACAAGCAGCTTCAACTCTTGTTGAAGGTGTATTTTTTAATCCAAGATAATCTGGTATACCCGGTGATGAGTGCATTTGATGTTCGAATATATCAGGAGATAATAATCCTGCATAAATTGTATCGATGTCATTTTTATTTATATTTGCCATTTCAATGGCTTCTATTGCAGCACTTGTTATCAATTCTCTAGAAGTTACTCTGCCTAAATTTCCAAATTTGGTATGTCCTACACCAATTATTCCAACTTCTCTCATATGTGTAACAACTCAAAACCGCCAAATAAATGGTTCATTTCAACTTAAAACTTTTGACTATAAGAAATATTATCTAACGTTATGAAAAAATACATTTTATTACAAAATATAACAACAAAAAGTAAAATTCTTCAAAAGTAATCTTTAAAGTATGCATTGAGAATATAGCATATGTCATTGAATTTACAAGAACTGCCTCCAAATCCTATGGAACTGTTTAATTCATGGTATGATCAAGCTAAAAGTAACCCATCAATTTTAGATCCAAATAAAATGTGTATTTCAACAATTAATAAAGAAGGTTTTCCAGAATTGAGATGGGTTTTAATGAAATATCATGATCTTGAAAAGATCCGCTTTTTTACTAACACAAAATCTGCTAAAGCATCTCAAATAGAATTAAATAACAAAATTGGAGTTAACTTTATTTTTCGTTACGAAGATTATTTCAGGCAAATAAGGATAACTGGTTATGCAGAAACATGCGATACTAAACATGCTGATGATTACTTTGCAACCAGATCTAGAGGTAGCCAGATTGGAGCATGGGCATCTAATCAAAGTGAAAAAATACATGATCGATCTACTTTAGATCGTCAATATAATTATTATGAGGATAAATTTAAAGATAAAACTATTCCTAGGCCACAACATTGGTCTGGTTATAATATCGTCCCAAACAAAATTGAATTTTGGCAATCTGGAAAATATAGATTGCATGATCGTTTTGTTTATGAAAGAACTCTGGATCAAACTTCATGGGTAATCTATCAAATTTCTCCATGATTTTTAAAAATACTATCTACTTAGAATTTATTTCAATACCATCTTTGTATGATTTGAAACTAACATTTGAAACTGTATTGCCTACTCCCTTAATACTTCTTAAATTATCAATTATAGTATCTGCTAGATTAGACATATGATCAATTGCAATTTCTACCAAAAAATCATAATTACCAGTAATAATATGGACTTTATTTACATATTCTAATTTAGATATCTCAATAGCAACCGTTTTTTGATCTGCAGCCTCACCTGGATTAAAAGCTACTTGAATAAATGCAGTTAATGGTAATCCTGAATTATTATAATTTATTTCAGTTGTATATTTGTCTATGATATTTCTGTTTTCCAAACTTTTTATTCTTTCATAAACTGTAGGTCTACTTACATTGGACTCATTAGCAATTAAGCTAACAGAACTACGACTGTTTACAATTAACTCTTTCAATATAATACTTTCAATTCCGTTGATTATTCCATTATTTAACATGTGTTTAATTATCCACATCTCATTATTTGCTTTCATAATATCACTTAAATTTACAATTTGTAAATATATTGTTAATATATTTTACATTTGTAAATTTTAATACGATTTTAATTTAAAATATAGCTTTTGTTTTTTTATTTTGTAATATATATTGCAAATACACTTAATTATTTGTATTACTCAAATAAAATAGGTGAAAAATATTGACAAAAAATGAAAAAGAAAAAAAATATGGTCCACAAACTATCGGTATTCATATGGGTTCTGAAGGAAAGAATTCACAACATGGTCCCGTAAATACACCAATTTACGCATCATCAACATTTGCCTACCCTACCGTTAAAGAAGGAGGTTTAAGGTTTTCAGGAGAATCAAATGGATATGTATATGGACGGTTAGGTAACCCCACAGTAAGAGATATTGAACTAAGACTAGCCAAACTTGATGAAGGTGATGATGCACTATTATTAGGATCTGGTATGGCTGCAGTATCTACAATGATTTTCACTATTCTTAAAAAAGGAGATCATTTAATTGCTGATATCTCACTTTATGGAGGTACACATTCATTATTCACTCATAGATTAGGTGAATATGGCATAGAAGTTGATTTCGTTGATGCTACTCAACCAGAACAAGTATCAAAATTAGTCAAGCCTAATACAAAATTGATCTATTTTGAAACTCCTACAAATCCAACACTTAGAATTATTTCAATAAAAGACATTGTCACAATTGCAAAAAAACACAATATATTGACTGCTATTGACTCCACATTCATGTCACCAATATTAATGCAACCAATTCTTATGGGAGTTGATATCGTAATACATTCAGTCACAAAATATCTTAACGGTCATTCTGATGTTTTAGCTGGAGTAATCATCAGTAATCAATCCATAATAGATGAATGTAAATTAACTTCAGTTCATCATGGAGGTATATTGGGCCCTTTTGAAGCTTATCTCATTGGAAGAGGTTTGAAAACATTAAGAATAAGAATAGAAGAACATGAAAAAAATGCAAAATCCGTAGGAGAATATTTATCTAAGCATCCTAAAGTGAACAATCTCCAATATATTGGTGATCCAAATCATCCCCAACATAAATTAGCAAAATCTCAACAAAAAGGATTCGGCTCTATGATGACTTTTGAACTACAGGGTGATTTCAATGATGCAATGTTATTTATAGATAGTTTAGAAATTGCCACTAGAGCTGTTTCATTAGGTGGTGTGGAAACTTTAATTTCTCATCCTGCATCTACTACTCACTCAATCATAAGTGAAGAGGACAGATTAAGAGCAGGTATCACGGACACTTTGTTTAGATTAAGTGTTGGTATTGAAGAAGTAGAAGATATTATTGATGATTTTGATAATGCATTCAATAAATTAACAAACTAGTGATGTCCCTTGCCCACTGTAAATAATCAAATTAAATATCAAATAGAATTGAAAAATTGCAACATCATAATTAGAAATGTATCTGTCGAAGATGCAAAATCAATGATTGAATATGTAAATATTATATCTAGTGAAAGTGATAATTTGACATACGGTTCTGGAGAATTTAATTTCACAGTTGAACAAGAACAAAAATACATTGAAAGTATGAACAACAACCCCCTTAATTTATTTATTCTTGCAACTATTAATGATGAAATAGTATCCATAGCTCAGATACAATCCAATAAGAAAATTAGACTATCTCATTTAGGTCAAATTGCATTATCGGTCAAGCAAAAACATTGGCGGAAAGGAATAGGGAACCAAATGATGAAAACATTAATACAATGGGCAAAAAATAATAATTTTAAGAAATTAAATCTTGAAGTTACTACTACAAATGAAGGAGCGATCTCTCTCTACAAGAAACATGATTTTATTATTGAAGGTACAAACAAAAGATCTATGATGATTAAAGGAAATTATATTGACACATATTACATGGGATTAGTATTAGATTAACAATTAAGTTGTAATATATTAAAATAAAGATTTTGAATTCCTTTTCCTCATACTCAATTTTATAAAAACAATAGTAAATAATGACGACGGTAATATCCATCTCGAAATTTTCGATTCCTCAACATAACTTTTGGTAAATGAATTTGTATTTGATGAAGTTGCTGTATCATCACTTCTAACTTCCGAATCCAAAATAGTCTCTTCAAGAATGCTATACACTTCAAACTCTAATAATGAATATCCCCATCCTGTTGCTCTACTTATACCATGCATCTTAATATAACGACCATTCGCATTTTTAAGATCTATCTCATCAATACCACCATCACCATTAGAATACACATATACGGTTTTCCAATTCACAGTATCATTTGAAAGCCGTATTTCATAGTTATTTGCATAAGCCTCCTCCCATGTTAGAATTACTTTGTCTATAGAATATAAATTCTGTAAATCTATATAAATCCATTGAGGGTCTGAAAATTGTGATGACCACCTAGTAGATAAATCACCATCAACAGCATTCGATGCTTTAAGATCAGCATCTTCATTAGAAGAACTCATCGCCGGTTTATATAATGCCAAATTCTCACCTCGTTTGATCTCCCTGAAAACAGCAGTTACATATTTATCATTATCTAAATTAATCGTAACAGGATTGGTGTTTCCACTTAAATCTCCTTCCCAGTGATCAAATTCCCAACCAAATTTAGGAATTGCAGTAAGTTCAATATCCGAATTCACAGCATATAAACCTCCACTAGGTGAAATTCTACCATCTCCAATTATCTCCGTGTTCAACTCAAATGCTGGCCCTTCTAACTCTTGATAAACCACTTGAGAGCGAGGAGGAACATTATCAATAACATATCCATTCGAGAAAGTCACAGATATTTCAACATTTTGTGCATTATAAACAACATAATTATTTTGAACTCCATTTTTGAAAACATTTGAAAAAGGTGTATTTGATGTAATTGTAAAATCAGGTAATCCCATACCCGCAAAATTATGTACCCAATGATATGATTGTGCTTTACTACCTCCTGCTTCAGGTGAATAGCCAGATCCTCCTAACTCCCACATTTTTAATTCATTAGCTTTATCTATCGCTGCCCATGGATCCGTCAGAGCAAGGTATTCAGTAAATATATCATCCCAAACATCCAAAGATGATCTTTCATACGCTTGGTCATAATTTCTTTGCACATAATTAGGATCCATACCCAAATATATCGATGCAGGTGTAATCGGAAGTAACACTATACCGTGTACAAACTTCGCATCACCACCAAAATAAGTGGTATAACTATACATACTACCCCAGACAAGAGATGCAACAACATGATCATATGAGTCAACAAATACATCTTCATGTATATCAAAATAATAATTATTTATTGCTCTTACTTCATTAGTATAAAGAAAGATACCTAAATCTCTAATTGTATCATTACCGGTCAACTCCCCCCATAATATTAGGGCGGCATGTGAATTAATTGCTTCCGAAGAAGACTCTTGATTATTTCCACCAGGGTTCATGGCATTACCAGAAGCCCAAGAATGTCCTTCATAAATATCATAATTTCTCAGAAATGGAAACATAGCATCATTTCTCGATGGAGAGGCATAATCTCGAATTAAAAGATTTATCATTCCACCCCATTGATCCTCTGAGGCCCATTCAGGATCTCTCAAGGCGACTGCAGCAGCAGCTTGCACCCAATATCCATAATGGAAATGATGATCATTTAAAAAACCGTTAGAACCATAACTAGCGGGGTAACCTATCAATGTACCCCAGTTACTATCGTAATAAAAATCTTCTTGACCATCTGCTGTTAACCATCTTTGCAATTCCCCTTTTAATGCATTTAAAATTATATTTAAAGCTCCATTATTACCAACTTGCTCTGCTATAGGCAATAGTTGAGTAAGCCTTCCAACTTCCTTCCCTCCCCAATAAGTATCAATAGGCTCTGATAAATCTAAATTTGCTATTCCTTCTTCCAATAGTGCATTTAAATGGTTCATATCCATATTATCATTTGAAGGTAACATTGGTAATACACCCGAGTAGGTAAAAGAGGTTTGGTAAGAAGTCCCAATAACAGATTTCATCAACCCTCTAACTGTAAAATAGTTATATTCTAAGAATGATACATCAACACTTTCACGCCATTGATGAGGATATAGTAATAAGATTGTATCAGTTGTAGTTCCCTGCATTGGATTGGTGGTCACTTCATACGAGGTAATTAATGATCCAAATCCATCATATTCCCAATTCACCTTTGTATCAGAAACAAAATTATATGCATATTTACTAAATAATTCTAAAGTATCTATATTTCCGTCAGGTAACCCAACAATGGAAAAAAAGTCAGAAGATAAAGAAATTGAAATTTGGTTTGTCCCAGTATTGACTCCCGACCAAACTGAACCGGTTGGCGCAAATAATCCATAGTTATTACCTCTGGCTGTAGTCAAACCGACATGATCATCACTATTATAATAAATCGTGATGTCATCTACGAAATTAAATATAACATTTCCAGATGTCATCTCAAAATATGCATAAGGTGAACCATGTCCTATAGTAGCTTTCATTAAATCGGTTCCATCTATCATCATAATATCTGCAAACCAATCAGATGCTTTGTCTAATCTTGCTTCAGTTGGTTCAAAATCAGAACCACCTATTATAAATTCTGTAGAATGATGAAATTGCCCTCCTCCACTATTATGGGGAACGCTAACCTCCATACCTGATGACACAGCTTTGTAAGATAAAGGATGTGCATAAAGTGTTTCTGAATATTCAGTGAATAAAATTGAGCTTATCCAATCATTAGTTGGTATTGGTCCTTTCAAATTATCCGTTTTCCATATCATACTCGGTGGGGTACTCATATCCTCATTCTCAAATGCAGGTGGAGGAACATTAGTTCTATAACTACCCGAACCTACTCCCACAATTGTATCAGGTTCAATTAATTGTTTTTCAGAAAAGTCTGTTTCAATGTTATCTGTTTGTAATACTTCTATCTCTTTTATATTGGATTCCATATTACTGACAGCTAATGACTGTAATATAATCAGAAAAAAAACCGAGAAAAAAATCATTTTCCTCAGGTTAAATGACATAAATGATTTTAACAATTTCTTGATTTAAATATATGTATTTAATCTTGAATAAGAATTGTTTCCTTAACTTTATTCTCTATGATTAGTTTGTTTATGTGTAATATCAAATTCCTTCTTGCAAAACGGAGCATATCTAATGGGGTATCTTGATAACATAATCTTAACATATCATCTATCGACGTTACACCATCATTTATTATTCTCAATATTTCTGCTTCTCTTTCTTTTCTATGATCTATATATTTCAAAATTAAATTTTTTGGATTAAATATTGGTGGTCCATGCGAGGGTAATATTAATTCAAGTGGTAATTGCTTAATTTTTTCGCATGTTGCCATATAATCGATCATCGATCCGTTTTTATGATCAAGAACAGTCGAACCTACTCCTACAATATGATCACCTGATATCAATACATTATTCTTATCATTTAATAAACCAATATGCCCATCAGTATGTCCTAATAATTCAATAACATGATATTTAGTATCGCCAATATCAAAAATAAAATTATCATTTACATTTATTTTTTTTAAAGATGTTTTAATCTTCGAATTAGTGTTTTCATGCGCATAAATTATAGTGTTCGGATAAAATTCTTCTATTATATCTACCCCTTCCCAATGGTCATAATGATGATGGGTAAGGAAAATGATCGGTATTTTTTTTAGATTTTTCAATATTAATTTTAAATGTTCTTTCCCTTTGTCATTTGCACCTGGATCGATTAAAATGTAATTATTTTTCCCTTCAATTATTATTAAATTCGTATTAAAAAATGGTTTAATTGTAGAAGAAGCAATTGGAATTATTTGTATATCGGGATATATTTCTATTTTGGTTTGAAAACCAACAGGTAAAAAAGTTTCTTCTCTTGAAATATTAACAAAATTCTCATCATCTATCTTTTTAAGTAAATGCAAAATAGGTGGCGGTAGTAGAATTTTTCCCTCTATCCAATGTTTTATCGCAGTTTTTGGCATTATCCATTGACCTTCTACAAGTTCTTGACCATCAACTATAGGATCTATATTATCAAATATTTCTGATTTAATATAGTAATATGCAGCTGAATATACATTCTTTGTAAACGGAGGAGTATCTTTTTTTCCAATATAAGACATATTTTTAATTAATTTACTTCTCAACTGCATATCATACGGAATTTCATCAATATCTCTTTCTCTATCATTCGCCTCAAATATTTTGTCATATCCAAATACCAATCCAATCTCTTCATAAAGTTCACGAATAATCGTATTAATTACCTCTTTTTCAGTACCCATCCAATTTTCATTTAAGTGCTCATCTATTTTTCCTCCAGGAAATACCCAAAAATTAGGAAAGGTTCTAAGGTTTTTTGATCTCAATCCTAAGTAAACCTCACCTGTACTTTTTCTAATAATTGCTGACGCAGATTTGATTATATTCAACATCATAATCATAAATCCCCAATTGAAAAACTATTCAACAATGTATCACTACTCAACTTCCTCATAATTTTACCGTATGAAATACCTAATTTAGGGTGAATTATATCAAATGCAATATCACTAAGTGGTTTTGCAATATGTATATATTTTTCAATTTCAGGGTCAGGTAATGTAAAATTATCATCCTCAAAAATATCTTCCCCATAAATTATTAAATCAAGGTCAATAACTCTCGATTTGAATTTATCCTCAGTTCTAACTCTACCCATATTTTCTTCTATTTTCCTTAGAATTTTGAATTTAATATCCAAAGGACTAAAATCACTATATATTTCTATCACAGCATTAAAATAATTTCCAACATTGGTTTTCACAATTGGTTTAGTTTCATAAATCTTAGAAATCTTTTTCACATCATAAAAGTTCGAAATTTCATGTATCGCTCTTTTTATATTTACACGAGGTTCAATATTAGATCCTAATAGTATGAAACATTTTTTTAGCAAATTATTTCATCTCTCTTACTATTTCCACTCCAACTGAATCAGCAAATCTTAAGGCCATCGGTTTCTCCACTCTCACTTTAACTTTCAAAGCACCTTGTTTGATAGCAATATTTGCAATATCTGTCGCCAATTTTTCTACTAAGTACGGTTTATTATTTTCAATATGTTTTATTATTGACTTAGTTAGGGCCTTATAATTAAGCGTATCTTTTATGTCATCAGTCAATCCGGCTTGATTTAAATCATAATCAATTTCTAAGTTAACTAAAATATCTTGTAGTTTTTCTCTCTCCCAATCATTAATCCCAACAATTCCTCTTGTTAGCAAATCTTTAATTAATATTTTATCCATATATCATTAATGATTCATAGGTCCTATTAAACTTTCACCACCATCGACATTAATTATCGCTCCAGTCACATACTCATTTTCAGCCAAAAATCTAACACAATGTCCAATTTGTTGCGGGTCACCGGATTTTTTTAATGGAATATTATTAATCATATCAATCCACTCTGGTTCATTACCACTCATATGTGGTGGTGGTAAAATTGGTCCAGGTAATATACAATTCACACGAATATTTGGAGCCAATTCTCTCGCCGAAATTTTTGTTAAATGTATTAAACCTGATTTACTAATTCCATGTGAAGCAAATTTCATCCAAGGATAGACTCCACTTAAATCTGAGATATTGACAATTAAACTATCATTTTTCGATTTCAAAATATTTTCAGTTTTTTTAGTAATTAAAAATGGTGCTTTCAAGTTGATATCAATTGATTTATTCCAATCATCATAAGTTGTTTCTATTAATGATTTTTTTATAAAACTTGCTGCTGAATTAACTACTATGTCGTATGTGTAATTTTCATTTATTTTTTCAAATAAGTTATCTATTTCCATTTCACTAAATAAATCTGCAGAATATGCCTCAACCTCAACTCCCAAATCTTTTATTTCATTAACTGTGTCCTCAGCCTTTTCCTTTGACCGACCATAATGTAAAATAATATTACTTCCATAATTCGCAAGTTCTAACGCAATTGCCTTACCCACTCTATGTGCTCCACCAGTAATGATGGATGTTGATTTTTTTAAATTCATACTATCACTGTTTTAACATTTTAAAAAATTCATCTTTTTTATTCAAATCAGTTTCAAAAATTCCAGATACAGCCAATGTTTTCATGTTCAAATTTTTCTTCTTGACCCCTCTCATAGCTGCACAATCATGCGATCCCTCTACCATAACCATTACGCCTAAAGGAGAAAGAACTTCTTCAATGGTATTCAAAACTTGCTTACATAATCTTTCCTGTATTTGCAATCTTCTTGCATACATTTCAACTATTCTTGGTATCTTACTTAATCCAATTACTTTATTTGAAGGTATATAAGCTACATGTGCTACACCAGAGAATGGTAACATATGATGTTCACAAAGACTATCATAGGGTATATCTTGTACCAAGACCATCTCTCCACTTCCATAATCAACCTCAAACAAAGCATCATTAACTAAATCCACAATATCTTGGGAATATCCATCCAATAATTCTTCGAAAGCCTTAGCAACTCTAAGCGGAGTTTTTTTCAAACCCTCTCTCTCAGGATTTTCACCAAGAGCAACTAAAATCTTCGTTACCGCTTCACTTATTATCTCTCTTTGTTTTGTGAGACCAATTTTTTCATTCGTTAGAATTTTTTCTAAATTAGGTTTTTCCATTTTTTATTCACCTTTTTTTATAATTATCCAACAACCTTTCCAACTATGATATTTCTATATTTAAGTATTGACTTAATCACTATCTAATATGATGATTAAATTTTGTATCTCATTATAAATCTAATTTTTTTTAATAATATTTATCAACATAATCAATGATGATTTTTTATGCATGATTTAGTAAATATTTCTGATTTTCAAAATATATCAAAAAAAAATATTTCTAAAATGGCTTATGATTACATCAATGGAGGATCAGATGATGAATTAACATTATCTCGAAATATACTGGCTTTTAGAAACATATTACTAAAACAAAAAATATTAGTTGATGTTTCCAAAATCAAAGCTAATACAACTTTATTTAATTCCTCCATCGATAATCCACTTTTACTTGGAGCAGTTTCACTTCATAAGTTGTCTCATCCCATGGGTGAAGTAGCAACAGCTCAAGCCGCAGAAGCCCTCAATACAATAATGCTTCTAAGTTCTCTTTCAAGTACTTCTTTGGAAGATGTATCATCTTCATCTAAATCTGATAAATGGTTTCAATTGTATTGGAATAAAGATCGAACATTGACCAAAGATTTGATACACCGTGTGAATGCGTCAAAATATAAAGCTATAGCCTTAACTGTGGATGCACCTGTTTTGGGACATCGAGAAAAAGATGTTTATAATAAATTCACTCTTCCAGATGATATTTATTTAGAAAACTTCAGAAAATATGCTCTAGGGAAATTACCCGTCCCCCAACAATCAGGGTCTGGTTTAGCTCAATATGTAGGGCATAAAACTGAAGACTCCATCACTTGGTCCGATTTGGATTGGCTTAAATCAAATACAAATTTACCAATTATCATTAAAGGACTGCAAACTTATGAAGATGCAAAATTAGCATTAACACATGAAATACAAGGTATTATTGTTTCAAATCATGGCGGTCGTCAATTAGATGGTTCATTATCTTCCATAGAATGTTTACCAAGAGTTGTTGATGCAGTAGATGATCAAATTGATATTTTATTAGATTCAGGTATAAGAAGGGGAAGTGATATTGTAAAATCAATTGCATTAGGCGCTAAAGCCGTATTAATAGGAAGACCATATATTTGGGGATTAGGTGCTTTTGGAAAAGATGGTATAATTGGAGTTTATAACATACTAATAAAAGAGTTCCTCACCACAATGAAGTTGATCGGATGTAATGATATAAATAAACTAGATCATTCTTTTCTTGAAGATCACTCAATACCAAATTTTTCTTAAATTTGTTTAATCTGACAAAATATACTTTTTAAAAAATTAATTTAATGATAATTTTGAGATGAGATATACCCAAGATGATCCCTTAATAATGATTCCTGGTCCAGTATCAGTAAACAATGATGTTTTCAAAAAAATGTCTAAAAGAGCATTTGCTCATACTGAAAACACATTTACAAAAGCATTTCAAGGATCTTTACAAAATCTTCAAAAATTACATCAAGTTTCAGAAAAATATACTCCTGTTGTCATAGCAGGCGCAGGAACATTAGCCATGGAAATTGCTATGATAAATTTATATGATGATAAAAAAACTAATCATGGATTAATTTGCCAATCAGGATATTTTGGTGACCGATTTTCATATATAGCTAACTCTTTTGGATTTAGACATAATAATTTGATATCAAAAATTGGTGAGGGTATTAAGGAAGAAGATTTAGTTAAACAATTTAAAAACAATCAAACTGATTTTGCCTTTATTCAACACGTGGACACATCTACTGGTGTATTGAATGATATCAAAATGTTTGCTGAAGTTTGCTCTGATTATGATGTTATTTCAGTGGTAGACGGAGTATGTGCATTCAACGGCCAAGAATTAAAACAAGAAAACTGGGGTATTGATATTTACTTAACTGGCGCCCAGAAAGCACTCGCTCTTCCTCCTGGTCTGGCAATTTTGATGTACTCGCCCAAAGCTAGAGAAATTTCCGAAACACAAAATCATATCCCTAGCTATTACTCAAATTTAAACAATTGGTGGCCAATAATTGATTCATATATGGCTGGGGAAGTAAAATATTTCTCAACTCCAGCAACTAACCTAGTTGTTGGACTTCATGAAATGTCTCAACAAATACTTTCTGAAGGAATATATAATGTTTATAATAGACATAAACAATTAGCTACATATTTTCGAGAAGAATTAAAAAATCAAAATTTCAAATTTCTTACAAGTGATGATTATTTTGCAAATACAATGAGTACTCCTCTTTATTTAAATGAAGAAAAATCTAACGATTTTCGTAAATCAATCCTTCAAAACGGAGTACTAATCGCAGGAGGTATTCAAAAAGGCTATGGTCATAAATATTTCAGAGTAGGGCACATGGGTAATGTTACAAAAGAAAATATTGATTATACTTTAGATACAATAAAAAAAGCACTATAACACAAATTTACTCGCCCATCATTCTCCAACACAGCAAAGTACCAATGGTACCAAATTCACCCCAAGTCCTCATCAACATTTTTGCATTTTTAATATCCGGTACCTCAGACAGGTTATACAATATCTTTAAACCCTTTCTCACAACTAAATCCAAGGCCGCACTAACATCTAATCTACCAAGACTAAATATCATGAACATATTCACAGTCCATGGTCCTATCCCTTTAATTTTAGTATAGTGCTTTAAAATACGCTCACTATCATATTTTGAGTGATCCAATATTAACCTGTTTTCAAGATCTAAATTTGCTAATCTAAGTAATGTTTCCCTTTTGGAATTGGTAAGACCTATTTCTTTGAATTGATCAATTGTTAATTCCGATACATTTTTTGAATTTATAATTTTTACTTCATTTTGCAACCTTTCTATGAATATTTCGGCAACTTTACCACTTATCTGTTGTCCAATCACCCAATAACATAAACTTTCGAAATAAGAAATATTCAAGACTTTTAGCTCAATATCATTATTTTCAAAAAATAATGTTAATTCGACATTATTTTTCAAAAATTCATTTATCATATTTAATGTTATGATATTTGGTCCATTTCCCTTAAGATAAAATGGTGTATAATCCAAATTTCCCACCTTAAGCTATCCACAATAGAGGAGTTATTTGTAATAATATTTGAGATAACACATAGGTAATTGCTATCCAATCCTTTGCATTTTTAAAATTATTAATAAATTCATTATAGCTCAATAAAGAATCTGAAATTATAAATAATAAAATTCCAAATAATGATGTAAATCTCATCAGAGTAGGAGTTGTAGATGTTATTACAAAACTCAAAACTAAGATAAATAATATAGTCACTACGATTGTGTAACACAGATTCGCAAATTTTATTGCGTCATTCATCTTCTCTGAACTACCAACTTTGTTATACAAAATATAAGCCGTGAATATACATAGTATCGTAATTAAAAAATCGTATAAGCCTTCCAAAGAAAACTCTAAATTATAACCTCCTATGTTAAATTGATAAAACGATATAATATACATTATATGAGCAAGTCCAAACATCATAACACCATCAATTGTTCTGAAATTTGTAATCTTGATATATTCTGCCATCAACATGTCTCCAAAAAATGATAATAATATTGCTATCAAGAAATAGTTTAATACTGAAAATTCATATTCAATACGCCCGAGTATACTCCCAATCAAAATCATGAAAACCGATATTATGAAATCTCTTTTCTTTTTAGTTTTTAATCTAATAAATAAGAAAATTAAAGAAAATAAATAACATACTAAAGTAGGGATCACTTATATTACTAAAGTATCCTCAATTAATTAAACTAACTTTTTGAGAAATAAATTCTTGCTCATTCAATTCTTAAATAAGTCAAATAAGAAAATATCTGTCAAAATTGCGTCAGTATCAATTTTTGATGGAGTTAATATCGTATAATATATTCCACTTTTTACTCCCTTGCAATATGCTAATTCAACTATCGCTTTCTTATCCCCTCGTTCATGTTCATTGAAGTTAAAATAATTTTTATGCCCCAATAATTTTCCTCCATCATTTTCTTTGTCAATGGATGGTAAGTCCGTTATTAGTAATTTTATATTTGGAAAATTTTCTGTTAACCATTCCATAAATTTTGGATCAAAATGAATGGGATTTGTATTTGAAAAATCAAAATATTGATCCAATTCAGAATATTTAGTTTTAACAATCAATATTTTAATATCTTTCAGAAGATCTAACTGCTCTATATGTTCTTTCTTAACACAATTATCCTTAAAACTAATATTCGATAGATCTACTAAATAAGAAACTCCCATTAAATTCGACCTAGGGATTTCATCTAATCCTATTCCTTCTTTTTTCAAATGCATGGGTGTTTCAATATGAGTTAAATTATGTGGTGTGAAATTTAAAATATTGACATTGCATGATCCACCTTTGCCTGTATCCCCCGTAAAAAATTGGTTTTGGAATGCAGTCTGAGAAAATTTAGTCAAATCAAAGGCGTTAGGTTGTAAATTTTGTTTTATATTTACACCTCGACTAATACTTCTTGGTTCACCTAATTTGTATTTTTTATCATTATATATCAGAAATAACATAGACCAATCTCAACATCATCTTTAAAAAATAAATTTTAAAAAAAATAAATTTTTATTAGCATATTTTAGATTATAAATCATGGGCATATGACCATTCTTTCCACATTTATACAATTTACAATAATTAAGCTATTCTATCTTTATTTTGGTTATGATGAGTTTATATTTACCGTGGTTTCTGGATTGAGATCATGATTGGGATCAACTACCCACCCTTCAATGGCCATAACTGACACCACCTCATCAGGTGTATCTAGAGCTAGCAGATGATTATTATCATTATCAAACAGATCGCCAAACGCTATGGGACTGATCTGTCTCATGGTTCCATCTCCAGCTCGAACTGTGACAACATATTTTTGCAAATCTGCATCTCCTGGCTCATCTCCATTTTCCAGCCTTATCCCTCCAGACCAGGTTACTCGTACAACCTGTTTGATTTCTGGATTATCAGGTACTCCTGAACCGGTATAGGTATTTCTACTGGGTCGCTGGCCTTGAGTTTCTCTCCACATAGACTCCGGTACCAACTCAGCAAGCACCAGAGTAGGTCCATCAAGAAGTGGAACAACCTCAATGAATGATCCTTTGAAATTAATTGATCTATCCATGGAATACAGGTTACCCACAATTTCCACCATTACAGCAGGATCATCGGTTGAACCGTAGAAACCAGTAAGCAAAACAGTTCGCAATTCTCCCTCATCAACTGCTGGTGCGAAGGTGACACCATGTACATAACCTAGTTCACCGGACTCCATGGTAACTTGAAAATCTCCAGCCTGCACCGATGAAAGATCTACCTCATCTGAAAAGATTACGGGCATGCCATCCATACCATCGGAACCCATGACAAAATTATTTGCTGCTCTGGGTAGTGTATCATCCAACCCAAAAAAGGCTACTAGTAATCCATCTGTTATCACAGGAACACCAATATCTTCATCAGTATCCGTTTGTTCCAGGCTGGTATACTGATATCCATAGGGGTCATACAGAGTATGTCCAATAGGAAATATGATCAAGACACTCAGGATCACAACCGGAAGAAGAAACCAGCTATGGAGAAAGATGGGTTTCTTATAAATACCATTTACATGCTTACGCATGTGCCATGTTGCAAATTCTATCTGAGTAACCCTGCCTATCAGCAACAAGCTGAAACCAATAAATATTGATACAAATGCCTCCACTCCATATGAAGGTGCATGAAAAAGGTTTACAATAACGATACTGCTATACCCCGCTGCAAGAATATATTTTTTGTAAGCATTGCTGGAGAGGCCAAGGATAATTACAGCCATGAGTAAACCGATGATATTACCAGTAATCCGAGGGAATTCAATCAAATATCTGTTTACATGAACGAGTATGTCTAGTAGGTTCCACAGGAACAAATATACGGCCAGAGTGGGAGTTGCCGCTATTTTGTTGAGGACATTCATATAAGGGGATAAGTTTGTACATATTTAAATTTAATATTGAATTATCGAACATTATGGCTATAGCACTATACTCAACAAAGATTATATCATGATATTATTTTAATTTTGATCTAAATCAAACCATGATTTTAAAGTATTCCAATTAACGCTCTATATATACAATAAATCGCAGGAAGCTGAATTATATGGTATAAATCATTATGATTAAAATATTTATCATTTAATGATATTCCCTTAACTTGGACAAAAGAACCTATGAATGTAATTCCTATTGAACCTATTAACCATAATGAAATTATATCTGGAGAATAAAAATAAGATACCAATTTTATAACAAATATTAATGATAGAGATATCAAATAATTAATTACTGTAAATAAAAATTTGTCACTAATAAATACAATATATGAATTAACCAATAGTTGTATAATACCAATTATCAATATTAATAAATAGAGATCATCTGATACATTCGATATTTGTAATGCAAACAAAATAAACAAAAATGTACACAAACCTAAACCTAAACGTGTCAAAATCCAAATAGATTTGATTTTACTTTCATTCATGATAAGTTTCCATCCATGAGCAGACCCACCGAAAAATGCACTTATCCCTATACTTCCAATCAATAAACTTCCAATTATCATCGAATTTTCTAAATTCAACTCACCTTTAATTTCAATTAAAAACACTAACCACAAACAATATACAGTTATCAAATAATCTGTTAACATGGTTACAGGTTCATTAATTTTCATTAATATCATATCCATTAATTTTTTAAAAACAATTTTACATACTAACAGATTATGATTTAACATCAAATCATATTTATTACATTACCAAAGGGCATTTTATTATCATTGATAATCATCCAAATAGTATCAAATTGATAATTACCTGTTGGAATTACACCATCTCCATCTGTAAAATATATCACTAAATTCGGTTCAATAGACTCGGCATAATGAAAAACAGGTCGAAAATCAGTTCCACCTCCACCTAAAAATATATGATCAAGCACATTTTCCCCAGATTTATAATTTGATATTTTTTGAATTTTAGAATCACAATCAATAACTATCAATTCTAAATTATTTATACTTTGAATAATATTTTGCGTCTCATTTAAAAATAATTTTAAATTCTCCTCATTGATCGAACCTGAAGTATCAAATGCTAAAATAATTTTTATATTTTCTTTTAGCATTGAAGGTAAATATATGCCTTGTCCAAGCATTTTCCGGTTTGGAGAACTCCAATTCATATCATAGGGAAGTAATTTTTGAATATAGTTTTTCAATTCTGTGGTCCAATCAATTCTCAAGTTAAAATACGTTTCAACCCATTTCTTGACATTATCATCCATGTTTCCTCTTTTCAATAAATTATCATATTTTTCAAATACAATGCCCTCATTTAACTTATCCGCATATTGCACCTTGTCCATATTTCCATTTAACCCCATTAATGTTTCAATATCACAATTTAGATCCTCAGTTCCAAATATTTGAGATATTGTGTTCATCTTATTTTGAAAACTATAGCTTTCAATATCTAATAGATCATTTTGTTTCTCGTTTTCATTATCCTCTTCATTATCATCTATGTTCCTTCCTAGTTTTTCCTCTTCATTATCTTCAAAATAATTTAATAATCCTATATAGGTATCTTCAACTGATTTGTTTAATAGTGACTTAGGAATTTTTGACATATCATGTAACTCCCATATATTTTTTTCCTCAAATCTTCCTTGTATATCCCATAAAGCATTAAATACAACAATATCCGCAGCAATTCCCCAAACTTTCCTATCAAACTTTTCTTCTCTCTCATAATGTCTATAAATTATATGCATTATCATATGCAATAAATCCCCTTTAATTTTCCCTTTCCAGTGATCCCTTCCATTTATTAACTCTGCAATATAGCTTTCGGAAAAATAAAAATAAATTTTATCAATTGCAAATTTTGCTAATTTTTTTTCAACAACCATTATTTGGAAAGTAGATAACAAATGTGAAAATAGTGGCTGTTCTAGAATTAATTCAGTTTTAACTCTATTTAACTCATCTAAATATAGTTTAGCTTCATCATTTTTACTTTTTTCATAAAGAGTTTCGTACTGAAAAATATCATTAAGTCCTTCCTCTCCATGTTCCATAGTTTCAACAAATCAATTGAGCATAAAAAATTCAAGATAAAAACATGAACTGAAGAAATTTACTTCACAGACGGATAATTTCCATTAAGTAAATATTATATTAATTTCTTAATAACTAAAGTGAGTACCTCTTTGATCGCTAAAATTAATTATTTACTTAAATTATCTCGTTATAGATTTTGGTTATATTTAGGGGGCACTTATTTAACTGGCTTTATAATAGGTGCTAATTCACTAACAAATTTCACTACCGGTAAATTTCTACTTCACCTAATTTATTTTATGATACCCGCAAATATTCTCTTGTATGGAATAAATGACTTGTTTGATCAAGACACTGACATATTTAATCACAAAAAAGACGATAAAGAAGTTAAGATAAATTCTTCAAGAGATGTGTTTTATCTAAAGTCTTTACTTATACTCTGTTATTTTATATCAACATTCCTTCTCTTATCATATGATAATCTCAATGAAATTATATTGTTTCTCAGTTTTATTATCTTATCAACAATTTATAGTTTACCTCCATTAAGATTAAAGGCACGTCCAATATTCGATTTTTCCTCAAATATATTATATTTTATACCAGGAATACTTGGTTATTATCAAAATACAGGTATAATGCCCCCTATATTAACTTGGATCGGATTATATTGTTTTACTTCAGCTATGCACCTATTTTCTGCAATACCAGATATATCATATGATCGAAAAGCCTCCGTTATCACAACCGCTGTTAAATTAGAATTTAATAATTCGCTAATTTTATGTTTAATTTTTTGGTTATCCTTCTCTTTAATTTTTTCATTCTATTACCGTTTTCTTTTCCCTCTAAGTATACTCTTATTGATTTATCCACTTATCCCTCTTTATATTTTAATAACAAAAAAAGAAAATATAGATCAGATTTATTGGTATTTTCCATACATAAATGGTATAGTAGGTTTTATCATTTCAATAACTATAGGATATCCTTATCTAGCTGAACTAATTGCATTAATTTTTTGAACGCTTTCTATCTTTTTTAATTAAATCTCTTACAATCGTTGAAGATATCAAAACCATAGGAACACCAATTCCAGGATGATTATATTGACCAGTATAATATAAATTTTTAATTTTTTTAGATTTATGTTTGGGTCGAAACATTACCGATTGGAATAAAGTATGTGATAATCCTAGCGCAGTACCTTTATAAGCATTATAATCTTTAATAAAATCTCTATGGCTAAATATTCGTTTCACCTCTATTTCTTCTCTTATTTTTCTGTTTGTCAAATCCTCTAAATGCGTAATCATTTTATCAAAATACATATTCCTTATTTCATCACTATCTTTTAATCCAGGTGCAACAGGCACCAAAATAAATAAATTTTCTTTATTGGGTGGTGCAACTGTATCATCAGTTTTTGATGGATTGCATACATAATATGAAGGATTTTTTGGCCATCCAGGCTCTTCAAATATTTCTCTAAAATGATTTTCCCAATCATTATCTAAAACCAATGTATGGTGTTCTATTTCGGGTATTTTGGTATTTAATCCTAAATAGATTAAATATGCAGATGGTGCAATTATTTTTTTGTCCCAATACTTTTTATTATAAGATCTATATTTTTCTTCTAATAAAATACTCTCCACATGATGATAGTCTGCATTAACAATAACTCTATCATAATAAATTTCTTGATCTCCAATTTTTACTCCTTTAACAGTTTTATTTTCCACTAAAATCTGATTTATTTCTTTGTTATATTCAATTTGTGCTCCATATTTTTCACTCAGTTTAACTAAAGCTTCCACAACTACTCCTATCCCACCTTTAGGATACCATACCCCCATATTAAAGTCCACATGTGACATTAATGAATAAATTGCAGGTGTGTTCTTTGGATCTCCACCTAAAAATACAACCGAGTAAAGCAATATTTTTTTCATTCTTTCAGACTCAAATATTTTATCGATTTTACTTTTTAAATTACTAAAAATATTTAATTTTAAACCTTTTACTAACAAATTTGGTCTCATTAGTGTAAAAATTGAATTAATGTTTTTGTATAAAATTTCATTGATTGATACCTCATATTGAAATTTAGCTAATTTCAAATATTTTTTCATTTTCTCCGCTCCATTATTTTCTATCTGATCAAATAATTTGAAATTCTCCTCTAAATTTGAAGATATGGTAATTTCATCTCCTTTTCCAAAAATCATTTTATAAGCTGGGTTTAACCTCACCAACTCAAAATAATCGGAGGGGGATTTGTCAAATTCTCCAAAAAATGTTTCAAAAACATCAGGCATCAGGTACCATGATGGTCCCATATCAAATTTAAATCCCTTTTCTTTGAATACTCTCGCTCTCCCACCAGGCCTGTCATTTTTTTCATAGATTGTAATTTTATAACCCTCTTTAGCTAACAAGGCGGCCGCAGATAATCCTCCAAACCCCGCTCCAATAATTGCTATCCTTTCCTTTTTATCCATAAATACACCTCATTTATTTATTAAAATTGTATTCTCTCCCCTTCCATGAAATCTCTTTCGCTCTATTAAAAAAGATATTGTCAATTAAAATCCAAGAAAGCAAAACTAAACCAATAGGCAAAATGAATAAATAATATAATTTATCATCATTTAATTCAACATCCACTAATATAGATCCGATAGAGAATATACAAAATAATACAATCACTTCTATACCATCATATCCTTCTATGATGAATACTGGTAGTGTTATTAAAGGAATAACCTTCCAAATCAACAAAGAAAATACTGCTATTATTGATCCAATTTTTTTGTCACTCATAGACTCATTTGCATTCCGACTTAAACCATTTAGTATCTCATCATAATTTGAATACATTCTCACACTGTATATCTTATTACCATTAAATGATTTAAATGAGCCTATACTTGAAATTTTACTTGCTAAATGTATGTCTTCTGCGATTTTATCTTTAATGACTTCATGACCACCAAAACCATCATATGTTTCTTTTTTAACTAAGATGTATTGACCTATAGCTAAATCTCTCAAATATTTACTCCCATATCTTCCTCCAAAAATAAGAAAAATTAATGATTTAAATGAAGGCATAATAATTTTTTCAATGACGGATAACGACATCATTTTTCCGATTATTGATAATCCATCTAAATTCATTTCTAACATTTTCTCTACAGCAACATTCAAACTATTTTTTGAATGTATAGTATCTGCATCTGTAAATAAATATAAATTTCCATTCGCTATTTTTGCTGCATTCCAACATCCCCATGATTTCCCTAACCAATCATCCGGTAATTCTTCTTCCTCAATAATATTAACTACAATATTATTCTCGTTAAAATTATTTATAGTCTTATTTGCGATTTCTATACTCTTATCAGTACTTGATCCATCCGCAACAATAATTTCATAGGTTGGGTAATTTAACGTCAAGAGATTTTTTAGACATGTTTTAATGTTATTCTCCTCATTTCGAATAGGCAATATAATTGAAACAGAAGGCAACTCTGTAGAATTCACCATATTTCTAATGTTTATGTTTTCATATAACAAGTACCTATAAGCCGTCAATAACAAGTAAAGTATTATTATTAATGAAGATGCAAAAATATTCGAATATATTTTTAATCCTAATATCTCTATTATCTTAGAATTAATTGCAAATCCGATATTATATACAACTAACAATAATATAAAGAATTGATCTAATAATTTATACCATGTCATCTTATAATACCATTCTAATGTTTTGGCGTCTTGTAAAGAATTATCAAAGATAATAATTTTATTATCACTTTTCTCAAATTTTTTATCAGCCTTATTTGACCAAATAGTTAAGCATTAAAGAAGATATATCCACAAGTGATTATAAATGACAAATATTTCTGAAATTGATATTCCTCAAATTTCCATCAATAATATGAAAAAATTGATCACTGGAATCTCAACTGACATTACCACCGCAGGGACACAAGCATTAATGTTATGGGGGTCTCCTGGTATAGGTAAATCAGATTTGGTTAGACAGTTGGCTGAAGATTTAGATCGGATATTTGTCGATGTACGTTTATCTACAATTGATCCTGTTGATTTGAGAGGACTTCCCATGATAAATGTTGAAGAGCAATTAACCAATTGGCTTCCTCCATCATTTTTACCAAATGCTCAATCTGAGCCTGGTATATTATTTTTGGACGAAATCAACGCCGCACCTCCAATGTTACAAGCTTCAGCTTATCAATTAATTTTAGATAGAAAATTAGGTGAATATCAAATACCAGAAGATTGGTTGGTAATCGCAGCAGGCAATAAATTATCAGATAGATCCGTAACTCATAGGATGCCTTCTGCTTTATCAAACCGATTTTCACATTTTGAAATAATAGTATCCAAAGAAGAATGGTTTCAATGGGCTTGGCAAAATAATATCGATCCTTTCATTATATCCTTTTTACGATTTCACCCTCAATTGTTATTTGATTTCAATCCACAAAATAATAAATTAGCATTTCCAACCCCCAGGTCATGGTCTTTCGCATCTGTATATAGTTCAATAAGGGACGAAAATCCAGATTTATATTTTAAAGGTGTGCAATCATGTGTTGGTTATTCTGCAACTAAACAATTAATGGCTTTTTCAAAAAACAAAGATATGCTAATCGACCCTGAAATTATATTATCCGGCAAAGATTATTCATTGCCAAACGACCCCGGAGTTCATTATGTTATGATGGGTGCGTTGATACAATCATTATTAACAAATCCTTCATCTGATCGGATAACAAATTATTTTGAATATGCAAATTCTTTTGAGAATACATCATTCTCTGATTATGGAGTTGTTATTGTAAAAGAATTAATTAATGCTTTAATGAACGATAATCCATTAGCTAATAACGAAAATGGGATGACCATTCTTCAAAAAAACTCATCTTATAAATCATGGTTAAACAAACATTCTAAACTTTTAATGGAAATTAATTCGCAATAAATTTTTGAATTTTATCAATCACAGATTTTAATATATTATTCATAACTTTATCATCATCAGCTTCTGCAACTAAATTTATAATTTTAGAATCTTGGTGAGATGCATAAACACTCACCCAGCCTCTAGTAAACACAATTTTTGTGCCTGATAATATATCTATATTATATTTGAATTGTAAATCCTCCTCATAACTTACAATCTCTTCAAGGTAAGCAAATAAATTATTATTCAAATTATTATTTACTTCAATAGATTTAATCTTCATTGGTAATAATCTCATTTTATCTAAATACGATGATAAAGGTTGATTTAATTTTGATAAAACTTCGAGCACTTTCAATGCTATAAACATTCCATCAGAATCAACAGTAAATGCCGGTGCCCAAAAAGATCCAGAATCAGATGCACCAAATATTCCTCCTTCTTCTCTTATTTTTGATGCTATCGCACCTGGATAATCTCTAACCCTAATGACTTTAACGCCATCTTTATCCATTTTTTCAACCATCATGTCCACATTCTTCGAAATACTCTCTGATAGTATGATATCTCCTAAAGATCGATCTGCTATATATGATACTAATCCCGCTGCAACACTATCAGATGATCTTAATTTACCCTTTTCATCACAAAATACTGCTCTTCCTCCTTCTACATCAAACGCTACTCCCAGATTCGCATCATTTGCGATCACTGTTTTAGCAAGTGATACTAAAGACTCAGAATTAGGTAAACTTTTTGGAATTATTTTTGGATTAAAAGAATTTATAGCGATAACTTCCACATTTAGATCATTCAAAATACTAGGAAATACTATTGAAGTAGGACCAAGTGCACAATCAATGACTACTTTAAAATTACTATTTGCAATTGACTCTCGATCAATCACATTTTTTATTCCTTCAATATAGACGTCAGTTGCTCCAGTCGCATCTTCAATATTTATCATTTCAGCAGGAGAAACTCTTCTAATATTTTTATTTTTATAAATTTCTAATATTTCATTTAATTTTTTGAATGTTAGTTCGGCCCCTGTTTCATCAAATATTCTTATACTTGTTTTATCGTCCTCATAATGGCCTGAAGTGAACATAACACCCGCATCAGCTCCAAAGCGTCTAATATAAAATTGCAACAAAGGTGTGGGAGAACCATGAAAATCTAAAGCAGATACTCCAGTCGACATCAAACCTCCAGTAAACGCTCTCTTCATCATTCTACTATCAATTCTAAAATCTCTTGCAATAGCTATTGTAGCTTTATTCTTTAGCCATGTTCCTACTGCAGCCCCTAACAAAGCGGCATCTTCAGGTAATATTTGTTTATATGATCCTACTATTCTATTATCTTGAATAATTGACTCAAAGCTGTTACTCATTAAATGATCTCCATTTATCTCAATATCTATAATCATTATTCGTTTGTATTAACTTTATGTTTGATGGTACAACCATTTTATATTGATGATCAGAAGTTTCAATATTTACATTTTCAGATAATATGCATTTGTCAATCGAACCATCCTTAATTATAGACACATTATCCATTACGATCGAATTTGTAATTTTTACCTTTTTCCCTATTTGAATATTTTTTCCCAATGAAACATAAGGTCCTATAATTGAATTACTATCGATTCTACAATTATCACCAATTAAAACAGGTGGTGTAATTATACAACCATCACCTATTTCAACATTTTCTCCAATAAATTCAAATTCATTTCTCTCATTTTCCCTTGCTAAATATGGCTTACTTTTCTTCTTCAATACATCATTATTAGCCCAAATATACTTTTCATGTATTCCTGCATCTACCCAATAAGGATTTGACAAATAACCCCTCACATCATATTTATGATCTAATAAGTAAGGGAATACATTTGATCCAAAATCCATTAACTCACTATGTTTCATTATGATATCTACTAATTCATTATCAAAAACATAGATGCCAATATTGGCTAAATTATGCTGAAGTGATCTGGTTGCTTTTTTTCCAATAAACATTTTAGTCGTCATCAATAATTCATTAGGAGTTGGTTTTTCTAAGAAAAGATGTATTTTATTATCATTATCTAACATAGTTAAGCCAAACTGGCCTGGAGTTTCAACTGGTTTCAAACATATTGTTGCAATAGGATTACTAGGATGTTTCATATGAAAATTCATCGCATCCTTTAATTTCATATTTGTTACAATATCAGCCATGGTTATTACAATATTACCATCTAATAAAGATCTATCATAATTTGAAATTTGTCTTAAAACATCAGCAGTATCCTTACTATCTATTTCAGGAATTATGATCTCACAATCTTGAAAATACCCTTTAGTAATTTGTTTATCTATCCACTCTCTAATCAAATTGCCCTTATATTTCACTGCAATTATTATTTTTTTTATTCCAGCATCCATCACAAGATTAATTGCATAATCGATCATAGGTCTATTTGCTATCTCAAGCATTGGTTTTGGTTTTTCTTGAGTCAATGGAAATAATCTGCTACCTATCCCCCCTGCTAATATTACTGCTACCCAGTCCTCTGACATTTATATTTACTTATCCTATAGTTAGTTAAATTATAAATTATAAAAAAATTATGGGACACTCCATATTGATATCTCTTTCAATAGTAATTAATTATTCAATTTTTTTTCTTCCTTTTGAAAATCTAAAGAGAAAATGGAATAATATGGTAATAAACAATAAGACATATTCAATTGTCACAAATACCCACTTTACATCTTCCACACTATTTACTGCACTAATAAGCCAGTTTTGGAAATTATCTTTATTTGAATATATCAATATCACGAATAAGTTTTCTAACGCATCTAATGATCTTGAAATAGCAGTAATTATAAATCCAATATCACAATATCTCATAATAAATTTACTATCACTATTACTTTTTCTTATTATTGAAAATATAGACCAAGCGAGTCCAACTCCTGCAATAATAAACATATAATCAAAAAATGTCAATAATTGAACTTCATTCATAAATGGTTCAAATGCAGTTAAAATGGTTTCAATTTGATTTCTATCAGAAGCATTTTGCAAATCTGCAGTGCTATATCCTGATTTTTCAATCTGATTTGACAATGGTACAAACGTAAAAATAATTAATCCAAAATAAGATGTTAAGAAAAAAATCATCATTATGACATGATTTTTGACCGTAAGTTTGGAAGAATACCAATTACTCAATAAAGCTATTCTTGACATTCACTACCTCTCTCATCACAATAATAATAAAGAATTATCATAAATCAATTTCCAGACTTTCAATAAATTCGGGATCTTTACGCCAAAGCGTATTTTTTTCGTAGATGTTTGCAATATTTATTATCTTCTCATCATCAAATCTATTACCAATAAAATTTATACCGACAGGTAATTCATCAATATATCCTGCAGGTACTGTAATGTTACAATAACCGGATACTGCTGCGATTTGGGAAGATCCACCTCCATAAAAATCTCCATTCAATTTATCTGCAATCCATGCTGGTCCACCAGAGGGTGCAACTAATGCATCTATGTTATTATCAACAAAACACTTATTCAAATTCTCTTTAAAAATTTTATATGCAGTCATTGCCTCTAAATATTTCTCAGTTTTCAACCCCTCTCTATCTAATGCCATTTCAATAAATTCTTGACCAAAAAACGGCATTGTTAATTGCTCATTTTCTATATTATATTTTTTTAATTCCTCAAGAGAATAAATAGTATTTTTCTCTCTATTCTCAAAATAATTAATAATATCTCCATTATATTCATGAAGTAAAACTTCAAATTCAAGCATACCCAAATTTTCAGGAGTTTCTAATTCAATAGGATCTATAATCTCTGCTCCCAATTCTTTTAGTTTTTCAATTGAATTATTTATCAGACTATCTACTTTATCATGTAAACCAAATTTATCTCTTAAAACTCCTAATTTATAGTTTTTCAAATTTGATTTATTGTTATCAATTTGAAATTCATACATATTATCATCTAATTTGTTCATAAACTTATCTTCATTATCATAACCTGATATGGCATTCAAAATTTTACAAGCATCTTCTACACTCCTTGTCATTGGTCCTGCAGTATCTTGTGAATGGGATATTGGTATAATTCCCGCTCTTGAAACTAGTCCCAAGCTTGGTTTAATTCCAACAATACCGTTTGCTTGAGATGGAGAAATTATTGATCCATCAGTCTCAGTTCCAATGGCACCTATCGCTAAATTTGCAGCAATTGCAGCTGCAGATCCAGATGATGAACCAGATGTACTCCTATTTAATACATATGGATTTTTAGTTCTTCCTCCCCTACTACTCCAACCAGACATAGATCTTTTTCCTCTAAAATTTGCCATTTCAGATAAATTTGTTTTTCCTAATATTATTGCACCTGCCTTTCTTAATTTTACCACTATACTTGCATCTTTTTTACAGTCTCCTCCATATTCTTCGATTGTTATAGATCCAGCAGTAGTTTTCATTTTATCATCAGTATCAATATTATCCTTAATTAGAATAGGAATACCATGTAAAGGCCCTTTCATACCATTTTTTTCATAATACGCATCCAATTCCTTTGCTATTATGATAGCATCCGGATTAATCTCAATTATCGAATTTATTTTGGGACCACTTTTATCTATCTTATCAATTCTTTCTAAATATTTAGAAACAAGTATCTCGGCAGTTAAATTTCCATTTTTTATTAACGCATGTACTTTGGAAATGGTATAATTCATCATACAAATATCTATATTTCCATTAAAAAAATCATATAAAATACTATGACTTTTATTTTTTATTTTTAATCATTTCCTAAATTTTTATTATACAAATTTACCCATTTTAAGGCTGATTTTTTCCAACTCCAATCCCTCTGCATACCATTTTTTTGCATCTCCATCCATTTTATTTTATTCTCAAATGCTTTATTAGCTCTATTAATCGCAAAGATAAGATCATCCATTAGATACTTCTCAAATAAGAACCCGTTTTGTTTTGAATTATTTTCAATCACCGTATCTGCCAAACCACCCGTTGCTCTTACAATAGGGACCGCACCATAGCGCATCGCATACATCTGTGTGAGACCACATGGCTCATATCTTGAGGGTATTAACAAACAATCTACACCCGCAAATATTTGGTGTGAAATTTTTTCATTATAATAATTTAAAAATTTAAAATTATTTGGAAATTTTTTTTCTATATCAGATAATTTGCTTTCATATTTTTGATCTCCAGTACCTAATACTACAATATTTATTCCCATATTAATTATGGAGGGTATACTATCTATTAGTAAGTCAATCCCTTTTTGATCATACAATCGAGTAGTTAGCCCAATAAGCAATCGTTCTGAATATTTAAACTCTAATTTATTTAATAAATCTATTTTATTTTCAAATCTCTTCTCTATGTTCTTTACATCATATTTTACTAATAATACTTCATCCCCACTAGGGTCATAGATGCTACTATCAATACCATTTAGAATTCCAACTACTTTATTACTATGATTTTGCAGATCATCATCTAAACCAAAACTATATTCTCTAGTCAATATTTCCTCTGCATATTTTTCACTTACCGTTGTTATCTGATCTGAAAATCCAATTGCAATTTTCATAAAATTCACTTCATTATTTGAAATTTCAAGTTCATCAACATCAATAAATAAACTTTTTAGGTGATCTATACTCATTTTACCTTGAAAAGCAATATTGTGGATAGTAAATATGTTTTTAATTTCTTTATGTTTTCTCATTAAATAAGGTAGTAATCCAGTATGCCAATCATTTGTATGTATAATGTCAGGAGTCCACTTCTTATTAATTAAAATAAAATTAGCTGTCAACAGATTAAACATAGTAAATTTTGCGTTTAAATCCCCTTTATACGGTTCATCTAAGAAAATTGGATGTTTTAAAAGGTAAATTATTACTCCACTTAATTCATCTTTAGTCTCATAAATTGGTATTTCTTCCCCGAATGGATCTTCTAAATATATTTCAGTTCGTTGTAAACCATTTATGACTATATTTGTATAATATGGAATGATAATCCTCACATCCACATTAAGTCGTTTAAGCTCTTTAGGAAGTGCTGAGGATACATCTGCTAAACCTCCAACTTTCACAAAAGGAGCTAATTCAGCAGATATCCATGCTACCTTAGTGGGCATTATAATTTAATATTAATCTACCATTATTTTATATCTACTTTTGATTATATTTTTTTTTGGAACTTAATATTTAATACTCGCTCATTATACATTAGATATTAAAACATATGCCAAATACGGATCATTTAATTTTTTTAAGTATTAAATTCAATGTTATATTATGAAAGCCTCAATTTATAACGGGACAAAATATGAAATTAGCTGGAGTTTAGATGACACCTTAACGGATCCAACTTTAATTCGTAACATCGAAGATGCAGGTAATGAAATTGACATTGATTGGAAAAAAAATGAATTTTACTCATCAATCGAATTATTACTTGAACATTATTCTAAAATTGAGTTGATAGAAAAATTACAAGATGAAGATCCGGAAATACTTGAAATAATCAGGCTTACGCTCGAAAATCCAATTGCCGGTAATTCCCCTGTTTTAGAAGATTTCATCCGTTTATATCTTCCAGTCATGCTAGTCATAGTTAATACATTTTAAAACTCACAAAATTATTCCAATTTAAAATTATAAAAAATTCAATCAAATACTGCGCTAGTTATATATGATAATATTTTACTAAAATTTTTAGGAAGCAGAAATTAAATGATGTTCAATAATCAAAATTTACCCATAGATGAACTAATGGATATTGAAATTTGTGATTATTGTGGTGAATTAGTAAATTTTGAAGATTTATTATTCTGTAAATCATGTAATTTTGACTTATGTAGTTTACATATCGATGGACTGCCATCCATTAATAAGGAACTTCCTGCATGTCAAATTTGTTCGCAAAACTCAATTATTATAAAAAATCCTGACTCAAAAAATTAAAAATAATAGATTATAGATCTACTTGATTATGACTCTTTATATAATTAATTTATTGATAAGCCATATGCGAAAATTATTTTTGGTAATATTTTTAATTTTAATGTTATTCAGTTCCTCACAATCATACGCACATCAAACTGTTTCAAATATAGAATATCCCGATAGCTTAAATGAAAAATATTATACCACAATTGATGTTTATTTAGATCCTAATTTAGATTATGATAACATATTGAAAGTAATTAACTCTATTAATGGATCCAGTTTTTCTTCTATCAATGAATATTATTTCAATTCAACTAATATTTTGATATTTAACTTAAAGCTAATACAAAATTCACAAAAACAATCAATCATGGATTATCTGAAAATAATAGAGTCTTCAAATGAAATGAACGGTCATTCTTTTAATAAAACTGCATTTGAAGAAGGAGACTCAAATGTTTATACGAATATCACTGGTATTAGTTATGACGCCCATCTTACATTAGAATGGATAAGTAATAATTTCTGGGATGGGATAACAAACAAGCATTCATTATACTTATTTGATTTCTCAGATATGCACCTCAATGAGAACCATTGGTTTACAATAAAGCCTACTGACATAGATACAAATCAATTTCAAACAGGTTTTTTTTCAGGCACGAAAGGCTTAGTTAATGGGAAGTCAGTATCAGCATGGGGAGGCCACAAAAATCAACCTATTCATTTTATTGATTTTTCTTCAGAATTATGGTTTGGAGATTTTATTAACACTGCTTGGGGTCCATACGGTTACAGTGACACACTTCTTTCTTCAAAAATACAAGATTTTACTGATGAAGATGATAAATATTTATGGATTGGTGATTATCTTACATCTTTTACCTCAACAACTTATAACAATCAAATTTTTTGGGGGTCTCAAATTGGTCAATCCGTTAAAGTCCAATCAATAATACTTTTTGATTGGTATTCATATGGATATGATATATCTGATAGCAAATGGCTTTTAGGAGTTGAAGAAACTTTAAACGGATTTCAAGAATCTTTCGATTGGTTAGATTTTAATGTTACAGAGCAATGGTATAATTTATCTGCTTATCAAGAGTTACAAAAACAAATGGATTCTTCAAAATATAAAAATGAAGATGGTCAAACATATATCGAACTCAACAATGGTTTATTTGACTATATTGCTGGTACTTTCATACCTGATAATTTTGATTTTGAAGGTGAAGATATCATATTACCCTCTCTTGTATTCTTTCTTAATAATTCCATATTCACCATTGGAGGTTTGCCAATTGCAGGTGTAAGCACTGGAACATTTCAACTACAAGGATTAAATCCAGAACGATATTATGATGATAATGGAAATAAACTTCGAGGTTTTACAGATGTAATATTACATGAGGTTGGACATTCATTAGGTCTTCCACATCCCTTCAATCCAAATGATGGTTGGGTTGGTGACATGACTGCATCCGTAATGGGTTATTACACCTCAGAGCCTTCATTTTCTCAATATGATATTAACTCATTAGGATATTATTATAGTAATCATTACCTAATGCAATCTAAATATCTCGAAAGTGAAATCACTTTACCACAAGATCAGCAATATATCTCAGATTGGTTAACTCAATCAATAAATGAACGAGATACTTGGAACTTTAAATCATCAATAGAATACTCTCTTAAAGTCATATGCAGTTATTCATCAATAACAAACAATGATGACGATAGGTGTGATGACGTTGATATTCAAGCTCCAAATGAGACTTCCAGTGGTATTAGTAATACTTCTACAAATAATTCTATCTCCACTTCAAATGACTCATCTAACATAGATGAAACTTCAATCGATCAATTAAACTATAGTCTAATTCCATTAGTAATCTCTTTGATAATTTTAAATAAATTCACTAAAAATAGGTTAAATTTTTAATAATCATTTGAATTAAACAATAATTCCACCATTTTTAAATTATGAATCTTAGGGAATATAATTATGAAACTGAATGTGAGAATTATAAATTTCACCCTCATATCCATTTTAATAATAATTAGTTATAATTCAGTATTTTCAATGAATATTAATTCCCCTAATTCTAACTATAATATAAAAAATAATGATACAAATGTTTCCAATTGTAATAATTCTACCTCTAAAATAATCCAATCAAATCAAATAATTATTGTAGACAACAATGAACGAAATTATAGAATAACCATACCATCATCAGATAAAGGAACTCCCTTATCCGTCTTATTTATTTTTCCAGGAGGTGGAGGTTCATATTCCGAATTTCCTCAAGTAAGTAATTTTGAACAAAGTTCAGAGATAAATAAGATGATTATCATATATGCTATTTCAGAAAAAAGATCAATAAGTGAAGGGGAATGGTTTCTTAATTCTGCATCAACATCCTTTTCTGATATCAACTATGTGGATACTATTTTAGATAAATTAATAGAAAATTTTTGTATTGATGAAGCAAAAATTTTTGCAACTGGTTATTCATTAGGATCTATGTTTACATATGAATTAGCTTGTCATTTAAGTTATCGATTTACAGGTATCGCTTCTTATGCAGGTTCTATGCCTTTATTTCCTATCGATTGTCAATATGATTTTCCAATAAATATCATGCATATACACGGTGACTCTGATTCAATTATCAATTATAATGAAAATTGGGATTGGAAAGATGGAGAATTTGAAAATGTTGGTACGATGCGTAGTGTCAGTAATTTACTCTCTTTTTGGAACACTAAGTATAATTGTTCAAATCCAATAAACTCTATAGAGATTAATTTTGAACTATATGATCTTGGATATTGTAATAATAATGTTAGCGTAAAACATTATAAACTAATTAGTCAGGATCATGAATGGCCAATTTTTATTAATTCTACTTATACATCAGATATTATTATTGATTTCCTAATTTCAACTTCCAATAAACCCTTATATTCAAATACATCCGTTTACAACACATCATCTTCCATTGTTTCAACAGATGTTAACTCTACAAATTTTGAAACAAGTTCCTCAGAACCCGAAGTTTCAGCACCAGTTGGTTTACCATTTCCTTGGTTGACTTTTATAATTGGATTTTCTGTGTTTTTACGATTAAGACCTAAATTAAGCTAGATCATATTTTTATAAAAATCATCTACTTTCTTCCCCAATTCATTTGGGTTATAATCTATTCTTTCAACGCTGTCTCTTATCCATCCAGGTAATTGTTCAAATACATTTTTTTGACTAAACCTCTCATCTCCCAACATGATAAATGCAACATCATTCAAACTTCTAACTGGTCTACCTGCTGCTTGAGACGCTCTATTTATTGCAGGAATTTGATATGCCAATGCTCTTCCTTTTTTAGGAAATTTACTCTCTAAATATTCAATTTGACTTTGAGTTTGTACACTCGGTGGAGCATAAGGGATTCCAATTACAATCACACTCTGCATATATTCTCCCGGGAAATCAGCTCCCTCGGAAGATCTACCACCCAAAACTGAAATTAGTACCGCACCATTTTTATCTGCTTCATTTTTGAATTTTGATACGATTTTATCATTATCATCCGAGCTCATACCTCTTTTTATTTCATATATTGGTTTACTAATTTTGTTCTCCAATCCACTATCCATTATTTTTTTCAATATAGTATATGATGGAGTAAATATTCCTATATTTTTTGGCGTATTTTCCACAATAGAAACTATGGAATGAACATATTTCATCCACATCATATCACTTCTTTTATTATAACTTGTTGTCAAGGATTTTGTTATCACAGTTTGAATATTATTGGACTTATAAGGCGAAGGTAGTATATTCGTTATAGTATTTAGACGATTTAATCCTAACAATAATGAATATGCATCCGGATCACCTAATGAACCACTCATAGAAAACGAAGAATGTAAGTTATCTAATATTTCATAAGAAACTATTGAAGGATCTAATGATGAAATCTTTAATATCGCATTCTTATATTCTCCCGTCATTGTTTTTTCCAACGAAAATGAGTATTCGACTTTTCCAATATTTTCATGCCACTTATATAAAAATTCACCAATTCTCCCTATAAAACTTCTTGGCTCTTTATCTTGTTTAGCAAGTCTATTTCTAATAATTGAACCAGCTTCAATCATTTCAATAAAAAAATCCTCATCAATTGTAGTATCATAATAATTAACATCATTGAAATCAATCTCAAGTTGATCTAAAAACATTGCTGGATCTATTCTTAATTCATATTTATTCCCCATAGTTCCAACTAATTTTTCTATGTTATTTTCTAAAGTTTCTAAAAAATATTCAATCTTATTTTCTCTATATAACCTTGCTTCCCTAAGGGCCTGTCTAATTGAAAAAGACCTTATTTCATCACTATTGATTTGATTTATATTCTCTGCCAGATTATGGCATTCATCCACTATCAAAATAACATCCTTCAGATCACAATTTAATTGCTCTAAAAATATTTTTCTAATATTGTGATCAAATATATAAAGGTAGGAACAGGCAACTATATTTACAGTCGATAATGCTAATTTTGCAGTTTCAGACGGACAAACATATGCCGCATCTGCCATTTCCAAAATAATTTCGGCATTCACTGGACGCATAGAAATTTCTTTAATTAAAGGTAATACTCTTTTTTCATCACTCATATTATTCCAATATTCACATTTTTTTGAAGTCTTTAATTGTTGACACATTTCTTGAACGGCTCTATTATTATTTGCATATTCTTTTACCATGGAGTTCAAACATAGTGCTCCTCTACCCCTTAATCCTACGCCATTCACTTTGACTCCTTCTTTTTTTTCAGATATCTCCTCTAATTCATCAATTACTCTATCGATTTGAGAATGAGTTCTAGCTAAATACACTATTTTTTTGTCATATCTCTCAGCATACGGAATCACTAGTGATAATAATGAAATTGTTTTACCGGTACCATTAGCCGCCTCCAAAACAAAGTGAGTATTTTCTTTAATTCCTTTCTTTTCTATAAAATTCATAATTGTTCTTTGCAATGGTCTCGGTTCATAAGGGAAATATTTTTTCCAACTTTCCTCACTATTACTTAACATTAGATCTATATTCTACATTATAAATTGATATCAATTAAAACTAATGCTCAGATATATCAAAATCAACGGATTTTTTTCCTGGTTCTAACGGTAATTTTGACCCAAGCATAATTACCACACTTCCCATAAGTCCAGTTACATATCGACTATGAAATCCAGATTTTACAAATATTTTTTTCAGTGATTGGGGAGAATAAAATCTCGCATATGTTTCCTCCAATAATCTAAACGGAGCCTTTCCTTTAGTTACCACGAATGCTGCTATTTTTCCCAATAAACTCATAAACCTCCCCACGTATATATCTACTATAGGTGCCATTAATGTAGCTCTGCGTCCCATTTCTAACATTGAATATCGCCCGTAATCTCTGATTATTCTACCATGCTCTGATATTGTCTGATAATAATTGGTGAAATGTCTTCCTACAAAACCAGAAAAGGCACCATCAAACGCTTCTTTTCTAAATGGTAATTTAGTTGCATCACCTAATAACAAATCCATACTACCTTCCCTTCTCGCAATTCTATCATTACAATATCTCAACATCCCATCTGTAATATCCATCGCCACAACATATGTGTCATCTTTTTGTAAATACAATTCATTACCTAAATGTCCAGTCCCTGTTCCTATATCTAACCATGTCATGTAATCTCTTTTTTCATCTTCTCGTAACGCAATTAAATTTTTAATAGTTAAATATCTAAATTGTTTATCTGTGCCTAATGACATAAACTGATTAATCGTATCATAGGAAGTCGATAATATTTTGAAATCATCTTTAACCATATCATTATATTGAATTTTGGTTTCTATATCATTTTTATTTTGAATAATCTCGTTTTCAAATTCATGATTAAGTTTAGACACATAATATTTTAAATTATTCATTTTTAAAAACTAATTTAGGAGATAAACACAATATCAAAGATAATTTTAAAATTTCTCTCTAACTTAATTCTTATGTAAATTATTATAACTTTCCAATATAAAATTCGAAATATGGATAATATTGATCCAATTAATTTACTTTATCAAGGGCAATATGATTTATTTTTGGCTCTATTTAATGAAAATGAATTAATTAATCAAACTTATCTACTTGCTAAATATTATGAATTAAATGGTCATTTTCAAACTGCTTTAGATTTACTTAATAAATCGGAGACATCAGAAAATAACATATTTAATTTTTACATGGAAAAAATTTTCATTTCTTACATATATTGGAGAATGAGAAATTATTCTCTATCTATTGATCTCCTTTACTCAATCAAAGAAAAAATTCATAAAATAAATTATGAAGATTTATTAGGAGAATTTTTCAATACCTTAGGATTGGTAAACTGGAGTCAGAATGATCTAAATAATGCATTATCTAATTTTAATTTGGCATATGAATATCGCAATACAAATACTTCTCAAGTCGTACTATCTAATACCCTCAATAATATAGGAAATGCATATCTTAAATTAAATAATCAAAAAAAGGCTTTAAAATATTATAATAAATCTTATACTATTCGTAAAAAGTTAAATTATTCACCTCTCATAGCACTTTCATATAACAGCTTTGGCAGACTTGAAGAATTGAAAAAAAACCATCAAAAAGCAGAAATGTATTATAAGAAATCACTAGTATTATGGGAAGAAGTAAATAATACACAATTTATCGGGAAATCTTTCAGGTTTTTAGCCATTAACGCAAAATATCAAAATCAACATAGTTTAGAAAAAAAATATTGGGAATTATCAAATCAAAATTTTGAAAAAATAAATAATAATTTTGATATACATTATAACCATTCATTAATGTAAAATACATACTTCAGTGTTCCTAAGCTTAATATTTTATTTTTTCTAAAAACTTTGCAGACTGAGTACTCAAATACAGATTATACATTTCAGAATAAATTCCATTTATTTTAATTAAATCATCATGGTTACCTATTTCCTTAACTAAACCATCTTCCATTACAATTATCTTATCTGATTTCATAATTGTCGTTAATCTATGAGCAATAGAAACAGATGTAGAATTTGATAAAATTGCATCGATTCCCTTAGTTATTTTTGCCTCTGTATAAATATCAACTGCTGAAGATGCTTCATCTAATATTATAAATTCAGGCTTTGAAATTAGAGCCCTCGCCAACGAAATCATCTGCTTTTGTCCAGAGCTAAGATTTTTTCCATTTTCACTTACTACATAATCAAGTTTATTTGGCAATAATTCAATAAATTCTGCTGCTTGAACACTTTCCAATATTTCCCATATTTTTTCATCATTAATTGTCTTATCACTTAAAATTAGATTTTCTCTAATAGTTCCTTTGAAGAGTAGAACTTTTTGAGATACTAAACTTACTCTTTCTCTATATTCTAATAGGTTAATATCATTAATATTGGTTCCATTAATTGATATTTTTCCTTGCTTTATACTATAAAATCTCATCAATAATGATCCTATTGTTGTTTTCCCTGCTCCTGTGTGACCGACGAGCGCTACTCTCTCTCCTTTATTTACTTCAAAGTTTATATTTTTTAGAATTTCATTATTTCCATCATAACTAAAATTCACATTTTCAAATTTTATTTTTGATATTTCTTTTGGCATAGAGTTATTACCATTCACATCCTCATGTAAGTTTGAATCAAAAGATATCATACTGATTCTCTCTAAACTCGCCATTGCACCTTGAAAATCTTGAAAGTTAGAAGCGATAGTTATGAGCGGCCAATAATAATAATTAATTAAAATTAAAAATAAAATCACAGTAGCAACAGGTAATCCCTCAGCAACCTGCAAAGTTCCTATCCATAATATTGCTATCATTAAACCATGTTTCATCAAATCGGTCATAGGCCAAAATATAAAGATCGCCAACCCTCTTTTTACTGAGGCTTGATATGTTTCCTCATTGATTATTTGAAATTTTTTCAAATTTTCTTTTTCACGATTAAATGCTTTGGAAATTTGAATTTTTGACATAATTTCTTGAAATCTAGAATTTACTTCACCAAATTTCTCTCTCCATATTTTGGATACCTTCCTCTCATAATTCCCAACAATGTATGCTAGTAAAAATATTATCGGAATAAATCCTATGGCTACTAATGCTATCTCAAATGAATAGATCACAAATATAATTGAAACAAATAGAACCCTGACTATCGATGTGAATACCCATGCAATTGAATCACCTGCTTCTGACAACTCATTTGTATCATTTATTATTCTACTAGTCAAGTCTCCTGATTTTTGGTCATCAAAAAAAGGGATTTTATTCTTGATTAAATTAGAATATGCATCAATCCGTAAATCCCGAACAAACCTAGCAGTTAGAGCTGCAACATAATGAAATTGTACAGAAGTAAAAAACCATGCTAAAAATGCGACTACTCCAAATCCTAAAAGTGCTCCATTTAAGTTTAATTGGTTAAGTAATTCCTCGTTATCAATCTCTATTATTTCAATTACATAATTCAATATTAATGGAGCAGTTATAGAAAATATTACATTTATAAACATTAAAAATACGATTATCCAAAATAATTTCCTATGTTTTCCAATATAAATTGTCAATAATTTGAAATGATCTACATCCGACTCAATTTTTAACTCTTCATATTCTCTCTCAACTTTCATATCTAACGCCTCACTATCTCTGGTAATTCATAATGTTCTTCGAATAAGTTTCTATAATAGTCATTATTGTGAATTAATTCTTCATGAGAACCAAAACCAACTAATTGTCCTTTGTCTAAAATCAATATTTTATCTGCTTCTGCAATGATTGCTAATCTATGTGTTGTGATTAATGTAGTACGAGTTTTTAGAATATCCTTAATCGCATCTTGGATTAATTTTTCAGTTTTTGCATCCAATGCAGATGCACCATCATCAATGATTAAAATACTAGGGTTCAAAATCAATGCTCTCGCAATAGCTATTCTCTGAGCTTGACCGCCAGATATTTTCACCCCATTTTCCCCTAAGATCGTATCATAACCCAAAGGTAATTTTTCTATGAATTCTTCGGCTTGAGCAATCTTTGCAATTTTCATGATATCATCTAATTTTGCATCTATTTTACCAAATTTCATGTTTTCATAAATGGTATCATTAAACAAAAATATTTCTTGTTCCACAGTAGCAATAAATTTTCTAAATTCACTATTATCTAAATCCTTAATGTTTCTACCTCCGATAGTAATACGTCCACTATTTGGGATATATAATCTTTGAATTAATTTTGTTAACGTTGATTTTCCAGAACCAGGACCTCCAACAATCGCTAATGTTTCATTTTCTTTAATTTCAAAACTAATATCATTAAGGATTAATTGATTAGATGAAGGATAAGAGAAATTCACATTTTCAAATTTTATATTTGGAATTAATTGATCAATTTTAATATTTCCATCATCATAATTATAATGATCTTGCTCATCAATATATTCACATAATCTATTCGCTGCAGCAATGGTCCCTACACTCAGAAAAGAAACCCAATTTAATTCATCTGCCATTCCCAAAACTGTACTCATCAGAGTTACTATCAAAACAAAATCTCTTATGGATAAAATTCCTTCTACTGTAAGAAATAATGAATATCCGATCATAAATATAGTATAGAGCCTTACTATCAAATTAGGGTAAAACCATGCACCTAATTTACCTTCTCTTTCTTTGATCTCTGACTCTTTAGTAGTTTTTTTGATGAATTTTCTTTCCAAAATTTTCTCAGCGGTAAAAATTTTAATATCTCTTATTCCTACTAAACTATCATTAGTTATCGAACTCACCTCTGATAATTTATTCAATGCTTTTGTACTCAGAGGCTCTATACTTTTTCCATATTTAAAAGTTAAAAATAAAAATAACAAAAATGAAATCACATTTAATAATATAGTGAAACTCGGTAATAAGATAATAATCACATACAAGCCAACAAACCAAATCGAAATATAGGCTATTAAAATTCTTAATCCAGGAGATATTCCCATATTTATTGTTCGAGTATCATTTGAGGCTCTAGCCATAATATCTCCGACATCTTTTGAGTCATGATAAGATAGACTCCTTCCTTGTAATTCATTGAACAAATCAGCAGTCATATCTGTAGATACTCTGTGAGCTAAAATTTCATTAATAAAACTAGTAAGAAAGAATAATAAAACTTGAGCAATCGAGATTGGTATCAAAATTTTAAATAAATCCCATACCTCTATCCATCCTCCTCCCTCTATTAATATCCCAATAATATCTGCAGAGATAAATATAGGTATTAAATACGCTATTGGTTCTAAAATAGCCATTATTAAAATAAAATATAATTTAAATGGATATTTTCTCATATAACCATATAACCAGCTAACAGATTTCGTATCCATTAACCCTTCTTTTTCCATAAGTTCATAAATCTAATTGATTGATTTCATTCAATAACTCATCACCATGAGTCGCAGTTTTCACTTTATTGAAAATTTTTCTAACTTTATGTTTCTCATCTACGATATAGCTTTTTCTTATTGTACCCATATAGGTATTACCATACATCTGTTTTTCACCATATGCCCCTATTTTTTCTAATAGTTCTGCATTCACGTCTGATAATAAATCATATTGAAGTTCATATTTATCAGCAAACTTTTTATTTTTATCATGAGGATCATTTGAAATTCCAAAAATCTTGAATCCTTTATTTTCTAATAACGTAAAATTATCTCTAATAGAACAAACTTCTTTAGTACATCCAGGAGTTAAAGCTCTAGGATATGAAAAAAGAATAAATTTTTGGCCATCCAAATCACTTTTTGATATTTTCTCATCTTTTTGATTCTTCAAACTAAATTCAGGAAAATCATCACCTTCTTTAAATTGAGTCATATTTAATATAAAATCATAAATCATAAAAAGTATCTGATAACCCTAAAAATTTCAATTTATCAAAAAATTATCAAATTACTTTTTAGATTCAGTATAATTTGTTATTTATGCCAGATATAGTCGGTTACTATCAACAATTACATTTCCAATTAAATGAATTAGAACTATTCTATAATCTACCAATATACGATGAAAATATCACTAATCGGTTCTCAAAATGTCATCATATTTCTAAATTGATATGTTCACATGCAAAACAATTTTCTTCTACTCAATGTATAGAAGATCGAAAATGTCAATTATATCATAATAAAAAAAAATTATTCACAGATAATGGTATACATGCACCTACTCTTTTAAAAATTGATGATGAATTAAGATCAAAATAATTTGTTGAACATCAAAACTCCTCTTACCTTAAATATTCAGATGAATTTCATAATTTATGCTCCTTTTAGACAAATTATCACTTATTCGTAGTAATATATTTTCCGAGGAGCAAGAGTTTGCTTCTCATATAAAACGATGGTTCCCCATTGCTATAATCATTGGTGTACTTGTTGGTATTGCAATGACATTGTTTACAATATTTATCAATTTGATTTCAATAATCATGGGTTTTTTCCCATCTTTGTTAGCAATTGCTATAGGTGGTTTATTAGTTTGGATATTAGTTTTAATCAAATTTGAAGATCCTTCCGTAAATGGGATCTCATATGTAATTAGAAAAAAGCTGGCCAAAGAACCAGTACCATTGACTCAAACACAAGAATTTGTCTCTGCGGGAATAACAATTGGTTCTGGTTTACCCGTTGGTAGGGAAGGTCCTGCTTTAATTATTGGATCTGCAATTGCAACAACTGTTTCCAAATGGAGGAAAATACCTAAAAATCAATTACATGAGGCAATTACAATCGGCAGTGCAGCTGCAACAGGTGCTTTATTTCAAGCTCCATTTGGAAGTGCCGTTTTCGCAGCTGAAGTTCCATATAAAGAAGACTCTGATGAACCACTTCTGATGGTTTCATTCCTTGCAAGTGTAGTTGCGGCAATTACACTGCGTTCTCTATTGTCTTTATTAAATTTTATTGGATTTGAAGTTAACTTGTATTTGTTTGAAATCGGCTATGCATTTTTACAAATCAATGTCATCACTTCTCTCTTAGCATTTCTATTAGGTATGCTAATTGGTATTTTTGGGCGTTCAATAATAGAATTATATTATAAATATCAATCAATAATTAATAATCGTTTTACACCATCAAATCGAATATTAATTGGTTTATCCATTACATTTTTATCAATTTTAATAGGGCATTTCACCATTAATGATTTTTATTTATCAAATGGTATTTCAGCATTTGAAGCAATTCCCATGTTAATAATGCCCGGTAATAGAGCTTTGATCAGTACATTATTCATAATTTTAATAATACAAATTATAGCCACCATAGGGATCATTGCTGCTGGTTTTCCAGGAGGTATTTTTGCTCCCACACTATCAATTGGAGCTATCTTTGGTATCATCTTTGCAATGTTTTTTGATTTCACTCTTCAATCTAATTTAATTGCATTTGCCATAATTGGTATGAGTGCTAGTCATGCAGCATTCACCAAAACACCAATCGCTTCTATATTATTAGTATTGGAAATAACCAATTTGCCAAATTTAATCATCCCAATTATTTTAACTAATATCTCTGCGCATATCTTTTCGGGACATAAATCTCTATATGCGGGTCAAATTAGATCAAGAGATGTCAATATATTAAAAGAACTCTCAGAATATGATCAATATTCTGAATTAAAGGTTCAAGACGTGATGACGCCGAAAGATCAGTTAATAATTTCTTATCCAGAACAGAAATTAGTTGAACTATCATCAATATGCAACGAAAAATCAATAAGCACAATCCCCGTAGAAGATAAAAATGGAAAAATATCGGGTGTAATCTCATTTAATGATATAACTAAGGGGATTGAAAATGGTAAATTATTAGTGAGTGAAGCAATGACACATGGTGCTATTACCGTACCTTCAAATATTAATCTTAGAGAGACTTTAGTTATTATTTTAAATAACAAAATCGAACGAGCTCCCGTCATCTCTGAAGATAATGAAATTATTGGAATTATTAGTCAAAGTGATATATTAAGAGGGACCTCAAATTTGCCTAAAGGAATAAATCTATTATAATATTATTTCAAGAGAGCAAAAATTATATCTCGAACCTTAGGAAATATAAACATAAAAAAATATTAAACATATGGAAAAAGAAATACCAATCTCGCAAAAAATGGAATTAGGATCTTTAAAAGACTTACTTAGATTAGTAGTTAGTATTATGGGTCGCTCTAATCAATCAGGATATTTATACTATGGTGAAAAAGATGGCAAACATGTATATTTCTTGACTCATACCGTTGGTGGCTGGTATGAACTCAGAGGTCTACCAGTAACATTAATTGCTTTTACAGAAATAGAACCTGAAACTAATTTCTTGGAATATAGTCCTCCTTCAAATGAAAATGAAGAAAGTTATAAATTTATAAATGAAATTAAGCAAACTACAAATTCCATCCCTATACCAATAATCAGATTAAAAGAATTACCAAATTTTATGATTGATTAGTTTCTCTTTTTTGGAGGTCTAATAATCAATCTTGGAGTATTCTCCATATAATTCAGAAATTCTTCATTATCTCCCCATTTTTCATAGTTCGATTTTTCTAACAGATTTATTCCTGAAATTTTAGTTAATAATAATGTCACAAATATCGGTGATACAATCATAATCAATTGCAATCCTTGTAATGCAGGAAATGCTATAATTGTCACTCCAAACCACAATAATATTTCACCAAAATAATTTGGATGTCTTGACCATGCCCATAAACCAGTGGTTATGAATTTATCTTGATTACTTTGATCTTTTCTAAAAATATATTTTTGATAATCTGCTATGACCTCTAAGTAAAAACCAACTATCCAACACAATAAACCAAACATTCCTATTAATCCCATCTCGGTTTTAGTCTCAGAAAGAATTACTGTTAATGCTACACCTGTGCATATCAATACCCATATTCCTTGTAAAGACCATGTTAACATAAAACTAAAAAATGACTTTTTAATTTCAATAAATCTTTTATCTCCTCCTGATCGATGTACTCTAGTAAATAGAAACGTGCCTAATCTTACTGCCCATAATACTATTATTGACATCAATATTAGTGATCTTAAATCACCAATTCCTCCTATAATATAACTACTAATCATCAAAATTATGTAAGTGATTGATCCAGTAATATCAAAGAATGTATCTGTTTTTAAATAAAATGATACTAAAAACATCAGATATTGTATCGTAAAAATTAAAGCAAACATCAAGGTAAATGCAGGTATACCTCCTATTTGTATTCCATTAGAAGCTCCAGCAATACTAAAAAAATAAGATATCAACAAAATTAATAAAATCAATAAAATTCTTATTAAATTTTTTTTAATCATTTATATTTTCCTCAAAAAGTCTCTTTTCCTTATTCTATACCCCAAAAGCTTAGAGCTTCTGCAAATCCCTGATATCCGTCTTCATACCAAAATATCCATGCTAATAGCATTAATGAATGACCAATTAGAATTCCAAAATGACATGTTACTTCGACCCATCCAGATCCTCCTCTTGAATATCTTTCCCAATGCATACTCTCATCTATTAATGAATATACAACACTTAAAACTGCGAACACATAAACAGGTACTTTCATAAATTCTGGAAATTCAAATGCAAGTAAAAGTGCAAACACAGACATCACTCCAGAAGCAGTACTAAAATTATGAACCATATATTCTGAGTCAGTAATCCATTCTTTGTAAATTACGGTATGAGCTATATTATCCCAGGTTATACTGACACTAAATGTGAAAATTCCTATGGGTATCAACCAAACAAATGGTGGATACACTGCTCCAGCAAATAACCCTGCTATTAGAAAAATAGACATAGCACCACCCAATCCATACATTATTCCTATCCAAAATATATATATTACCCAATCTCTTTGAGTAAATTTCTTTGTTAATCTTAGATATTCTATGGGATTCGGGTTAAATCTTTGTCCTTTATTTTTTATAATACCATCTCTATTAATATTATCAGGTAAATCTCCTACTACCACATTATGTTTGGTTAAAATAGACTCCTCTTCTTTAGAAAATAATTGTTCCTGCTCTAAAGCCATATTATCACTCCGTAATTTTATTTTTAAGGTTTTCAATAATCTTTATACTTGGATAATCATTAAAAATTAAATTTGTAGTAATTAAACCCGATGCAATCGTCCCTGGTATTCCTGCTCCTGGTTGAGTTCCTGCTCCTGTAAAATATAACCCTTTTATCATTTTTGATTTATTCATAGGTCTAAACGGACCTGATTGAAATAAAGTAGGTTGAAGTGAAAAAGCAGAGCCATGTTGTGATTGTAATACACTCTCAAAATCATTTGGAGTAAAACTCTCTGCAAATTCCAAGTGGTCAAATAAATTTGGAATTATTTGTCTATCCTCTAAACTCTTCAATATTTTATTTTGATATTCTGTTTTTATTTCTTCCCAATTATCTAATGATTTTAAATTTGGTACCACCGATAAAACATAGAACATTTCATGACCATCTGGAGCTCTTGAATTATCACTCCTTTTTGGTGCATGTAGGTACAATGAAAAATCATCAGTTAGTATATTATTTGGTTCATAGATATCTTTTAGCATTTCCTCATATCTTCCCCCAAAAACTACTGAATGATGAGCTAAATCTTTATATTCTCTATTTGTTGCAAAGTAGGTTACAAATAACGAGGGTGTATACTTTTTTTTACCAAACCATTTTTTGTCATAATCTTTCTTTACATTATTTGGTAGCATTTCCAAATATGTTTTTGTTATATCTGCATTAGACACAACAATATCTGTTTCGATTATTGATCCATCACTTAATTTTACTCCTTTTATTTCTTGATTATCCACCAAAATTTCAACTACTGATTGATTGTAAACTATCTCTCCACTCATTTTTTTGAAATTATCCAACATATTTTCAATTAAAACATGAGTTCCACCCTTAACATAAAACACTCCTTCCTTTCTCTCCAATGCATGTATCAACGCGTAAATTGAAGTTGTAGTCGTCGGATTCCCGCCTAACAATAATGAGTGAAATGAAAATGCTTGTCTTAATTTATCATTTTTGAAATATTTTTTTGCTAAGCTAAATACGGATCTGTCAGCTCTCAAATATGCTAAATTTGGTAACTGTTTTACAAAATCAAAATAATTTAGAAACGGTTCTCTAACTAATTCATCAAATCCTTTTTTATATATTTTACAGGTTTGATCATAAAATTTAGAATAATTGTCTACATCTTCAGGACTAATTTTCATTATTTCATCGAGTAATAATTTTTCATCTCCATAGTAATGCATTTGTGTGCCATCTTCCCAAAATAAATCATAAAATGGAGTAGTTTCAAGTAACTCTATTTCTTCATCGAAATTTAGTCCTGCCTTTGCATATACTTCTTCTAATAATTCAGGTGCAGTAACCACAGTCGGTCCTGCTTCAAACTCATAATCCTTTACTCTGAAAACTCTCCCTCTTCCACCAGGAATATCTAATGCCTCTACAATTATCGTCTCATATCCATTTGCTTGGAGCATTAATGCTGATGATAAACCTCCAAAACCAGATCCTATTACTACTGCTTTTTTATTTTTATTCATTAAAGTGTATCAACTCCAATACCGTGCAAGTATCCAAATGGAGATTTGAAATAAATTCGCTTAACCTTTAATTTAAAAGTCAACCATACTTTTCTTCTTTTTGAAACAATCGCCCTATCACCTAATATTAGATAGTTCATTCTTTTTATTTCATTAAGTATTTCGGCATATACTTTAGATGCGACTTCAATGCTAAAATTGAATCCATCAGGTAGATACACCAAACCTTCTTCACCTAATTTATAATAATGTTTGGCTCTTTTAGTTTCTTCTTTTATCAAATTAATAAATTCAGGGGTAACATGATTCTTCCTTATATCTTCAAGATTTACATTATGTTTCTCTCTTAATTCCATCGGAATATAAACTCTACCCATCTCAAAATCAGTTGAAATATCTCTAAGTATATTTGTAATCTGCATAGCTTTACCCAAATCTGCTGCTCTCTCTAATGCAATATCAGATGTAGATCCCGCTATATAACACATTAAAACTCCAACTATTGATGCAACTCTGTAGCAATATAAATCTAATTGGTCAATAGTTTCATATTCAGTAATTTCTAAATCCATTCTACATCCATTAATTAATTCAATTAAATGTGATAATGGCATATCATATCTGTCAACCGTATCTTTCAAGGCATGTAAAATTGGATTTTCATTAAATTCTAAATCTTTAATATTCAGTACTTGATTTTCTAATTCCAATAATTTTTTAATTTTAATTTCCTTATCTAAATTAATATCATCTGCAATATCATCAGTGTAACGACAATACGCATAAAGCGCAGCCACACTTCTCTGTTGTAGTTTATCTAAATAATTACTAGCAAAAGTGAATGATTTACTATTTTCTTTCATCATTCTATAACAATAGTCATAACTTTCAGATAATTTTTCCTCTAAGTTAAACTCTTCAATTTTAAGAACTTCAACCATTTACATACCCACATCGCAATCTTGCTTTAAATATAATCACATTCCACCTAAACTATTATATGAAAATAAAATAATATTGTGAAGTAGTTCATCATGTTAATTTAATTTAACTTTTTTCTCCTAATATAAACAATAGCATAACCAGATAACCACAAAGGTATTGCATGAAAATATATATTTTCATTCGATGTTTTAGATGAAATGGTTGTATCTCCCTCAGTATTCTCATTTATTTCAGTACTTGTCGAAACTATAGTACTATTAAGCATAGTTTCTGACAAGGTTTGATTACTCGAGCTTTGTGTAATTGTTGTTGTTTCAAAAATTGGTTTTAGATGCTCAACCTGCTGAGCAATCAAATTATTTTCACTTCCTAATGAGAATACACTATTATTACCATCTATAATTTCAATAAAAAATTCAACCGTCTCATTAAATTCAATATTCATACTATTATTATAATTCATAATCGCCATATTATTGAATTCTATATTGATCTCATTCATTATTGAAATTTCATCATTAGAAATTGCAAATAAATTAATTTTAGTTGCAGATGTATCTAAATCCTTGAGACTCACATAATAATCTAATACTCCATCGTTTATTGTAAATTTGTAATCATCAATCACTGGGAATGAACCTAACTCCTCATTTAATATCCAAAATATATCTATAATTTGGTTCACATTAAAATTATCTATATTTAATCCGTATGCATAAATTGGTACAAATGTATCTGTATGTGCAGTTCCCTGCCATGTTACGTTAAGTAATGAAATTCGCTCTAATCTTTTGGACATTTGATCTATTCTATTCATATCTTTATTTGGTAAATCATCTGTACTCAAACCACTATAATCAATTAGTTTCATTCCTCCTGTTTCATGATCTGAACATACAATTACAATCGTATTTCCATCATTTTTTGCAAATTCTAATGCTTTCTTAACCGATTTTTCAAAGAATATTGTCTCAATTATATTTAATTGATTTTTTGTTTCATATGCATCCTCTGTATTAAAACTTCTATGACCTGCATGATCTATCCTACCTCCCTCAACCATTAAAAAAAATGGGTTCGGATTTTTTTCTAATACATTTATTGCTGCTTCCGTCATTTCTATTAAAGATGGGTCTAAAGTGGTATTTCGCCATAACTCATATGGCATATGTGACTCATAAGTCCCTCCTTCAAATTGATATTGTCCAAATATTCCAAATAGTTTTTCAGATGTATTTGTATATTTCATTAATTCCTCTCTATTCGTAGCTATATCATCATATCCGCTATTTTTTGCCAAAGTTTTGGCTTTATTTTTATTTCCAATATATGCTGCGTTTTGCCCTCCTCCTAATATAACCTCTAATTCATGATTAAGCATTTGACTCAAAATCTCTTCATAATTATGTCTACTGTTTGAATGTGCCACATAAGTAGCTGGAGTTGCATGTGCAATATGTGTAGTGGAAACAATTCCTGAACTATAACCAAAGTCGTATCTTAGATACTCTAAGATATTTTTCACATAAGTCTCACCATTAGATTTCATTCCTACTCTTCCATAATTTGTTAACTGCCCCGTAGACAAAGCTGTTCCTGCTGCTGCAGAATCAGTGGTTTTATTTTCAATGTCATTTGTTCCATATAACCCATAATCTGAAAACTCATAATCCATTATTGTTCCATTTAATACACCATATTCGACCATACTTGCTGCCTTTAATTGCTCAACCCCCATCCCATCTCCTATCATAAATATAATGTTTGGTAAATTATCTAGTTCTTTTACAATATTACCATTTTCAATAACACCTAACGTAGAAATTTGGTCCTCACTAACATACGAATTAATACCTTGAAATACTAAGATTAACATAAATAGTATAGGTATTACTTGTAATCTTTTCATATATTTCGCCATAAATTATATTAGAAAATCTAATTATACCAAAGTAATTATAATCTGATAAAAAACAATTCTATGGGTAATATATTATAATTATTTCAACTAAAGAAATTTACTTTTAGTATTAGTTATCTATTCCCTGAAATGAATAATATGTCTCATATAATGACTTATATGTTTTATTATTTGCTATTAACTCTTGATGTGTTCCATCTCCAACTATTTTACCATTTTCAAATACTAATATTCTATCCACCATTAGTATGGTAGATAATCTATGTGCAACAATAATAGATGTTCGATTTTCAAATAATTTCTCTAAACTCTTTTGGATCAAACTTTCAGTATAAGCATCAACTGAAGCAGTTGCCTCATCAAGTATCAAAATTTTAGGATCTGCTAATAATGCTCTTGCCATAGTGAGTAATTGCCGCTGTCCTCTTGATAATCTCGATCCCTTCTCTCTAACATCTGTCTCTAAACCTTCAGGTAATGAGTTGATGAACTCATTTAGGTTTGTCTTGCTAATAATATCTTTAATTTCTTTATCTTTCGCATTAATGTTTCCAAATTTTATATTCTCGAGAATTGAACCTGAAAACAAATATGGTTCTTGTGGAACTAATCCGATATGTTTTCTATAACTATCAATATCTAAATCTTGAACATTGAAACCATCAATAAATATGTAACCATCATTCAATTCATAAAACCTACTTAATAAAGATACAAAAGTTGATTTTCCCGCTCCCGTGTGTCCAACTAGAGCAATTTTAGTATTTGGTTCAATTTCTAAATTCATATTTTCAAATATCATTTCTTTGTCATTATACGAAAATGTAACATTTTGATATGTGATATGTCCCTTTAATTCCTTTATAATTTTATTTCCTGTTTTCATTTTTGAATTGATATCTAATAAAGAAAAAATTCTTTCCGTAGCTGCACTTCCTGCTTGGATCCTCGCTACTTGTTGTGCTAATTGTATTACTGGACCAAATAATCTTAAGGTATATGCATAAAATAAATATAAATCTCCAATTCCTATTTTACCATTTATCACTTCTCCACCTCCAGTTTCTAAAATTGTAAATAATAATAGAATTGATAAAAAGTCTATTAATGGGAAAAAAATTGAAAATGTATATGATAATTTTAAATTTGCCTTGAGATTTTTATCGTTTAAGTGAATAAAATCTTTTTTGTTTTGTTCCTCTCGATTAAATCCTTTTATTACTGATACACCCGTGACTGTCTCTTGTATTGCTGAATTAACTGCAGCTCGAGTTTTTCTAACAACTCTTGCAAATCTTCGCAAAAATATTGCAATGATTAATACTAGAACAATCGTTATTGGTATACCTAATAAAATCCATAAGGTTAAAGTTACATTTACAGAGAACATTATGGACAAAATGGTTACCATCAAAATCAATGATGACATAAATAATGAGAATACCGTAACCAGTGCACCAGCTTGATTACTATCATCCATGACTCTATTCATTATTTTTCCAGTTTGCATTTTATCATAAAATCCAAGATCCATTTTTTGTAACTTTTCAAACATTTTTATCCTTAAGTCAGAAATCGACTTGGCTGTAATTATAACCTCTAATCGTATCAAAAAATAAACAATTAGCCATTGTACAAATGCTCCAATTAAATAAATATATCCAACAAATTTCGCAAATTCAAAACTTAGGTTCTCTGAAAATAATGCAATTGAATTCAAGCCTTCTCTAACTAAAAATGGTAACAAAATATATACTAATGCCTCAAATAGGGTCACAACGACTAATCCAATTAAATTAAGTTTTTGAGTAGATGCTAAATCAAATATTCGACTTATAGTCTCTTTGAAAGTATATTCTTTATCAAAATATGCCCTTTCAATTCTGTTTCGCATAGACATTATTTTTCCCCCTCCTCAATAGGTGGTAATTCTTGATATACCGAAAATATTTGTCTATAAGGGTCAAAATTTTTTATTAACTCTTCATGTGTTCCAATTTTTTTAGCTATCCCATTTTGTAAAAACAATATTTTATCTGCATCAATTAAATTAGACAGCCTATGTGTGATAATAATGGTTGTTCTATTTTTTAGTATTTCTCTCATTGCATCATTGATCATTTTTTCAGTTTTAGCATCAATAGCTGATGTAGAATCATCAATAATCAATATTTTGGGGTTTTTAATGAAAGTTCTTGCCATAGCAATTCTTTGTTTTTGTCCACCCGAAAGAGTAACTCCCTTTTCTCCTACTATGGTATCGTATCCCTCATGAAACTCATTAATAAATTCATGAGCCTGAGCTAATTTTGCTGCGTTTATAATTTTATTTTCATCGATCCCCTCTACTCCGTATGCAATGTTTTCTTTAATTGTAGTAGAGAATAAAACTATATCTTGTTCAATAGTACTGATATTATTTCTTACATCTGAAATTTTTAAATCTAATAAATTATAGTCATCTAACAAAATTTCTCCTTTATTAATATCATACATTCTTGTCAATAATTTTCCTATTGTACTTTTTCCAGATCCAGTTGATCCTATTATTGCCAAAGTCTCACCACTTTCAATTTCAAATGAAATATTTTCCAACACATTATTTGTATTATCGTATGCAAAAGACACATTTTTGAATTCAATTTTCCCTCTCAAATTTTTTAGTTCTTTATTTTTCCCTTTTACTAAAATTGATTTAGTCGTCAATGTATTGAATATTCTTGAAGAACCTGCAAATCCTAAAGTTATCACATCAAGTAAAAATCTTAATATCGATGTCGGAAATACCAACAAACCCATCAAAGTCAGGAATGCAATTAAGTCACCAACAGAAAATGGTTGGATTTTAAATTCTATACCTAAAATATTAATAAAATCTTGGCCAATATAATTTAATTCAATCATATTTACACCTATTATGTATATGATTGCTGACATAGATGAAATAAGTAAGATTGGTATAAATAATGCTGATATTTCACCCCTTCTAACTAAAATTTTTTCATAATTTCTCACTTCTTTACTGAACACTTCATACTCTCTATCCTGTGCAGCAAAGGTTCTAACAACTCTTATTCCTGTAATATTTTCTTGTAAACTTGCATTTATACCTGCTAATCTTTCTTGTCTCTCCATCGAAATAGGTTGTAAATTTTTAGCATAAACATACATGAAAAATAAATAAATAGGTAAAATTAAAAAAAATGCTATTGTCAATAAATAGTTTAATGATAGCATCGCCAAACCCGCTGCCAAAAACCCAAAAATAGCTGTGACGATAGATCTTATACCTGGAGAAATTGCAAATGTTAAATTATTAGTATCTTGAGTCCCTTGACTCATTAAATCTCCAACTTTTGCATTATTGAAAAAATTCATATTTTTCCTCGAAAGATTTTCAAAAAATTCTAATCTCACATTCATCTCCACATTTTGCGATATTTGTTCATTAAAAATCGAAGCTAAATATCCAATGACTGCTCTAAATACTCCCAAAATAATTATGATTAAAGCAATCTCTCTCAATTCAATTAAGTTGCCATTAGAAATTTGATTATCAATGGCCTCTCCAAAAAGTAATGGAATATATGTTTGTAAACCGATTGTGATGATAGTCAGTATCATCACTAAAAATACTTTTACCTTAAATTTACCAATATGCCCTATTAACCAAAACCAATGATGTTTTAGGTAATATTTTTCATCAAGAAAAAAATAACTACTATCTTCAGCTATTAATTACCACCTCTAATCATATTTTTTATAACATTTCATCAATAATATACATCTTTTAAACAATTTCGATCTTGAAACTAAATTACAAAAAATTGTAATTATCAAATATTCAAAATATGTCTTTCATCCTAATACTAATTTTTTATTAATGAATAAACATAAAGAAAAGATCAAATTTTACAAATCAAATAATTCAATTGAATTTAGGATTAATTATAAACCACAATATTACAACTAAAGTATGAAACAATATTTAATAGATATGCTTAGATACAATATTTGGGCAAATTCAAGATACCGTGAATATTTTTCTAAAATAAAATTTGTAAATTTAATGACTGAAACTCCTTATGGGACATTTTATGATATGATTATTCATTTGTATAAACCATACTTAATGTGGCTTAATCGCATAGATAAATCTATAAAATTTAAAGAAGACCAAATTCATGAAAATTGGGATAGTATTAACAAATCATGGATTGAACATGAAAATATATTATTAGATTTTTTAGAGACAAATGAAGAAAAATTCTTTGAAAAAACAATTGAGTACACTTTTAGTAATAAAAAATATACTAGAAAAATTAAAAATATAATTAACCATATGATAGTACATCCAATACATCATCGAGGTCAGATCTCATCACTTCTACGCAAAAATAATTTTCCAGCAGTCCCACAAACAGATATGGTCTTTTATTTTTTAGATATAAATGTGGATAAAATTACTTTAACATAATTCTTATTTTTATTCATAAACTTTAGGAGTAAGAGAATAATCATTACATTATGTATATCGTTGACAAAGACGCAAAATCATTTTTAGACATTGATATTAATTCAGATTTCTCTATTCAAAATTTGCCATATGGTGTTTTTCAAACTCAAGAGGGAGATAGATCTATTGGAGTCGCTATCGGTGACATGATTTTTAATTTAAGAAAAGCAGAAGAATTAGGCTTATTTTCTCAAATTTCGAATAAAAAATTTTTCTCCTCGAAATTTTTAAACAAATTCATGAAACAAGGCCGATCAGTTTGGAGCGCTTACCGAAAAAGAATATTTGAATTATTAAATCAAGACTCATTTTTAAAAGATGATATTGATTTGATTGATCAATTATTTGTCAAACAAGTTGACGTCTCAATGTGCATACCTATCAAAGTGAAAGAATTCACCGATTTTTATAGCAGTTATCATCATGCATTTAATGTTGGTTCACTTATTAGAGGTCCCGAAAATGCATTGATGCCAAATTGGAAACATTTACCTGTTGCATATCATGGCCGCTCAAGCTCGATAGTACTCTCAGGAGAAAAAATTAAACGACCATCAGGTCAAATATTAAATCCTGAAACCCAAAGTCCAATATTTTCAAAAACTAAAAGACTTGATTTTGAATTAGAAATGGGTATGATTATTGGTAAAAATAGTAAATTAGGTCAACCTATAGACGTTAATAATACTCATGAATATATCTTCGGATTAGTATTGGTAAATGATTGGTCTGCTAGAGATATTCAAACTTGGGAATATCGTCCACTTGGTCCTTTTTTAGGTAAAAATTTCGCTACCTCAATATCTCCTTGGATTGTCACATTAGATGCACTTGAGCCTTTTAAAATCTCATCACCCATACAAGATCCCACCCCCCTTAATTATTTAAGGTTCAATGGAAAAGGTAATTATGATATAAATTTAACTGTTGAAATAAAATCTGGCTTGATGAAAGATAATTTTACAATTACTGAGAGTAATTCAAAATTTCTTTATTGGTCTATTTTTCAACAATTAGCTCATCACACCATAAATGGATGTAATGTACGCGCCGGAGATATACTCGCAAGCGGTACAATCTCTGGAAATGATATTAATCAAAGAGGATGCCTATTAGAAATAACTGAGTTAGGTAAAAAATCAATATCTATATCTACCAATGAAAATCGAATATTTTTAGAAGATAATGATACTGTAACTCTTTCTGGAAGCGCAAAAAATAATAATTTTAAAATTGGATTTGGAAGTGTATCTAACAAAATTTATGATTAAATTTAACTATCATCAGTAATCCATTTTTCAATACCAATTTTCAACAATGTTGGTATAACCAACGAGTCAATCATAACTAGTGAAACTACTGCTGCAAATAATGTGTCAGTAAAATATCCTAAAGAATACGCAGTTGTTGCAAATATGAGAGTTACTTCTCCTTTTGCAGCCATAGATAATCCTATCGCCTTAGACTCATTTTTACCATATCCTGCAAATTTTGCACCTAAACTACCTCCAAAATACTTAGCCAATATGGCAATTGTTGCTAACGATAATCCTAAAGTTACTGTCGCTACAACTGTATCAGCCGATAAAATTGGTCCTAAATCTATTTGTAATCCAATATTAATGAAGAAAAATGGCACTATCCAATTTGCAATAGGTGTAATATCTGCATGGATATCCAAGAAATCATCTTCATTCCCAATTATTACCCCTGCAACAAATGCTCCAATAATGGGTTCTAACTGTAATGCCTGAGCTAAAACCGACATTAACATCATGAAAGAAATTGAAAAAAATATTACGAAAGATCTATCTTTCACAACTTTTGTTTTATCCACAGCCCAAGGTATTCCAAACTTAAATAATAAAAATGAAATAACAAAAAATAATGTAATTCTCAAAATTATTAAACCTACACTTCCACCCGACAATAAGCCTCCAACGTAGGCTATAACTAATGCAAGTGCTGTTACAGATATTATATCATCAAATATTGCCGCACCAACAACTGTTTGAGCAACTTTTGTTCTAATTTTATTCAAATCTAAAAATATTCTAGTACTTATACCAATAGATGTTGCAGTAAGTGCTACAGCCATAAATAAACCTGTGTCCCAAAATTCGACACCTTCTGGTATCACTAAGCTTCGATTCAATCCTGCTACAATAGCTAAAAAACTCAACCCTAAAATTAAAGGTAAAAATATTCCACCCATTGCTGCAAATCCAGCCGGCTTTTTCACTTTCTTTAATACATCAAAATCAATTTCAGTACCAACCTCAAATAATAGTATCAATACCGCAAACTCTGCTATAAATGAAAGAATTAAACCACTATCGTCCAAAATATTTTGATTTAGGCCTAAAAATGTTAAAGATGATAATAAAGACTCTGGGTGATCTTTTAGATGATAAATTCCTATCAATGATGGTCCCAGTATAAATCCTAAAGATACTTCCCCCAATACATCAGGTAAATCTAGTCTCTTCATCAACACATGTACCGATTTGATAAATATTAAAAATAATCCAATGAGTAAGAATACAACCTGAAAATCAGATCCTCCCGCCATATAGTATCGCAAATTATTGATATATATATATGATTGCTTATATCTAATTACTAATTATTATTTAAATAAATGTTTAATTATATAAAGCTATTAATTTAAATATTTAATCAATTTGTCCTCTAAATGATATAATAATACTGCAGAAATTGCATTTAACACACTTTCGATACTTTCTCCAAATGCAATATAAATCATATTGTAATCAATTGACTTTTTCTCTTCTTTAATTTTAATTAGTTTTGTTATTTTTTCATCATTTGCAAACATTATTTGCTCCCCATTTTTTTTCAAAGTTAATGCTCCTTTAGCCCCTTCTCTTACCGCCAAATCTCTCTCATTTAATCCGTTTGTATTTATTAACTCTGTAATATAAAATCCAACTGCATACGTCATATTTACACCCAAAATTTGCTCATCAACTTTTAACCAATCACAATTCAGATCCAAGGAGCATAAATTATTTAACTCACACATCACATCAAGGCCTTTTTTTGTCAATCGAGTACCTCCTCTTCCTTTTGAAGAATATGTGTAATCTATTTTATTATAATATTGTATTAGTGATCTTATTCTCGCTTTACTTAACCCCATCAATTTAGACAATTTATATCTTCCTAATGATTTATTTTTCAACAATAATAGAAATAATAATTTTTCTTTATTTGCAAATTTAATCCTATCATTCATACAACAAACTCATTCTTCTATTATCTAATTTTTATAAAAATGTTATTTGTTATTATCATTTACTTAAATGATTTTTTATCAATCTAATAATTCCTTAAATGACCTTATAACTATATCCGCACCTGCTCCTTTTAATTCTTCCTCTGAAAATGATGATGTGAAACCTATAACATCCATATTGGCTGATTTAGCTGCCTTTATTCCGTTTATGGAGTCTTCGATAACAACACACTCCCCTACTTTTAATTTCATAACTTTGGCAGTATGTAAAAATAAATCTGGATTAGGTTTTCCTTTAGAAACATCTTCCGTTGAAAAAATATAGTCAAAATAATTCCTGCATTTAATTTGATCTAATGAAAATTTAATTTTTTCATGAGAACCTGAAGATGCTACTGCCAATTTCATATTATCTTTTAATTTCAATAATAATCTCTCTAAATAAGGGAATGTTTTCAATTTGTCTTTTGCAATTCTAAAATAAATTTTGCCTTTTTCAAGTATCAAATTTTCTAAATCAAATTTATTAATACTATGTTTTTTCAAATAGTATTTGATAGCATATCTGTCTGAAGTCCCTAATACTTTAGAATAGTCCTTCCCAATATCTACTCCAAAAAAATTATCAAATAATACATTTAATGCATAACAACTTAAATATTCACTATCAACTAATACACCATCATTATCGAATATAATTGCTTTATATTTTTCTAAATCTAACACTATAATATACTATAAAATCCACTTTATAAAATACGACTCTTAGTACACTCAATATGGGTAGGGTTTTTCTATCATTGTAATAGGCGGAAACAAATATATATTCATAATATTAGCATAATAGGTGAAAAAACCTATTTTTATTTTTTTATCGTTAATGCTATTGGTAACAATAGTCACCTCACCAGTCATAAGTGATCCATATTATTTGAGTTCACCTCAAACGGTCACATATACTGTAACTAATACTAACAGTTCAGCATCATATGCATGGTACAACTCAAATTTTACTGAAAGTTGGATATACTCAGTTTCAAATAACACAAATATTGATCTGGAATTAAATGACCCAACAAACGTGAATACTAAATTAAATGTAACTATTGGAAATTTAACAAGAAATAATATTCTCGATAGTGAAGCCGATGCCAATTTAGGTATAGGTTATTGGAATATGACTAATATTTTCGGATTTATTTCCTCAACAAATTGGTCTACAGTTTCAGAGATTTTATCAATGCAGAATTTTATATCATGGTCATTTGATGGCTCTAATTATACATTAGATGAAATCACATATAGTGTTATGGAGATAAGTTTTGAAGACAATTTTCAAAAGACATCATTAGTTTATCACATGAATACTGGATTGCTATTTTCTGCTGAAATTGCCATAGGTGGTTTTATTTTATCTTTTGATATCAAGAGTTTAGATCCATCTTTCACTACTTCTAGCTCCTCAAGCACGCTAAATTTTAATTCAATTATATATTTCAATATATTTGTGATTGCTTTTTACACATTAAGAACAAAATTACATTAGATATGTGGTTTTGCAATTTCTTTCCAGCTTCGCCAATAATCATTATTTTCAGATAATAAAGCTTCATCAGTAAAAAGTAAAGGTTTTCGGCTATCAATCATCACTGCTTTTTCATTAGTTCTTTTAATATTTGAATTTTTTTGTACTTTTTCAAATGCTTCAGGCTGAGGTCCATGTTCAATTCCTCCGGGGTGGTAGGTAATACTTGCTTTATCAAGACCATGTCGACTAAAAAACTCACCATCATGATAAAATATCACTTCATCAAATTCTATATTTGAATGATAAAATGGTATTCTTAAGACACTTATGTCTTCTAATGGTCTAGGAACAAACGAACAAATGACAAAACTTGGTGCAGTTAATGTAGTATGGACACTCGGTGGCAAATGATATTTTTCTGAAGAAACTGCCTTGAAATCATTTATTGAAAATTTCATAGGTATATTTGTTCCTTGCCATCCAATCGTATCTTGTACGGGATTATGAGGATAGAATACACTAGTTAACTTATTCCATCTTTTTATTTTTATTTCCCACTCTTCATTTTCTCTTGATATAACCTCTGGTATTTTTGGAGTTTCTATCATGGCAGGATCAATCTGTGCATTAGGTCCTAACATCCCTCTTTCAGGAAATTCAAATACACTGTCCGTTGCTTCAATAAATAAGTAAAAATTCGACTCATTATAAGGTATTAATCTATAAGATGTTCCTCGTGGAATAACAATATAATCTCCTTCCTCATACTCAAAATTCCCATAATCTGACTCCATCATTCCTCTACCTTCATGAATAAATATAGTCTCATCTCCATCAGAGTTTCTAAAATAATACGGCATTTCACTAGTTCTTCTCGATATCGACACTCTACATTCCGAGTTATACATTAGAGTGGTATATATTTCATTTTTATCGCTCAAATCCTTAGTTTCTATTTTATCAAAATTAAATGATCTTGGTTTTAGATCACCTTTTATGTCAGTCCATGCTGTAGGAGCATTGGTTTTGTATAAATGGGATACTCTTCCAAAGAACCCTTTTCGTCCTCTTTCTAATTCAATCGTACCCTCTGGTAGGTTAGTATGTGCTTGTCTCGATGTTTTTCCTTCAACTTTTGGAAAAAGTGGTGGTTTTACCATATGACTCACAAAGCAAATTGAACTATAAATTTTCTTCATCATAGATGGAATAATATGCAATTTATCAATTATTTTTAAAAAATTAAACACAAAAGAAATGTATAAAAATATTCTAAATTAGATAAATTAACTTATGCAAAATATGACTATCACTCTCGCTTCAGGTTCAAATTTAGCCGTAAAGATTGATGGTGATGAGTCATGGCCAACAATAATGTTGTTGAATGGATCAATATTCAACTATCACCAATTTGAACCAGTTTATAAACCACAATTAAAAAAATATTTAAAACATAATTATCGAATTATTCAATACGATTACGAAGGTATTGGGCAATCTTCTCCGAAAAAGCATAACTTTGATTTTTTAACTATTGTAGAACAACATATTGAGTTAATGGACTCACTAAATATTGAAAAATGTCATTTATTTGGGATATCAAAAGGTTCAATCATAGGTCAAATCATCTCAGGCAAATATAATAATAGAGTTTTAAGTTTTTCGGGATATGGGAACCCCTTCTTAACTACTACAAATACTAAAAATGATTTCAAAGATAGGGTGGAAAATATACTTTTGCTTCAAGATATATTTGACTCGCAAGTTGACCATAATAATTTTGGAAGGGTTTTTGATACCGTTTATGTCCCCACAATCTACTATAAAAAAATTAATGAGTTAACTCCATTCGAGAAACTAAAAAATATATGGGTAAAATGGAAAGTTAAACCAATGCTAATCGGTGTTTTAATAAAAAACATCCACACTTTATTTTTAAAATATACTGAAACCATTAATGTCGATGATATGAATAAATATATTGAAATCTTAAAATCAATCTCATGCCCAGTCCTGCTAATCCATGGATCAAAAGATGAAACAGTACCTTATTTGTCATCAATCGAATTATCTAAAATTATTAAACACGCCAAATTAAAAATTATTGATGGGCTATCTCATTCTCGTCCAACCGTTATTCCTTGGGAAGGTTCTAAAATTATGAGAGAATATGCTAATTTTATAAACTCCCTCAATTAATTAGTTATTAAAATCTTCACTTGAAAATAATTTATTATAATACACCAATAATATTAACATATGAACTTCTTATTGACAGAAGAAGAAATATTAATTCGAGATACAATTAAAGATCTCTCACTATCAAAATTTAAAGATCGAGCTACAGATATAGACTCACGAAAATTATTTCCAACTCAAAATATAAGTGAATTAGCAGAATTAGGATTATTAGGCAGTATTATTGATGAAAAATATGGTGGTGCAGGTAGTTCTATTCTTAGCTATGCATTAATTTTGGAAGAAATTGCCAAAAGTTGTGCTTCAACATCTGTAATTACCTCTGTAACTACCATGGTCGCAAGAGCCATCGAAAAAGCAGGATCTGAAAAACAAAAAATAGATTTTCTTCCAAGAATTACATCAGGTAAAACTTTAGGTGCATTTTGTTTGACAGAAGCAAATGCAGGTTCAGATCCATCCTCTCTTCAAACCTCAGCAAAGATTAAAGGCAATTCTTACATAATAAATGGGGAAAAACTATGGGTCACTAATGCACCTCATGCTGACATATTATTAGTGATGGCTAATGAGAATCCAGATTTGGGTCATAAAGGCATATCTGCATTTATTATTGATAAATCTCAAATCTTATCTGGCGATTTAGAAGTTGGCGAACCTGAAAATAAAATGGGTCTAAACGGATCTCACACATCTCCAATATTTTTCAATAATGTTGAAATCCCAATTGAAAATAAATTGTCAGAATCAGGAAAAGGTCTGTCAATTGCACTTAATAGTTTAGACATTGGTCGAATTGGTATTGCTGCTCAAGCTACAGGTATCGCAGATGCAGCCTTTGAAGCATCACTGGCTTATTCTAAACAAAGAGAACAATTCAATCAACCTATCAGCAAATTTCAAGGAATAAGCTTTAAATTAGCAGATATGAAAATGAAATTGGAAGTCGCACGAACCATGACCCATAAAGCTGCATGGATGGCTGATCAAGGTTTAAAACATACATTAGAATCGTCAATGGCAAAAACGATCGCATCAGAGAATGCATTTGATATAACATCTAATGCTATAAAAATACATGGTGGTATGGGTTACTCAAAGGAGTATCCTCTTGAAAGGTATCTTAGAGATGTTCAAGCCACTTTAATATACGAGGGCACAAATGAAATTCAACGGTTAGTAATTTCAAGATCATTGGGATTGTAAATTATTTTAAAATTAAATCTCTTAAATTATCAATAACAGGTACTTCTTTATAATTTTTATAATTTCCAGGTTTTTCTCTAGTTTTAGCAATTCCAGTATTGACAATTATTGCATCTATATCCATCTCATTGGCACCAATTATATCTGTTTCATATCTATCTCCAATCATTAAACAATCATCTGCCTTTAGTTTGTAATCTTCAAATATTAATTTAAATCCAAATGTGTTAGGTTTTCCCACAATTATTTCTGGTTGTTTATCTGTACTAGTATTCAAGGCAGCAATCATTGAACCAGCTCCAGGTTCTAATCCTCTTTTTGTCGGAAACGCAGGATCGGGATTTGTTGCAATATACCTCGCTCCATTTCTTATCAATCTTGTAGCAATTGCTAATTTCTCATAAGTCAACATACGATCCATGCCCACAATAACTGCATCTACATCTGTATCTACAACTTTAATATTATTTTCTTCAAATAAATCCACTAAACCTTTTTCACCTACAACATAAACTCTTGAGATATTCTTCTTTTTACAATAATCCACACTTAACATTCCTGAATTTATCACATTATTGATTTCTAAACCTTGTTCATTGTATATTTTTTTCATAGTCAATGGATGCTTTGTAGAATTGTTTGAAAATACAATATTTTCGATTTTATTATTAGTTAAAAAATCAATTAAATCAATAGCTCCATCCAATACTTTTCCTTCCTCAACAAGAACTCCATCTGAATCAAAAATTATGAGTTTTTTAGAATTTACAATATCATTTCTAATCTTCATATAATAGTCACTATTTTATTTAAAAAACATATTTAATTATTATTTTTGGTAAAATCAATATTATAATATCAATATTATGTTGTATAATGTTCAATCACATGTATATTCCAATTATCGAAGTTACTTTTAATTGTGAAACACATCGTTTTAGTTAAAAAGAATAAAGATTGGAATAGAATATAAGTAGGAGATTCTAAACATGTATCATTACAAATTAAGAATGTTATTTATTTTATCTGTTTTAATATTATCTAGTTTTACAACAATTAATACTTCTGCAAATGACTATATATTGCCAGTGGTTAATAGCGATAATAGTCCTATAGTTGATGGTAACATAACTCGCTCTGAATGGAATAGTTCAGTGTCATATGAAACAACCTTGCATGGTATTGATACTACAATTTATGTTGTCGCAAATGACTCACATCTAAATATTGGTTTTAATATGTCATCAGATACATTTAACTCAGTTAATGACACATTATCAATAAATTCAACTATTGGCTTTAACAATGATACACATGACTGGTTTGCTATTGTTATAGATAATAATTTAGACAAGGAATTTTCCTCATCTTCATACGGAACCTCGATGTCTCCTGATGATGTTATAGTAATAGATCAATACAAATCAGGTGCATATGATGCTTTTGCTAACGGTAGTTCCACCCAAAATTTCATACCTGATAATTCATCTTTGACCTATTCTCATACAGATGCGAATGATACAACTTTTACAACCAAAATAAATGGTTCTTCAGGAGTACAAAATGTTAATTCTGCAAGAAATATTTCATTAGGTCAAGTATATTATGAAATCACAAAGCCATTAAATTCCTTAGATGAACAAGGGTATGACTTTTCAATTGATGCTTTGAAAATTGTTCAATTCAAATTATTATATTTTCAAGATTTACAAGCAAATAACACTCTTGCAAATTCCGAATCGAATTTAGATAAATCTCCATGGTTTGCTTTAAGATTGGATGACCGAGAATTTCAAAATACAGTAAAGCCACTTAATACTACTAATATAAACTTAATTCATAATACGAACCAAGTCTCTGATATTGATGCCTTACAAACAATCGCAGAATTATATGATCTAAATTTAGATATTCATTCATCCGTTATTAACTCAAGTCTAACAAATTATGACCTTAATATAGTTGCATTAGATGAAAATACAGTTTTGACACAAAATGAAATCGATATTCTAATCCAATACATAAGAAATGGAGGAAATACAATGATATTATTTGGTAGTTCAGCTAATTCAAAATCAATTGCGGAAGCCTTAGAATTTGAATATTTACCAAATAAGGTATTGATTAACAATAATGACTCTATGATACCAATTAATTCACTAAATAGTGATATGTCATTCTTAAATCAGCAAACAGTTTATACAAATCAAACAGTAAATTCATTAACTTATGAAACATCTGCTTTCAATATTACAAGTCTACTAAATTCATCAAATAAACACTTATTGGGTCAAGAATTTATGTTATACGATTTATTCAATAATCCAAATTCAATAGCTTATGATTTATCTAATGATGGTTTTGTAAACACTACTGAAAATTTTGAGTCCCTAAACTTGGGTATTGCTATTGATCTATTGAAAGGAGGTAGATTATCACTTATACCATCAACTTCCATAATCAAAGATGATGTTTTAACCAATCAAAATAATTATCAATATCTATTAAAATTAATACCATGGAACAGTAAAGTTACAAATCATATCAAAATAGGAGATTTGAACTTAGATAAAAGAACATTAGCTGAAGGAGAACGTCTCTCAATCAACTTAACGATATTGGATGCATTTAATTCCTCCATATCAGACGCTACAGTTGAATTAGAACTTCTCATTGGTGGTAATTTAATTAATGCAACTGAATTTGTCTATAATACAAATACCCAGATGTATGAAGGTGAATTCATCATTAACGAAAATGGTTTTATCAATCTTGAAATCACAGCTCAAAAAATTGGATTAGGCTTCGCAGAGGCTCAATCAGAAAATATTTTTGTAGAAGCAAATGTCGGATCTTTTAACGATTTAAGCGATTTAAGCGTTATTATCATTTTAATTTTCATAATTGCCTCCGCAGCATTATTTTTAATTGTAAAAAGATTGCAGACTATTAATTAATAATTTACAAATCTTCAATTTATCTTACAAATATTAAATTATCTTAATAATAAATATTTAAAATTATCTTAATCAAATTGAAGTGGGTGTACCATAATCGCTAAACTATTTATCCTTTTAGTAAAAATAGGATCTTCATATTCAAAAGTTTTAATTAAAGAATCTCAACCTAATATATTCGACATACCTTCAATAGAAACTAATACAAAATTACCAAATACCCTTCCAAACAAAAATATTATTCTCAATATTGAAAAACTATTCCAATACGAAATTAATATCATTTCTACAGTACATGACATTAAAAATTCAAATGATCAATATATTTTTGTTTGTATTTCTAATAAACACAAATACATTTCAAAAGACCATGAATTTTTTCATTTCAGAAAAGCAAGTAAAAAATTAATAAATTCTCCTCAAAATGATTTAATTCAAAACTTAGAAAATTGGATCAAAGACAAAAGTTACTCAATAGAATTATTATCTAACAATATAGACAAATTAACTGCAAAATAATCATTTTATCTTTAATTATTCGTTATTCAACGCTTGAATAATATTTTCGAATTTCACACCATTAATTTCTATAATTTTATTACATTTATTGCAATTTTTAAACTCATAGATTTCTTTATTAAATTCATTTAAAATTGAAAATTTTTCATAGATAATGCCACAAGAACATCTAATATATGTATATCCTGAATTTTGGATCCAGTTTTCAAAATAGTTTTCTCGGCTTTTTCCAGTATAATCTAACTTCTTCAATGTTTGATAATTTGAACTGACCACATATAATATTTTAATTCTATATATAATGACTTTAATAATATCTCGGTAATATCTGGAGATATATGGTAAATTCGTGTAACCGAACTTATCCTATATTTTATATATATGATTGCTTGACAAGGATATAATTAGTTCGTTAATCCGAACTAGTGGGTGTTTTAATGTCACAAGATTTAAGATTAAAAACAAATAATTTAACAATAATAATTTTAAGTTCTTTACTAATTGGTGGTATATTCGGAGGATTGATTACATTTTCTCTTACTCCAGATCAAGGTCAAGACTTTGATCTACCTCCAAAAGATGTTTTTACAATGGGGTTCATTCCTGAAAATGCAGAGGATGTCGATACAGTTACAACAAATGCGCAAGCTTTAACTGCATTTTTGCAAGATAAATTAGGAATACCTGTGGAAATTTATCCAGTTTCCAATGGGTATGAAAATTTAATATTAGCTTTGCAAAATAATCAAGTCGATGCAGCATTTTTAGATGGTACTCCAGCTTCATTAGTAGTAGAGTCTGGAAACGCAGAAGTTGTTATGGCTGAAATCAGATCCGCCAATAATGCAACTTTTTATAATGCAGCAGCATGGGTAAGGGCAAATTCAACAATTGACTCATTATCAACAATGTTGAATGGAAATTATATTTCTTCCCACACCTCTGCAACTGGTACTGCTGGTACAGTAATGCCATTAGGAACTTTAATTGACGAAGGTTTTATTGAAACTCAAGCAAATGATGATACAGAATCAGTTTGTGCTCGATATTTCTCTAATTCCATATTTGGTGGTTCATATGGTGGAGCCTTATTACGTGTATTGGATGGTGAAGCAGACGTAGCATTTGTCCGAGATACAACTCCTATGGATTTATTCCCTGAAAGACAAGATGAATTAAGAATGCTGCATGTATTCGGCTCAGTTCCATCTCATCCTTTAGTTGTCAATACCGACTTAGCTGATGGCTGGAAATATAAGTTCGTAAACGCTATGTTGGAATTAAATAATCCTGAAAATATCGAAATACTCAAAAACTTATATGGTGCAAATGGATTAGTAGGCGCGAATAATCTACATATTCAAGATGTTTCTGACGCAGTAAAATCTTTACCATGGTTAGAAGAAACTATTCTCGCTGATAGAGGATAATTCATCCATGGAATTAAATAAAGTAGAAAAACCAAATAAACTAATAGTAGATATAAATAATCTAAATATAGGATATAAAAATCAAACAATTCTATCAAATATTAATTTACAAATACCACAAGGACAATGTTGGGCAATTATCGGTCCAAGTGGTTCAGGTAAAACTACTTTGTTTAAAACAATTAATACATTAATTAAACCTCTTAAAGGGTCTCTAAAATTGATAGATATTCCTGTTGATAGCAAAAAAAATATCTCGCGGTTAAAAGGTAAAATAGGCTATATTCCTCAAAACTTAGGATTAATATCAAATTTAAATGTTAAAGAAAATATATTGACTGGATCTTTAGGTAGATTATCAATTTTTCAATCTATTTTTGGAATTATTCCTGAGGATGAGTTTATAAATACATCTAAAATCATGAAACAGCTAAAGATTGATCACTTAGCTAATAAAGATATCAGACTAATATCAGGAGGAGAAAAAAGGAGAGTCGCAATTGCACGTAGTTTATTACATAATCCTCAGTTGTTAGTTGCAGATGAATTACTAAGTGAACTTGATCCATTAACAGTTAAATTAGTCATGAATCAAGTTAAATCTCTTCAAAATGAGTCAAATACAACCATCATACTAATTGAACATAATATTGAAGTTGCCGCCAAATATGCAGATGTCATAGTAGTCATCAATGAAGGAAAAATTATATCACAATTTTCTTCTACTGATACTACCAAAATGAATGAAATAAAGGAGTTGATAACATTATGACTAATAATGACAATAAAGGTATAATGAAAATAGTTAAAGCAACATTTATTTCTCCATCATTCTTTTTTGTAATAATCACAATTCTTACCATAATTGCACTTCTTGATATAAACTTTTTTAGAATTTTCTCTCAAGGTAAATTTCAAGGCATTCAAAATTTATTTACAACTTATAGCTTAGAGAGGAGCGAAAAAGTCAATGAAAATATTTTATATGCTTTATTTGAAACTTTACAAATTGCTTTAATCGGAACTTATTTTGGAGTAATTTTTTCTTTTCCTTTCTCAATATTAGCAGCTAATAATTTTAACTCAAAATTAGTTTACATTCCCATTAGAATTATTCTATCTGGTATAAGAACAATTCCAAGTTTAATATGGGGATTATTAGCTGTGATCGCATTTGGATTAGGTCCAAGAGCAGGAGTAATTGCAATAATTTTTTACACTATTGGTTACATCAGTAAATTTCAATATGAAATTTTCGAAGGAATAAAAACAGACTCCATAGAAGCGTTAAGTTCAATAGGTGCAACAAAATTACAAATTACAAGATATGTGGTTTTTCCAGAAACTGCAAATGAATTAATCTCTCAAATAATATTTATGTTCGAATACAATATTAGGTCGTCTAGTATAATTGGTTTTGTAGGTGCAGGTGGAATTGGATACCTGCTATCCCTTTATCTTGACTATTTTCGTATTGGTGCTTTATCTACCGCATTAATTTATTTATTGATCATTGTTGTTATAATTGACTTCATCGGTTCATCAATTCGTAAACGTTTTCAAGATCCTAATTTTGAAGAAATAAATTTTTGATATAAATTTAAAATTTTATCTTTTATATGACAATAAAACCTTTGATATCATCTAATGATCCTTTTCTATCATCATTCCATTCTAATTTTACAATAGAACCAATCTTAAAATTATTATTTTTTCCGTTTTCTGATTTAATTAAACGATGTAGAAAATAGGTATCTGAATTATCTACTTTAATTAACCCCATCACTATAGGTGTATCTAGTTTTTTACCTTCCATATCATAATTTACTTCAGTATACGTCATTAAAATTCCTTGGTTTGATAAATTTAGCCAATCTTCTTCACTAAATTCTTCAAAGCAGATCTCACAAAATAACTTACCAGGGAAATAAACATAATTACAATCATTACACTTAGTGGCTAATAATTTTTTATCTACAAAACCATTCCAAACTTTTTCTATAGCTATTCCTGCAGTATAGTGAAAACTAACCGGAAAATCTCCTTTAACCTCTTTTCGATCATTATCATTACTCTCATTTTGTAACATTTCAGTTTTCCTCCATTAATTCAAAATATAATATATCAGTTATATCTCCTATTCTATCATTTTCGTTCTTCCATACAGCTTTCACTCTACTCCCAATTTTTATTTTTGATAAATCACTATTTTCATCTAATTTATGCAATATACCTGATGGTTCTCCATCCCTAGTATTAATGGTTTCATCAAAATCTATTACTATTGGAATTTCTGGTTTTTCTCTCCTTGTAGCATCAGTATTAATATATGCTAAAGAGTAAGTATTAATTCTTCCTTGATCTGATATCTTTTCCATTTTAACCATCGGTTTAAAGCATTCATGACAAAAAAGCATTGGTGGAACTTGTTTTGACTCACAACCACTACAAATTGAAGCCAAAATCTTACCTTCTTTTAATCCATTCAAAAATTTACCAATTGCAACCCCCGTTGCCCAAGAATAATTAAATTTGGGTATTGTTTTAACACTTAATACCTCATTATAAAATTCTTTGGAGTTTAACTTTGTCCCCCTCAAATTTTCTAAATAATTTTGTTTTAAGCTATTTTTCACTCTACTCTTCCCCCTTTCATTATCAGAACAGTTCCAACCTGCATTAAATCTCCCCAAGCTTGAGCTAGACCCCTTGGATTTTCATTTAATTCAACTTGTCTTTTTCCGGCACTACCTGTCAATTGAAAAAATAATTCTGCTGTTTTCATTCCTGCAGCTGCAGCAATTGGATTTCCAACTCCTAATAGCCCTCCAGAAGGAGTTACAGGAAAGTCTCCATCTCTTGCAGTTATTCCTTCAAAAGCAGCTTTAGGGGCACCTCCTTTTTCAAATAATTGTAAACCTTCCAAATGATGTAGTTCTTTATAATTAAATGGGTCATACGGTTCTGCAAAGTCTAACCATTTCCTTAATGAAGTTGGATTAATTTCATCATCTTTCAATCCTGCCATATGATATGCTTGCTTAGCTGCCTTCTCAACATACTTTGGATAATAAAGGTCACGATTGTTCCATAAGGTAGTATCTACATTCCATCCCACTCCATCAACCCAAGCAACATCATCATAACTAATCCCATTTTCCTTAATCTTTTTTTCTGACATCATTACAAATGATACTGAACCATCTGCTACAGGTGATACATCTAACAATCTTACAGGGTCCGCCATAATTTCTGCTTCTAAAACCTCTTCTAATGTATGCTTTCTACCCAGCATGTTTGCAGGATGATCAATAGCATTTAATTTATTTTTTACAGAAACTGATGCTATGTGTTCTTTGGGTATGTTGTGTTTTTTCATATATCTCTGCATCTCCAATGCAAAAATCCATATCAAATTAGGTCCAAGTGGTCTTTCAATTAAATTATCAAAAATCGTCAAAAATGCCGCTTGTGCTGATGGTTGAACCGTAGACATTTTCTCCTCTGTAGTAACCAATATCGTGTCAAACATACCAGATGCAATTTGATACCATCCTTGTATTGGTGAAAAAACTCCTGTCCCTCCACCAACATATCCTCTTGTTGATGGTAAATTCATACCACCGGATCCATCAGTCAAATACTCGTGTTTTTGATGAACCCCATCAAATGCATCTGGAGCAGACCCGACTATAACTCCATCTATATCTTTTCTCGTCAATCCTGCATTATCTAATGCCATTTTTGAAGAATAATAGCATAATTCTTTTGCAGTCTCTTTTGCTCTTCTGTTGAATTTTGTCATTCCAACTGAAACCATACCAACTCTATTTTTTTTCATTTATTCAACTCCCATCATCATCATCGCACCAGACGTTGTAGGTAAACCTCGCCAACTAAAAGCTAAACCTTTTTCAACACCATTAATTTGTCTTCTACCTGCTTCTCCTCTTAATTGCTCAACTATCTCTGACACTCTTTGTAACCCATTTGCTTCGTGTGCATTTCCCATTCCAAGAACTCCACCTGAAGGATTAATATTTGCATATTCGTCATTTAATAACTTCTTACCTGACTCACCCTTTTCATAAATGCCTAAACCTTCCAAGTGTTGAAATTCTTTATATGAATACGTATTATCAATTTCATAAATATCAATTTCGTTTAATGGATTTGTTATATTATTTAATTCATATAATTTGCGAGAACAAATTTTAGCATACTCTGCTTCATTCCAATTCCGCGTTCCAAAATTAGGGCTGTTTGTAGCATAAGTTATGCCATTTATCCAAATCGGATTTACATTTTTTTCTTTAACAACTTTTTCAGCAGCTATTACTATTACTATTGCACCATCAACAGGTTTAGCAATTTCAATTTCCCTGATTGGATCGCATATCATTTCAGTACTTAACACATGTTCTTTATCAATATTTGAACCAAAAGCAGCATAGGGATTTTTCAATGCATTTTTATGATTTCTTACAGTGACTTCTGCGATCATTTCCTCTGTAATTTTGGTATCATTCATATATGCCCTTTTTTCTAATCCTGCAGTAAAATGATAATTTACATTGAAATTTCTTGTTTCCAAGGGGTCTAGTGCAAAATTTTGGATATTGTTATGAGTCAATATATCTGAATTTCTTGATTGTGCTTCTATTACAGCTACATCAAATAAACCTGTTTTTATCTGCATATACCCTGCAGCTATTCCAGTTATACCATCATCAGTTATAGTATGTACCGTTCTTTGTGCAGCCCCTAATTGATCCGGAGCATATTCATCTGTTATTGATACACCCATGTTTAAATCTTCTTCACATGAAATAAAAGTATCTACTTCAGTCCTCGGGTCTAAATCATCAGCATCATTATACGCTTTAACTGCTGCATTATATACCATCTCTTTATATGATAGTTCTCTTATCTGAGATCTAAATCCTTCAATACCTATTCCGATTATCGCTACTCGTTCATTCAAAAATTACACAACCGACTAAGAGCATCTAAAAAAGAAAAATACTCTCTAATAAATTTCTCCTCATATAATTTATTATAAATATATTTTCAAAAATATGTTATTTAGATAGAATTTATATTCTCTAATTTATTATTAGCTATTTTTTTTAATTACTAAATTTTTACTTATATTACTCAAAATACCTACAAAAATCAAAATCACTCCTGCAGAAATCCAAAATAAATTCCTTATTGCAATTCCTTTATCATCACTTATTGATTCAAAATATGACCAAATAGGGGTCAAAAAACCTGAGGAAAATGATCTTCCAAAACTTACCCAAAATCCTAACCCTCCCATAGCTAACCCTCTCATTTTTTCATCAACCGAATAAGAAGTTGCGCCGTTTACTCCTAAATAGCACATAATTGAGAATGATATAAATAATGAATATAAAATTATAACCTCAATGATATTTGTACTAAAGGTTATTGAAATCAGTATTATACTATTCAGTGATAATCCCACTAATACTGGTCTTTTAAATCCAAATCTATCTGAGATAGATCCCAAAAATGGTTTGAAAAGAAATACAACACAAGTTGATACAAATATAATATTTGCTACATCTTCTTCAAAAAGTCCAATATGAAATACAATCAATAATGGGATAAACGATACAAAAAAGAATTCAGTAAATGAGATTATAAATTGAAACAGATACACTCGACTTAGAATATCATGTTTAGTTAGACCTACCAATGAATTAAGACTTCTTCTAAATATGTTCACAATATGATTTAATTTGTTAGTAACAACTTTTCTATTTACTTCATCTATAGACTCCTTCAATATAATAAACATCACAATTAAACATAAAATGCCAATTAAAAATCCATATCCAAATAAGTTTTTTAAGTCAACTAAATCATTTCTTAATGAATAATTGGTAATTAACGCACTTAATATTAATCCAATATCAGACCCTTGAAAAACAATTCCATTCACTTTCCCATAATTATCAGTTGCAATATCACCAATATAGCTAAATAAGGACGGATAATAAAATGCCATTCCGATTGCAAACAAAATGGTTGATCCAAATATTAATCTCCATGTTTCTGCAGCATACATTAGAAAATAAGAAAAAACAAAAAATCCACATCCCAATAAAATTAGTGGCCTACGTCCTGTTATTTGACTTAATTCTCCGAAGGGGACTCTTAAGAAAATTTGGAAAAAGTTTCTGGAAAAAAATATTAACCCAATTATTAATGCACTTGCTCCCAAATAGTTTGCATGTAGACCTAAATAGGCCATGAATATCCCTTGTAAGGCCCCCTGCACTCCACTTGCAAAAGTAATCGAAAATAATTTCTTATTCAAGTTAATCACTCAATCATTTCAATTAACAATGAATGCACTTTATGGTTTTGTTTCACAAAAGGTAGTAATTGTTCAAATATAGATAAATTCTCATGAAATAAATCTTTCATTATTTTTGTAAGAGCTTCATAAATCACATCATACCCATGTTCATCTTTTAATACACAAAAGACATGATAGTTTCTATTTCCTTTTACTTCCATTTCTCTAGAATTCCTTTGTATTGTCACATAAATTGGTTTTATAATTTTCAATTCACCTTTATTGATTTTTTTATCACATATTATACATCCTGCTCTACCACTCGGAGCATACATAAACTCGCAATATTCATTTTTTGGTCTTTCCCACTTATCACTCCAAAATTCTTTTGGTTCAAATTTAAATTTTTCTAAATCATTAATAGTTGGGTTAACTAATAATTTACTTTTATCACTGGTCATGAATTGAATTTTATCATTTCCACCAAGTTTTGTTATCACATCAAAAGCTACTATCTCATCATCTCTTGAAATATTGATATTTACTAAATCTCCTCTTAAATTTAGTCTACTTCTTGTTCCTTTTTCAATTATGTATAATGATCTCGTTAATTCTATAATACCATTAACATTTTCCCTCTCTTTAATGTCCATGACTCTTAATATAGATGCTTTTATGTTCATTGTTTTATCTACTTCATCTACTTTTGATATTCCTAAAATATCAAATCCTGTACTATTTAGATTAGATTTTATTTCTAAAATTTGGTCTATATCTTCTTTACTAAGTTCAATTTTGCCGGACCGTGCTATTGTTGCTGTATTTAATTCTGCATTTTTAAATTCTTTTGGGAATTTTTTTGCCCCACATTCAATATGGTACCATTTTATCGATTTCACTATCTCTCCATTTAGATTAAATTCATTTTCAATTCCCAGTCTCGCACTTTTTATTTCTATTTTGTGCTTACATACTTTGCAAGATGCTCTAGATGACTTAGCAGGTTCAATGGTACTCATAACCATTATCTCCAAAATACATCCACAGTCTCAGGTCTAAAATTTTGTATTATTTTTGTGTCATTAATTTTTTGTTGATACCCATTTTTATACATCAACTGTCCTAACCATGCTATCATGGCACCATTATCAATTGCAGTTGCAGCTGGTAATCCAACAAAATTTACATTATGTTCTTCTGCCATCAATTTTAACATCTCCTTCAAACGTTTATTTGCTGCGACTCCTCCACAAACAAGTACTTCATTTTTTTTAGTATGAGCCAATGCCCTCTCAGTTACTTCCGTTAACATACTAAAGACAGTCTCTTGCAATGAATTACATATCGTGTTAATATCATATAATTCATTTTTTGCAATTTCCAAAGCAGATGTTAAAATTCCAGAAAAAGAAAAATCCATTCCTTTAACCACATAAGGAAGATTAATGTATTTATCACTTAGTTTTGCTTTTTTCTCAACTACAGCTCCCATTGGGCTTCTTGAAGCATCAAATTTCATTTCTCTTCCAAAAACATCTAAACAATTTCCCACTGGAATATCCAATGTTTCTCCCAATATTCTATATCGCCCACCTTCAAATGCTATAACTTGTGAATTTCCACCTGAAACATATAACACAATCGGATCATTCATTTTTCCTATTAATCTTCCAATTTCTACATGAGCTATTTGGTGATTTACTCCAACTATAGGTACATTCAATTTTAATGCTAAGGTCCTTGCTGCTATAGCATCTACCCTTAAACATGGCCCCATACCAGACCCTTGAGTATAACTAATAAAATCAATATCTATTAATTTTAAATTTGCCTCATTTAATCCTAATTCAATCAATTTAGTTACATTATTTGCATGATGCTCAGCGGCCTCCCTGGGTATGACTCCCTGTCCTATTTCGGGTTTGAATGTTCTCACATTATTTGCCAAAATATTTCCTTCACTATCAACTATTCCCACTCCTAACTTATCCGCACTCGACTCAATACCAAGTGAAATTAAACTCATATTATGGCTTACCTATCTTACTGTTACTATATCCATACTAATTATTTTTGATTACTGATATATTTTTTTTTTTCATAAGAATTTTTTATGATGAAATTATTTAAAGCTTAAACATAAATATTGTATATATTGAAATTGTTAAAATTTTTAAAAATAAAACCATATTGGAAGAAATTTGATGAAAATGATGATTATTTGGTTCTAATGTTTTTTGTAGGTCTAATAGGTACATTGACATCAATATGGTTTATTCCTTTTTATTTGATTTTTAACACTTTATCTACAATATTTTCACAAATAGATTTTTTTAATAATTCTAATTCTGTTACAGTTATTTTGTCATTTCCTATTCAATTTATGATTGCTTCAATATTTAGTATCACTGTGTGCTTTCTATTTTTAAGATATTCTAACATAATTACATTTTCAGATCTTAAATCATCAATGAACCTTTTCATGGAAGATATAAATTCATACTTTCATTCAAAAAACACAATTATTCATATTTTAATTCTCATTACCACTATTGTCATACAATTAATTAATGGATATATCACAGGTTTCATTTTCAGTATCTTTTTATTAATCCCATTCTACATATCATACTTTCTTTTATTATTTCTCTTTGTAAGTTTTATAGAATTCAATCTTATTATCGCATTACTCCCTTTTATTATTTTATTAATTGTTTCACAAAATTATATAATAAAATACAAAGCCCATTTTGAGGATAATTCTATTCCAATTGATCCAAAATCATTACAACCTATTACATTAAGGGAATTTAAAATTGCTACCTCTGACTCACCTCCAATAATTTGCCAAAGTTGTCGAAGTTTTATTCCCTCTGACTCTAAAATCTGTTCAGTTTGCACTGAACCAATATTAGATTAAATGTTATAAATTTTTTAATTTGTTCATTACATTAATTGCATATCTCGTCTCTTTTACATCATGTGTTCTAATAATTTTGGCACCTTTTTCAATCAACCAATTTGTAAGTACCAAAGATCCTGCCAGTCTATCCTTTGGTTCTTTTCCACCATTTAAGGTTTTAATTGTGCTTTTTCTTGAAACTCCTACATAAATAGGAAGTTTGAATAATTTTAATTTATCAAAATTTTTTAGTAAATCTAAATCACACTCTTCAGATCTTCCTTGCCAACCACCAAATCCAGGATCTATTGCAATTCTATTTTTTTGTATACCAAATTTATCGGCCATTATTAATGATGATTTAAGGCTCTCAATTGTTTTTTCTATGCCGCATATATCACCTGGTAGTTCACTAGTTGCCATTATTGCTACATCACAATCATATTCTAATAATAATTCTAAAATCTTAGGGTCTGTTTTGAATCCTGAGATATCATTCACCATGTCCACTCCAAGTTCAAGGCCGTATTCGGCACATTCAGAATATTGAGTATCAAGTGATACTAAAATTTCATTTTTCTCAGTCAATTTAATTAGTTCAGGTAAAATTTTTTTCAATCTTTTTAACTCTGTATTTTTATCAATCAATTGTCCTCCATAAATTGATACTGGTTTAGTAGACATCGCTCCTACATCAATATAATCTACGTCATATTCTTTAAATTCTCCAATTTTTTCAGATAGCTCTTTTTTATTATTTATAATTGATTTTTCATAATAACTATCAGGTGAGATATTTATTACTCCACTCAAAATAATTTTATCATCTTCAAAATCTTCTAATTTTTTATTCATCTAATTTGCCCCCCATTAACGGTGCAAAATATAAACACTCATTTTCTGGCATCATCGTCTCTTTCATTGCCTCCTCATTATATCTCGTTAATTTATAATTAAAACCACTTATGATCGCAAAAGGCATTTGTTCATCCGCCTCTCCCATTACTAAATTCCCCATAGTAGCTAAGTTATCTGCAACTGCCTTGGTTGTGATTATCAATTCCTTCCCATAAAGATCTTGATTTCCTCTTTCATCGACAATTGGACTAATTCCTGATAACCCCAAACATACTCCTGATGTTCCTCTTTTAAGAGGTAAAGTTCTTGAGTCAATTATTAATACTGCAACATCAACATTAAATTTTTTATTTATTTGTTTTCTAAAAGAATCTGCAAATTTATCTGGGTTATTGGGTAATAACAAGATATATCCTTTCGGGCAATTAGATAAATCTACTCCAGCATTGGCAGATAATCCAAATTTAGATTTGGTTAACAATGCGTGTTCCACACCTCCCAAAATTTGCCCATTACAAGCCTCACTTATTACTTCAACAACTTTTGGATCCATATTATATTTTTTACCCAAATTTATTGCAATTTCAGAAGGTACTACATTATTCATAATTTTATATGCATTTTGCTCCATAGATACAATCTTTGAAGTTATTATTATAATGTCGTTATCTTTTATTTTCATTTCTTGATTTTCTAATATTGCTTCATAGAAGTGATCAAATACATTCTCTCCCCAATTAATAATATTCTTGGTTTTTAATCCACGCACACAAATTTCAACCATATTCACTACTACTAAGTTTAATTGTTGATAAATAATTTCAAAAGGGATCTCTCCTTAAGTAAATTCATATGAACTATTAATTCTATATTCCAACTTGAAAATATTTATCAATCCCCTATCATTTAGTGCTTAAGAATATGACCACTTCAGATTTTGATTATGATGTAATTGTTGTAGGTGGTGGTCCAGCAGGCGTATCTGTAGCATATTGTCTATCCAAACTAGGTAATTCAGTAATCATTATTGATAAAAAACCAATTAGTCAAATAGGAAACAAAACATGTGGGGATGCATTAGATAAATCAAGTCCTCAATTGTTATTTGATGAGTTTGATCTACCTTTACCTTTTGGAGATGAAATATCTGCAAATTTAGATACTCTCACTGTAATGACTCCTACTTCAAAATTAAGCATTGATGCACCAGGATACACCGTAGATAGACACATATATGGTCAAAGGTTACTTCAAAACTGTATAGATAATGGAGTTGTCGTAAAAGACCAAGCTCCAGTTAGGGACATCATTATCGAAAATGGTTTTATTAAAGGAGTAGAATATAATGATATTGCCAAAAATGAAAAAATAAAATTACGTGCAAAAATTATTGCAGATTGCTCAGGTACTTTTGGAGCCATACGTCAAAAACTTCCATTGAATTTTTCTTTGGGTATTCATAATAGGATCCCAGATCATCATTTAGCAGCATCATATCGAGAGATAGTTGATTTAAATGAAGCGCATGAATTTGATAATGAGATAGTATTAGGATATTCTCCCTTGATTCCTCCTCCAGGATATTTATGGTTTTTTTCAAAAGGAGACAAAAAATTAAATATTGGGACAGGGTGGTTGAAATCTGAAAATTATACATTTGATAAATCTATGAAGCAGATTTTTCGAGAAGCTCTCAATGAAACTTATGAAGAAGGTGAAGATTATAATATTAAAATTCGTGGTGGAGGTCAAATACCTATTCGACCACCTTTTGACTCATTAGTTTTCAACGGAGGTTTACTAATCGGTGACTCTGGGTGTTTGGTCGATCCAACAACAGCAGAAGGGCATGGTATTGCACTAGTTGCTGGGATGTATGCAGCAAAGGCAATTGACTCTGCAATCAAAAATAATGATTTTAGTATTAAATCATTGTGGCAGTATAATATAGATGTAATGAATCACTATGGGCGACGGAATGCAATATCATATGTGACCTTGCAATTTTTAAGAGAAGTCGAGGCAAAAGGGATGGATAAAATTATTCAAAAAAAATTATTGACAGAAATAGAATTAAAGGACGTTCTTAGCGGCGAAAATCCTTCTATGAGTTTTAAAGAATTATTACTTAAATTAATTCGAGGTTTTCCAAATTTCAAATTATTATACCAATTATATATGCTAACAAAAAATGTCACTATTATGGGCAACATATACGATAATTACCCCAAATCGCCGGAACAATTGTCCTCATGGATCTCACAAAGAAATATCGCATTAAATGAAAAACTATGACAAATTGGATAACTTAAACTCTATTATTTTTAATTATGTTTATATTAATTAAATATTGTCCATAGATCCTTTAAGAGATAAGTCACTTGCATTTTACAATGAAGGTTGTATGCATGTTAAAAATAATAATTATGTCAAAGCAGAAACTAGTTTTTTAAATTCTATCTCAATTGATGATAATTTTAATAAAGCATGGCATAATTTAGCATTGACATATTATCAATTAGGAAAACTTGATGATGCAAAAGCCGCATTAATCAAAACTAACAAATTGGACTCTAATAATTTAAACGTTTTAAATCAATTAGCAAATATCTTCACTATATTAGAACAATTTGAGGAAGCTGTAAAAATATATGATCAATTAATTGAACTTAATCCTAAAGATCATTTATCATGGTCAAATAAAGGTGCAAATTTAATGAAATCTAATCACTTAGAAGATGCATATGAATGTTTCATCACATCAATTGAAATTGATTCACGAAATTTTCATAGTTATTATAATCTTGCATGTTTATTTGCAAAATCAAACGAACCAGAAAAAGTTCTAACAAATTTAAAAAATGCAAAAAAGATTAATCCTTCTCTCAAGATTAAAGACAGTTTACTAAAAGATCCTGATTTACAAACCATAAATCATCATCGAATAATAAAAAATTATATTAATTTTTGACTGTAACTTCAATTTCTCTTCTCATTCTGTTAACATCTGCTCCTGACCACTTTCTTGTTAATTTTCCATTTTTGAATATTACAAATGTAGGAAATGACATTACTTTCAAGGCCTTAGCTGCAGTTCTATAAGTATTTCCATCCAATTTAGCAAAGACAATACTTGAATTACCATGATTTTTAGCTAAATCCTCAAAAATTGGGTCCAATAATTTACAAGGTTTGCACCATTCCGCCCAAACATCAATTATTAAATTTTCAGAATTATTTATTAAATCCATAAAATTATTATCTGTCATCTCTACATACGACATATTTGGACTAAAATATGATATCTAATAAGATTAATTTCAATATGATGCTTTTATGTTATTATTTCCTAAAAGTTTGAATTACCATTCTTGTTATTATGATCATCACTATTAAAACTACAATACCAGATCCTATGTAAAAAATTGCATTATTTTCTTGAGGTAATTCACCTTGACTAAAAAGTGTATTTTGCCCTAGAAGGTCAGAAACATAAATATTAGCTCCTAAACCAAATGCAATCTTTTCACCATTTGGATGCCAATCTATAGAATATGTTTTGACACTATCTTCAAATCCTAGAGATGTGGTTTGAATTTCTAATAATTTCTCGTCAATTCCCAAATTCTCATCCCATTCATAAATTAATATTGAATTATCAATCGCAAATGCGACTTTAGAATTGTTTTGATCAAATTTTATATCTGTATTCAAACATACATTCATACAATTTAATTCCAATTTGTTACCTATCTCTACTGGCACACCAAATTCAGTGATTTCGAAACTATATACCCCTGTTTCTCCAGATATAATTACTCTGTCTCCATTAAAATCAATATCACTTGAAAAAATTTTTTCTTCAAGATTCTTGGAACCTAATAAATTAATATTTATTCCAGATACATCATATATTCTAAAATATCCGTCTTCTCCACCAATTATTATTCTATTTCCATCCCCACTAAAATTAATAGTTGTTATTCTTTTTACTTGATCATGATCTCTAATAATATTATTAATATCAAATAAATCATCCCCTGCTAAGAGATTATAATCAAATACATTACTACCATCTCCACCTGAAACAATACGTGGTTCTGATATATTTGATGACGATGGATCAAAACTAATAGCTTTAACAAAACCATTATGTCTATTAAATTCATAAATTGGATTTATATTATTAATTTCCCATCCAAATACCAATTGATTTGCATCTGCTGTCAAAAATTTTTCATTATCTATCCACTCAACATCTAAAACAGATCCATTTGGACCTTGGGAGGATTTCTTTGTTTCGACTAAATCTCCATCTGCTTTCCATACCTTTGCAGATTGATCTGTAGCCCCACTTAACAATAATTCCCCATCAGGACTCCATTCTAACGTATTTACATAATTCATATGTCCTGTCGATACTTGGGCATTAATAGAAAATGAATTCATACTCAATAAAATTAGACTTAATGAAAATGCAATTAATAATCTAATTAAAAATTTGGATTCCATATGATCAATAAAAATAGAACATTTAATATTTTTTGTAATTGAATCAGTTCAAATATTACTAACCAATTACAAAAATTCTTTATTCTTGTTTTAATCCAGATTTACATGGGTTTAATTAGAGGTGAAATTTTGAATAAAGGTGCTGAGGCAACTATTTCAAAAGGTTTTTTTTTTGATTTCCCTGTAATAATTAAAACCAGAAACGAAAAAAAATATCGTAACTCAAACATAGACTTACGTTTAAGAAAAGAGAGATCAATTCAAGAGGCAAGGATATTGTTATATTTATCCGAACAAGATTTTAACACCCCAAAAGTTTACGATTTCGATAAATTAAATTTCACATTAATAATGGAATTCATTGATGGTGAAATTCTAAAGCATTGTTTCGAGGATATTAAATCCGAAGTAATATTCAAAGAATTAGGCATGCAAATTGCAAAATTACACAACTTAAATATAATTCATGGAGATCTATCTACCTCAAATATTATTATAAAATCAAACAAAACTTACCTAATTGATTTCGGATTGTCATATTTTTCCACTAATATAGAAGATAAAGCAACTGATATTTTAGTTTTAAAACACATTCTTCAGAGTTCTCATCCCATTTATTTTGAGAACGCGTTTAACTATTTCATGATTTCCTATAAAAAATACGCATCAGATAATATAATTAATCGTATGTCATTAATCGAAAACAGAGTAAGATATAAATCACATATTTAAAATTTTAAACAAATATTGTATAACTCCGTATAATGCCAAATCAGGATTCTTCACAATGTCTAAATTTATTTTCTCCGTTATCTCTAAATGTCTCTCATCTCTAAAATAACCCTTCATAATTGATTTTTCATCAATAATATTTCTACCAATACCTCCTGTCAAATATATTTCCTGGGGTAAAAATACTAATGCCAAATCCGCCAAGTAACTACCCACACTAAATGAAATTTCCTCAATAATCGTTTTACATATATTACCATCATCATTAATATTTTTTGATTTATCAAAAATTAGTTTTCCTATCTCATTTGATATTTTTAATTTTTCAATAAATTTTTCACTCAATCCTAAATTATCAATTTCGGTCAAATAATCTCTTAAATTTTTAAAACCTATTGATGAAATTATCATTTCATAACTAACATGAATTTCTTTTTTGTTGATATAGTTAAATAAATCTTTATGAAAATTAGAATATGGAGTAAAACCTATATGGCCACCTTCTGATGCATTAATTTCAAGATTTTTTGTATAATGAGCTAAACCAACACCCGTGCCAATTGATACTATCAATTTAATTTGACTCAAATTCTCATCATTATTTTTTCGATATATTCTTTTTAAATCATTATTACTCAGATGATCGACATAATGGGCCGCAGCAAATAAATCATTTATACAATATACATTCGCATTATATTTCTGTTTTAGTTTTTCAATGTCAATTTTCCAATTTGAATTTGTCAATTTAATTTTTTTATTATCAAAAATTGGTGTTGCTAAACCTAAACCAATATGATCTATTTTATATTCACCAACAAAACTATCAAGAAAATCATCGAAATTATTAAAATTATCATTTAGATGAGTTTCTTTTTTTAATATTTTTTTATTATCATCAATAATGGCTATAGACGTTTTTGTACCTCCTACATCAGCAGCTATCAACATCTTAATTCACATAAGAACTCTGTAATTAAAATATTTTTATTAGCTACTCAAAGCATGTTTATACGCAATTATATATTGTATGAACTATTTTTGAAATGTTTAAAATTATATATGAGTAAAAACAAAATTTCAATAAACACCAAATTTATAAATTTCTATGAAACCTCAAATTTTTAATTTAAGGCAGTGTGATCCAAAGAAGTGCTCAGGTAAAAGAATTATAAAATTTGAAATAGTAAATGAAGTAAATAAAAAAGGAATCAAAAATAGTATTTTACTTTCTCCATTTTCAAATAAATCTATATCTCAATCAGACCGAAATTATTATCTCAATAATAATATCACCGTAGTTGATGGCTCATGGAACCAAATTGATGAAATCAAACACCATTTTGAAAATGGACTTCCACGTGCACTTCCTTTTTTAGTTGCTGCTAATCCTACTAACTTTGGTAAACCAACTAAATTAAATTCCGCAGAGGCTTTATCTGCCGCATTATGGATATTAGATGAAACTAAGCTTGCAAAAGTAATTTTGTCAAAATTCAAATGGGGTGAGGCATTTATAGAAATTAACATGGAACGTCTAGAAGGGTATAAACAATGTTCTGACTCTGATGAAGTAATAAAGTTACAGAATAAATTTTTAGATGAATTATATGGATAAAATGGAGGTAACTATAAGCCAGTTTCTGTAAGAGTGCACCGATTATTTCTTGCTTTTCTCTCGATGATATTTATCTACGCGCATACCTTAACTCACTCAAAGGAAAAGTTACAAATTTAATTGTTTGAGTATTTTAGCTTGTTACCGGATCTTGGCTCGTTCCAGACTACATATAGTAGTATACGTTTCTATACCCAGAGGCAGATTTCCACCTGATCAAATTACTTTGATATCCGTTCCTTTAGTAAACTGGACTTTCCTGATTTTTTTAAAAAAAACCTTTATCATCCATTACCTCCTTAACTCCTTAAGATTGTCAATTTAAAAAATCTATGAAATATTATTAAATTAGTACAAATGTATCATGTAATATCTTATTATAATATATAACAGTTCAACATAATTACTATAATGGATTTCAAGTGGGATTTGGTAGCAATTGATAGTGGTGGAACATTTACTGATGTCATTGCTCTGAAGGGTAATGAAATATTAGTATTCAAAATATCCTCCACTCCAAAATCACCACAAAATGCCATCCATAACGTAATATCAAAAATTGAGAGCACCTTTGAAATAGTTCATGGTACTACTATTGCAACAAACGCAGTTATTGAGAACAAAGGGGCAAAGACTCTATTGATTTCGACAAAAGGTTTCAAAGATGTAATTGAAATAGGTCGCCAAAATAGAAATAATATATATGAACTATATCCATCAAGACCAAAACCACTTGTCCCTCAAAATTTAAGGTTTGAAATTGAAGAAAGAATAGGCTCTAATGGTCAGGTAATTAAAGCTTTAAATGATAATGAATTTAATTTTCTCTTATCACAAATCTCTAAAATGAAACCTGAAGCTATAGCAATTTCATTAATTTTCAGTTTTCTTAATCCAAATCATGAAATACAATTAAAAAATAAGTTACTAGAAAATTCAAACTTGTTCATATCAATATCTTCTGAAGTATTACCCGAATATCGAGAATACGAACGAACCTCCACCACTGTAATCGATGCATATTTAAAGCCAATAATCCAAAATTACCTCACAAATATTACAAATAAAATAAATTCAGATAATTCATGTAAAAATATTTCCATAATGAAATCAAACAGTGGTCTTGCTAATATTGCATCGATATTAAAACGACCCGTTGACACTATTTTTTCTGGTTTAGCTGGAGGCTTTAAAGCATCAGAATTTACTTCAAATTATTTGAATGAACCAAACATTATTTCCATTGACATAGGTGGTACATCAACAGATGTCTCTTCATTAAGAAATTTTAAAGGAGAAATATTGAATAACCTAAAAATATCTGGTCATCCCATATCTCGCCCCGCAGTAGACGTCGAAACAATAGGTGCAGGTGGAGGCTCAATAGTAAAATATACTGATGGTTTGATAAAAATCGGTCCAGAAAGTGCATCTGCAGATCCAGGTCCTATCTCATATGATAAAGGAGGTTTGGACTTGACTATAACTGATATCAATCTTGTGATGGGTATTTTGCCAACTACCTTAGCAGGTGGTGAAATAAATTTAAATATAGATAAAGCATCAATTGCTGTCGATAGGCTTAGTCAAGAATTAAATTTATCAATCAAAAAAACTATATCTGGTGTACGCCGAATATTTCATGAAAATATTGCCAATGCCATCAGATCAGTATCAACTCAAAGGGGTTATGATCCTAGAGATTTTGTATTATTAGCCTATGGAGGAGCCGGCCCCTTACATGCGGTTGAAATTGCAGAAATAATGGCAATTTCAAAAATAGTAATCCCTCCATATCCTGGAGTTTGGTCTAGCTTTGGACTTATGGGTGCTGATTATGAGTATTATTCTTCAAAAAGTATAATTAAACCCTTAAAGGAATTGGACCAAAATTATTTACAAGACTGTATAAGTAATCTAATTCAAGAATTAAAGAATAAAATACAGTTAGATGATATTAAATTTGAAAATCCTGAAATTAATATATATCTAAAATTACGTTTCATCGGACAATCCTATGAATTGAAAGTCAATTATATTCAATTCACCGACATAAAAAAATCATTTTTATCCAAACATAAACTTCTATATGGTTTTGCTGCAGAAAACGAACCCATAGAAGTCATATCTATAGAAGTAAATTATATAATTAAACGAAAATATCCTTTATTACCAAATTTTGCCTCTAATAAAAATGAGGGGTATACAGAAATCAAATTACATGATAATACTGTAGTAAAAAAATACAGTAAAACGAATTTAATAATAAATAAAGAATATAAAGGCCCTATCATAATTCAACAAGATGACTCTACCATTTTTATACCTAAAACATGGATATTTCACATAGATGACTATGGTTTTATTAGTATATTTAAAAATTAAACTTAATTAAATAGCTTCAATATTCATTTCATCTGAAGTCCCTTCGATAATAACTTCATTTGATGAATTAGATACTCTAGTAATAAGGCCATCGGTATATATTTTTATTTTCTTTGACTCTATAGTATTCACATTCAACTCAGGTGTCATATTTTTATCTTTCCAATAAATTGTTGTTCCGGTTTTATCTCTCCTCGTTTCAATTAAACCCGCTGCTTTCATGATTGCTTTAACATCATAAATTCGTCGTTTTGGCACTTGTAATTCTTTAGATAAACTCGATGTACTCACGCCTTCTACACCCGCAGATCTAATAATATCGATTGCTTTTTTTGCAATTTTTTCTAATTTCATAATTGGCTCTTTTTCTCCATATATTTTCGCTACATCATATTTATTATACCCATCTAAAATAAGTAAATTAAAAAAAAAATTATGAAGTTTTTTTTTAAATGAATAAATTACATATAATCTAATTACACGCGATATGTTTATTGATAATATTCTTTTGTTGAATATTGTGGATACAATACGAATCGATACTGATAATTTAATCATAGGTAATGGAGAATTAATAAAAAATGGGTCAATTGTTTTTGAAGGAAATCAAATGATTTATTCAGGAGAAATTGAAAATGCACCCAATGTAAAAATTGTAGATAATGTCAACACTATCATGCCTGGTATGTGGGATTGTCATGGTCATTATGTGGGTATGAATGATTTAAATTTTCAAAATATGATCTATACTTCAGATTTAGTACGTGCAATAAGAACTTCATATGACGCACAAGATACATTAATGGCAGGTTTTACCTCCGTCAGAGAAGTTGGAGGTTATGGGTTATATTTGAAAACTGCAATTAATGAAGGAACTATATTAGGACCCAGGATTTATTCTGCCGGTTCAGCATTATCTATGACAGGAGGTCATGGAGATATACACTCATTACCACTTGAAGTAATGCATAATTTAATGGGTAATGATCATTTTTGGTTACATTTAGTTGATGGTATCGAAAATTGTTTACAGGGTGTTCGTAAACAACTCAGAAAAGGTGCAGAAGTCATCAAAATTATGGTTTCAGGCGGTGTTTTATCCGAAATTGATCACCCAATCCATCAACAGTTCAATTTTCAAGAGGTCAAAGCTATCGTTGATGAGGCTCACAGGGCTGATTTAGCAGTTGCTGCTCACTGTCATGGAGCACCCGGTTTTAAAAATGCATTAGATGCAGGCGTTGATACCATTGAACATGGTACTTATTTAAATAACGAGTTGGCTGATCAAATGATAGAGCAGGATACAATTTTAGTCCCAACAAGAACAATTATCGAAGAGTCAATGAAAATGATTGAATCTCCCTCAATTCCAGATTACTCAAAAGACAAAATGAAAATGACTTCAAAAATTCATATTAATGCATTGAAATTAGCAATCAAAAAAGGTGTAAGAATAGCATGCGGGACTGATATTGCCGGATCAAGATTATCTTTATTCAATAAATGGGGTTCAAATGCAATAGAATTAGAACACTATGTCAATGCAGGTATGAAACCGATGGATGCCATAGTAACTGCAACAGGGAATGCCCCAAAAACTCTCGGTGGTAGGGCTCCTCAATCAGGTTTATTGTTAAAAGATTATAACGCCGATATATTGTTGATGGACAAAAATCCACTTGATGATATTCGTATTTTACAAGACTCCTCTATTTTTAAGCAAATTATAAAATCTGGAAATTTCATGAAGTAACTTCATTTAACATCATAATATGCCCAATTTTTCTTTTGCAATCCAATTATTCAATACATTCAAACCTACTGGTTTCAAATCATCATCAAAAATATTTATTGATACCCATTTTTTATATATGGCCCCTACATCTGTATTTTCGGAGTAAATATGTTTTTTAGGATATGAAAGTTTTTCATACCTTTTTGGTTTAACTAACTCATTTTTATCTATAAATAATTGTCCATAATGATATCTAGGCATTTCAGTCGCAATATATTTTTTGGTACCTAAATTATAGGGAATGTTCAAATTACAAAATCTAAAATCGTCATTTTTATTATTGTAAAATTTATCACATAATTCACTAATTCCAAATAAACTATTTTCAAAACCCTCAGCTTTTAATTTTTCTCCACTTTCATAGGGTACCGAAATCGCAATTGATTTTATACCTGAAAAATGTCCTTCAAGTGCAGCTCCTATTGTCCCAGATGAGTAAAAATTGGATATACCTAGATTATGTCCTAAATTCGCACCTGATATCACTAAATCTGGTTTATTTTCTAAATTATAAATTCCATAATTAGCACAATCTGCTGGTAATGCATCTAAAGTGATCACATCATATTTCTCTATTTTTATTTGTTTTTTCTCTATTTTATTCACTCTTCTTGTAATCGATTTTCCCTTCCATGATTGCTCTTTTGCTGGTACTACACAATTCACATTTCCTACTTTTGATAATTCTTTTAGTGTAGGTAACAATGCCATAGAATCAATTCCATCATCATTGGTTAGTAAAATTTCCATAAAGATAACTAAACTTCATCACTTGAAAAATATCTGTTTTTCACATATCTCTCTTATTAGTTAATTTTCTCAAAGTATTTACAAATATAATCGCTACAAAAACAAAATACGAATTAAAGCTTAATATATCTATATTTGTTTTCTGAGATGTGATCATTATTGTTTTATAACTAGTTATATCTGAGTAAACTTTAAAATTCACACTTTTTGATAATAATCCACCATAACTATCATACCCATATAAGGTTAAATTGTAACTCCCGTTATCTAAATTATCTAAAACAAACCCATTACTAACATTATCATATTCAGTTTCATTGATAATTAAATTAATTTTCTCTAAATTTGTTTTAAATTCAATTAAAATAGGATTTTTTAATAACTCTCCATTTTGAGGAGATGTTATTTCTAACTCTGGAATTTGCTCCGTCTCATTTATACTAAAATTAGCTGTTACTACATTTTGAGTTTCAGAGTTTACAATAGTTACTACCACATATACTCCTTCATCATCCTCAAAATTCATAAATAACCGTTCGTTTGCCCCCACTCCAGAGGAAGAAGACTTGATCACTTCTATTTCTCCAAATTCTGCACTATCTTGATTATAGGAGATAATTTTTATATCTAAATCTACTTCATCATCTACAATTAAATCAAATATATAATTTTTATCAATACTAACATTTAATTTCCAAGCATATGTTCTTTGAAAATTTTCATTATCAAAATCAAATTTTAGTTCTTTAGAAAATCCTAATTCAATTTCCTCATTTAATAAGTTAGATATTGCACGTGCATCTACAGCCCCCCATCCTTCATGGTAATCTTTTGAGGTCCTGTCTATTGTTGGACCATCAGTAGAAATAGAATTAGGTACCTTTTCTCTTCCAACTCCAATATTCCCTACTTCATAAGTTCCAGTCATAATCATTTGTTTAATTAACATAGGATGATCTCTTGTATCCCAATTCCATCCAACTTTTTCATGTAATTGCGATGCTAATAATGTTGCTAATCCTGCAATATGGGGACTCGCCATTGAAGTTCCTTGATATCCGATCATATCATTGTCTTGAATATTAAATCCCAATGATGCATCAGGTGCTAAAATTAGTCCAAATCCCAATTCATAATTGGTGTTAAATCCTATAGCATTAGAAGCATATGATCCACCAGGTGCTAAAACATCCGGTTTCATATAAATTCCATTAATATCATTTGAACCTACATTTGTATAATATGCTATCTCTCCAATTCTATTAATAGATCCAACCGTAAGAGTTTCAGGGGCTGAAGCAGGCGAATATACTCCGCCTGATGAAATACCTAGATTTCCTGCAGCAGCTACAGGCAATATTCCATTATCTGCCAATTTCTCCATCAATTTATCTAATGTCAAACTAGTTTGATTTAAACCTAAACTCAAGTTTACTACAACAATATTATATTTTAATTTATTATCAATTATCCAATTTATTCCTCTATCAAAATCGCTAATCTCACCACCAATCATCTCATCCAATACTTTTACTGCAACAATTTTTGAACCAAATGCAACTCCATTAATATCCTTGCCAACTCCATGTAAATCAGATCTTATATATGTAATTGATGATTCATACTCTTCATTTTCATTATTCCCTTCATTTAACACACCAATGTAATAACTCCCTGGGTTAATGAATACTGATTGATCTATATAGCCATTGTCAGATATTATATAACAATCCTCACAAGCTAACATATTTGTTTTTGGATCAAAAATAGCAAATCCAGCACTTCCATCTGTAACTTCTTCGCCTTCATCTCCCCAATCTAATTTCAAATTAATTTTTGTTATTTCATTAATATTTTCTAACTGATGTGCTAATGATAATGGACATCCATCAGCGTCACATGCAGGTGGTAGAATATCTCTAAATGATTCTTTGAAAATGCCGGACATATTTGTTGAACTTGATGCAATACCCGCAACATGGGTTCCATGTCCTACAGTATCAAATGGAGCTGTAAGATTATCATCAATTGCATTATATGAAGCAATCAAATTATCTTTAAATGCAGAATGACTTGCATCGATACCACTATCAACTATTGCTATACTTAGATTAGAAGATCCAAATTCTCCATTACTCCAAAATGCACTTGGGATCCCCATTTGTTCTGTTGAGTCTAATAATAAAGGTTCAATTTTTTTTACTAGTTCAATATTTTCAATATAATCCAACAAACTCAATCTCATTATCTCATCATATTCAAGGTTAATTTTAAATGCAGATATATCCTTGAATATATACTCTATGCGGTCTTTCAATTCAAATGTCAAGTAGTTAAATTTCTCACTATGATGTATTATAACTTCAATAGATTGTTCATTTTCTTTTTCTAATAACATTTTATCTAATTTAATATTCTTTTCATCAAGATTGATATTCTTAATATCATTAACAACCTTTATCTCGAAATTTGGACTCGTATTAATATCAATATATGTTCCTCCAAACATCAACATTATAGTTAATATTATAGTATTGAACTTAGAGGTCATATTCCTTATCAGAAAAGTATATAACTTAAACTTTCGCCATAAAAAATAATTTTTATAAAATCTCTTTTTTGTTAGTAATATATCTGAAAGATGCTAATATAAAAAATCCTAAAACCATAAATAATTGGTTAATGGGTGATGATACTGTTTCAGAAGATAAATTATTTTCAGAAATATTATTGATTTGTACTTCTGTAGAAATTTCAATAAAATTTCCAGCCAAATCATAAATTATGAGTACAATATTATATACCCCATTTTTAGTATACTGAAAGTTTAATGAGCTTAAACCAGTTGCATTAACTGTCATGTTATTTCCCCAATTAATCTTCACCACATCTATACCTGTTGGAGCAATCCCTATATCTATATAAGTAATTTCTATTTCCACTTTACCATTCGCAGATACAATAGCTTCGATTGATCCAGAAGGTCCCTCTTGGTCAACAACAATGGTGTGAATATATATTTCACTGACATTCAAAGAATTTGTAACATTAAACTCAAATATGTGTACTCCTTGTAATATTGTTTGATTATCATCAAAAGCAAAATTAAACGTTGTATTCTCTTTCTCTAAGACATCATAAGTCCTCAATAATATCTCATTTGGTAGTATATGATTAATTTGTGCTTCAACTATCTCTCCCTTGGGCGTATTCATTTCAAAAAATACAATTGCATTATCTGCTCTAGTTATAGTTTCATTTTTGTTTTCAATAATAATAATAGGACTTGCATCAATTATCGTGATTGAATATATCTCACTTGTTAAATTACTGTCAACACCATATTTCAGAAATGATTGTATTTCGATAATATTATCAACTTCATACGTAGTTAGTGTAACATTGTATATACTTCTTAAACTTGAGTTTACATTTGTATTGCCATCAACTGTTGTATTCAATAATACTTCATCTAATACATTCAATCCATTGACTTCAGTCCATGATGTAGTATCATTATATACTGATATATTTTGGTGAGTTCTAATTTTATAACCAACATCAGTAAAATCATCAGTTATATTGAATGTTGTAATATTAAATTTGACAGTATCAACATCAGTATATAATGATAAACCTTCATTGAAACTAGTTGTAAAATTAAATCCTGTCCCTATTTCATGGTATAAAGCAGAGGTCCCATCAGATCTTTCCCATCCATTTTCATTAAATGCAGAAAAATACATTAAAGGTAATGTCACATTTAACTCAAACTCAAATATAGAATACCAATCTCCATCTATTTCGGTATAATTTACTTTAGTCATGTTACTATATACTATACTCTTTGATTGCTCATATATTGCACTTGAATTTTCAGAAACACTTAATGTCACATAATCATCAGTTTCGTTTTCAAAATTTTTGACTTTATATTGAATTGTAAAATTATTATTATATGGAACATATATTTCCTCATTTGTCAATATTTGAGGATACCATTTACCTTCATTAATATATAATTGATGTACACTTTGACCACCTACTAAAGATACTTCCTCATATGTACCATTTTCATAGCTACCATACCAAGCATAAGCATAAAAATAAGTATAGCTTGTAACATTAATTTCAATAGAATAATAACTCTGATCTCTAAGACTATAATCTTTTGTGAAATTTCTATTTTGATTCAAATTATCTTTATTTTCCGTCAAATTACTACCTTGCCCCAATAATATTAATCCATCAATATTATATCTATCAGCTTTATAATTAATTGTTATAACTGTTTGATTATCATAAATATATGAGTTAGTAGGTGTTCCCGTATCATTCAAAGATATGAAAACCGGCATTGTCATCGGATTATGATTATCATTTAAATTTACACTTGCCATAGAAGTAGGCAATAAAGAAAAGAATAATAGAATTGATAATAAAGTAAATTTAAATTTCATTTGCGAACTTCCTTTCATCTATATGATATATGTATGTCAAATTCAAGTTATAATAAATAAATCGATACCTATCAGATGATTCACCACCATTTGATACACTGTGATATAAAGAATTTCTAATAATTACCAACATCTAATTGATTAGACCATAGTCTTTTCTACATATTCTAACACGTTTTTTAAAAATAATTCATGTATATCCGTATGTAGAGTTAACTCCGGATGAAATGTAGACGCAAATATATTATTAGATTTTACTAAAACCGCTTTCTCATCAAAAGTAGATAAAATTTCAACTTTATCATCTACACTTTCTATTATTGGTGCCCTAATAAAAACTCCTTCGAATTCATTACTTACTCCCTCAATTTTCAATGAAGATGAAAATGAATTTTTTTGTCTTCCATATCCATTTCTCAAAATCATCATATCTAAAAATGGAAATAAACCTAATTCGGTTTCAGAAGTTTCATCTTTTTTAACATTTTTTGACAAAAGTATTGCACCAGCACATGTACCAAAAACTGGTAATCCACCATCTATAGATAGATTAATTTTATCAATCACATCATTTTTCTGCCCTAACAATCTCATGGTGGTACTCTCACCACCTGGGATTATTAGACAATTGATAATTTCAACATCCTCCTTTGTTTTTACCTTAATAATCTCAAAATCTATTTTCAATTTTTCAGCACTTTTTTTAATTGCTATCTCATGATCGACAATTGCCCCTTGAATGCCAAATATTCCAATCACAATTTTCATATGAATCTCTTTTCCTTAATTATTTCAAACCATGCTCTGATAAAAATTATTAAATTTTAGATCCTCTTGTTTGAATTTTATCATCCGCAGCCATCCCTGCTATTCCCTTTCCTGGCATTGAAAGTTTTTCATTAACCATTTCTTGGGCTTCCAAAACTTTTTCTGGATTGTCCCAATTCGTGACCGCATAAACTATGGCATTTGCTCTATTTTCAGGATCTTGAGATTTATATATCCCACTACCAACAAACACACCATCACATTTCATTCTCATCATATGTGCTGCATCTGCAGGTGTTGCAACTCCTCCTGCTGCAAAATTTATAACTGGAAGTCGACCTAAATCTGCTACTTGCAATGCAGTTTCATAACTGACTTTCATTTCTCTCGCTAATATTAATAATTCCTCAGGATTATCTTTTGAAGCAACTACTTTTTGTATTCCATTATTCACCATTCTCATGTGTCTAATTGCTTCACTTACATCTCCCGTTCCTGCCTCTCCTTTTGTTCTAATCATAGCAGTTCCCTCTTCAATTCTTCTTAATGCTTCTCCCAAATCCCTGCATCCATTTACAAATGGTATTGTAAATGGCCATTTCCAAACATGAGAAGCTTCATTCGCGGGTGTTAATACTTCTGACTCATCAATCATATCTACTCCAATTTCTTCCAATAACAATGCTTCAGACGTGTGTCCAATTCTACATTTTGCCATCACAGGTATTGATATACTTTCCATCACTTCTTTAATTGAATCTGCTGATGCCATTCTCGCAACCCCACCTCTTCCTCTAATATCTGCAGGCAATTGGTCTAAAACCATCACTGCGACCGCTCCTGCATCCTCTGCAATAGCTGCTTGTGTTGGATTTGTAACATCCATTACTACACCATTACTAACCATCTTAGCAAATCCTCTTTTAAGTTCAGTAGATCCCAATCTTATCTCTACATCTTTATATTTTTTTAGTGGCGTATAATCCAAATCAGTCATATATTATAAATGTAATATTTAAATTTAAATTATCTTCTAAGAACATTTAATATTGGGCTCTTGATATTAGTAAATAAATCATAATTCAATTTCACACAAATTTTCAAAAACTATCTCTTCTATAATATAATATATTTAACATTATTTTCTATAATATATATGGGAACTTTATTTGAACATAATCAAATTTATGAAATGGTAGGGGGCTCTTCTACATTCCATAATTTAGCCACTCATTTCTATGAGTTAGTTCAAAATGATGAATTATTGATATTTATGTATCCAAAAAAACTCGATATGGCTATTCATAAATTAGCATTATTCTTGATACAAAAATTTGGTGGCCCCGATGAATATCGGCCATTAAGAGGTCATCCACAAATGCGTCGGCGTCATTTTGAATTTCCTATAGACTCTGAGGCACGAAATAGGTGGCTCTCCCATATGTTGATTGCTCTCGATAAAGTTGGCATAGACTCCAATCATAAAGCTCGTTTCACATTAGAAGAATACTTTTCATGGATGTCAACTCATATGATAAATAAAAGTTAGCAATTTTTCATTTTTTAGGTTTTATCCTATCAAATCCTGTATATTTTTGTAAAACTTTTGGTATCATAACAGTACCATCCTCCAATTGAAAATTTTCTAATATTGCGACTATAGGCCGTGTTGTTGTAATTGCTGTTGAATTTAAAGTATGAACATATCCTTTAATTTGTGCCCCTTCTTTTTCTCTATACCTAATCATTAATCTCCTAGATTGATAATCGGTACAATTAGAACATGATGCTACTTCTCGAAATCTCTTTTGTCCTGGATACCAAACTTCTACATCTAATTTTTTAGCTGCTGTTCCACCTAAATCTCCCGTACATATATTCACAACTCTATATGGTAATTCAAGACCTTGAAAAACCAATTCAACTAAATTAATTAAATTTTCATGTTCATCATATGAGTTTTCTGGCTTGGAAAAGGAAAACATTTCGATTTTTTTGAATTCATGAACTCTAAATATTCCTTTGTCATCCTTAGTTGTTGATGATGCCTCCGTTCTAAAACAAGGACTAAATCCTGCATATCTCACAGGTAATTGACTTTCTGTAAAAACTTCTCCACTATGCATTCCTGCCAAAGTTACCTCTGAAGTACCAATTAAATGTAAATCTTCATTTTCAATATTATAAATATCTTCTTTACCTAATGGTAAAAACCCACTACCATAAAGCATTTCAGCTCTTACCATACTTGATGTTGAAAATAATTCTCTTCCGTTCTCTAACATAATATCCATGGCATATCTTAGTAAAGCCATCTCTAATATTACTCCTTCATTTTTCAAAAAATAAAACCTTGCACCTGAAGTTTTTCTTGCTCTCTCTAACTCAGCAATGTCTAATATTTCCAACAATTCATGGTGATCTTTAGGATCAAAGGAAAATTTATTTATCTCTCCCCATGTTCTTATTTCAACGTTAGACTCATCATCTTCTCCATAAGGCACGCTTTCATGCATCATATTTGGGATCCGGTCTAAAATAAATTTTCGCTCTTCAAATAATTCATTTAATTTTTTCTCTTTTTCACTCAGTAATTCATTCAATACTTGCATTTCTTTAATGAAATTATTTTTTTCATCTCCTTTTAATTCTCTGATTTTTTTCGCATTCTGATTTCTATCCATTCTCATCTTGTTGACTTCTATATTCAATTTTCTCCAACTATTATCAAACTCTATGAATTTATCAACCATTTCCAAAAATTCTTTATTTTTTCTTCTTGAAAGATTATCTTTTACTAAATTAGGACTCTCTCGAAGTAGTTTTGGATCTAACATAAAATTATATTATAGTACTTTTATCTAAATATTTCTATATTGAATATTTGTATTATCAATATTCTAAAATCCAGTATCTTCCGAAATTGAATTAGCTATCACTAATCCTAACCCTAATTCAACTAAAACTCCTGATAGTGCCGCTAATAATACGACTGCACTATCTTCTAATTCAGATAAATTTTTAGAGCTTACTGCATCAAATCCAAAAATAAAATAATACAATGATAAAAATACAATTGCAGCAAATGCCATTGCAGCATAGGATACATATTCATTTTTATATTTTTCTTGAGTCCTAGCTTTTCTACTGTTTAAAGCTCCCAGAGCAATCCCTCCTATAACTCCAAATATTGGGTATAACAAAAATACCAAATAATTATCCGTAATAGTTGACATAGTCCAAATTGCCATGAAAATTCCTCCAACGCTCATTAAGCCACCTAATATTGAACCGAATGCTCCCATTATAATTGCTCCTACTAATTTAGTTTATAATATATAATATATGTCAAACCTTCTTTTAAGTGTACTTAATCAAAATTGAAATTAATAAAACGATGGATCTTTTGCTTCTACTTTTTCCAAATCTTTTATTCTTTTGTCTTTATCTTTTCCTTCTCTTATCTCTAATATTTCTCCGTTTTTTAATTCTAATATTCTATCTGCTCTTTCTGCTAATTTTAAATCATGAGTTACCATGATTATCGTAGTTCCTAAATCTCTGTTTATTCCCTCCAAAATTTTCATTATTTTTATCTGTATTTCCTCATCTAAATTTCCTGTTGGCTCATCTGCAAAAATAATATTTGGTGTATTACTCAAAGATCTTGCTATTGCGACTCTTTGTTGTTCACCTCCAGATAACTCTTCTGGTATATGTTCCATTCTTTCTTCCAAACCAACCAATTTTAATAATTTCTTAGTGCGTAATAATCTCTCTTCTTCTTTTAAACCGCTCAACATTAATGGAAGTTCAACATTTTGGAATGCATTTAATACAGGTATCAAATTATAACTTTGATAAATAGTGGCTATCTCAAGTCTTCTTAAAAGGGTCAATTGTTTTTCACTCAATAAATCCAAAGTTTTTCCATTAATCGCAACTCTCCCTGAAGTAGTAGTTTCCATAGCTCCAAGTATATTCAATAATGTTGTTTTACCTGAGCCAGAAGCTCCCTTAATGACAAAAAACTCTCCTTTTTTCACACTAAATGATATATTTTTCAGTGCCGCAACTTCTTTATCCTTTAGAAAGAATGACTTTTTCAAATTAACAACCATTACCACTTCATCAATTTCAGGTGATAGTGGTTCAACTAAGTCTTTCTTTTTAAAAAAGTCTAAGTTCACTATTAAATTAATGGACTGTCAAAGATAAACTTGTTTAAACAACATATCTTCGCTTCTCATTAATTTTTATGAAATACTATAAAAGTACAATCGGTTCACAGTCATGTATTCTATAGTATATCTATTTGGAATCCATCTATCATTTTAAAAAAGACAATAATTTTACATAATTATAGACGATTAATATGAGTACTCGAAGAAGACGAAGACGTGTTGTCAACAGTGGTGTCGAAAAATGGCGTAATAAAAAATGGCTAGAACTTAAAGCACCTGATTACATGGGAGATCAATCATTAGGTCAAACTCCAACATCCGAATTAGGTCAAGTTATCGGTAGAACAATTGACATGTCATTAATGGACATTACCGAGAAATTTAGTGATTTAAATTATCAAGTCAAATTCAAAGTTACAAAAATTGTAGGTAATCGTGCACATACTGAATTTATTGGTCAATCATTAAATCGTGATTACCGAAGATCACAAATTAGGAATCATCGGTCACAAATCGAAGGAGTGTTCAATTTAACACTTAACGATGGCTCAAGAGTTAGAATAACTGCATTCGCAATTACTTTTTCAAGAGCAGCTCATAAGACAAAAAGAGAAATTAGAGCCAGTATGTTAGAATCAATAACTGAAATAGTTGGTGATTTAAATTTCCCTGCTTTTGTAAACAAACTACTCTCATATGAACTTAAAAAAGATTTATTATTACCTGCTTCAGACATATTCCCAATAAAATTGCTTGAAATATCAAAAGTTAAAGTTTTAAGACTTCCAGAAGATAGAAGAATGATGAATGCCGATGATCTCGAAGTATCAGATGATGTAGAATTCTCCCCATTAAGTGAAGATGTAGAAGAAGAAGAAAAAACTAATATTGAAGAAACTGTAGAAGAAGAAACTCAAATTGAAACTTAATTTTCTTTTAAAAATTTTATCATTTTATTAATTGCAATA
>Ga0255761_10000025_pt1 | contig 144232 bp, 180 predicted proteins | sample 071ome_29_FD_179961 | JGI IMG/M metagenome (GOLD analysis project Ga0255761, IMG submission 179961) | Coastal salt marsh microbial communities from the Groves Creek Marsh, Skidaway Island, Georgia - 071407BT metaG (version 2) | ecosystem: Environmental > Aquatic > Marine > Intertidal zone >... | reverse complement strand
CAAAGTCCTTAGCGACAAGTTAGAATCCGCAAGGCAACAATTGGAACGTTTGAAGACCAAGAAAATGCAAGAAGTGACGATTCACCCATTTGTGAAGAAAGACCAAAAAACGATTGAAGCGATTCGTGAAAACAGGCATGATTGGAATACCTCAACGAAGGGAAAGCCTTCGTGGGATAACCGATTTTCGGGTTCACGGAGTCAGCGAAACAAGTGGCGTGGTTATTACAATCGTTAGACTGAAAGCCCGGCCCGGCAAGAATGTCGTGGGGCGAATGAAAATTGTTGAAAAACTGAAATTTCTAAACGCACGACTGAAAGCCTGCGAGGGAATTTTTTGACACGTTTTTTCGGAGGTCTAAACGATTGACTGAAAGCCTGTTTTGCCTCCAAAATCGTAAAAACCGGGCCTCCGGGTTCCTGGAAACTGCCGTTTTCTTTACATTCTGCCGTTTTTCTTACATTTTGTCGCCGCCACGGTGATTTTTGAGGTTGCGTATCTAAGACTACCGAAAAAACTGCCGCTTTCTGCCGTTTTTGACCCCACTTTTGGGTTCAAAACTGCCGTTTTTCCGCCCGAAACTGCCGACTTTTACCCCACTTCTGCCGTTTTTTACCCCACATTTGCGACGATGAGGGCGAAAATGGGCATTTGGCGGCGATAAAACTGCCGTTTTTGACCCCACTTTTGAAAGCCTGCCCGCATTTTTGAAGGGATTTAGTGTTGGGGATAGCCGCCACAGGAGTTTCGTGTGAACATTCAAATACAGATACCGACAATGGTTGTTTATGTCTTCTTTAGAATCGTTGATTCAGCCATTCAAAGACATTATTCGTCACAATCAATCTATGATACCCAACGTGCTTCAAATCTTGGTGGACGAGAATCCCGACCTATACACCCGTGAAGAATATGAGCAAGCCCTTAACGATTTCGTTTCAAATGACGTGGTTATTTCTTCGCAGACCCCTATTGTAGTGCAAGAGGTGGTGGAGCCTATTAAAACCCCCATGAAGCCCGTATTCACCCCCACCACATCCATTCCTAAGACCTCAAGGCCGCAAATCAATACGGGGCGTTATGTGGCTCTTTCAAGAACCCATCATCAGCGTGTATTGAAAGTGATTACGGAAATAGATAATGTGGTTCAAAGATGCCCCGAAGGAATTACGAAAACAGACTTATTGAGAAGAATTCGTAAAGATAATTCACATTGGCGTAAAGAAGTCACGGGGTATTTAGAAGACATGGTTGATGATGGCGTCATTCAATGGGACGGACGAAGGTATTTCCCTCACAACGTCATTTTACGGGCAAGAGAGCGTAATTTGCACCGTTCATTGTATGAAATTATTGGAACCGGGCCAAAAACATTGACGAATTTATACATTCAAACAGGGTGCAACGGTGGCCGAAATCGTTCATTTGTTAGGGAGGCATTAGCAGACTTGGAGGCAGAAGGCTACATTTCCTATGAAGACCGTCGGTGGAATTGGGCATGAAAGTCGGAATTGTTTCAACATATTGGCCTCCACATTTCGGCGGTGGTGAAAAATACGCTTACAACATGACACTTGGACTTCTTAAAAGGGGTATAGATGCAATCGGGATTACGCCAACACCACACAACCCCGAAAGGGATAATGGATTACCCGAATTGACCATAAGGCTTGGAGATGAAGTTCATTTGAATGATTCTAAGGGCATGGAGAATTGGTTCAACAATTATTTGATTCCTCACATTGATGAGGGAGATTACGACATTATCATAGTGAACAATTGTCGTGTTCCCCACCTATTTTGGAAGAACCTTGTTCATGCTTGTCAGCAAAGGAGAATTCCTTGTGGGGCCATTCACCATGATTTAGGGCACAAAAACCGTCAATATTTAGAGGATTTTTATTCAAAGACAAAGGATTGGGAACGAGCCGCAGAATTGGTTTTAGAAGAACAACGTAAATTGTTGAAATGCGATTCTATTTTCAATGGTGATGAAGTTTTTTATCATACGATTGATTCTCCCTTTTATTTTGGATTTGATTTTGTTATTGGTAATACATCATGGTCAAATAGATTCATTGATATTGCAGAAGTTAAACCGAAATTTGTTCTTCATCCCATATTGGACTTACCTAATCGCAAACAAACTCTCGGAAATGGGGACAAAAATCTAAAAAACGTTCATTTAACCATGCTCAATCCACTTTATCATAAAGGACGCTCATACATGAGCGATTTAATCAATGATTTCACACACCAATGGACATACCGTGTTTTGTTAGGTTCATACGGACACCAACATAATGAGGTATTCTTGAAAATGATTGAAGATTCATGGCCTAATCAACAAGGACGTGTTGAGGTTCTTCAATACATCAAGGACATTTATTCTGCATATCAAAATACCGACATATTTTTGTTTCCTTCAAGGTATGAAGGTTATGGTATGGCGGCGGTTGAACCAATGCTCATCGGGACACCTGTTATTGCACATGATTATCCTTCAATCATGGAAGCGGTTGGGGACGGGGCATATATCATCAAATGGGGTTCGGATAGTGGAGAATGGTATGACGCCGTTGAAGAAATCCTTTATGACCGTGAAGAATGGGTTCAAAAGGCAAAGGTTCGTGGAGAGTTTTTGTTGAAACGACAAGAACAAGAGTTAGACGACTTGGTTTTGTTTTTACAAGAACAATTAGATACACAACCCCACGTTTAATAATCATGGGACTTGGTTCTTACCTCCATGATGTTTTTACAAGGTATATTGACAAATCAACAGTCAAGACAATTCTTGAATTAGGTTCAAGGGACGGGCTTGATGCAATAGAAATGAGCGAATATTACGATGCAGACGTTTTTGCATTTGAATGCAACCCTTCTGCTATTGAAATATGCAAAGAGAATCTTCATGGACACGAAAGGGTTCATCTTTATGAACAAGCCGTTTGGGATGAAGAAGGAACGATTTCTTTTTATCCTGTAATCAATGGAAATACAGGAGCCTCTTCATGTTTCGTGGCGATTGACGATTATCCTTACGAAACTCCCTATGAACAAGAAGAAATTGTGGTTCCTTCAATTCGTTTGGAGAATTGGTTTGAAAAAGAAGGTTGTTTCCCCGAATTGATTTGTATTGATTTACAGGGTGCTGAATTAAGAGCATTGAAGGGCATGGGTGAAATTCCATCTTCCGTGAAATACATTATTACAGAAGGACAAACGAAACCAATGTATGAAGGAGTTAATTTGATTCCCGAAATTGAAGATTATTTGGAAGAATTTGGATTCTCCATTCGTGCAGATAAATTGGTCAATCCGTATTTCGGGGATTTCCTTTTCGTTAGGTGATTGAATGAAAGTCATTACAATGACGGCTTGGAGAAGGCCCGACTATTTTTCACAAGTTATTCAATCAATTGAAAATGCAGAAGGTTTTGCAGATTATCACCTTATCGTTTCTATTGATAGTGGTTATTGGTATGAAGCAACAGAAATGATTCGTATTCTTCGTGAATCCACTATTGAAGATTATACCATTTCCATACCCAACAAAAATCTTGGTTGTGCAGGGAACACATATTATGTTCTTAGCAAGGGTTTTGAAAAAGCAGACCGTGTTATTCATCTTGAAGATGACACCGTTCTTCATCCACAAGCGTTGAAGTGGTTTGAAGAAAACCTGTCAAAATATGAAGATGATGAAAGAATCTTCTCTATTTCGGGTTATGTAAATGGAGAATTGAATTCTAATTCGCTTGATGGTGATTGGACGGAATCCAACATTGTCGGCCTTCGTGATGATTTCAATTGTTGGGGTTGGGCTACATGGAGAAGAGTTTGGGATGAAATGAAGGAAAATTTATTTGGTATCGTTTGGAAAGAAGGATTCAATGAACATAATTGTGGTTATGGAGAAGATTTCCTAAAATGTGTGGTCAAAGACGACAAAGGTTCGTGGGCATGGGTGATGCGTAAATATTGGAGAAAAAATCGTTTTGAAATCGCCCCCCACACATCTTTCATGCAGAACATTGGTCTTGAACGTGGAATGTGGGCTACAAAGGAAGTGTTTGATTTCAAAGTGAAAACGGATTGGTTTAAACCGAAAAACAAAGTTTTGTTTCCATTAGACCATTTCTTTGTTGAAGATTATTTGGAGGCTTTGTCTTGATTACCCTTTGTATTCTTTCTTGGAAGCGTCCCGAAAATGTATTGAAAATCATTGATAAGGAATTTGACGGAGAGTTAATTTCCGAAGTCCTTGTTTGGAACAACAATCCCGAAGTGGACTTGAAGGTTCCCGAAGGCGTCCGCTTGATTCAAACGAATGAAGATTATGGGGTTAGAACACGTTTTGCTAATGCACTTTTCGCTAAAAACGAATGTATTCTATATCACGATGACGATGTTCATTTACCAAGATTGACAATAAAAGCACTTTACGATGAATGGGTCTTGGATAATGACATTATTGTTGGTGTTTCGGGAGGAAATTCATTTGAAGGTGAATGTCAGCGTTGTTTAACAGAAGGAGAACGGTTTCATCATCAACACTATTACAATCCCGTTAAGGAGGGGGAAGCAGAAATCATTCTTGGTCATGGTGTGATGTTGCATCGGAAGAATTGTGCAAATTTTTATCGTTATCATTATGACTTACCCGCACCCGAAGGAGCGTCCCCATTTGATTCGCACGACGACATTGTTTTATCATACATTGTCATGGACATTAACCAAAAGCCAAATTACGTCATCAATTCAAGGGTTGAATGGTTGCCCGACGGAGGCGTAGCGATTAGTGGAAGAGAACCACACTATCCACAAAGGGCAGAAATGGTTAGGATTTGTAAAGAATATTTCAAAAGATAACCATTAAATACCCGCACGAACAAAGAAATGGTAGTGAGCCTATGATGATGATTGGACTTCAAATGGACGAAAACGAAGGTATGGACGAATCAGCAATCCTTTCTTTCTTTTCTAATGATGGATTAAGCCATGATGATGAATATTTGTTTGATGGGGTTCAACGATTTTCTTATTTTGTAGCGGAAGATGCAAACTATCTAATCTTCAAAGAAGATAACGACCTTGACTTCTTTACAGACTCGGTGATGAAATACCTCAAGTCACTAAATAGCGGTAAAATCACGGTTCGGGATGAAGAATCCGACGAAGATGATGGTTATTTGTTCATTGGTTCCGTGAAGGAATTCGTTAAGATTTGGGATGGAATGTGATGTATTTAACCCTCATCAATTTGACCTTGAAATATATGAAATGGAGGGGTGAATTGGATGACGGAGAAATGGACTCAATACGGAGGGCCTTGCATCCGTCAATGTAATGTTGATTCTAAAACATTGGTTTGTAAATCTTGTGGAATGTGGTTTGGTATATCGGAGGAAGAATAATGGATTGTTGGAATTGTGAAACTCAATTGATTTGGGGAGGCGACCATTCTTTTGAAGATGAAAATTTGTGCGGTGAAGGCATCGTATCTAATTTTTCCTGTCCCAATTGTCCCGCCACAGTTATGTTTTATCTTCCTTTGGTGGTGGATGAATGAAGAGGGTCACTAAAGTCATCAAAAAGGCAGGTGAATTAGACCCCTCGGAAAAACGTCCCGGTTCATTGTTGTCGGGAAACAAGGTCACGGGATATTCTGTTAATTTCCCGATTGCTAACACTTGCAGACCTTCAAAGGTTTGTATTGAAACTTGTTATTATGCGGCGGGTGCGACCTCATGGAACGCAAGCCTTCGTAAGCAATTGTGGTTGATGCAACATTGTATTGAAAATCCTGTTCAATTTGCCGAGGAAATTGTTTCCGAATATCGCAAAAAGAAATTAAATTATTTGCGTTGGAATGGTGGTGGCGATTTGTTCCCTGCTTCCGTTGAAGCATTGAATCATATTGGTAAAAATCATCCCGATGTTATTATTTGGATTGTGACAAGAATTCCCGAAATGGCGGCGTTAGTTAATCAGCATGATTCCTTATATGTTCACTTTAGTCTTGACAAGCATTCGTTGGAACGTCGTGAACAAGTCAAATCATTAACAGAAAGGCCGATTTTCTTTTCATATCAATGCGAAAAGGGTGAAAAACCCGATGTGGAAGACTTGACTCAAAATCACGGAGTTTCGTTATTTTTCTTTGACAATTATTACCTTACAGACCCCATCTATGAAGAGAAATTCAAACAATTTTTGTGTCCTTTGAACCTCAATCGCACAAATACAGGGGATATTACGGGTTCTTGTGGTGAATGTCGGCGGTGTTTCAACGGCCATTGGTTGGGTGATTAAATGTCTTCGTTTTGGTTTTGGGTTTTGTTTATTATTGCTTTTGGGATTGCAGGGGGTGAAGACAGTTATGAATGAAAAAGGAGAAGCACCTTGTAGCAAATGTTTTGTTTTATACCCCTTTCGTTTGCTCAATCCTAAGAATGGGTTGTGTCCGATGTGTGACGACCGTGACGGCATAACGCCGAAACTCATGTGGTTTTGAAAACCTTCAAATACCTGTTTAGTGAATGTGAACAACATGAGCAACGAACCCGTTCTTTTTATCCGCATTGAAACAGACGAATACATCTTTGAACAATATTTGGAGGCTTGAAAATGAATTTTAAAGAATACCTGCATAACCTCGCATACGAAGCACAAATTGATGGTCGCATAGTCACCATGCTACCTTGCCGAAAAGCGACAAAAGAATGGTCGGAAATGAATCCCGAAGCCCCTATTGTTGTTTGTCAGCGACCTTCGGATGCAAAGATTGGGTTTAACACAATTATTTTTCCTATGGAATATATGGAAGACTATGTTGCTCACCCACCTGCACGAAAGGAAGGTCTTGAAGTGAAATTTGTTGGCTCTTATGATGAATGCGTTGATTTCTTCCATGAATTCCTTATCGCCAATGGGGTGACGCCCCGATGAAGACCTATATTTGTCCAAATTGCGATTCCGAGTCCCGTTTCAAGGGATTGTGCCGTGATTGCACGACTTACGATGATGACGGCAACGTTGTTAATGCGGTTCGTCGTGAAGAATTGGGAAAGCACGTCCATGATGAAAATTGTGGGCATCATCACCACCGTCAAGCCCCCACTATTGAACAATTCCGTGCGGCACGTCGTCCTAAATTGACAAAGAAACAAATGCAACGTTATTATGACATTCTAAAAGAGGCAGATTTTACCGAAGGAACGGTTGAAGAAGCGAAAGAAGTCTTGTTAGCAGGCATCAATAAAGAAGAGGAATGATGCCGTGTGGACAATGGTTTTTTGCCCTGTTTGTGAAAAAGTGGGCTACGACGATGAGCGACACAAAATTGGTTCTCAATATCCATGTGCTTCGTGTGCTGATGAATTTATCTTTTTGAAGGGGCTTTGAATATGTGTGGTTTCATTCCGTATCTTTGTCCTAACGAATGTGGCGGTTGGGTCATGGCTCATGGTTGTATAAACTGTAATCTTGGTTCAAAGGGGCGTGAAGAATGTCACGCATGACTTGTTTCATCCACGATGAGCCGTTGATTTTATCTAACAAGTGTGATGAATGCTTGATTGAAGAGGAAGAATAAGATAATAAGCCCTTCAATTAACCCTTATGCGTCGTTTCATCGGCAAAATCACATCCCCTTTGTTTGTTCCTTTGCGACGATTTGTTGCTTGGGGTGATGACAAGTTTGGAACCTGCGACCACAAAATGGTTGTCGTTCCGAGGGAAGATAAAGAATCGGAGTCTTGATTCAATAGACCCCTATCTAAATTTTTCGCTTTATTTCAATTTTGAAAGCGAACCATTAAATAGCCGTTTTGTCAAAGGATAAAACATGAGCCGAGCAATCCGAAGTGATACGTTGAATATGTCCGTATGGCCCTCAAAATACGATGGTCAATCGTGGGTTAAATCGGATGCGGGTAAATTATACGGTTTGTTAAACACCAATAACCAAAGAATCATGCAACAAATCCCCGAAGCGGGACAGATTTACCAACGTCTTAATTCGCTCGTTTCATTTATTCGCAACCCAATTACCCTACAAACAGGATATGAGAATTACACGAATTCAATTGCTCAAGTCTATTTCGTAAGTCAATTTGAAGAAATTAAACAAAATTATTTGGATGATGCTTTGAACAATCTAAAGAAGGAATTTCAAAAAGAAACCAAAGGGTTCACGGAAGAACAAATGTCTTTGACTCCAAGTTATGCTTATGACCAAAAAACAGGGCAACGTTTGTCGGACATGATGCGGCATGATGCAAAGGTGGAAGAAAAATTTCAAAAGTTTGCGGACAAATACAAAGAAATTATGGACAAAGCGGCTTCTATGTTTAATATCAAGTCCAATGTTAGTGTGAAATATTCCTACCACCTAAACAATCAATCGTTGGATGGCCTATACGACACCATTAGCAGGGAAATGAAATCATACCATGTTAGCACTTATTTCAATGGAGTCTATTCTTATCGTTATACCGATTTTAAAAATTTTGGATTAGCCAAACCTATTCAAGATTGGTTTATTTCGTTAATCAAGAATCCGAAGGAGTTTTGGGAAAATGGCTCGGAATTATACGATGCGGTTTTGTTCTTTGCCGCATTCACAGAATTCCGTAAGAACAATCCCAAAGTTAAGACTTATGGTGTCACCGATATTTCAACATATCAATCAAGGGTGTATTTTTTCAGTCAAGAACCCGAAAATTGTAAGAAAAAGAACACGCGATTTTACCCAATTGAAAAATTCCCTGTTGTTTCTATGGGAATCGTTGAAAAACTCAACAATGCTTATATCCCCGAAGCCTTGAAAGAATATAGGGAAGCCGATAAAAAGGCAACCGCAGATGAAGCCATCAAGATTAAGTCTGCACAAAAATTCGTAAAAAGACTACCAAAATTGTATGCGGATTATTGGAAGAAAATGATTCAACATTTCTATTCTGCACAAGACTTTGACGCCGTTGGGCTTGCTTATGCGATTCTTCTATGGAAGCATGATGGTCATATTGAAGCGACAGGAACCACAACCGAAGAAACGCAAAAACATTGGAAGAAAGTTCAAGCATACCTGTTGGATAAACCATTTGAGGTAAAAGACCTGCCCTCAAGCATTCGCTACGTTAGGGTTTCCGCAAATTACAACGGATTTGATTTCTCCGTCAATTATTCCATTTCCGCACAATATTGGAGCGAACAACAATACCAATCATTGGGACTCAAAACAAATTACGACGATGATGCTATGAAAGAAATTTTGGACATGGGGGTTCCGAGTTATCTTTCCACACCGATGCGTGACCAATTAACAAAAATTCGCCAATACCATAACAATAACTTCAATGCTCAATTGCAGGGATATGCACGTCAAATCATGCAGGTTGAAAACAACAGGACTAACACGATGGAACGTATTAACGGTGCTTGGAATTCTGCTCAAAAATGGGTTTGATGTGAACGTTTAGATACCCTCTCGGACTATCTATTCGTATGACCGACGCAAACACGTTGAAGACGAAGCCGACACCCGAATTGGAAACGCTCATGGCCCTCATTGAAGGCATTCTCGCAGACCGTGAAGATGCAAGTCGCCAACCCATCAATGTTGGTGATTCTGTTTCTTTTGACCTGCGTAAAGGATGCACGGTTGAAGGCGTTGTTGTTGGTAAGACTGACAAGCGTGTGAAGGTTTCTTGTTCCAAGATTGGTGGTATTTACCAAATCGCTACCAAAAACGTTGTTTTGGAATCTTCTGCCCCCGTTGTTGCGGAATTGGAAGAAGAGGAATGATTATGAATTTGGACGCTTTTATTGCGGAGTTTCGTCGTTTCCGTCAAAAAGTCACCGAAGAAATTGGTGATATGGACGACATGACGATGCTTGAATTTTACCGCACATTTAAGCGATACCAAAGTCGTAAGCAAACCATGAATTCATTCATGGATTATTTCTTGAATTTATCTTCATTTGTTCCCGAAAACAACACAAACCCCGATTCGGAAGACAACGATGATGACCCATTTTCGGGTTCTGTTGGCTTCCAATGAGTTTAAATACCTGTTAATGTTTGGATTAAACATGGGCGTCATTGAATGGGTAGCGGTCACTTGGTCGCCAAGTGTTGAAAAGGAATGGGAGAGCAAGGCAAATGGTTCTTGCACCGACTCATGCAACCGTTGTGGTTATGACTTTGTTGAGGGTATGGTGGCGATTGTTCAACCTGTTGTTGATGAGGAAAAGGGCAAGGTGTCTTGGTATAACTTTTACCATCCAAAGTGCGTTATGGAGAAAATCTTGGTGTTGATTTGAAATGTATGCGGCTTTGGACATTGAAACCAAGAACCTTGACATGAAAGCCGAAGGTTTATCTTTTGACAACCCGAAAGGTTGGGACATTTCCTGTATTTGTGTTGTGAGCGAAAACGGTAAGTCGTGGACGTTCACCGATTCCGAATTGGTTTCCGCAGAAAACAAATATTCACTTTCCGCATTCACGAAGGTTTTCTATGATGAAATCATTCCAAACCACGTTATCTTGACCCACAACGGCTACCGATTTGATTTCCCCATCATTCAAGAATACATTAAGCGGGAATTCAGTCAAGACCTCCCCGACTATTTTGAACAATTTGACTCTTGTGATTACCTTTTAGGGAAAACAGGTGTTCGCTATCGTTTGGCTCATTTGGTATCATACCATTTGGGTTCGGAAGCATCAAAGTTAATGGATGCGGCAAATGCTCCTGTTGCTTGGGCAGAAGGACGCCACCAAGAAGTCGTTGATTATTGCCTTCACGATTGTTTGCTAACCATTCAAATGATTCGTGATGCTTTGAAACGTGAACATTTTAACGCTATCGGAAAACCCGAATATGCAGAAGTCCCATTCAAAGGAATGTAAAGACTTAAATACAAATTCGGAGGATTAGATACCATGAATTGTCCTTCGTGTGGATGGCCTATTTCTATGACTCATCAATGGGAATCACATGGTTTCGCTTGTGCTATTTGGCGTTGTAGCGATTGTGATTTGGATATGACGGCTAAAACCCCGGTTCACAAATTCCGTAATGGAAAGTGGATTACCCCTCAAAACGAAGATTCGGAATTGAAATCCATTGTGGAAACGATTGAATCCATTGTTAAGGATTCTCGCCCATCCAATCTCAAATCACAGATAGAGGATGTGCTAAACGATGATTAAAGACATTTTTCGTCCGATTTTCGGATTTCTTGTCTTACAACCCGCCGTCTTGTTGTGGTTTTACATTTTTACCGACGATGCTTGGGAAACCTATACGAATGGTTTAGGTTGGCCGTTTCAAATTTTTATGACGTTGTATCTAATTCCAATGTATGCGTTTTACGAGCGAGTCTTCAAACCATTACCCGAAATTGAAATGAGATGGTAATGTTCAAATAGTCGTTTAGATAAGAGGGGAATGAATGCGGAAAACCGCCGAGCATGAAAAACCTTGCGAAATCTGCGGAAGCCCGTCCCAATTCAAGTCCCGCATCAATCCCGAAGGATATTACAAATCTAAGAAATTGGGTGGCTATATCGCTTACGAAGAACACAATTATTGTTATCGTTGTGCAGAAAACTTGATTATCACCGTAATGAATCGTGTGCAAAACATTTGGTAAGAAGGTGTTTTTCATGGGTTGGAAAGAAAAGGAATACAAGAAAACGCAGAAGGCATTGAATCAAAACCGTGGAGAAGAACCTTACGATTCGGAATTGCTCCGCATTCAAGGTTTAGTCCGTTGTCATTCTTGTGAAAATCCCTATCCGTTCATGCACCCTCGTTGTGCAACGTGTGATGCACCCAACCGTGAACATTACCCCGGAAAAGTGTGAAGGGTTAAATACAAGTTAGCCGTATCTAAAGATATGGACATTGTGAACCTCCTTGCGACCACTAAATTTGCAGACTACCTTGACCTTGACACGTTTTCGGAAGAAACGGGCATTGAATTTGAACCCGACCGTTTCCCCGGAATGTCATGTAAATTGACGACTCCGAAAGTTTGTGTCCTTTTGTTTCGTAGCGGTCGTGTTGTCGTCACGGGTGCAAAGACAGATGCAGACATTGATTCCGCTTTAACGCAAGTTTATGGCCGTTTGAAGGATAACGGACATGATTTGAACGATTCTTACGACTACGAAATTGGAAACGTGGTCGTCACGCACAATGTTGGTGAAGAATTGAACCTCGCAGAATTGACGATGAAACTTCCTTTCACACATACCGAATGGGAACCCGAACAATTTCCCGGTTTGATTTACCGTGTGGGTCGTGGACTTGGCTCGGTTGCTTTGGTGTTTTCATCGGGTAAGTGTGTCATCACAGGAAATTCAACGATTGAAGAAGCCACGGAAGCCGCTAAATTTTTGTCAGAAGACTTGCTTGCGTGTCTTGAATGAGGGTGATTTTTTGTCAAAAGAAAATCCCGAAGATGAATGGGTTGGTATGCCCGAATTTGTTCAAGAGAAGAAACGACCATTCAAGGTATTGAAGGTTCAATTTGAAAACGAAGAAGATTTGCAGGCATTTGCGAAACTCATTGACCAAAAATTGACGGAAAAGACAAAAACGATTTGGTTTCCTTTCAAATCCCATTGGGGAAAGACGATTGATAGGTGGGTGGATGAAAAATGAATCCTAAATTTCCTGTTTATGTTGTTTCAAAGGGGCGTTGGACAAATCAACGAACCATGAAAGCACTTGATGAAATCAATGTTCCTTATCGTGTCATTGTTGAAGCCGATGAATACGAACAATACCGAAAGCATTTTCCCGATGAAAAACTCTTGGTGACGCCTCCGAAATACATTGAGGAATACGACCATTTTTGGGACGATGATGACCCAAGAACGGGGCCCGGTGCGGCAAGAAACTTTGCTTGGGAACATTCATTGTCGGAAGGTTGGACACATCATTGGGTCTTAGACGACAACATTGATGCTTTCCATAGATTGAACAATAATGTAAAAGCAGAAGTCACAAGCGGAACAATTTTCAAGTGCATGGAAGATTTCATGCTACGCTACGAAAACGTGGCGATTGCAGGGCCGAATTATTATTCGTTTGCTAAGAAAAATGATGCTTTGCCCCCGTTTGTCAAGAATACCCGCATTTATTCTTGTTTGTTGATTCGCAACGACATTCCTTACCGATGGCGAGGCCGTTATAACGAAGACACCGATTTGTGCATTCGTGTTCTCAAAGATGGTTGGGCTACGATTCAATTTAATGCTTTCTTACAAGGTAAAATCACGACTCAACGGGTTGCAGGCGGAAACACCGAACAATTCTATTCAAAAGACGGGACATATTTGAAGTCAAAGATGTTGGAAGATATGCACCCCGACGTAGCAAAAGTCGTTTGGCGTTTCAATCGTCACCATCACCATGTTGATTACAAACCTTTCAAAAACAACGAATTGCGTCGGAAGAAAGACTTCAAGATGCCCGAAAAAATTATTGATAATTACGGTATGAAATTGGTATCTAAAGAAAGAAAAGGCAAGATTCGTCAAGAACAAAAGCCATAGGAACGCTTTTATACCTGCTAAGACAAGGTATCACTATGCACACGATACGTTCACCGTATTTTAGCATTGGTGACACTAAAGCGTGGGCACAAAAGGCTTCGGATTTTTCCGATGACTATACCATTGGCTTACAATCGGGACAAACGAACCAAAAGGGAAAGTTTGACGACATGGTAAATTTGTTTTATGACAGGTTTCAAGTCATTACGGAAATCCTCCGTAGCCAAGCGGGATTCAAGGCTTCGGGGACGATTAAGCAAATTCAAAAAGAAAAGAAAAAAGCCCGAACATACAACATTGTCGGCATTGTTTTGGAAGCAAGAAGGACGAAAAGCGGAGGCAAAATGCTTACAATTGAGGATGCGACTTCCACGATGGACGTTTTTGTTCGCAAAGATGACCCCGCTTCTGCAACGATTTTTAATGATGAAGTCCTCGGAATTTCGGGGCGATTTGGTGATGATGGAAGAATGTTTTGGGTTGATAGGGTTATTCATCCCGAAGTGTTGCTTAATCACGAAAACAAACAAGGAATTGACCCCGTTTCAATTGCGTTTGCTTCCGACATTCACATGGGTAGCAAGGAATTTTTGGAAGATGAATGGGATAAGATGATTCATTGGATGAATTCTAACGATGAAACCGCCCAAAATATCAAGTGGTTTGTGCTTTCGGGTGATGTTGTGGACGGCATTGGCGTATATCCCGGTCACGAAGAAAACCTATCCATTACGAATTCATACGAGCAATACGAATTTTGTGCGAGGAAACTTGATGAATTACCCGACCACATCACCCCTGTCATTCTCCCCGGAAATCACGATGCGGTGCGACCTGCTGAACCTCAACCGATGTTGGAACCTGCGGTGCAAGAAAAATTCAATTCCGCAATTCATGTTGGAAATCCCGCCCGGATTAACCTTTCGGGAATTGATGTGCTTTCGTATCACGGAAAAGGAATTGACGACATTGTTCCCCGTGTTGAAAACGTCACTTATGAAAGACCTCAAGAAGCCATGAAGTTAATGTTGGGTAAGCGACATTTGGCCCCGATGTGGGGTGAAAGAAACGCATTGAGTCCCGAAGAGGAAGACCAAATGATTATTAAGACGCCGCCCGACTTGTTTGTGACAGGACACACCCACGCACACGCCGTTGAATGGTTTAGGGGCATTCCACTTGTTGTTTCTTCCACGTTTCAAGGAGAAACTGATTTTATGAATATGCTTGGTTATCAAGCCAAAAAGGGCTATCTTTCTATTTACAATGTCCAAAATAAGCAAACAAGAGTCAAATGTTTCGCAGACAACAGTTAAACAGGGATATTGAAATGAAGTTATAGATACCCCTTCCCACAATCATATATTGATGCCTTACATCGGAAGAAAAGACCGAGAGGATTTAGACGAACCCATTCGTAATCTTGCGGGTTGGCTCGCAGGTAGTGGCTACGAAGGGCGGCTCAATTACACGATTTCAACCCTTTTGACGTTGCTCTTACAATCACAAGGAAAGCGTTATCAAACCATGAATGCCTTAATCGGTGTTCTTGAATCTGCTAAACAGGAATTTTACCGAAAAGCGGTTGCTCCTTACGAAGATGAAAAGATTGCAGAAAACGGCGACCTTGATTGGTAATCACGGGGGAGTTTCATTTGACTTCTTATTTTGAAAAGTGGGGTCGCTCATCGGGTGGGCCGTTCAACAAAATTGCGGACACTTACCACATTTTTTCTATTCGGAATACCATTAGTGTGAACGAATTACAACAACGGCACGAAATCTATTCGGGCGACCATTTGTTGGAAGAAATTGACCGTCATTATAACGAAAAATGTTCGTGCGGCCTTGTCTGCAACGCAACGGTTGAAATGCAAGCGAAAACGCTTTTTGAATCGCAAGAAAAGCCGTTTGCGAAGGAATGGTTAGCCAAGAAGGGCGATTCCAAATGGGATTACGAAACGTGTCTTGAATGGGTCAAAATCTTCATGGGTGAAAATTCGTTCAAGGGCAAGAAAATGGAAGACGAGGCGATTAAGCAATTGTCTTCTCATTGTTGGAAATATCGTTTTGTTCCGACAGATATGGAAACGGATTCTAAATTTTCCGTTGATATTTTGGCTATTCACAAGGAAACAGAAGAAACGGTAGCAGGCATTCAAGTGAAACCCGAATCCTTTTACCGAATGCACCTGCCCTATGTGAAAGAATCTAATGATGCGTTCTCACACCCCGTTCATCATTTGGTGTATCAAGGAAAGGACTTCAACAATATGCTATCCATCATTTCCAAATTCTTGTAATAGGAAACCTTGAAATAACTGTTTTGGTAAGTCATTTACATGAGCGATTTCATTTATGGCGTATCTTACGACCCCGAAACGGTTTCTTGTCCTCATTGTGGTGCAAGTGGTAAGGGTCTATACGAATTGACTTCTTCAAAAACAGAAGATGGCGTTTGGTTTATGTGTTTAGATGTGGAAGAAAAAATGCGTAAGGGTGAACCCTCCTGTAAGAATTTCTTCGTTTCGTTTAGGTAAGGTGGGAATTTTGAACATTTTCTTTTTGCATAGCGAACCCAAAGCGGCGGCAAAAGACGCCTGCGACCGCCATTCCATTAAGATGATTTTAGAATCAGCCCAAATGCTATCCACCGTTCTAAGGCAACATGGCTACGAAGGCGACGACATTTACGGTATGACTCATGTGAAACACCCGTCCACGATTTGGGCGAGCATGAACCGTGACAATTTCAATTGGTTGTTATCCCATGCGTTTGCCTTGTGCGAAGAATACCAATACCGATACGGCAAAGTCCACAAATCCAAAGCAATTCTTGAACGTTGTGATGACCTATGCGACTTTTACATTCCGAAAGGGTTGCTAACTGTTCCTCCGAAGTGCATGGGTGACGAATTCAAAGTCGGTGGCGAGGATTGGGAATCGGTTGTGGCTTCTTATCGTAAATATTACCGAGAAGGTAAGACATACATGAATCGTGGAAACGGCCCCCAATGGCGTAAGAAACCCGAAAGGTGTCCATCATGGTTTTCATCAAGTGCGTGATTTGCGTCCAAAAGAAGCCGTCCATTGGCCGTTCCATTCATTGGAATGATAGGATAGGTGAAATCTGCGAAGCGTGTTCAAAATCGGTTTGGGAATGCCCGGATTGTTCCCGTGAATTCTATGTTGGCGAAAATCAAGGGCGACCACCGAGGCATTACAAAGAAAAAGGAAAAAACAAGCCTGTTTGTGATGGATGGAAAACAGAAAAACGAAGAAAAGCCGACGAATATTTAGCAATTCTTAGATAGTCATTTTGCATAATATAATTCATGGACGTTTTCGCTAAAGGCTTTTTACAGGGTTCAATTCCTGTTGTAGTCATCGTCGGCGGAACGCACCACCTTGTTAAGAAATTCCGAGAATCCAAGCCCGTCCTCTATTGGGGTTCCCTTGCCGTTGCCGCAGGTTTGACTTATGCGGTTGTTGAAGGCAAAATCAAAGCACCCTTTATGAATGCAGAAGAGGATGATTTGTATTATTGTGACAAGTGTGATGAGGGTTTTTCTTCAATCAATCCAACAGATGAGGGGCAATTTTGTGATTCATGTTTGCCTTCTTCCGCAACACTACATGATGAAATGGAAAGAATCACAATGGATGCTGAAACCTTTGAAAATTGCGAGATATGCTATGCTACGGTTGATAAAGGCACATTAAATGATGTTCAAGCAGGGCGGATTTGTGATGAATGTCATCAAATGAATAAATATGCAGGTGGAACAGGCAGACAAAATAACCCTCCATTTAGTGCTGAAACCTTTGAGGCTGAAAAAATGAGTCCTTGTTGTGAAGAACCTCTCATTGAAAGGGAAGGTATTTTTTGCGGGGCTTGTGGCGAAAATTATGGCTTTAGTGCTGAAACCTTTGAAGCCGATAAAGAATATTTGAGCCGAAAAGAAGATGTTGCAGGTTTAGACGACTATGAACGGTATCAATTATATGATGATGAAAGAATGACTTGTGATGAATGCGGTGCAGACGATAAAACCGTTGGATTTGTTGAAGAAGGTTATAAATTATGTGGGCGTTGTGACCGTGAATGGATGGCTAAACAAGGATATGAGGCTGAATATGATGAAAGATTCAATATCGGCAAGTGTGATTGGGCAGAAGATTGTAAATGTGAGGATGAAGATGTTCATTGTTCTAAATGCAATTACAATTTGACAACAAGTGGGGGAAGAGAATGTCCTAATGGTTGTTTTGATGAAAAAGGGGCTGAAACCTTTGAAGCAAGGGAAAACAAAGATGGAACAATCGTTCTAACTGAAAATGAATGGTATTCTTGCCTTTATCTATACAACGGCAATTATTTGTATAAAAATAAGGAATTGAAGTTAATTGGCGAACTTAAAAGCGGTGTTAAGTTTGAAAAAGTCCGAAATCACAGCGACGATGCCTTGAAGATGATTCACCATTATGAGAATCTTTTACGCAAAATGGTGCGAAAGAACGTCCATAAACCCAATAAGGTGATTAAATGGTAAGTGAAACGAAAGTTTTTGGAATTCCTTCGGATATTGCTTTAGTGTTGGCTATTGATGCGGTTTTGATTGGGCTTCGTCTTTCGGGCATGGGTTCAAATAAATTCATTGGTGCTAAGGCTATGGGGACTACGGCATTGATTGGGGCACACTTTTTGCTTTGAAACGATTAAATACCTGTTCCGTCCATTGAGAATCATGGACACGGTTTGGCTTCTTGGTTTAAATTCACTTTTGCTTGCGGGTTTGTATATCCGTTCATGGTTTCAATACATTGAAATGGCTCGGATTCATCATTACCTCTTCCATGCAGACCGAGAACAAGAAGAACGTATGCAAGAATTCATGCAAGGTTTTGCGGAAGCCATTGAGGTATTTATGGAAGATGATTCCGCAGAATCAAATTCGCAAATGATTAAGGAATGGGATGAGTCTTGAATATCATTATTGTTTTACAAGATGGGCAACGGATTCCCCTAAAGGAAGCGACACCCGAACAAGTTTCACAAGCCCTTGCTTTTGTTAAAAAGTCATAATTTAGATAACAAGCCCGTTAAGAAAACCCCATGTCGGGTGATGAGCAAATCGTCAAGAAGGCAAGACTTCTTGCAGAAGCGACGGGACGTTCCTTTGAAGATGTTTTAGAAGACCTTCTTGATGACGGAGAATTGAACGAATCCAACAAACAAAAAGCCGATTTAGTCACACAATTGAAAGAAGCGGCAGAATTGATTACCACGGTGCAATCTATTTCCAAAGAAGTGTCCCAAAACACCGTTTTGAACGGTGGCGACAACAAAACCGAAGTCAAGATGGAATCAACCCTTGAAGGCGACATTGTGGATAGGGCTATTGCTTCTGCTCAACGAAAAGCAGACAATATCAAAAAGTTAATGGCTACGATTATTCCTTTAATGCTTTTGATTACAGGCGGTTCAATGGAAGCATTTGGAGTCATTGACGTTTTTGGTTCCGAAGAAGATTACGACCCCAATTACGATGAATACGGCGGTTGTTTAGTCCCCGACGCTGAAAATTATGACCCCGGTGCTTCTTGGGATGATGGTTCATGTTATTGGGATGACGGAGGTGGGGGAAACGGAGATTGTGAACCCGATTGGTGGTGGAAAGACGAAGCCATTTTTGACCACGACCATAACGGACAAGGATTTAACAACGACCTTCGTGTGCAAGCCACATTCCGTGATTTGAACCAATGCAACATTCACATGAATAATGGTTATTTTGAAATCAAGGTTGGTTCGGAATCCCGAATTGTGGAGGTCAATTTCCATAATGAACACGCAATCAATGAACACTATATTGATTTGCCCGCAGGCGATTATCATGTGACAATTGATTATTATACATACGATGGTTCTATGTGGAACGGCCCCGAAGCATGGGTCACGATGGAATCCGAGCCGACTTGTGCTATGGATTTAATTCACAAAGAGGCAGAATTGTATTTGATTAACGGCAACGAATTAGAAGTCGCCATGATTATTCAATCCAACAACGATTGTGAAGGCGAAGTGGATTTCATGTTTAGCCTATATCACAACAACACTTACCAAAGCACCGTTGAATACGGAGTTTTGCCTATGTTCACCGTTTCGGGAACGGGCGAATACCGAATCACGATGGCTCATAGCGATTGGAAAAACCTCGGAGAAGGTCTTTGGAATCTTGAAACCCGATTTTACACCGAATCCGATGGCGAAGTTTGTTGTATTATGACAAATAAGGTTGAAGTCAAAAACGATTGAAACGAAGACCTTAGATAGAAGAAAACACAAGCCTTCCGTGGGGTTTCCTATGGCTAAAGATAAGCGTAAGCGAACAAACAACGATTGGCTGATGCAAAGAACGGGTTTGCTCATCGTTTATTCATGGGTTATGCTCGCCGTTGGTTTCTTTATTTTGACCGCTTGGGAGCCAATGTATCTTGAATCAAGCGAAGATTATGTCACCATTCTTGGTATCATTGGTGGGCCTGCTTTGCTTGTCGTCACGAAGATTATTGAAACGTGGAATCAAGAAAAGCAAAACGAAATTAGCGATTATGAAGCCCAAGCAGGTCACTTGAGGGCTATGGATGAAATTATGGTTCGTCACAACGCCGACATGGAAAGAAACCCTCATTGTCACGAAGATTCGCATTCGGAAAAGGACAAAACGGACGGTGTTCAAGACGCCCGGATTCAAAACATGGAATCGCAGATTGCCGAATTGGTAGCCGAAGTCGTCATGTTGCGTGAAATGCAAGACTAAGGTATTAGATAGCAAGAACCCGTATAAAAACCTATGGGTGTTCTTCGTGATACCGTCCTCGTTGCGGCGGCTACATTCGTAGTCGGTGCGGGGCTAATGGAAATCGGTGAAGAAAAGCAAACTTTCCGTCAAAAATTGATGCCTTACATCGGGACTGTATTTGCAGGCGGACTCGGATATTTCTTCCTTCGGGAAACAAATTTGATTAAAGCAACAGAAAATGCCGATTTGGAAGAAATTCCCGTGTCAAATTTGACACAATCTTCTGTTATCAACGGCTATCAACCCGAAAAATATTCTGTTGTGACGAATGCCGAAGAGTTTGATGCGGAAGCATATATGCCTCCAAAACCTTCCGTGAACGTCCGTTGGTCAAAAGAAACGGATTTGAAGGAAGAAGACATTATCAATTTTTTCAAAAAGATGGGTAAAGTCAATTATTTGAAATACCACACACCTTCAACAGAAAAATACATGAAATCGCTCAAAGACACAATCCCCAACGGAGAAGAAAGAATGGAAGAGGCAAAAAAACTCGTCGCCGCCGCACGGGAGCGAAAACTAAGCGATTGGAACAAAGCATACGAAAATGACCTAAAAGAAGGCAAAATTAGATTAGATTACGATAAATACAGGTTTATTCCATTAACCAAACAACAAGGAATTACCCTCACGACATACGGTTTCTTGAGCAAAATGTTAAAGCATAGTGGGAGGAAATACGGTTCAATATATGGAGGTTGGAGTCGTGTTGAAAAAGAGTTAATTCCTATTGAAGTCGTCGGCATGACTGAATACGATAAGACCAAATTATACCTTGTTAAATTTGGAAATGTCCCATATTCCAAAAACCGAGGGCGTGGTGCAACCGCAGAAGACACTTATCTTGTGTTTTTCAAAAATGAAAATCATGGTTTGCGTGTGATTCCATATTCGGGATTTTATCGTAAAATGACGAAGAAAAAGGCAACAGATGAAACAAGGGACTTCATTTACCAATTATACAATCCCCGCTATGTCCTTGACCCCTTAGAATCCATGCTTCGTCTTCAAGGTTTATACGAACCGACACCAATGATTTTTTCAAACATTGAAAAGATTAAGAAAAAGGAACGTGGAAAGCCTGCAACCTATCTATACAAAATCGTTTATTATGGGGCCTCGGATGAAGGTAAGATGATTCCTCTAATCACTTCGCCCGAATTCGCAGATAAGAATAAGTTAAAAACTCCGAATCTTTGGAAGGATGAATACGGCAACCCATTAGTTATCAATAAGTCCGTGGAAGGCCCGTTGTATGAATTCATTCGTATGTCAAAATACGACCCTGCTAACTTGACTCCACGACGTATCAAAATCTTCAACGAAGACTACCAACGTTGGGTTTCCATGCAAGACTCGTTGTTATGGAATGCAGACCGTATGCCCAAGACAAGGTTCCCGTCATTAAAAAACGATTACACAACAATTCCTTTTTCCATTTGGGAATCTTTGCCGAAGAACCCTGCCGTGAAAGCATTACAAGAAACAAGGTATAATGCACACGTTAATTCCGTTCAACGTGATAATGAAAGGTATCAGCAAAGAAACCCCGAAAACTACCAAAAATACGTTGATAAAGGCGAACTACCTTACAAGATTAACAAATATGACTCACAATTAAAGTGGCGGGAATATTTCTCACAAATTGTTAATGGACTTACCGATGAAGAGGCTGAAAAAGTGCGGCTCAAAGCATACCGTTCAATCACCAATGAAAAATTCCTGTTGGATAATTTCTTTGAACACCCATTTTATGAGAAGAATATAAAAGATTATACCCCGTCGGGTAAGAAAAAGGTAAGCGAAAATCTCCAAAGCCAATTTGACATTATGCGGTTATATCTCAAGCGTGTTGCAGATAAAAACCAACGTTTTGAGGATGGTGATAAGGGAAAAGTTTAGCGGCAGAAGGCCGCTTGACCGAACCCGCATCCGTAGTCATCAGTCGTTCAAGCAACCCCGAAAAGAAACTCATGGCGGTTTTTGAAGACGCCGAAGGTAAGAAAATCAAGACCACGCATTTTGGGCAACGTGGTGCAAGCGATTACACGAAGCATGGTGATAAAGAAAGAATGGAGCGATACCTTGAGCGTCATGGAGGCGGTTTTGAAACAAGCACGAAGGAAGATTGGAAAGACCCAACGACCGCAGGTTCGCTTTCAAGGTGGATTTTATGGAATAAGCCGTCATTATCCGCCTCTTTTGCTGATTACAAGAAACGCTTCGGTTTGAAAGGTTCACTTTCGGTTTCCAAATCCGCCGAAGGTCTTGAAGTCAATAATGAGCAAAAATTCGTTCTTAAAAATCCTCAAGATTACGAGGCCATGATGGAAGAAATTAGACCTCAATTGGAAGCCCACAAGATTCCGTGGAAATTGTGGTATCTTGAAAGAAAGTTAGACGGGGTTGGAGGCAAAACATGGAAACGGGGCGGTGTTTATCCCGTAGTCATTATTAGACCAAATGAAATGGAATTGAAATGGCCTAATGGATTTACCAAATACCTTCGGAAACAAAAGGGTGGGACGTATCACCGAGTTAGCGAAGGTGTAAGTGGTAATCCTTACAAACACTTGGTATTTAAGGGAAATCACATTTACGGTGGTGACGAAGAAAAGGGATTTCAAGGAAAGGGCGTAAGATGGTTTGACCCTAAAATAGACAAAATAAGAATTGAAACCCTTTGGTTTAAGGAAACTAAAATAACAAAAATTAAAACGAAAAATGGTGTTAAAGAAATTACGGGGAATGAATGGTCAGTTTGGAGAGGAAAACCGTCCACCCCGAAAAAGAAAGACATGAGGCTCCCTCCGCAATTTAAGAAAATGATGAAAGATGTTGGCTTTACCGATTTTAAGCCAAAAATGCAAATGGGTTCGGAATTATACATTCATCCAACGTGGAGAGCAAACAAAGTCCCGATTGGGGCTTTGGTGAAGATTCCTCACGAATGGGGTGGTAAATATTATGCAAGTGAAGCAAAGGTTGTTGAAAGCCGTCCCGCAAACAAAGCAGAAACCAAAAGTTTCATTAGGAAAAATAAGGATAAGGGGGATTCCGAAAAATCCATTGAACGTGCTGAAAATGGTGAATTGTGGTCGCTTTCATTCAACATTAGCGAATGGCCTCAAGAATTGAAAAACAAATTCAAAGATTACATCGTGGACGAAGATTATTTCATTGGTTTGAATTTCCCCGAAACGAGTCTTCAACCTTCAAAGGTTCTGTATTCCAAAGAAGCGGACAAATATTATGCCGCAGGTATGGAAAAACCGTATCAAGATAACACATCATTCATGTTATCGCTTCTCGGTATTGACTTTGATGCCGAATCCGAAGAAAAGGTGGTCGGGAAAAGGATGGAGCAACAGGCATACCACAAAAAGCCATCGTATGAATTATCTTACAGGGGAAAAACTGTTAAGGCTATTTATCACGATTCATACCATCAAAATTTGAGAGGGAAGGGGTTTTACAGTTTTATGGGAATTCCCGAATTGGAAGGTTATGATATTGTCGTTATCAATATTGGTGTCGCAAAGGCAAGATTCAAACGGTGGGTGGACAAATATTACGAAAAAACGAATCGGGGCAATACAGAATTCATGTTATCGCTTCTCGGTATTGATTTTGACGCTGAATGGATAAATCCGCCCAAGCGACCTAACAAGTGGTCGGGATGGAAACAAGTTAATTTAAAAGATAGAGTTTCCGTCAATAAGATATTTCCCTATCCCGGAGGTATTGATGACAAATTCTATGATGAGAGAAAAATTGATTTTGAAGAATACCACCACCAATGGAAAGAGGAATTGACGAAAGATTCAAATACCATTTCGGGAATTTTTGAGGATTTTTGGATTGATGATGAAGAGGAAGGTCTTGACGAAGAAGCAAAACAAATCTTGGAAGAAGATGATGAATACCAATATGTGAAATATCTTGAATCGCTCGGTTATTCTTGGATTCCGAACCTCGTTGGCGTTGGTTCTTCGGTATTGAAGGGAAAGGCTTCTTACCAAGATTACCGTTTTTATTGCATAGAAACGCAATATCACCGTTGGGGTTATAAGCACAATGCACACGATTGGACTACGGTTCCTTATGCGACAACATATTCTTATTGGGTATTGGTCGCCAAAGAAACGGATGGCGTTTTGTCTTATGTGACAAGTTTATATCACAACCACGGGTATTCATCGGGAAAGATTTGGGTAGGTATTGAAATTGAAGATTCAACCAAAAGAAGGACGGTTCCTCTCGTTAATAATTACATTTATTCGGTTTTGTATAAGCCGACGGTTGGAACCGACATGGTGGAAGATGTTTTATTAAATCAAGGTTATTATCTTCAACCACAATTTGCGATTTATCGCATGAAAAGTGAAGAGGGATGGGGCAACGTCTTATTTGCTTACGATTATGAAAAAGTCTATTTCGTATCGCACGAATATAGCAACAAAAAAGAATTCGGAATGCCTTTAACCTCGGAAGGCAAAAATTGGAAACCAAAATACGATTTATACAAGTGGAGAAGATACATAGACCCAAACACACCGATGCTGATTTTTTACATCAGTTTGTTCCTTAACACACACAACCAAAAATTGAACAAAAAAGAATTGGATAAAATGAATACCGATATTTGGTCTTGGTTTAGTGAAGCAAAAGATGATGACTACAAGACCGAAATACAAGACGGTGCGATTCAAAGATTGATTAAAGAAAATCCAAAAATTACAGTTTCCGAATTTACGGATTTGTGGGCCGTTTCGTATGGTGGGTTGTTTGACTATGGCGGTTCCGACAATGGCCTTGAAGATGAAATGAAATTAAAATTGTTGTTTTCAGCCGAAACAAAATCGCCTGCTCAAAAGTCATTGGATAAGTGGACATGGGAAGATTGGGGAACGAAGTCGGGTAAGCCTTCAACGCAAGGTAGCCAAGCAACAGGAGAACGTTATTTGCCTCGTAAAGCAAGGGAAGCATTGACGGATAAAGAATATGCTCGCACAAGTGCTAAGAAACGCCGTGATATGAAACAAGGAAAACAATTTTCCCAACAACCCGATGACATAGAAGAAAAAACGGCAAAATATCGTTCCGAAGTCTTTGAAGCCATTGAGGGAACAGGTTCCAATGCACGATTTACAGACCAACCCGACCCCAAGATTTACCGTGACCCCGCCCTTCGTCAAAAAGCCCGTAATAAGTTATTGAAAGGCAATAAAGGCGGGGATGAAGGCGAATGGTCGGCTCGTAAAGCACAAATGGCGGCTACGGAATACCGAAAAATGTATGAAAACAAATACGGGACGGGTAAAAACCCTTATTTTTGAAAAGGTATAGATAAACAGAAGAGGATGGTTTATTCATGGACGACGTGAAGGAAATGGCGGAATCCTATTGGTCTTTGTCAAAAGAATTGAAAGGTATGGAAATTCATTCCCGTGAATTCATTACGCAATTGCGTATTATTTCGCATATTCGTCAAAAAATTGATGAATTGTGCATTCACGATTACCGTTATTCCGCTATGAATCATGCGGTTTGTATTTCTTGTGGGTTGGACAAACCTTAGATAACGAGAACGACTAAGGAAAACCATGCGTCAATTATTGGATAACTACAAGCAGACGATTTTTGGCGTCGGTATTATCGTTGGTGCTATTGGAACAATAGGTTCTGCTTACGTTATGTGGAAGACGGATAAAAAGGAAGTTATTTTCCTTGCCGCTTCAACCTTGATGATGACTTCTCTATACCTAACGATTGCCGCCATTGATGTATCTTATCGTAGTGCTAACGATTAAATACCCATTAGCCCCAAAAGACTATCATGCCGACGGCAAAGAAGTCATCTAACATCAACAAGTCGTTGGAATTGGAATCCGACGAAGAGGTTTCCGAAGTCCTTGACTTGTTAGAAAAAGACGCTGAAAAAATGCCCTTATCCAAAGGGAAACTAACCAATCAACGTGCTTATCTTGCGGGGCCAATTGACCATGCCGCAGACGACGGTGTTGGTTGGCGACAAATGATTACGCCTTTGCTACAACAAATGGGTGTCACGGTTCTTGACCCCACGGACAAACCAACGACTCAATGCAAATTCAATGAAATTGGTGCTGAAAAGGAAATGATTACCAAACTTGTTGAATTGGAACGGTGGGATGATTTGCGGACAATCGCAAAGGAAATCGTTCTTGTGGATTTACGAATGGTTGAAGTCGCTGATTTCTTAGTGGCTTACATTGACCCCGACATTCATATTTGCGGAACATACGACGAAGTTTTTGAAGCATTGAGGCATCGGAAACCGACCTTGATTGTTCACAAAGGCGGTAAGGCTCGTATGTCCATGTGGTTGCGTGGTAAATTGAATCACAATTTCGTCTTTGAATCGTTTGAGGAATTGTATGCGTATTTGCTTGCTATGCACGACGGCACGATTGAACCCGATTATACCCGATGGGTTTTCTTTGACAAGGTGTGATTTATGACGGTTCCAATGAAACCTTTTGATAAGTGTAATGCCTGCGACGGTTCGGGTGTTGCTATTGACATGGTTTGTAGCCGATGCAAAGGAATTGGTAAGATAGGTGAATAACATGGATATTGAATTGATGGAATACATTGAAAGAAAATGGGGAATCTATGAAGCGGCTCTCGCTGAAAAAGATGCACGATTTTTGAATCGGCATCAGCATACGATGGCTTTTATCCGCACGGTGGCTTCTGCATCTGCGTTGATTGTTTCTTTGATTGTTGCTTACAAAGTTTGGTGATTGAGCGTGATTAAATCGGTTTCTGCGATTCTTGCAGTTTTGCTATCTGTTTTGATGGTTAGCATCACCATAACACCCACGGGTCTTGAAGTCAATAATGAAGTCACATACGAAACGTCTTCCGAATTCCTCCATGCTTACCAATTTTGGAATGAAAATCCAATGGGGATGGGGAATACGACTTTGTTGAACGAATCGGGTTTGCTACATTTAGAAATCAAAAATTTCTTTCACGATATAGGCAATTTGACGATTACGGTATTGATGGATGACGAAATCATTTTCAAAGAAACCTTCCGTAATGAAACTGCTTGGCGTTCCATTTCTGTTTCGCAAGGCATGATTATGCAAACAATTGCTGATAGCGGTTATCACGACCCCGAAGAAACACCAATTGGTGATTTTTACGTTGTTTATGCAAAGATTGAAACCCCCATTTCTCCTTAAATGCACCTTTGGTGGGAGAATTCGTCATAAGGTTCATATACCCGTCGGCTGAAAGTTAAGGCATGGCGACCTGTAAATGTGGGCGAGCAATCACATACGTTGATACGGCATCATTTTGTGAAGAACATTATTGCTCTAAATATTGCCGTTTGTTTAATGAAAGGAACATAGAAAGGGTGAATCGTGGTGAAAAACTGAAAGAAAAGGGTAGCAATTTCCATAAGAATTTTTCGGGTTTTTGGGACTATCCCGAAATAAAAGATGAATGTCTTTGTTGCGGTGGCGAAGTTATTTTGCGTTATAATGAGTCCGATTGCGACCGAAGGTATTGCTCAAGAAAATGTTCTCGCAGAATTTTGACTACAAAGAAGGTTCGTAAATCTGCAAAGGTATTTCCGATGTTGTATTTCCTAAAGCATGAGCGTTTGTATGGAAGCAACGATGGTTGGGTCACTAATGAACGCATCATGGAAGTCATGCAAAGAAAAAACAACCAAAGCGGTAAAATGGGAGTTTGGCCTTCAATTTTGAGGTTGTGGATTTCCCGTGGTTGGATTGAAAAGAAGCGTCGGTATGTTGGTGGACTAAAGGATTATTCTTCCGAATACCGAATGCGTATGGAAATTGTTGAAAGTCCGATTCCTCTTGGGAAGCAATATCTTATTGCGGCAGGTGATTGGGATTAGAAAAGAAAAATTGATTGCGAAGAGGGAAAGGATTCTAAAGAAATATCCTCACGCACGGGGTTTTCGTGTTCAAAAGCGTTTGGAAGACATTGAACGTCAATTGAAAGAGTTAGAATCGTGATGCAAAATTGGGCAAATTTTAAATATACCCCCATCTGCCCCTTCAACATGAAGCCGTTTGGGAAGTGTCCCATTCAACCCGTTCCCGAAGGTTCTCGCTTGAAGAAAAAAGAAGTGGGCATTTGTCGTGGTGGATGCAATAGCCTTACCAAAATCGTGAATACGACATACCAATTGTGTCGGGAATGCGTGGATAGGCAACGGTATTTTGGCTACGAATGTGATGCTTGTTCAACACATTTTGATGGAACCGTGCGGGGTAGTTATACCCAAGAAAAGGTTCTTTGTAATGCCTGCAAACTCGCTTGGAAAAGCATGGACTTTTGCGATTACGAGAAGTTTTACGAAGTCCGTCAAGGATGGCTTAACCGTCCACAGTCCTTTGTCAAGGCAGAAGAGGCAGGCGTCATTACCAAAATCCCCGAAGAGGAACAAATTGATTGGAAGAACCCGATTGCACAATGTAATGGTTGTCACCGTGAAGGAATGAAATTGAAGAACATTAAATACAATTTGTGTGCAAATTGCGTCCTCAAATTCCAATATTACGGAGAATCATGCTCAATTGGTGGGACTGAACCCTGCGAAGAAGCCGCCACCTATTGGGACACGACAGAATCCCGTTTTGTTTGCGAAAAGTGTCAAAAAAAGAAGCGGACTTACAAACTCACTTCGTATCGGATTTACGAAACCCAAATTCGGACAATGACCGAATGCAACATTTGTTCGGCAACGGTTTCCCACAATTCCTTGAATGGAAAGAATGCAACGGCTTGTATTGACCACGACCATGATACGGGAAAGGTTCGGGGTGTCCTTTGTCATACCTGCAACCACACCGAGGGTTTGATTAAGAAATTGGGTGGTTGTCCCAAAGAATGGGCAAAGAACCTGCTTTCGTATCTTGAGAACCCTCCATTGACCAAGCCGTGGACGCAATTAGATATTTGAACAAAGGAAACGTTCTTATGCGACCATACAAAAAGGTCTGCATTTGCGAACACCAACCCTGCATGATTTGTTTTTTGCTTTATGATTTGTATTTGATGGAAATTCAATGGCTCTTGGACGAATAATGTTTATGTAGTCTTGACGCTTCCCTTAGATTGATGGCGAGAAAATGCGGCACTTGCGGAGATGAAGGACACGATTCAAGAAATTGTCCCGAAATTAACGGCTCTAAGGAATGGAAAGAAATACAAAAGACCCTTGAAAAACCAACGGTGCTACACATTAGCGGTTGGGTTGAAACAGATGATTCCGTTTGGGGTGGAGATTGGGTTCGTTATGCTAAGTGCGGTGAACGGTCAAAGTGGATTCCCGAAAAATATCACACAGATGAATACATGAAGTCCCTTCCGATTTGCGAAAAGTGCAAAAGTGCTTGAAAATTGTTCGTTTTTGGTATTATGACGGTCTTGATGCACTAATTCGTCATCATAAGATAGTCATAAAATTCAATCAACCCTATGCCCAATCTTTGTAAGGTCTGCGGTGAAGACATTGATTCCGAAGAATGTTCTTGTAAGTCTTTAGATAACTGAACCGTCAAAAAGAAATCATGGATTCCCGTTTGCTCATCGGAGGCGGTGTAGCGGTAGCGGCACTTTTGCTTTCAAGAAGGGCTTCTGCTCAACAAATCACACCAACAGGAACGCCTGCGGAGGGTTTCGTCGGATTACAGAAAGACGATGATGGCCCCGAAGTTAAGAAAAGAAAAATCACCCCCGTTGAGGATTTGATTCCAAGTGAACCCGGTTCCGTTTGGGACTCAAGCGGAATGACAATTAAGTTAGAACACCCTCTTGCGGCAACCAATTCCTCATACAATCGTTATTATTTCAATGCAAAACTCGTTGTTGATGTATTACAATCGGGTGCTTACGAATCGTGGGCTGAAGTCCCCGAATCAATTCAAGGCGATTATGTTTGGGAATTGACACGTCATGGTGATACGCAATCGGGTTCATGGACTGTTAATGAAACTGCAAATGACATTCGTGGTTCACTTTCCAAGTCTATTTTGATGCAATCTGTTGATGCAATTAAGCCAACGTGGGAATTGGTTCTTGGGCAATTTGGTGGCTTTACGCCAAATTATCCCGCCGCTAATGAAGGTTCAGTCACTATTCAAAATGGTTATTTCACCGACACAGGTGGTCGTTGGCGATATGTTGATTCAAACGGAAGTGCAGTTAATTCGCAGAACGTCATGTTGGACTTGAATGGAAACCCATTAAGTCCCGAACCACTTACCATGCAAGTTAAGTGTCAAGGTTCAAATTCTTGGACAAATTACGGTAGTCCAATCACCGTAGTCGGTTCTTTGATTGGTGAAAGTGGAGGAAACAAATTCTTCCCTGCTGATGCAGAAACGGGTTATCTTCCTTCGGGTCTTCCTTACGGTTGCACTATTCCAACCGAAACGAAAACCCTCCCTGCAACAATTCGTGTGATTGAAGACAATGGGGACTATACCAATTACACCCAAGTTTCCATTGATGACTTAATCGTTAGTGGAACGCAAGTGTCGGTTGTGGACAATCAATCCGCCTCAACAGACGAGGCAGTTATCTATTACAAATTATTCAACAGTTTCAATTTCCCACTTGTTCACAAAGATGCAAGCGGATATTATGTCAGAAACAATTGGAGAAACAACCAAAAAGCATACATTTCAACCCTAATCCCCGGTTTCGGAGCCTATTACGCTCGTCGTCAAGTCCAATGCACCTGCCCCAATGGAACGGTCAATGCAGGTCAAACCGTGACGGTTTATGATACGAACAATTGTCCTTCTTGGACTTCATTTATTTCAACTTCCGACAAAAATAATTATTGTGGAGGGGATGCACCCACGCCCGAACCTGTTGATAAGGGAGAATGTATTTGCACAACAAATGTATTTTCAGGACAAACCTCTTGTAAATATGAAAATGTGGATGAAACTTGCACACTTCAACAAGCCCCAAGTCAAGAAGAAGGTTCCGATAATGAAGAATATGCTGACTTAATAACTGATAGTGGTGACAATAGTGGTTGGATTAACTTTGTCCCTTCGGCGGCTGAACAAAATAATATGATTACAAGTTTCCAATCTTATATCAATTGGTGATACCATGTTTGACTATCTTCGTTTTGATGCTCAAATCATTGAAGAAGGCGTGACGTATGCAACCCCCGACTTGACGTTTAACAAGGTTGCTGATACGGGTTTCAAAAATATTCAAAACCGATTATATGCGTTTGCAGTTTATCGTGTGGATTCATCATTTGGCGATACGGAATGGCGATTATATGGAACAGAAGGGGATTCGGGAAGTGTCACTTCGGTATCATTTATTTCCGACAATCCCAAAATCAAATTTAATGATGACGATACGGAATATCCGTTGGATTATTACGATACCTTTTCCGACGAAGCATCTGCAAAAGAGGCTATGAAAAAGTCATATCCTGTTCTTGGTTGTCGTGACCCGAATGCTCGCAATTTTGATGAAACCGCAACGCTTGACGATGATTCTTGCATTTACGACAGTCAAAGCGGAATGAACAAAGGTTTAATTGGTATCGGTATTGTTATCATTGGTAGTTTGTATTTCTTATCCCGATAACTACAAATACCTGTTATCCACCTTCGTAAATTATGCAAAGCCGTCCGAACAAGAATTGTCTTATCTGCAATTCTGCCTGCAAGCCTCCGACGGCACAACGGGCATTTTACACTTGTTCAAAGGATTGTGCGGAAGCGGCGAACACGGGCATTTCACCATTTATGAAGAAATACCTTGAAAACCCAAGTGAAAAAATTCGTAATGCGAAGAACATCATGGAAATGGCGTGTGCTTATTTCATTCTCAAGTCATCCCCCGTTCCGCTTGGTGGTATGGAAATCATGGAAATGATGAGGTCACAATTTGGTAGCAAGCATAAATTCAAAACAAATCATTTCAAGGATTTATTCCATTATTTTGAGTCCAATATCTTGAAATCAAAAGGTAAGCGAGGGGTTGTGTATTCAGTCATTGACCCAATCATCCCATTCCAACGGGTCTTGAAGTCAAAATATCAAGATTACGTTTTTGGAGGTATGAAAAATGAATAAGAAAGAAAAGATGATGCAAAAATCAATTGAAGCGTTTTACGAGGTAATGAAAAATCACAAGGAATTCGTCCCCCATAGCAAGATTTATGGGGAATTCTTTGACGAAATGCGTCGTCGTGGTATCAAGGCCAACATTCCGACACGCCAACAATTCGCCATGTTCACATCTTCGTTGGAAGATATTGAGAAGGAATACAGGGTCTATAACCGCCGACGGGAAATCCACATGAGGAAGGTTTAAGAACCCGTGACCGATAGGTGTTATCATGCCGAAGTGCGGATATGCAGATTGCGAGAAATACAATCACGGTGCGAAGGGTTATTTCAACCCACATCACACCCCCAATTGGGTCGCCGTTGATACGGTAGCCTTTGGTCGTATCTTTTATTGTTGCGAAGAACATTCGGAGATGAGATAAAATGGAAAGAAAATTTATGGAACAGATGCTTGCCGACCTTGAAACTCTCAAGGAGCGTAATAGTGGTTTGGTGGATTACATGACAGAAAGTGATACCGCTACGGTTCGCAGACACGCCTTTAGTGAAGGTTCAATAGATGGGCGAATCCGTCTTCTCAAACAATTGTTGCAGGTGATGAAATGAAGTGCGAAGTTTGTGGCGGAAAGGTTGAAACCATTCAATCAAAGGAAGAGGAAGACCCTCAAGATACCGACTTTACCCGTTGGGTGATTTATCGTAAGTGTGATACCTGCGGAATGGGTGCAATCTTTTACCATCCTTACGCCCCGAAGTGATTTCATGGAAGATTTGATGCTGAATCACGATTGGGGGAATGTATTACCAATTGATTCAAGAGCGAAAATCACAGACCCTTTTGAGAATGCAGAACAAGATGACTACGTTTCATTTTACCATAACGGCCATCTTTGTTTTGTGAGGATTAAAGATGCCCCCGAAGGATTCTTGCCTTATTTGAAAGACGAAAAGACGGGAAAAGAATTCCTCCCATTTGTTTCGCAATTGTATTTGGTTGAGGAAATACCTGCACCGCCAACAAAATTGAAGCCTTCGCAGTTTCCTCAAGACGCCGAACTTGAATTTGAAGGGTATGGGGGTAAAATAATAAAAATGAATTTCAAATATTGGTTCAAAACGGAATCACACGTTGAATCATTCCGTGTTTGGTATGTTTGGGAAATGAATAAACATGGCTACATGATTCAAAAAGGTTTGTTGATGAATTATACAGGGATGCAGACCGACCATGAAAAAATTGAAGAATATTACCAAATCATTTTGTCACAGGAAATAAAGAAAAGAATTGGTGATTATGCCCACAATTTGCGTTTTAAAGATGGAAAGGACAATTCATTCAACATATTGGTTGGTGAGTCTTCTTATTCAATGTTAGGGCAATATTCCCTTGACATTCCTAATCAACATTTTGTTTTACCCTATGTGGGTGGCGTGACATTCATCAACAGAAACAGAACCAATTATTTGACATTCCACGACGGAAAATACCATTGGTTTTCATTTGGTGAAAACGCAACCCGTTTGCATTTTTTACCACCATTCACCCTTGAAGATATTTCCTTAAATGGTCGTATCAATCCCGAATCAGTTAATTCTTGGATTTGCTCAATTTACGACAAATTGAAAGCCGATGGTTTGAAAGAATTATTCATTAGGGCGACGACAGGAAATGATGAATTATCGCCACATTGTATTGATGACCTCATTGTTGGTTTAGCCCCTGCTACGATTGAAGGAGTTTTCAACCATTATCAATGGAGTTTTTCAAACAAGGTTGAATTTTCCTTTGACGGACTTTCCGCAAAGCATTTTAACACAATTGCTCATTTTTTCATTATGGATTTGCTCATGGTTTGTTGCCTCAACGATTCCGAAATGAAAACAAAAGTGTTGAAAAAAGGTGTAAAGTCTATTTCCAACCCTGCGAAAACGAAGAAAGGATTGCGTTATTGGCGTTGGGGTCAAAATGGGGTTGAATACGTTTATCCCAAATCCAACAAGCATTCTTCTAAGAAAATTCGTCGTCATTGGGTGCGGGGGCATATCAAGAATCAAAGAATCACTTATCCCGAAAATCACCCCGGTTCTTATGAACGAAATGGATTCCATTATGTGGTAAAGGTCATTTCCCCACACATGAGAGGCGGAAATGCAAGTTTAGACCGTGAAATCTTGAATTCTCCCCTTTGTTTTGGCGGTATCGGGAATAATCATGCGGGCGGTTCACATATCGCAAGTCGTTGGGTTCGTAAAATAGAATCCGAATTGGGTCGGAAACTTCAACACAAAGAAAACGGTGGAGAAAAAAGAATTCCCGTCGGTTTTGGGAATCGTTGGTATTACCTTGACGCTTGGGATAAAGAAACCAATACCGCTTACGAATTCCACGGCGATTATTACCACGGAAACCCCAACGTCTATGCCGCCGAAGAATACAACAACAAGACAAAGAAAACGATGGGCGAAATGTATGAGGCCACGCTCCAAAAGAAACAATGGTTGGAAGAAAATGGGTATAATTACGTTTGCGTATGGGAATCGGATTTCAACAACGGAATGATGAAAAGCGACCTTTAGATAAGCCCTCGGACAAAATCTATACATGGATTCAAAGTGCGATTTGTGTCGGATGCGAAAAGCAGGTTATCGTCTTTCCACATCGTTGCCTTACCTTAACGATTACACTTGTGAAGAATGCCTCGCCCCGCCGACTTGTTCGGCTTGTAATTCTTCCTTATTGAAAATTGAGGGTGATTTTAGCGGTTCCAAAACTTGTCTTGATTGCGGTTATTGCATCATTTGGGAAGCCCCCGAAGTGCCTCTTGAAATGAGAAAGAAAAACAGAAAAAGCGGATATACCGAAGAGTCGCTAAAATGGATTGAAGACAACACGATTTATTTTATTGAAATCGTCCCCGAAGAAATTCTTGAGAATATCAAGAACGGAAACAATCGTGCAACATGGTGAACCTTAATATACCCGTTCAAACAACGTATATTTGTCCCTTACAGGAAGCGACACCAAAGGCGGTTTCTCTCCCCGCCGTCGTGGAATGTGATGGGATGCGGCGTTAAAGTGGGGCGGTTCTCCCTCCCTCCTAACTTCCGTCGGAGCGTGGAAGCCTGCCTTCGGGCAAGTCCAAACGTGATGATGGCGGTAAGTCGTGGTCGCCAAACGGGTTCGTTCTCCCCGACCCCCGCCACGACAAGGAAAGGTTTAGATTCAAGGGCGTTCAATATGGAACCAATGAGTTTCCGTGATGAAACCAAAACGGTTGTCTTGGTTGATTCGGGATATTTCGTTGGCCGTCAAAAGAAGCATTGGCTACCGAAGGGTGCTATGAGGAAAGCCCACAATGCGTTCAAGAAGCAAAAACTGAATTGGTTTGAGCGTCAATACCGTTTCCAAAAAGCCATTAAATCCGATATTTCGTATTGTGAGGTGGTTATGTCCCGCATGAAATCAAATCCGAAATACGACAAAACTTGCGAAGCGATTGTTTGCTATGACGGTATCAAGGGTCGTCAATTAAGGGGTTCTATTTATGAAGACTACAAATCGTCAAGAAACGGGGGTCTTGAAGTCAAAGCAAGTGAGCATGAAGGACAAGACACCCGCACTATTTTCACGAATGTTTCCCTTGACCCCGAAGCCCTTGCCCCACGTTGGTCGGCGGCATACGATGAATCCAAAGAAGCAGACGACTTGATTGCGGAATACACGATGGAAGCGTTGCTGAAAGGTAAAAACGTCGTTATTCTTTCTTCCGACTCCGATTTGTTCCAAATGCTACGTTATCCGAATGTTCGTCTGCACAATTTTCGTAAAGAAGTCACGGCAGAAGATGTATTGGAACAAACGGGCGTTTCTGTTGAAAAATACGCCGATTGGAAAGCACTTGTTGGTGACTCATCGGATTCAATCCCCGGTGTTCCCGGAATCGGAAATTCAAAAGCGACTTCGTTGCTGAATCAACATAGCGAATTGGAATCCATCCCTCTTGACGAATTCCGAGTCTTTTATGCGAAGTCAAAGATTGAATTAGCGAACAAACTGCGAAGTCTAAGAAATGAAAAAGAATGGTCTATTTCCAAGTGCAAAAAAGACTTTGGTTCTGTATGGGACAAGTTAGAAGATGGCGAAGAAGTCCGCATGAATTCCGAACAAATCCGCAAATTAACGCAAGCATTTGACATTTCGGGTTATCTTGTCTTTGATGACTATTACAATCGTGCATTGATTTGGAAGCGATTGGTAAGACTACCTTTCGGTGATGGACAACGGCTTTTGGATGCGAAGGATTAAATAGAGGTATCACTTCACTACCCAATATGGCGACGATGAGCGACCATCAAGACACCAACCACTTCTCGTATGAGAGGACTTGGGAAGAAATTGAAATTATGTTGGATAAGGCGGAAAGAAAAATGAATGAATGGATTTCTTTTTACCATCAGTCCGCTAAGGTCAATGACCGTGATAGCATGAAAGAGGCCGCACGAAACAAGAAAGCCCTTGAGGGTGTTATCAAAACGCTTCGTTGGACGCTTGGTGATAAAGAGATTTCCCACCCACTTAACTGATTTCGGAAATCATTTTCCGCATTCCTAAACGTTGTGCCGAACAGGAATACCGAATCCTTAGATAACGGAAACCACAAGGTATTCTTGTGGGGGCGAAACGTAAATCGTTGCTCAAAACCTCTTGTGGAAATCGTGTGAAATCGGTTTCCGAAAAGAAAATTGATGATTGGTTATACCGTAATGGTTGGTATGCAATCTATGAACCTCCTGTAAAAGTCAAGAAAGGTCATGTTTTGTGTCCCGATTGGGTATTGCTACCGCAAAACGGCATCAAAAAACCTGTTATCATTGAATATTGGGGTTTGTCAATCTTGAAACCAAACGCCGCTAATTGGGCTATACAAGCACAACCCGATTACGAACAAAAGCGAAAGCGTAAAGAGGAATTCTATATGGATTCAAGCGAATACCATTACATCGGTTTAACCATGCCCGATTTGAAAGACTTAGAAACTGCTTTGGGTTCTGCGTTGGAATATTTAGTGGAATAACCGCAACCGCAATTCCAATAATCATTTTCCAAACGCATAGACTTTGTAAAACGGTTTGTTGAGCAAACAGGACAATTCAAGTTATCAATCCTCCGAGGGCTTAAATTCGGCATCTTCACGTTGGGCTTTTTTATCAAGGTATTTGCCGTAGTCTTCATCAAATTCGGCTTCAATATCCCCACGGAATAAGACCACTTTGTATTCGCTACGCCAACGATAACCCATTTCACGAATGCTCGTAAGGATATGGTAAATTAAACGGTCTTCACAAACGCCGCCGGGTGCGGATTTTTCAATAGCGGCATCAATAATGTGTTCCTCCACACGGAATTCATCCACCATAAAAAATCATGGTCTTTGCTTGTATCTAATTGTTGGTATTCATAAGGTTTATCAACCTGTTCCGACAATTCAATTTTGTGCTTAACTTTGATGATTTCATAGAGCGAGCGAGGGACTATGCGGTTAAGTCAAATTGTCGCAACAAAATGTCAGCAGTTTTGTTCCGTAATAAGGGTAAGCCGCTTGCTTGGGGTTTCAATAAGAAAGGGTATCGTGGGTCTTCTATTCACGCAGAAGTGGACGCAATAAAGCAAATTAAAATGCAAAAGAAGCGAGCAAACAACGCTTCCATTCTTGTTTGCAGGTTTCGTAAGGATGGGTCGTATGCTATGGCGAAGCCGTGTGCGAATTGCATAGAAGTGTTGAAAATGGCGGGTATCAAGAAAGTGGCGTGGACGACTACAAAGCAAACGATTGAAATTGCTCGTATTGAAATGCTATCCAACGATTACATTACCCACAATCACGAAACGGGTTCAAACGTCGTCAATTGTTTTGAAGGATTTTCAGCACAAGGAGAATAGTTTATATACCTCTAATGGATGCGACAATCATGTTCCGACGCAAGAACCGCCCGAAGAAGACCTCCGCACAGATTCAACAAGTCCTCAAAGACACTTGGATTGAAGAAGAAAAGGGAATTATCACAAACCTCCCGTATGCTGATTGCATAGGCACTTGTGGACAAGGCGACCTTTGTGTTTCTTATAACGCCCTCAAGAAGATTTTCGGAAAGCCGACCATTGATAGTGGAAATGGTGACGGGAAAATCCGTAAGGGATGGATTGTCAAGATTGATGGTGTCATTTGCACAATTTATGATTGGAAGCAGGGCAAAAAATATAGGGGGTATCGCCCGTTGAAAGATGCCCGTTGGTCTGTTGGCGGTTCACACCCCATTTCCCGAAGGCTTGTTCAAGGAGTCATTGATGATTACCTCTTGAACGGTATTCCTCCGAAGGTTATTCGGTTTGAAGGCGACCCACACAGGTCTTGAACCCAACCATTTAGATACCCCTTTGGACAATGTATCTATATGTCTTTCTCGGTTATCGTTGATTCCAACGAAGGCGACCTGTTAGCGACTCTTTGTGCCGCAGACGATAAGAAACGGCTTGAAGTCGGAGATATTTTGATTCAAGAAGACGCCAACCCTTCCAACAATTGGGTTTTTGAAAGGAAAACGTGGGGTGATGGACTCAATGCTTGGAAGTCAAAACGGCTACAAGACCAAATTTCCCGTATGATTGAATTACACGATAATTACGCTATCATCGTTGAGGGTCGTCCGAGCGACTTTTATGCCCCGAATCCCGATGATTGGAGTCATTTTCGTGCTTTCCTCAATCGTGTTTCCGTTGAAGCCTGTCCTGTTGTTTTTACCGATACCATTACCGAAACGGCTCGTTATATCAATGCTTTCAAGTTAAGGCTACAAGACGGCACACAAGGTATCTTCGTGCGTCCTGTGACCGCCGTTAAGTCTTCTCGTAATGCTCACCACAACCTCTTACAAACCATTCCCGGTATCGGCAGGGAGAAGGCTAAGAAGATTTACGGACACTTTGATTCATTGAAAGATATGGTGAATAATTGGGAATCTGCTAAGTCATCTAAGGTTGCCGTCGGCAAAACGTGGGCAAACGTGGAGGCGTTTTTGAATACAGTTTGGGAAGAAACCGAGCAAAAACCAATCCGACAAAGACATTCTTCGGAATCTAAGCAAATGAAATTGGAGGATTTGGTATGAAGGCAGAAATGGGTGTAAAAACGGCGAAGGCTTTTGTGAAGGCTATGGAAAACACAAATGACATGGCGTTGATTTTCTTTGAAACTGATGGTCTAAGAACGAAGTTAATGGACTCCAACGGGTATCGTTTGTTGGACTTGAAAATTCCTTCCGAAAGCATGAATTCGTATGAATTCGGGGAAGAACACGCCGTTGAATTTGGTGTTGTGGTATCGCACGTCAAGGACATGACGAAAGGAATGACGGTAAAAGACAAGCACACTTTATCTATTCAATATTCTTTGGAAGACCCGACGTGGCTATCCATGACTTCTTGTGGTATCAATCGCAAATTGCGTTTGTTGAAATCTTCTATGATGAAGCGTCACAAAACGCCAACCATTGAAGGTTCTTGGTCTGCTAAGATTCCGTTTAAGCAAATCAAAGCATTTTTGACCTCTATTGGGAAAACGGAAGTGTTTGAATTAAACATTCAAGAATCGGCCATCCAATTCCGTGCCGAAACTGATGAAGGCATTATGGAAACCACGATTGCAGAAGACATTGATTTGCACGTTGAAAAAGGGAAAACGGAAACAATTTTGCTCGGAACGGAAAATTTCCAATCTGCATTATCAACAACGTTGCCTTCAACCTCTCTTTCGTTCCGTGGTTCGGATGCTTCCACCCCGATTGAAATTGAATGGAAGATTGAAGGTATGAGCATGAGGACATGGGTAGCAACCCGCACAAGGAAGTGAAATTATGAAAAACAAGAAGCCAACAATGTTTGAAGCCGCAAAGAAAGTCATGGGTATTATGGAAGACCTCACCGCCCGACAAATTATTGTTCGCTTAAAGGATTCGGGTCGCAAAGAAGTGCCGACACCACGCCAATTAGCACAAATTTTCCGTAATGATTCCACAATTGAAGTTATCCGTTCCGCTTCCAAGAAAGATGAAACCCTTTTTCGCAAGATTAACGAATGAGGGTCTTGAAGTCAAAAAATTGACGGCAAGCCAACCATTAGATAGAAGCAAAAACAAAGGCTTAGTCCACGGGTGTTGAATTATGTCTTCGTTTAAATTATCGGAAAATTTCGTATCTAAATACAAAAGAAAGAAAGCCCCATTTGGCTTCAATGGACTTGGTGAATTGGTATATCAACGGACATATTCTCGTATCAAAGATGACGGCAAGAACGAACAATGGTGGGAAACCGTTCAAAGAGTCGTTGAAGGGACGTTTAATATGCAAAAGCGTCATATTGATGCTCACGGACTTGGTTGGAATGCTTGGAAAGCCCAACATTCTGCTCAAGAAATGTTTGACCGTATTTTCAACATGAAATTCCTTCCGCCCGGTCGTGGACTATGGGCTATGGGGACTCCGATTACGGAAGAAAAGGGTCTTTTTGCGGCTTTGAACAATTGTGCTTTCGTTTCAACCGAAAACATGGCTTCCGAGTTTTCCAAACCATTTTGCTTCCTTATGGATGCTTCCATGCTCGGAGTCGGTGTTGGTTTTGACACCGAAGGTGCAGGCAAATTATTGCTAAAAGGCCCGAATGAATCCCGAAAGGTGGAAACGATTACGATTCCCGACACCCGTGAAGGTTGGGTTGAATCGCTCCGCATTCTTTTGGACTCGTATGGCTTGGGAACGGCAAAGGTTGATTTTGATTATTCCGAAATCCGTCCCGCAGGCGTCCCCATTAAGGGATTCGGTGGCGAATCAAGTGGTGCAGAACCCCTAAAGGCTTTGCACGACGATGTGCGTCGTATTCTTGATGCCGAAATTGGTTCTCCGATTTCCATTACCGCAATTGTGGACATTATGAATTTGATTGGAAAGTGTGTTGTTGCAGGGAACGTCCGCCGAACCGCAGAAATCGTTTTCGGCTCACCCGATTCCGAAGAATACCTTGATTTGAAGAATTACGAAGTGAACCCCCACCGTGCAGAATATGGTTGGACTTCAAACAATTCCATTTTTGCTGAATTGGGTATGGATTACGAACCTTCCGCAGAACGTGTTCGTTATAACGGAGAGCCCGGCTACGCTTGGTTGGAAAACATGAAAGATTATGGCCGCATGGGTGATGCACCCGATTACAAAGACCGTCGTGCAAAGGGAGGCAATCCATGTTTAGAACAAACTTTGGAATCTTACGAATTGTGTTGTCTTGTTGAAACCTTCCCGAACAATCACGAATCTTTGGAAGATTACATGAATACGTTGAAATACGCTTATCTTTACGCAAAAACGGTGACTTTGGGCAAAACTCATTGGGCTGAAACCAACCGTGTTATGCTACGAAACCGCCGAATTGGTTGTTCCATGTCGGGTATTGCTCAATTTATTGCGAACCGTGGCGTTGGCGAATTGAAAGAATGGATGGACGCAGGTTATCATCACATTCAAGACCTTGACACCCAATATTCGGATTGGATGGCGATTCCTCGCTCCATTAAAACTACAAGCATTAAGCCGTCGGGAACGGTTTCCTTGCTTGCGGGAGCCACGCCCGGAATTCACTTCCCCGAATCCCGTTATTACATTCGTCGTATGCGTCTTGGAATTCATTCCAACCTTGTCCCTGCTTTGGAAAAGGCAGGTTATCACATTGAACCTGCATTTGGTAGCGAAGACTCCACGCTTGTTGTTTCAATCCCTGTGGCTCTTGGTGAATCGGTTCGCACACTTTCTCAAGTTTCAATGTGGGAACAATTATCGCTTGCGGCAATCGCTCAAAGATATTGGGCAGACAACCAAGTTTCTTGCACGGTGACGTTTGACCCCGAAACAGAAGGCTCACAAATTGCGAATGCACTTGACGTTTTCCAATATCAATTGAAGGGTATTTCATTCCTCCCTCGTTTGGACTACGGTGCTTACCCGCAAATGCCTTACGAAGAAATTGATGAGGCGACTTACAACGAAATGAAGGCAGGTCTTGGTAAATTGTCTTTCGGCAGAATCAAAGGTGAAGAAATCATTGTTGAACGATTCTGCGATAACGACGTTTGCGATTTAGATTTCAACGCCACACCCGAAGAAATAGATAACGCTTAGATAGGGCTTCGGACAACAATTCATTATGCACCCCGTATTGAATTACCTGTTGGAGCAACACGACCAAGATTGGCGTAGTGAATACGACGATGTGTTGAAAGCGACTCACTTTTACCAACCTTTGATTGCGGAATGTTCGCCAACGGGTGAATTCGGATTTTATCTTTCCGAAAACAATCAAATGTTCATGTCTTCATTACCCGAAGCACTTGAAGACGAGGTTGAATCATTCTTGGAAACCTTGTCGCTTACAAATTCTTAGATAGCGGGAAGTCGCACAAATAACCAATGTCGTCTAATTCCGATAACTTAACGGATGACGAAATGCTATTTATGCACAATCAAATTTCTTGTAATTGGTGTGGTGTCACCCCCGATGAACCGAAGGGTTTTGCTTATTGGGCTTGTGATAAGGGAGGTAGGGGCGATTCCCACGAAAAAGAATATTTTTGTATGGATTGCACAAAAGAAATCAAAATCATGCACGATGGCGAAAGAGTTTGTCCAACGTGTTCATTTTATGATGAGTTTCCGTGGCGTGACACACCTCCTTTGAATCCAATTAACATGGATTTGATAGAATTTTTCAAACAACCTAATGAAGATGGGACTTATGATGCTGAAACAAAGAAAAGAAAACTTAGCAAGACTTCTTGTTGTTGTGGTGCGACCAAAGCCCACCCTTGTCTTTGCATGATTCAAGGCAACATGAAGTGTGCGGCCAAGTCCCCGATGTGTCCTTGCTATAAAGAAATCGCTATGGGTATCAAAGTGGAAATGGAACACACGAAATCTAAAGAAAAGGCAGAAAAAATCGCCAAAGAACATCTTGCGGAACATCCCGACTATTATTCTCGGTTGAAGAAAGCGGGATTGGGTGCTGAAACCTTTGAAGCCGATAGTAAGTCATATTATGAAGTAATGGTTGATTCATCAAGGTTGGATAATCTTAATGCGGATTTTGATGGATTGACTATGGAATTACAGGACTCTTTAGGAGGTTATGTCTTTTCATTGGACTATGGCGAAGGTGGAGATGAACCGCCTATGACTCCATCGGAGGCTAAAGAGGATTACATGAATCAAATTGGAATTACCACTTATTCGTATGAAAGAGATTGGGATGAAGATACGGAAGAATGGGTTGGGGCTGAAAATACAAACATTTGGAGAGGAACAATCAACTTTCCCGAAGGAAAGCAAGGCGAAGGTGGAGAGTTTTACGCAAGAGTTTTTGGCTTCAAAGATGGTGAAAGTCAAACTGAAGCCGAAGAAAAAATAATGAGTCATGTTATAGACAATGTTCATGTTTATGTTAGAGAAAGAGATGAAGAAGATGGAATGTATTATCCTGTGGATGGTTATTATGCTGAAACCTTTGAGGCAAGTCAAAGAAAGTGTGGTGCTTGTGGTGAAACAGGACACAATGCAAGGACTTGTAAAAGCAAAATCGTTCCCTTTTCAACAGGCGGATATTGGAATGAGAAAACATTTGACGGTTTAGAGCAATTGGGACTTCCTCTTGTTGATAGTTCCCATGTAGCCATGATTTCAAAAATTGTTGATGGTGAAGTCTTGAAAGAACCCAATGCAAGAGTCCAAATTCCGAGAATTACATGGAATGAAGAACCTATCAAAATGACTTGGGGAGAATTAGATGAAAAATGTAAAAAACAAGACTTAGTTTCAATTGGAGAGTCCACTTATTCGGGCAGTTATTTGCGGGGTGCGTTGGCTTATTTGCCTAAAAATACCGTCTTGACTCTTTATACAGGCGTTCATTATCCGTTGAAAGCCACCTTTGAATATGGCGGTGAAGAATGGATTTTCTTTTTAGCACCGAGGGTGGAGTCTATGTATGCAGAAACCTTTGATGCCGCCGTGGTAGCACGTTCTGTTCCAAAATCCCCGGTCAAGAAAGCCATGCTTAACAAAGCCATGATGGATAAAGCGGAAATTGAAGAAGCAATTTTGGATTTGGAAACACGGGTTCGTTTGGGCCTCATTAGTGAAGACGAAGTTATGCGGAAATTGCATCACAGGTTTGGTTCCGAGGAAGAATTCGTTTCATGCCCTCATTGTGAAGGTAGTGGTAGCATAGCCGACCCATCCACATATTTACCTGCTACGAGGGAAGACCCCGCAGAAGTGGATTCAATGGAATGTCCGTATTGTGAAGGTAGTGGTGAAGTCCCCGAAGACGAAGCCGATGAAATCCCTGCATACGATTGGGATTATTACAGTCCGAATCCCGATGACCGATGGGATAATTACGACCGTCACGAAGGCCGCTACGATAGCGAATCACCGAAGGGAATTAGGGATTTAAGAGCAGGGGATAAAAATTTAGCGGGTGCTAATCTTGCGGGTGCTAACTTAAGTGGTGCTAACCTAATTGATACCAACCTTGAAAATGCTATTCTTTCAAATGCTAATCTAAAGTCTGCGAATCTTTCGGGTGCTAACCTCAAAGGTGCGAGAATTGATTTCGCCAACCTAAATTCTGCGAATCTTTCGGGTGCTAATCTTGAGAATGTTTATGCGAATCGTGCGACGTTTAGAAAAGCAAATTTCAAAGGTGCTAATCTTGACAAAGTGAATTTTAGACAGGCTGACCTTAGAGGGGCTAATCTTGAGGATGTTAAACTAAATTTTTCTTATCAATTTCACAGTTTTGGAGGGGCTGAGTTAATAGATGTAATCGGTTTGACAGACGAAAATAAGAAACTTATTGCTCAAGACAAAGGAATTTTCTCGGAAAAAGATTGGGATGACTATTATGGAAATCATGCGGAAGAAGAGGGTAGCAAAGCCTTTATGGTTGCAGGTATCACCATCCTTTCCGCTTTATCCTTTGGTATTTACAAGAGGTGGAAATCTTGACTGTTGAATTGAATCTTGAATCTGCAATTGAGCATACGGAAAATATCCAATTTTTGTTATCCATGTCCCACCGTCGGTATGATTGTTTGCTTCGTGCCGCAGAAGCCTTACAACAAAAGGTGGTGAAAGGTCTTGTCAAGTGAAGCAGAAAGACTCGTTGAGGAATTCAGCGAAGATTTGTCTTTGATTCTTCAAACATTTATTGAGGAAACGCAAGATGCGAAGGTTGTAATCGCCCGCATTGAAACCGAAATTGTAAGGTTAAAAGAAGACATTATAGGATTGAACAAAACGATTCGTGATGGGAACGGACAACCTCCGTTGATTACCCGAATTGCCGTTTTAGAAGAAAAAATTGCTGAAATTAAGGGTCACATCAACCAAATGGAATCCGAATCCGCAGAATCCAAACGTTTGCGTTGGGAATTTTTGTTAGCCGCCGTGCCCGGTTTGCTTGCCTTGCTCACAGGTGGAATGCTTTGAGGTCTTGAAGTCAAGATTTAGATATTTAGAAACTCAAGCAATTATCATGCCTTATTCCGACCCCGAAAAGAAACGGGAATACATGAAAGCATATAATCCCAAATATTACGACGGGAATAAAAAACGTGTTATTCCAAGAAACACTAAACGCAAAACCGATTTGCGAAAAGAAAAGAAGGAATACATTTTGGATTCGGTATCGCATTCGTGTCCCCATTGTTTTTCTAATGAACCACTTATTATCCGATATGCCCGTGCAGGGAATCTTTATGATTTGTCTTGGAAGCAATTAAAATTGGCTCTTGCTAACGGTTTAGTGGAAATCCATTGTGAAACTTGTCATTCCAAAGGAAAACCTGCTGATAACCATTGACTTTAGATAACAAGTGGAATAAGTGTATTACATGGCTCGTCACTATGCCCTCGGTGCTTTGGTAGCATTGGGGCTTGGATATACGTTCTTTGGAAAGGAAGAAAAAGCCGCAGAATTCAACGCAGACATGGATTTACAATTCGTTTCCGACAATTCAATTGACGCTCTCGCCGTCAAATACACCCGCAAACAATTGGAGGCGGCATTGATTCATTCTGTATCTTTAGATAACAAGTCCGCACAAGAAAAGTTAATGAAGGCGTTAAGTCGTCAAAGATTCATTGAGGAATACCAAACAGAAGGTGCTTAAGATGGCTCGCAAATGTGGAAATTGTGGTGAAGAGGGTCATAATTCACGCACTTGTAGTGTTGTCACGCCCACACCCCAAACCCCGGCTCAAGTCGGCTCTCCTATTACGGTGAAAGGTCTTGTCAAGAAAGACGCATGGGTTTCGGGTGTCACTAAATTACCAAACGGTCGTGTCAAGTTAATGCAACAAGTGAACCCGACCCGTGTTGAACGTTTTGAAGAAGTCATTAAGCGTTTGAAAACTGCCGCCCGAAATCAAAAAGTGTATTTCAAGGCAAAGAGTTTGGGTAAGAAAACCGTTCCTGTTCCAAAAGGCTACATTTATCTTGCGGAAAAGAACCTGCTGAATGGTGCAAGAAAAAACAAAGAAGGGAATTGGGTTTGGGATTACGATTTTTGGGAAATTGAAATGGAAGACCCGTGGCCTCAACCCGATTTTGAATACATTGGAAATCTTCAAATCGCCGCAGATGATAAGAATTTTGACCCGCAAAATCCGAAATTTACGGCGTATTGGATTAGACCTCATTTAGTGGATGCAACCCTTGACCGACTTGACCCCGAAATTGAGAAGGTCGCCGCACCCTCCGTTGCTAAAATCATTGAACGTGGTATTGCCGCTTCAAAAGACAAAACCATGCGAAGGGGTGATTTTAGTCCTAATTTGTATTGTGACAAGTGCAATCCATTCGGTGACGACGTTCCCCGTGAAAAAACCAAGTTATATCTTGTAATGAACGATATTCCCGATTTTGAATACGGCAACGAAGGCCGTCTTGACAAGAACCGTGTCAAATATTCGCTCAAAGAAGGCGACGTTATTGAATTGGGTTCGGGTTGTGAAGATTATTTCGTTTATCGTGATGTAAAAGATATTGCTATGCTTTATGGCGACTACCGTGCAAAAGCACAATATGGTTCTATTCAATCACCCGGTTCAAAAGCAGGTTGGGGTTGGAGCGAAATGGACGTTCAAAACCATATCTTGCGTCAATGTCAAATTTATGGTCGCTTTGAAGAATTGTGGCTAAAACAAAAAAGACGTGCTTTGTTCCAAGTTAGTCCAAAAGAAATTTACGCCAAAGGAACCTATACATGGATTAACCCAATTAACAAAAACCTTCCGTATGGGTATAACATGAAAGATGATGTGGGTATGTGGTTGGCGAATGGCGGAGGTTGGATGCTCAAAGCAAGAATGTTTGAAATCACCGACCCTAACACACAAGAAAAGAAAACATATTTCCAACCTTTTGATAACATGGGTGGTGTCAAGGAAATGGTTAATGGGCTTGCTGATGGTTCAATTCCGTATGATTTAGTGGACGTTCCAATTATGAATGATGAAACGGGTCTTCCTGTTCTTGACGATGATGGAAACATTCAATACGAATCGGTTCGTGTTCCTTCTTCGGAATGGTTATATGCTCAAATGCGTATGAAATACAAAAAGAAGGGGCTTTATACAGACAAAATCTATGAAGCATGGAGTCCTTCCAAAGCACAACCGATGGCGGAAGAAGTCCGAGAATACGTTTTGAATTTAGATTTGAAAAACCTTCCCGAATCAATCACCGACGTAATGGATGCGAGCCAAGTCGTGAATGCACAAAAACTCATTGATTTTACCGTTGTCGGCAAAAAATCGGAAAAGATAGCGAATGACATTTGGCGTATTTGGGCATTAGGAAACTATGAAAAGCGAGCAAATGTTCAAAAAGAAAAATACAAAGAAAGCATGGTGGATTGGCTGAATCAACAAGGAATCGTTGGTTCTTGGATAAAGAAACCGTCTTGGCTCCGAGATTATAACGATTGGGGCAAACTCAATATCCCAACGCCCGGAGCATTCACAAGGTATTCTTACAATAAGAACAGGGTGGAATTCGCAAAGCGTAGTTTTGAAGATGAAATTTACCTTTCACCACAAGAAGTCACCCAAATGGAAGCGAACCGTCAATCGCAATTAGAAATGGAAAAGCGACGACGTGAAGAAGCGAGAATCAACAACCTTATTAGTGGACTCCCTCGTAAAAGAACACCTTCAACGAGTTATTACGGAAGGACGTATTATAACGACTATGCGAATTGGTTCACGCTCCCAAGCGGTGTATCTTACGACAACGATGAAATCTTAGACTTGCTTGGATGGGGTGCATTGAAGGGCGAACAAGAAAAAGCCACAAGTCTTGTGACGGTAAATGCTAATGGATTGATTTATCAAATGAAACTTTATGAACCCGAAGAAAAGGTCGTCAAAGATTACCTCAATCAAAAACTCATGTCAATGGCGGGTCTAACGCAAGCACCTGCCGTCCCTGCACCGACCACTTCCGCCCCCGCACCAACCCCCGTAGCAACGGATAAGAAGCCAAAAATCACTTCCGACCAAGCACAAAACGTCTTGCGTCAAGCAAAGAACAAGAATCCTGTTGCCGCTAAGGGTTCAACCTTGACGGATTTGACGGGTTATGTCGTAGCCAAAAATGGTAATTTCCGTGCATCATGGGGTTCCCGAAGTGGAAAAATGTGTCAATACATCAAGATTGTGACGGATGATGGAAAACGTGCTTCTTTCATTATGGCTTACAATGTGGAAGACGTTCCCTCAATTGGTGATTATATTAAGATTCCCACCGCAGAAGTCGGCAAATATGACCCCCGTTATGGTGGACAAACGGCCCTTGATGTTCCGATGGATGGTGTCAAGAAAAACAATGCTTGATGCCGATATGTTCATATACCTGTTTAGATAACGGTAAAACATGGGCAACGGAATGCACCACCACTATGAAGGCTCGGCTTGTGGACGCTATCTTTATGGCGTCATCACCGACGATGAAGGAAACGAAATTGACCGCTATGTGTCGGAAGACCTCATGGAAACCATGTATGGAGGGGCTTAAATGGACAATATTTGCATTATTTGTGATTGTCCCTTTGAAGGCTACGGCCACAATCCCGCACCTGTGAAGAATGCGGGTCGTTGTTGTGATACCTGCAACACCACCCAAGTCATCCCCACAAGGCTCGCTTACATTTTCAACCCTTGAAGGAGGCATAAAAATGGATTTTGAATTTTCAACGTTTGAAGGAAGGCATCCAATCAATTCCGTATGGAACAATCAACCCATTACGCAATCGGTTTTTGGTTCATCGGTTGAAAACCCTAACGATTTTGCTTTTCTTACGAAGGTTTCTAAGGAATTCATTGAGCGTCATTCACACCACGGACAATTCCAAATGTATATTACGGGATTGACTCAAGGGACGACGGCCTTTATCAACGCATGGATGCAATTACAATGCCCTGTTGTCCTTATTCTATACCATTATGACCGTAATACGGAAAATTATGTTCCTCAAATCCTTATGCCTCCCCAAGAGCATTAGATAGTCAGAAAAATAAGGTAGTCGCATGACCCTCCCATCGGATTTTCCGCCTGCGGAAATCATTAAGGGGTTAGAAATAGAGTTAGGATTGCCTTTTCAATATTTCATGGTGTCTTTAGATGGCGAAATTGAAGCCCTCTTTACAGATGGAATGACGGAACAAATCGTTTCATTTGAAGTCAAGCGAACCTTAACGGAATACGAAATTCCTTCTATGGAATCAATTATGGAGTCATTAGATGAAGACGCCGTTGAATCTGTCAAGGATGCTTTGAAGGAAATGGTTGAGCAGATTGAAAGTCGTGTTATCAACGACGAAGACCTCCCCGAAATTACAATCACGGACTACGCCCCAAAATTTGATGATGATTGGTATTGTCCGTAAAGACCCCAAAATGCCCCTGTTTTCTCCAAAACGTTGCTATGCAACACGGAGAATGCGTGATATTCTATTCCCGATTTGATACACAATAAATACCAACCTTTAGATAACTGCTCCATCCATGTATATGTTGTAAAGAAGGGAAAGCGGTTCCCTTAAAATAAACCTAACAGACGTGAATAACATGAAGACAGGAAATTTCAAAAAGACGATGCTTACAATTTTGACCGCTTTGATGCTTGCATTTTCAGCAGGTATCGCTACCGCAGATGGTTCCGACCCTCTTGACCCCTCCGATGGTGGGGCTGATTGGGACGGCGACGGTTTGACCAATTCCGAGGAACAATCGCACGGCACAAACATGAACAACGCCGACTCGGATGGCGACGGACTCCCCGATGGTTGGGAAGTCAATAACGGCCTCAACCCGACTTCGGGCGGTGACGCAAATGCAGACCCCGATGGCGACGGTCTAACAAACGCTCAAGAATACGCAAAGGGCACAAACCCTAACAATGCAGACACGGACGGCGACGGCAAATCCGACGCTACCGACCAATTCCCAACAGACCCTAACGACGGTGAATATTCCGACTCCGATGGTGACGGTATTCCCGATGCTTACGACCCCGACTTTACAGAATCGGGTGCGGGTTCGGGTGATGGCGGAACCGAAGGCGGTGGCGAATCCGAAGCAGGCGGTCAAGGTCAAGGTCAAGGTCAAGGTCAAGGACAGGGACAGGGACAAGGACAAGGGCAGGGTCAAGGACAAGGACAAGGGCAAGGTCAAGGACAGGGGCAGGGTCAAGGACAGGGACAGGGACAAGGACAAGGACAGGGACAAGGGCAGGGTCAAGGTCAAGGTCAAGGTCAAGGTCAAGGTCAAGGTCAAGGTCAAGGACAAGGGCAAGGTCAAGGACAGGGCCAACAACAGGGTCAAGGTCAAGGTCAAAGTGGACAACAAGGCCAACAGGGTCAGCAAGGGCAACAAGGTCAGCAGGGACAACAAGGCCAACAAGGTTCTCAAAGTGGACAACAAGGCCAACAGGGTCAGCAAGGGCAACAAGGCCAACAAGGTCAGCAACAAGACAACGGACAAGGCCAACAACAACAAGGTGGGCAACAAGGCGGTCAGCAAGGCGACCAAACCTCGCAAGACCAAAATGGACAAAACCAAAACGGCCAAAATGAACAACAACAAGGTGCTACCCAAAACGGCCAACAAGGACAACAGGGACAACAATCCGATGCTCAACAAGGACAACAATTGGATAATCAAGCCCAAAATGGCGAAAACGACAATGACGGTGATGGAATCCCTAATGAAATTGATAACGACGACGACAACGATGGTATTCCCGACATTTTGGATGATTCACCGTTAGACCACGACAACGACGGAATCAATGATGCAGAAGACGACGACGATGATGGCGACGGTATTGACGACAGGGAAGAAGTGAACGATGCCGACCCCAACACCAACATTTACGACCACGACAACGACGGCATTTCCGACAATGTGGACTTGGACATTGACAACGACGGAATTGACAACCGAAATGATTTTTACGCCAACGGCACTTCTGCTATGCGTGACCACGACAACGACGGCTTGAACGACGGCGTTGATACCGATGACGACAACGACAACATTCTTGACGTGGATGAAGTGGATGGAATCGCAGGTTATTACCGCTACGACCACGACAATGACGGTATTTGGGATATGACCGACACGGACGATGACAATGATGGTTTGTCCGATTGGTGGGAATCCAACGATGGAAACCCGCTAACGGGACAATTTGACCACGATAACGACGGTGTTGATGATTATACCGATTCGGATGACGATAACGACGGCATTCTTGACATTTTTGAACAATGAAGATGAATTGGATAGCGATATTTGATTTCCTTTGGGAAGTCTTATTGTTTCCTTATTCGTTTCTGTTCAAAAGGTCTTGAACCTTCGGTATGTTTAAAGAATTGAGATAGCGAAGCATTGATAAGGGGAAACCCCCTCGTCTGTTCATGGCCGCAACCCAAAAGCCCAACCATCCGACCTGCGAACAATGGATTTCACCCCGCATGATGCGAGAGTTCCCCACTTGCGTTGTTCGTGGGTGTGCTATGCCCGCCACTCACTCCGTCAAGTCCCGTGACTTTCACATGGTCGGTGTAAGAGTCGGCAAGTGTTGTCATCATGCAAATTGCCGCCGACAACAAAGAGAGGCTTGAATCTTTAGATAGTCGGAAAGCATAGTCTTCATCATGGAATTTGCTAAGAATCCTCTTTTTGTAGTCGCCGCCGTATTGATTGCCGCAGACGGTGTTCGTCGGATTGTGAAATCGCTCAAAGGTTCACCATACCCACATAACCTTGTTTTCTTTGAAATGATTCCCATTGTTCTTGTAGGTGTTGCTTTTTATCCCCATTGAAAAAACGTTATCGTAGTCAAACCCTTAGATAGCAAGTGCTACAATTATTATCTATGTCCGTGCGAAGGCAAGGTTTTGAATGGTCTGTTGAAGACATTGGAAATTTGCCCCCAAAACGTTTGGAATTATTAACTAAAACGCCGCAATCCATTTTCTATTCGGGCATCGGTAATGCGACCATTTCTGCAAGGCTAAGAACAAAAGAAACGGAATTCATTGTAATTCGTTATTTTGGTAGCACACCCGGAATTTACGGAACGGGCAACAAATGGGTTCCCGGAGGATATGTGAATTTCAGCATCGGGACAACGAGTTATTTTAAAGACCCCGATGGAAGACCTGCACTTGGATTATCGGGTTCTGCGGCCCCCTATCCCGTATCAATTCGCTACGGCCCCGCATTCAAATCGGACTTCAATATAGAAATCCCGCCCGGAACAGAATGGGACATTGATTATTTCATCGCAAATGCGATTGTTGAGCCTGTTGAAGAGTTTCCATCATCTCCGTCTTACACATGGACAATGACACTTATTGCATGAGGTGAATAAAATGAGTTTATCCTATTCCCTTGATGTTTCGGAATTAAAAAATGTTGATGAATTAAGTCAAGTTTTAATTTTTCTCGGAACGGTAAATGCTTCAACAAGCATTTTCCCGATTGGGGAGTTTAGATTTATGAATTCTTCATTCCAAAAGGACATTTTTCCAACGGGCGAATACATTATTCGTGATGGAATGTATATCAATGGAATGTATGTTTATGTGGGGTCTTACAAAGCCTATTGTGTTGATTTATTCGGTTCGGGTTCCAATGGCTATGCTTGGGACGGTTTCATCATGGTAATGCGAGGATATTCAATTAACGAAACGTCGGCAATTGTTGAACAAATTCCAAACGGTTCTTTTATTGGTGGAAGTGGTTTTGGATTTTTACCTATGAGAATGCCGTTTGAAGTTAATCCGGGTGCATCGGGTTCTGCCGCCGCAATTGCCGCCGATTCTTCCGTTGGTTTGCATTCATTAGATGTTTTTAAGAATCTTAATGATATTACCGTGGACGGCGACGACACAGATATTCGTATCATCACTTGTGGCTTCCAAAGGGTGAATCCTTCGGTTGAATCGGTTCCAACGGGGATGGACTATGTTGCGAATTTATACATGGGCACTTTATTGGAAGATAATGGAACCACGCCTCTTAGTGACGACACAACCATCGTCAAGGCATACAATTATAACCCCGATAAAATAATGCAAGTCACATGGGAAGCCTCTCAAACGGGACACGTTGATAAGACCTTTGAAGTGGGAAGGTTCGGTATGCTTCGGGATTTAGACCAAGTGATTTCTGTAAATACATTGATTTCGGGATTTGTTTATGATTTCACCGCTTGGAGAACAGGACAAAAACCCGATGGAACGGGTGGGTCTTCGCCTTCGGGACAAGACACAAGGGGCATTTCTTACAATTATTTTCCTCGCAGATTTTTTGATATTTCTTGTTTTTCGCAAACTTCTTATGGCCCTTCACAAACGGCAGAATCGCCTTTTTACATTGTTGGAGATATGGCTTTAGATACCAATGATGATGGCTCTATTGATGATAATTGTCCTGTAATGATTGGTTGTGCATATCCCTATGGAGAGTTTCTTATCGCCATTGAAGACAATCCACCGTTCTCATATCTTGGGCCTTTTATGAATGCCGCACCTGCAATCGCAACAAGTTTAGCCAACGACCCTTCTTGGTTAAAAGAGGACACAACGGTTGCATACAATTTTTCCGATGCTTGGGCTTGTTCTATTCTTGTTCCTTATGAAGATTTAGGCTCAATTGATTATCAATTGCTTCCCTTAACCTATATTGCCGTCAATGATGTGACCCATTCGGGTTCAACCTATGGCGAAATTTACACTTTTTATGAATCACCTTTGAATCCCGGAACCCTTATTCTTCCCTTTGCCGTTGAAACGGGTAATTTTACAACAACGACGGGCATTTCACTTCCGACCCGTTGGTATAATAAAGCGGTTCAATTTAGAACCTTTTCCACCGATGAAGAAGATATTGGGAAAGCAGGGACAACCGCAATTGATACGGGAGAATTTTATCCCACTTCTGCTTCTATTTTTGATACCGATGCTCAAGAATACATTGGATATAATGGGAATTATCAACGCTACGGCTCTTACACAAATCCACTTGCACCAAATCAGCCACAAGGAACCCGAAGCGGTGCAGGTTATGGATTCTTAGGAATAAGGGGTTCCACGGGGCCAATCGCCATCATGTTTGATTCGGGAAGCGGTTTAGAAAATATTGATGGTGGAGGTTCTTTTGAAGGATGGACGGCAACGGTTCTTCCCGAAGGTCAAAACATCAACGATAATCATTTAAACAACCCCACTTCAACAACAAGAAAAATTGTGAATTGCGGTTGGGACAATGACCGTGACCAATGGTTGTTTTTAACCTCGGACACGAATGATGTGGGTGTTATTTCGGTTGCATCCGATTTCACAACCGCCTCAAATAATCTTGGATTTTTAGACCAAACGCCTAATTTTTCCAATCTTTCTTCAAATGCTGATGCGGGGGCATATTTCCCATTAACAATGAGCAACGCTATGGATGGTTGGGTTTGGTTTGGTGTTTTAGATACCGATTCAAATGTTCGGTTTGGAATTAAACAATCTGCTTTAGGGGCCGCAGAATCCGTGACTGTATTTCCCGACACACCCATAGAAATAACTTACAACACCTATCCCGATGCAACAACGGAGGTAAGAAGAATTACAGGGACGACAGGAAGAACGGCACGGGTTTGGGTGGATTATGTATTGTTTGACGGCCCGGATGCAATTATCGCCAAAAAGATAAAAGAAAAAGGCATGAAAGTTTCCATTGAAGCCGTTGAATGGTTTAAGCGACAAATTATCCAAACAGGCGATTTGAACATTACCGCAGAAGAAATTGAAATGTGGATGCGTGACCAACAAGACGAATACAAACAAACCTTGAAAGAAATTGAGCGTCAAGGCAGAATTCGCAGAAAGAAAAAACAAGTTTCGGCGTATCTTGAAGGTGTTGAAGAACAAATTAACCCCGACTATATGGACACGGAGGTAAAAGACCATTTGGAAAAATTCATTCCGCAGACACGTCCACCGACACCCGAAGAAGCCCGTATAGAGAAAAAGAAAAAGGGTGGCTATTCCCCCGAACAAGGGTCATATTATGACGAAGTGTTTGAGGATTGATGCAAAGAATAGCAAACTTTAGATAAGAAAACGGAAAAGTTAGTGTTAAATGGAAACCATCTCCGTTGAAATCCCGTATGAATTGGAAATGTGTGTCAAGGGAATTTGCACCCCTTTGAACATTCCAATTTCCGAAGACTTCCGTATCACGTCTTTAGAAATTGATTCATCGGAAGTCCCTCTCGCAAGTGCCTGCAAAATCCGTGTTAAATTCGGAAACGAAATTGCGTATAATGGAATGATTGGCTCACAAGGATTCACGTTGTCCGTCGTGGATATTGACGAAAACGTGGGTTTCAACATTTCATTAGACACCGATTGTTCGCTTTTGGTGGATTTAGCAGAAAACGTTGAACCTATCAAGGTCATATTGAAAGGTGAAATCAAGACTCAAGAAAAATACGGCAAAGGCTTTACGGATGAATGGGCATGAAGGTAAATGCGAAATCGTTAGCCGTTTTTTCAACGGCCACATTGTTCTTGATGATATGGACATGGTATCTTACGATTATGATTCGTTTTGGTTCTATACCGCACCCAACGCTCGTATCTTCAACCATGTATTCGGATATTGAGAAATACGGTGCATATTTAATCATATTTGATTTGTTGTTCTTGCTTGCTTCGGGTTCATTTTTGGTTTCGTTTTTTAAGAAGGATTAGATAAGGAATCGTATAATGAAGAGTTATGCTTTATCTTTTCACGGGGAAAGGCGGTGTTGGGAAGTCCACAATTTCGGCTTCTTCTGCTATTCATCATGCTTCCAAAGGTAAGAAAACATTGTTGGTATCGTCCGACCCCGCACATTCAACGGATGACGTGCTACAAGTCAAAATTGGTTCAACGCCTAAAGAAGTCGCCCCTAATTTGTATGCTATGAACATCAATTCGGAGGCTCAAGCGAGAGAATTCATGGGTAAGATAAACGAAGAAGTCAAATCCATGATGGGTTCCGTCCCCGGTTTTGACCCCGAAATGTTTATGGATATGGCGGGATTCCCCGGAATGGATGAATATTTTGGAATGGAATTGATTCATAAATACATGACTTCCGAAGAATACGACGTGATTGTTTTTGACACCGCACCGACGGGTCACACCATGAAAATGCTCACCGCCCCCGATGCAATCCGCAGTTTTATTCTCAAAATCCTTCGTATGAAGACAAAAATTGAGAACATTAAAGGATTCATCTTCCGCAAAAAATCACAAACGGAACAAATTGTAAAAGAATTGGAATCTATTTGTGACCGCATTGACGAATTCAAGTCTTTATTGAATTCCGATGAAGTGTCAATTAACTTGGTATCTATTCCGACGGAAGCAGGCTACCAAGAATGTGCAAGAACGCTGAAATTTTTGACTACAATTCAAATTCCTGTAAAGCACATTGTTATTAACCAAATTGTTCCCGATTTCGGAAAAGAAGTGTGGGAGTCTGCGGGTTCAAACCCTGCGGCGGCTATGACACAACGACAATTCACGATTCAGCGACCATATCTTGAACAATACAGGAATTTGTGCAAAGAAGCAGGCATTCGTTTGGTCGGCATCACAAACGTTCCTTTTGAACCTATTGGATTAACGAATCTTACCAAGTTTGCTACGGTTTTGTGGGCAAAAGATACGGGGTTGATTTGATGGATTTATTGTTATCCCTAATTCTTGTTCTCGTTGTCTTACACGGTGGACTTAATCTTTATTTCGTTAATTGGGTTTTGTGGCGTTGGAATACATTTTTGACTTCCATGCAACAGGAACGTTTAAGAACACCCCAAGAGGAAGAATAAACGATGCGACTTACCTTTGATTGGGACGACATTAGCATAGGTGAAGACAAAGCGATTGCGGGTTGCTTGGAATTAAAGAAGCGTTTTGAACACGTTTTCTTCCGAGTTTCGTCTTCGGGCAACGGTTTGCACTTCATCGTTTCCAATTCCCCTTACGAAGTCATCCCAATGGATTTCACGGAAGAAGAAGTTATCGCACACCGTCAAGACTTCTTGGACATGGGTTTAGAATGTGGAGGTCGTTTTAGAACCGACTTAATGAGAAGAGAAGCGGGAACGACTTGGGGACGGCTTTTCACAGTCAAGGATGGAAAGTCTTGTGGAGAATGGCGGTATTTGGAATGATGAATAATTTTGAAAAGAAATCGTTGGCGTTAGTCTTGGAGTTTGAAGCCCAAGAAAAGAACGCTTCTTGGTATGTGGACGGTGAAAAGACCACGGACGGTATGTATGTTGTGGAATCGCTCTTATCGTTCAAACAAGTCTTGTTGATACCGAACCATTAGATACAAACCCCCATAAGTTATACCCATGACAGAAATGCGATATTGGCCCCGACTTGGATTATACGTCACACGTTCCGATGCAGAAGAATACATTTCTAAAGCAGGCGGGGCAGGTTCACTTCTCAACGAAGACCTTGAAGAATTCGTTCCGACTTCTCCTGTTTCCGCAGAAACCCTGCGTTATGAAGTGGAAGACATTTTTTCCAAGCCATTTGTTGAAGTCGCTATCAATTCCGAAAACAACGCCATTCTTGCGGCTTTGAAAATGGAAGAAAACCGCCCGGCTCGTATCAAGGAATTGAAGGCAGAAGGCCACACAACGGAAGAGGCAAAAGAAATCTTTAAGCAAGAAATGGACGCTTTCATTCGTGAATCGCTTGGACTACCCGATGAAACAGACCAAGAACGTGAATATCGGGAACGTGCTTTGACAATTCGTGAAGGAAATCCCGACCCTGCCTTCCCCGAAGATGCCGAGGAATGAGGTGTGTTTTCCGTGTCGGATTCTCGCCCATTAGATATGACGGAAACATTAGTTTTCATTATCGTTCAATATCTTTTGGACAACAACGGCTACGGATTTTCCACCCAAATTTCGGGTCATATTGTTGAAAAATATCCTCGCAGATATACAAGCCGTGAAGTCGTCGGCATTCTTCGCAACCGTCCGATGTTTTGTCATGCTCAAACTGATGAACGCAAAGCAGGCAAAAAATGGCGATTGGATTTGTTGGGTTGGGAACGATACCTAAAAAATTCCCGAAATAAAGACCTCGCAGACAAAGCAACCCAATGGGGTCTTGAAGTCAAAGTCCAAAAATTAAAGATGGCTCAAATCGCTGAAACAATTACCGCACTTGAGTCGCTAAGTCCCGAAAATCTTGATGATGTTTATTCCGCAATTGCTGATGTATGGGCTTAGATAGTCGTAAAACCGATGTTTTGACATGACCACCCGTAGTGTAGTCATTGAAATTATTTCCGAAAACGGTGTAAAGAAGGCCGCCCGTGTTATTGTTTGGGACAGGAATAAAGAAGGAAATTTAGAATATAGGATTAACACAACCGACAGGGTTAGACAAATGAAACAAAACCCTGTCTTATTAGCGAGTTATTTCCAAGCATTGGGTTTGCCTTCTATTTTTTATCATCGTGAAACGGGAAGATATTCAAATTATCCTTGAAGAAATTACCAATGCTTTAGATAACAAGACCTCCAATGTATTAACCATGTTCTTCCTCCGTCGCTACGTCAAGGGCGACCATCAATCGGGAACCGTTTCTATTGCAGAATGGGAAGAACAACCTTCTATTCTTGAATTTATCACCGAATGTGAAATGCACGGAGAAGGAAAATTCGTTTTGTTTGAAAGGGGAAAGGGAATCCGTGGAATGCGTAAAATCAACGAATATGTTGTAAAAAACGCCGTTTCTGTCGCTCCAACCCTGATTTCGGAAACTACCGACACACAATTTGTTAATGATGAATCTTCTGCATTAGGAGAAATGTTGGTTTTCGCCGCAGAAGAATTCGGTGCAGACCCCGAAACATTCCTCGCAGTTAAGAAAAACATGAAAATGGGCGACTTGTCCGATGATGATTTGATGAGCGTCCTTGACCAAATGACGGAAACGAAAGTGTCTTCCGCAGAAGATTACGATTCATTCCGTTCCGATATGAAGGCTTTGCTTAAGGAATTCCGTAAGCGAGCCACGGATATGTCATTGACGGATAAAGTGGAAGCAGAATCAAAAGGTGGCGGTATGAATTTCGTTGCGGGTATTCTCGTTGGTGGGCTTGGTGGCGTAGCCGCTACCGCATACCACTACAAAGGCAAAATGGAAACCCTTGAAGAAAGATTAGCGGCTATGGAATCAAGTGTTAAGGAAACAGAAACCCGTATGAAGAAACAAGCGGAAGAAAATGAAAAGAAGCAAAGAGCCGAAGAAGCGGTTCGTCAATTTGATAGCCGCATGGGATTAGACACCCGATTTTTGTCCACATTCAATTCCCAAAATGGGCCACAGAATTTGTGAGGTTTGTAAATGGATTTACCGAATCTTGAATTTTTGAAAGACTTCAAAGCGATTCTTTCCGATGAAAAAGACGAATTGATTCGCCAACAATTGTGTTCTTTTACGGACAAACACGGCATCAACAATACGATTCGTTTAGAAAAGTCATATTTTTCATTTATAGACAAGTTAGACTCCGAATCCGTAAATCTTAACTCATTATATACCCACCCATTCATTATCAATTTGCTAAAAGCAAGTGGTAAATCCCGTGAACGTGATTTGCGTAAATTGACGGAATCATTTTCTGCCTTTATTTTAACCGCAGGGACGGCGAATACGCCTTCTCATCAAAATGTTCGCCGTTTGTATTCGTATAACCTCATGGAAAGCCTCAAGGATATTTCTTCAAAAGACCCTTCACAATGGGTTGCTACGTTGAGGGAACGATTAGATACCAAGAAGGACTAAGGAAATACATGACTGACGAAGATTACGGTTATCTTGCCGAAGATTCGGATAGGTTAAGAAACGGTTCTTTTCAAGACCGTTTTGGTAGCAATCGTATAGAAAACAAAGATTCCCTCATTCAACCCGAAAGTCGTCAAGAAATTCCCAACCGAGCAGAAACAAAACCCAAAAAGGGGAAAAACATTGTGGAATTGATTACAGGTGGCGAAGACGTTGGTGCATTCGCTCGCAAGATGAACCTTGACCCCGAAATGTCCGAGAAGATTCTTGTTCCTTTGTTATCGCTTTTGGATAAATACAAGATTGGTGAAAATGTCACCGCAAACCCCCGTGTTGAGTCTGCTACGAATGCTTTTGAAGTCATTCGTGATGTTGCCCCCGTTATCCGTGGTGCGGCAGAATTCATTTCGGGACGACAACAAGAATTACAAGCAGACGATTTACAATATCTTGAAGCAATTCGTCAATCGCAGGCAATCACCGATGCTTCTTTATTTGATGACGACGAAGATGATTTGTTTATGGTTTCGGAGGAAGACCCTGTGGTTCAGCAACCGATTGTTGAGCAACCTCCGCCCCCTGCATTTGGTTCTTTTGGTGCTAACGATTGGAACGCATTCTTTTCAGCAGAAGCAGGCGGTGTCCAAAAAGACCCGTTGGATAATCAAGTCACCCGTGAATTGGAAGGTATAAACAATGCCGTCAATGCTTGGGCCGCCCAAGAAAGTCAAGAAATCAAATCAAATAAGTCCAAATCGGGAGTTTTCACGGCCCCAAACCAAATCGGAACAACCGAAGACTTTGATTTGACAGGCGGTATGCCTATTGATTTCGTTTCCATGATGGACACGCAATTTGCTATCGTGGACGTATCGGACTTAGCCAAAGAGCAAGGATTATCCGTCAATGATGTAATGAAAGAAGACTCTCAACGCAAAATCAACGGTCAAATTGAAGATTTTGAACCCGAACCTTTTGACTTGAAAGACTTAGAAGAAGAGGAACCCGATTTTGAAGTGGATTATTCGCTTGTTCCCGAAGAAGCAGAAGAATACGACCCATTTACCGTAGCGGGATTTGAAATCCCAACGTTTTCAGCCGACGACCTTAATGATTCGGAGGATTGATTCCTTGTCAAATCCTGTGTGGAAGCGATACGTCGCCCAAAACGTGGAAGAATGGCTAAAATGGTTGAGAAATGTTCATTTACCGAGTTATGTGGACGTGACTCAACGTTTTATTGACTTACACCCCTCATATCACCCACCCTTTGAATCCGTCATAAATTCCGAAGATTCCATTTTGAAGATGCTTTGGAACGAAGAATTCATCAATGGATTATCCGAAAAGGGTTTGAAAGTTTGGGCTAATGGAAATGTAGCCGAATTCATTGACGAATTGCGGAATTATCAAGGTATTTTTGAAATCAAAACTGTCGCAAACCTTATTGAATCAAATTTGGCTTGGTTTGAAAGGGTTTATGCTTTCACAAGAGCCGACATTATCTATTATCTGCGGAATAAAGGCCGAAATATCTAACTGTGGTCGGAAATGCTTAGATAGTCGTTTGGGGTATGATGAAACATGGATGAGTCGCTAACCGATGCAGGTTTTATTACCGAATTGACTCCATCCGACGCAAGCAAGGTTGATGCTTACAAAGACCATTCGGAAAAACTCTTGGCTACACCTGTGACTTCTCCGCCCCAACGTGAATACAAGCAAGCAACGAAAGACGCTATGACAAAAGGCGATTTTGTCGTCACGGAATCGGGATTCAATTTTACGGTGGGATTTGATGCTGAACCTTCCGTAGCCCCCGTATTAACGCCGAATCGTGTTCCTTCTTTTTACGCCCATTTTGAAATCGGAAAGCCGATGATGTTTGCATACCATGTCGGCGGCGAATTGTTTGAATCGCCCATGTTTCCTTCAAAGTTAGTTTCTTGTAATATTGGATATAAGGGTGAAAATCAATTTTTGGTTCTCAAATTTGAAGACGGATTGGCTGAAATCAACCAAAGGGGGGCCTTTTCCATATTCACTTATGGTGATGTTAAAAAACCATTGGTAAGTGTTAAAAAACCCGAAAACAAAGACAAGATTCAATCGTTTATTGAAAGCAAAAAGATGGCGACATTAGAAGAATTTATCGCTTTCCGTTGTTGTTCCGTTGATGCGATGGAAGAATACGCCGAAGCCATTGATAATGCAAGTGCAGATGCAGTTTCAAAAATGCTAACGGTCAATGAGCAATCGTTGTTCGCTAAACCTCAAGTCAAGGTATATCTTAACGAAGATTCATTCACAAGCCTTTCCGTTCCCGAAGATGTGTTGCGTCCTGTCAAGGCAGAATTTAGCAAAACGGATGATTTGTCTTCCGAAGAATACATTTTGGTATCTTTATCCCTTGACGGAGCCGCATTTGCTACCGATAACTACACGGGAAGAACCGAGGGCGGCGGTGTTTTGATGGAAACGCTTATCTTCCCCGGTGACGAAGATTATTTGGCTCCAATGGGTATTTCAAAAGGTTCTTCGGTGGCTTGTGGTGACGATTCACCCGCAGGTCGTGTATTATCTTCACTTAAATTCAATGAAGCCGCAGGTCAAGTGCAGATGGAATTCTTTGACGGAACAAGTTATGAGTTCCCCGACCCCGAATTCGGAACCTTTGAAGCGAAAGACAAGGAAACCACCCAAGTCTTGAAGGGCAAGGTTGAATCCATTGTAAAACAACAAGGTGAACCTTCCGATGAATTACAATCCTTAATTACAGGTCGTGAAAAGCGAAACATGGACAAAGAAAACATTCTTTCCGAAGAAGGCAAATCCCTTGTTTCATCACTTGCATTTATTACGGGTGAAAAGCGTGATTACCTCAAGGTGATTGCAGGCGACAAAATCATTACAATTCCATTAGGAGGCGAAGAATAATGTCCGACTACGAAAATCTTGACGACTTGTTGAAGCAAGAATCCACCGCTTACCTTGACGTATCAATCCCTCGGAAATTTCCTTCCAAGAAGCCCAAAGGTTTCAATGCAGGTATTACCGCCACCCCCGACCCCGAAGACGCCCGTGTTCGCCAAGTGATAAATGCCGTATTGAAAGGCGATACGAAACTCGCAAAAGAAATCATCGGGACTCGTTTTACAGGCGACGACGCCCTCTTTATGAATGCCTATGTTGATGGTTTCAATCCATCTTCGGTATCAAAACCCGAAAACTACCTTTGGATTCGTGAAGTGCTAAAAGGAAAGCGTGGTATTCAATCCCGTATTGAAGTCGTTTTGGGATATGATGAGAATGCTCAACCCATCGTTGTTCGTATTTCTAAAGGAATTGTGTATGCCGTTGATGGTCGCAAGTTAGGTATCAAGGCTGAAATCTTGCCTTCTGCTGACAAAGCCATGCAATTGACCACCCAAACAACCGCCCCCGTAGCCACCCCCGTAGTCGTGACCGAAACGGAGGCAACCCCACCTCCTGTTGCCGATGCCGAAGCATCGGGAGAATTCGTGGAAACGCAAAAAAGCGGTGACTCCATTCAAGGTTCACAAGCGACCCCCGCATCCTCCACCGAGCCTGCGACTGTTGTTGAAAATGATGAATTGACTTCACTTCTTGGAAACGACGTTGTTGCACTTCTTGACACCATTGGATTGCGTAGCAAAGTTAAAATAGAACCTCTTTCTGCTGACCGTCAAGGTTCAATCACCATTTTTGATGGTCGCAACGGCTCTCCTGTCAAAATCCGCTACGCAAATGGTGACGAAGAACGTATTGCTGAATTGGTTTCACAATCTGTATTTACCGACTCCGATGACCGTCCGTATAGTCCCGACGACATGGGTTCTGCTATTGAACGAATTTTGAAACCCATGCTTTCTTCTAAAGAAACCCAAGATAACCGTAGCAAGATGGTGGACGCTCTCCGTAAGGTCGCAAAGCACATGGATTCTCTTTCCCGTGTTTTCGGTTTTGATGAGCAACAACAATTGGAAGCCTTTTTCGCCGCTTGGATGATGAAAGACTCCACTTGTCGTCTAACAGGTATTCCCGGAACAGGTAAGACCACCGTTATTGAAGCCGCCGCTACGCTCTTATCCAATTCATACGGTTATTCAACCCGTCCTCGTTTTTACAAGAAAGACGGCAAAATCGTTCAATTCCCATCGGGTCAAGCATACAACGTCAATTACGGTTCAAAGGACTACGAAGCCACCCGTCGTATGTGGGAAGAATGGCGTTTCAATGATTGGGAAGTGTATTCCCAAACGTCGGGTGCTTACAATTACGATTTCCGTTTCCTCCAAGCCAATTCCGATGATGGTCGTTCAAAGAAGGGTATGACCCCCGAAATGTTCTGCGACATTCTTTATGCAAAAACCGAAGGCGGAAAACCTGTTTCCAAACCCGTCACCGAATCCCTCATTAAGTCCCTGCTCGGTTCTGTTCCCCGTTCCGTTAAGCAACGTGGCGACAAATTTTATTATGGTGGTAGTCCCTTAATGACGGACGCAGGTGGAAACGAAGGATTTGGTCTTCGTGAATTCTTGCTTGACCACTTCTATGATGACCGCTTGAACATGAAGCGTATTGGTATTGACTTGATTGCTAACGAAATGTTGATGGAAACGGGTATCGCCAAGATTGACTACGATAAGCGAGCCGAAGAAATCCTTTACGGTATTGAAATTCGTCAAGTCACCCGTGATGAAACCGTTGGTGAATCAACCCAACAAATTGCTGAATATCAGTTTGAGCCGTCGCCTCGTCCTATTGTGACTCAACCTATCAAATTCTTCAACGAAGCAAACCGAAGCGGTAGTGGTGTTGAAGACGCCGTTCTCGGTCTTATTGCTGAAAAGACGGTGGAATATCGTGGTCGCACGTTCAAATCACCTTCTTTCGTTGCTTGGATGGACACCAACCCTCACCAAAAAGGAAACGATTTGGCTTTCGTGGACAGAATTGACATGGAATTGTATTTCGGAACGCTTACCCTCGGTGGCCGATTTTCGGCATTGAGCGAGCGATATGGAAACAATGCGAAGGGTGCGGTTCCGCAACACCAATTGATTGAAGGAATTCGTCTGCAATATGGTTCAAAAGACTTCATTCGTCCAATGCGATTTAAGGAATTATCCGAAGTTTGGGGTTTGATTGGTGGTATTCCTTTCAACGCTTCGGGTATCGCTGACACGGAAGGCGGTTCTTTGCTTGATATTTCTTTGCTCTCCGTTCTTTTCACGCAACGGTTCATGGTTCAAGGCAAGCAAGTCAAGATTATGAACAAAGACCACGATTATTCTTACGATAACGACGTTTATGCTTCGCCACTTGTGGACATTTCCACGACGACCAACCTTCAATACACGAAACAACACGAACAAGACATTCAAGTTTTCATGGGTATTGGCGACCCGAATGCCGCTACGCAAGCACCTGTGCTGATTAAGCGTATGCTTGGTTTCCGTTTTACGAATTCGCTTATCAAGATGACCCGTGCTTTGGCTTTCCTCCGTGGAAAGGATTACGTCACCCGTCAAGAAGTCATTGATGCGTTGCCTTATTGCGTCGGACACCGACTTGGCCCTGCCCGTGAAGGGGAAGACCCTAAAGGCCGTGACATTGGTATTGACCGTGAACAAATGCTTCTAACAAACGAGCAACAATTTATCAAGGAATTGATTGTCCACGGCTACCTTTTGCGTGACACCACTTCGTTGCTTGGGAAACCCGGTGCGGGAACGCCTTCAATGTTTGACGTATGGGATGCTTTCTTGTCCAATTGTCGTATTCAAATGATGGCTTCGGATTCCCTGTGGAAATACGAACAAGAAATCTTGCTACCGTTGAAACAAACCGTGCGAAAGGGCGGAGGCATTACGCCTGTGCATTGGGGTATCGGAACGATGGTCGTTGAAAACAAGCGAAATACGGAAGAATACCAAGAAAACTACAAGCACTTGTTGGAATTGATTTCACGTCCCGAAGCCAAGAAGGGCGACGAAGCCCTCATTGATTCCGCAGAAAAGGCACGTCAAATCGCCGCTAACAAATCCCTATATCAATATTACGAAGTCCGTGGTATCATCTGTAATGACAAGATGTTGTTTTCGGACGACCGTGCAAGGCTTCTTGAATTGATTGATTCCAAGATTAACTCCATTGGTGGCGGGACGTTGCATCCAAATGAGCAAGTCGTTGTTTCGGCTTCTCAAGCGGTTTCTTACGATGACGAATTCAACACCTTTACGGGCAAAATCAATATGCCTTCCACCTCCGCTTTCGGATGGCGACATTACAACGATGGTTTGGGTGCATGGGGTCGTTTGATTACAGGTAATGGAAACGCTCAAGTCGGTGTAGCCAAATTGGGTTCAAAAGGTGGGAATAACCTTGACATTAACGGTGTTCAATACGAAGCCGCACAAGAATTATCCCTCGTTGGTGACTTCACGGTTGTCGCAACAGGCAAGAATGCAAAGAACGAGGCTTTTTATTCGGCATTTGACAATGTTTTCAAGTCCCTAAGTCCTTATGTCGCAGGTGAAGGTGTCTTGTTCGGTATTCGTGAATCTTCGGGTTCATCTTCACTTGAAACCATGACGATTGATGTATGGGCGGCAAGAGCAAAGGTAGCCCTCGGAAAATTTACGGAAAAGGGAGGAAAACCCGAATTCAAGATGGATGCTTCACAAGGATTCATGGGTTGTTTCCCACTAAATCACGTTGGTTCAACCGTTTCCAATCCGAATGTTGTTGGTGACGACCATCCCCTCCTTTGGTTGCGTTTGAAGGCTCTCCGTGGCGATAACTCATCGGCAGGCAATTCTCTTCGCATGATTCTTTGTTTCGGTATTACGTCCAAAATTTGTAAGCCAACGAATGTTGTTGATGGAGTCCCGACGGAATGGGCATACCTCGCTCTCAACGATGATATGTTGGATGTCAAGAATTATTCAACGACGGGTTGGCCTAAGAACAAATACGAAGATAGCGGAAACTTGACAAAGGAAGATTACCGCTTTTATGCTCAAGAAATCAGCCGTGCAATTCTTGGTTTATGAAAACAATACCTTCAAATAGTCGTTTGATGTATGATTATACATGGACGAAATGGACGCCACCAATTGTCCCGAAAACATGGTGGTTGCTTTTAAGCAATTACAACAGGTCTATAACGAAGGGCTTATTTTCATGCAATTGGGAACCGAATACCACGGGGCACACACCAACATGAATTCAATTACAGTCGGAATTGACCAAATGATGCTGACGATTTTGAATAATTTTCACGATGTTCCTAAAGAATATCAAGATTCTGCCGCTTTCTTTGTGGTGGGTCACGAATTCGCCCACATTACAACCCACCCCGGAAAAGACCGCAATTATTGGGTCAATGGTGCAAAGGAATTCCCTGTTGAACATTACCAAAAGGGTCGTTGGTTGAACGCAATTTCCGACATTATTGTGAATTGGTCGGTGATGACAGGTTCAAACATTTATGATACGGAACGAAGAAAGGAAATTCAACCGCAAATGTTCAATGGTTTTAGGGCTTCCGAATTGCTTCGTGAATGTTCTTTTGAAGAAAATGGTGGTCGTCATGCAAAATTATTGGAAGAAGGCAAGGTTTCGGACAATCGTTATCAGCCAAGCGGAGGTATCAAGGGACAATACGACAACGCAGACCCCTCCGACCCGTTCAAACCGACGCTAAAAACGCCTTTTTATCAAAAATTTACGGGGCATGGTCGTGGAAATCAAATTTACCCTCCAATTTCGTATTGCACCGCTAAATCAAAACCCAAAAATTGGCGACAAGTCCGTGCTTTGAAATCCGAAGGTGGTTTGACAAAGGGTAAGGTCTATGAAGTCACGGCGACATACACTTACGATGGTCGCAAGAATCAGCCCTTTGAGCCTGTTCGTTATTACGAAATCAACGGTTCTAAGATTTCCCCTCGCTATGTTGAAACATTGTGTCCGCATTGTGGTCAAACCGCAAAGAACACTTGGGACAATTGGTGGGATTTTGTGCCGAAAGACAAAAAAGAAGCACTTGTAGCCAAGAGGGGCACATGGGTTCATCTTCTCATCCAAATGTTTGTTTTCCAATGGGCGGCTATCTATTCAACAATGATTAAATACAACGGCGAAAAGTCAAGAAAGTCGGGCAAAGCCTTCATTCGTGATATTTCCGAAGATATGGACAAGGTAATGAGGTCGGAATGAAGGTGTTTTTATGGCTTACAAAGACAACCCTTTCAATTCTGCCGAAGGAATTCGTTTAATGGAAGAAATTTATGACTTGATGTGGGTAAAACCCGAAACGGGAACGAAAGCAATTGAAACCAATGACTTAGGGCGTCAAGTGAACCATTACCGTTCAAACATTATTTCAATGGTCAATAAGATGCGAAAATTCGTCACGGGTTATCAACAAGTGCCGCTTTCCGAAACCAAAAATTCGGGCATTCACGTTTGTCCTTCTTGCACCCGCCGGGATTTCATTTGGTATTGGGACGTTCTTGATGCAGGTCATTATTCCGACCCCTCAAATTGGGTATCTTCCGTTGTTCCTTCAACGTGGTCAAGCGGTTCGCCAAACGAAAAAGGACGTTATCTTTGGATGGTTCGGTATAAATGCAACGAAGTCACGACTTGTAAGGCTTGCTACCAAACCACGAAAGGAAAATATTCGTCTTGTCAAGCCTGCGGTTCTTCAAACATTACAAATGCAGGTTGCGGTGAAGAGTCGTATGCTCAACATTACATCCGAGAATACACATTTAAGGACAATCACCCAACAAACGACCAACAAAAATACGGGGTTCTTTCAAGAAATCGCCAAGTCCCTAATAAATCTAATCGGAAAGAGGTTGCACAAGGAAGTGTTGTTAAATACAAATTCGTTCACAATTCATTACCAAATGGGCGGGTTGTTTCCACGCAAGGCGATATGGAAAAATATACCCCTTATGTTGAATTCACATACGAAGCCTTTGGTGATTCACAAAAAAGGAGGGCATATCCGATTTCGGAATTGAATTACGCAGTTTCTAAGCAATATGTCCGTCGGTGTCGCATGGGTCGGAATTACAATGATGGGACTTTTGCTCATCCAACCAAGCCCCATATATTACCGCAAGGAAAATCCCGTTGCCCTTCTTGTGATGCTAACGATTACCCACCATTAGAAGACCTCCCCGGATTATATTATCCCGCAACCGTTATGCGTATCAAATCGCCGCAACCGCTTGGTTCATCGGGGCAATCGGGTATTTCCGTTAAGGGATTCCCTGTATATAACATTCGTGTTGAATCAACAGGAAACGATGATTACAAGTTATTGCTTCCGTTGCCGCAAATCTATACCTTGCATCCCGTCCCTTCAAAACCCGAACCACAAATTGCAGGGGTGGGCGTTCCGACGTGTCCTAACGACGTGGGTGCGGGTGTTGAAGCAGAATCCATTTACGAAGAAGCGAAAAAAGAAATTGAGGAATTACAAGATTCACTATCGGACAGGCTCAAAACACTTGTTGGTCTTGGGCCTTGTGATGCCGTGACCGCCGCAGGTTATTCTTTCGTTGTTTGTGAAGGCAGAAGTCGTGAGGCGGTATATGACAAGGACTTAAATGAATGGATTGACAAATCGCCTAATTGCACGGGTTATGGTAAAACATATCCTCGTTGGAATCGTGTTCCCGATTATGCAGACCCTAAATCAACATTTACCGAATATCTTGGGCCGAATCCCGATTCACACATGGTTCAAGATTTCATTAAGTGTTCCGAAAACCTTGTTTCTTTTTCTTCCGCCCCACCAACGTATCACGCAACCATGCAAATTGGTGAAAAGATTGACGAAGAAATTGGTAAGGCATGGAAGATTTATGAATGTCAAACGTGTAAAGAGGCCGTTGCCGCAGGCGGAATCGTTAAATACCGTAATGCGTTGGGCAATTGTGATGTGGACGGGAAATCATTGAACGGGTTCCCGCAAGCGGTTCTTGATGCAGAAATCGCTTACGAAAACTCATTCCCTAAGCAAAACGAGCAGGGTGAACCTGTTCCTGTGGCGTGGGGTGTTGAAGCAAACGGAAAGAAATTGCTTGAGAGGAAGACAACATTTAAGATTTTTTGAGGTATCATTATGGGTTCATTCAGCACAACAACAGACGACGACAATCCGTTCACATGGAACGAAGAAGGTGAATACGTTGAGGAAGGCAAAGAGCGTGATGAATACCCCAACCCCCTTCGTGCTATCTATGATGACTTAGCCCCTTTGCTCTTTGAAAGCGACCCTTCAACCCGTTATCCCAAAGAATTTTCTGCCGTAAAGGGTTTTGACATTCTCATTGACCCCCTTTCCGCTTTGATGCCTTCTTCTGCCGTCCCCGACCCTGTAATCGGTTTGACGACACAACGTTCATACCGTCCATCCATTCAAGGTGTTGAAGGTCTTGCTACCCACATGAACATTTTGGTGGACTCTTCTTCATCAATGGATTCGTCAATAATTTATGGATATGGTAAAACAGGATTCCCATTAGCGGGTGTGGATATTGCTACGATTGCTACGGCCATGATGGTTGCACAATGCGGTATTGCGAAAGATTCATTTTCAATTTTTGAATTCGGAAGAACCACCGCCCCCGTTTGGGAAGGCCCGTCAATGGAACATCAAGCGTGTATTGATTGGTTAATGGGCGACTTTAGTGGCGAATCCCGCCCATTCAAGCCCGGAAATAGCACACCGCTTGGACAAGGACTCGCTCTCGCTTACAATTCAATGGCTGATTATGATTTTGACCAAGCAGTTAATTGTGTAATCATGGACGCTACCTTTAGTGAAAGCACATGGCGTAGTGAAATCTTCAAAAGCGGTCAGCCAAATGATGAAAACCTCCGCAAAAACGGCAACATTACCTATTACATTCTCATTGGTTCGGGTGCTGATGCAAAAGTCGCAAAAAAATTGGAAGACTCCGCAAACTCCTTGCGAAAAGTCCTCCGTGAACACTACAAGGAAGACCTTGACAAATTCGTTATGGACTTCTCAATCTCAATGGACGAAAGCGGAAACTTCAAGGAATTCGCAGGTTCGCTTGTTGAAATCGCATCCATGAATATGAAAACGAAAAATGAATATGCGGAAGAAAAAGCGGAAGAAGGAAAGGTTGTTGTTTCTTGAACAAGTTTAGATAGCAAGAAGGATTAGATACCCTTATGGATGAATGGAATTCGGAGTCCACGGGTAGCACATCACTACCAAAGGACAAAATCGTTTTCGCTGATGCTTCCAAAGGACAACCTGCGGATTTGCATTTCCCATTAGATTTCGTCCGTGATAAAACGTTCTTGACAGGCATGACAGGAAGCGGTAAATCTTGGTCTGCGGGTCTTTTGATGGAAGAAATCAACCGTGTTGGCTTACAATTCGTTTGTTTTGACGTTCTTGGGGCACATGATGGCTTGGCTACGCTACCGAATGTTGAAGCACTATCGCCATCAAACGGCGAAACCGTGAACATGAAAGGACTCATTGATAGGCTGAAGCGTGAACCCACTTCTTTCGTGATTGACCTTTCGGGATTGCCTTTGGATAAGCAACAAGTCCTCGTTTCCGATTATTGCGAAAGTCTTCTTTCAGCCCAATTAGGAAAAGGAATTATGACGGTGTTTGAAGAATGTCAAGACTTCGTTCCGCAACAAGGAAAACCTATTTCCGCAGAAGGAATCATTCGTCTTTGTAAATTAGGGCGTCAAAACGGCTACGGTGTGTGTTTGATTTCCCAACGACCTGCTTCGGTGTCCAAAGACGCACTTTCACAATGTAGCGTTTATATGATTCACAATTTGGTAAATCACCGTGACTTGAAAGCGGTTGAAGACCAAATGGGATTCGGTGCAGACAAAACTCAAGTCAAGAAATTGCTAAGTGGTATTGCCGCCGCTTCGCAAGGCGAAGTCGTTTGCTATTCGCCCTCGTATTTCCGTGAGGAAGGTTTCTTCCGTGCTTCCAAAGTCCGTGATGACCGCAAAGTGACGCATTCGGGTAGCAACATTGAAATTAAGCCCGCCACCTATTCTGCACAATCCATTTCACCAAGCAGGGATTTGTCACCTTTGCCTTCTTGGAACGATGACCACGAAATGAGTCCTCAAATTAGTGCAACAGGCCCACAAAACTCCGAAAACGAAGATTTTAGAGCAGATTTGGGCGAATTGTCCAAGTTATCCGCAGATTCCGTAGCCAAAGACTTCCCCGATTTAGAATACGTTGCCCCCGAAGACCGCATCCGTGTTGAAATCAATGAGCCACAAGAACCAATGATGGCTGAAACAAAGCGTGGTATGTCCAACCCAATTGTTGGTGTCGGAATGATTGTCGCAATCGCAGGTGGGCTATACACAGTTTCCCGACTGATGGACTGAACCATTAAATAGCCATTATGCTAATCAACCTTTATGGAATTAGAGGTCGGTGACTACGTTATCTTTGATTCCGACATTGAAAGTGTTGGTTATACGGTGTTCCAAGTGGAGCAAATTTTTAGCCAAGACCCTGCATCCGTTAAAAAACAAAAAGAGGATTTCTATTACAAAATCCAACATTGTGCTAAATTAAACCGAATCGTTAGGATTCAAAAAAACGGATTGATTGTGCTTCAAGGCAAACGAAAAATCAAGAAACATGAAATCGCTCTTGCATACCGATATAATCAGCACGGGGCAAAAATCAAAAATTGGTATCAAGCCTATTACGAAAAGGGATTGAAACCAAAGAAAGACATTAACAAAACCCACATTAACCTATATCCGAAACCCGAAACCAAAAAGGCCGCCGAATACATCAAAACGAAAGCCGCAAAGGATGATTTTTACCACTATTACAAGGTTTCCGAAAGAAAAGACGCTTACGATTGGGACAAACCCCCTAATTCATATTTTCGGGAAGATGAACCGTATTCTTATCGTGGTGAAAATTATTATTTCACAAAGGATTCCAAGATTGAAAACGGTTTTGACACGATTAAATGGATGCGAACAAGGGACAATTTAGTGCCGACAGAATCCATTTGGATGAATTTTCCTTTCAAGTGTTTCTTATGGAATGCTTTAGATAACGGAACAATCAAGGTATCAGCATGAAGTCCGACCCCATCATGCGTGATGTAAAGACAGGAACCGATAGTGTATTTGGAAATATCATTGGAAACCCAACCCCTGCAAATCTTATGTCCGACCCACTTGGAACCGAATTGGTTGCAGGTTTGACCGGGCCAACGTCTGCACAATCACTTCCAACAGATTCAACCGAAAATATGGGACAACCCCCGCAAGTGGAATTTACGGGCGGTAATGGAACGGCTTCAAACTATGCACCTGCTGATGAAGATTCCTCCGAAGTGAAAGAATCCGAAAACATGATGACTTCCCTCATTGACCGCATTAAGGCTCTCCCTGCATGGGGTTGGCTTGTTGCAGGCGGTGTCGTTGTTGGTGGAGTCTATATGGCTCGTCGCAAGTGAGGCTTTAGATAACAAAACGGATAAGTGGTAAATATGGCTCGCACGATTGGCTCCCAAACTGTTCTCCCCGACCTCCCTCCGTCCCCCCGCATGACGGCATTTCCGACCGTGAATCTTGCGGCAGATACCCTCCCTGCATTTAACGCTATGGGTCAAGGTCTTGCACCTAACGCACCTGTCCCTGCACCGCCACAAATGCCTAAGAGTCCTTCGTTTTCAATTCCCGCAGGTCGTGGAATTTCAATGTCCGATGCAGTTATGGGTGGCGGATTTGGTCAAGGTATTGTTCCTAACTCTCCACGCCCTGCCGCACCCGAAGTCAAGTTTGCTGAATTCAGCATTCCTCTTGATACGAGTCCAACCCAAAACCTCGGAAATTACAACCTTCGTGGACAAAACCTAACCCCCGAATCCCAATACATGAGGCCAACCCACACGATGGAAGTTTATGGTAGCGGACAACATTTCAACGTTTCGCACCTAAACCGTGTAAAGCCCGAAACCCACGTTCCAAACACCCTTATTCACGGCGTCACGGAATCTTTCGGGAACAACCCTGCACATGAAGTGAACCGTGCATCCATTAGCCGCCCACCAAACCCCCGTGCATTGTTCCACGCACCAAGCGTGAACGTTTCTGCTGATACCAAGCGTATGCCTCTCCGTGAAGCCCCCGTGCTACCTAAAGCCAACGTTCCTCATCAAAAGAACCTGTCGGGTCTAATCCCCAAGTCAAACGGTGTGCGTTTTGAATCCCAATACGTTGCACCACCTGTCCGTGCTTCCGACCTCGGTGGATTGACTCCTTCCCGACACCGACAAGTCGGTATCAACGCAGGTCGCACATTTGGAGCCGAAGGACACCTTCTTTGAGGGGGTGTGAAAAGTGGTCTTAAATTATCCCGATGCAACCGTTTGGGAAATTCATTACGACCACGGTGGCCGCACCGCCGTCACACAAGGTAAAAAATTCGTAATGGAAATTCTCAAGGACTTGAGGGCGGGCATTGTTCGCAAATTCCCACATCCAAGAGAAAATGAAGGAATCGTAAAAATTGAAGCATTTGAAAAAGACCCACGAATTATAGGAAAAAGTCCGTGGTCTGCACACGCCGCCGCTATTGAAAATGACCCTTCGTATAAAGAAATGATTGAATGGGAAAGGAAAGATGCTGAATTCCAAAAACCTTACGTTAAAGGAAACAAAATTGATTTCCGACGGGATAACAAAGGACGATACCGCCGCCAATTGGTAGCCCCTATGGATAACAAATCGGCTGAAAATATCCACGATTTTCTAAAAACATTGAGGTATCGTGACAAAAATACGGGCGACGTTGTGATTACCGAAAAAGGAAAAAGTGTCATTGAAAATGCAAAGAAAAATGCTGAAACCTTTGGTGCAGAATCAAAATACGAATGTGCAAGATGTGGTGGTCATGGTAGTCTATGCCGAGGTTGTAGCGGATTAGGTAATGATTATCCCGAAGAATTTGGTTCCTGTGATTTACCCGAATTCCCGTGTCCTTATTGTGATGCTACGGGTATGACCGCATCCAATCAAAAAGCCAAAGAATTCAGTCGTGTTATCGGTTATCGTCTTGAAAGTGTTGGCGAAGATATTCTCGGATTTAGCCTCTTCCCCGAAAAGATGCACCATTCTAAGGAAAAATTAGAAAAAATCAAGGCTAACAAGAACAAGATTATGGCTCAAGTCGCTAACCATTACGGATTAGAACCCATTGATATTGAAGATAATTGGTGGGCTGAACGTTGGGAACAAGGTCGTGAAGAATTTATTGAAAGGGTAAAATCTTACAACGACCCCGAATTCTTAGAAGATGTGATGAACAATCCTCAAAAATGGGAAGCGGAAACCTTTGAAGCGAGAACATATCGGAAATCCCAAGACCGTTCAAACCGCTTTGTTAAAAGACCCGATGGGAAACACAATCCCGGTAATTTGAGAGGTTATGACCGTTCTCCGAAAGGGACACCCGATTCAAAATTAGATATTCATTCAAGGGATAGGGCAAATACAAGAGTTAAGGCAAACATTAAAGGAAAAGAAGATTTAAGGGAGTCAATGAATTTTGAAGCCGAGTTTTTGTATTATTATGTCCTCAACGAAAAAGGTGAATCACCTGCTGATTTTGATACCTTAGTGGAAGCCCAAGCCTATGTCGCTAATTCAAGTGAACCTTTAGAAATCTATGAAAGGCGAAGTCGGAATGATGAAGCGTATAAGATGGATAAGAAAATGAATGCAGAAACCTTTGGTGCGGAAAACACCTTCCGTAATTTAGGAATCGGGGCCGTTGCCGTTTCTGCTCTCGCTTATTTGTTTTCCCGACGTAAGTGAAGCCTTTAGATAACAAGAAGTCCCATGTATTTTCATGGTATCTGTTTCGTCCATGTGCAAACAAGGCGTCCACGCTTACCTTGCGGAGCAACATGAGGTCTTCCGCAAAAGAAAATTAGCCAAAGGTATTGCTTTTGGTAGTGTTTCTTCATTAGTTTTAGCATTTGTTAATCAAAGGGCGGGATTGGGCATTCCCATTCCATATCTTTTCGTTCCATTAGGATTTTTAACGGTCATGGGAATGGGTGAAGGAATCATGTTAGCAAACAACGATGACTTGGAACAAAAAGAAGCATTTGATTTCATGTGTAAAGAAAAAGAAGGTGAAGATGATGAAGGGAATTGACACATTTGCTGAACCATTTGAAGAAATTGGCGTTAAAAATGTCGTTATTGGTGTATTTGTGGGCTTAATGTTGCTCTTTGGAATCAAGAAGGGGGGCTTAATTTGAATTTTGAAGATTGGGCGAATCAAGAAATGCAATCGCATGGTTCCAATGTTTCATTCAAAGATTGGCTATCCCACGAAGTCAAGAAGCATGAAAACGCTACGCTTAAAGAATGGGGGCGGGATGAAATGAAATCGCACAATAAACGATACGGTGCAGAAGGTAAGAAATTTTCAGTTTATGGTGGTCGTGGATTTCAAATTGTATTTGAAAATGGCTACAAAATTTCCGTCATGTTTGGAGTCGGCAATTATGCAGACCATCATAGAGGGGAAATCACGATGGAACAATGGAACAATCCGCCCCTCAAATGGGAATCAAGAACCGCAGAAGTCGCCGTATTTAAACCCAACGGAGATTTCGTCCGTATTGGGGCAAACGACGACGTGGCGGGTTGGTTATCACCGTCCGAAGTTTCAAGGCTAATTGCGGCCACCGCAACAGGCGACGAAACCAAGATTGAAAAAGCATTATATTTAGATAACAAGTCCGCAGAAGGTTCTAATATGGCGTGGAACAATGGGTTCGGTAAAAGTGAAAAATACCTCAACGCATTTGATTATTTGGACGACTTCCCCGGAATGTCATACGAAATGTTATCCGACTTTTTTGACAATGTAGCAAAAGAAAAAGGCTACGATTCGTGGACGGACATTGGGGAATCATGGGTTATCGGAATTGGTGACTTATACGATGAGGGGGAAATGAATGCTGAAACCTTTGCCGTTGATGTCATCCCCCAATTCAATGAAGACGGAACAATAAAAAATGACGAATTTATGTGCGGAGAATGTAAAACGGTATATGATGATTCTTCCGATGCGACAATTTGTTGTAAATGCCCCTATTGTGATGAAGCCATACATGAAGGAGAATGTATTAAAAATGCTGAAACCTTTGAAGCAAGAGGAAACATGAATGTTCCTTTACAAAAGCGTGGGGATTATCATTACAATTGTCCTTATTGTAAAGAGCAATTAACTATCATGGGTGGAAATGTAGCAGTTTGTGAAAATGGGAATAAAAGGTGTCATGGATTAGAAATTCCTCGCCAATATCTTGAAAATTTTGAAGAATGGAATTGGTATCACAACGAAAGGAAGGGCATGATGGCTGAAACCTTTGGTGCAAGAGGAAAATTAAATCCCGGCTACACTTGCGGAGGGTGTATGAAAAGAATTGAAACGGGGCATAATTCTTGGGAAGATTTTCACAAAGATAATTCGGCTAAGGGTTCACAATGTCCCGGAGTCGTTAAATTACCAAGAAAACCTAACCGAAATCCTCAATATGCCCCTTGCTTGACGGTTTTATGTCCTTCTTGTGAAGGCTCTCCCTGTAATGCAAAGAAACATTATGACAAAGAACCAAATGTAAAAAATGTGGAAAAGTGGATTCGGAATGCTGAAACCTTCAATGCACAAATGGATGGTGAAAAATTGATGGTCGGTAGCCGTGATTTTAACGATGGTTCTATGATGGTGGGTATTGGAACAGAAGATATAGATTCACAAGACCCCGATTTCATGGAGATGATGATTGGAGAAGATGGCGGAATTGAATATTTCACAATGCCTACGGGTGTGAATCATTATCAAAGAATGTATAAGCCAAAACCTGCTCACTATGGTAAAATGAAAACACAGAATGAAACCAACAAATCAGCAGGTGGAGATTTTATTCGCATAGACGGTGATGGTAAAAACGCTGAAACCTTTGAATCTTCAAGGTGGGTGTTCCCTGAAATTCATAATGGAACAATTCGTGAATGGTGGTCGGGCGGTAGCGATTGGGGAGATGGCTATGAAGAAGGCTATTTTATAAATGATAAAGACGGAAACACAATGGAAGTCAAGTGGTATTTTGATATAAGTCAATTTTATGACAACAAAGTGGGTAGCAATCCGATGTGGGATGGCGGTCTTGAATACGATTTCAATTTTAGCCCATTCAAACCCAATGGATATGTTTATTGGACAAATTACAAAACTAATGAAATTCTTGCTAAAGCACCCTTTACCCACATGGAAAAACAGATTTTTGAAAAGAAGGATGCAGAAGAAAGTGATATGGGGAAAACGGTTGGTGCAATCGCCGTCGGTGGTGCTATCGGAATGGCTTTGTTTGGATTGATTACGGGTAAGAACCTTTTCACAAAAGCCAAAGATTCGTTGAAACAATCCGCAGAAGCGAAGAAAGATTGTCATTCGTGCAACACCAACGGCTCCGTCCGCAAAAACCACACGCAAGTTTTGTCTTCGGAATATTCCGTCGGCCAAATCAACCCCGTGGAAGTGGAAGGTCAAAACGACGTTCATGGTGCAGAAGGAATTACCAACCCTCGTCATGCACCCAACGTTCAACCCGACCCACACCGTTCTAAGTCGTTGAGGATGTGGTAAAATGACTGAAAGAATGCGAAATTCGTTTGTTGAACACGATTCCAACGGTTCTGCCGAATGGTTATCTAAAATTCAACCTGCTGACAACCTCATTCGTATGGGTGACGGAACGGCTATGGAAGTCGGTGCATTTTCCGATAGCGTCCCGATGATGAGTTATACACCCGAAGAATTGGGTATTAACATGGACGCAACCCCGCAAGCGGTCGCAATTGCCGCTACGAATCCATATCCTTACACCGACCGCCAAGAAGTCGCTATTGATGAGTCACCGAAAGATTCATTAACGGTTGTCAAACAAGACTTGCTTGATGGTGGCGTGGAATTCTCGGCTGATGAAATTCCTTCGGATTCTATTATTCGGGGTATTGCTGACGAAATTAAGGGTTTTTTGAAAGAAAATCCGCTTTTCACCTTAGCCCTCGGAACCGTTCTTGGTTATGGTGCATTCCGATATAGTCAAAAAGAATGACAAATGGGGTGATGCTTTGGCTATTACCAACGGTTCTATTGTCATCTTCATGGGTTATTGTTCGGAATGAATCCTTAGATAACAAGCCTTTCTAAGAAACACCATGCCTTACGGAAAAGTCAATCCCCACGATTGGCGTATCGGTGACAGGGTATCTTCCATAGCCGTCCGTGAATCGGTTGGTGTGACAGGATTAGCAACCATTCAAAAAATCATGTTGGATAAAGCAATCGTGTTTTGGGACGACGGCACATATTCGGAAGAATACCTTGACCACTTAATCCTTGCGGGTTTTGACGAATCCAAAGTCTTTTCCGCAGAATACACGGGCAATATTACGACAAGCCTTGACCCATACAAAGAATCCGTTTCGCTTTCTAAACTCATGGCTTCGGGTTTGCCGTTGTCTTTGATTTGGGGTGTTTCACCGTGAGCGAATATCCCGATGTAAAAAAGTCCTTGCGGCAATTTGCGGGTATTTCATTAGACGATAATCGCCGCATCCCGCCGAATTGGGTTATTATTCGTGAAGAAATTGTCACAGGTGATAAATCCAATTTCATTGTTCGTCTTGGTGTATTTCCCGAAACGTTCACGGGTTTTTCCAAAGGAAAAGGCCAACAATCCGCAAGCGGTTATATGGGGTCGGGAACCCGAAATCTTGGCGTTGAAATTGAAATTGAAGAATTGGAAACAGGTAAAATCGGTTCGGACAGGACATTTGAAGACATTACCTTTGAACGTCAAAACGAATTCTTTGACAAAGCCAAAACGGTTGTTTCAAGAACCATCACGTCCACATCTTCAATTTCTGCACCCCAAGAACGTCAAGGTAGCCTTTCTCAAGTCGGTGTTCAAAGAAACCCGTCGGATTGGCTCGTTGGCGACAAAGTGAACGTATCACGCCCGGAATTGGATTCGGGGGGTATCACCGTTGGTATCATCACAAGGGTTTATCCAACAACCGTTGAAGTGTTATTTCCCGCAGACGAATACCACGAAACAGGTTGGAAATCCGTTGAAGACAAATCCGAATTGATTTATGCAGGTCAAGACCCAAATTGGCGTAAAACTGCTAATTCTTGGCTAAAACAAGACTTTTACGCTGAAGGAATTGACATCAATACCCCGATTCCCGAATGGACAAGTCACATACCCGAAGACCCAACAGGAAGATTCACCGTTTCACCAAGCCCACTACCGACGACTTCAAACATTTGGGCAGAATCCGATGAAATCAAAAACCGACTACAAGACTTGCTTATCCCTTATTCTCTATACCAAGACCCCATCACAACGGAAGACTTGTTAGAAAATCAAGCAATTGAAGGCTTTGAACCGTTCACAGGAATTCTCAAGCGTCGGCTTTAGATAACAAGACGAATAACAATCCCACATGGCTTATCGTCGTGCCCCCGGAAACCATGACGTAAATCGTGGACGGCAATTTATCAAATACCGTTTGGGTTCTAATGCGACTATTCTTTACGACCGTTATCTTGTAAATCGCACAGGTAGTGCAAACAAGTTTTATTATACGGCTATCGCAGAAGCAGATGGTAAGTTTTACGCTATGGGTGCATACGGTCGCATTGGTAGCCTCGGTGATGTATTCAACATCAAAGGCGGTAAATCAAGCCCAATGGCGACGTGTGCTGATGTTGGAGAAGCATTGAGGTTGGTTCAAGGCAAAGAAAATCAAAAACTGAAAGGAAAAAAGGATAGGAACACAGGCGAAATTTCCCGTTATTCCGATTACGAATTGGGTGCAGAAGAATGGACACAAGAATTTGCTAAGTTAATGGGTGCATACCCGCTACCACCAAACAATCAATATGCGGTTGGCGGATATATGGATGAAGGTTTTGAATATGCAGTTAATCAAGCCGAAATGCGTGAAATCACCGACGGAATGGTTGCCGTTCTTGACGACGAAGGAACGACAAAAGGCGTCGTTGAATTGTCCGAAGAAGACGATGACGTTATTATGGACATTTCCGATTCAATGATGGAACCAATTACCGAAATCGTTCTTGATGCAGAAAGCACAACCACTTCGTTTTTGAAAATCGTTGGTGCAACCGCCGCCGTATTCGGTATCTTCGGTTTGCTAAATCGCAAATTAGAAAAGAACGCAGACACGTTGATTGAAAACCCAAATACAGGTGACTTAAAACCTGCTGATTACGAAGAAATTGTTGTGGAATCAACGGGTTATTATGTTCCTATCATTCCTGTTTCCCTTGACGGTTCTTTTATGGGTTCTCGTTTCCATGCGTTGCCCACCGACCGTATCGTATATGATGACCCTAACGGAATTGGGGCACACATTGATGTAGCCATGACCCGTGACACGAATTTCTTACCCAACGAACAATCGCTCGTAATGAACACGGAAGCACCCGGTCAATCACCTTACAATTCTATGACAGGTCAAGAAAACCCCGATTTTGCTTACCGAGTTATTCACGAAACCAACCCCGTTTCCTTAGACGGCTCCGTAGCCAAATTCATTCCAACGGATTTGTCGGGTTATACGGGACAACAATTTATTCCGACTTCTGTATATGAAGATATGCTCGGTATCGGTGTTTCGGGTCAAACCCCTGCATTCCGAACCCCTAAAGGTGACGGTCTTGGAGGGAATCGTTTTGGTTCTCGTATTGCGAATCCCGATATGCTTACCAACATTGGTGGCCCATTAACAGATTCCGTCAATGGTGATTATACGGATGGTTCTTCCACAATGACGCTTTCCCAATGGTCTATTGAAAACCAAGTCCAACAAATTTCGGACACGGAAGCGGTGGTTATTTCCCGTGGTTCGGGTGAACGTAAAATGATTCGGAGGGTTTAAAATTGGCTGATTTCGTAATGATTCACACCGATGCCTTTTTTCGTATTGAAAGCGGCAAAATTCTTGGTTATAAATCTTCCGCTATTTCAAAAGAAGACATTAAAGACGGCAAATACAAACCCGGTTGTTTGGTATATTGGACAAACATGAAAGAAGTTTCCGACGCCATTACGCAAATGCCCCAAGAAGGAGAATCCTCGCAATTTATGGCTCTTTCTATTGATATTTCAAACGACACCTGCACGATTAAGGGTCAAGCAGACGCAGGTATGTTTTTCATTCCAAAAGACTTGATTTTCAAAATTGGTGAGCCAACAAGTTTAGATTACATCATGGATTCAGCAAATCCCAAAATCCCATTTACCTTTTCACCATTGGGCTTTTATTCAACAAAAGAACAAATCCAAAACCTTCGTAGCAAACTAAATGAAGATACAGGAGTTATTCAAAAAGCGGCTGAATCATTTGAAGCCCCGGCAGATGCTTACGCTTACGCTTATTCTCATGGTCACGCAGATGGACGCAAGAAAGAAACATATAAACCTGCACTAAAAGGCGACGACCGAGAAGTTTTCATCAATTCTTACCGTGCGAAGGCTGAAACTTTTAATGCCGAAACTCCGATACCACTACCAAAAGAGAAGATTTATGCTTCCATAGAAGAACCGTGCCCATCTTGTGGGGAAATTATTGAAGAAATTACCATATGTTCTGTTTGTGATTATGCCGTTTGCGTTGATTGTGCAGAACATGACAATAGCGGTTGGGACTATGATGAAGAATTGTTTGACGAACACCGCAGAAGTGGCGACATTTGCCCATATTGTGCTGAAGGTATGGCGAAGGCAGAATCAATTTCCATAGACGACCCGTGCCCATCGTGTGGGGAAATAATTGAAGAAATTGCGACTTGTTCTGTTTGCGACACCCGTGTTTGTATTCCTTGTGCAGAAGATGACGGTAGCGGTTGGTTCTATGATGAAGACTTGTTTGACGAACACCATGCAAGCGGCTACATTTGCCCATATTGTGCTGAAGGTATGTCGGGCGGCGGATTTTTGTCTGCGGAAGGTTTTTCGTTGTGTCGTTCTTGTGATGATTCTTGTTCTTGGTTAAACGCAGAAGGTATTTGCGACGAATGTGAAGATTCTTTCAATGCGGAAGAATTCCAATTTTTGAATGAATTACATGGGCAGGTGTAATACCATGTCGGAATTTACAAATTTATTCAATGCTGAAACCGAATACGGTAGCGAATACGGCGAAGGTGGAACAGAAGTTTCCATTCAATCCGTTGATACGATGGAAACCGCAGTTTCTTATCACATGATGGACGGTGCAAATGACAATTCCGCTTCCAATCTTGAACCTCTTGGTGCGGAAGAAACGACCCCGACACCGCCCCCTGCCGAGGCTACGCCTCTTCCTCCTTCAAGCGTTCCTGTGGAAACGGAGAATGCGTCGGTTGATTTGGAAAGTTATATGGCTTCGCATTCGGAAGACTTCCGTGATGTTGCCGCTATGAACCTTGCGGATTACGAACAATGGTTGTTCCAATCCGAATCCGAAGCGGGTGAAATTGCCGTTGCTCGTATTGTTTCTAATTTCAAAGCAAGTGGCTACGACGTGAAACCTTCTTATGCCGCCGTTGCCGCCGCTACATGGAGTCGTCTAAATTATGCGGGCGAGTCCCACACCGAATCTTTAATGAAAGCGGAAAGGGCTTCTGTTGCGGAATTACAACCTTTGATTGTGGAAATTGAATCCGAAGGTATGACTTCTTTAATTGATACCATCCGAAGGGCTGAATCTTTTAATGAAGACTACCGTGCGGAAATCATTTCCGAAATCCGTGCAGAATTGAAGGCAGAACAAGAAACAAGAATTGCAGAAGCAGAAACTTCTCGTTTTGAAGCCATTGGTAAAGTCAAAGAATACACGACCCCACTTGCCGTCGCAGGTGCAACCATTTTGGGTATCACCCTTATGAGGTTAGTCAAGTGAGAGGCTTTAGATAACAAGAGTTAGAAGGTGTAAATATGAATCTTGACCTTGCGATTCAAAATCAAGTCATGGGTCGTTCTCCTATGGACAACGCTATGTATGGTGTTGCATCCGATTTGGGCGACGGACACTATCGCTTGAATGCTTTTTACGAATCCGCCGATATTGCGACTTCGCTAATGGGTTCTCCGTTGGCTTCTTATACCCCACACCCTGTTTCAGCCCATGTTCGTCCACCAATTCAACCCGAATCCGAACCTACCCCCGAATCATTTAGTGAAAATGTTGGTTCTAACTATGTCGTATCTTACGATGCGGGTTCAAAAGCATGGGGATTGTCTAAATTAACTCCAAAAAGCGGAATTATGGGCTTTTTTAGTCGTCTTTCGGGTAAGGAAGACCTTACACCCACACCATTGATTTCAAAATCGGGTGCGAATTCTCTTCACCGATTCCTAACTACAATTGAGGAAATGGATTTGCCCGCAGATGTAAAATCCTCAATTGCTACCGTTTGTATGTCAAAAACGGATAATACGGGTATTTCCGAATACGTTAGTGGTCATATTGTTCAAACAGATTTGGAACATTCTATGTTTAACGATGTTCAATACGAAGACCCTGTTGCTATCCTCGCATCCGAATATGTCGCTCCAAAGACATTAACAGGATTTACCCCGGTTCGCAACGAAATTGGTGACGCTTATGGCTCAAAAGTGTTGCCCCAAGCACATATTCCCGCTAACTATGTCCCTGCAACGGGTCAAATGAGCAACCCATTTTGAAACGAAGGTATTAGATAGCGAAACAACACAAGCAAGAAATAGTCCAAAGGTGAAAAATTATGGATGTAGTCAAGAAAACCACGAATGCAATTACCGAAACGCTCTCGGACGTGACCGATGTAGCGAAATCCCTGCCCTCAAGTGCAAAGTCCACCCTTACATCGGGTAGTGGCCGCATGAACCTTGCTTATTCGCTTGGTGGTCTTGTAGCCGCAACCCTCGTTGGTGGTCTTCTAACCCGTGTGCCTTTCCAAGCCCTCCCAATGGGTAATACCCTCCGCACCCTAACCACTTTCGGTGTCGGTGCAGGTCTTGTTGGCTACGGAAGCAAGAAGGGCGGCGACGTTGGAACCGCTTCCCTTGTTTCGGGTGCAATCCTCTTCGGTGTCGGAACGGCTCAAATTCTCGGATATGTGGGTCTTTTCCCATCCCTTCAACGCATGATGACGAAGGAAGCGGAAGAAACTCTTGAAGGCTATGTCCCAATGGATTCCGTGACTGTTGATATGACTTCTAACCAACCTGCACAAAATTACGGTGCAGAAGGCGAAGAATCCCCTCAAGTGGAAATCGCTTCTTCAATGGAGGCAGACCCAATGGATTCGGTTCGTCAAGAAGCCGCTATGGGTCATGGTGTGACTCAATGGTTCGGTAGCGAACACTTTTCTTCCTCAACACCTTTTAGGGACGCCCCCTCTATGGATGCTTACGCCGCATCCACAGACGTTGGGGGCAACCGCCGACAAACAGGCGATTCTTCTATGGCTAACGTAATTGGTGGGACTTCCCTTCGTGATGTTCCTTCCACTTCCGCAAGTGTATTCAACGTTGAAATGGAATATTCCATGACCCCTGCCGCAACCGCAGAAGTCGGTGGAGTCCAAGACGTGTTTGACACTTACATTCTTCCTTCATACCAAAAACCGTCCGCAGGCAATAGTGGATATGGTGTGACAGAATGGTATGCTGAAAGCAACCAAACAGGATTCCTCGGTCGCTTTATGGCGGGTGCGGAAGGACATGGCTCCGTGATTGGGCAATAAAAAAACAAAAAATGGTGATAAAATGCTTGGAATGATTAAAAACGTATGCAAGAAAACAGAAACTCCTACGGGTCAAATCGTGGTCGGTGCTTCCGTCCTCCTTCTTGGTCTTGGACACTTCGGAAAAGATAGCGGACTGATGAATATGTCCGTTGGCCCTGTTTCCGTCGGAATGGTCGCAGGTAGCGTCGGCGTGGTTGTCGGTGCTTGCATCCTAATGAACCGCTTTATGTGAAGGTGATAAAATGATGAAGAATATTTGTAATACCGTTGCTGACAAAAGAATGCTTTGTGCCGTTTTGACCACCGTTGGCGGTCTGCACTTGGCTATGACTGAATCCCAACCCGTTCTCGGTTTCCTTGACCTTCCCTCCTTTGGTTGGTTTAGCGTTCAACACACGCTCGGACTCGCCCTCGTTGTTTGTGGCGGTTGTTGCGTAGTCGCTTGTATGTGAAGGTGATTAAAGATGAATGTTCGTGGAATGCTTCTTAACAAAAACACAATTGGTGGCTCTCTAATTCTTGTTGGTGTTGTCACCGCCGTTGGTGGAAACATTCTTGGTGATATTATCAACCGTGTCCTTTTTGCTCTCCCTGTCGTTGGTGACGTGACCTTGCTACGCATTATGGGTTCCATTACCCTCTTGCTTGGTGTGGCCGTCGTTTTCGGCTTTGACCCCCTATCTTTGGAACAGGAGGTCTGAAATTCCGAAGGCTTTAGATAGTCAAAAATCTAATGAAGAAATAGTCCCCCCCAAAAATTGGACAACAAAAAACAAAAAGGTGAAAAATATGTCAATGCGAAGTCAAGTTTATGAATGGGCGAACCTTGCTCCAAGCGGTTCAACCTCAAGTCTGCGAAGAAACACAACCGACATTCCCGTGTATGTCGTCAATAACCGTGAATACGACGTGTTCATTGGCGGTATTGGAAACAACATTACCAAACCTGCCGAAACGACCGCAACCCAATTCATCGTGATTGAGGATATTGCCGCTACCCCTCACTTGGGCGGTGCGGTTCAAATCCGAATCAACACCACGGATTATTTCCAAAACCCCGACGTGACCGACCAAGCAGGTATTCCCGGTCTTGCTTCTCCTTACCCCCGTGGTAGTGCAACCTCCGCAGGCGGAACGGATGCAGGTGACAACCTGTTGAAGTCTTTTGACCTTTACCCCGACGTTTATGTGCTTCCGGGTCAAGTGTTCCAAATTCTCTTCTCCCTTCGGAACGCTACGAGCGACACCGATACCGAAGTCGTCGCTTGTTTCGTGAAATATACCCTCTATGACGGCCCCGACGCCCTCATCGCCAACAAACTCCTTGAATTGGGCGTCACCATCAACCCAAACAACGTTGATTGGTATAAGCGAACCCTCATTGAGCAACAAACCCGTTCCCGTGTAGCCGCACAAGCCGCCAATGGAGGTAGTGCTTGATTCGGCCTTCGGGACGAAACCAAAATTTGAGGTGAAAAAATATGTCAATGCGAAGTCAAGTTTATGAATGGACAGGTAGCCGAACCGATACGGGTGACAACGCCCTATCTGCCGCAGAAGCAGGTAAGCGTATCAGCGTTTTCATCGGTGGCTACGGAAACAACATTACCAAACCCGCCGAAACGACCGCAACCCAATTCGTGGTCATTGAAGATATTGCCGTGACCCCAACCGCTTTCGTCACAGGTCTTGACACGGGCACTTACCGTGGTCAAACTGTTGGTGGCGGTGTTGCAGGCCCACGGGCTTACGTTCAAGTGCGTATCAACACCACGGATTATTTCCTTGACCCCGACAACGTGGGCAACGACGGTATCCCCGGTTCCGCTTCCCCATACCCACGAAGCATTAACTTCCAACCATCGTTCAACCTTTACCCCGACGTTTATGTGCTTCCGGGTCAAGTGTTTGACGTGCTTGTGACGTTCTTCCACGGTGCGGCGTATGCGGCTATGGCTTGTTTCGTGAAATACACCCTTTACGACGGCCCCGACGCCCTCATCGCCAACAAACTCCTTGAAATGGGTATCTCAATCAACCCCGGAAACGTGGATTGGTATAAGCGAACCCTCATCCAAAGCCAAGCACCTGCTATGGCTTAAGGACGTTTGTGACACCACGACGGACGGCAACCTCTTAACGGGCTTGTTTGCATAGACGGTGGCCGTAAGGCTATCGGATGAAATGCTCTCAAGACCGCACAAAGGTTAAATAGTCGGACTTCTTGGGAAGGTTATGAAGCGGAGGGTTCTCATACCGTCAGCCCCACATCACGATAAAAACGTTTCCAATGCGGATTCGTGGGACATTTGGTATGATGAAGACCTAAAATTGTTGGGCTTTGTGGCTGAAACTGATGACGCCACGAAGATTTCCGAAAAGGTGGTCAAACTCAAGAATACGATTTACGACCGTGAAGAAGTGGTTAAATACATCAAGAATGTCTTTGGCGAAACATGGACACTTGAAGACCCACCCATAGTTTTGCTTCATCAGTTAGCAGACGATTTTCAAAACTTCCAATTTTCTTGGAATATGGATAAATTGAACGCTGATGGTGTCATTATTGAGGAAGGATTTGACGGTGGCTCAATGGATTTTGACTTGTTTGAATTACCTTCATCAAGGCTAATGGAAGCAGAATACACGAAGATTTACGACTCGGAGCATTCTCTTAAAGGTTGGAATCCATTTGACACTTACGAAGACCAATTCCGTGCTTTGAATGCGGATTTCCGTAGCAAGGTTTTGTCTAAACTTTCGGTTTCAACAGGGTTCACGGATTGGCTCGTTAAAGCCGAATACATGGTTCAAGTCAAGGAATTCTATTACCGAATTACCATGAAATTGAAAAAGGATTAGATAAGAACCCCACCTATTGAAGAAAAGGTGTGCGGATTGTTTGACATTATCATACCCATTTTTCGTATTCCTCAAGACTTCTTGAAACGTGCTTTGGATTCAATCCTTAGTCAAGAGGCCCAACCTTCTTACGAAGTCTTCATCGTTGATGGGACACCTGCGGACAAAGCCGAATACGATGTGGTATCTTTCGTTTCCTCTAACTATCCCTCCAATTTTCAAGTCATCAAACAAGACCCCTCAAGGTTATTGGTCGGCGGTGCAAGGAATCAAGGTGTTTCATTAGGCTCAAATCCTTATCTTTTGTTCTTAGACGGCGACGATTATTGGTATTCAAATTGGTTTTCGGAATGTTTGCTTGCGATTGAAAACAGTCAAGAAAAGGTCGCCATTTGGTCGGCGGCTCTTGATTGCGAATATCCTGTCCATTCACCGAAAACAGGAACGCATTACATGAGGGGAGTCTATGGTCACTACCCCAAATACGAGTCTTTCTTGGTATCGCATCCCGATTTTGCTTATTTTTACCTGTTAGGACACCCCCCTGCCCCCTCCGCTACAATGATTGAAAGGAAGGCGTTTGAATCCGTTGGCGGCTACAATGAAACATTAGGAATCATTGAAGACACCGAATTATTGTTAAGAATCGTTGGCGACCCTCGCAAAGTCCCTATCCTTGAAAGAAGGCATTACGAATTCATCCCTGCAATCACCGCTTATCATTGGATTGGTTCCGAAAACACAACGAGCCGAGGTTCACAAAGCGGCGTTTCCGAATTAACCGAAGACATGGATTCATTCTTCAAATCCAATTCCGAAACCTTTTTATCCATTCATCCGTTCCCAAAATCAAAAGACATACCCGCCGACGCACCCGAAGGTTTCTATGAAACCACCAAAGGTGTGATGCGTGAACAGACGATTTTTAGCAACGTATAGATACGGATTGAATCAATTTAGAATCATGTCCGACGGCTTAAAGATTAACTCTCCATTTGGTGAATTCACTATTCCCTTCAATGAAGAAGCAGTTTTGGATTTTGCCCGTAAAATAAACCACGCCGCCGAGTCCGAATCCACATTGGAAGAAAAAGCGATTTGTGATTACCTTAACTCAAAGGAATTGGACGAATTGGAATCCGAATGGTTATTTTGGGAAGATAAAAGAGTCCCCGTATGCCTTCACGATTTAGATTCTTGGTTGAACCGTGATTTTGAAATTAAACACACATCGTCTTATTCTAACTACGGTCGGAAACTTGCGAACATCATTTACCAAAAATTCAAATACCCCGAAGGTGAAAAGCGTTTTGCGACACGAATCTTGTATTTTTTGACCCATAAGCACACAGGGATTTCCTATGTATGGAAGGTCATGCCTCTTGACGGAATCCACATTGAATGTCAAATTTTCGTTAATGCAAATGACGAAGGTGCGTCTATTGAAGCGATTAAAAACTCGTTTGATACCTTCGTGCAAACGGAAGGTGTTCTCAAAAACAACGCTTTCAATGCTAACTACCAATTCATTTCTAAACCCGAAACCACATTTCAAGACGTTGTAATGTCGGAAGAACAAGACCGTGTAATTCAGCGAAATATTGTCAAATTCGTCGGTAATTTGTCGTTTTACGAAGAAAGAAACCTCCCAACGTCCCGTGGTGTATTGATTACAGGCCCGCCCGGAACAGGTAAAACGCTCACTTGTTCAGCCGTGATGAATGAGGTTGAATGCACATTGATTTACATTACCGCAGATGCTATCCAAGAGCAAGGAAAGATTGAAGAATTGTATGAATTGGCTCAAGGTTTGTCCCCCACCGTTGTTATCGTTGAAGACATTGATACGCTCGGCGGATTAGACCGCAGGGAAACAGGAAATCATCCTTTGCTTGGTGAATTCTTGAATTGCATGAACGGTGTCAAGTCCAACGATGGTGTTATCACGATTGCGACTACGAATTATCCCGAACATTTGGACAAAGCATTGACCCGTGCAGGTCGTTTTGACATTAAATTGGAATTCGGGTTGCCCAACGAAAAACTCCGAATGCACATTCTTGAAAAATACCTTTCCGAAACCAACCGAGGTAAGAAAATCAAAATCAACGAATTGGTAAAGAAAACCGAAGGATTTACGGGTGCATTTTTGAAAGAAATTGTGATGCTTGCGACCATTTCCGCCTTTGAAGAAAATGGCTACGATTCTAAAACTAAAATTGAGCAAAAGCACTTGGAAGAGGCATTGGATTCACTTTTGGAAAACCGAAATGACCACTTGCAGACGAAACAATCCACGAATGCAGGATTCCACCATTGAAAGCAAGGCTTTAGATAACGGAAGCGACAAGAAACACCTGCATAGGTGCTTATCATGGGTCGTCGTCCAAAGCAAGAGCAGATTAAGAAATTCCTTCACAATGATAAAACCCGGTTCTTGTTCTCGGATGCCGCCGAATTCGCTAACGTTTTCCCAACAGGCGAAGTGGAAATGTATTTGAAGCCCGTTCCAAAGGGCGGTCGCATGAAAAAAGGCCATTTCCAAATTGTCGGCCATTTGCCCAACGATAAATCCGACAACCGTGAAAGTTATTTGAGCGATAAAGAAAAAGGTAGTCTTGGTCGTTTTATTAGCGGTGATTTGAAGGCAAACCGTATGCGTTGGAATGCAGGCTCATACCCCGGTTTCCACTTAATTCTTCACGACCAAAACGGTCGTCGTCAAGAATTCTTCCTTCGTGGTCTTGGTAGTCGTTCAAAGGGTGCATTGGTTTTCGCTACGATGGCCGTCCCATCGGAAAAAGACCGCAAACTATTGACTTGCCCTGTTCAAGTCGGCTTCTTTGGGCCAAGTGCTTCCCGAAGCGGCGAATTCAAACTTACCCTCCAAAAACCAAAGGCTGAATGTGCAAAGGGTCTGCGAACCGCAGGTCACGTTTCCGACGTTTATCAAGCGGAAGAATTCGGTGCAGACAACGTTATGAGTCACGAAGACATGGCTTATTTCTATGAATCTCAAGGAATGGCTTACGATGCTGAATCCGAAGATGCAACGTATGAGCCTTCAACCGAACCCGATATGGCTTCACCCGCCACCGAACCAACCAATGCTAACTTCTCCGCAGAAGATTTGTTTTGTGCCTCCTGTGGTTCTTACAAGCGAGCAGAAGGTCACGGTTGCGGTTGCATGGGTGCTGAATCCTTTGGGGCAGAAAAATGGAAACCTAAGCCCCCCTGTGAAGAATGCGGTGCGGTTGAAGGTGGAAACATTGACGGTTGTGACTCTTGTAATTTCACATATTGGTTTAATGGAAAAGTTTATCACCCCGATAGCATGATTCATATTGGTGCTGAATCATGGAAACCTAAGCCTCCATGTGAAGAATGCGGTGCGGTTGAAGGTGGAAACATTGACGGTTGTGACTCTTGTAATTTCACATATTGGTTCAATGGAAAAGTTTATCACCCCGATAGCATGATTCATATTGGTGCTGAATCCGAAGACACTACCTGTGCAGAATGTGGTATGGTGATAAGTGAAGATGATATAATCGGAGATGGGACTAATCGGGGTCTTTGTTGCGTTCCCGATTATTATGATGATGATGATGACTACCCTTACGAGGCTGAATCCCTTGAAGATTATAACGGCATGGAATCCGTAGTCGTTGAACCCCCTCTCGGCCACGGTGTCGCCCAATGGTATGCTGAAACTGCTACCTATGAGCCGTCCTCGGAACCCGATATGGAATCCCCTGCAACCGAACCCACAAACGCTGAAATGAATGCTGAATCCAAGTCAATGTTTTCTAAGGATAAGAACGGCAAGATGTATGCCCGACGAAGAAACGGACGAATTATTACACACAACGCAGAATCTTCTCCTTCTTCCTTTGACATTACATGGGAAGATGCTCAAGGACTTTCTTCACCTTCACTACCACCCGAAGGCATTCACTTTGCTGAAACCGAAGAAGCATTCGGTAGCGTCGGTGAAGGTAATAACTTCGGTCAAATGCGAGCCGAACACGAAGCCGATTTCGTCGTGGAAAAGCCCTTCACTACGGGTGCTAAACTCTCCGCAGGTATGCTAACGGGTGTCGCTTTGTTCTCCGTTGCAGGTATGCTCGGAACGGCGGCACTATCCAAGTTATTTGATAAGGAGGAATGAGTTTGAAAATTGATTTCAAAAACATGATTTTGGGTGCGGGTGTCGCCGCCATTCTCCTTTACATTTTTGACGAAGAATTACAACCTCTTGTGGACAAATCCAAGTCCATGATTGGTTCAATGATGAAGAAAGGTGAAACAAAAGAAGCCGATGGTATTAACCAAGAAGGTGACGTATTGGTTGGCGGAAACCGTATTTACCAAATTCCTGTCAATTCGGGCGGAACCGACATTCCCGTGGTGACTCCGCTTGCCTCTCCTGTTTCGGGTATTGGTCAATATGTTGGTCAAACTGCATATCCTATGGGTGGTGCAAATAACAATTTGGAATCTTTAATTGATGGTGCATCTTGGATGAATGCCGCCGCTTACACCAACGCTTCCTTTGGACAAAACTATTCGGGTCGTGGAATCGGCAACGAATAAGCGTCTTTAGATAACGGAAGCGACAATAAATACCCATGAGCCGTGTCCTTGACTTTAGGGATTTGCGGGAACGTGTTCTTGCAGGTGAGGAACCCGAAACGGTTGCAGAACCCGAAGACACACCGTTTTCATTAGAAATCAAAGATAAACCAACGATTTTGGCTATTTGTATTTCCGCCGCAAGCCTAACAACGATTGCTTTTGACCGTTTCCAAAATGACGGTGCTATGTTTTCCCACTACACCCCGGCGGTGTTTGCTCTTGGTGGTGTTCTTCCACTTGGTTTCGCATTGGGTCGTCTAAATCGTGGATTAGCCGCACAAAAGACCAATCAACAATACGACCGTTTGCTTGATGAAGCCGATGCTAAGATTGAAGAATTGGAAGAGGAAGCCCAAGAAGCGGAAGCAGAATTAGAAGAAAAGAAACAGGCGGAAGCGGAGGCAGATTCTTACCATTTTGATTACCTTTCCGCAGATGATTCAAGTTATCACGTTCCTTCGCTCGGATTCGGTGTTTCCGCTTTTGGACAAGAAGGAGTCGTGTTTAGACCACCTGCTTCGGATGCGTTGTGGTGACATTTAGATAACAAGAAAGGGTAGTGTATAATATGTTGGAATTCTATTTCCCGAAACTCAAGGCTAAGAAAATGGCCGAACCGATGACAGGTAAGGCTTATCGTGCAAGAGGCGGTTCTATTCGTTATGGATTACAAGCACAACACGAAGGCTCTATGTCGCTACCAAAATACGTTCCCGTTTCCGAATACGAATCGCTTGGTTTTAATGCAGAAGAGGCCGTAGCCGCTTTGCCTGCTTATGAACCCAAGCCCGCCCCGGTTCCCGCAGACCCAACCCTTGATATTCCCTCGGAATCACCCGAACCTGCTGAACCCACCAATGCAAACTTTTCTGCTGAAAGTCCGAAAACACGAACATTTGTTGTATCTTCTGTTGATTATGAAACCGATGATGAAGACCAAGACGAGTTAGGACTCCCACAAGATTTCACCTTTGTATTGGATATTGACGACATTGGAGATACAACCGATATGCAAGAAATTGCTGACGAAATTGTGGAGAATATTTCCGATGAAACGGGATTTTTGGTAAGCGGTTTCTATTTCCAAGAACTCCTGCCCGATGGAACGCTTGTTGATTTGGATGCAGAATCTTTCGGTGCAGACTTTGAAGCCACAAGTGGTAGCGGAACAATTGACCACGACCGTATTGACCGTGAAGAAGACGTTTCCGTAATCATGCGTCACGACAGTCCATTTACCGATTATGATTGGGATAGCCATATAGACCTTTCGGAAGAAGAAGAAGATGAATTGGAGGACGCTATTCGTCAAGAAGTCGGTGGCGAACCCGATGAAGACGACAGGGATTATTACATCAATGTGGACACGGCGGACGGCAACCACGACGTTTATGTTCAAACCCATACGGACTACGGAAGTGGTCGCTTTTACGACTTTGCTTCCGAATCCATTCACCAATTCAACGGCGAATCATCCTCTTGTTGCGGCGAACCCATTTACCGCTACAAATCCGAAGGCGATTGGCTTTGCATGGCTTGTGACTTTATGCAAGCAGAATTCACCCCCGAAGAATTAACGGAATCAAGTGCGATTCACGGTGACTTTGACCATGCTTCCATTAACTATTCGGGACACCAAAACCTTGTTGCACAGGCTGAAACCGTAATGAAAGATGGTGTTTATCGCACCACTTGTGATTGTGGAACCGTATTGACATGGGATGTGGGAATGTTCAATGCAAAAGATAAAGATGGGAACATCATAAAAAGTCCACCACTTGAAGTGGAAAGATTAGAATTCCCTTCACGCCAATTTGACCACTTTGAGGAAGAATTGTCAATAAAGTGTCCGACTTGTGGAGAATATCACATCTGCGAAATTGAAGCCCCCGTTTATCACGACAGTCTTGAAGTTAATTTTGGTGCTGAAACCCAAGAATCATTGATTGAAGAACCCGACTTCATTCCCGAAGGCGACGGACGTGCATTGGGACAACAAAACTCGTCAATTAACCTTTCCCCACTTCACGCTGAAACCTATAAGCATGGTTGTTCGGAATGTGGTAAGGATTTTGGCGATTATGAAGATGATTTTAGAGATTGCGACTTATGTGGGGTTTTGCTTTGTGGCGATTGTAATAGACGATGCGAAGGTTGTTCCAATACGGTTTGTGATTCTTGCAGGGATGATAGTTATTGTAATGAGTGTCACGAACAAGAATTAGAGGAAAGTTATGACTCGGAGAGTCTGTCCCGCAACGCAAAGATGGCTCTTGGTTTTACCGCTATTGGTCTTGGTATCGCATTTTGGAAAGGTAAAGACCTAATGACGCTTTGGGATTCCGTTAAAGAAAAATTAAAGGATTGAAGTCCTATGGATTGGAAACCTTTGGGTTTAGCCACCATTGGTTTTCTTATTTTGGGCACAACCTTTATTAACCCGAAACGCTTCGGAGCAGATATGACGAATGCGAAATCACTAACCTTGTATAAAAAAACCTCATCGGGTTCTTTGCGTGAATGGACTATTTCTTTGAAAGAACAGAACGGCGATTATGTCATCACAATGGCTGATGGTCAAGTCGGCGGTAAAATCAAGGAATCCAAGCCAACCGTTATCAAGGCAAAAGGTGGAAGGACGCTCTTTGAACAAGGAATCTTACAATACGAATCCAAAATCAAGAAAAAGATTGACGAAGGCTACAAAGAATCAAAGGAAGAAGCACAAAAAGACATATTCATTCGCCCTATGCTCGCTCTTGATTTCAAGAAGCGTGGGCATTCTATGGACTACCCCGCAACGGTTCAACGCAAATTTGATGGTGTCCGTTGTATTGCATACCTTGACGATGAAGAAAACGTTATTCTTGAATCCCGTCGTGGTAAGGAATTTCCGCATTTGAATCATATCCGCCAAGCCATCAAGCCTCATCTTGAACAGGGTCGCATTTTGGATGGTGAATTGTATTCGGATGATTTGACATTTCAAAGGGTTGTCGGTTTAGTCCGTAAAGAATCTTTGAATTCACAAGACGAACAAGACCTCCCCCTCGTATCATACCGTATTTATGACGCCTTCGGTGGTTCGCTTACGGACAAGCCATTCACGGAAAGATACGATTTTGCTAAGTCTAAGGTGTCCCAAATCGGTTCTCCGTTGGCTCTTGTGGAAAACTTCCCTATCACTTCTGCGAGCGAAATTAAGCCCCTCCACGACCGTTTTGTAAAAGAAGGCTATGAGGGTGCTATGGTTCGCAATCCACGAATGCCGTATCAAATGGATAAGCGTTCATCGGGGCTAATGAAATTTAAGGAATTCAAGGATGATGAATACGAAATCATTGGTTTTGAAGAAGGCACAGGAAACGACGCAGGGACGGTTATTTGGGTCTGTAAAACCCCAAGCGGTGATACCTTCAAAGTCCGCCCAAGAGGAACGATTGCGGAACGTGCAAAGGCTCTTTCCGATGCACCTAAATTGATTGGTGAATCCCTTACGGTTCGTTATTTTGAATTGACCGATGACGGCATTCCACGATTCCCTGTCGGCATTTCCATTCGCAATTACGAATGAGGCTTTAGATAACGGAAGCGACAAGAATACCTTATGGTATCTTCGCCCGGATATAACATCACTTGCGACCCCGGTGATTTATACAATCGCAAATGCTATGTGATTAACCCGACAACAGGTGCGAAAGAAGAAATTATTGGCTATACGGATTCGGGCGACCCGATTTCAAAAGGCCAAAGCACATCGTCTTGGATTGCATGGGTTCCTTCTTTGACCACCCTTGATTTAAGCGGTAAGGCATACCAACCATACGGAGAAGCAGGGATTCCTTATACAAAAACGGGAACGGCTATGGGTGCGTATATGCCCTCAAGCGGTGCAGATATGCAAGATTTCTATTACCTTAACGAAGTCATGCCCGGTTCTCAAGCCCGAAAAATGTATAACAAGCGAACCTGCTCACCATTATGGAATACCTTCGGTTGTAAGACAGGCGACTTAAATCCCGAACCTTCGGATTCAAATTCGGGAACAAGCGAAGAAAACGGTTTTTTTTCATTCATTAAGTCAATTTTTGCCTCCGAAGAGTCGGTTCCTTATTGGAAACCTGCTCTTGTTCTCGGAACGGTGACGCTTGGTGGTATCTTAATGCTAAGAGGTTTTAGGGGTTGAAAATATGCCGAATCAAGAAGAAGCAAGCAAAATTGAGGCGGAAGCGAGCAAACCCGCATCGGAAGCAAACGAAGCCGCCCGTCAAGCGTGGCGTGGTTGGGTTATCCCTGCCGTCGGTTCTATGGCGTTCTTTTCTTCAATGCTAATCAACGGCATTAAAAATTACCAATCATACGGTTTCCCCACGCACGTTTTTACCCGTGTGGACAAACTCATGTTTGCTCTCCCCGTAGTCGTTGTTGTGTTAGCCTTATCCGACGTGGTGTTGCCCAATGAAGATTGATAAGAAATCCGCAATTGTCGGAGTCGTCACTTTTGGTGTATTCTTTAGCGAAGCCTTAATTCACTATAACTACGCCATTCTTGAAACGTTAGGTAAGTCTTTTGATTGGAACGATTTCACCACCAATTTTCAAGTCCCACACGGTAAGTCTTTGTTAAAAATGGGGGCCATCGTAGCCATAGCAAGCACAATTTCTTCGGTTATTATCAAAGAAGTGGAAGCAAAGGCATAGATACGAACCCCTCCAATTACCCACTATGGACGATGAATCCTTAGCGGAAGAAACCGTCCGTCGTAAGATTGCTTTTATGGAGCAAAGGAAGCGAACACTTGGCCCGGAATATTACCAAAGCAAAGAGTTTTGGGATAGGATGTGGGAACAAGAATGGTATAATTTAGAAGAACGAAAAACCTTAGAAATTGAAGAAATCATTGAAGTGATTCCTATAAATCACCCTTCCGTGTTTTTTGAAGACCGAGAATACAAAATATACACTTATTCCGATTTCAAGATGCTACACAATCAAGGCATATTTCGTGATGATTTTTTTATTTTAGACCATACGGGGAAATGGAAGAAAAACGTTATTTCCGAAATGGAATCTTACGGCTACACCCAAGTCAAAAACTACAAGAAAAACATGGTGGTGTTATCAAATGAAAAGGTATGAAGATTTAGCAAAGCAAGAATACCTCAATGGTAAGCAATTAACGCTCATGTCATTGATAGTCATTCTTATAATTCAATCAATTCCCTTTATCGTCCCGCAATCACCCGAAATGGAATGGATTTTGCTTGGTTTCACCGCCGCCGTTTCCGCTTGTGCAGTTATTGGTGCTATTCTTGTTCAATTCAACGCCGACAAAATCACTTTATTGTATCGTCAAGCCTTCAATGCAGATTTTTACAAGACTATTGATGTCCTCAACGAATTCCGAAAGTCTTTTGAAGACGACCCCGAAATGCAAGAAGGGCTACCTGCTTTGATTGAATTATTGAAGTCATATTCCAAAGCCCAAACGCACCCCCTCAAGCCCCCAACACCCGAAGAATTGGGGATTTCAAAACCCGACCCCTATGATTCGGAAGAGGAATTATTTTCTTAACCTTCCCACCCCCTTCCTCCTTTGCTTTGCATAGCAAGTTAGAATGCGTGGGGTATGCTTTAGATAGCAAGACCGACAAAAGAAGCCCAACAGGTGATGATTTATGGCTAATCAAGACCCACAACCCGAAATTTACACGACCCGACACACGTTTGACGCATCTTCCGTTGCGGTTTCTGCGGGGACAACCAACCTCGTTTCTGTTTATACAAACCAAGCAAACAATGAAGAAGTCCGTATTTACGGTGTTGCCGTGCGAATTGTGGACGAAGATGGAACCTCGGTCACGACCCTTACCGATTTCGCTATGAGCCTTCAAGTCGGCCCAAATAACGTTCCTTCCAATCAATTTGACATTGGATGGCTACACACCAACCTCGCAAACGGTGGTGGCGTTCTTATGTTCCCAAGCCCTGTTCTCGTTCTTTTCCAACAACCCCTTGCCGTTGTTATTGAAGCAAAAACCGCTATCGCACAAGCCGCAGACCGCAAGCGAACCGTTATTGTGGACTTGATTGGTGAATTGGCTATCCAAAAAGCCCCACCCGGCTACCGCAACACGCAATAAGCGTTGATTTAGATAACAAGCCCGTCAATAATCACTTATGGCGGTTCGTCGGCAAGCCCATGAATGGCGTAATGTCATGCCTGTTGGCGAAACCAAGATTTTGAATAATCATCCCGTGCTTGTTCCAAACAACGTTCACACGGTAGCCCTTCCGCAAGGAATTCCTATTGATATTTTCGTTGGCGATATAGGAAACACACTTGATATTCCCGGTGAATTGAAAGCCTTCCAATACATTGTTTTGGACGCTATTGCGGTATGGCCTCAAACGCTATCAGCCCAAATCTATGTGAATACAACCCGTTATTTTCAACGTCCCGATGGTGTCCCCTCCGAAGGCATATCGGGTAAAGTCGTTCCTTTCCCTAACGGCCACGATGGAATCATCAATTTTGATTACCGAGAAGGACTCAATCCGCCATTGTATATCGCACCCGGACAAACATGGGGAATTGAAGTCACACCAATGGAAGACATTCCCGAATACACAGGAAACGACGTAAAAGACTCCAATATCGCATTTTGCTATGTGAAATACCTTCTTGTTGATGGCGTGGATGCTCTCGTAGCGAAAGCCCTCATTGATGCGGGATGGGAAATTACGGTTGAAAACATTGAAAAATACAAGGAATTGGTTGTTCGTAATAACCTCTTGACGGCATTGGCGGACATTGATACCGAAGGACGCAAGCGGAGGGTCTAAATATGGGCATCCGTAAAGAATTATACGAATGGGAATTGTTAGGCAAAGACGTTTTTGTTCTCACCGATTTCCCAAATGCAGGTCAAGAATATTCTGTTTTTACAAGTGGCTACGGGACAAGCATTAACGAACCTGCAAAAGTTTCCGAAGACGAATTTGTAGTCATTGAGCGTATTTCATGCAAACCCGGAGTTTCACCCAACGAATACACTTTAGACGGAACCACATTGACGAATTGGAATCCAAATATGTTCATTCAATTTGTCATCAACACAACAGGTTATTATCGTGACCCACAAAATGTATATTCCGCAGGGATTTCGGGAATGGCTTCTCCTTATCCAATGACCGCATACAGATTGAAATATTACGATTTATTCCCGCCAATTTACATTACAGAAGACCAAACGTGGGACGTGCGGTTCACCCTATTTAATGATTTAAGGCAAGCATACAATAATGGCCTATTTACCCAAATTAGAGAGAGTTTAGTCCTCGCCCAAGTTTTCATTGATTACACCTTATATGAAGGAACAGACGCCGTTTTAGCAAAGAAACTTGTGTCGCTTGGTGTCCCCGTGACGGTATCTTCCGTTCAATGGCTTCGTCAGTTAATGTTGAAGTCCAAAGGTATGAAAACAGACACCTATGATTTTTACCTCAAAGCCATGCGTATTATTCGTGAAAAACAAAAGAAAGAAAGAAAATTACAAGGAATCGCCACCGTTTCCGACTACGAAGCGTCTTGAACCTTTAGATAACAAGAGCGACAATGATTCATTATGTCCAATTCCACGAATCCGTATGAGCGTCGTCGTGGTTATACCAACGCATACGGCAAGTCTGCTATGCAAACAGGGTATTCCAACAAATCCGACAATGTGGAAGCAACCCCTGTTCCTTATTCGGAACAAAACCGACCGGGTGCGAGCATTCCGTCCAAGCCTGTTCGTCAAGGACTTGACCCAACAATTTATAACCGTGAAACGCAAGCCCCTGTATCTGTTGGAAATACCGAAACGTCCCTGTTCACATCGGTTTATCCGTGGTTCCTTGTTCCCCGTCCGACTTCCGCAAACGTTATTCAACGCCAAAAAGTGGACTTTTCTTCAATTAACTTACCAACCAATTCCTATCTTGATGCTTTAGTCCTCAACGTTTCAAGGGCACAAGGTTCCCTATATTCATCGTCTGCGGGAACGCTCCCTGCCGCACCACCAACCGTGCCTCAAAACACATTGACTTCATCGGGTGAAGCGATTTCGGGACGCCAACCATACGAAGCCTCCGAAAACCGATTCCCGACAGGTAGTGGTGGAACGGTTTCTTCTGTTTCGGGTGCATCAACATTTACGCCTGCCTCTAAAGGTGAGTTTTACAAGATTAAGGGATTCGGCCATTCGGAAGTGCCCACATCAACCGCAGGCATCACTTATCAAATTTGGGTTGATAGTCGCTTAATGATGGAATGGAATGACTTCCAATGGTCGCCTGTCACGCCAAAACAAGACCAATGGGAATTTGACGTTCCTTTGTTCGTGGAATCCCAAATCGTTTTCCGCATCATCAATGAAACAGGTGCAACCGTAAATACGGGGACTATTGAGGCTTGTTTTAGTGGATGGTCGGAACAAAAGATGGGCTTCTTGGAAACTGATAAGGTGCAGATTGAAACCGTTTGATGAGGTTTCGTTATGACTAATTTTTACACAGGTGGAGGTTCGGGGACTTCTAACCGTCTAATCGGCGTTTCCGATTTCTTGATTGAAGTCGCCAAAGGAACCGTTTTAGGACATTCTTTAGTCTTCAAATTTGGTCGTAATCCCGACATTGATACGGGAACCGACCCCGAAGATGTTTGGACTTATGGTGGGCTTTACAATTACAATAATACGCCTTCAATTCAATACATTTCAAGCGATAATGCTTTAGACATAGGAATGGAAATCACCGTTGAGGGTCTTGATGAAAATTACAATCCACAATCCGTCACCGTTTTATTAAACGGTCAAACACAAACACAAATTGGAACAGGAGAAACCTTTGTTCGTGTATTCCGTGCTTTCAATTCGGGGCCATTAGAATTTGCAGGCAATTTGTTGATTTATGACGATACGGTGACTTCGGTGACGCTTGGTGTTCCGTCACCGACTACAAGTGTGAAAGCCGAAATCCGAGCCGAAGACCAACAAACTTACATGGCTATTTATACCATTCCCGCAGGTAAAACAGGGTATTTTTTAGGCGGTGCTATTTCATTGATTACGGGGGCTTCTGCTTCTAAATCTGCTTCTGTTGATTTGAGAATTAGATTACCCGGTGGCGTTTTCCGTAGTCAAGAATTAGTGGATATTTCTTCAACGGGAACAAGCAATTTTTCACAAGACTTACACGCACTTGGGCCATTAAAAATTCCCGAAAAAACCGATGTTGTAGCCCGTGTAAGAAATGTTGAAGCCAATGACACAGGTGTAGCGGCATATTTTTCCATTTTGCTTGTTGATAATTGAATGCTTTAGATAACAAGCCCGATAATGAATCATCATGGCGAATGCTTATGGTGGTAGCAACACAGGAAAAGCGGGATTACGAGTCCGTGAAACGGATGGTTCGCCCGACGTTCACGGCGTTTCCGATATTATCGTATCAAACGGAACACTTACCGACAATGGAAACGGTTCAGTTTCTTTAACTACGGGTGGTGGCGGAGGTTCGGTTTCAATTACCGCAGATAATACAGGAACGCCCTTTGTTGATGCTTCCGTAAATCCTTCACCGATTACAGGCACAGGAACAATTTCAGCCGATTTAAACGCCACAGGAACGGCTTCTTCAAGCACTTACCTTCGTGGTGATAACACTTGGTCTAATTTACCTATCATTTCGGACATTCACACAGAAACGATTCCCCCTTCGGGTGGCGTATCTTCTATTACCGTTTCAGCGAACATTAGTGCAACAGATTCAATTACATTTTCAATCGTCAATACAAACGGTGTCCCTGCCGACCCTCCAAATCCCGGTGATGGAACAATAACTTCAATTACAACAGGAACGCCGGGTTCTTTTGTGATTCAAACGGCTTACTCAAACCCCGACCCATTTTTATCTGCTGAAATTTATGTTCATTATCAAATTATTTCGCAAACATGAGGTTGATTTAACATGATTTCTTCGGGTGGACGATTTTCGGGCGGAAAAGCCGCAGGCGAAACAATTACACCCGTTCATCAAAGTGGATTTAAGACGTTTTCAGCATCAGCCGATTCGGAAGAAGACTACACACTATCTTTACCAAACATTGTTTTCAACGACGCTTCAACGTTTTTCTTTGGTGTTTCCCTCGCTCATCAACCTGCCGACTTGTTTCTTACCCAACCGCCCGCTATTACAGGGATGAATTCGGAAAATAATACCGTTAATGTCCGTTTGCGGATTAAGAATGCGGGCAAAGGTGCATTCCAAGTCAAATTGTTCTATACCGTCTTCGGGGGTGTGTAATCTTGGCTAACGATTATACAGGTGATAATAGCGGTGACGTATTTCGCTTAGAGATTCTTGAGGAAGATGGATTTCCCGATGTAAAAGGCGTTAAGAAAATCATCGTTTCCGATGGTTCGCTTTCGGATTTGGGCGACGGCACGGTTCAATTAGCCACGGGTGGAGGAAGTGGTGGTGCAGGTGGTTTGAATACACAAGTCCAATACAACAAAAACGGCAATTTTGCAGGTAATCCCGGTTTCACCTTTGATGAATTGAATCAAAATGTAGTTATCGGAAATAACCTTGACATTGGAGGAAAATTAACCGTTGCAGGCTTAATTGACCCAACAGGATTGGAATTGACTCCGCAAGCAAGCAATCCATCTAATGCAAACACACTTTGGTTAGATAGCACTAATTCTAACAAACTCAAACAAGGTGCAGTTAATATCATTCAAGCAGGCGACCCGATTTCCGATTTAGTCAATGATGTGGGCTTCATTACCGCCGCCACCGCCCCTGTTCAAGAAGTTTTTGGAAGAACGGGTAGCATTGTAGCAACAATAGGTGATTACACTACGGATGAAGTGACGGAAGGCACGAATTTATATTACACGGATGCGAGGGTATCAACGGTCATTTCGGCTACCGATATTTCCTCATTGTCCGACATTGATATTACGGCAATTGCTAATGGAGAAGTCTTAATCTATAATTCAACAAGTGGGAATTGGGAAAATGGTGCAATTCCTTCATCCCCTATCACTTCTGTTTTCGGCAGAACAGGGGTTATTACCGCACAATCGGGCGATTATACAACAAGTCAAGTGACTGAAGGAACAAATCTTTATTTCACCGCCGCCCGTGCTGATGCTCAAATTGCCGCCGCCAACATTGATGACTTAGCCGATGTTAATACCCCGACGCCTTCTAATGGTGAAGTTTTGACTTACAACGGAGGTCTATGGGGGTCTGCCGCTATTCCGTCTGCACCCGTGGACTCGGTGAACGGCCAAACAGGGGTCGTTGTTCTTGATACCGACGACGTTTCACAAGGCGTTTCTAATTTGTATTACGCCACAAGTCTGTTCAATACCGATTTTGCTACAAAAGATACCGACGATTTGACGGAAGGGGCAACAAATCTTTATTTCACTTCTGCCCGTGCTTCCGCCGCCGCCCCCGTTCAATCCGTAAATGGTGCTACGGGTGTCGTATCATTAACCACAACAAATGTCGCAGAAGGTTCAAATTTGTATTACACGGATGCAAGGGTTCAAACAGTCATTTCGGGAACAAACATTAACGATTTGTCGGACATTTCCATTACAGGAATTGCTAATGGGGAAGTTTTGATTTACAATTCGGTTAGTGGAAATTGGGAAAATGGGGCGATTCCTTCTGCCCCCGTCACTTCCGTCAATTCGCAAACGGGTGCGGTTGTTCTTGATACCGACGACATTTCCGAAGGTGCAACGAATTTGTATTACACGGATGCGAGGGTTTCCAACGTTATTTCTTTAACGAGCGTCAATAGCCTATCCGACGTATCAATTACGACACCTTCTAATGGTGAAGCATTGGTATATAACTCTTCTTCGGGTGATTGGGAAAATACCATTTTACCTTCGGCCCCTGTTGATTCCGTCAATGGTCAAACAGGTATAGTCGTTTTAGATTCCGACGATATTTCGCAAGGGGCATTAAACTTGTATTACGCCACAAGTCTATTCAATGCGGATTTCGCTACAAAAACGACAACGGATTTAAGCGAAGGAAGCAATTTGTATTACACTTCTGCACGATTTGATTCCGCATTTAGCGGAAAATCAACAACGGATTTAAGCGAAGGAACAAATCTTTATTTCACCGATGCAAGAGCCGACGCTCGCATTTCTGCGGCCAATATTGGGGCGTTAAACGATGTTGTAATCACAACGGTTCAAGACAACCAAGCATTGATTTATGATTCTGCTTCTTCATCGTGGAAAAACGAAGCCCTTCCATCAGCCCCCGTTTCTTCTGTCAATTCGCAAACGGGTGCGGTTGTCCTTGATACCGATGACGTTTCCGAAGGCGTTTCTAATTTGTATTACACGGATGCAAGGGCTTCTGCGGCGGCTCCTGTTCAATCCGTAAATGGTGCGACAGGAACGGTTTCCTTAACCACGACGAATATCGCAGAAGGTTCAAACTTGTATTATACCGACGCCCGTGCAGACGCCCGTATTGCGGCGGCGAATATCAATGATTTATCGGATGTAGTGATTACAACGGTGGCCGATGGGCAAGTTTTGACTTATGACTCCGTTTCGGGTAATTGGGTTAATGAAGCCGTTCCTTCTGCACCCGTCCTTTCCGTGAATGGTCAAATAGGTGCGGTTAGCCTCGCTTCAACCGATTTAACCGATACCGCAAGCATTATTCGCAACGGTTCAAACATTTCTTTATTGACCAACGATTCGGGTTATTATTCTTCGGGTTCCAACATTTCCGTCGGTAGCATTACCACAAGTGCCGTCACTTCCGCTATTACCTATGCAGACGCTTCGGGTGTTTTATCCGCCGTCACCATCGGTAGTGGGTTGTCTTTTAGCGGAGGAACGCTTTCTTCAACAGACGCAGGTGGGACGGTCACTTCCGTTGGTGTAAGCGGAGGAACAACGGGTTTAACCACGACAGGTGGCCCTATCACTACAAACGGCACAATCACGCTTGCAGGCACGTTAGCATTAGCAAATGGTGGAACAGGTGCGACCACGGATGCCGACGCAAGAACGAATTTAGGACTCGCTATTGGTTCCGATGTTCAAGCATACGCCGCCGGGCTTGCTGATATTGCAGGTTTAGCCCCAACGGACAACAATTTCATTGTCGGGGACGGTTTGAATTGGACATTGGAAACGCCTGCACAAGCGAGAACAAGTCTTGGTTTAGGAAGTGCGGCAACGTTGAATACGTCGGATGTCGCCCAAACTGCGAATAATTTGTCCGATTTGGCGAATTCTGCTACCGCAAGAACGAATTTGGGACTTGGAACGGTGGCTACGGCAAACGATACCACAGGTGTCCCCGAAGGTTCTAATTTGTATTTCACGGACGCCCGTGCGGACGCTCGCATTTCAGCCGCCGACATTGGTGATTTATCAAACGTCGTCATCACGACCGTAGCCGATAACCAAGCATTGATTTACGATTCCGTAAGCGGAAATTGGATTAACGAAGCGTTGCCGTCTGCCCCCGTGACCTCGGTAAATACGCAAACAGGTGCGGTCGTGCTTGATACCGACGATGTAAGCGAAGGTTCAACGAATTTTTATTACACCGAAAGCCGTTTTAATACCTCTTTAGCGAGCAAAACAACAACGAATTTGGCCGAGGGAACAAACTTGTATTATACCTCCGCACGTTTTGATTCTGCATTTAGCGGAAAATCCACGTCGGACTTGTCCGAGGGTTCAAACTTGTATTATACGGACGCAAGAGCAAGTGCCGCCGCCCCTGTTCAGTCCGTCAATGGTGCAACAGGCGTCGTTTCGTTATCAACAACAGAAATCAGCGAAGGTAGCAATTTGTATTACACCAACGCAAGGGCTGATGCTCGGATTGCGGCGGCGAACATTGGGGACTTATCTAACGTCACCATTACAACACCCGCCACGAACCAAGTGTTGGCTTACAACGGTTCGGCATGGGTGAATCAAACCCCGGCTTCTGCTCCTGTCACATCAGTTAATAGCCAAACAGGAGTCGTGGTTCTTGACACCGATGATATTTCGGATAGTGGAGCAACCAACAAATATTACGCTTCTTCGCTTTTTGACGCCGATTTCGGAACAAAGACCACGGATAATCTAACCGAAGGGGCTTCCAATTTCTATTACACTTCTGCAAGATTCAACACTTCATTTGCGGGTAAATCAACAACGGATTTGTCCGAAGGTAGCAATTTGTATTTCACGGATGCAAGAGCCGACGCTCGGATTGCGGCCACGAATCTTGGAACACTAAATGACGTGACGATTACAACCGTTTCCGACGGCCAAGTTTTGACATACGATTCGGTGACTTCAAATTGGATTAACGCCGCCGTTCCATCTGCCCCTGTTGATTCCGTAAATGGACAAACAGGCGTAGTTTCTCTCGCTTCAACCGATTTAACCGATACGGGCGACCTTGTTCGCAACGGGGACAACATTTCCACATTGACCAACGACGCAGGTTATACCACCAATACGGGAACGGTGACAAGCATTACGGCTTCTGCACCACTTACAGGCGGAACCATTACCACATCGGGTTCTGTCGGCATCAGTCAAGCCACGACTTCCACGGACGGTTATCTTTCCTCCACCGATTGGAACACCTTCAACAACAAAACAAGCAACACAGGAACCGTCACAAGCGTAGCCACAGGCACGGGATTGACAGGAGGGCCGATTACCTCCACAGGAACTATTTCCCTCGCTAATACGACCGTCACGGCGGGTTCTTACACAAATGCAGACATTACCGTTGATGCTCAAGGAAGGATTACGGCGGCTTCAAATGGAAGCGGTGGTGGGGGAGGAATTTCTATTGGTGATGCGGTGGGTTCGGGAACATCGGGTTCAATTTTATTCGTGGATGCAGGGACTAATCTTGCACAAGACAACGGAGAATTGTATTGGGACAACACAAATAACCGATTAGGAATAGGAACAACCTCGCCATCGGCGGCAATTGAGGTGGATGCAGGGGCTTCAACAGAATATGCAATTCTTACCACAGGTGCAAACGGAAGAGTCGGATTGACAACCCAATACGGAGGAATTCACTTTAACAATGTGGAAGGAACGCCCGAATTGTTTCAATTATCCGAGCGAGATACCGCACAATTTGATATTGCTTTTGGAACACCCGATGCGGGAAACAATGTTCCCTCAACCAACACATTATTGCGGGTCACAAACGGTGGAAATGTCGGTATCGGATTGGGTGCTACCGACCCATCAACCAAACTTCATGTTTCGGGAACAATCCGTCAAACCAATTCAACAAATGCGGTTTTGGTTTCGGATGGAAACGGCGATATTGGTTCAGCAAGCAATCTGCAAGATGTAGCCTATCTTCAATCGGTTGGTGCTTTCGTTCCCCCTGCCGCCCCTCCAACGCCAACGGGTGCATTACCCGATTCTCCACTACCGTTCCCTGTAAGTCCTGTTGGGTGGGTTGAAGTTAATATTGGTGGTTCGCCATATTATTTACCTGCATACCAATGATGTTGAATTCAATTGAGAGGGAGTTTTTCCTGTCCGTTAGCCAATTGGTCTGCAAAAGCGACGTTTTGAATCTTTTCAATTACAGAAACGAGAACCTTTGCAGTTTCAAGACCCTGCACGGTTGCCTGTTCGCAAAGGCGGTAAATCAATGTCAATTCTTTTTCGGTCAAATCAAGACTATGGGAGGTCATAAGAAAAGATAGTTAGAAGGCATATTTAAGCATTCACTTTGAAGGAACGTCCTCATAGTCGGATTCTTCAATTGTTCCTTCTAAATAATCCTCTTCGTAGTCAGCAACGCCTTCCGCATCATCATCCTTTTTGGATTCTGCTTTTGAAGTTTCGCCTTTGATGCTACCGCCTTCTTTGTGCAAACCCAATAAGTCTTCCCAACCCATACCAATGACGGCGAGGATTCCGATAACGACAATGCCTGCGAATTTTAATGCACCCATCCAATCGGCAGGTTTTGATTCCGCTTCTTTGCCGCCTTCGGGTTCAATCATGTTTATCTCTAACCATTCCCGTTATCTAAAACCTTCAATCGGAAGAAGTTTTGCTTTCCTTCCATCTGTAAAACCGTTCACGATGGTAATTCTCAATAATGTCCCCTGCGACGGAATCATTAGGATGGCGAAGGTAGTGTGAAAACAATCTTTCTAAAAGAGGACTCATTCGGACTTCCCTTTTCAAAATCCTTTCATTTTTTTGTGGCTTTGGGTATCTCATTTTCATTCCTCCGATGAATCAAAAGTCATGCCCATAAAAGAACCTCGGTCAAGCGACTTACCCTTCTTAAATCGTGGTGGCGTGAACCAACCGACAATCATAGCAGGTTCCGAAGGGGTAGCCTTCTTCCAAGCCTTTGTTCCCTTTGTCCACGTTCTATTCGGACGGTCATTAGGAACGCAATTGAGAGGATAAATCTTTGCTTTGGGGTAATCTTCAATGAACATTTGTTGGTTTCGGATTGAACGGTTAAATTGTCCCATGTTTATGCCTCCGAGCAAACTTCCTTTCATCAAACGGGTATATGAAGGTTCTCAATCAAACAATTTCCTTTGAACGGACTCATCACCCTTTGAAAACGTGTCTTGAACCCAATTGTGAACCAATCTAAAAAGATTGTCCGTATAGCCATCCACGCCGTATTTTTCAATCACGGTATCAATCAAACCATCATATTTGGAAACCGCCCCTTCCGTGACCGTCAAAATCAATTTGTGTCCACAAACCTTGTCTTCAATTTCGCCCGTCATAGGATTTTCAGCGTCTTTTTCAATTACGTTAATGCACTTTCCCGAAATTGGTGGCCGACGATACGAAGCCCCACATTTTGTGCAACGGGTCTTTTGTTGTCCGTAAGCCCTTAGATTACCCCGCATATCCCGAATTAAGTGACGGTTAATCAACCTGCCCGCTTGGTCTTCATTATCAACCGCACGGATTCTTTCACCTAATTCAAATTGCATATAGGTTTTTTGTTTCATGGAATCTAATGTATTGTAAGGGTTGTTTCGTGGCCCTTCGCAGGCGTCTGTTGTTTCGTGGGTATAGCCGAATCCTTCCATAGCATTTAATCCTTTTTCCAACCGCACTTCAACGGTTTCAATTCCCAAACTCTTCGTTGCTTCTTTTGCTTGCGGCCTATTCATTGTGCCTTCGTAAAACGAAATCGGATAACGAAACATCGTATCAACATTTAATGCTTCTTTGTCAATTTCAGTCGGTTCAATGGTCATTGTCAAAATCAACGGAGCGTCCATGAGTCCACCACGGGTTCCGGGTAAGAAACTTCTTGAAAAGTTAATAAGACCGTCCATCAACATAATAATTGCGTCAATATCACCGTCACAATTCCTTCGCTTTGCGGCATGGAAAAACGGATGGCCGTAATGTCCCTTAATGTCCGCAAAACCCACGATTCGGGCTAAGATAGCACCCGACGTGTGCGGTGCGATTCCCATAATCAAATGCCCCACAAGGTCTTTGTAAGATTCGCAATTATAGAAAGGTTTCATACCATACAACGTCACCAATAAATCATCCACGAAACGAGTCGTGTTATACAAGTTTTCCACACAATTCATTGGAACGACAACATCTTGCGGTTTCAATTCCAACACTTGGTTTTCATGGTCACAATCATAACCCATTTCCCGTGCTTGTTGCACCGTAATACCAATTTCCGAGGGCTTAAAGTGCGTCATGGTAATGTCCACCATATCAAAACGAATCGTGCCGTCACGGAACGTGCTAATCCCGTTCTTTTCACGGAGAATGCCTTTTACCAAATTCTCATTCATCTTGTCTTTGCTTGTCATACCTTTGACGCCCTTCACTTGCGGATTGATACCGATTTTCCTTACGGAAGATTCAACACCGAATTCCTCTTCAAGCCCTTGTTTGGCTTCTGCTTCTTGAACGGTTTTAATTGCTTCTTCCCAAAGAACCCCTGCGGAAACCTCATGGTATAAATCTTTGTAATCGTTATCCGAGCCGACCCATTGAATTTCTTGAAAGAGCGTGTTTGATTTACAAGTTTTGCATACACCCAATGTCGTGAATTCACCACACGATTCACAATAACGGATTCCCGATTGCACGGCGTATTCTTTTTTAGCCGCATCGGAAACCAAACGCTTTGTTCCGACTTTATGACCAACCGTGAACATAGAATGAATTGGAGGTTTCATTTCACGCATTTTGCTTCCTTCGGGTTTTCCCATACGAGTCCCGATTCGGTAAGTCACCCGTGGTTTAATCCGTAAAACGCTCTTAAAGTCCTCAAATTGCGAAATTTCTTCCGATTTTGCCCACATTAGCGGTTGTGCCCTGTCACCATAGATTTGAAATCCATTTGGCGTAGTCCTTACGTTGATAGCCAAACGATAACAAAGAATACGGGCTTCTTCCGTTTTCAAATTGCCGAATTTATCAAGACCTTTCAATAACACTTCAAAATCTTCGTCGGTAATATCTGTATAAAAACCAACGTATTCGGGTGCTAAGGGCAATCCGTGTTCTTTCACTTGTATTCTTGCTTCATAAAAACTCTTCGGATAAGGAACCCCTTTGGCTTCGTGGACTTGTTCTGCCCATTCACGGACATAAGGACTTTCAAGCAATAAGTGATTGTTTTCCAAAAATTCACCAACAGGAACCAACAATTCACCCAAGTCCCAAATCGTTTCAATGTCATAATCGGGGTCGGTTGGATATTTGAATTCCAATTCGTCAAATTTTTCAATAGTTTTACCCGAACCATCTTTGAATTGAATATAAGGCCCATCTATGCTATCGCACGGTGTCGCTACGGTTCCTTTGCCCGGTCTTTCATATTTCATTTGCGTCCCGATGATGATAAAGCCTGCAAGAGCCGTCATAGAAGCAGGGTGAACCGAAGTCGTAGCCAAACCCGCTAATCTTGAACGACCATACCTTAGCCGAAAACCGCCCGTTTCCATCGGTTGTGAAAAGACAGGACGACCTGCTAACACATCGGAAATGTATTTTTTATTGGGTTTCACCGTGTTATCGGAACCTTTTGCTGAACCTTTGGCGAAAGGACGAAGCCATTCCCAACCATCCAATTTCAAAGCATCCACATATTTTAAGATTTTAGGGGCTTTCAATACCAATCCTTCACAAACGACGAGAAGCATACCCTCACGGACTTTGTTTGTCCTTACCCTATCCAAATCCCTTTGACCCGTGACTTCGTTGCCCACGCCTTCACCATCAACGTAAATAGGACATGATTTGACAATGACTTCCACTTCGGGATTAGACGGACGGTGTTGCAGACCTCTTGCATAAGCCCCGACCTCTTCCTTATACCGTTCCACTTCTTCAAATGTCATCAAGGGTGCGGACAAATCAAAATCACGACGGATAATATCGGCAATCAAAACGGAAAGGGCTTGCCCCGTCCCCCCTGCACTACGAATTGGGCCTGCGTAAGAAATTGCTAAAGCATAAGAATTGTCTTTGTTTTTCAAAATCCTTGCCGAAACAACGCCTTCAAGTGGTGCTACAAGAATGCCTTCGGTCAAAACCGCCAAACCTGCACAAACACCGTGATAAATCGCCATTTCGGAAAGTCGTTGCGATTCTGTATCGGGTTTCCATAGGTTGCCCTTCTTTTCATCAAACGCTTTCATCGTATCTTTGTAATTTGTTGTGGAAATTTCGTCTTTGAACCCTAACTTATTGCCGATTCCCTCACATTCAAAGCAAGGAGATACCCAATTTCCCTTTTTCTTTTCGCCTGTCCCTCCGCAATCGGGACAATTAACAAGAATACCATAGAGATATGATTCAGCACAAACAATCCGAGCGATTTCAATAGCAACACGTTCACGGTTTCCATCGTATTCTTTGGTTAGCAAACGGATTTGTTCTGCGGTATTCCGTTTATGCAAGAAATCCAACAATTTTTGTGTTCGGTCTGCTAAGTCGTTTGCCTTCGGAATTTCCACATGGTTTTTAGGGTCAAAACCAATAGACCGTGCCTGTTCTGCAATTTCGTAAGCGGCATTAGCCTCTTCGTGAAGGCGTTTTAGATAGTCAGCATACGCCCCCATGACAATAGATTATCAAAGAGCATATTTAAGCGTTTATGCGGTTGAATAGATGACTTCCAAAGTCAAATCACATTCATGGTTTTCACGGTCGTATAGATAAACGGTGTTTTCATCTTCATTGACTTCACCGACTTCCCAAAGGTAGCCTTCAACGTCCACGAAGGTTATAATTTCACACCCGCATTGATTACAAAATAGAATGATTTCTCCAACCTTGCGGTCTTGATTTCCGACTTCCCAACGGTGGGATTCCCAACCGCCTTCGCAATCGGTCAAGCAATCACTTCCATGTTTATTCGTTGATAAGACGAGCAATCAAGTCCGCTTTTTTACCCGATACGGGCAAATCACGCTCACGAAGCAAGTCTTTCAAACCTGCAACCGTCATCTTACCAAGAGTTTCTTCCAAATTTTCGTTCAAGTCTTCAACAATTTCGTTAATGACTTCATCAGCAGATTCTTCCACCGTTTCTTGAATTTCTTCCACGACGTCTTCCAAATCCATGTCCAAATCACCATCTTCGGCCAAGTCTTCAAGGACTTCTTCTGCGGCATCAACGACGGTTTCCATGACTTCATTCACGGCATCGCTTAATTCCACGTCAATTCCCGTTGTTTCTTCAATGGTGTCTTCAATGTTTTCAACAAATTCTTCCACTTGGCTTGCGAAGATTTCATTACCACGCATTTTCTTCAAAAGATAAAGCCCACCCATAGCAAGCAAAATTACACCAAACGTTAAGATTTCAGCCGATACGAAAGTCGTCATAACCATTGATTCGTGAACCCTCTATTTAATGCTTCATGTTTAGATAGTTAAAACGACAAGAAACCTTTATGAACAAGACCACGCTTCCAATTTTAACATTATTCGGGGGGGCAGGTTTGGTATATTACATCATGTCGCTTCGTGATAATACCCCGGTTGGATTAACGACCACCAAAAAACACGAATCGGGTGTTCTTGACGATACCGACGTTTCTTTTGAAATGGTTGATGGAACGTATCGTGAATCCGAATCTTCGCTACCTATCCGTTCAACGGAAGATAAGGTTTTGTTATTGCTTTATCAAGAGGGCGAAATCGTGGAAGCGGATTTGGTTTCCTTAACTGATTATACCCCTTTGAAACCGTCGGGCGACAACGAAGAAGACTTACGCCGCATGAAAAATTGGAAGGCAATTGCCGACCGATACGGCGGTAGCGAAACTTTGGATAACTCAATCGCTCAATTAGAAGGGAATGAATCTAATGCTGAAATGATTTTGCGACCAACCAATACGCTTCAATCGCATTTCGTGTGGTGATTTCGTGTATAACTACCCTAAAATCTATTACGAAACCGAGAAGAAACCACTTCATTTAGTGGGCTACACCCTTGCTTTGGGATTATTGACCGTTGGTGTTCTTGAAACCGTTCATTCCATTCCTTATATTTTGAAAGGGGAATCAAGCCCTATCGGTATGACCCTCGGCCCGGCTACGGTTATCCTTAGCGGATTGATTGCGGGTGGCTACCTTATGGAAGCAGGTGTCATTCAATAATGATTAGCGAAAAGTCGGCGTCCACAAGTCAAAATTTCGCCGTATTCGTTGTTGTCAATGTCATTTCCGTCGTAATCACACCAAAAAGGTTGATTTCTTGGATTATACGAAACCTCGTAAATCGTGGCGTAAGGGTATTCCGATTGGCGAGCCAATGAACGAATGACAACACGCCCTGCACGAACCCATGCACAAACGGTTTTATTAGCACCGCAATTGATTTTTTCTGCCGTGGTCTTTTGATTTTTCAAGACACAATCATACAGAACCAATTGGTATTCTTCGGGGTCGTAATAGTCCACTTCGCCCGTTTTCAAATTCTTGACTTGAAATTTCATAAAGTTTTCGCCCTTGCCCAAGTGAAATCGGATTTGATAATCTCTTCCCATGATGCTACCCACGTCACGACCCCTTATTAAGTTATCTCCCCCTGTTTCTCCTTCGGGCTTGCATAGCAAGGGGAATGCGTCAATCTAAGACATACGGAATCTTAACATTAACCGGGCCATATTTCTTCTGCCCTGTTTTGCGAAGGTAAAACAATTGGAAAATACCATCAACGGATTCTTTCTTTGCCTTACCACGGAATTTCTTAACGGGTTCAAAGGAAACATTACCTGTTGGGTCAAAACGTTCATCAATCCCGTTTTTAGGTTCTCCTAATGAAACATCGTATCGTTGTGTCATGTTTTCTAATACCGAAACCTTATCCGTTCCATCACGTTTCTTTGATACCATATCCGATAAGACCGCAGAATTACGGCTGAATTTTCTTACCAAACCCGCATTTTTCAATCCTAAACTTTCCAATGCTTTCCTTGCCGCTTGCATAACTGCATCTTCGTAAGCCTTTGCTACGTCTTCAATTGGAAGTGTTGATTTGATGCCTTCAACGTCAATTTGATACCAAATATCGGCGTAGTCTTCATCTTGTTTTCGCTTATTCTTCGGTTTGTTAGCGTCGGGGCCACTTAACGCACCACGGCCTTGCACCGCATCGTTAAATCCAATCAAGTCGCCGTGATAAACGATGGAATATTCTTTTACGGGAATGAAATTGATTTCCCATCGGTTGCCGACTTTGGACATAATGGGGACGCCTTTGATTTCTTGTTTCGCCATCGTTGGGACGGTCGTGTGCAGTTTCTTTGCCGCCGCCGTAGCAGACAACCCGTTTTGAATTTCGGTAAGGAAATCTTCAACCTTTTCTTGCGGTTTTCGTTTCAATTCCAATGCCTTTCCCTTTTCAAATTTTAAGTCAAGGTTGTTCTTGTCCGCATATCTTCGCACGGTTCGTCGGGTAGTCTTGGCGTATGTCGCCGCCCTTTCAATTCCCCAACCGTTCCTCGCCATCATATCCAAAGCGACAAGAACCCGATTTTCTGTTGCGGAATCCATGCTATTCACTTGTCCCTATTTCCTATCTAAGCGTTTAGATTTCGCATCATGTTGCGAATCTTTTCGTGAACGATATACCGACCATCTTCAAAAACCGTAAATCCCATGCAAAAGAAATGCAGGTAGTCTTTTCTTGCGACGTATTCAATCATGTCTTGAATAGGATTTTCACTACGTTCTTCCCAAAGAGAATCGGGATTGCGGTCATCATAAATCGCTTTCAAGAAAACATACCGTTCATCCCATTCTAACCCTTTGACGAAAATCAAGAATTTCGGGAAATAATACCCGTGAATGAACGCCCATGAGAGGTCTGCCGTCAATTTGTCCCCTCCCAATTTTTCTTGACCAAGATTTCACCCTTACCCATATCCTCAATGAGTTTAGAGCCGTCGTCAAGTGTTATCTTGAATAATTCATCAAATTGCTTTATTCTTCCTTGTTTCTTAGCGAAGTCACGCAGGGTGGATTTCTTTTCCACGATTGCATTACCCATTCCTTTGTCAAAGGTGCTAATCATGCTACGGTGCAATTCCAACAATTCGTAGTCAATACCTTGTGAAAGGCTTGCTCTTGGGAAACTTGCCGTGAGGGTTTCTAAAGATTCTTGGAAAATGTCCAAACCTAATTGAATATCCGTCATTTCCAATTTTTCACGGCCATGTAGCCGAGCGAAACCACGGATTAAGGATAGCAACCCTGCCCATTTTCGGTTATCGGTTTTACCACGTTTCGCAAACGCTTCTTTGAAGTTATCGGTGGATTCAATCCGTTCAAACTCGGATTCAATAATCGCCGCATAAAGACCCAATTCGGGTTGTAATTTGGAAACGTAAAGCAGATATTCACGGAAAAATTTGCGAAGATTATCAATTGAGGCCGTTTTCCCTGCTTTTTTTGCCTTCTTGTCCATGTTGTCCAAAATCTTCCGACGAATTTTCTTCTCCGCATTGGGGTCGGAATTGAGCGTCGGTTTCGCAAAAATGATGGTTAGTCTTGAAACGATTGGTAGCGTGTATTTACCGAATGCCGCCAACATTTCTTGTTTATCGTGTTGGTCTTCCGTCCAATAATTCGGAGGATTACCAAAGAAACCCATATTCAGCATAGCGTGTCGGGTCACGTCCATTTTGCCTTTCTGCAAGTTATAATGGCCGTCCGACATAACGTTGAGCATTTCCCCGAATACGTCTTCCTCCATCGTTTGGAATTCGGAAAATACGATTCGGTCATGGTGCATTTTTGGTAGCAGACCCAATTCAATTGAAGACAAATCATCCGACGACATAGCACCGAAAATAGCGGCGAAGGTGGATAATTTACCCGTTGCCGCCATACGACAACGAACCAATGGTGAAATGACTTTATCCACAAGATGATTCTTACCTTCACCGGGATTCGTAATCAGCCCAAAGTGAATCATGTCTTCCTTTTCAAACGGGGAAAGACAAAACAACAGAACCGCTTTCTTCAATTCTTCGTCGGCATAGATTTCCGACCAAAGACCGTCGTTATCAAGCATCAAGTCAAGGGGCGTGACGCCCTCCGCATTACAAATCTTCAAGAATTCAGCGACTTGTTTTGCATCCAATTGGCTTTCATGCCCGTCGTCTGCCCATTCCATCGTTTCAACGACGAAGACCCGTTTGCGATTGAAATTGGTGTAGCAACCTTCAACCTTAATGGGTTTGCCTTCGGAAACCGATTTGCGAATCATAGCGTCAAACGACGCCAAATTCTTGTCAGCAATCCCACCATTGAGGTATTTCGCCGCCGTGTTATGGATAACACAATCAGCCGAATTCTCGCCATCGGAAATTGCGAATTCAATTACGGTTTTGTCTTTGCCTGCATCCTTGTTGGATATGCCTTTGATGACACGTTTTGTAGCAACACCCGAACCATCAACGGTATGACCCGATACCAACGACTCAATGATGGAAGAAACATTCTCTTCCTTTTCAAAAATGCCGTCGGAAAGCGGGTGCGAACCATCAACGGTTTTCCGAATGAAGTCCAACACCTTTTGAGGTATCAAAGAACCACCACCGAACCATATTGCACCCTTGCCTTATTTGAAGGTTTGCTACCCAACCGCCCACAGGAGGCCGAGGACAGGCCACGTTCACAAGACCGATTTTGGATTTCTCCGCCACCAATACGATTGTTTCCGTGACCCATCCCCGACACAGGGGGTTTCATGTGGACGGGGTAAGCCCACAGGAATGCGAATCGGGAAAATGCCTTCGGCAAGTGCAAACGGTTAAGAACCGCTTCCGTGAATGCGAGAGGTATGGTAGCCTCAAGCCTCATCGGGCACTTGGTCTTCGGGGATTGGTGGGATTACCACGTCGTCACCTGCGGCGTCAAGGCGAAGGGTCATCTTGTTGAAAGTGCGACCCGACTTCTCGGACGTTTGCTTGGTGCGAACAAAGGACACCATGAGAGGAAGTGCGTTGCCGTTGGCGGCTTGGCCCTCAATGAATTGGTTGAAGTGGTTGGTTTCAAAGCCCGACACCCAAAGGGTCACACGTCGGCCATCATTGTTGGTATCAATGAGATTGACGGCGGTGGAAACCCCGTATTGGCCCTCAATGCCTTCGTTGTAGCCTTCAACAATGAAACCTTGATAAAGGGTGTCAAAGTCGGCTTTCATTCGGTCACGCATCGGATAAACCGTGGTGGAGGTTGTCTTGGGGGCTTCTTCTGCGGCTTGTGCGAGGAACGCTTCAATTTCGGTCATTTTTTCAGTCATATTTTTCACCTTGTTTTTTGTTTGTCGCCCGTTTTCTTGCGGGGCTATCATTAACTTGTCCGAAGGTGTATATAACCGTTCACATTAGGAGGAATATGGGAGGAATTTTTGCCCTTTAAATGACATATCAAAATACACGGGGGTAGCACCCTTAGACGTTTCACGGAATCCATAATTGCCTTCATGTATGTCATCGGGGTATAATCCTCTCATGTTTTGTTCATCCAACCAAACCCTCAAACCCTCCTTTAATTGTGTTTTCCAATAATCTTCATCTTTGAGGACACCCATTGACTCATAATCCATCCAACCATAGTCTTCCGCAACATAGGGAATCTTTTCCATGACCCAAAAAGCCACTTGCTGATTAGCCAACGGATTCCGTGACGAATAGCCTTCTTGTTCCATTAGCGAAACCATCTTGGGACTTGCGGTTCCTTCATTGTAATGGTAAATCTTAGGCAAGAACGGACTTTCTTTCCATTCTCCGCTACGAGTTTTGATGAGGTAGTCCCTTACGAAATTGGCTTGTGCCCGGTTTTGTTTTTGTATCGCCCCTTTGTCATCCAAATTAACGATTTTCAAAACGTTTCCGTCGGGTAAGGTGAAAACTCTTCCGAAAGAACCCTCTCCTAATCTTTCACCGATGACTTCTGCTTTCAAAAGATAGGATTCAAATTCCGCATTGAAGGATTTAAATTCCGAATCAAAGGGTTTGTCCACGGAGGTCACTTCGGAAAACGCAGATTTTACGGCAATTAAGCCCGAAAACACCAAAACGCCACCAATCAAGCGATTCATTCTTTCCACCAATGTCGGGTTTCAAAGTCTGCACCGTAGCCATCTTCAACACCGAATCCGACTTTGCTCAACAGACCCGACTTAATCAAGGCGGCAATACCGAGAATAGATAGTCCCATAACTAACCAAGAATGTCCACCTTCTGCCTGCTTAAACATAGTTTCGGCGGCTTCAACAGGGATTCCTCCACTTGGGCCTTCAATATCAATGATTCCCATATACCCTAATTCACCGAGCGATTCTTGGAATGCGAACCAATCAACGCCTGCATCATTTTTCAAGGAACCGTCCACGGCGTTTTTGTTATATCCATTTGATTCGTTAATACCCATAAATTGTTCTTCCGTCATTTCGGGGTGGGTCATTTGCATAGCCTTCCACAACGTAGCACGGTTTGGGAACACCAAGATACGACAACGGTTGTGAATGACCTTCTTACCATTGGATTCTTGTTGGTGGGGATATACCACGAATTGAACGACTTCGGTATCTTTGTCACGACTTTTCATAAATTCACCAAGAATGTCGGTTGAGGAAAAATATTGACGACCTGTGTAAATCTTGCCGTCTTTCAATGGGTGGCCGTGAATCGTCCACTTTCTTTGGGAAGCATCAAATCCGTTTTTCTTTCCATCTTCCTTTTCTTTAGCAGATGGGTTCACTTCAATTCGGGATTCGTCGCCATAAGAAGGTTCACCTAATTCATACGTTCCGTTCACATCATACACATAACACATCCATTCACGGTGCAAGTGCGTTTGGTCGGAATATTCTTTCATTTCCTTGATAGCATCTTGGGAAAATTTGTCCCATTCTTGACGCCACGGCTCGGTCATACCCTTTATTTGGGTGGCTTGCTATCTAAAACCGCACTTCAATACGAAATAATGGTCTTGTTGCCGTGAACCTTGACTTGGAACATTCGCATTTGCTTCAACAAGTCATTGAATTGTGGGGTCGTATTCGTGAAAACGGCTTCCGTATTGGTTTCTTCAAGGTTCTTGATGCCCAATTGATGAGCCAACATGACCGCCCCTTGAATCGTCTTTTGCACAACGATTTCGTTAGCACCACGGTAAATGCCCGAAAAGAAATTCTCAACACGCAACCAATCACGGGTCAATTTTTCGTTAGGTGCGAAATAACGGATTTCACCTGTTCGCCAATTCACACACTTAACCGCATCACGACCGATTGCTTGCTTCTGCAATTCAAGCATCACTTCACGCTTTGCCTTTTCTGCTTCGGTTTCGGTTTCAAAGATGCCGTCAAGAATACCTTGAAGGAATTCCTCAAATTGGTCTTCTTCCACTTCACCGTTTTCAAGTGCTTCATCAAACATTTCTTGGACTTGTTCAAGCAATTCTTCTGCCGTTTCTGCGAATTCTTCCGCTTCCTCAACGTTTTCTTCAATTTCTTGGACTTCGGGAACGTCTTCGGTATCAACGCCTTCATCTTCGCAAATTTCGTTTGCTTCGTCCAAACATTCTTGAGCCTTTTCTGCCTGTTCACGGGCTTCCTTTGCATCACCTTGCTTCATGGCTTCTTCTGCCGCATTCTTGGCGTTTTCGGATTCCTCAACCAATTCTTGAAGTGCTTGTTGGGCTTCGTCGGAGAGTTTTGGCTTTCCTTCATCGGATTCTTGTTCATCACCGGGTAAGGTTCCGTCACCATCGGAGTCGGAAGGTTCTTCTCCGTTTCCTCCTTCTTCTTCACCGCCTTCGGAATCGTCACCCTCCCCGTCACCATCACCGTCGCCATCACCGTTTTCGGAATCACCTTCTCCGTCACCGTCGCCATCACCGTCACCTTCTCCGCTACCGTCACCGTCACCTTGACCTTCTCCACTACCGTCACCTTGACCGCTACCTTGACCGCCATCAACGTCATTTGTTGCGGAAGCACCACCTTCGCCATCAGCAGGGCCGCTTGCTTCACCGGGTTCTTGTGCGGGTTCGCCTCCCTTCATCTTTTCTTTTAGTGAATCGGGAATGTCGTTGGACTTTTCTTTACCCTTTTCGTAAGCATCTTTGGATTGTCCGTCACCGTCGGAAGAATCACCGTCGCCTTCTCCCTCACCTTGACCATCACCGCCGTCGGAAGTGTCACCGTCACCGTCACCTTCTCCGTCGCCTTGACCGTCACCTTCTCCGTCACCGCTACCGTCGCCATCACCTTGACCTTCGCCGTCACCCGCACCGTCGCCGCTTTCGCCGCCGCCACCGCCTTCACCTTCGCCTCCGGGTGAGCCGTCCCCACCACCGCTTCCGCCTTGAGGCAAGAATGTTTCATCATCTTGGTTTGCTTTAGCAGACTTTACGGGTTCATATTTCGTATTGTCCACATTCGTTTTCTTCATTTTGATTTCAAGAACGTCGTCGCTATCAATTTTCCAAGAAAAATAAGGGAATTTGACTTCATTGAGTCTTTCAACCGCCTTATCATTTTGAAGGCGGGTATCGTAAGAATCAATTTGCGTTGAGTCAATATCCAAGTTTTCCAATCCGACGCCCAAATCTGCTAAGAAATCCGTCATCCCTTGAATGGTTGAATAATATTCACGGCCTTCAACGCCTTTGACTTTGACAACAACGACCCAATCATTTGAAGAGGGACGCTTAGGACTGTCCACAGTCGTTCCATCGGAGGTATTTAGCCACAACATGGTAATTCCTATGCCTAACGACTATTTTAATGCTTCTATTCCCGCATTTGGTTGTAATCCACTACCCAATCTGCTTCAAAATCCATCACATCGTTTGCATCAATGATAAAATCAAACGTTTCGTCGGGAATCATGTCCACTTGACTTTCACTTGGGTTGTTTCTGTTTTCCCAATGACGTTCCCAATCATGCGGATAAGTTTTCTTGAGCCGTTCCAATTGGGTTTCTTCGTCCACTTCAATTTTAATCATAATCCATTCGTGTTCTTTCATGGTTTTGGCTTCATTAACGAATCGCACATCATCAACAATTACAATGCCCAATTGTCTATTTGCGGATTCTAAAACATAATTCAACCAAACGTTTTCTTCAATTTCCCGCATTTTCATGCCGATTTGTTGTAGCAACGGCCTATCCTTTCCTTGCATAAAAAACAAATCCCGTGCGATTTCCTTTACCTTGCCCGCCAACGACATTTGACAAATGTGTTCTTCAACCGCAACCTTTCGTTGTTTCAAAAATTGCTTTTCTAACTCATTCGCAAGCGTGGTCTTACCCGACGCCATTTTACCACAAATTCCTATTTTCATTGTTTCACTTCCTGTTTCTAATAATGGATTCTGCAAGATATGTTGGTAGCACCCTCGCCATTGGATTGTTGCTCATGCCTCTTTCAAAATGGAACATGAAACTTGGGTCAATGATGTATGTATGCCCAACATCCGTTTCACTACGCACATTCCGACCGCACATTTGAGCCAATTCAACCGCCGTCATCATTTGATACCATTTGGGGTCGTTATCCGCTTTCGTTTTGACTTGAATATCGCCAAGTGGCCCGAATGGAACCTTGACAATAATTGTGAAATCCACCATTTTACCGTCAAACCCTTGATTTGCATAAGTGGACACCAAGATTTCGTTATTCTTCTCGGTTTCAAATTCACGGAAGACCGCATCACGTTCTTTCGGAACCTTTGAATGTTGCCTTAGCCGACCATAAACCAAAGGCTCATTGATTCTCAAACCTTCAACAATACCTTCTTCAATTTGGTCTGTAAAGGGCAGAATCAAACCTTTTCCGTCGGGATATTTGGCCGCAATTTGAGCGATAGCCTCCGCACATTTCTTATAACTCTCTTCACCACGATTCGCCCGTGAAAGACTTCCGCCTTTGATATGCGTAAATACAGGGCGATTTTTTGAAGGGAATGGAGAATAATGCACTTTGATGAAAGCGGTCTTTTCGGGTTTCAATCCTAATTCCCTTCCAAAGATTTCGTAATCCAAAACCGTTCCTGTTAAGAAAATGCGTTGATTTCCCAAATTCAAGAGCAAGTCGTCAGCGTAATTTGAAACATCAACAGGTTTGAAAGATACCCATGTTGGAATTTGGTTCAATTCATCCACTTGATAAACCCAATTTTCCCAATCCGTAGCAACCGAGGCCATCAATTCTTGAATCTTCATAGCGGCGTTTGAAGCATAACCCAATTCTTTCTTGTCGTATTTCGTATGTGGGTCTTTGTCTTTCATTTTTGTTTTGATTACATCATGTAAAGCACCAAGATAACGAACCAATACAATTAGGGTTTGTTTCCTATCTGCCTTTGGCGTGTTCGCATTCATTGGTTTAATTGACGGAATACCATAACCTGCCGTCGGATTTTTGGGGTCAAATTGCTTCAAAATCAAATTTCTTTGGGCTTCCAATGTCTTTTTCTTGGATTCCGATTTCGCATTTTTAACATCTGCCGCAGACGGAGCCTTGAACAATTTTTCAAGCATTCTTTGTGAAACGTTCAATGCGTAAAAACTCATCATGTTGTTCGCCAATTGGTGTGCTTCATCCACAATAATAAATGGACGCTTCGGTAGCACTTTTCCGCTACGATTCATACCCATAAGATAAGCCGTATTTCCAACGAAATACATGGATTGTTGGGCTTTTGTCAATGCACCGTAATAATCACATAAAGAATCAGCATCCACTTCAAAATCCATGACGCTTAAACCTTCTTTCATTGGGTTTTTCTTTGTGCAAGTGAACCCTTTCGCATATTTGCAGGGAGCAAGTGAAGCATTACAAGTCCCCGGTGAAACGTCGGTAGCCGCATCCAAAGCCTTTTCCGCTTCCTTCACGTCATCCAAACCCGGTTCCACATCAAGCAAGCAATCATAGTTAGCACGACCCATAACGGAACGCATGAACGGCATTTCTTTCAAATATTGGGCTTGCAGACCTTTCAAGTGTGTCACGATATAACTTGGTGCGGCATAAACTTGCCCAATCGTTTTTGCTACAACAGATTTTCCACCACCGACGGGCATTTCAACAACAATGTTTTCGTAGCCTTCATCAATTGCTTCCATCATTGGAGCCAAGACTTGCTTTTGGATGTCACGGAAAGGGTGAAAAGGTGTATTTTGACTCAATTCATCAAAATTAAATCCCGAAATCGGTGTAGTTTGGTCAATGTCCACTTGCTTGAATGGTTTCTTCGCATCCGTAGCCCCTTTCAATTTCTTGACACCGACTTTACCAATGTCCTTTTCATCAGCGATTGATTCCAAGACAGGCAAAAATTCCTTGAGGTTGAATTCGTCTAAATCATCCAAGTCTTCCTTATCCAACGTATTCTGCGTGGTTTTCTTCTGTTCTTTAGGATTGAACCGTTCTTCGCCGTCAAAATACAACGTCAATCGGTGTTTCTTACAAAACGCTTCAATTTGTTCCAACCTTCTTGATTTATCATTGAATGCACCTTTGAAGTCTTTAGCACGGAAGTCGTATTCCAAGCCTAACTCGTTCCGCAATTCGTTTCTATACGGGAAGGTTTTTCCTTCCACCCGAACCAAAACGAAACCCATGTGTTTTTATTACCACAAACCCTATTTAAGCGTTCAGTTTTAGATAGTTTCCCTTATTATTGTTTCTTATGCAAGCCGCAGGTTATATCATCCCTCACGATTCAAAGAAAGAAACAGGTAGCGAAGATGGCTACCTAATTGCACAGGATTCCGACGCATTCTTCTATTGCGTAGCAGACGGCGTTGGGGGTTGGTCACAAAGCGGGGTCAATGTCCGTGAATTTACGAATCAATTCTTGAATCAATGTTCCGAGGGCTTTCTTCAAGGCCACAGGAACCCCGAAATGGTTGTTGAATATGCTTTAAACCATACCATGAAGCCCGGTTCGGTCACGGTGGCGTGTGGTATCGTTGAAACCGATAAAGAAGGCACAATCAACATGAAAGGCTATCAAATCGGGGATTCGGGATTCCTTGTCATTCGTCAAAACAAAATTTACCTTGAAACGGAAGAACAACAACACGCTTTCAATCATCCCTTCCAAATCGGAAGAACAAAAACAGGTTCATTTCACGGGGATAATCCCAAAGACGGGCTTTTTTACCGCATTCCGCTACAAAAGGGCGACGTTGTGGTGTTCGGAACCGATGGGTTGCTTGACAACATGACTTCCGAGGAAATCCTTGATGCTATCGTGGACGGTTGTGATGCAAAGCAATTGGCGAACCGTGCTTACCTATCGTCCCTTGATACCGAGGGCGTCAAACCATTCTATGAACGTGCATACAAAGCCAACGTCACCGACCGCTTGATTCGTGGCGGAAAACAAGACGATATTGGTATTATCGTGTTGCGTGTATGACCTTATTCTCAACGATTAACGGAATCCATCAATTCGGGTTTCGTTTCTGCATGGTGTGAATGGTCGTGTCCCACAAGATAAACACCCGCAAAGAAAATCAGCGTATGGAAACTCGTTAGCCCAAACGTCACCCATGCTTGTTCACGGTATGCTGAAATCACTTCTAACAAGTGCAATACACCGTCAAGAGCGAGAACCGCTTGAGTTAGCCGCACAATATTGGCTCGGAATCCCATGTTCAAACCCCGTATTCAGCCAATGCTTCGTCAATCGTCAAGATGCCGTTTTCCACATCAAGGGTAAAAATGCCTTGAGGCCAACAGGTGTCCTTCCAATCGCAATAAGAGCAATTCCAATCACCGATTTCCGCCAAAGGCTTCTTCCCGTGTTCTGCAAACTTGGTCTTGGACAATTCACCACGCTCAAAGAGTCGCTTTGCTTCGTCATCGGAATAGCGAAGGGAGAATTCCCGTGCGGGGGGCGTTGGCGACTTGAGAGCATCAATTTGTTCGTAATAACGCTCTCGCATCATGTCAATGGTCAATTTCATGTCTTGAACGACACCCCATTCAAGGAGTTTTTCTGCACGGGGCTTCAAAACGTTGCCGTCCATGTCCTTGACCACAATAGCACCGTCGTAGCCGTCGGACAATTCCACACGGAACGACTTGTTTGCACCGTTGTCACGACCAATGTAGCAAATCACGAAATACGGGATTTCAACGTTGTGGAAGTCCTCAAAAGTCTTCCTTGTGTGAAGATAAAGTGCGGTCTGCATCAAGTGTTCAATTTGAGGGAATCCGTTTTCGTAAGTGGAATCCTTTGAACCCTGCATGACGGCCTTTGCACCGTAGCCCCACTTGGACTTGACTTCAATACCGATGGCCTTTGTTGGGTCAATAACCATGCGGTCAATGCCGTCGCTTCCCGTTTGCATTTCAGTCCAACGGACGAGAGCATCCACTTCACCCGAAAGCATGATTTCGTCGTCGGTTTCGGGATTCTTGGCGATATTCTTACGAATCTTGGCGTTGGCTTCAAGCAAAACACCTGCGTCACGCCATGCCTGTTGTAGTCCTTCTTCGGCCATGTTGCCCATCATAAAGACAAATTGGTTGTTGTCCGTAGCGGGGTTGGTTCGGGGGACTCGCTTCTTGGAATACCACACTTGACGGAGGCACTTTCCAACAAGAACCGTTTCACCACGTTCATTTACCATGTAAGCGGAAGCACCCGTGGGGTTCACGCCTCCAAGACTTTCTCGGTATTTTCCTTGTCGGAGGGAGTTAATCGCTACCTGCAAGGGGTCAAGGGCTTCGTTATTGTCTGCATTGGTCGTCATCTGACTTTTCACCAACCCTTCCTTGTCGGGACAGGTATATGAAGGTTATGGATTGGAAAAGAAATACCAATCGTTCAAGATTTCCGAAACCTTGTCTTCCGCAAACACGAATCGGGCTTCTTGTTGAGGGGACGCTAACTTGAAATCAAAGATAACAATAGTGTCGCCACGCAAACCGATGTTTGAAGGCTTGAAATCGGTAATCAATTCCCCTGTTTCTTCGTAAATAGCGATAACGGCTTCTGCGATTGCTTTTCTTGCAGAATTTATGGTGTCATAATGCTTCCAATTAAACGCATCCAAGACTTCCATAGAATAAGCGAAGATTTCATCACCGATTTCAAAATTCAATACCTCTTCATACAAAGCGGATTGCCCGTTAGCGGCACAAAGGTATTTCACGGTATGAATCGTTTCCTTATACACTTCTTGCCTTAACCAATAATAAATCTTAGGTAAATTCCGAATGCCTTCATGCCTCCAATCGTTTAGAAATTCCATGATGTTGTAATTGCTTTCGTCAATTTCGCCGTCATCTATAACGTCCAAATTCATAATTTTGACGACTTGATTGAATCCCTTTCTTTCAAACAAGACTCCGTATTCACCGTGAGCAAAATATGGCCCACACATAACGCCCAAATCACCGTAAGAAGACGATGCTCCGAGGGATTCACCCCTTTCAGCCATCTTATCAAACTCGTCGGCGGCATTCGGCATATCACAAGATTGTGCAAACGACTATTTGAACCATTCCTTTGAGAACGATTAAATACATGGGGTCATAATCTTTGATTATGAAGGTGACGGTCAATGCAGGTGGCGGTCGTCGTATTGTCTTTGAAGATTACGAAGGCGGCGAAAACCTCATCAAAGTTTCCGTTGTTGAAGCAGGTAGCATTTTCGTTATCGGAACGGTGGAAGCCAAAGACATTCGCAGATTAGGGAAGGCATTTTGATGTTATCGGAAGTGTTTGACTTAATGAGGGAACAAGGATTCCCAATTCAAGACTACCTCATTCAAAATCCCGAACCCATGAAGCATTCAAAATCCCCGAAGCACATTCTCCTTCGTTGGCGTAATCGTCTTTGTGTTTCGTGTAATGGTTCCTTTGACATTGAAAAAGAAGGACGATTTTACAGGTGTGGTGATTGCGTATGAAGTCCATTGAATCCATGAAAATTGCATTGAACAAGAAAGCCGAAGTCGTTTTGCTAACCGACATTCACATGAAATCCGATAAGGACATTGATTCATTGTTCCTTAATTTCTTCACGTTAATGAATCCACCTTTGCGTCTTTCGGTTCTCGGTGTTGGTTGCTTGTCCCGTGAAATAGGTGTTCTCATGGGTCTAACAGAAAGTCAAATGAACCAAATGCTTCAAGACAAACCCGAAGTCTATACCAACATTCTTCAACAGAAAACGGAAGAATTGCTTCAAAACGGCGAAGAATATACGAAAATCAATCTTGACAACGAAGATTCCGCAAAGAATGTGCGAGCCATTTTGACTTCAATGATTTCCAACGGCTATTACATTCAGCGTATCAAATATCATTTTCCATCGGGTGTCCAAAAACAAGACCAAAAAGTGGACATTTCCCAATTGAAGCCTGCATTCATGCAAATGCTTGAAATTGCGAAACGATGGAATGATGAATCCTTCTTGGAGGAATTACAATGACAGAAAATGAAACAATTGGATTAGACGAAGCCCTGCAACGAATGAAAGAAGACGGAACCATTCCCGATGGATTCCACATGATGTTCTTTTCGGAAGATTTTTCACTTTCGGAAGAATGTCCCGCAAACCAATTGCTAAAATCGGTGGGCGAGCGATACGAATTCGCAGACACCCTCCGTCGTCAAGTGTTCCAAATGCCGAAAGGAAAGGCCATCATCACTTACGAATTCGCTTGTTTCGTGGACTTTGATGACTTGAAGCAAACAATGGAAGAGGTGGATTCATTGATTAACGAATCCTTTGACCGCATGGTGCAACAAGGAAACCTTTCAACGCACCCCAAAGCCCGTGTCCAATTCCTGTTAGCACAACCCGGAGGCGAAGACGATGACCTCTTTTGAAGCCAAACTTGAAACGTTTGCTATCATGGATGACATTCACCCGCACCCAACAGAAGTCCCCAAAGGCGATTTCGGTTATTGGAACGACCTATGCACATTGATAGGCATTGATTTGTTGGAAGAAACCCTCATCAATGAGGAATTCAACGCTCGGACGGAAGAAGGTAGTGAATCTTCCGAGGACGACGACCCTCAACAATAAACACGTTGCGGCCTTGCGAATCCTTGAAACAACGGCAGAAAAACGTAATTTTGCCCTTGACCAAGCCACCGTAGCCCCAATCATCTTCAATGTGCGAAAACACTTGCGATTCTTCCCAACCCTCTTCGTTGCGGTTTTCCGAAAGCCATTCAACAACCAAACGGGCTTGCTTTTTTGACAAGCAACCAATCTTCTTCGCTCGGCCTTCAAACAATGTGGTAATCGTGGTGTCCATAAAGTCCCCTCAAGTTATGCTAAGTGACGACACTATTTAACCTTTTGCTCTTTTTGCCTATTCACTTCTTGTATCTGCCTTGACTACGACCCCAACCCGATGAACGCTTTGAAGTCGTCACCGTATGGCGAATCCCGCCCGATTCCTTCATCATTTGATTGAAAATCGCCAAATCTCGTTCTTTCTTACGCCATTTGTGTAATTCAACACACGTTGCTTCATTGAATTCCTTTGAAGACACCATGCCGAATGGAAAATTCATCAAGATTCCGAAATCTTCATCATCCCACGGGAATTTGTTGGAAAAATCAAGTCCCGAATCAACATAACCGATGCTATTATCGGTGTCCGAATCGTCGCCCATGTTCATACATGAAACGTCCGATTATTTTAATCTATTGATAAACAATTCTGCAATTGCGAATTAGATTTTTCAATTGGAATCCATTCAACGTTGAACCGTCTTTCAAAACCGCAATCGGGTCATTCGGATGCGAATAGCATTGTCCGATTATTTGGTCTGCGGCATCCATGCTCGTTTCCCAACGCCATGAACAATAATTCGTTGCCTCATGGTATAACATGGAAGCGAATTGGATGCTTGTCCCGACCCAATAGAAGGGTTCGCCAACGCCGTCCAAAGAACCACCATCAAGCACAATTGGTTTGGAAGATAGCGTCACGGAGGTTGCGAATCATTTCAGCGATTTCTTCGTCGGCCATACCCTTTTCCAATGGATTGAAGGACGCAACGATTTGTGCCGCTTGGTTTTGACACATACCCATTTTAATGTCACGGTCACGGTCGTTGGAACCGCCACCATTGTAAGTCTTACGGGATTGATAGCGACCGCTACCGCCACCGTTGGAAGATGCTCGCTTTGGGCCGATGAAAACCTTCTTGGAATCGCCAATCACGATGAGGGCTTGAGGGTTGTCATTTTCGCCAACAATGCCCCATGCACGACCTTGAGAACCACGGGCAGGGAAATATGCCTTTTCTTTGAGGTCGTAATTTCCGACTTCAACGGGCTTACCGTCAATGTCCGTAGCCTTGAAATAGATACGATGTTTGTCGTTCTTTGTGTATTCGGAATACGTCACGCCTTTTTCTGCAATTACATTCACACCAACCATTTTATCACCTGCTTGTTATCCTTAACTTGTTTGAACGGGTATATTAACGTTCACTTCAAGCGGATTTCACGCCATTCAACCTTCCCTTCACGAATCAAATCCCGAATCATTCTTTGCTTCTTTGAAAGGCTTGCATTACCCGATTTCACATCAAGAAAAACGATTCCCTTTTCATCCCACACGATGTAGTCAATCGGATTGCCTAAGAAACTCCAATCTTTCGGTTTCCAATGTTCTTCAATTTGGGGATGCTCTAAGAAAGGACACCACTTTTCCAAAATTTGTCCCCGTGTTGTGTGAGCAGAAGCCGCCCGTCCTTTTTGCTTCATTTCCTCCGCCTTCGTAGCCTTCAAATTTTCGGATAAATCCACAATCGTTTGACCCATTTCACCCATTTGACTTTCCAAAAATCGGATATTTTGTCCCATTTGTCCGATTCTTTCCGTTTTTTCTATCATCTTCTCTTCTTCGTTTTGAATCCGTTGTTCCAACATTTCCTTTAACGTTTCCAAATTAGAGATTTGCTCATCTTTGATGGAATCTTTTGCTTGGGACTTCTTGACATAACGCCAAAGCCAAATGACGCCGAGGATTTCAAAAACAAATAATGCAATCCACGCCCACATACATTACCATTGGGTGGCTAAGGTTTTAATCCTTTGCTTTCGTAATGGAAGGGTTGCTTGGGTCGTAATTCAAGATTTCGCACAATTCTTTATACCGATTGCGAATCGTGACCTCGGTGACACCCGCAACCTTAGCGACTTCGGATTGAGTCCTTTCGTTTCCTTGACGTTTTGCCGCCAAATAGATTGCCGCCGCCGCAATACCTGTTGGGCCACGGGACACCATTGAACCCGTTCCAATCACGTTGAGGATTTCGTGGGATTCACGCTGAACGTTAAAGCCAACGGCCAATTCGGAACAAAAACGTGGGATATAGTCATCGGGGTTCGCCAAACCGATTTCAAGTTTCAATTGCTTCTTGATGAAACGATATGTCCGTCCGATTTCTTTTCGTCCTGTTCGGGAATGTGAACCAATGTCGTCTAAGGTTCGTGGGTTGTTGTGCTTACGACACGCCGCATACAAAGAAGCCGCCACGACACCTTCAATGCTACGTCCACGAATTAACTTTGCATCAACCGCTTGTCGGTAAATAGCCGCCGCATCTTTCGCAACAGGGCTTGGAAGGTGCATACGGGAAGAAATACGCTTCAATTCAGTCAATGCCGTAGCAAGGTTGCGTTCTTTTCCGTCACGAATACGTCCACGGTTGTCAAGATGACGTAGCCGACCCCACTTTTGCTTTTCCTTTGAAGTCAAAGTGTTTCCATCACCGCCCTTGTAAGCAGGGGCCATTTCGGTAGTCAAAGATTCGTGTTCAAATTCGTTCACAGGCCGTCCGTGATGCTCATTAGATTCACCGTCTTCGTTAAAAGAACGGGTTGGGCGGTGGTCAAGAACCATGCCGACCTTTACCAATCCACAATCCAAACAAGACTCAAAACCGTCTTCGTTTTGTTCAAACTGTTTGCATCCACATTCAACGCAAGCCTCCGCAACATTCATCGTCATTACCCCTTTATCGTTTGCACGGGTATTTATACCTTCGTAATTCCCGTATCTAAAGCAATCGGATTTTTTGGCTTCGTTGTCGGAGTCATTACGCTCTTTCATACCTTCTCAATATACCAACCGCATATAAAGAAATCAAATGTCATCATTTTCGTAATCGGGAACATCAATGTGAATTACACAATCCGCATCTTCACGGCAACCTTCACAATCGCAAATTGATTCTCGGAAGTGAAACCAAAGCGAAAGGACTTCGTTTGAATCAATATCATTAGGCAATTCATTTCTAAAAGCCTTGAAAACCTTTGCATATTCTTGTGCTTGTGAAATCCAATACGAATCCATAACTTCACTTCCGTTGAGAATTGTTCAAAACAAAGGCCAAATACGCCAAAGATTCGTGATTTAATCTTGAAAAGTCAATCCTCATATCAATATCGTTGGCTTCGTTGCGAATGTTTTGTTCTTTGATTGACCTTTTGGAAAGGGTCGCCATTCGTGATTCACAATGTTCAAGCAACGTCGCTTTGTTATAGCCACGCAACAATCGGTGGGTTTTGTTCAAAAGAGCCTTCATATTTCATCAATCCTATGAGCCTGTATAAATACCTTCACTTTCCTTTTGCCTTATACGGGAAATCATCTTCGTAATTGGTGTCAGCACGACCAAAGAGGATAACTCTATGGGATTTCCGACCGCTTAAGCCCACACAATAGGGCTTCTCAATTTGCTGAAAACGTTTGTCACGGCAAAGAACCGAAGCAATCTTGACCGCAGAAGGTGTGTTCCGATATTTCTTGAGCAAATCGGGCATTTCCGCAGACAACATGGCGTGTTCTTTTAGTGCTTCGTAAATTGTTTCTTTCCAAATGTTTTTTCTTGACATAATCACCACTTTCCGTTCAAAACCGAAAAGACTTTTGCCGCCGTGATGTGCTTACAATCTTCGCCCGACTTGCGACCACGGGCCTTCCAATCCCAACATTCACACGTCCAAAAGCCGTCGGGGTGTCGTGGAGTCGCACTATAAGAAAGGACACGATATACCTTGTTCGGTTGGGATGCCTTTACAACATACACGGATTCGGAAATCTGCGTGACCGCATCCTGTTGAACAATATCAATACCTCGCTTCTGCCTGTCGGTGGACTCAATCATAGGAAACCCCACACATACCTTGTTTGGACGGGTATATCAAGGTTCGCATTCGGGTTCTCTTGCCCAATCTTGGTGAGCGTCGTATTGGCCTCGGTGTGCCGCCATATACGCTTCATACCAACCAAATTCCCTTGCACAAGATTCAATACGTTCATCAGCAACAACGGCGACCCCATGATATAACAAACATTCCACTTTTGACTTCCAAAAACCAACGTCCACGAATTCATTCAATGTCCTAATGTATTTCAATAATGGTTCGGGAAGGTCTGCATCCAAAAAAACAACACCACGTTCATTTTTCAGACACCAACCAATCGGAGCAGGTTCTTCCATCGTTGTCCGATAACCAAAAATCGGGTAAGTTTTACCCTTTGTTCCGATTCCTTCCGACTTCGCTAACGACAACAACAAATCATACCAAGTCAAATCTTGCTTGTAAAAATCGTCTATGTTCACAGAATCACCCAAGACGGGACATATCTTACAGGACATTTTTCTTTCAAAACAGACGCTTGAACCATTTCAGCGATTTCGGCATCGGTGTTATCGGGGAAGAGTTTTTTCTTATCACTTGCGAATGCGGGGGACGTTTTCAACATTCCCACTAACGTTGAACCTTTCATACCATTTTTCCAAAATTCCATGAGGGTTTGTCCAAACGGATTCGTTGATAGGTCAATTTTTCCGCTTGTGGAAACATTATTGATTTCGGTTTTTGTGGTATCATACGTTCCTTTGTCCCGCTTCATTTTTCTGCCCAAAAGACCCAACGAAGAATACCCCATGTATTCCAAAATCAAATCAGCAGACTTTGGTAGTCCGTCATTGAAATTGACAAAGATAAATGGGGTTTCCATGATAATACCTTCCTCGCCTTGTTATCTAAAGAATTCCGCCACGATAATTCAAAAAACAATTCCTCGTCGGTGAAAAATAATGAAGTCGGGAGAATTTTTCGTTGATGATTTTAATAGCCAACGGTTGTGCGGACTTTGGAATGTCCTCAACGTCAATTTTTTTCAAATGTTTCCTATAACGAACTTCAACGGAACGGTAATAAATGTAAGATGCTTTGATTGTGCAGATATTGTCAGCAACATAAAACCAATAAACGGCTTTTATTGCCCAATCAGCAACCCCGAAGGCATCATCAATCTTTGGGCCAAACGCAATTAGGGATAAAATGAATTGTTCGTTATACGTTGATGTGTCCACAATTTTAATTCCTATTGCATCCGACCATGTAATGGCGTCTTGCGGGGCATAGACTTTTGTTTTCCTATTGTTATCCAAAGATTCGTAATAATCATTGAACCAATCTGCCGCTTCTTGTGGACTAAGCGATTCCCATTCATCGGGTGACATCACAAAACACCTCCACGATAATTCATAAAGCAATCCTTAATGTTTGTCGGAATAATGAATTTCTTTGCCTTATTCGTGACTATCCCGCCATCTTTTTCTATTTTCAACAAAATATCCGACAAGAATGGAGGGAATTTATTTGATGACGAAACCCAATACGCTTTTTTGCTTCTCCTTCCCCACGACGATAAATAAAATTCGCCAACCAATTTGCGAGAATCTGTTTCAAAATATGAAATGGTGATTTTTTCGGATTTATTCTTTCCAAATGGAGTCATCAATTCAAATTCAAGGCTGAATAGAAGACTTGATTCTTCAACATCGTCTTCTGTTTTCACAAGTGACCTTGAATCCCACCCGTATTGGTAAGTGAAAATGATTGGGGCATTGTCGTCATTTTCATTTTCTTCATCGTCAAATTCCCACTTGCCCATAGATTCTTCCGCAGGGGTTTTCACTATGGCCTCCACTACATCTTCGTAATTTTTGTCCACATCGGAATGAGCAAGAGCCGACAATTTTTGAACCATAGTCCTTGTAAAATATACGTTTCGCCACCCATCATGCGTTTTCAATTTAAGGGCTACACTATCTTCCCATAAAATTTCAGCAGGTTCGCTATTATAGGGTAGCATTTTTGGATTTTCGTAAAACAATTCAATTTTCACGGTATCGCCGGGGTTTCCCGATTTACATTCATCAAGCCATTGATTTACCAATTTTTCATCTTGCGTGGCTAAATCACCCGAACCCCTATCATCAATGTAATGGACTTTCCACCATTTTTCCATCACAAACACCCACCACGATAATTCATAAAAACACCCCATAGTGTTATCGGTGAGAGAAGATGAACGTATTTCGCCTTTTTATAACGGTCATCGGGTTCCATTATTTCAAACATCTCATCCACCAATTCACGGGGTATGTCATCCCAAGTCTTGATATGGACTGTTTTTACGGAATCGTTTATACGATAATTAGCATACAACAAATCATTATAGATATAATAAGCAACAGAAAATAAAATTGGTCTTCCTTCCGCAATATCAATCGCATAGTCTTCAACGGAGGCTACATCATCTGCTTTTTTTGACCACGAATGGGAAACTGCCCCTGCATCAATAAATGAAAAAAAATGATTTTCGTTAGAATTCCATTTAAATCGGTAAGATGTCTTTCCAACCATCCAATCGGGGTCTATATTGAACCAAATCATTTGTTTCTGCAACAATTTCAATGTTATGCGGGGTCTGTTGGGATTATTTTCGTGATGCTTTTTGTAATAATCAATCCACAAATTATTAAGCATTTTTGAGGTTTCATCGTCTTCTGTTTTCACATCTTTAAAAACCCATTCACCCATGTCCTCTTCATCTTCAATCACTTCCACCATACCTTCAAATATGCCTTCTTGCTATCTAAACACATGGAGTCCATAAATTGCGGCGAAGCGATTAGTGGATTTACCAAATACGAACCCGAAAAAGAAGACCCATATCGTGAAATTATGTATCGCAACGGAAATTCCACTTGGAAAGCGACCACGTTGTTTTGCCCCACTTGTTCTAAAATCCGTGAAAAAGACCGACAAAACGGTGGTTTCAAAGACAAGTGGACGGTCGCCAAAGAAGACTATTTCTTTACATTGGCTTACAAGACCGATGACGACGGTTCACTTTACGCTTCATGCACCAAATGTGGTCTTGATGTTCGTTCCCACATTCCCGAATACGATTCTTACGTTTCCATCATCATTCGTGAAGATGACGAAGACGGCCCACCATTACCCATCATCATGTTCCAAGATGTTGATTATCAACAAGGTTTCTTCCTATTTCCGAATACAGAACATGAAAGGATTCGGCTACAAGGAACCCAAGAACAGGGCAGAATTTTGCCTGCAACCGAAATTGATGGTGTCCGCTACGCCATCACTTGGAACGATTTCTTAACCAAAGTGCGTTCATTCCCCGGTTTGTCCATTGTCGGCATACCTAAGACATATTTCAAGAGTCTTTAGATAACGAGAGCGACAAAATGCAAGCATGGCTAATCCTCGGCACGGCTACAATCCTTTGAATCCGCTATCCCTCCATTCCGAAAATCGGTATCGGGAAGTCTTTCATTCGGGTGCATCTGCGGCACTTAGCGAATTTATTGAACAATCTGCAAAGGAAGCAGGTCAAGAGGCACTTGAACAGGCCGCTAAAGAAGGATTGGATGAAGCAACACAAAAAGCAATTAAAGAAGCGGTTGAACGTGCTACCAAAGAAGCGGGTGAAAAAGCATTACAAGAAGCAGGCGAAACCGCTACGGAAGCGGGTTTGAAAGAAGCCATGCAAAAAGCCACAAAAGAATCCCTGCAAGCACAATTGAAGAAAGACCTTGCACAACAAACTGTAAAAGATGCCGCACAAGCATCGTCAAGAAACATGGCTAAAAGATTCGCAGGTAAGGGAATCGGTGTTGGACTCGGTTCTGCCGTCGGCGTTGGTGTTTTCGCTCTTGCAGGCATTTTGGGAAGTCAAGCCTTACAAGGTTGGATGCGTTCTGTTTCGGGCCTTGATTGCGACGAAAAGGCTCTTGATGCGGGTTATACCGCAGGTGATTCCGATTATACAACCTTTGTGGAAGAATGTCAAGGTCGTGCTGAAACACGCATGATGTTGTTAGGTGTTTCCGCAATCGTTGTTGGTGGTGGCGTTATTTTCTTGTTGTTGAAGTGATAACATGAGTTATGACCTAAGTGGGAAGCAAAATGCCCAATGGGTGGGCAACGCTTGTCGCACAAAACTCTCCACTTCTGCTAAAATAATTTCGCCATCGGGTTCAACAATCCCAATGTCTTCAAAGAAAGTCGGCATTCCTATTTGGGATTCAATCCCTCCAAATTGCACTATTGAATACGAAGTGCTAACACAATCCGATGGGAAAGGGAAATCCGACCGAGTTTCATTAGAATTACAGGTTTTTGATTTGTATTATGTCGGTCAAATCACGAATCAAGTCCTTGATACCTTAACCGATGAAGAATTACAGTTAGCAATTGACGATGTTCCCGCTTTTACCGAAATGATTACACCAAAACTTGAAGCAAAACTTGACCCCAACCAAGTCTTCAAAGTCATTTTTTCCGATAGAATCATTACCGATGGAGAAGGTAAAGCAACAGGTTCAATTGCATTACCGACCCAATATCCGCCAAGTCAATACAACCTTATGTTTCATTATGGCTACGAACAAGCATCGGAAACTACGGATTCAGCAAAAGCGACTGAATTTTGGTTAAAAACGGCATTACCATTAGTTATTGAAATTGCATTCTCGGTTTTCGTCCCCGGAATTGGTGGTGTTATTGTGGCTACCGCCGCCGCAACCTATGATATAGCGAAAATGGGTAATGACTTTTACGAAACCCGTTTCGGTATTGCAGGTGAAAACCAATATGAATGTATTTTCCCTCAAGGTGGTTTTACCCACACATATACATTCAACATTGAACCTTTGGAAGAAGCCGCTAATCTTTCCAATATCTTAACCGATGAAAACGCAGACCTTGTTTCCGCTATGAATTCGTATATTCAGTTAAAAGGACTTGGAATGGTCGTTTTATCGGGTTCCGTCGCAACACTTGTTCTTTTGTTGCTGATTAACCGCATGAAGGGGAGGGATTCTTCGTGAAATCATTGATTAACAAAACCCATGAAACGGACAAGGGTTCTTTGTGCGATTCTATGCACACAATTGAGGTCGGTGTGACTGAAAATGAAAATGGAATAATTGTCCCCATGCAATCATATATTCTTGTTTCCTTAGATGCGAGGGACACGTCGGGCGGAGGCATCTATGAATCTTGGTTTTCCACAATTGTTTCTGCACCATTAAAAAGTGTCCAATGGGCAGGGACTTCTTTAGCGGATTATTCCCGTGAAAAAGGAGTCGTTTATGGTGAAGGATTCGTTGGAGGTTTCGCAAAAGGCTACAAGACTACCATTGATTCCACAGGTTCATTTATCAAAAAAGGTGCAAAAAAATTGAAATTTTGGGCAGAATCACCGATGGATTATACACCCTATAACAACCCGCTTATTTTTAATGCAACAACCGATGAAGATTGGGGCAACAAGGATTGGACTTCGCTTGACTCATGGATGAAAAATGATGGCGAAGCGGTGACATGGAGCGATATGTTCGGAACCTCTTTTCATCCCGCAGACGCAAGCAGACATAAGATTCGTTTTCAAGCATGGTGTTCATACAAAGGAAACAAAAGGAAAATGTATGATTCCGAAATTTCGGGTTGCCGCCCAACAGTCGTTAGCGGTGAATGTATTGATTGTTGCGAATTGACTTCTTTTGAAGAATTCCTTATTTCTTCACCCGGTGATTGGGAGGTCAAAGTCACATCAGTCGCCACAGGCTCATGTGCTTCATTGGGCTACGAAGAAACCGCAACGTTCACAGTCCCCGAACCCGAAGGATGGACACCTGTTCCACTTGTAGCCTCATTGACTTCATTTTCTAATTCCATATCGGAAGCGGTTGGTTTCCAAGTTTCCCCTGCTTATATCGCAATCGCAGGTTCAATTCTTGTCGGCGGTATTGCTTTTAAGATGATTCGGAAATGATTATTCTTTCCACTTATCCAAAGGACAAGACGCTTGTTGAATCCGTGCTTTGATTTTCATATTGCACCCGCAGACTTTACAAAACAAACCTGTAAGTTTCCTGTCCGATTCGGGACAAGGATAGCAAACATTGATGCGGTCGGTATAGAGCGACATGAGTTTAGATAATCAACCATCAATCTAAATCTTCCCACACAGGCATTCCACGATTATACACTTGACTCATCGGTGGATGATAAAGAGGTTCTTCAATAACGAATTTTCGGAAGGTGATTCCCACGCATGAATCGCTTTCGCAATACCAACGGAAGGAATATCTTCGTCCAATTCACGAATAACGGCCAAATTTTGCCCATCTAACGGATAAACAATCTGCCCCGTCTTCGGGTGAATAGAATAAGGACAACGAATCAATCCTTGACGTTGAACAGGGGACAAATCCGCAACATCTAATTCCTCATTTGTTGCCTCTTTCAATACCCTTTGCACGGTATCTGCATACCAATGCCCTAATTTACCTGCGTCCAAGTCACCAAAGCCTTTCTTTGTTAATTCAAACGATTCATCTTCGTCTAACCAAACGTGGAAACCTTTGTTGCCGCTAAAAACCATCATAGGACTCATTCCTTGCTCCTTTAAGTGCCGACATAAAGAATCTGCTAACCAAAACGCTTCCATTGGCTTCTGCACCTTGTCAAAGTCCCAAATAAGGTTCTTTCCGTAATACACATCAACATTACCCACTTTTTCGTTCCAAGTGTCCCTAAACGCTTTCCATTCGGGCGTGAACATTTTGTGCAACATAGGCATTTTCAATTCCTTCAAGTCAATACGGTTAGAACCAACGAAGAAAGAAAGTTTCCTATCCTCGCCGTATTTCATCATTCTCAAAATCGTCTGCAATTGGTCGGTTCCATTCGCATAAAGCCTCCTATTCACCACGTTATTACCATCACGCTCAAAGGAAGCCATGACGCCGACTTCCCGATTCCTTGAAATCTTCACGATTTCGTTTTGCACCGCACGGTCGGTAAGCCACATAAAAAACAATTCTTCAAGACGCTATTTATACATTATCACTTGAACAGGTCATCAATTGCCTTGACACTATCTTCATAACACTTTGCACATTGGACTAAACCACCACGAAGAACCTTTGGGTCATCACTTTTAGGCAACATATCAATAAAACGACATTGTTCCCATTCATCCGAATAATTAGAAACGATTTGAAAACGATTTTTCGGAGAGTCAATTTGTTCTTCACAGGGGTTCTTTTTGTAATCATGGACGATAGCGATATTCTTACCCTCTTCATCCAATTCTTCCGAAAATGTGATTTGCTTAACCATTATATCATCATCATTATCATCACGGACAATAATGACTTTGTGGGTTTCAAAAACGCCCGATGAAATAACACGACTGTTTGCATTTCTTGTGCGAAAAACACCAAAGGCTTCATTCAAAATTTCATTCGTCAAAGGTGGGTAATTCAAGAACAAGAATTCCACCATGTTGCTTGCTAATCGCCACATCTATTTAATCATTATTGTAAAACTGCCGACTTTTGCCCACTAACTGCCGACTTTTGCCCGCTTTTTTTGGTATTTAAACTCCATAATTTGCCGTGCCGGGTCACACGGTTTTGAAGACAAAAGTGGGCACAAAACGGCAAAATGTAAAGAAAACGGCAGTTTCAAAATACAGATATGCCCGGAATGCCGGGTCATTGGTTCAAGAGGTATTTCCAAACTTCCACCAATCGCTTTTCCCGTTTCAACAATGCGGACTCCGAAACGTCCCAATTACGAGGCTCCATATCGTCCACAGGACGCTCCGTAATGATGTATTCAAGGACTTCCACTTCGTTATTGTTCAAGTGATTCAAACTCATTTTTTCTTTCACGGAGTCAATGAGGGCGAAGGCATAAGACCTTACATCTTTGTTTTGGGTGGGCATCAAAAGACCATTAGCGACGAGAGGGTGGTCTGCGTGTAAAACGCCCATTTCATTGAATGTTTGCTCTAACGCTTCTTCCGAATAATCCAAATGTTCTTTCACCGATTCCAACGTCCGACGATACCCCGCAATCTTCGTTTCTTCAATCTTCTTTTGCTCATCAGCAGAAACCGACTTACGCTTCAAGAATTTCTTAATCTTTGGGGGTATCTTATCATAATCTTGGAGGGCTTCTTTAGATTTCCTTTCAATAAACCTCAAGTTATCCCATTTCTTTGAACCATGTTTGTAAGGATTCACTTCACGCTTTCCAAATTTAAGGTATTTTGAAGCAACCAACAAAAACATATAATTCCACGGTGTCCCGAAATATCCGTCCTTACCAAAATTGGCTTTGTATGCGTAAGATACCATCCCTGCAAGAACGTCCACAATCACGCCGCTTAACCGTTGATTTGCCGGGAAGGCTACACCGCTTCTCGCATCCCAATAATTCAGCCTATTGTTAATCCTCACAATGCTTTTCGTGCTTGCTTTGATATTGCCCATTTTACCTTGAGTTTCCGTCCTTTTCCACAATCCTTCCATAACATTTTTCAGCCCACTTCGGGGGTAAATCCTAATCCCTTCCACCTTCGCAAAAGAGGCGGTTTCTTGGGCAATCTTCACCCAATCGGTTTTCAAACAGACTTCCTTAGCAAATTTCATCACGTTGAATTCGTATGTAAATGGTAAAAATGGGTTAGGGTCAATCCATTCAACAATGAATTTCTTATCTTCAATCCACTTCGCCATGCTATCACTTCCAAGTCCTTGTTATCTAAAGACTCTTCAAAGTTTCATATACAAGCGAAGACGCTTTCCGCAATCAAGACACCATTGTTCACAAACGTCCCCAATATAAGGGGGTGGGAAGACACCATACGTCTTGAGGTTTTTTCCACGACAAT
>Ga0255761_10000019_pt1 | contig 167920 bp, 170 predicted proteins | sample 071ome_29_FD_179961 | JGI IMG/M metagenome (GOLD analysis project Ga0255761, IMG submission 179961) | Coastal salt marsh microbial communities from the Groves Creek Marsh, Skidaway Island, Georgia - 071407BT metaG (version 2) | ecosystem: Environmental > Aquatic > Marine > Intertidal zone >... | reverse complement strand
TCCTGCTCAGAGGTCATGGTAAGCTGGTTCCAGATGTGCATCCAGTCACCGTATTGGCGGTCGATGCGCTGGCCACCGATCTCAACCTCAACCTGGGCGACAAGCTGCTCACCCACATAGTCCAACCAGCGGGCAGTGACACCGTTGGAGCCCGAGACCTCCGGCAGAGTCACCTGCAGGCAGGTGCGGTAGGCAAGATCACCATTGCGGCTGATGGTGCAGGTCACACGGCGGCCGAAATCGGCTTGGCCGGAGAAAGTCTGCTCGATCGACTCCATGGCGAAGTTGGTGTGGCGGCGGTAAGACACCTTCCAGAAGGTAATTTCAGGGGTACCAGTCAGGAACACGTCCTGGGCACCGTACGCGACAAGCTGCATAAGAGCACCTCCCATTGTTATATACTTTAGAATAGAAAAAAATCTCAGAAATAAGCGCGAAATTATCCTAAATACAACGGAATGTTAATATACTATTTACCGGTTGAATGGGTCAATCGGTAAATCAGTTTTGCATAGCAGGTTCAAATTATTTGTTGGTTTTTAATTATAAAGTTTTCTAAATAATCCTTCTGAAACACCTCTGTTCTGTTTTCATGTTTTTTAGTAAATATGTATGTATCTGCGCCGCGTTTTTTCACCATCCAACCATCTTCAATTGCATTATATATGAATAACATCTTTTGAAATTCAGTATGGTTAAACTTTACCACAGGATCAAATGCAGGTATATGAAACTGTTGTTTATGCATGTTTATTTATTCAAAGGTTTTATTATCAATGTTTTAACGATGATAATAAAGTATGATTTGTCTGTAATCATATAAACCATCATGTTATATTATACCTATATGACATCAAATATCCAAGGAGGACCATCAATTGATGTAAAACATGATCAAATGATGGAAAAGTTCAAACATATTGAAGAACATGTAATACCTCAACTGGAAAGTGAGAAGGAAACAATGAAGAACAAATACGAAACTGCAGACGTAGATAAAAAGAATGGTATGCGGTTAAAACTCCAGTCACTCACAAACAAAATCAAGCGGTTAAAGATGGAAAAGAACAATTATTTTCTGGAAAACTCTAAATATATATTCACTTATTTTGAAGAAAAACAGAAGATTAATAGTGGTGATCAAAAGCGTTCAGATGATGGAATAATGCGTTCGTTTTTTAGAATCAAAAGTACAACAGACGAAGAATCCACCAATCATAGTCGATATAATACATCTCGACAGTTATATCAAAAATATTGGAAGAATATTAATGAAGAGACCATATTAGTAAGAGATTTCACTATTGAACACGAAAAATGTAATTTTTGCAATGCCGGTGAAATGATTTCTCAAGAGGACGAGGGGGTGCTGATATGCAATAATCGAGAATGCGGAAAATTTGTAAGACATATTGTCGATAGCGCAAAACCATCAAATAAGGATCCTCCAAATGAGGTGTCGTACACTGCCTATATACGACTCAACCACTTCAAGGAGATCCTTGCGCAATTTCAGGCAAAGGAGACCACACAAATTCCAGACGATATTATCGACATGATCCGCAACCGTATCAAAAAAGAGCGCATTACCGATTTATCGACATTGGATTACAATAAGATGCGAGAGATTCTGCGAAAACTTGGGCTTAACAAGTACTTTGAACATATTCAGTATATTAACTCCATATTTGGTATCAAACCACCGGTCATGGACAATGATCTTCATGAAACGCTGTGTGTACTATTTATTGAAATACAGCGACCATGGGCACTTCATTGTCCTCCAACACGAACAAACTTTTTCAATTATACATATACGCTGTACCAATTATGCGTGCTTCTTGATCAAACGCAGTATCTTCCGTTTATCCCAATGTTAAAAGACCGCGAAAAACAGTTGGAACAAGATATGATTTGGAAAGATGTTTGCAAAGAACTTGATTGGCAATTCTTTCCAACGGTATAAATTATTATATGCAGATGTCAAATGCACATAATAATCAGTGTATTACATTATAAAATGCTTATTTAGGAATAGCGGGAAACCCAACAAGGTTGGCACCAATACCGAATCCGGCACCCGTGCGGGCAGAAGCACCAATGGCAGGCACAAACACGTCAAGGATGCTAAAAGTCATGGTGGCCACAAGGGCAATCACCACAACCTCCTCAAGGGCAAGTCCCTTCTTGGGGATACCGTAAGCCACGGCCGCCACCACAAAACCCTCAATAAAATATTTCACCAATCGTCGCACAATCTCTTGCAAGTCAAGCTCACCGAACATTATATAGTATTTCAAGAAAAAAATACAGTGTTCGTAAAAAAGATATAAATACCATCTCAGTAGAATGCATATAATGTCATCGTTCGAAAGAAAGATGGTTGATGGAAAGCCCAACCCTAAATATGTAGATTTATGCGACGAAGATCCAGTTATTTCTGGTCAAAAATTCGCATGCCTTTCGTTTGTTTCTCCCGAAAAGATTTTGGAGCAACGAGACATGTTCATGTTTAATGAATTTGTTAAATCGTGGGATTTTACTAAATCAATGAACAAATTCGTTGAGTTCATTCAGTTCATGTGCCACAAGTACAATCTAAATCCTGAAACGGCAATGGAAAGTTTCAAGGAATTTGTGGAATCGGAGAAACAGGTGTTGCGATCCACACCGGTTACCGACGATTTCCGCAACTTTATGGATCAGCACGAAGAAGAACTTGGAAACGAGTTTAATAAGAAGCATAATTTCCAAACATCGGTACGAGGTCTCAAAATTCGCGGAGCCTTCAATACTCAAGAGGAAGCAGAGGAACGATGCAAGTTCCTTCGCGATATGGACCCCAATCACGACATCTTTGTTGGCCCAGTAGGAATGTGGATCCCATGGGACCCCGATGCATACAAAACCGGACGCATCGAGTTTATGGAAGAGGAACTCAACCAGCTCCACAAAGAAAAACTCGAAAATGAGAAGAAGGCCAAGATTGAGTTTGAAGCCCGTGTTCGTGAATCAAAGCGGAAGGCAATTGAGAAGAATGTAGAAGAAGCGAAAAAAGCGGGCAATGTGCTTACTCAGAACATCGATGAAGATGGAAACCTCCATGGTGTTTTGGAAACCGTCGACTTTGATAGTCGCGAAGTTGCTGATGACGAAGAGCGCAAAGAACATAACACCAAGGTCATTGAAGACATGTTGAATCGTGAAAAGAAAGATTAATTATTATGTCTAACCAAGTAATTGTGTATTCATTTAATACACAACTATTGAATAACTTACCAAGCGGACTTCGATTTCTTGACATTAATAGAATTTCCCGGAGTCTTCTTTTTTGATTTTCCCGGATCGTACTCATCCTCATCATCTGACCCAATATTTTTAGACAATTCCCAGAACTCTTTAGACCCCAATTTAAAATCCGGTCGATGCTCTGCTTTGTACCAGAAGATTTGTTCATTCAACTTATTTGACTTAGCATTGTTATTGATCACAAGGCACTCATAATTCTCCGTAGTTTGATCCATCACTGAACAAAAGGCATCGAGTGTGGGAAACATAGATGCATAATTTTCCCATATACGCTTACGATTGGTCATATAAGGCTCACGAAGAATGAACACATAGTCAATATTGGTGCGCAAATTAGGTGGAATACCCAATGGATACTGCATGGTGATGATAAGCATGATCTTCCAATGTCTGCCATTCATAAACAGCAACCGCATCAATTTATCACGTGTCCACGACTGATCATATAGACAATCATCAAGGATGGCAAATGTACGCGGGTCGATTTTAGTTCTACCATACTTTGCAATCTCGGCCTTGGTCTGTTTTAGTACAACTTTCTGGCGTCGCAGGATATTTTCAATGAGAACCGAGTTGTATTCTTCATGAATAAATAGCTTTGGTACGTGCTGTGAATAAAAACCGTTACCTGCCTCAGTGCCTGACATTACCGTACCAATTGGAATATCGCGATGATGATAAAGAAGATCCCGAACAAGAAACGATTTTCCAGTATCACGACGTCCAATCATCACAATGACTGGTCCTTTATTCTCATCAGGCTTAAACGTAATCGTTTTCATATCAAATTTCTTAAGCTCAAGTGTCATATATTGTAGCGAAATACAATAAATGCATGCAATGAACGTGTAATGTGTTTAAATGTTGATTAAAATACATGCATGTACAATAATGATTATACACAAACTCAGACCGGTTCCCGATGTTTCGACATGGGTATCTACAACGGATGACTATAATGAATTTGATATGAAGAACCTAAAGATGGGGAACCCCATTATTGAAAATTTAGTGGGCAGTGGTAATGATTTTTTGATAGGTCAACATGTCGTAGATGAAACCCATGTATGCGATAATTCAGGGAATGTAACAACCGCCAACCTGTTTTTCAAACATGCACCGTTATATGACCCAATACATTACATGATAGGTGCATATACGGATGAAAAGAAACAAAATAAACTAAACGACGTCCATAATGCATCCTATGTTGATTATATGGCATACTTATTCCTCAGCAAACTGCATGATGACTATGGATTTATACACAGTCTCAAATATTACGGATCATTCACAAGTACCCAAGGTAAATATCGCATGAATATTCTGGATGACCTCGACTATATCCAAGAGCACGATTACTTTCATAAGAATCTTACCAAGCTGTTCCATACAAACATACTAAGTTATCAAACGACCAACTTCAAAAACGAATCGAATAAGAATCGCCCCCAATTAACAATCGAAGATGATGTCCCATTAGAAATTACGGACGAACCCACGATAGAGTCGGAAAATATTACAGACAATGTTGTTGAAAGTGGAATGCATGAAGTTGATCTTGATAATCTAATTGGAGAGGAAAAGTTTGAAATTAATATTCCCGCCAATGGTTCTGACTCTGATACGGAGGATTCCGGCAATGATGAATCCGAAGATGAAGATGAAGAACAAGATGAATCTCGTTGGTCGGATATGCAGTCGGATTCAGACGATGATACAAATGCGGACGACGAACCGCTTTACGCATATATCTATGACTTCCCTGTTCAAACCGTTGTTCTCGAACGTTGCAAAGACACGCTGGATAAACTTTTTCAAACAGCCCAGATCGATAAAAATTCAGGACGCGCTGCGATGTTCCAGGTAATTGCGTCCCTCTATGTATTCCAGAAAGCATTTCAACTTACGCATAATGACTTGCATACAAACAATATAATGTACATCGAAACGGATAAGGAATTTATAACATACCGCATAAAGGGAACCCTGTACCGTGTACCTACCTATGGTCGTATATACAAAATTATTGATTTCGGACGAGCGATATATCGTGTAGGAGATCATTTGTTTTGTAGTGACAGTTTTGCACCTTCCGGTGATGGAGACGGACAATACAATACAGAACCATTTTTCAACCCGGAAAAGAAACGGCTCGATCCTAACTATAGCTTTGATTTATGCAGACTGGGCTGTTCTATTTATGATTTTGTGATACCGGATGGTCTTGAAAAACATGACATGGACGAGTTTCAAGAGCTCATTATGGAATGGTGTCATGACGACAAAAACAAAAATGTTTTGTATAAGCGGAATGGAGAAGAGCGCTATCCGGATTTCAAATTATACAAGATGATTGCCCGTACCGTAACAAAGCACACGCCAGAAAATCAATTAAACCGCGAGTTTTTCAAAGAGTATCTGGTAGATGCGTGCGACGACGAGATTATAGATCTCGATAGAATTGAACGGTATTCTTCGCTGTAATTTTATGACTATATACATAATCATAAAAGCATTTATTTGTGTTTCTTGTGCGTCTTCGCCTTCTTTCCGGCACGCTTCTTCTGAGTCTTCCTCTTCTTCCCGGCACGCTTCTTGTGCGTCTTCGCCTTCTTGTTATGGCGTTTTCCTCCGTCCAAAAAACTGGGATCTGCCAGTATACCAATCACGTCCTCGTCAACTTGTTTCTGGGTAATACGCCTGCGCTTTGCGGGATGTGCTTCTATGGCATCCAATTCTTTTACGCCGGTGGGCATAAGTTTGGTGAGGTTTTTCGGGTCCCGACCACTTAAAAACCCAGGCTCTTGGATGATGTCATAGATCTCCTGTTCAAACTCGGCATCAAGGCCTCGGCGACGATCTTCATGAATCTCTCTAAACGTTCGTTCTGCTTTGGGTCCGTCCGTAAGACGCGCGAATGTCTCGACATCGTCGTCGGTTATCTCCATCTCGTTTTTCTTTTCCTCTTTAGGGGCCGCAGTCATTCTTTTACGGGTAGATCTGGCGCTCATGCTATAAAACATACATACATTTTTCTTTCACGTCGTCAAATCCTATTCGGTTCCTCGTTGTTGTAAAAGGTCCATCGCGTTTCCTGCACAGGATCAGGCATTCGCCGAAAATAGCGATAAATTATACGTGCAAGAGTAAAACCTAATCTGTATACTCCAAAATGATGGTCAAATAGTGAGGGTGCAATTCCTGGATCTGGCATGATAATTACTCAACCTATTGTCATATGTTTACATGGATTATGTTTGTGTTTACAAATCCTATATAGAGCCATCGTACACGTATACGTATATACCTATGCCAATTCATTACGGAATAACTGATCCAGACGACCTCCTTTGGGGAAGCAATGTAATGGCAGGCATGCCGCCTGCCCCTGATGTGGACCAAGCCATGCCTATCGCCGACATTCTCCATAATCTATTTGATTTCTTGGGTCACTTGTTCCATTTCATCTAAATGCGCTCTATCTCCATGCGTCATGGAGATAAAGCTTCCAGTGGGGTTCGAACCCACGATCTTTCGCTTACTAAGCGAATGCCTTACCACTTGGCCATAGAAGCACAACATATACAAGCGTATCCTCTTTATACCGGTTTTTCAAAAATTTGTTTATAGCCTAACATCCTCACTGTACCTACGCACTTTCAATTTGGCCAACTCACGTAGCTGTTCCGGTGTGTTTACACCAGCCACTTCCCATTGTCGCTCCTTTGGAATATGAACAATGTCCACCTCGATGATTTCGTTATCCGCAATCAGTTTCACGACGTCCGTGAGGTAGTATTCGCTTTGCTTATTGTCCGTGTTGAGCATAGGAATGTATTTATGCAGGTCAGATCCACGAAATGCATACACACCGCAGTTCACCTGTTTGATCTCCTCCTCTGAATAACTGCAGTCCTTTTGCTCGACGATTGCGTGAAAAAAAGCACCATGTAAAACGATACGCCCGTATCCAGTGGGGTCATCCAGGTTTGTTGTGACAATGGTGAGCGCGCGGAATGAATTCATCATTTCCTTCATTGTGTATGGCGATAACAAGGGCATATCCGCCGAAAGCACGATGACCCGATCGTCTTTTTCATCTTGCAACTTGTCCAAACAAGAGCGCACCGCGTCGCCCGTTCCGCGGGGCTCTTCCTGCCTGACCATCTCAATGGCCATTTTATTCATATCAAAATGTATCGCAAGTGTTTTGTGAATTATATGTTCGTGTCGACCAACCACCACCAGGATACGCGACGGACGGAGCACATAGGCACTTTCTACCACACCGACAATCATCGGCAAACCGTTTATTTCCCGGACCACCTTAGGTGGACCGGGACCCATCCGTGTACCCTCGCCTGCAGCCATGATAATTACTGTAAGATCAGTCATAATGTTACAAGATATATTTTTGCTTCTTTATTTCATTTGTTTGTTGTCTTACATGTACGTCTTTCGGAACTGCTCCAAATCCATCACCGGGATGTTGAGATCGCGAGCCTTCTGGATCTTCGACGAGCTGTCGTCAGCGTCCTTTACGATCACCAGTTCCACATTCTTGCTGACAGCACCGCTGATCGTGGCGCCGTATTTCTCGAGTGCGGCAATGACCTCTTTGTCGCGGGTCTTGGACATCACCACCTTCTTTCCCTTGAGAGGATGATCCTCCACGGGTTCGATGGCCTCTTCTACCGCACCGTCAGCAACGGGCTCAGATGCCGCTGTTTCCAACTTGCCATCAAGGTTGCACTCACGGAGGAAGTCCAGTAGATCGGGAATGTTGGTGGCGAATGCCTTGGCGTTTTCAGGTCCGATGCCAGGCACGCCACGGAGGGCATCTTCCTTTTCCTGCATGGTCGCATCGCTCGTGAGGATGTCGGGGAGCGCCTCCATGACAGGTCCGATCTTTCGCTTTCCGAGGCCGCGACCCAGTTTTCCCGAGGCCGCCATGATCTCGACAAGCGACGCCCCCTCCACCTTTTCCTTGATGCCAGTGTGCAGCTTCTTGGCCATGCGGCTCTGGAAGCCGTCCACGGCCTTGAAGTCATCCTCAGTCATGGCAAGGATTTTACAGACCGAATCATGACCGGCATTGGCGAGCTTCTTCACATTGCCCTTTGACAGACCGTCCACGCTTAAGCTGGTGAAGAACTCGGTGATGATCTTGTTGCGCACGTCTTCATTGGACTCCTTGTCGGCCAGCATAATGTCAACGTGCGTAGAGGTCCAGACATAGTCCACCTCCGGCATGAGAGGCTTCTCCGCGGGCGTGGTGACATCCTTGATGTGGGGGATCACATCCCCGCTCCTCACCAGCTGGACCACCGCACCCACGCCAATATTGTTCTTCTCGATAAAGGCGCCATTGAACCCAGTAGCGTACTCAATGGTGACACCGGCCAGCTGCACTGGCTCAATGCGAACGCGCGGCTTGAGGTATCCGCTCTTGCTGGGCGACCAAATGACGTCCACTACCTTGGCCTCTGTAACCTGGTCGGACATGACCATCTTGAAGGCAAACGAGTGATCAGGGTTCTTGGCCTTGCGGGGGTGCACATTATCGTCACTGACAATGATCCCGTCAATCTCGTACTTGTAATTGGCACGCACATCGATAAGCAGCTCCGACAAGGATTCGTTGGTGACGTCCTCACGGGTCTCGTTCCAGACAACCACGAATCCCTTGTCTGCCAGCATCTGCATCTGTTCGCTGGGCTTGATTTCGGGGTCAATGACCTCGTACGCGACGAAGTCAATGTCCTTGGCCTTTTTATCAGCCGACTTGCGGTTCACCGTGCCCGCCACCAAGTTGCGGGCATTGGAAAACTTGTCACTGTATTTCTCCTGAAATACTTCTTTGGGAATAATAAACTCCCCGCGGACAATGACATCAGGCACGTCAGGGATGTCAATATACTTCAGGAGGTGCGAAATGTCCTGTCCGTACGTCCCATCGCCGCGGGTGTACAGTTTTCGGACTCCCTTGAGCGAGTAGTACAGGCCGCTCACTCCGTCCAGTTTGCACGACAGAACATAGGAACCGGCATACTTTCCTTTCCATTGCGCGAGCGCATTGGAGTCGGGCTTGATCTTGTCCATGGATGGCATGTTGACCGGAAGCTTGACCTTTTTCTCCACCGGGGCACCGACGTCTCCAAGGGCAGTGTTGTCAGGTGCAACTCTTGCGAGGTACTCCTTGACCACATCGAACTCGTTGTCAGTGAGGGTCACCTCGCCTCCGGCATCCGTGAGCGAATGGAACTGCTCGTTCGCCAGCTTGATCATGTCAGCAATGTCCTTTTCTTCGAGAGATTCGAGGTAGGACATACCGCGCTCCTTGAACAGCTTCATATTGTCCATGGTTTTCGTCTTGTTCATCTTCGTAGTCTTGCGTTTACGCGGCTTCTTAGGCTCTTCCTTGGGCTCTTCCTTGGGCTCTTCCTTGGTCATTTTCATAATGCTTGTTTCTTTTTCTTTTGATATATGAAGCGGTTCATCACATGAAAACCTTTCAATTTTTTCAATAAGGGTATCCCGATCGGTCATATGCGTGACACATGACTTGTCAACGCCAACAATTTCAGCAACGCGTGCCTGCAGATCTTCAATTGTTGCATCACTCTCACCACCGCGTTGGATTGGCATCGACCGGCTTTTTCTGGTTCTGGTCTTTTTCATTTCGGACACTAATAAAGGACTGGGTGTTTTATTTTTGTCCCCACTGCGTACCTTGCGTGTGACATTTTTCGGCGCAACGTCGCGCTGCTCGGGCAGAAGATATTTCATTCCCAGAAAGGCAAAGATCGACTCCTCATCAGGAAACGCATCAGGAATCTTCTCGGTATCCCGTTCCTCCCCCTTCTCCTTCTTGTAGAGACCATGTTCATTCAGTGAATAGCCCTTTCGTAGGGCACGAATACGCATCTGGGTATTGAGATCCTTGCTCCCAGTAAAATACAGAGTAGCAAAAGGATATTCGTCCGCCGGGCTATACAGAAAGTCCACGCGTCGCGCCTTGCGATAGGGCGCCAGCTTGGCGATAACAAGGCTCTTTGTGGGTCCGCGCGACAGCACTTCAGTGACAATCCCGTCACTCGCAAGCCTCGAGATGAAATCCTGGAACGTCGCTCGTGTCTCAGTGGTGACAATCACATCAATGTCGCCGGAGTCGGGCTTGCCGCGACGGTAACTCCCTACAATCTTGGCCTCGCCGCCCTCTTTATTGGTTCTTCGTACACGCTCAAAAGCCGACATGATGACCTCTTGGTATTCGTCAATCTCGGCACGCGGAATGCGCTCCAAGATGTCCTCGTAATGTTCCAGTCCAGACCGCTGTGCACCTGTCAAGAGATGTTGGTTTGCGCGTAAATCATCAATCGTCTTCATGCCCTTTGCTTCAAGATCAGCTGCCTTTTTAGGCCCGATGCCAAATACCGTAGTAAGTATGCTCTCGGAACCTTGGTATTGTAAATCCATAATGGCTATACAATATTGCAATAAATTAAAACCCCGGGTCATTTGTGTATACCGTAGTGCCTGTCATATCACCAATAGGGTTATTGGTAATTGCACTGAACATGTTCCCAAGAGGCGTCTTAAATAAGTTATAAATATATCCTCCGCCAAATGCCGCTATAAATACCATCAAGGCGTCTCGCGCAATTTCCTTGATCGGTTTCATTTCACGGTCAATGTATTTCATATCGAGAATACGTAGTACACAGTATACAAGCGCAACAAGACATGCAAGAATGAGTTCCTGTTCCATTATATTTAATATCGATAACAAATAATCGCGGTAGATACGAATTATAGTTCCTCGATTTCCCCCAATAATGCGCTAATGTCCTCGTCGTCACGCATCGGTTCTGCCGTTGGCTTTGTCATATCTTCAAAATCAGTTAAATGTACATCCTCGTCATGTATCGTAAGCTGCTCGTCGTCCCCCATACGTCGCTCAAGCTCACGTGCGGCATTAATCTCTTCAAGATGTTCGATCGATTTGGGAGCCTCAATTTGCGTGATATGATCTGTCTCGGTAAGTACAGTGTCGGTATTATTAAATGATACTATTTCCGCAGATTGTTCGGCGGAAGGAACTGGTGGTGGTTCCAAGACAGGGGTTGATACAGGTGGGATGATAAGAGGCTCAGGCATTTTAATGATTTCGTTTGATATTTCTGCGGGGGTTTCGAATGCTTCAACAACCGGAGCAGGTTCCATTCCACCGATTGTAGTAACTGGTGGTTCTGGCGAAATAACTGGCGGAATAACTGGGGTCGGAATGGGCTGTTCAACCGGCTCTGGCGCAGGTGGAGGAGCAACCTCCTCAATAACAACCTCTTCGTCTTCTTCTACCGCATCATCCATGTAAGCCCGAATGATAGATTCTGTGGGAATACTATCACGGATCGTTGTCATGATGCACTCCTGTACAATAACCTCCAATTCGCGAGCATTTTTCTGGTGCTGCAACGACCCTACGTTTTTCTCAAATAGATAGACGTTTCTGTAAAGTCTTCGAGCGCAATGAATATACACCTTATGAATGAACTCGTCCAACTTAGGAACAGCAATGTCTATTTTCTTCTGTTTGGTTCCAACACGAATACACGTTAATACTTTTAATTGAATAATGTGCACGCATGTAATAAGGTCTTCTAAATAATTGCAGCCGCTCCTCTTAATAATTCGATCTCGTTCTTGAGCAATAATCTCATTATTCCATTTGGGGATACGAATGAGCAGCTCCTGAAATGTCATTAAATACTTACTTAATTCGTCATTTTCAAGGCAAATTCCCCAACCCTCATTAAAGATTGATCGAAACCCCTCGATGACAAGAGGCGTCATAAGAGTTACAAGTCGACCACACCACTCGTTACGAGACTCATGAAGGTTTGTAATAACAAAATCGTCCATTATAGTGTATTGAAAGCTTTAAAAAGCATGGGTTAAACGAGCGCATGTCGATAATGATAATTGAATAAAAAGGTCATTAACAATTGCTCGTTCTTAAATTGGATTCTACATTCATCGAATTTCATGATTGTATCGGCCGTTCGATATGACATCTCTCCATCTTTCAATGCATCGATTATATGGAAACTGTGCACTCCCTGTCGATATAATAGATTCGCCGTATTGATGATAGTTTCCATATCCACGGCAGTGTCGAGCTGTTCTAATGCATCCTTTGCAATTTGAATCTTATCGCTACTACACACACGTGGCAACATGGAATATCCATCAACAAATTTCTCAGGTATATGAATTTCACAAAACCGCGACAAAATAGGGTTCAGTAATTTGTACTTGTTTTCCGCAATCATAAAGAACCGGGTACTATGGCTAAACACCTCTATGCATCTGCGCAATGCCGATTGTGCATCAATGGTGAGATTGTCAGCATTAGAAAGAATGATACTTTTAAAACAGGTCTTATATCGCAGGTTTGATTTTGCATAGAATTTCAGTTCGTCGCGAATAAATCGAATACCCTTCCCGTATGCGCAATTGACCATCATAACGTTTTCCCGCATAACCTCTTTGTTTCCGCCATAGATTTGGTTTATAAACTCCATCAATATAGACCGCTTACCAACACAGTTGGGGCCATGAAATATAATGTTTGGAATCTTTTTCGCCGCAACAAAGGCGGATAACATGTTTTTAATTTCGTCCATGACGTATATGCAGGAGTGTTTTTATCCTAATTTTACAACTTTCTTAAATTCGGTAGAATATTGGTATCTTCCTTGGTACATTGTACGCCGTTCAAGATTACATTTCAAACAGGCTATAACGACATTATTATCATTATGACCAAAATTGTTGTTTTCTCGTTCCAATGTCCATTGCATCGGGTCACGTGATTCACTATAGAATATTTTCACATCATTATTGCAATAGTAACACTGCTTTTCACTACTCAATAACTTGGAAATTACTTGTGACCGTGTAACAAAAAGAGACGGTTCAAACAGGTTCTTTTTTCTATCCTGTGCCCTGTATGCACCAACTTTTGCTGCAAGCATTCTATTCATGAATTTCACGTCATTATTTTCATGTTCTCCGGTATTCGCCTGGTTTAAAATACGAAGCTCGTCGTTTCTTGTGATTTCATCATAATTCCATGTATTCATTTGTGTAATTTTTCTGGCACTTATTTTCTTTTCTGTTACTTCATGCTCCGTATCTGAATGTTTTGGCGAGGTTAAATCTATAATAATACGTTTCATATATTATCACAAAACTATAACATTTAAAATTGAACCCATTGATAATAATAATAGAAGGTACTTTATTTATAATATACACCATGTCTGATATTAGCGATCTTGAAAATGAAATTAATGAATTTGAAACCATTAAATTGTCATCAGACAATCAATGCAACGACCCTGAAACTGAACAAGTAAATGACGATGTTGATCTATTGTCAGAAGCATCCACCATAGAAATCCCACCAATCTACACCGATATTGATGATATGTATTGTTGTCTTAACGAAACAGCTTGTCATACCATTGACAATAACATAATTGACATGTTTCGACATAAATTCCACACGATTATAAAAAGCGAAATTATTTCAGACTTACATAACTTTATGGAACCCGGCGCGGTTGATTCTATCGATGAAATGATTGATGAAGCAATTGATATTCAAATGGATTCTTATCCAAAGTATCAAGAGTCTCATCAAAATATTGCAATTCCAGTTAACGACATTTCCCTTGAAAGGTGTATCAACGTCCCGCAAGTAGCACAGAAAACTGAAGAATGGTATAAGCAACGAATGAACATGATGACCGCCAGCAATATGTGGAAAATAATAAAATCCGATGCCACCCGAAACAGTTTCATATATGATAAATGCAAAATGGACAATACACAAATATTCAGCCAGCCCATGGACTGGGGGAATAAATATGAACCAGTAAGTACTATGCTATACGAAATGCTATTTAATACAAAGGTTACCGAGTTTGGCTGCATACATCATAAAGAATACCCGATGATTGGTGCATCTCCAGACGGAATCGTGTTAGATAAGGAGCATCGATTATATGGGCGAATGTTGGAAATTAAAAACATATACAACCGAGACATTGTCGGTGTGCCAAAAGAAGAATATTGGGTACAAATGCAAATTCAGATGGAAGTATGCGACCTGGATGCATGCGATTTTCTTGAAACCCGTTTTAAAGAATATGATGACAACTCCTTCTTTAATGACACGTCCGGAAGGATTCGTGGCGTCATAGCAGAAAACGTAGACGGGCGTTATTATCATCCAATATGCGATACATACACCATTGTAGACGTATCCGAATGGTTATGTCAGTATGGAATCGCAACGGTATCTTACTACTATCTTGATGAATATTCGTGTGTCACCGTAATGCGTAATTCAGAATGGTTCAATAGATGTCTCCCTCACTTTCTTGAGACATGGGAAACAATTTTGAAGGAGCGTGTAGATGGTTATGAACATCGCCTTCCCAAACCGCGCGAAAAAAAACAAGTAAATGTTGTAAAATTAGATGTGGATATGGAAGAAGTGGAAAGGGTAGCAAAGGAATTGAGCAAAGAATGGGATGATTTAAATCTTAATATGGGTACAACGAATAATTAAGCAAGGTATTGGTCTGCCCCTTGGTTATTTTCTCTTGCAGCAGGGGTTTGATGGGCAAGGGGCTGTTCTGCAATTAGATTGTATAAGGAAGTTTGATCATCTGTATTGGTCTCGGGGATCGCCATTCTCGATGGGTCGACATAAGTATTCTCATACGGAATACCTTGGTATCCATTGTCAGTCTCGATAACATTGGGCGTTCTTCGCGTGTCGATATAAAAGTGCATTCCTTGTGGCGGAGGCGTGTGAAAGTCCGATTCACTGTACACGTCTTCTTCATATGAAGAATATAATTGACGGAATACTCTTGACTGGGAATTGTCACTTAACATCTGGTTATCGTGCACAAAGTCCTCGGGTTGTGTTTCTTGATTGAGCATTTCAGCGTCAATGATGGTTGTTTCTGGAACCAATATGGGGTTCATTTGATTCTGGAAATCTTGCGAGAAATCGAATGACTGTGTTCTTTCCATATCAACCTCATAACGACCCATTATTACATGCATCATAGGTTCATGCGGCGGAGTATGTGGACTGGGTGGAATAAGCGGGGTTTGTTCACGCTTTGGTTGTCGTGTAAGATTTGCTCTGCATAACGGACAATCGTTTGACTTACGCGCATGCACAATCAAGCATTCTGTACAAAACTTGTGTTTGCAAATCGTAATCGACACATTTTTGTCCTCGAATGGTTCGTAGCATATAGGACAATCGTCTATGGTTTCAGTCTCGTCGACACTGTCAACAACCGTCTCTACCTCCATTGCTGCATTACGATCATGATAAAGACCGGCCCATGTTTGTTTCAACAACTCTATCTGCTGTTTTCTCGACATAATTGAGGGGTATCCATAATGGGACGCCATCCGCTTAATCATTCGCGTACTCAGATAATCGAAATTAGGCGAACTGTTTGTTGTTGTCATAAAACATTTTATCATTTCGGAATCATGTTTACAATTATTGATGGTATGATTATGTGCGCCACAGTAGCCACAACATCGACGTCGTCGTTCAGTCATTCTAATATAAATATCTTATTTACATTAGATTTTCCATATGTAGGCTTTCAATTTTTCAATCATTTATTGCGATCATCGTACATTTTTTTCACCATATTTGCATACTGTTTGGCATTCTTGACAGTCCGACCTCGTCTGGTTTCATGTGGTACATACTCGCCGCTATCATACACGCCCTTTCGATTGCGTTGCTTTCGCGTCATACTTGCATACTTACCTATTTTTCGCTCACTCATAGATGGAATATATCCGTCATTAAGCTTTTCCAATATTAACTGCGATACTTGTTTTTCCGCATCCTCTTGATTAAGGCCCATTGCCACCGTTTTCTGTGATATATCGGATTTTGAATTCTTCTTACGTCCAAATGGAAGTTTTAAAGCGGTTTTTATGTTATATTTTCCACCCTTTTCAATTACATCCACATCCCACCATCCCCGACCTCGCTTAAGTCGTACATATGCAGAATCAGAAAACTTGTCGCGTGATTGTTTTTCCTCACTGTATTCAGTAATAACAATTAAGTCATTATTGCTCGATTCTTTCAATATATGACGATCGGGTGGCGTTTCTGATTTTTTGAATTTTCTTGCAATCTTATTTTTGGGTTCTATATCCTGCTCAGGGATGATAGCAGATGTAGTTTCTGCTACTTCATTGTATAAGGTAATTGCTTGTTCCGCTCCATTTTTAACAATGTCAGGGACAACCAATTCGTCAGACACTTCTTGTGGCACACGTACAACCATTTGCATAACGGATTCGGGTTCTTCTTGTGGCACTCGTACAACCATTTGCGCCTCTGGCTCCTGTTCTTCTTTCTGATCCTCAATTTGTAAAATGGGCTCTTCTTGATCTACCGGAATATCTTCAACCTCGATTGGCACCATTGCAGTTCTCAATGCTTGTTGTTCGTCATACAATCTTTTTGATTCTCGCATCTTTTCTGACGCAGCAATCATTTGCATAAGGTGTCGTGTTTGTTTTTCTTCCTGCTCCAATTTGCGAATTTCTTCTTGTTCGCGTGCAATCCGTTCAGCCTCTTCCCGGGCCGCTTTTTCACGTTCAATCCATTCGGCTTTTTCCTGCTCAGCTTTTTCGCGTGCAACCCGTTCAGCCTCTTCTCGTTCAGCTCTTTCGTGTGCAACCCGTTCAGCCTCTTCTCGTTCAGCTCTTTCGCGTGCAACCCGTTCAGCCTCTTCTCGTTCAGCTCTTTCGCGTGCAACCCGTTCAGCCTCTTCTCGTTCAGCTCTTTCGCGTGCAACCCGTTCAGCCTCTTCTCGTTCAGCTATTTCGCGTGCAACCCGTTCAGCCTCTTCTCGTTCAGCTCTTTCGCGTGCAGCTCGGTTGGCATCTATTGCTGCTGCTCGTTCAATCTCTTCCCTACGTCGCCTAATCATTTGCGCATCGTTTACCTTATTCAACATACGGATTGTTTCATCAATTGCATCGAGGATGATTTTATTGTTTCTTATTCCAGAATTTGTCTGAGACGAAAGAAGATTACGCATATTTACAAGTTTTCCTCCATTCTCGGAATATATATTACGTAATTGCGCAGTTGTTGTAGTATCGTCATACTTAATCTGGTCTTGTATGGAAATAATATTTTCCATGAGATCCATCCCTACTTGAAACATTTCACGCGTATAAGCAGCATGCTTAATTGCATCCATTACATGCGTCTTCGTGGCCTGCGTATGTCGTTCCGCGTTTTTCTTTAGTTTTGATAACTTATCATCAATGTCCGTAAGTTCTACCAGGAAGTCCCGCGGTTCGGTTCCTGCATTGTATTGGTCAAGCATCTCCTGAGCGCGTTTACCATGTTGTTTTGATTCACGCACAATGTTATCTCGATCTCCAAAATATTCTTCTGTTATTTTCATTGCATCGGGAGGCGTTTTGATGGGATCTTTCTTTACTTGAGGTGGACCCGGTAATGGTGCCTTATGTTGTTTCCTAACCATCTGCCCATAGTCATCAATCAACAAAATCCTCATAATACGACTAATGGTAGACGGTACAACGGTTACGTCCAGTTGTTGTTTCGTGATCCCTTTCCATTCATGGTTCTTGATAACAACCAGTCTCACGCGTTCCATAAACATCTTATCGTCACTTGATGCCCTTTTCTCGTTATATTTTACAAGATTTCTGTGAATATGACCGCTAATTTCACGAGGCGACATCTTAAACTCAGAAGACAATCGTGACCATAATTTGTCAGCAACTTGTATACGCTCCTGATTTAACTTGTAATGTTTGGTTGTGCTATCGCCACCTATCCGATTTCGAATAGTACGGTTCTTACGTGACCGTTTCACCTTTTTTGTATGGTATTTCATGTTACAATAACCGTATAAATTTTGTATGATGCTAAACGTACAAAAAATTGATTTCATTGTACGTCAATATTCAATTCATTACAATATACAACGTTCTTTCAATATGACCCGAATGATACCAGGAAATATTATGGTGTTTGATGTGGAGACTACTGGTCTTATTCCAAATGTACCACTTTCGCACCAAACAATAGACTCATACCCGTATATTATCCAACTCAGCTACATAGTATACAATACTCGACGCCATACCATTAACCAAAGTCAAAACATGCATATCCGCATTCCCTCGTCCGTGACCTTGTCGGAAAAAATTACACAGCTTACTGGTATTACCCGCGAAAAGTGTAATACAGGGGTGCCTATTCTTAGTGCACTTCAGCAATTCGCAAGTGATTATTTCACTTGCGAATGGGTTGTTTCACACAATATGAAATTCGACAGCGTAATGGTTCGTGCGGAAACAGTTCGGCATGCAGATATTCTTGTTGACAACTCGTTAGCTCATCTTACCAAACTCTTTGATGACACCATTAAAATACCCAAAAAGTTCTGCACTATGATGAGTGGAATCGATATATGCAATATTAAAGCTACCTCGAAAAAGGGCACTTCTTATAAAAAATGGCCACGACTTGTAGAACTCTATAACACTCTATTTCCAGGAGAAATAATACCAGACGGATTACATAATGCGTATATTGATACATTGGTATGTCTACGCTGCTATCTAAAAATGAATACCAAAGAAATGTCAAAGGATAAATTTCACAGTCTGTGTGGTATTAAACTATCACCAGAAGACGAAGAAAAAACCACTTGTTAACCACTGCACATCTCACAAATCTCATCAGGCTCAGGCGCACCGTCCGTGCTCCTTTTTTCTGGCTCAATTGTGAATTGCTGTGCATGATGAACTGCGCGTCTCCTCAGGTAATAAATACCGGTTTTAAGACCCTTACTCCAACTGTAAAAATGCATCGACGTCAATGTGTTATAATCCGGATCTTCTAACCACAAATTCAAACTTTGACTCTGACATACAAAGATACCACGATCTGCAGCAAGATCAATAACCGTTTTCATTGGTATTTCCCATACGGTCTTGTATTTTTTCTTGATGTCTTCAGGCACATCCGCAATTTGCTGAATACTTCCATGATTGGCAATAATATTGTTTTTGATTTCATCATTCCAAAGACCGAGGTCCATGAGATCCCGCATCATATACTTGTTTGCGACGATAAACTCCCCTGCAAGTGTCCTCCTATTGTAGATATTGCTTGTAATTGGTTCGATGCATTCGTTGTTGCCCAGAATCTGCGAGGTAGACGCCGTTGGCATAGGTGCCATCAACAGTGAATTCCGCAATCCGCGTTCCTTTACCAACTCCTTCAGTGCAGGCCAGTCGTACCTTGAAGAACGCTCGGAGGGATCAACGCCCCACAGATCGAACTGCAATTTTCCCTCACTCGCCGGCGATCCAGCAAACGTCTCATATGGACCTTCTTCAACTGCCAGCTCGCTTGACCGTTCTACCGCACCGTGATAAATCGTCTCAAATATCTCAAAATTCAATTTACGCGCTTCTTCCGATTCGAATGCCAAGTTCATTCTGAAAAACACGTCGGCCAGTCCTTGAACTCCGATGCCAATAGGGCGGTGACGCATATTGCTACGATGGGTTTTCTCGGTAGGATAGTAGTTGACATCAATAATCTTATTCAAGTTGCCAGTCACCACCTTGGATACCTGATGGAGTTTTTCAAAGTCAAATACCGGCCCTGATTCAGTATCATTAATGAATGCCGGAAGCCCAATGGAGGCAAGATTGCAAACAGCCGTCTCGTCCTTGTCGGAATATTCCGTAATTTCGGAACAAAGATTACTCGATTTGATGACACCGACGTTCTTCTGGTTTGTCTTTTTATTCACCGCATCTTTGTAAACGATATAGGGAGTCCCCGTTTCCATCTGAGCATCAAGCACCTTGAACCAAAGTTTGCGCGCATCCATCGTCTCCCTTCCACGACCATCGCGCTCGTATTTTTCATACAACTCAACAAATTCATCGCCGTATACATCAGAAAGTCCGGGGCATTCATCGGGACACATAAGCGTCCATGTTTTGCCTTCTTTCACGCGTTGCATAAATAAGTCGGGCATCCAGAGGGCATAAAAAAGGTCGCGGGCCTTGAGTTCTTCGTCGCCATGATTCTTGCGCATATCCAAGAACACCTCTATATCAGCATGCCAGGGTTCAAGATAGATTGCAAAACTTCCATTACGTCTACCGCCCCCTTGGTCAACGTACTTTGCCGTGTTATTAAACACACGAAGCATAGGAACAATTCCATTTGATGTTCCATTTGTCCCTCGAATCAGACTTCCCTTTGCGCGCACATTGTGAATGTGCAATCCGATACCGCCGGACCACTTAGAAATAAGGGCACAGTCTTTGAGGGTATTGTAGATACCATTAATACTGTCGTCTTCCATGGCGATTAAATAACACGAGCTTAACTGTGGATGCGGCGTACCAGCATTGAATAACGTAGGAGTTCCATGAGTAAAATACTTTTGTGACAGGAAGTTATAGCTTTCCTTTACTCGTTCGATATCATGTCCATGAATCCCGATACTAACACGTAGCCACATATGCTGGATCCTTTCTACGATAACACCGTCAATACGCAACAGATAGGCTCTTTCCAATGTCTTATACCCGAAATAATCAATCAGGTAATCACGGGTATGATCCAATAAACCATCCCATACATCCCGATTTTTATTAACCACCTCTATAAACTCCTTGGTTACAATGGGACAGTGCTTTCCGTGCAAATCCTTATAACTATGAAGTTTATGCATTGTACCCCAAAAAGATTGCTTTGTATTTTTGTGGTGATTGGATACGATGAGTCTGCTTGCAAGTGCACTATATTCAGGACGCGTTGAACTTAATGATGCACATTGCTCTGCCATCAGCTCATCGATCTGGGTTGCTTTGATACCATCGTATAGTTGATCAATCACCTTCATCGTGAGTGACGTATAATTAATCTTTACCCCTGCCTCTGTGCCTATCTTCTTGACTCTTATCAGAATCTTATTGAATGACACAATTTCACGCGACCCATTGCGCTTGGTGACATACATCTCATCATCTCCCATAATATAAACGCTATATTAAAACGCGTTTATATCGATTTGCTTAGTTCATGTACATGGCTCGTTGATTCGGTTCATGGTTCAACGGCGCTGGCATAATAAGAGGAACACTCTTCGCAAAGCTCGCATTCTCAAATTTCTTTACATCAGGCGTCATATGCGGTGCACCATTCACCATATCATTTGCTCGAATACCTCTGAGATTTGACTCAATGTCCACAGTATTGTTTGCGATGCGGGTTCCTGGAATCCTGCCATGAATAAGCCCATTATCCGGAAGAAGGATACGTGTAGCACTGTATACATCTCCAAGAACCTGGGTTTCGCGCCCACCTACATTATTCTGAGCAGTTTCCCAATTTTTATATTCTCCATCGCTATTTCTATTTCGTGTGCTTGCCATATACACTACGTGTATATTTCCTTTCACGGATGTAATGTATTAAAATAATTACGACAATATATCCATGATTGTACAGTGGTCTAAATATACCTTTCCCGGACGCTGGCTATTGCGACCTATGTGGCTCCTTATCATATGGTGCTTTGCGCACTATATTGCAGTACACATTTATGTACGTGTATGCGCACCTGTCGGATTCTATGGGTTTGCCCAAAGCATGTTTGCTACGCCTTCAGCATTGTGTTCTACACTTGCTTGGACAATCTACCATGGCTGTGCATCAATTGCTCAAGCATGGGTCATTGCAGGAACATGGCTTGCATCTAATGTATTTGTAGCGTTATCGTCATAGTGTCTAAAATTGATTCAAAAAGTTTTTGATATATGGTATAATATAACAACAATGATGGATTATTCCCAACTAACAAAAAATCCTTTAATAAGCCCTACTGGAGGCGCGGAACTATTTCCACCATACGACTTATGCTGTCAAATATGCGGCCTCAATGACGATGAAACAAATTGCGTAATGTGCAATGAACCGATATGTTTCGATAGGACATGCGCAATGGACGTGAGCACACATGATAAAACGCAGTATTCTTGTAAACGTTGTGTTCACAAGATACAAAAAAAGTTAAAACCAGTCATCTGCATTGAAGCCGGTCGATATGACATCCGCGTAAATGTAGTCAGCTGAGTCATCCCTCTTTACATGTTTTTTACTTGATCTTTACCCTTAACGTGATATATGCAGGATGGGCTTCATTAAATTCCGCCGGCGAATCTTTGAAAGCACATAAACAAGCATGGAAGTCTTTTGCATAATCATAGCTAAATAGTACAGATAATCCTATTGAACGGTCAGTAGATAGCATTTTTGCCGCGGCCATTTCATACAGTTTTATAAATGCTGTATTATTGCGCGTGAGCAACTGAATATAATCCATTACTTTTGTAACAGTTTCGTCATCATAATTGGACTCATCATTTGAAATAATATCAATATCGTTATCATACTTCTTCATCTTCATGTTAAATAACTTCCGTATACACATACGGAATTCGAAATCATTGGTATAGTTCATCGTTACATCATAGTTGTACATAACCAACTATGATACTTGTTTTTATGTTAGTTTACTTTCGGTTGCCTGCGCTTTCGCGAGTGTTGGCACCACCACGCACCCATCCAGGGAGAGCAAGCTCCTCAACCATATTAGACGGGTCTTTCACGCGTTCCTCGGCTCCCTTCTCCAACGGACGAATCGCAACGTCGGAAAACGACATGGAAGTCACGGTTCCTTCGCCCTTGGGGATAAAGACCGATTTACCTACGCGGAGACGGCTCTCTACATCGGCATTTCCGGGTCCACGTCCCATATATGGCACAGACGCATATGTTCGCTGAAACACCTCCAGCTGCTGCTTGGGGCGCACGTCCAACATATCGCTAATAAGTTTGGAACTATTATCAATGACAGCTCCCGGGATTCCTTCGCCGGCATATCCATTGTAAACTACACCAGGCTGACTGGCGGCAAATTCCACTGGATGATTCAATGGTTTATCACTAAAGTAGTTAGCGGTTACATGATTTCCGTAACGAACATTGTGTACGGCGGTTTGGCTTTCATCGATTTTGTCGCTACCGATTCTTCCCATATTATTAAACAAATAGTCTCCGACAAACATCAGTTATACTATACATATAGACAATTATAACGAGGGTTTAATAATTGGTGTATTTGGCTGCATTTCTTGCACATGCAAATGCGTTCCCCTCCTTACAAGAAATCATCGATCCGTAGCAAAAATGAGCAAATGCTTCCTGGTCATTGGGGTTAGTTGTGGCCGCAGTCGAATGGAATTGACGAAGCGATTGCTCAAACGAAAGTTCCGCGCCTAAATCCTTGTAAAGTTTCTCATTCAAATCGGTGTTGTCGGGATTCATGCCCCTGATTGCCTCCTTCACTTTGTCATTAATCTTTTGCTGCACGTTACTATTATAAGCAGGTGGTGCCGGTTTCTTAGAAGGGGTATCCGTCACAAGATGATTCCCGAATGGGTTTTTTGCAGACGGAGCAGTGAATACCGCATCGGGTTTAATATTACTCCCTTCCTCTTCTAAATATTCGCGAACGACCTTTGAGCCAAATGCCTCCTTTTCTGCAGCTTCCTCCTTCTTCGAATAGTGATTCATTAAAAAGATAACTCCAAGTGTGATCGCCAAAAGGAAAATCACGCGACTGTTAGAAGTTGTAATGTACATAACAATAGCAATTAGGATGGTGGTCCTTGTAATCGCATTCAACATCTGAGCATATTCCATATCATCGCTTGGGAATAATTCATAAATATAGTCGCTATGCACAAGGACATTCGGGTTTTCGTACCAAAAAGGAATCTTGTTTTCCGGTTCCTGTACTGGCTGTTCTTCAGATTCATTCTGGTATTTATTTTTATCTTCTAAAGGCTGGCTATTATAGTCAGTGTTCATCTTATATACATAGTGTCCACAAAAAAGCACACTATACTATTATGGTTCAATCATTAATGTTTCGCAGTCATGAACCTTGGCATCGACAATTCTCAAAAGACAGCGTTTCTTACCGGGTTTTAATGGGGTATTACAGCCAAGCTCACTATCATCAGAGCAACGGGCTCGGAAGTGCTCATATCTATCACGAACATCCTCATATGTCAGCCCAGAACGTTTGCCTAACTTAAAGTTGATCTTGTTATGGAGATTATACACGTACCGCGAAAATGCTTCTCGGTCCTGTAAATCTTTCTGGGTAATAGGGTTCTCCTTGAAGTTTTCAGCAAGATTGTCCCGACATTTTTTACAGGGCAACACATGCTGCAATGACAAAAGATGCTCCTTATATTGCTTCTTTTGTACAGAAGTTGGTGACACAGGATAGTTAAAACTCATTGTATGCAAAAAATGCCACAATGGCGGCCCCCATACCTGAGTTAACATTCCATCATTGCTATTATATTCCCGTCGTGTATATTTATTCTTTTGTGTACGGTCTGGTTTATTCTTTTTTGTTTTATTGTTCCTCATATACTTATCATGACATTTTCTGGTTCTCCACATTCATTGTGTGGCACTACTAAAATAACTGTTGTACGTGACAAGAAATAAATAAAATACACAACATGCATGCGTTCTAAATACAACATAGAGAACCAGGAAAATATATATACACTACAAATGATAACTATTAAAATAAATATAACAACAATTGTGGATCATTTTGTTGATCCCATTACTCTTGATGAATTTTCTGGAACGATCGAAAAGTACATTGATGATAATACGGACAACATTGTGATATTATATGAGAATAATCGCATATTTTTAACAAGACGCAGTCTCATTACAGAACAATACAATGTAGCAAAAAACCAGTACTATGGAAGTTATTATAATCTGGATAGTACACGACCGTTTGAAAATGATCCCAATGTTGATAAAAGCATGATATATTTCAACTTACGTTCTGTTGGATTGATCGTAAGAGGAAATTATTGCAATATAATACATCTGCAAAACAATCCCAACTTACAATTGTTTGCTGTTTATGAGCAAAAGAAAATATACCCTTCTGTTGCGCGAAGAAATGATTATATCGACGGCAGTCTCACACTACAAGTCAATGATTTTACTTGCACTTCAGTACTTTTACCCGGTAAACCATCAACAGTCGACAATTTAGTTAAATTAAATCAGCCGAACAGCACACATGATATGCTGTTGTTATGCAAACAAGGAAATTATTCTACGACAGGAATAATGGTGGTATTTACATTATATTGCATTTTTCATGCTATGTATATTGCATTACGCATAATATTTACAAGTCAATTGAATGTTTTACATGAAATGGATGATGCATTGTAAAAATGAATGATAATGAATGATAATAAATGATAATAAATGATAATAAATGATAATAAATGATAATAAACACGCATGGTGTATCAAATATATACAATAATATGTTTGTTATGATAAATGCTATCAAAAATGTTTTGATATACTATAAGACATTTTTGTAAAGTTGCAAAAAAGTTGCAAAAAGTTGCAAAAGTTGCATGAGTGAAAACAGTAAGATAACAATGAATCAATAATGTATCCTATATTGCTTCATTTTTAATAAAAATGTCCCCAAAAATGCATATTTTGTTGTCCACGTTTCCACTCTCTTTTTTTTTCTTCGATTTTTCGAGGGGAAAAATTTCGATTTTTAAAAGAGAGTGGAAACGTGGAAAACCATTTTTCAGTCACAATTTTTGGATGCCAAAAAACCGGTTTGTGAGCATTATGCTCACAACTGACTTTTCAAAATGTTGTCCACGTTTCCACTCTCTTTTTTTTTTCTTCATTTTTCAGCGCGAAAAATTTCGATTTTTAAAAGAGAATGGAAACGTGGAAAACATTTTCAGTCACAATTTTGGTTCATTCAAAAACTGGTTTGTGAGCATTATGCTCACAACTGGTTTTTTCATTGTTGTGAAAAGTATTTTGGAAATTTCAAAATTGGACAAGAAAAAAATGTCCAATTTCGAAAAAACGAAAATAGTTTTTCAAAAAAAATGCATTTTTTTATTTGTGAGCGGCATGCTAAGAAAATTTTTCACTGAAAAAAATTTTGTTACTGAAGAAAAAAAAAAGAACACGAACAGTGGATAACAAAAAAATGGTAACTAATGGTAACAAAAAAGTTGCCTGAGCATAACCGTTTTTTTACAGTTTCGATTTTGCAGCTAAAATGCAGTCAAAAAATTTCTGAAAAAATCGAAATTTTCCAATGGTAACTTTTTTTTATGCAGTCATTTTGGTCACTATAGCAATAAACTGTTACTTAATATGCAAATAAATGGCCCCAAAATCAGTTTTGTAAAAAGTTGCAAAACGGCATAAAAAGTTGCAAAAAGTTGCCTGATACAACATGCAGTATTTTTTCACTTTTTAAAATTTAGGCCTTACTGATAAAAATCTCAGTAAGGAATTTGTATTTTTAAATGCATTTTTCGATGAACTCACATAAACTTCTACTGTATATGTAAGTTATGGGAGACATAAATAACAGCACAACACAGTTTTATTGTAAACCGTGTAATTATTCATGTACAAATAGATATAATTATAAGAAGCATTTGTTAACACAGAAGCATATAACAGCTGTGGGTACACAGTCATCCGGATTTACGTGCAACATATGTGGCAGTACATATAAGCATAAATCGGGACTGTCGCGCCATATGAAAACATGCGGGAAAAAGGCTGAGACGTCTGTTGACAACATGTCAGTGAATGATGAATTGAAACAGCTTTTGATTGAACAAAACGAGACTTCTAAGCGTTTACAAACCGAAATTATAGAACAACAAGAAAAGCATCGAGAACAGATTAACAATATGTTACCGCAAGTACAGTCGGTGACAAATATTACCAACAACAGGTTCAATCTTAACATTTTTCTCAATGATGACTGCAGAGATGCTGTGTCTATTCAAAATTTCATTCAAAATTTGCAAATTGGTATAAACGATTTGAAATGTGTAGGCGATCATGGTTATGTCAATGGCATGATAACCATTATGACGAATGCACTTGGTGGTATGGAGTTATGTAAACGACCGCTACACTGCACTGATTTGAAACGTGAAATATTATATATCAAACAAGGTGATAAATGGGAGAAGGATACGGATGAAAAGACAGAACTGCGCAAATTAATTAAGGCAGTGCAGGATAAGAATTACAATAACATCAAAATATGGGAAGAGGAAAATCCACAGGCTCTAATTTGTGATACCCCTGAAAATAAGATGTATTTGCGTATTATGTCAGAAACGCTTGGTACAGATAGTGATGAAGATGAAGAAACAAAGGTGTCAAAGATATTAAAACATGTAGTTAAAGAAGTATATGTGAATAGGTAATATATGGAGCATCAAGATACAACACCGATAGATATTGGAAACCCATTTTTACGCAAGAAAACGAATCACCGCGCCACATATCATACTACTGCCGAGAATGCGCATGCGCGTCGGTTGGATAATGCAACTGATCCACAAAAGGTAGTTTTATTATCAAAAAATTTGGCTCAGCAAATTTCAACCGCACGAAATGCAAAGAAACTTACACAAAAGCAAATGGCTGTTCAATTGGGTGTTTCACTTCCTATTTACAGTAGTATAGAGGCGGGACGCGCACAAAGTACGCCTCAGAATAATAAACTGGTCCAAAAAATACAAAAAATATGTGGCGTGACATTCTCCAAATAAGTTATTCAATACTGTAAATATACCAAAATATAATATTTTGGTATAATATAATGCCCAGCTTTTATGGAATGATTTCCGACCTTGTGTCAAGATATTATGTATACATAGTTGCTATTGTAGTAATCGTGATATTTGGTTGGTTGGCCCGTCGTCTTTATGGTCAACATATACAGAAGAAGCTGGACGATAAAAATTTTGGAGATATTGCAAATGCAAATACGAATGGTAAGGAGCTGCCGATATACTTTTTTCATGTAGATTGGTGTCCACATTGCAAAACCGCAATGCCGGAGTGGCGTGGATTTAGAGATTCGTATCATAACAAGCAGAAAATGGGGTACAACATTCGCTGCATTGATATTAACTGTACTGCTGAGGATGAAGAAACGCAAGCAAACCTGAATAAATTTGGTATCGATTCATTTCCCACTATTAAAATGGTGAAGGACGAAGAACAAATCGACTTTGATGCTCGTATCACCAGTGATAATTTGGAGAACTTTTTGGATACGATGATTGGGTCGTAAATTTCTATCTATGCAATGTAATGCAATGCATAGACGATTAATCCGAAGATGAACTTGAGTCACCTGAACTTGATGACTCTTCTGGTTCTATGTGCACCATTTCGACCTCATCAGAAACGCCGTTTTCAACATCAGATTCTGAACTCTGTGGTGTTACACGAACATCAGGATCAACATCGTTGAATTGTACCTTGCGAGTCATAAATGCAGAATAAAAGATGTTCTTCTCCGTGTTTGTTGTGGAATAAACATCTACTAATTTAAGACTCATAAACATCACATTTGTGATGAGTACACTGAGAGTCTTGCTATCTAAGTAATGGTTCATAATAGGGATTATGCTTAGGGCCGTGTTTACAAGGAAACATACCATAGCTGCTCCTGCAGTAATTTGATATTCATGATCAAGACCCAGTACCAGTTCTCTGAGATGTTCGGGCATGGCCAACAAATGTTCCCCAACCGCCTCGTTGGATCGTGGTTTGTCGGTATTGACCTCGAGATTATTGATCAGTGCATTTTCACGCTTTACTTCGAAGTAGTACATGACAAGAAATGTTCCCAGTGTTACAAGATTTGCGACGAACGCACTTTCAGACATACCACCGTCCTCGCGGTTAATGTTTTCACTCATGCTACAAACATGGTCACCACATTGTTGAGGAACAAAAATGATAAGCATGGCACCCATCATAACACGATAGAACTCAAACAACAATGCGCCGGTTACCTTGATTTTTTGGGTAAAATCCTGATCATCCAGTTTGTTCTGAATCTTATCATAGAGACTGTCGCGACGAGTTGGTTTGCTGTCAGGTACTTCAATTACACCCGGATCACCACCTTCTGGTATTTCAATGGCGGGTCTGGGCTCGGTCGATTCCGACATTATATAGTTTAGATTCACATATTCTTCGTATTATTTTTACCTGCAACCCATTTGGTCGCGGCATTCATACCAAGACGAATCAGATCTTGACGTTTGCCCTTGTTTTCGACAATATTTATAGCATCCGTTATGCTCATGCCGCCATGTCGAACAAGAAGGGTATTATTTTCATTAATATTCAATAATGGTCTGCAAAAAATGATCATGAGTATTTTTGAAAATAATGAAAACGCGAAAGTGAGTAGGTTTGTCGTGTCAAATGGATAGGTAAACCGGTCATCAAGACCTACTGCTAAATAATCACAGTCTTCTGTTTCTGATTCACATTTAGAGACAGGAAAATTATCTGAGAATGCGCCGTCTATGTATATTTCGTTGTTTACATAAGAAGGTTGAAATACAACAGGAATGCTACATGATGCACGTACTACGTCAAGTACCGGTGTGGAAGGATTGCTTTTAGGTGAAAAATACACAGGTAATAATTCAGAATTTGTAGCTACAATCGTCAGCGACACACCGGTTTGTGATTTAAATTCGTCGAATGTAACGGTAGATGACAAATTTCGTCCACCTAAAAATGGTAAAAGAATATCGTCAATGATATGACTGTCGACAATGCCACACGAACCAAATGAGCTAATGATTGTTTCAAAGTCCACATCGAATAGTTTGTTCCATGGACGTTCAAGAATATATGTGTCCACGTCATTCCAGTCATATTTCAGAGCAACAAGTACACTAAGGATTGCGCCTGCTGAGGTGCCGTATATATGTGTAATATTTTTAGGATCATAAACGTTATCAATCTGTAATTGTTTAAGAGCTCCATACAACGCAATTCCCATATACCCTCCTCCCGAAATAGCCAAACGTTTTATATTCATAGGATTATGAGTTGTATTTCTCTATTTTTTTTACCGGAACAGTGTAATATGTCTTCGTTTCTTCTTCCAAATGAAACCGACGTTGAAGATGAAATTGATATAGATGAATTATATCAAAAGAATCATGAGAGGGATTTGAAACAACTTTCGATTTTTAATAAAATACTTAATAGAATTCACCAGCGTATTAAGGTGGTAAGTCGACAAAAATGCGCGCAAAAATTCATATGGTACAATGTACCGGAATACATTTTTGGTCAACCGTTATATGACAAGGGTGAGTGTATTGGATATGTAATGATGAAATTAACAGATAATGGGTTCCATGTCAAGTATACACACCCCTCAATGTTATTTATATCTTGGAGCAAATGGGTACCGAGTTATGTCAGGGAACAGGTAAAAGAAAAAACAGGAAAGACAATAACATCAAGTGGTGTTGTAGTGGAAGAGGTGGTGGAAGAGGTGGTGGAAGAGGAAAAACCAGAACCTGCGCCACGTGGACGTAAAGGTAAGGATTATAGATCTACGGATAAATACAAACCAACGGGAAGTTTAGTGTATGGTGACGAAATGATGGAGCAGCTGGAAAAGACGGTACGGTTCAATTTATAATGGTAAAATTGAAGGATGCAAATAGATGAATGCATAGTACAGATGACTACTGCGTTTATTCAAAATAAACGTAGTATAAATAACATTATGGCTCACGCAACAACCGCACCGGATGTGTCACAACCACGAATTACAGATATATTTGTGTCTTCAAAACCACATAATAAAACCCAGAAGATAAAGAAAACGTACAGTGATGAAGCAAAGTCGCGTATGTGGGAAATGTTTGATAAAGATAACAGCAAAATCAGTCAAACAACTTCCGCGATTTGCAATTCATGTACATCTTGTCAATATCCCCTTATGATCATGGACAATGGTCTTCCGACATGTACTAATAAGGAATGTGGTATAATATATCGAACCGCTATCGATCACTCGCCCGAGTGGTCATTCTATGGCGATGAAAAACATGGAAAGGATCCTACACGGTGCGGGAATCCTATTAATCCCCTATTAGTTGAATCATCATTTGGTTGTAAGGTGCTTACGAATGGAAAGTCCAGTTTTGAAATGCGAAAGATCAAAAAATGGACGGAATGGCAAGCAATGCCTCATCGCGAAAAGGCATTGAACGACGAGTTTCAATTTATTACAACGATGGCTCACAATGCAGGAATACCAAAGATATTTATTGACTGTGCAATGGTAATATACAAAGATATATCCGAACAAAAGATGTATCGTGGTCTTAATCGCGATGGTATTCGTGCTGCATCAATCTACATTTCATGCCGTTTGAATGGTTGTCCGCGAAATGCGCATGAAATTGCAGATATATTCCACTTGGATAATGCAAGTGCGACGCACGGCTGTTCAATTGCGGTTACAATATTGCATAACATAGAACGTGGTATGGACCCGTCGTTACAGACAAAACTCAACGAAATAAAACCAATTTCATTCATTGAAAGGTTTGCGTGCCGTCTGAATTTTCAGCAAGACCAGATTATGTTGGCAAAATTTATAACAAACAAGGTTGAGCGTAACAGCATTATTGACGATAATATTCCTCATGCGGTGGCTTCTGGGATATTATATTTCGTATCGCGCATATACACAATGAATATTTCAAAAAAAGAAATGAAGAACGTATGTGGGGTTAGTGAGGTAACGATTAACAAGTGTTATAAAAAGTTGGTTGACAACAAAGAAAAAATAGTGCCAACCTGTATATTACAATCCTCGGCGGATCTATGATTATTGTATCTTTGAAATCTTGTAGGTGATTCCAATAGATGTGCTATTTTCCCAGACTCCCGATATTTTTATTGAAAACTTGGTAGATCCTGGTACAATCCGACTGGTTGTGTTTACTTTTACACAACCACTTTTTAGTTGCTCCTGTAATTTAAGCATCTTTGCTTTTTTGTTATTGTATGTGTGGAGGACACTCTCTTCAATACGTGATAAATATATGAGTATGTTGTTGTTAAGGTGGAATTTTGGTTGGAATTTAATGAAGGTTTTGTTATAATTATTGTTATATACTTCAGTAAATACGATGGGAAATAAAAAGTGCAATCCATTCATGGTAAATAGTGGTTCTGAATATAAAATTTTCGTAAACACTCCATTTGTGATGGTATTTTCTTTGGTATCCATAAAATTTATATAGGTATCATCAAATCTGTCTAAATATAGTGAAATAAACATGGTTACACTATATTTGTTACAACATCTATATTGATTTAAATCAACTTTAAGGAGTTGCCGCAACGCCTTATTACTTCGAATGTTTTCTTCATGCTCCCTTTCCATTCATTATGTCTTGGACCGTTCTTTATGTAGGTACAATCGCCATTTGTTTCTCCGGAGACCGCGTCATTGGATGTAGATGATGAACTTTTACTACCCTTGAGTTCGGCCATTGCACTTTGTCTATCCTGATCGGTGTATTTCCATTCTTGTTGTTCCCAGCCATATAGTGCCGCCTTTTTCTTACAAAATGCGGTCTTATCTCTTTCAAACCTCTCTTCTTTTAACCTTTCTTTTTTCTGGTCAGCTGTCTCGCCTTCATAGACACGTTCGTCTATTTTGGGATCGACAGTTTGACAATAGCTTTTTAATACATGTTCATCGACTTCGTCTAATCGTTCTTTGAAATTACCAAGTTCGTCACGTATAACCTTTCTAATCATTTCTTCTTGGCTCTTCATGATAATAGTATTTTCGATTCCTTCCTGCGTATCTGAAACAATAATTTTGACCAACATGAAAATGGTTAATAGTGTAAGTATGATGAGTATTCTTGTCATATATGATATTGGCATAAAAAACTATTTGTCCAATCCCAAGTCTTTGATAATTAGAACGGATATTACAATTACCCCGACAATGAAAAATATAAAAATTATATACGCCATTATCGTTGTCATATCTTGATGTAACTGTAATTCTACTTCAATGGCTCTTCTTGGTACAACTATGGATGAACTGTTAACTGACGGTAGTTGTGATTCAATATCCCTGGGTTTTGGTGCAATTACACGGGTTGCTCTTGGAATGTTTTCCTCATCATCAGAAGATAATGAGGAATCGTTATTATTATCTTCGTCAGTATGGACTGTTGAATTTCGTTCTATATACTGTCGTCGAACTATATCACTTGGTAGTATTGATGTCATGATAATAATACCAAGGCAATTCTAATTTAGTTTACATAATGGTTTTTTTATAAATGTATACTATACCAGATGACTCCAATAATTTCATGGAAAGGCACAACTCTTAGTCAGTTATCAAGTGTGAATAAATATAACATTGGTACCAGTTCTTCTCCATTTGCTCCTCATCCAGTGAAGGGGTACCGACGTGAACGCATGGGCGCTTCAGGCAGTAGAGCGAATGTACCGATGTCCTCTCTTGACCAACCGGGTTCAACCATTGTTAATTCAACGTCTACGACATGTGGATCTTGTGGCGTTGTTCACATTAACTCGCCCAATTCCAATTGTGATGCATGCAGTACTTATAATCCTGCATCAAATGCCCTTCGTCGAGTAAGGAGTAGTGGAATGAATTCTAAAAAGTTCTTGTCTTCTACCAAACAGTATTTAGATAGCCGCTCGAAATCGTATGAGCGGGCTTCACATTACTATATTCGCGAGGGTGACATGGCGGCTATTCCTGGGACGTCTGCCAGTATAAATAATGTATATACTACAAATACCGTAACAAATTGCACCAAGATTACTCTTGCTCAAACGTCATTTGAGTACCAGTGGGTGGATGGTATATATTATACGGTCAATGTTCCTGCCGGAGATTACAATGTTAATGATATAAATTTGCTTTTGAAAAATGCAATGATACTCAATTTCCATTATTTGGTTTCGGCATCTACAGGGTCGAAGGTATTCTTTTTGAACATTGGCTACAATAGTAGTACCAATAAGGTGGAATTTACTACATTGACTATGGATCCTGCTACTCACGGTGTTGCACCTTTTGAAATGCCAAAAGATTCCGAACTAAACACGATCACTACATGGTCTATACCAAGTAGTGCAGTGGTTCCCGGTATTCGAATATCCGCGGGACCTTTGGCGGATGCGTTGGGATTTGCTGCTGGAACGTATCCAACTGTTGCAATTGGCGGAGGTACTCAAGATACAAATGCAAACCTACATTCTTCATCGGAGAACCCGCCTATCAAGGGGTCATATGTAGCACTTTATTACAAGCCTAATAATCCTCAGTATGGGCAACAAGGTGCAGTCGACTCCAGTTCAAGACTTGCGCGTTTGCGGTATAATACAATTACTGATGCTGCTGCATCATTCTTGACTGCCCTTGGTAGAAATACGGCAAATGCGGTGGCATATGGCGTACCAAGTCCCGGTTACACAGTAAAGGACAAAACGGGTTACCCTATTAAATGTACCCCATCTGTTGGACCGGACGGGGAAATGCGTAATTGTAAGGTAACGACAATCCGTAATTTAATTTAAGTGACATGCATATTCTCAGCAACAACGGTTGCATTTGTATCAATGTTGTATTTGTTACACCATTGTACACAACGCGTAATATTATTTGCATATCTCAGTGCATGATTTGGTTTTTTATCTGGTTCACATGCATCTTGTGTTATCAAGTTTAGAGTTAGCATGATGTTTTCCAGTTGTTGCTGACCAAGAACGGCATTGTACTCTTGGATTTTTGACATGAAAAATGAAGAAATGGGCATGTTGATTAAACGCTGAATATGGTTCGGTGCATTTATTACATCGGATAAGGAAGGGCATAATAGACTATAGACATCAATGTTGTCATGTTTAATGTAGTCTCTGCATATGACATATTTTTCCGAATTTGCGTATCTGCTTGTATGTGGTTTGCAAATATACACTTTTCGATAAAACGCCGACAAAATATAGAGAATGTCAATCGTGTGCTGATAAAAACAGTCAAACATCTTCAATACAAAATGTCCACCTTGTTTTTGCATGACCAATGCATAACACATTTGACCATACAGTAGCTTTATAATCTCATGTTCCTGATAATTGAAATTTTCGGAGAAATCAAACCCGCCATCCCCTGTAATTAGGTTCATACTGTGTCGATACTTATCGTTTATGCTTGCAAAATTTTCCATGTTTAGTATGTTCCCGTCTTTATTTGCCCCATTTTCAATAAAAATATTAGGGTACCGTTTCAGTATATGATGTGTACGTTTCCACCCAGGTACACTGACGTCTTCATCTTGAATAGTCATGCCTATGTACCGGTCATGTTGATTTTCTCGTGTTCTTGCGACTGCTTCAATGAACCCGCCCGGACCTTCGGCAAGATGAAATGATTGGAACGATATATTGTTGTCAATAAGGTCGAAGAGATGAATCATTTCTATCATTTTGAAGTAAGATCTGGACAAAGGTTTGTAACGAGCAATGGATTTATGCCTTGAAGGTATGGGCGTATGTATAAATTCATAGGGATTGGTATACTTCTTATATTCATCCCATAGGTATTCTACTGGCGTAATTCGCTCTTTCATTCCCGTAATATACTTTGAAAGTGTGTATGATGTAGAAATAACTGGAGGTTCATCCCCTGTTATGCACTGTATGTGTTGTAGTATATTTTTTGTAGTATGAGGTAACATATAATAGGTCATAATAACGATATATTATATGAAAAAAGGACTCTATATGGTTATTCAATTAGCGTTTTCTTATCTGTCTTTCGAGGCGCGTACACCTCCTCTATGATGTCTTCGTCTGCACGAACGACGATTTCTGGATCTTCAACCACTAATGCATTTTTCATTACGATGCTGGCGTCGACGTCTCTTACTTTTTTGAATACAAAGAATCGGTTCAGGAACGAGATCTGTTTTTCTTCTTTCGACATGCGCGCTGCGCTCCCGGGTATATTAGACTCATCCGCAAGCAATGAGAATAACCCTGATCCTCTGGGTAGGTTCATCGAGGACGCTTCTTCGTCGCTGATAACGGTAAACCCATAGTCTTCCATGACTTCTGTGAAGTAAGTAAAGTTTACCAAATATTCGCGGAAGTATTGGTTAATGGTTTCCTGAAATACATCGATTGCATATTCCAAGCTGGATTCATCATTGGGAAACCCAGTTTCACTGTAGCGTTTCATGATTTCGAATATTTTGGTTCCTTTTCGATACAAACTGACCGACTCGCCGGATTGGTGCGAAGCAAGCATTCGGAATACCTCATTCCCGTCGTAACAGGTTCCTATAAAACGTCCGTTAACCTTGATTGTTTCTGCGAGATTTCGCACGAAACTATGGAGGGTTTTCTTATTTTTGAAGAAGTAATGTAGCGAGAACTGACAGGACCCTACATCGAACCCTTTGGCGGCAATCCCATATACTGACGCCACGCCTTTACCTAATCCTTCACGTGCACCTTTTCCAAAGATGGCATCATTCACGGATTTATCCTTGTCATTATCGAATGCTTCGCCCGTGACAATGTTTTCGGATGTATTTCCTACACTGAAGACTGCGTCGAATATTTTATTGGACTTTCTCGCCTCTTTAATGTACCGGATGCAAGTCCCGTCGATTTTATTGTGAATGTTATCCGGACTCAAGTCAATGCCGTATACAAATTTTGCTTTGGCATACAGCCATTTGGGAAGATCGCCGGCTTTTCCTACGGAATAATCAATCAGCGTGCCTCCTTCACTAAGTGCCCCTTGGATAAGACGTTTTTTCACAATTAAATTGTGGAAGTTACGGAGGTTGCGTGTCTTCGACTCGGTTATAGACACATTGTTGTAGTATATGTCTGAACTTACTGACTCGTCCGGAATATTCTGTCCTGTGGTCAACATGTCATCGGTGACGGGGTTGTGGATTGATTTCCAGTTGGCATTTGCAACGTGGTATGCGTTTCCAAAGTTGCGACCCGTATTATGGAGTTCCGCTGTTTTGTCATGTCGCACGCGAAGGGGTACCCAGTTCCAGCCATTGGGTTTCGATAGATCGTATTGAAACTCTACGATTGTGTTATTATCAAATGCTTCACCTTCAAGCGTTAACATATCGTCGCGTTCGTTAACGGCAACGTTGCAAATATACGCATTTTCTTGGTAAGGTGTTGTGGGTATAAATGGCATTGGTTTGTAGTTCCTTCCGTCAAGTCGAGGCGTTATATGTGCCTCCCCACGCAGTACAGTTTCACATGGATTGGCAATACCATGACGTGCTTCATCGTACCCGCAACGAAGTATCATTGTTTTATACTTAAGAAGGGTCTGATCACTAACATTGACCCCATCCTGATATTGATGGTGTATTTCATTTTTCCCAACATCATCCTTTTTCGAGGTTACGAGGAAATCAATCGTGTTGAACTGCGGAGGCTTCCATTTAAATGAATGCTCCCACGTTCGTTTCATTCTGGATGGCAGGTCGTCTTGTTTATTGGCTCCAACTGGAAGAAGGGAAGGGGTAAAGATAAGCCCGTCGGTTTCATAGTTATAAAGACTGTCTTTTACATTTGATAATATTTTTGCACAACATGCAAATATGCTAACATTCTCATCGGTTGCTACAAATGTTTTCGTGGTAATTTGAATAGGCGAAGGGCGATTTTTATTTTTATCAACGAGTACCGATAGTGGTCTTAGGGAATCCACAAAATACTGCATGAATGCAAGTCTGGTATTCGTATTCTCGGGGTCCGTATGTATAAACGGAAGTGAGCGTTTATCGTCACCATTTACAAAGTATAGGTCAAATGCCGCAAAGATATATGTGTCTGACTTGGTCCTTATGTATTCTCCGTCGAGTATACTATTAAATAGTTTGCTGTTATTCGTGATTGCGCCGGTGAATATAGTTCGCATATTTGTTGAGATCATGTATATGCGTCCATCGTTATTTATCATAAGAAGTCTCCTCTCTCCGTCTGCCTTATCGGTAACGCAGTAGTTTGTCCGTATATTTGGAACATTGGCATTATTTTTCTCAACAATGTTTTCAATCTGGAGGGTGGTTGACCCGGGACCAATAAAATGTCGGGTTTCGGGATCCTTTATTTCTTTGTGAGCGATTTTCATATAATTCTCCAAAACCTTATCGTGCTCGGTATATGAGATGGGGTATTTGGTTTGCTGCATCCCGCCGATGATGACTCTTATAATCTTTTTCATAACAGCAACAAGGGCTTTTGTATCAGCAAATGGAGTACCTGAACCGACTCTATTATTGTCCACTTCAATCTCAATCTCGTATCCGGGCGAGCGTTTGAACACACCTGCATCTTCCATGGTGTATGCAGGAATGTAATCCCTGCCCTTCTTTGCGGATGTTTTGACCATACTGATGTCTGCAAACAGAGGATATATGGGATGTACAAATCGGGTTCGGTTAATCAATCGAAAACCCTTTTTTGAGTCAGACCATGTGCGAATGATATTCTGTACAATGCCTGATGTCACTCGTAGGTTCGTTTCTGTTTGGAATGACGCGCGCATGTTATAGTCAGGTACATTGGCATACCGTACTGGATTTCCATCTTCGTCACGATATGCTCCTTTTTGTACGAATTTTACCTGTTGTGCACTCCCACTGTCAAGTACAGTTTGAATACTATTTGTTCGACAGTATTGTTTGATAATACTTTCTCCATCGATTTCACAACGAACGTTCCTTGACATAAGTTTTTCGCCGGTATTGCGATCGACATACTCATTTGTAATACGTAACATGTGATTTTCCGACTGTATGTGAAACCCACATGCCAGGAGATGCTTGGCAACATTATCGTAATCTATCTGGGTGATTTTCCGTGCATTATTATGGATGGTTCCAAAGCGAATTTCAAACTCCTTTACACGGTCATTGTCCCTGATGATAGGATTGCTATCTAAATAGGTGGTTACGAGTTTTTCGAGTTCCATATGTCTGTGTTATATACAATATCGTATAAAATAATGCCTAATCAATTTTCGCTCAGCAATTACGCCATAAACTGGCATATCTTTTCATAAAGAATGGGTTTCGTTACGGTAGAGTCAATGCCCAAGTCGTTTGCAATTTCACGCAGCTCGGATATTTTATACTTACTGATTGGCGCCAATGGTTTTTCATAGTGATGCATTTTGATATATCCATTCAATAATGGTTCAATATCATCATCTGAAATATTCTCTTTCAGTGACCTGTAGCCTGGATCTTTTCCGATGCGATTTGTTAGTTCCTCTATAATATGGGTTTTCGTATATCCTGTCTCGTGATGAAATATGGTGTATCGTCGTTTTGTCTTGTTTAGTATAATCACGCGTATTTTGTAGTGGCAACAGAGAGCATGTAGAGCCAAAAGACTCGTTGAACGTGAAGGTGTCATTAATTCACCATAGATCCCTTCTATTTGTCCCTTTGTTATACGATGATTCATGCTCTTCAGCATATTTGTATCCATGAGTTGCTGGCATATGTTCAGACGCTCTTCTAAATAACGATTACCGTAATTAATGCGTATCATTTGAAAATCCTCATGCCCATAGTGCATTTCATATACTGTCCAGAACAATTGGTCAGGATGCTTTGTTATTCTTGGAGTTCGCTCTATTTTTTCTGAGTGCATTTGCGGGGTTGACGCTGCCTTTGACGACGGCGACGACACAGTTTTGTATACTTTGTTTACTACAAGTACTTCTTCCACATCCTTGTTGTTGCGACCAACATATAATTTCGGCGGTTCGCCCCCGTCTATTTGTTTAATGTGTTGTGATGTTAGAAATTGATGAGAGTAATTAGAAATATCAAAAATACTGCTAATTTCCAGCATATCTCGTTGAAGATGGTTACGAATAACAAACATTGTGTCTATCATGGTACAGATGGAATATTTGTATCATAAGGTTTATACTGTTTCTGTAAAGAATTCCTTATTGAATTGGTCTTTCTTTAACTCTGATTCTTTTAATTGTTCTTCTTGTCTGGTTATATGCTGCAAGTGGCCTTTTATATCATCAATCGTATTTTTGTCGAGAACAGACAAGTTTACAAATGTACCATTTTTGTTTTCGTTTAGTGTTACGTCATGATTCACCAATATTTGCAAAATATCTATATGTTGTTCTTTTGTTAGGGTTTCGATTTTTTTTCCGATCGCGACAATATCTACACTTGTCATTATAGTGACAGTAAAAAACCATTTATATTGATTTTTGTATTGGGTGTTATTTTACAAGCGTGCTAATTACACAAATGTGCGGATCGTGCAATTCATACCTTGTTCCAATGACCTTTACGCGTATATTATCGTTTTCTGCAAGCTCATTATAGTCAGCGTCATTATAATGATGATCGCGTGCAATGAATATTTGTAATGGCTTACCTTTGCTGATTGGATCTACATATTCACAGTGTACACCTGCTTTGGTTACTGTTTGGACACTGCATGATATATACATATTTTCCACTGGATTGCATACATCACATTCAAATGCGCATGTAAATACTATCTGGTCTCCTACAACGTCTCCTGATGTATAGGTTACAATATTAATTGTTCCGCTGCGTATAAACCCTTCGGATACACACTTTTCGCTTATCATTGCATTAAGTTTATCTTCAAGATTTTGTTTCGTATTGCTCCCAACTTGATTTATATGGAGGCTTATTTTGCGCTCAAGCAGTGATCTATGGAATATATCTTGGTTGCGGTTTGACATGGTGTTATATATATCTGGTACATTTTTGAATCAAAATCAATTTTTGTCGTAGTATGGATTATCCGTGATTTTCATCCCGCAATATTCCTGGGGCGCTGATTTATAATCCACTGGATTGTGAATACCGGCTTCTTTGGCATTTTCCAAAAGGAATTGAAAGTTGTCCCAAAACTCCTTTTTATGTCCGATTGATATAGTCATAATATGGGCAAGCTCATGAATGGCGACAAACGTCAATGTATGTTCATCAATAAGCTGATCGTTATTGTCCTTTTTGCGGTTAAGACAAAATGCGATTTTTTCGCCTTTATTTTCGCTATATGCGGTCAGTTTACTCGTGGGTAGCGTTTCTTTAATGATCGTTTCCTTAAATCCTGTGACCAAGCGTTTTACGCATTCTTTGTCGCCATGTTGGTTCTTCATATACGCAGTAAGTTCTTTGCATTTTTCTGTAACTTTTGCAAGTAAATCGCTTGCTTCGCCTAATCGCTTTCTATCGCGTACGCAATATTTGTTACCGTCATGACTTGATACAATACACTTTAAATCAAAATCTATTTCGTTTTCAAAATACAGATATATGCATCCAATTAGTATGAATAAAAGAACTAAATACGTCAATGAGTCTTCCATCGTATAGTGTATCGCTATAAAAGATACGTTATACAATTACAAGTGTTCCAGTAAATTAATTAGAACCAAGTTCAAGAGGGATGCGGGTCACATCGGCCTCAATGGTGCTATTCATCCAGGGCCCGATGTCTTGCTTGCTGATCACGGGATCAGAACGAAGCTGTTGGTTGGCATTGCGCAGACTTTGTCCAATGGTACCAATGTGATGTCCGGCACTGAGAAGATCGGGACCCATGATACCGGCCTCCTTGTTCTCCATGCCCTCTTTCGTAGACGCGTCGTTCCATGACACATTTTTGTCTTTGGGGAGAAGATCGGCAGGAGCAGCAGTTTCTTTTGCTTCATACCCCGCGAATCCGTCCTCTTCCATTTCCATTTCTTCTTCCGCCATGGGATCTTCTTCCATGACTTCTTCCTCGTGATGCATACCTTCTGTCGTCTTGGCACTGCTGTAGGTAAAGATACCGTAGGCAAGAAGGGCGACAACAACCAGTAGTACAATTCTCTCAGTGGTAAAAAACTTTGAGAAGCCACTCATAAATGAACCGGGTACGCTTAGGATTTGACTCAGCATTATATATGATAATTACAAATTATTTCGGAGCTATGTAATCCAAATCGTCGTCGCTATCGGTTTCCGTATCTTCGAGCATGTATGTATTCTTAATATTATTTGCTTCTAAATAAGCGGTCATGGCTATTTCTTTTGCTTCTCGTGCCCGTCGTCTTGCGTCCTTGTACATTTTCTTATAAACACTTTCCCTTGACATAATTTCAAAAACATCTCCGGACGGTTCGATATTTATCTCCTCGGCATTTACTAAATTATAATTACTTGGTGTATCGACGGGGTCCATATTTGAATCATTATCTGGTTCCAATACATTTTCGGTGGTGGATAATATTTCTTCGGGGTACTGAATATCATCGTCAGTTACCGGTTCCTCGATGGTAGTGGGTTCCTCGATGGTAGTGGGTTCCTCGATGGTAGTGGGTTCTTCTTGTTTCTCTGGTACAGGTTCTGCTACCTCAATATCGTTATTATTTGTAGTTATTTCTTGTGTATCGGCTGATATAATGTTAATTTTTGAAGGCTCTGCAATATCCACTTCGATAGTTTCATGACTCTCCTCGCTGGTGACATCATCAAGTGTTTCTAAAACATCATTACTTTTATGTTTTATTAAACATTTTGTAAATATGTCTGTTTTTACAATTTTCAGCATTTGCTTAACCTCCATTATGATCTGGAAGCTTCGCGAAGAACATTTTATTCCTTTCACTTCAATAATACTTGCCATGCAATCGGACGGAGCAATGCTTTCTGGTGTAATTTGTGTTTCTTTTTCATCAAATACTTGTAATTGTGGTTTTCCTAAAATATTGTATATATCGCATCGGACAATGAAGTTTTTACCGGATTGATAAGTTTTCACAGGAGGTGTAAAGTAGTTTTCAATATCATTCATTTCTAATGATCCTTCGAACCACTTTGCGCGGTTTTCATAAATAGCCTTATGACAATGCATCTCTAAATCTTCAAGCCATTGTATAAACACACGATCATTATCATTAAATTTAAGATCAATAAGGCATCTACGGTTTGCCGCTACAATACCATTCTTACTTTCACACGGCGGGGCTTGAACATATAATGGTGTACCTTCTCCCATTAAAAATTTGATAAAGTATGTCCCTCCACTCTTGGCAACAGGGTTGCACATTGTAATTCCATCAAACTGAAAATCTTGCGTTGCTTCGGAGATTTTATCCATAATAACTTGCAGCGATATATTTCATTTATTGCGGAAACGCACTGTAAAATAGTTCTTATATTATTGTAAATGGCATTTGGGTCCTTAACAAAGTTTTTTCAAGATGAAAAGTCAAAAGAAATGATAAAGAATATATGCGTTCCTATAGGAACTGCTATATCTGAACAGTTTTATGTATATATTGTAATATTTTGCGTGTATAATGTGTTGTTGTTTTTGTTTGTTTTAGTGATAATGATGATGTTATTGAAAATAATGGCGAGCATTAAACAACTTGGTATAAAGAAAGAATTATACCTATTATAATATGGTACAGCCTCCAGCAATACAATTAATACACCGTCCTCCCCCAGACCCCATTCAAGAAGCGATACATGCACTTGAAGGGGTTAATAATAGCATTACAAATCACCAACATGAAGTAGACAGATTAAAGCGCGAACGAAAACGTCTAAGTGATTTCCTTTGCGAAACAATGCGAAGGAATGAATCAGACACACTGAATACAACATACGCGAGTGTTAGGAGACGAACCCGACGTGATTATGGGTCTCTTACATTCAAATATATAGAGCATTGTCTTAAGCAAGTCACTGACAAGAAGGAAATCATCGATCGTATTGTCAATGTCATACGCAATAATCGTTCAGTGAGAACAACGGAAGAAGCAATTGTTACACACCACCTTCATTAATCTTATGATAATAATTATTAGTGTAAACGAAATTAAATATTAATTTAACATTATTATGTATCGGTTTAATCAAATATTTGTAAAACCGGTTATGCCCCTTGGGAGGTGGCAAATAGTAGACGGTAAACGTACATACATGAGAGCACATCGAGCAAATGAAGATCATTGTGGAACTTGTGGTTGGACGCAAATGACTACCCTTTCTGAGAATAAACGACGTGAACAGAAATGCAATAACAGTACCGTTTCGAAAAAAGAATAGTTTATTTGTAAAATATAAAATATACGTAATATAAAATGAACACTGATAAACTCACGATTCCTCCTGTATTACAATTTAATACTCAGCAAAATACTCATTGTTATCCCAACGCACCTATTGGTGTGATAAATACCGCATTATTTGATGGATTCATTGAATCCGTTATGGATAATGATAAAGGACGTATATTAAATGCGCCTCAAACATCTAAACGCGTGACCCGAAAGGCGAAAATATAAATCAATATTGTAACGTATAACAACATTGATTTCTTAAGCAACAATCAACGAAACCGTGAACATTGATTGCAGCATGCATATTGTCTTTGATAAGTTAGTGGCGGGATATATATCTCCGTAACCAAGGAGACAGCCAGTAGAGATTGAAAAGTACGTTCGATCAAATAGTCGTTGCGAAATACCTGGGGCTATTTTTTCCGGGGTTAAATCTTGTTCCTCAACCGCCTTTTTTACATCCTCTGTTTTTTCTTTAATTGCTTGTTTCTTTTCTTGTTTCTTGATAACTTCTTCGGTAGGACTGAGTTCAGTCTTTCCTGTAAATGCGGATATAAATGATTCAAAACCATTAATTTCGGCGTTTTCCTCTACTTCTGGTTTTACTTCCTTGCTAATAATTTCCGCACGAATATCATCTTGTACTTTGTTGATACCAATGAAATGGTTATCATCCAGAAATAAGTACACGATTGCAAAAAACATGCAACTTACAAGTAGCGTAACTACCTTTGAGCTCATGGTTGGAAAGAGTTGCATAATATTTATACATTGTATCTATATTATGTTTAATGGTGCTCGGACCACTTGGAGTAATTGTGTGAGTTTACTTGGAGATACTGTTCTTTATTGTCCATCCAATACTTGACACGCTCGTCGATTTCTTTTTCTTCTTTTGTTTGTGCAATAACAGGTGCCTTGCCTTGGATGTCATTCGCGTCTGCAACTGGTTTTACACCATAGCAGTTAACGCCAAAGCGGATGTTTGGATTGGCCATGTATCCACCATTAACACCTGGTCTTCCGCATGCATGTTTGCGCTTTTCTGATTTTTGTAGTTCATCCCATGTACTCTTTTGTGTGGGGAAGAATGCCATTTGGTTTGCAGACCAACCATAATTGCACCATTCGGCACCTTTATTATATGCTTGTTCGATTTGGTCATACGATGCTAAATCCGCACCATATGCTTTACATATAGCTTGGGCCTCATCAAATGTGTATTTGTTGTTTGCAATGTTAAATACCTCTTTTTGTTCCAATTCTATTGGAACTTCCTCAGTCATGTCGAATTCGGGAACAGGTTCTTCTTCTTCTGGGAAGAGCCATGCATAAAAGTCGTCGAGCAAATTTACCTGGTTAAATGTAAAGTTAAAAAATTTGTTTATGCCAATAACAATTAGTAAAAGCCATGCTAAAGTTTCAATCATGAGAATCACAGATGATTTATAGCTTGACATTGGAATACGGAACAAAAAGGTCAGCAAATACATGGAAATAATAATGAATAATTGATAAAAGAATGACATATCGCTATTGATGTAATCTTTTAAGTATTTTGCTTGTTCTTTCACATACTGCATTTTTTCATAGTCCTCAAATGATACATAAAATGCAATAGTGGCGCCCAATATGCCAATCATAAACAATGCATCAATGGCGAGACTGAATTTTTTCTGGAAATTCATTTCGAAGTTATTGAAAAATCCGAGCGCAAAGTAAATGGTCGTGTAAACCACTAAAAATGTTAACAGCATAAAGAAGTTGCGTTCATTAAATGGAGAACTTGAAACCGTAATATATTCCGCTGGTGGTTCAATGGGCTCATTCGCATCAAGAATATCTCCATTTTCGTTAATCTTTATATCACTCTCAGTAGTATCAACAACAGGTTTGGATTCCTTGGCATTGTCTTTATTGTTAGCCGACGGTTCATTTTGATCAGTGGCCTTGGCATTGTCTTTATTGTTAGCCGATGGTTCATTTTGATCAGTGGCCTTGGCATTGTCTTTATTGTTAGCCGAGGGTTCATTTTGATCAGTGGCCTTGGTATTAACAGGCGCAGTTTCTTTTGTTGCAACCTCCTTAGTATTTGTACTCATCGAATATATACTACGACCTTATTTTTTTCGATAAAATAGACAATATGCATGTTCAGAACATATTGCTTTTGTATCGACATTCGTAATTATCGTATCATTATAGTGCCTCCATTCACTGTTTTTATGTTTTACATATGATGTATAGTGCCCTCCATAAGTGTTGCCATAATGATTACATACGCCAAAACAATCATACAATGCATTTCCTGCGTTTAACATGTATTTTGAAAAGTCCAAATTTTCCAATGGGAAATCAATTCTATGTTGCACTTTATGATTGCTTGTATTGAAACGGTTAAATGTGATTACAACGATTGGTGGGAGTTTCCATATTTTCGTGGCTTTAATAACGTCTTCGTGTTTATTGGTTTTATCATTAAACCATGCATTCTCGCCTTCCATTACACATGGTTCATAATAGCTGTCAATACATTTTTCTAAATTGGTGATGGGGGCGCTTCCACTAAATACGGGTACAGTGAGCATAAATGATGCTTCGGCTGTTTCTGATAAAGGTGTTTTAGAGTTCTTTGGTAAAATTTGTGTTACAGTTATGCCATAAAACAATGCATGTATTTCCGAATATTCTTTTTTATATAATTCACGGATGTAGTCGTAACACACCTTGTATTCTTGTTTTTCATTTTGTATGTTTATTGCTACTTTTCGCGCAAATGTTTCATGCAAGCAGTTTATGAAAAAATGTAGAAATTCAGATACGTCATTTTGTTCCCAGCCTGAAAAGTTGAGATTTTTTAAACGGTTTGCAATATTCTGCACATATTTCACAAATCGGTGTGGTTTTACAGTACCGTTTCCTGACCACATTGTATCTCGTAGGTTATTCCACTCGCGTGTCATATCATGTTCAGGAGTATCTTTTTTTGCTTCTCGTGTATCAAGTATATTATGTAATTCATAAATTTGGTTGATTACTTGAATGCAGCTGTTAATAAAGCATGTATTGCCATAGTTGTATAGTCCAACTCTCTTGATTTCGTTATAATTTTTCATTATTGTAATGGTATAAATATGTCTTTATACTCTAACGCAGACATGGATACAACCCCCAACTTACTGGATTTACTTGATCAAGCTATGTCAACACCTATGTATAGATCTACTACTGACAATGGTAACAGTAGACGATCATCAACTGCATTTACAAATCAACGGCAGCAACGACTTCCACCCGTATACGATGCAATATATGCACTTATGCGCGAGTACAACTCAAATATGAGGGCTTATCAGGATAACATCACGAGTTTAATACTTACCTTTATGGGAGATATTCGGGATGTTCGCAATCAACGTGGCCAGGCAACGCCACAACCATCAGTTGCAACTGAACGTCAACAATTTGTCCCTACAAATCCACCGCGACCAACAACTACTCCTATTACGCCAATTATAAGAAGATCGACTGTTCCATTTACTGGATTTGTGCCATCCTTTTTACAGACACAGACACAGACACAGACACTCATAACACAAGAACAAATGGATGAATTTACAGAAAACATTATATATAACATACATGAACCACAATGTGTCAATAGTACGTGCCCAATTACTCTCGAAGACTTTCAAGAAGATGAGGAATTAATTATGTTAAGGAGATGTTCCCATGCATTTCGACCAATGGCAATACGTCAATGGTTTCGTACGGATACACGATGTCCATTATGTAGACAACATGTTTTACCTGAGAGTGAAATACAAACCCCGGACATAACTCAACTATTAAATGGTGTAAATATAACAAACATGACAAATAGCATTAATAATGCTATATCTGAGGCATTACAGCAAGGTATTCCAGCAAATGCGGGACATACAACGGTGAATAGTGTACCAGTATTGTCTATAGATATACCATGGCATATGAATACGCCAACCGATGTGTCCAACAACCAAACCGATGCGTCCAACAATTAGCGGGCAACTTCTTGTTATTGTTGAATAAAAAGAAGTATCATTATTTTCGAATGGGGGCAAAGAATGACATCACCGAATGATTTGTTTCAAGCGCGAAATCTCTTGCCTGTTTTGTTTCTATAACTTTTACGTACTTGTCGAACAGTAGCGTCTTCACCTTGGTAGAGCAGTATTTTTCGCGTTTTTTCATATATTGTTCAAGGTCGCCTCCGCACTCTCCGTCAAGCTCTCTCAAATACTTATGGTATGTTTTGATTGCTGCATGTTTATTCTGTAATTTCCATATATCTTCAACTGCCAAACTGAACAATTGTTGAAGAGGTTTCATTAACTGGTTTGTAATATAGTGTGCATAGTCAATATTCAGCTTATTTGATATTATGTATTCTGGCGTTTCAATGCGGTTTCCTGTAAGAGCCTTTCTATCCTTATTGGGAATGAAGACGTACTTGATTCTGTCGCCGGGTTTTGGCTTATTTCCTGGATCACGTTTGCCTATCCTGTCTGCGAGCACCTTATGACCGATTTGTTGCGGGTTTTTATAGTCACTACGTAAAGCCCGTGTAATCGCCAATTTGTCCATATGCACATTTCCATCTATTAATTGCTGAAGGGACGTATTTAAGAAGTCGATTGCCGAACTTACATTCTGTTGTTGCATCAGGATGTTGATAATCTCGCCATATGTGTCTTTGAGATAATCGCACGAATCGCGTCGTTTTAATGATAGACCCATATACTTCAGGTTTCCAACTTTTGGATCTTCCTCGTAAAGCATACCAACATATCGTTTCTTTGATAGAAGAATGAATGGCATGAGGGTCTTTTCATATTCCAAACACATTGGTGGTTTGAGAAACTGTGTACACAAATCCGCGGCATCCTGTGCAATCTCGATAGTAATCTCAAGCGCCCGCTGGCCACGTATGTCGTTTCCTTCCAAGTCCTTCAAATTAAATGTGAAGAATACGCTGTCTGTATCTCCGTATACGTACTCCGCAAGGGTCTTCACTGTAGTGCCATCTTCCAGTGTGTATTTACGATCACCATAAACTTCTTCAATCATACGTCGAGCATACATAATCATTTCTCTTCCAGTTGCGGTGGTTGACGCAGCTACGTCCTTCTCATAGAAGGTTGATGTTTGTGCACCGCATTGACCATATAATGAATTGGCCGTCACTTTGTACCCAAGTTGTCTCTTATCCAGAATATTTGCCATGAACGGATCCGTTTCTTGCTTGGCTTTCTTACGAGTATCTTTTCGCGCTTTTAATAGTTCGGTAAGGATCGCCGGCATAATAGACTTTTCGTTATTTGGCAGCTGTGCCCAACGACATGTCTTATAACCCACCTTTACCTTTTCTGCTCTGGATGTTTCCGACTTACGTCTCCATTCATATGTATCAAATGTTGTATCGATATATTCATGACCCGGTAAGTTGTCGTATATAAAATTTCCGTCTTCGTCTCGGTCACCTGTAATTGCACGTAAGTTACCTTCAAGATCGTATTCCTTTGTCCACACTTTGCTGTCATGTGAATAGTTTTGACTGATCATAGATGATGGATACAGTGAACTATAATCTACGCAGGCAACTGGGTTGTCCATGTACATGGAACACTTTGGTGGGAGTACAATTGCGCCTTCATAACCCCCGTCGTTGCGTTTTTTCTCGAGATCCGGCATCAATGTATTCTTTTCTCTGCATTTTTTCGCAACATAACTGGTAAGCTTAATTCCCTGGCCTCGGAATACAAGGAAGCTAATAGGGACCGTGCAAATATTCGACATCTCCACATAACCGGTTATCACATCAATCTTATTCATCAGGTGATGTACAAGGTTACAATCCTGAATACAGTATTTTGCAACAATTGCGCGGTCTGATGCATCTCCGTTTGATAACCGAAAGATGTCCTGAGGTGATACATCATCCTTGGCGATCCCCCATTTTAACTTCTTTTTTGTATCGAATGTATGGTGACCGTCAATAACAATTGCGGATTTTCCGTCACGTGTTACAATATCCTTTACTATGAATTTCTTTCCACCTGCGTAATAGTCCACTGTAAAACTCACCAATTCGACGTGAATATAATCATTAACATGAAGACCCGTAAGATTATTGCTGTATAGTTCACATACGTCCTCTCCTTTTTCGTTTGTTGTATTCACGTACTTTTTTACAGAATCGCTAATATATGATCCGGCGACGTCGTCGAGCTTGTAAGATGACAAGTTAAAATCACGACGAAAGTATGTATACATATCAATCTGTAAACGCCCTGGTATGTCATAATACTTCAAATCGTATTCACCGCTTGCGATTACCAGTTGCTTTGTTTCAATGCCGTCAAATATTACTTTTTCATCTCGGGTTTTCCCACACACGTCGCGTTCAAGCATTGCAAGCTCCTCATTGTGTGTCGCTGATCTTGAAAGGCGCAGGAACTCCTTTTCGCATCCGCATTCTTGTGCTCGCCTGAACATGAATTCATAATCAAAACCAAATATATTGTACCCCACAATGATGTCTGGATCTTCCTCGCATATGACTTCAGCCCAACGGCTTAACAAGGATCGCTCGTCGCTCATCGACTCGATCTCTGAACCAGGTACATCATCACACGATCCTAACACCAAGCAGTGATTGCGGTAAGACTCAGACTCGCCATACTTTAAGAATGTCGAACCAACAAATGTTACTTTATCGCCCTCCAGTTCGGGAAGAACACTGGTCAATGCTACGTCAAGTACCATGATTTTCTCGTCACGCGGTAATTTCTGATTCAGTAACGCGGAAATGATACGTTTTGTCTTTGTGCTTTTCTTTTTCTGCACTTTTTGTTCTTCGTCCTCTTCTTCATCGTCAAATTCCACATTTTTTATCACATACTCCTTTTTATCATCCCAATGTTTGTCTTTCAGCCTCTCAATGTCCGTGCTTATCATATAATCCATAAGTTTATCAATAGATGCCTTTGTTGGGGTTATCTTTGGGAATACACGATCTACGTCATCAAAACTTCCAAACCCAAATGCGGCATGTATAATCTTGCGCAAAAGTGCTTCTGCATTTCCCTCATTAACAAAGCTCTCCTGGCCACGGAATGTATCTACTACATTCATTGCCAACTTCTTGTATGATTTCAACGGGACTGGAAAATCGCCATGGCTACTGCTGGCTTCAATATCAAAACTACATATTTTAAATGGTGCCACTGACTCCTTTTGTGGTAATGGTATCAAGTTTCTACATTTGCAAACGAAGCTGTAGTCACAAAATGATGTGGGATCTTCGCATGGTTTGGAACGTACCTTTATCCACCCAGATGGCGTAATATCATTGATATGGAACAGACGCAACAATGCGGGGATATTGCTTTCGTATATAGGATATTTAACTGTATCGAAGTGGCGGCTGGTAGAACTGCTACGTGAATCAGCATTCCACAATTGCTTCACTCGTGTGAACCCCTTCATACTTTCGAATATGAGTTTCACAAAGCGATCGTTTTTACCTCCAGTAAATCCATACAACCGTTTCATATCAACAATTTCCGTTTTAAACGAATCTATATAATAATCCGCACCACCAAGCATAAGCTCGCTTTTCAATGATTTCGTAAACATAGCAAGTGACGCACTTGTAAAGTTATGATCGACTCGCACATAGAAGAATGGTTTGAAGTCAGTTACCTCAATGCTGCATGTCTTTCCTTCTTCGTTGATACCATACATGGTTACAGAGTAATAAGAATTATCTCGACCATATGTACCGGACGAGCCTTTACGATTCCCGTCACGAAAATCGAAAAGACGAAACTCGTATTTATGTATAATACGCCGTTTAGTACTCATATTTGTGTATAATACATACACAACTAACGTTTAATCAATTTTCACATGGAACTATATGCGTTTTTTCATAGTTCGCACTTTATTGCGGCGGGCGGATTTCCGCAAACCCTTCTTTTTGACAGAACGCGCCTTTTTAGCCTTTTTGTGTTTCTTCAGTTTTAGTTTTTTAGCACCACCCTTTTTATCAGCAGCAAAAAACCGTAACATATCATCAATTGATCGATCACCAATGTAGTAACTAAGGTTGTTATTATCAACCTTGAAAATTGTGGGAAACCCTCTTACAACCAGTGCATCACTATCGCGTTTCAAACGTTGGTTTATCATACTTACTTGTTCATCCAGAGTTGGTTCCGATGATTCGATCTCGATTATCTCATGTGTAGTATGAATATGCTTTTTAAGTTGACTCCATGCTGGTTTTAATGCATTACAATGACCGCACCAATCGGCGTATATTAAACCCGCGACCGTCATATATTATGTTAGTATATAATATATTCATGAATCTTATTAGTGCTATATTCATTATTGCTTTGATTTCTTTCATTCTTATGAGCTCTTGTTGTTTTTGCAAAAGTAATGTTGTTGAATCACTTGATACTACTTCTTGTCCCGATATTTTAGTTATGGAAAATGGTAAGATGGTGTTATATAATAGTGATTTACCTGGAACTCCTGTAAAAACATTTGAAACTATGGACGAGTACGTAGAACATGCAGATAAAAATACAGAGTGTCCCGTTCTATACTTGCAAGAAGAATCCACCAAACAAGGTACTGAAATAAACCGCAGAAAACCTACGCCGTTTGACTTATTACCTACAAATACGAATCTACCAAAAGCCCAGGCGGTTGCCCCTACTGCGGAATTATTGGACGCAACGCGTGACCGAGGACCATACAACAACACTGGATATGCCGGATTTGATGCACATGGACAGCATATTGGAGAGGTAACTAAAATAGACGCGATCCATAAATCTACTGGTCTACAAACGCTGAGTCGTAATCCCATGGATTCTAATTGGGGAGGTATTCCCTATACACAGGCGGCCGTCGACACTGGTGTATACAAAGATCGAGAAGTGGCTAAACCCAAATTCTTTCAACCTCGTGGAAAGTTTATAAAGGGTGTATTTACCGCACATGGTGGACCCGGTGATTATTACTAATTTCATTAAAAATATACATTTTAATGAACTACTATAATTTTTGGTATGGTCATTTATACAAATACAAAATACATCCTTTATATTTGTCTACACTGAGAAGTATATCTTTACATTGTCGATGATAGTTTTACTGACTTTTCTTCGTTTATCTCCTGCAGTAATCATTACTCCATCAATACATGTTGGATCATCTTGTACGGCTCGCACAAACGCCCCAAATGATGCATGACCCTCCATGAGAGCGGTTGCAATGTTATTACTCACCCCCGGAATTTGACATAGCATAATGGCTCCAATGTTATCGGATGTTATATTTTGCTTTTTCGACCGTTTTACGACATTTACATACTCGGTGGGCGTAGCTTGTTCTGTTTGAAAAAAATGCACGGAACGACCTTTTGCCAAGTCACGACCAATCTTTTCTGTGAAATGAATAATAAAATTTGCAGTTGACAATATTCCGTCTGTCCGAAATACACTGAACCCCTTGAAAAAGATAAGCGACGTTATTGTAGATAATACCAATTTTTGTTGTGATATGGGAAGTGCATTATAATTTCCTTCGATTAAGTACATTTTATGGTGTTGAGGTAATGAATCGGCATGGGTCAGTCTATGACACTGCTCTTCATAACGCCCGTCTTTAATAGAGCTTAATAGATCCGAAACGCTCTTTCGCTCAATGATAAATACGGGGTTATCGGTTTGAATCGTTATATCACCAATGTCGAGATTTTCGACACATAATTCAATAGCATCTTGGCATTCCAACGACCGATTTAATTCTGTAATGAGGTCAGACTCTCGATGATCAACTACAATCTTCATATCTTATTATATTTCCAAACCTACATATGTTTTATGCTAACAAATATAAACATAAATGCTAACAAATACCAATGAACACAGACGAAGACCTTATATTGATTACCCGCGAGGATGGTACCGAATATTACCGATACCATCCATATAATCCAGTAAATGTACAAATTACCGACAAGGACATTTTGGGAATTCTGAAGAGTTATGGTATTAACGTTCCTATTCGAAACTATGCACTTTATCGAAGGGCATTCATTCACCGTTCTTACACAAAGCGGCCGGATGAGGAAAATGCCGCAAATAATATTGTCCTGGACGAAAAACCCGACAACTGTCTCGCATTATCTACCAAATCAAATGAACGACTGGAGTTTCTTGGCGACGGCGTACTTGAGTGTGTAACAAAATTCTATTTATACAGGAGGTTCCCCAAGGAACAAGAGGGATTTATGACAGAAAAGAAAATAGCCCTCGTGAAAAACGAGTCCATAGGCCGCATCGCCTATGATATGGGTCTTCATAAATGGTTAATCATGTCGAACAATATGGAGATGAGACAAACCCGAACCAATCTCAAGAAATTGGGCTGTTTATTTGAAGCATTTTTGGGCGCATTATTCTTAGATACAAACCAGATTGAAATAAATGATGATAACTGGTATTCGTCGATGTTTGTAACTGGACCGGGATTTCAAGTGGCACAGAAGTTTGTGGAAAACATATTTGAAAGGCATATTGATTGGGGCAGTTTGGTCAATAATGATGATAACTATAAGAACCTTCTCCAGGTAAGGATTCAAAAAGAGTTCAAAGTTACACCGCACTATATGGAAGTCAACAGTTTTGATGTAGAACTTGGTTACCATATGGGAGTTTATCTTTGTTTAGGACAAGACATTTATGGTCTCAAACATATGCATGCTGATTCTGCATCTGCCTATAATTCTTTTCACGATATTCATGAAAAAATGGGGCAGTCGAAAAGGGTATTTGTGTGTCTGGGTGAAGGGAGACATCGTATTAAAAAGAAGGCAGAACAAATTGCTTGCAAGGCGGCAATTGACGTGTTAAACAAGTATACTTAACATAAAAATAAAATAATGTATGCATGTACTGTATACATGATTCCTGAAATATTAAAAACACGACCTGTTCCTAACAACCGGTCAATATTTAAAATACAATTACCCAATCAACCAGAATACACTGATATTCGAGGCGTTTCAATAGTTGATAAACGTGACGAAACAACGATTGATCGGGAGTCCATTCTTTTGCGACTTGGACGCAAGTATAAAAAAGCTGATTTGCAAGCAGAGGAACCCGTGGAGGAACCCGTGGAGGAACCCGTGGAGGAACCCGTGGAGGAACCCGTGGAGGAACCCGTGGAGGAACAGCTTATTCGCATTCCCAAGGAAAAGACAAAGGCGGAAAAAGTGGCACTTGATGCCAATAATGAATTGTCCGAACCAATTGAGGATCTTGAAGTGAGAATGCCGATGTCAACAGAAAATCTTAGTATCAAAGCGTCATCGTACTATATGACTAACCGCAAAAAATACATTCGAGAGATCAACACTCTATTCAAAAGCTATATCAAAGATTTAGATTCTGATAAAGCCACTCTTAAGTGTGGTGCCGAACAGAGTGATACATTCAACTTATTAACCCATCAAAAAATTGTCCGAGACTATATCAACATTTATACACCTTACCGAGGTCTTCTTTTGTATCACGGGTTGGGATCAGGGAAAACGTGTTCCTCCATTGCAATTGCCGAAGGAATGAAGAGTGACAGACGTATATACATAATGACCCCTGCTTCTCTGAAAATGAACTTTTTCAACGAACTCAAACATTGCGGTGATGCTCTATACAAGAAAAATCAATACTGGGAGTTTGTCCCTGCGAAAGATGTAGATCGCATTAAAATCTTGTCAACTACCCTTCAACTTCCCAAGGCATATGTTAAGAAACACGGTGGAGCATGGCTCGTCGATGTTCGTAAGCCTGCGAATTTTTCATCTCTTGGTGCAGCCGAACAAAAACAGCTGGATGACCAATTAAACGAAATGATTCGAACAAAATACACCGACATTAACTATAATGGCATAACGCCCACCATAATGTCAAGAATTACCGGAAAAGGTACCCGAAATCCATTTGATAATAGTGTTGTTGTTATTGATGAGGCCCATAACTTTGTTAGCCGCATTGTCAACAAGTTGAAACGAAAGAGTTCGGATACTTACAAACTTTACAACTATCTCATGACTGCACAAAATGCTCGGTTGGTGTTTTTGTCAGGAACTCCTATTATTAATTATCCTAACGAAATTGCAGTCCTTTATAACATGCTTCGTGGAAGTATTGTCTCGTGGACTATACCAATTACAAACAAGAGTTCGGAGAAAATCAATAATGAACGCATTCTTGAAGTATTCGATAAAGAAGGTTTACGTACATATGATTATATAGACTACAGTGCTGATAAACTTACTATCACGCGTAATCCGTTTGGGTTTGTTAATCTTAAAAAGCCTGGGGTTCTTCGCGGCACTCAGAAGACAATTCGGGGAGGTAATATCAATGGCTCGGTGAGCCATGGCGACGCACGCGAGGATTCCGACGATGAATCAATTGAAGATACGCCTATTGAAGAGACACCTATTGAAGATAATAAAGTACATGAAAATGACTCGGACGTAAGTGAGGATTCTGACTCAGATGAAGAGCCCATTGAAAAGGAAATTAACGCATTAAAGCGTCAAATAGAAGAATTAAATCGCATAAAAGAAGAGGACGCCCGAAGAATTCAAGAAGATGCAATTGCTGAGCGAAAACTTGGTCAAGAGATTGGATCGTCGGAGCCAGGCATATTCGAACGAGCACAAAATTATATTAGATCGTTTGGTGGCGCGCGTACCCAGAAACAAAGGGTTGTTAACAACAAAACAAAGAAGGTCCGCACATCAGTACCCGCTTATTTTGAGAAATACAACGGGGTTAAGTTGGACGATCAAGGAAATATCAGTGATGATGCGTTTATTGGTACGGTTTTGGACATCCTTAATAAGCATGATCTTTCTGTTGACGAAAAGACAGTTGTGCGTAATTCATACACCGCCCTCCCTGATAATCTTGGTCAATTCAATGAGATGTTTGTGGATCCCGAAACAAAGAATATTATCAATGCAGACGTATTAAAGCGTCGAATTCTGGGTCTTACATCACATTTTCGCAGTGCACAGGAAGAATTAATGCCAATGGTTATCAAAACGCCCAATGGCGACGACATTTTTGTTGTTAAAACGCCGATGAGCGATCATCAATTTTCATATTACCAAAAGGTTCGTCAGACTGAGGCCGATCAAGAAAAGAATAGTGCAAAGAAGTCTGCACGAGTAGATGACGATGATGTATATAAATTTACTTCTACTTATCGCATTTTCTCTCGCGCCGCATGTAACTTTGTATTCCCGCCAGGAATGAAACGACCTGTTCCCAAAAAGGATAATGACGTTTCTGAAGATGACTTTGATGCTATGACGCTGAAGGAGCTTGAGAAACGTTCCGACTATAATGCGGAAGATGCAGGTACCAAAGAACAGGTCAAGAATAAAGCCGAGGCAACCAAAGAATACCAAAAGGATATTACCAAATCCCTTAAAGAATTGGCAAAGAAAACTCGCGGAACGTCAGTCCATCTTACAAGAGATAAGCTTATGATTTATAGTCCCAAGTTTGCAAGTGTTCTTGAAAATATCGAGTCTTCAGAAAATAAAGGGTTGCACTTGATATACACTCAATTCCGTACTATTGAAGGTGTTGGTATTATGAAGCTTGTGTTAGAGGCAAATGGGTACACTGAATTCAAAATCAAGAAGAGTGCTGGAGGTAAATGGTCGGTAGTTGAAACAGACAAGGATAAGGGAAAACCCAAATTTGCTCTTTATACAGGTACAGAAAGTGATGACGAAAAAGAAATCATACGTAATTTATACAATAGCAACTGGGATGCAATTCCACCTGAGCTTGCTGCATATGCTAAGGATATTCACAAAAACAATTTTATGGGTCAGGTAATTAAAGTATTTATGATTACATCATCGGGCGCTGAAGGTATTAGTCTCAAAAACACCCGATTTGTTCATATTCTGGAACCATACTGGCACATGGTGCGCGTTCGACAAGTTATTGGACGTGCCAGGAGAATTTGCAGTCATGAAGACTTACCCAAACCCCTTCGTACAGTAAAGGTGTTTATGTATCAAGCCGTACTCAGCAATGAACAAAAGACAAGCGATAAAAATATTGAGCTACGTATTCGCGATGTTAGTAAAATAGATCGTAATACGCCTGTTACAACAGATGAATCAATATATGAAACTGCTACTATTAAAGAGACTATCAATAACCAAATACTGGATGCTGTAAAATCAAGTGCATTCGATTGTACTCTTTATGCATCTCGACGAACGGGAGATGATGATCCAATAGCTTGTTACAGTTTCGGAAAAACTGAATCAAATGACTTTGGTACAGTTCCCGATATTGATATTGATAAAAATGAGCGAACTGAGTTGAATGTCAGAAATGTTACATGGTCGGCAACCGAGGTTACCTACAAAGGAAAGCTATACGCTCTTAATGATGAAACGGGCATTTTGTATGATATGGAAAGCTATAATAATGCTGTTCAGGGTCTTGGCGACATGATTGCAGTTGGTAACGTTGAATACAAAGACGATAAGCCGGTGATTAATATTGATTAATATCATATTTACATTTGTAAATATGATCCTTATGTTAATGATGGTAAAGGGGCAAGACACAACTTTATTTCACCAAGAATAGCAACATCGTATTTTACAATAAGTGGCAGATCATTACCAAGATACATTTCAAGGTGGCTACACAATGGCGTACATTTAATGAAATGACTTAGGCTTCGTAGTGCAAATTCTCCCTGAATAACAGTTGCGTTATCGGATTTTACCATAAATTCCATGCTACCATTGGATTCTGAGCGATAAATTGTACTATGAGCAAATGAGCCTTCGCATGAAAATATCAAGTCAGATCCGACCGACCGGATCTCAATTCGATCAGATATTCCATTCATGTCGCGAATGATTTTTTGAAAATCACCGGTAGGAAGCGTAATCACAGTTGAATATTCAACATCCGGTACATCACATTCTTCGCTCTCTGGTTCGATCAGTTTCAACTTCTGAGAATAACATTGCTTAATTGTACCATTATCGTACTGAAGACCCAGATGAGATACAATACCGTCGTTGTAATCTTCGCGATCAATGTAAATTGAGAGGGTATCATCGTTAGACATGGTAGATATTACCTTAAATAAATGAAGCGTATTTGCACACACAATAATTTTATTTGGAGTGCAAACATACTTTTCAAACTTGTTCGCGTAGAGTTTTACATTGACAAGAATTGTATGTGTTTTATCAAAGTTGATAATCTTAATGCCTTCTTCAGTATACGTCATAGTGGCATCGGTTAGAATATCTTTCAATGCAGTAATCATATTACGAATCGGTTGAATTTGGACAGTTTTTATAGTTAGTACATTATTATTTTCGTTCATGTAATAATTTATCACGTATGTATTTTTTATATCATGTTTGAACGAATAAGGTTATTCGTTATATTGTAACATCTTTACTTACACATGCAAATGCTTCGCCATCGTATTTTCCCGGGCACACATGGCGAATATGCGCATATAACACATCTATGTTTCGTTGGCTACGTTGTTTGCTATGAGATTTGCATAACACAGCGCCGTATTTTACTATCTTTCTCAACATTTTCTTATTTTTAATGCGATAGCCCGTAAGTCTACATATAACATGACAAGATGGGTAATGCTTCAAATGAAACCATAAGTCGTCCGGGGATGATAATTTTATGAGTTTTGTATTTTCTGCAGCGGTCCTACCTATGTAATAGGTGATCTGAGTATCATGAACATTAAAAATAGCGGTTTTAAGTTGATCCCTGGTATGAATACTTTGTTCGTCCAAGTAAACAATATCTGCCGCTTCTTCATGTAAAGTCACTTCACGAACGTAGTTTGACATTTTGTTATCATTAATGACGTGTTTATATATTGGTTTGTCATATACTGTGAAAAAACAGCATATGAATCATTTAATTGGTGGGCTGATGCTCTTTGAATAAACAGTCAGTCGCATTCAAATTAGGAATTGTGTTAAATATTTTGGGATCTTTATAATCATTTGAATCCATCCAAACCTTTACGATACAAAAGTTCTTTTTCGGAGAGATCGTAATACCATTAATATGGCTCTGTATTGGTTCTGTAGTATATTGTTCACAGCATACTTCAGTAAATAATTGTCGCCAAGTATTTACTACACATTTATTTGATACCTTATATGAGAAGCAGCCGCCATTTCGATTTCGATCGTCTTCCCATCTTGGCGTAATGTTGTTTCTCATGACAAATAACATGCAGTTTTTAATGACCCCAGGGTTTATTTCCTGATTTAATGCGGTGATATGTTCTTTCCATTCAAGACCTAACATAATTGGTTTATAACTATCTATATTCCAATTAGCATCACCAGGAGAGTGATAATATATGTCCCATTTATCTTTCAGAACCGTAGGGTTGTTCATATGTGTACATATAGAAATTATATATCATGTTCGTTATCAATTTTTTGCTCTACAATCAATGGTAATTGGGCACCTTCATCAATATTGACAACCTCAATGGGTTCAGGCTCGGGTTCGGGTTCAGGCTCGGGTTCGGGTTCAGGCTCGGGTTCGGGTTCAGGCACGGGTTCAGGCACGGGTTCGGGTTCAGGCTCGGATAATTCTTCATCAGGATCGACTGTTTTTGAAATAAATCTTTCCTCTTTGGGAGTCACTTTTATTTCAAACTTTCGAAATAATAGATTTATATATTGTGTTGAATCAAGTGTGATGGTTGACATACAATCATCCATAATGGTAATGGTATAAGACAAATCAAACACATAAGGTTCGCTTTGATATTCCAACAGTCGTTTAACAAATCCTACGCTAAATATATCGTTTCCTTCTCGCATGTATCGGTTATCAATATCAAAAATGATTGGCTCCTCCATTAATGAATGGCTATATTCAGCTGTCAATAATCTTACACGAGATCTCCTTCCAGTGTATTCATTATTTGAATTAGGATATAATTGACGGCAAACAAAAAAATTATCAGCGGGGTGTTTTACCATGAAAAACATATCAATAATAGGCCCCTCAACTGAGTTTTCAAAAATACCCACGTTTATCGCCTTATCCATGTAGTGTTCCGTTATCGACATGTCATTATTATCATTTATGGTTGAATATTTCTCAAGAATATATGCATTGCAGTTGCTCCTGGGTAAAGTTTCTTTGTAACACGTAACAACATTGAACCAGCCAAGTCGATCGGATGGAGCATATTTTTGATTTGTCGTTAGCCGTTTAATGTCAATCCATATATCTTCGGTCATATCACCGAGAAGTCGGACAATGGGTACATTATTGTACAATGTGGTATATGCTGCAATAATATACGTGTATATAAAGCTAATAACAACGACTAACTTCATAAAAAAAGGGCTATTTGCCATGCTTCTTAACAATGGTTCTAATCGACCGATGGATAGTATTGATTTTCCCATTTGTATGATACGATAATTGTGAATGTTTTTTTATATCTATATATTCCATGACTAAGAATTATAAATCAGGACTATTCATATTCCGGCGAGACTTGCGCATTGAGGATAATGTCGCACTTAATGAGTGCTATAAACAATGTGAAAAAATTCATGTATGTTTTGTATTTACCCCTGAACAAATAAGCGATAAAAATATATATCGATCTACAAATGCAATACAATTTATGATAGAAAGTATACTCGATGTTGAAGAACGTATCAAGCGTGGTGGTGGTGCACTGATATGTTTGAAAGGGGCGAATCCGGAAGTAATTTCGTCTGTTATTGCCGAGTTAAAAGTGGACGCTGTATTTTTTAATGCTGATTATACGCCCTATGCAAAGGAACGCGACGCAAATATAAGAAAAATTTGTCAAAATGCCAATGTAACATGCAGTGAATTTCACGATTATTATTTACATGTTCCAGGATCAGTCCTTACTGGCTCGGGTACACCCTATAAGAAGTATACTCCTTTTTATAATATGGTTCTCCACATACCTGTTGATAAACCCGTATTTAAGCGGATTGATAATATATCTAATCGATTGTTCGGAAGTAAATACAGAGTCACCCCTAAAGACATTCAGAGAACCCTTCCATATAATCATAACATAATGGTAAAGGCCGGGAGAAGCACTGCACTGTCCCGCATTGAACAATCATTAAAGAACCAAGGTGAATACGATACCAGACGTGACTATTTTACATATGACACGACGCATCTGTCTGCTTATATAAAGTTTGGCAATGTTTCAATAAGAGAAGTATTTCATCGTTTTAAAGCAGCCTACGGAATTGACCACGGTGTTATTCGTGAGCTCATTTGGAGAGAGTTTTTTGCACATGTACTTAATGGGTACCCCGAAGTACTTGGTCAGGCATATACGACTCGTTATCGAAAAATAAAATGGCGCCGTTCTCAGAATGATTTCGAACGTTGGTGTAATGGTAAGACAGGGATTCCTATTGTTGATGCTGGTATGCGCCAGATGAATAAGACCGGTTACATGCACAACCGCGCCAGGATGATGTGTGCCACATTTCTCGTAAAAACACTTCTTCTTGATTGGCGTCTTGGGGAAAGGTATTACGCACAAAAACTTACAGATTATGACGTTGCCTCAAATAATGGGAATTGGCAGGCAATTAGCGGAACGGGTGTTGATATGAAACCTTATTATCGCACAATGAGTCCATGGGTACAAAGTCGCAAATATGATCCTACGTGCGAATACATAAAACAATGGGTACCTGAACTTAATGATGTACCTAATTCGGATATTCATACATGGTATGATGCATGGAAGAATCATAAAGGGGTTTACATAAAGCCAATTGCTGATGTTACAGCGCGTAACGAGGAGATGCTTAAAATGTATAAATCCGTTTAATCTATGATATATGTCATTACAATGACACATCTCAACTTAAATATCAAGCGCAATGCTGCGATCAGACTTTTGCTTTCGCTTTTGTGTCCGTGTGGGCGCTTTGCCTTCCCCCATGTCTGCAACTGATGCGGCGCTTACTACAGAATCCCCTTTTTGCTTGATGTCAACCTTTTTCGTTTTAAGACCAGATAGCAAGTCATCAATGTCCGTCTTGGGGCCACGCATTTCGCGTCTTACTGGTGCAGGGGCATCCACTTTGCCTACACCATCGAGTTCAATTCCTGATTCCGCATGACTAATATCAGGGCGTGTCTGTGGTCGAGTTGAACGCTGGGTCTTCGTTTCAATGGGCGCAGGTGGTGGGGGTCCACGAGGCCTGTCTCCCATAAGATCATTGGCCATTGCGAATTCAGGCGAACTGTTACTCATTGTATTTATAGTTGCATCTTGGAATGCCTTCATAAGATCAGGGTTTTGTCTCATTACATCGCCAAAACCCGGGACGGCCGACCCAAGAGCCTTGTTTGTAAATCCAACAACCGCCGCACTGAATCCGAGGCGCATAATGATTGACACTACCGGATTCATCTTTGTATTTTTGTACTTTTCGTAAATTTCAGCAAATAAATCCTCATAACTGTCGATGTCTTCATTTACTTGGTCCCCCCAGCCTTCCAAATTTACGCCAAATGGGTTAAGTGTATTATTCGCATATTCCATTGAGTTAACTGCGGTCATTAGCCACCACCCCTGCAGCTTGACACTATCTTTTCGTCGTTTGTCTTCAAGAGCGGTTTCATATTCGTCTTCAATTTCCTCAAAGCTTGATTCCAACGACACTTGAGATTCCTTAATGAGTCCCTTCTCGCGCCATTCATCCAGCTTTTTCAGCATTGTTCGCTTTTTCCTTCGGGCCTCACGTTCGTTCATTCTTGGAACAATCGGTTGGTTCATGGTTGGAGGTACAAAACCAGTGGGCTGACTAAAAAAGTTAGCAGTTGCACTTCCAAGGCGTGAATCGGTAGGTTCGATATCATGTACATCGTTTGATTCTAAATTAAATTCCTTGTCGTCAATAGGTTCTATTGTTGGATAGGTTTCATTAATGCCAGTGGGTGCAGGTGCGTCAATGGTAAGGTCATTCAATTCGTTTTCTAATGCGTTTAAATCTCCTACATCTACATTCGCGGATTTTGCAGCAGGTTTATCATTCATCAATAGTTCAATTCCAGTACCGCTAAAACCCGACGATCCCAAGTCATCAATACCAATTTCTACAGTTTCCATATGTCATAAATAGAGTATTTGTTTCTAAATTCTACACGCGCAATAATAATTGCTCAATGTACCATACTCCTTGTAAAAATGCATCCGCTAAATCATCTTTTTTTGGTGTGTCTAATACCTTCTCCCACTCATGAAACCCCTTTTCTACGAGAACTTGTCTGCAAAATTTTACACCATCCTTCTTATTAGCACGATATCCTTTTCCTTCATCGCGTGCAAAATGTTTCAATTTATTTTGCGAACTGATGAATTTTACATCAACTGTATCTTGTCGCATGATATAGAATTGCGCCAACATTCCCTGAATGGTTTTCATTCGGTTTGCTATAGGCGAAATCTGGTTTTCAATGAGAACCAAATCAACTTCTGTTGAAAAGTGAGTATTACCAGCCGCTTTTAATCTTTTACCAATATCAACTAAGTCAAAATCTTGGCATTTGCGGGTCTCCTTCTTGTGTGGAATAAGTCGATGCTTCAAATAATATTCTGTTAAAAATATCACCTTTTCTGATTTGGTCCTTAATGAAGGTGATGGTATGCACTGAGAACAAAGACGATCAACCTCGCTCACCGAAAGTTTTTGTATTGCCGTCTTTTTCATTGTTTTTTCATATTTGGGTATACCACTTTTTTCTGCATGTTTTTTACAATATGCTTTATCTTTACAGGTAAATGCTGCATTATTTGTGCATGTATTACCATTTTTTAATATTTCATTACACTTTAAGTGTTCTATTTTACTGTCAATGAGGTCAACTACACACCACTCCTTTATTGTATATGCATCACTTACATCAAATAAGCAGTAAGCCATATTTTTGATTCCTACGTCAAAGCTGGCTATGTACATCTGTATATTATTGATACCTTATTTGAACTGGCTAAACGCTTTGTATAAACTGAGCATATACAAAGCATAAAATTTAAAAGTTATTCAATGCATGTGGTGGTTGGCTAACATTTGTTGATCTAAGAGTATCAATGTAGTTAGTTTTTAGATCACTTTGATTATGTTGGGTTTCATTGTATAAATCGGTATATATGATTTTATCTTTCGTTTCATCGTGGGTTTGCGGCATCTGTTCCAATGGTCGAGACTGCAATTCACGTCTATATTGCCATCCACTTTTAAAAGAATTATTCTTTGGAATAATTCCCGGGCACACTGTTTGTTTCGTTGCGGGATGATATACTTGATTAATTGATCCGTACTCCATATACATTGACTAAACATTTTACTCGGTGACAACTTACATTACAGATTTGCGCGTATAACATCAAGTAGTTCTGCGCGTCGCATTTTATATGCATATGACGCCAATTTTCTACTTGAAACCAATTCCTTTAATTCTGATACCGTCATTTTTTCATAATCGGTTGGTATGGAAACCTTTATTTTGGGTTCTGATTCTTGTGAAGGCTCTTCTTCTGGCTCATCGATAATTTCAACTACTTCTTCTGGCTCATCGATAATTTCAATTATATCCTGTTTCGGCGCCGGGGACATTACGGGCTCCTCTGTCACGGTTTCTTCGTTATCAGGCTCTTCATCAACTGTTTCATCATCATCAGTTTCATCTTCGTCGGTTTCATCTTCGTCGACAGACTCTTCAATAGACTCATCGTTTTCCATACTTTCTTCATGGTCTACATACGAATCAGGAAAAACTATTTCCATTGCTTGGTTATTTTCTTGAGATTCTTCTTGAGATTCTTCTTGAGATTCTTCTTCTGATTCTTCTTCTGATTCTTCTTGTTCGGGCACCTGTAACTCAAATTGCTGCGGTTGTTGTCTATATTCATGAGGTGTTATTGCAGATCCGCCATGATGGTTTAAATCCATTTCTTGGATATTAAGTTTAGTAACAATGTTATTTACAATCTCGAGGAGCGTTGATACTCGCTTTTCAAGAGAATTCATACGTTGTCGAAAATGATATAACATCATTGCAACGAGTACTACAGACGTAAGGACACTTCCAATAAAAAATGTATTCAAAAAATTCATAATTGATACCATTATGGTTAATGACGTGTTCCTCTTTTTATTTATTTTCCATCACAAATATATAATGGATATTCGAAGTATTCTTTTCAAGGATCCAAAAAATACGTTGATTGTATCTCTTGTTATTGCCATTGTGTTGATGATGCTCGGGTTTAATGTGTTCTTTTTTATTGGAAACTTTCTCCAAATTTTGGTGAATGCAGTTGGACCTATATTTTTCAATATTATCGGAACTCTTGGGTTCATAATTGGTACCATTGTTACCCAAGTGGCCGGTCTTATTGGGAATGTCGGAAGACTTACTGTAAATGTTGCTGAAAACACCACGGCGACCGTAGGTAATGCAATTCAATCTGTATCAACGAGCACAGTTACCGAAAATATGGAAAACGAAACAGAACCGGTTGATGCATCGAGTCCTATTGTGCGTTCCACAACCCAATACTGCCTCGTCGGAGAATTTAACGGGGGCCGTGGTTGTGCAAAAGTTAATGATGGGGCAATGTGTACCTCCGGGCAGCTATTTCCAAAACGTGAAACTTGTCTTAATGCAGCATTAACGCCCAATATTCCTCTTAAACGTCAACTATAAATAATCATTACGTGTTTAATAACGTCATGATTCAACTATGATTGGTATTTTATTGCTCGTTGTCCTCCCATGTAACCATTTGTATTGTTGTAAAAACTAAGACCAGATACATCAAAATTACCACATATATCCATTTGCACACTATTATATATAAATCTATACGTGCCGTTTTCTGATAGATCAGATACCACCACTGTGTCGCTCACTTGATAGGTAGGTGCGTTGTATAAACTGAATGTTCCATTGTATGTCTGTACGCCAACATCGTTGTTATTAATCCATTCTACCTTATCCGCGCACCAATCATTAAGGACTGTCATGGGGTAATCTGTTGGAATGTTTACCAAGTAATACGTGCCGTCTGTTACCTGGTATGTTAACCCTGGTGTATAACTGGCATCGTCGACATAATATATGTCGTTTTGAAGAGTTGTGTTTCTCAGTTCATAAATAGGAGAACCATTATAATTATATTTGCTTACAAATACCCGGTCTGTTAATGTGCGGACTGCAGGAGGTGTCGTTGTTGGCGTTGGTGCCGGCGTTGGTGTTGTATTCGTAAGTGCATCAGTTTTATATTGAAATACCGTTTTTAAATCTGAACCATCTTGTGCGGTGGATTGTATGGATACTGGGGTAGTTGCACTTAATGGGCTTGTAAGGAATGTTATATTTTGATTTTCAAATTTTCCTGTGGTGTGTGCAATCAAACCAAAATCTAATGAAGTAGAAGTACTCGTTATTGTGATAGGAGGAAAACCGGTATTAAATGATGGTTGAAGTGTAATATCATAAACATAGTCGGTTTGTGTATTGAATGAGATGTCTGGAATGTTTAAATTTCCAATGGGAAATTCCGCTTTGAATGCCAATCCATTGGACACATCAATATTAAAAGAAATATCACTTATTTCAGGTAAACTAACGGTGCCATTTTTAATAATGTGGTTATTGAACATCAAACTATAATCTATCGAAGTAAATACTGCATTAATATTTGTTAATTGAATGTCTGATGTCCCTATTCCATAGATGTAAAATGAAGTGGGGATAGATATATTACAAGTAGTATTAGGCGTTTTCGCTTTGATTGGATAAATAGTTATTGCATTTGTATAGACAGTGTATGACATGGAAGTATCATATTCCGATTGTGCATAGATATTGAAATCAATGAGTGGTTGATCCTGTCCATAAGTACGGTCCAATTTATAATTGTATAATGGTACACTTGGGTCAAGAAATAGATCTACATTACCAGGTACATCAGATGCACTGGCGGGAGTTGATACAATAGTCACAGGACACACATCAATTGGTTCGTTATAAGCAAAACGTTCAAATGCATCCTCTTTTTTGTTATAACTGACTGCATTTTTTCTTGGGGGTGCAGCATCAGTATTGATAATAGATGAAAACAACCCTTTTTTTGTTTTTGGGGTTGCTTTGCTGGATGTTTTATCGTATTTTAAAATTTCTGCTTTTCTTCGCATGTCCAATTGAAATGTGCTGAATGAATCATCTGGACAAACCAACTCAATACGATTGTGTGGTACATACAACCCCTGCTTTTTAGTTCTTTGTGCACATACATCTTCAATTGATAGTGTAGATGTCGTAAATAATGACATATAGTGTATATTGTAACACTATATATTACAAGTATTCTAATACCGAATTACTACTCTTGTGACGCATACCACGAGCGAGCTAAATAGTTATAATTAGTATTTGACTGAGTGGCAGCAACTGTAGCAGATTTGAGATTGGGGCCTCCGCGAACGATACGGTTGATCTCAAATACATCCAATGCACGGTTGTAATATCGTAGATTAGAGATGCGGCCCGGGAACCCACCCTTTTGATTAACATTCACATCATAATAATTTTGACTCGGAGGACTTTCCTGATTTAAACGGGCGGAGATAGTTCCATTCACATAAACATCCAGAATGTTTCCTTGCAGTCGAATAGCTAAATGGAACCAGTTTCTTAGCGGCACGTTTTTAACAGATAAATACTGCGTAGGACTTTTGGGGTCTGCCGTTTCCATAACAAATACTAAATTGTTTCTATTTCCGCCATCCAAATATAGACCCGGGCCGTTACCGCCATTCGAAACAGCTGTACGGTTTCTCATGTATTTATTTACACCCTTGTTAAATATATGGCGACGCGTGCCTCCTGGCTCGGTTGAGTCCAAAAACAACCAGGTCGACCAAGTAAACTCAATTCCACTCTTTTCGTTATTTGATCGAAGAATTGGCACAGAACCAGAATCGGCGGGATCCTGAGAAACAACATAAGGCTGATTACCTGCCATCATTCCATTGATGATATAAGGAGACTTTGATGGTGAGTTATACCATGCGATTAGTGCAATCCCCATGCGAAACAATATAACAAATGCAATCATAACTCCAATAATAAACGCGGTTTTGGCAAGTAACGATATTCCACTAAGTGCTTTCGTGGTAGCCGGAACAATACTACGAGCTGTTTCGGTTGTAGTGTCGTAAAAGCTTTTTGCGGCATTTACACCCATATCAACCGTTCCTCTTGCACGATTATAATACCCTTCAGTAGACATAATATAATATACAGATAGGTTTTGTTGTGCATGAATCAATGTTTATATAAATATTTACATTGATGCTAAATTAGAATAATGACACCTTAACTTGTTCCACGTTATCACGTAATAGCGATACATCCATACCATAGTTGGCAAACATAGGCTCTTGGCCACTTCCGCGCATGTATTCAGTATACACTTGTTCCGGGTTCAATGGATGAGGCCATTGTTTTATACGAGCAGCGGAACCATTGTAACTGCTTACAATAAGGCCGGTTGTCGAAGAGGGTGGGTTGGACACCACTCTTCCACGTCCGGTGTATATTCTAAATGAACGGGCGAGTTTTCCATCAATATACACGTCACATACGTCATTATCAACGCTAACAACCACATACGTCCATTTCTGGATCGGGAACTTATCGGTAATCACAGTATTATAACGTCCGCTGGACATCGGGAAGTTAACGCGAAGAGTGGTACTGTAGCGGTCAATTTCCACATAAAACCCCCCGCGAGTCAATAAACGCATAGGCGTAGTACTCCAGCTATTGAGATAAGTCCAGAAACCATAAGCATATCTTCGTGAAGATGGCTCTGAAAGGTCAGAGCCCGCAATGGTATGTGAACTATCGTTCATCTTTCTAAACTTGAGTAGGTTAGTACCCTTGTCGCTAAAGTATGAATAAATTACATATGCCAGTATGGCAATTACAATACCCAAACTAATTAGGAGATAGTTCATTATACATTACAATTACACTTTTTTGTAATGTATGAGTTACATAAACGGTTTTGACAGTATGCTGTTGAAGTTATACTCACGAGCAATTGCAGAACGAGATAAAGGTGCGTTAAAATATTTGATTCCTCCCACGGCTCCATTCATTGACTTATCTCCCACATAAATTACATCTTTTGGAGAATATTTGTATGGCGTATTTTTCTCTGTAGCCCAATCGCGTGTATCTTTGAGTTTGCCGTTGATAAATATATCTACGGTGTTGTATGACTTGCTTATCACAAAATGATTCCATTTTTGAAGACTAATATTCGTTTTTCCAGTCTCCGCAACTCCATCCTTAAAGATAAGTATGCCATTATGATAGGTGATTTCTACCTCGCCGTACTTGATAATTGACCCGCCTCCTTTGGGCGTTGTTGATGAATTTATATAAACCCAGCCAGCAATTGCATATTCGTCTGGATTGTTATCATATTCTCGAATTTCATCGTACGATTTAATGGCAGTTCTCTTATTGATAAATATTGGTTCCATTTGTATAGGGGTTGATCCATACGTAGTTAATTTGCGGACAATTTGCGGAAGATACAGCAACCCACCCAATGCAATGGCCTCAAGAACATATAATGTGAACATATTAGGGGTTGTTCCCATAATCTCAAGTGCAACAGAATCAATCATGTCTACAACCATGCACGGAATGAACATTATGATATAAGCAATAATGCCTACAACGCCCTTCAGTGAACGCATGTAATTCCCAAATAAAGCTCCAAACAAATATACGCCCACCACAATGGCAAATGCGGTCGTTATAAATGTAATTAACTTAATCCAAGTATGTCGCTCATAGTCAACTTTTGTGCCATTATACAAGTATAAGAATACCCAAGCGACTAAAAGAATACCCGCTAAAATTAGATCACTTGTTTCAAGCAAGGGCATGTTCTTTCTAAATAACATGTATTGTGCTGTGTAAACCGCAAAGAGTCCTAACGCAATAGTTATAATGGTGGTTCCGTACATTTCTACAAAGTTAATATTACCCACACTCATTAAAAGAATCACTACAATTGTAATGACAGCAATAAATTTGATTAAATATGATACGCCATGTTCTCTCGAAAATAATACTTTTGATAATTGTCGTAATAACGGTTCCATATAGTATTAAGTATACTATATGGTAAGATTTTGCCGATTACATATTTTCCATGGCAGTTTTTTTACCATGACATTCCCTGCATAGCGCTACCAGATTATCTACGTGATTGGATCCGCCTTGATCCAAACGAACCTTATGATCAACTTCAAACCATGCATTCAATGGTTTGGTGCAATCGCCGCAAGCCCACCCTTGATTCGATGCGACATACTTCTTCTTAGTTTCGCTAACTGATCTTTTTGTGCCCGTTTTACCTGATTTCATAATCCGTTCGGTTTGAATAACTTCATTCCGGGCATCATCTCCTCCCTGCATCTGTGCTACACCAAAATCCAAAAATGGCGACACTGATTTTTTTGCAACTGGCATTGTCTTTAAGCACTCGTTTGTTGTCTTCACAAGCTCACGGGCCCTCGACGGATCACGCTTTATCACCCAATATAACATATATGCACCCAGTACTACCCCTGCCATCTGATAGTACTTCTTTGCAGCAATTACCATTTTGTAGTACTTACCATCAGTATAAATATTCCCAACAATGACTGACGTTATGATAATAAATATGAATTCAATGCTCATTTAAACTATACTTACATTTTTTACAATGCTATGTAAATTGCAACGAGTATTATCAAAACCATTATCATATATATTGAATGCGAATTTTCTATGACATATGGCTTAGGCTCATAATGTTCCATATATAGTTCCTTTGCATACTCTCTTGATATACCTCCTTTACCAAGCGCCTTGTTTACTTCATTGTGAATAAAATGTACCCAATGACGAAAATCCGACCCTTTATCTAAATATGGTGTTACCGGATATTTATCGAGCAATTTCATGAATAATGCCTTTGCCTCTGGATGAGGTAAAAACACCGGCATATTCATAATAAGGTCATAATGCTTTCTCTTCATAGAGCGATTTGGTTGACATGGATAATTCTTGGCCACCGTATGTAAGAAAAACCAATAATGCGGACCCCATACTTTTTGATCAAGTGTCATATATGTTATTCGTGTATAATTGTGGAACCTTCACGAACGACATAAAGAAAGGCAACCAATAAATATAGTTATGAATGACAACTATTGTAATAATTGCGGAAAACAAGGACACCTATACCATCAATGTAAATTACCTATTACAAGTAGTGGTGTAATTGCCTTTAGAAATACGGATCGTGGTATCGAATATCTGATGATTTGTCGTAAAGATACTCTTGGTTATATAGATTTTTTAAGAGGGAAATATAGTTTGTATGACCCTATTTACATCACAAATATGGTAGACCAAATGACAGTTTACGAGAAACAACGCATCATCGGCAATGATTTTGATACATTATGGCATGAATTATGGGGTGAAAGTGATATTATTAAATACAAAAATGAAGAAAATGCATCACGCGATAAATTTAATCGATTAAAAGAAGGATATACGTTATTGGGACGCACTGTAACAATGGATAATATTATTCAAAGTTCAACAAGCTGTTGGAGCGAACCAGAGTGGGGATTTCCCAAAGGGCGACGCAATTACCAAGAAAAAGACTATAATTGTGCTGTCCGTGAATTTGAGGAGGAGACGGGATATTCTTCGCAAAAACTCGAGAATATAAATAACATTGGGTCGTTCGAAGAAATTTTTACGGGTTCTAACTATAAATCCTATAAGCACAAGTATTATCTTGCACACATGCGGTACCAAGACACGCTTCAACCAGGACGGTTTCATGATAATGAGGTAAGTCAAATTAGATGGTTGACTATTGATGAGTGTTGCAGCAAAATTAGAAACTACAACATAGAAAAAATACTTGTAATCAACAACATAAATCGTATTCTCTCAACGTATATGCTGTATAAAATTTAATATCAACGTCCGTTTAGGCATAAAAGAATATCATGGTATTGTATACTCAATGAAACCATGTCCGTCCGGTAAAGAACTTAACCCAAAGACAAATCGTTGTGTAAAGGTATGTGATGTCGGGTTTGTTCGTGATGATAATTTTAAATGTGTCAAAGATAGTAAGACTGAACCTGCGTCTCTATTTGACACAATTAAAGACGCACCTGGAAAAATAATAGGGCTTTTTACACCAGAGCCAAAACAAGACATAACCATTGATGAACGGGTAATATATAATCATGAAGGGATGCTTACTTATGCAGATTATGAGGGGTATAAAAATAGTTATTTACGCGACATCTATTCGGTATTAACTAATAAACCCACTGGTAGAAAATTCATTTATGGTCTCAGTAATAGAAAATTGTTAATAGAGGCGATCCTTAAAAAACAAAACGAAATTCGGACGATTGATATACCAACCGAACCAACTGAAACGCCTATAGTTGAATCTGTACCAGGAATGGTAGAAGATACAGTGATTTCTAATGTAGAACGAGCGATTGATTTGCCTCTACAGAATATCGATGAAAACTATGTCAATAACATGGACAAGAGAATCCCTTCATTTATTATAGATAAGGAGGGAGATGATGCAAATTTCGAAGATAACCTTGGACCAGTACCACAAGATGTTGAATCGTCTGAGTATAATCAATATATGAACAAAAAAGAGCGATATGAAAGACAGACTAACGCCGCGTTTGAACCACTTTATCCTACATTGGACGACCCTAATTTCAGCGTTAAAATTGCGCAAAAACATGAGTTTGCCGAGACATTGAATCGCGATAAAGCGGGGAATATAGAAGAAGAAATAAAGAAGTATGAAAATGCTGAATTCGAATTGTCACCCAACCAGCTATTTGTAAAAAACTTTATGTCCGCAGAAACACCTTATAATGGCCTGCTTTTGTATCATGGTGTAGGAACCGGCAAAACATGTAGTGCAATCGGTGTCGCCGAGGATGTAAGGCTTTACAACAAACAAAATAATATTCGTCAGAGAATTATTATTGTTGCGTCGCCCAATGTTCAAAAAAGCTTTATGAGCCAACTGTTTAATGAGGCACGGTTAGAAAAAACAAATGGCTACTGGAATATTAGTGCATGTGTTAGTAAGCAACTGATACATGAAGTTAATCCGACACACACCAAAGATGTAGCAAGAGAAGTAATTGTCCGGCAAATCCAGAATCTTATCAAGAGCAGTTACCTATTTATGGGCTATGTGGAGTTTTCCCGATTTATGCAGAAGTCCATGACGATCACTGACGAGGTAGCAAACCAGTCGGAACGTAAACAACGAGAAATACAATCAATTCGCAAAACATTTGATAACCGTCTTGTTATTGTTGATGAGGCGCATAATATTCGTACAACCTCTGACAACAAGAAAAAGCAAATCGGCACATTGTTTTTACGTGTTGCAAGATACAGCAAAAATATGAAAATATTGTTGTTATCAGCAACACCAATGTATAATTCACAATCTGAAATTATATGGATTACAAACCTACTTAATGCAAACGATGGACGGAGCGTCATCAAAGAAGGGGATGTGTTCTCTAATGAGTCGTTTAAGGAACCCGATGATACCGAAAACGAATCAGGTGAAGAACTTATTCGTCGCAAACTTACTGGTTATGTATCATTCGTTCGTGGGGAGAACCCATATTCATTTCCATTCAGGGTATATCCCGACACATTCTCACCAGACAAGCTTATCAGTAACTATCCATCGCAACAATTTAATGGCATTGAAATTACAACCCCTCTTGAATATACGCAAGTATATACTCATAAGATGACCGGACACCAACGAAAAACGTATAATGATATTATCCAGGAAATCAAGGGGTCGGAGAAAGTGAACATGGAGAACATGCAAACATTTGGTTATACTCTGCTACTGAAACCAATTGAGGCGAATGTAATTACATATCCAACAAAAAAGCGTGTTGGTCGTGAGGGGTTTGCCGAGGTAATGAACTTCAAACAAGAAACTGTAAAACGCGAGGATTCCACCATCATGATGAAGCATCAATACTCATATAAACCGGAAATCCTCAAAGAGTATGGACGTATATTCGCTCACGACAAGATTGGTAATTACAGTGCCAAGATTGCCGAAATCTGCAAAATTGTAAAAAAGAGCACCGGTATCATTCTTATTTATAGTCAATTTATTGATAGCGGTATCGTACCCATGGCAATTGCTTTGGAAGAAATGGGTTTTGGTAGATATAGCAGTACATCCGGCGTAAAGCCTCTACTCAAGGTATCTGAAACTGCGGGAATTGATTCGATTGAAATGGTAGAAAAGGAATTAATGTTGAAACCGGACAACTACCGACAAGCAAAATATTGTGTTATTACCGGCGACCCTTACTTATCACATAATAATGCCGCTGATTTGGAGAGAATTGTCAGAAGTGATAATACCTACGGCGAACACGTCAAAGTAATACTCATATCGAAGGCGGCAGCGGAAGGTCTTGACTTTAAAAATATACGCCAAGTCCATGTAATCGACCCATGGTATAATATGAATCGCATTGAACAAATCATTGGTCGTGCTGTCCGTTTTAGAAGTCATATATCTCTTCCGGTAAATCAGCGAAATGTAGAAATATACTTACATGGTTGTCATGATGAGAAAAAGGAGACGGTCGATATGTATATGTATCGTCTTGCAGAGACAAAGGCCAAACAAATAGGCAATATCACACGTGTACTCAAAGAGGTGAGTGTTGACTGTCACCTTAACATTGGTCAATCAGAACTTACCGCTGAACGTTTGGCTGCCATCTCAGGAACTGAGATGCAGATTGAACTGTCTACCGGAGACGTTGTTCCATTTAAACCTGGCGACATGCCATTTACGCAGCTATGTGATTATAAAGACAACTGCAGCTATACATGCAATGGTGCGAATACATATGACCCGTCAATTCGGGATAGCAATACATATGGCGCCCATTTTGCTCGTATGCATTATGATGCGATTGCTCGACGGGTGCACAGTGCGTTTAAAGAAGCACATGTTTATACACAAACAGACCTCATTCAACACATAAATTTACAGAACCAATATCCAAGAGAGCAGATATTCTTCGTTCTTTCTCAAATGATTGATAACGGCGGGGAAATTATTATTGATAAAACCGGAAGACGCGGCACCTTAGTTAACCGTGAAAAATATTATGCATTCCAGCCCATTGAAATAAATGACGAACGAATAAGTGTGTTGGAACGATCTGCGCCCATTGAATACAAGCGAGACAAGATCATGTTTAAAAATGATATTACAGAGTCGATTGACGACGATACAAATATTGACGAAGTGGCACGCTACCGTGAAATTGTCGACCGTATAAATTCTATCATGGGTCATCTACAAGAAACTATGCCGGACATTGCAATTACTTCAAAGTCGGATTGGTATGAGTATGCATCTACCGAGCAAACCCAAAAATTAATTTTCGATAAACATAATATTCCGCGAAAATTCTATGAGAATGCCGTGATGCGTCATTATATAGACGAGCTTAATGCTGATGATAAAATCCTTATGCTAACACAGATACATAACAAATCAAAAAATAATGGCACATACACATTATTCGATACCGCGTTTGCAAAATATATGGATGAACATACAGTAATACATGATGATAGAAAGGCAGTTGTGATTATAGATTGCAAACGTTATCGTTTAATAATGATAGGTGATGATATTGTTCCGGCAACTCCAGTTGATTATGAAGATTTTAAGTTGCCTGTCGCAAACCATTTCTTAGTGCAAATTCGTGATCTCTTTCCAGAGATAGGCTTTATTGTAACTGCGCCAAGATTTGCATTCAAAATCAAGAGCATGGGCGATAAGTACAATAATCGAGGAGCAAGATGTTTTCAGGCTACCAAAGCGGATATTATCGCACGTTTACGCTGCATCATGAACGGGGAATACTGCAAAACCCCTTTTCAGGACGAGAATTCTATGGGGGATTATCATGACGAAGATACCAAAGATATTAGTAAACAGGGGCTTTGTGTAGTAACCGAAGTGCTATTTAGATATATGGATTCTATACGTTATCGCAATAAACGTTATTTTATGGACCCCGAACAAGCTTTGGTAAACCAAGCGGAAAAGATATAATAATGTGTGCGTATAATATATCAGTATGACTACGCATAAAAATAATAAACAAATAAAAAACAAACGCAAGACAGTAGCAAAACGCAGGAGGACGACAAAGCGCAAAACGATTACAAAACATAAGTCTGCAAATAAACATAAAACCAACAATAAAAGAAAGACCCGTAAACAAAGAGGAGGGGCGGGGGTAAAAGAGATTTTGGACGCAAACGCATCAGATTTTTTGCAACACAAACCGCCGTCAATAAAAAGAGATTGGGAAAATGATAATCATTTAGTGCAATTCCCTATAAACGATGACTATATAACCGACTGGACGCCGTTGGCTGGAGATGTTAAAGATGAATATGCAGATTGTGCTCAAAATTCTATGACGTTCCTTCGTATTATACCAAGTACTATTGGAAAAAAGATTTCCAAACATGTCAACACAAATAGGTGTGGTACGACACCAGCGGAAACCATTTCCATATATGAAAAGGCTTATCCAAATGATAGGTTTGGTACAGTCTCGGTAGATGTATCTATCGTGGAACGCGCTTTAAAGGTTAAGCATGCAACCTTTCTAATGATATGGTTTCCCTTAAAACAGAAAGGTCATGCCGTTATTATGGCAAAGGACCTTACGGGCAAAACGATGATTATTGATGGGCAGAAATTGTTGGTTGAGCCGTATCGTGAATACTTAAATAAATACAATTTCATCTCTGAGGTAGATGTAGTTATAGTTACTACCCGTACTACCAGTAGTGAACTTAAACGTGATATAACCGAGGCACTATCAAACTCAAATTCGCCATCTAATGGAAAAAGCAACAGTATTGAACCAACCAAAAAACGAGCGCGTATTAGTAATAGTGCGATAATCGGTGTAGATTCTCCTGTACCAATGGAGGTAGATTCTCCTGTACCAATGGAGGTAGATTCTCCTGTACCAATGGAGGTAGATTCTGCATAATAAACGTGTTACTGTTGGTGTGCATTTTATACATAAGCCAATAATCTTACACGAACAATGCTCATGTGAATATGTATAATTCATATGAATAATATGAAGCAATAGTGTATATGAAAATCATCCTATACGACCGGCGGGGGCAACCGGAATTGGTATACGTCTTTACTGGACGTGAATCAGAAGTCCCTCAGGAAGAACTGTTTAGGAAGGAACAACTTGACGAATTTAAAGAATATAATACAAAAATTATCCAATGCCCTCATGAAATATATGGTGATGACAGTATTCATGCTGTGAAAACAAAGATAGTTAAAGAACTTTCAAAAACACAAGCTATCAACCTGAACGAATGCTTCTTATTTTATGCAGATGGAGTATCCACAACGCCAATTGATTTTTACAATCAAACCACCAATTTTAAAAAGGAAGTACTCCATGGGTATAAATTTGGTCAGGCACTTTTTAATGGGGGGTTTATGGAAGAACATACCCGCAATATACCCTACAAGCAGCAATATACCTTTGATGATATTGTTGCGTTGGACATACAACGATTGCACCTATTCAAACCCCTCGGGATCGAATTTACTGATTATTATGATTTTAGATACTCAGGAAACCCATTTCAGGTGTTACAAACACAACCCAATGCATTTGAAAACAGCGATCGTAATGCTCTAATCACGTTAGACAACAAATTATTGTTCAATTATACAACCGATGATACATTACATATGGTAACTGCAGATACATTATTAGAATACTGTGAGGATAACGGTCTCAATGAGGAATATTTTATGCGTATTTATTTCCCATCGCTTGCAATTCAAGGGATTACATCAAGGTCGTTATTACAAAGTCATAATCGGATCAATGAAGAGCATAACAACAAGTATCATGAAAACATTGAGCTGTTACACAAAATTCAGAGGAACGTAGTATCCGACATGGTATATGAAAAAATTGGCATTAAACACATCAAATTTGCGATGTACGGTAACCGGAATGTATCCCTTCCACTGGAGACATTATTTAAAGATGTTCATTGCGATCAAAGTATACCCGTGATAAAACTGAATCCAGGAAAATCGAAAGAAAACATTTACCGATTATTTACAAAAGACACTACTCGCCAGGGTACACGTATACCGTTTTTACCGAAAGCTTCCGTTATAGCAAATAGTAAACGCATAGACAAGCCACATACTATTACGTTTTTTATCCACGGGGACGATACCTTTTATGTATCAATTGATGAATCTGCCGATATATACGCCGAGTTTATTCCATCGCACCCAATGCCAGTTGATACAATAAACCAAACCATACGAACCATGTATGCAAATATTGAGACCCAATTAAATCGTTTGTTAATGCAGACCGGATTTTCTATTCCAAAGTTTCTTGCACTTGACCAAAAAAATATTGAGGTGTTCAATATCGAATACGGCCTTTCGGTACGTGCAGAGAAAGGCGTGGATCCGAAAAAATGTGCTGCTGTATTTGGTGGTATATTCGACATCCAAAATAGGGATCGTAATTCAATGGTATTGAACTATAAAAGGGTCGACAATTACAAGTCTATGGACTCCGTAAATCGAACCATTCACGATGGGTTTCGGGATGGTGTTTCCGACCGCGATATTATAGATCGTCTCATGCAAAACCATCAATTTACAGAGGAGGACAGCAAACAAAAGATATCTCAATTTCTTGACGGGTTTAATCGAATCCGAAACCGGTTTACGAATAAGGGACTCAATATTGTTGAAAATCCTGGGTTCCCTGCGCGAATTGAACATATTCCGTTTGAAAACCAGATCATATTCACTATAAATAATATTATTTCAATTCATTACATCCGTTATATACAGACATATATTGATAGTATTCTTAGAATTACAGTGTTTCCCGATACAATTGACATAGATTTATCAAAATGCAATGAAAAAAGAGCAATTGAAGCCGACGTAGCAGAAATGGTGATTCGTCCAATTGAAAAACCTGCGGCTGCAGTGCCTGATGAATTTGCGCCTGAATCAGATGAAGAGCAAGATGCAGACGATTTTATGTTTTTCAGTGATGATGACGATGATGATTTCGATGGGGGCGCTGTATCTGGGGGCGCTGTATCTGACGACCAAGATAGTACCCCGATTGATGGATCACACATTGATGGCCTCTCACTCATCCGCCCCAACCTCTTTGGAGAACGCTTAAAGAAGTATGATCCCAAACTCTTTTTAACGCGAAGGCAAGGAAAGTTTAAAACATATTCTCGTCTTTGCCAATTCAGTGAGGCCCGACAGCCGGTGATTCTCACACAGGAAGAAAAAGCAAACATTGACAAAAACCATCCTGGTTCATACACACATTCTATTGAGTATGGCTCAGGGGATAAAAAATATCATTATATTTGCCCACGATATTGGTGTCTTCTTACAAACAGTAGTATGACCAAAGAAGAGGTTGAATCAGGAAAATGTGGTAAAGTGATCCCCCCAGATGCAGAATCGGTACCAAAGGGACATTATGTATATGAGTTTATACACAAGAAACATGTAGACGCACAGGGCAACTATATCCATTTTTCTCCCGGGTTTATTGATGGGAAAACCCACCCTGATGGACTTCCTATACCTTGTTGTTTTAAGAGTTGGGACCCGGATGCACAAGAATTGGCACGTAAACAGATCACGGATGGTACACAAGACATCAAAAGTAAACCGGCTGCATCTGCGCTACAATATATTATTGGGTTTGACAGTTTCCCCATTGAAGATAAACGATATGGGTTTTTACCTCCCGCAGTAGAAAATCTACTTCATGCAAAGTACACGAATGTAGTGCAGCCAAACAACCCATCGGCCCTTAAGCAAAATGTAAAGGCGATATTGCGTATTGGTACAGAACAACATAGTCAACGATCAATTATTGGCTGCCTTGCGGATATTCATGCATACATCATGAAAACGCCGGGGAAAATGTCAATTATAGAATTCTCAAAATTTATACGCGATCGCATCGATCTGGACACATTTATTAGTCTCAACAATGGGAGTCTTGCATTACAGTATAATAATAAGGATTGGAAAGGAGACATGTCCCAATACGAAGATACCCAATTTGTAAAAGTAAACGGTTCCAATAAAGGGACGCGTGACATTATTGGAGGATACGAACTCTTTAAACGTCATCTTGTCGATCCGGCATCTACTATAGACCATGTGATCATGTGGGATATTATTGCAAGTACAGATAAACTTTTTGGGATGGAGATAAACCCGGTAATATTAGAACTGTCGAATGATGATATTACCAATAATGTAGGGGTCATTTGTCCTACCACTTCTTATTCGTCTGGTTCATTTAATCCGAATAAGCCGTCCATGTTATTGCTCAAACAAGACCAGTATTACGAACTAATTGGCGTGATTGTTACAGATGAAGTTAATAAAAGAAAACGATATCACAACATGAAGTTATTCTATATGGATGAGACCATTCTTCCAGAATTACGCGACATATTGAACGTTATAACAAAAACGGCTTCTTCAATGTGCAAACCATTACCAAGCAAACCTGATGTATATACATTTCAACCAAACATTGACGCATATAACGTTGTTCATAAACTGCGACTCTCTGGATACATACCAGATTCTCAGGTAATCAATCATTATGGGCGAGTTATTGCAATTATTGCGCGCCGTGACGAGGATGAAACAAAGGGAATATACATACCCACTCGTCTGTCATCAACTGTTGAATTACCCATGGTAACAATCGACAATGACCTATGGCACGATTACGAGTATACCGTGAAAAAACTACGAGAAGTACACAATGATACAGGCCTGTTATGCGATCCTATTGTAAAAATTGCTGAAGATAATCTTGTTGTGGGCGTACTTACACAGACAAACCAATTTATTCAGGTTACGCCAATTGAAATCACTGACGATGATCTTCCTGTCATTGTATCAGCAAACCATTTGTTTGTTGATCAGGCATTTGAAACAGATAATCACGACCCCGAACGAATAAAAATCAAGAATGCGATTTCACTTGAGACCCGTTTTTATAATGCATATCGCAATATTGTCCGTATGTTTTTGCGTCATGCTGAAAATAGAGAGCATTTGGATACCATTCAAAAATACGTTTCTGACGATAGATACTTGTACAAGCACAAAATTATAAAAGTATCCGGTATTATATCAAATATCGTGGATAATCATGTTCAATTCGCAGAATACAACGCCAATGCGATTAACGATATTGATGAAATATACTCATGTTTTGAGAACCCAGAGAGCAAAGGGTATTGTGTGTTCCAAAACAATATCCACAAGCTCATGATTCCAGAAAAGCACCTGTTAAGTGGAAACAACAATAAGGAGACTTATGCTCTTCGTATTGCCGATGAGCTCGTTCGCAATCAGGATTTTTCACAATTTATATTAAACGACGATGACGTTATTCGACTGCCGGAAAATAAATACCGGATCGAGGACAATGAATTCATACTGTTACAGTCAAATATACAAAGCCAATATATGGAAAATCTCGAACCTTTCTCAAATACAAACTATATTACATTGAACACGCATGACAGAGCACAACCCGAGTTAACACAATACTATAGTAATACTGTTACAAAGTTGGATATTGAAAACGACGACGAGGACATATGCGTTGAAAAAATACATCCGCGTGTGCGCAATAAATGGCGTCCTTTATTCCCAGAAAATACAAAAGAAATTGAGTTTCAAAACAGTACTCCGTGCAGTTATTCCGCGGCACAATATATCATTCAAAAAGGTACGAACATTAACATGTCTATCAATGACATCAAAAAGTTACTTGTGAAACAATACGCCGATGTAATGAAAGAAAAAATGAAAACATTGATACAAGTATGGGAAAAGCAAGGAAAAAGTTTGCAAGCACAGGCATTGAATGACGGGTCAACAATAGAACAAGTTATTGAATCGGATAACTATTTTTTTAGTGATATTGATGCCGTTATGTTATTCAGTAATCTTAAAATTGGAGTGGTACTATACGCAAATACAAAATTAAAAACCCTGCCCGTAAAATCACGACATGTTCTTATTGGTAACAGGCCAATGAAAGAAAAACACTATTTTATGTACACTGAAAATAAAAATGAGATGTCTGCATATACACTTTTACGAAACCCTTTGTTACCCACAGATATCGACGAAAATGAAGTGCGTATTTCACCCGAATCTCTATAATCGAGACATTTCTATAAATATATCGATTACACCTTCATACACCCCATTTGATTCTCCCTCTTTGAGAAATACGATTCAAGGTCATTTGATATTTGCATGTTCATCTCAGTTAATGAATTTCTGCATTTTAATATTTCCGTTTCTGTTTTTGCCAATTGCACCGATACTTGTTGGCGTTTTGGATCAGTTTCATCAAGGGCAACAAGGTCATTAATCAAATCACGTGCATCTTTTATCGCGAACTGTTCCTTTATCATAAAGCCTTTTATTTCGGCAAAGACATTAATGGATGTGAGATATGGAAATGATTTACGAATATGCTCAGGAATTACAAACTGGTTCGTTTCTTTTATGTCACGAATAGTTGTTTCTGTTTCATCAATGATTTTTTCAAGTCTCGCATGTTCCTGAACAACAAATAACATTTTGCCCGAACTAAATTCAAGAAATGTTTGTAATTTGTCAAATCTATATGCAGAACCGCGATGAGATTCTGCTCGTGCATCAAGTTTAAGATAATTTACCACCGCTAATAGGAATGCAGTTATGCCATTAACACCACTTACAATAATATCTCCATATTGATAAGATTGGATTGATAGTGCAAGAATTCCAGAACAAATCGTCAGGAAAATAGAAGGTAACATAAGAACAGTAAGACGCTGTTCGCAATATGTTTTTGCTTCGGTGTATAATATTTTTTGTCCCCGTGAATATAGTGCAAGAACGTCACATATCATAGAATTATTTGTTGCATCGTCAATAAACATATTGTAATAGTGTTCTTCAACGGTTTTAAAATTGTATTTTCTTCCGGGTATTGGAATAAAGGTGTTTTCACGACGTTCATCTTCTGAAGTCTGTACTCCATTTTGAGACTGTGGCGCATTTGTTGGGACTGGTGTGGTATCATTTTCATCCGCTTCTCCCATTAATAATTATACAGTTCCATCGTTTATCTTAATTTACATATCAATTAATCAATGTGATATGTTGGAGGCATCATAAATATACTGTCTGTGTGTGTACATACCCCAATAAATAACATAACGCACATAATCCACATAACCGGAATAATATGGCGGCATTGTATTTGGTCATAATGAAAGTCATCTTCTTCTTCACACTCTATAATGTCAGCTTCAAGATCACATTCTTTATCAAACTCTTGTTGCAAATTCACTTTAATACTGTTCATAACAGGAACATCTTGTTGAAACGATCTTTTTTCTGGTGTACGTGGCGGTCGTTGTATTATATCAAACATATATAATACATGCGAATTGTTCATTTAACTACTTTGAATTGTGTATTTTATCTATTTTCAATATATAATGGAAGGGAAAGACGCAAAAAGAGATTTGAAGCTTACTAATCTGGAGACCGAAGATGTGTTTGAATCAGAGTCAGACTCAGAAGCACCACCAAAAACGCCTCAACGTTTTATAAAGGTAGAAGCAAAATACAAAGTACAAGACGATAGCATATGTGATAATGATGAACGTGCATGTAATCCAAGATCAAGAGACCGCGTATTTCATCGAGATACAAAACCAGTTTATATCGAACCCCTTAATGAAGGTAATACACGCAGTAGCAAATGTCCGTTCTCTGATGATGAGGACGATGGTGTATATATGGGTCGCATTCGTCCCATCGGTCATGATGGACGCCCTGTGAGACGATAAAAATATCTGATTATTGTATAAAAATGTCATCAAACAATGATAAACAAGTAGACATGAATGAATTGTCAAGTATTGTTGCACCTGAACAAATTGAAGTGAAACCAGCCCCAACGCCGGGATTTTTCGAAAGTATAGGAGTTGCTGTATCAAGCATTGTTAAATCAGGTGATTTGACAAAGGCGATGATCCGACCGATCAACATAAATGGTAAGCCTATGCGAAAATAAGTATGTACAACCACCATTTGTCATTATGCATTACACATATAATGACCAATAATATCATCAAACTTCATCCAGTCTATTTCTTGTTCTGTATCTTCAAACTCGTCTTCATCCACTTGTAGCCTGTCCAATAACATCTCCATTGCGTCGCGCGCAATCATATGTGATTCTTCCTCGTCAAATTGAGATTCCGCTTCGTCTACTTCCTGTAAGCGATCCCATTCATCTACCAAGAAATTATTCAGATTTTTGTACCAAGAGAGATTGGGATCAATGGTGACCACGTATTTCGGCCAAAACATCTTGTATATGATATCCTTTGCAACATCGTAACACATCTTGTCTGTAAACCCCATTGTATGATCTTATACATGTTAATATATTTATGTTATTGATTTGTACGATAAAATTGAATGGTTTGTATACAAAAACTTATTGTATACAAACCAAGAATACATACCAACAAACCAAGAATACATACCAACAAACCAAGAATACATACCAACAAACCAAGAATACATACCAACAAACCAAGAATACATACCAACAAACATTATGAATAACACGAACATCCAACGTATGTGGAAAGTCCTGCCAAAAAAGAGCAAACCCGCAAATGAACCAACTGTGCGCATACCCAAGAATCTGTGGAAACTGCCAAAATGCTACCGAATGGCTGTTGTGATGAAGCTGCCTGCTAAGAAGGAACCCATCAACCCGGGGTTGAGGAAGAAGAAAGGTTCAAAACGTAACCTGTCTATTGAGAGCCGCGAGCCAATATGCTATGAATCGAATATGATGTCAATCATGTCTTTCGCAAAAACATATAACGCATTTTACCAGTAATTTGATAATCAGCAATAAAATCAATAATGTCAACGCATTATTGATTTTTCATGCAAAATTGATCAAGATGTATGCAAAAAACTTATCACATATAAAAGAAATATACCAACGTACAAACATGAATACAACCAATATTCGAAACTTGTGGCGCGTAGCAACCACCAAGAAACCAACCAAGGATACGGACCCTCTTTCCGGAGGTATTGGACATCTTTGGAAACTTCCAACCGTCTACAAAGTAGCTGTGATCAAGAAGTCTGTCAATAATGCACCAGTAACCAAAAAAACCTCCGTTGAAAAAACCTGCTCCATATGTTATGAATCCATGACGTACGCCTCCGAAACCGCAATCGACAGCTGTGATCATACGTTCTGTGCACGATGCATCGTTCAATGGTCCGATAAATTTAACCTGACAGTTGAATCAGGCACATGCCCTATATGTCGCGCAAACTATACATGCATGCATCCCAAAAATAAGCCGTGTGGGACCTGTCAAGACTCTGATCATCCTACCAAACGATGTCCCCACAAGAAGCGCATGAAGGAACCCGGATTTCGCGAGCGCACCAGACTTGCAAACATTGATAGTAAGAATCGTGATATGATGATCGTTGGCATCGAGCTTACCAGAACGTATCGAGGACTCATACAAACAATCATGAATAAAGCCGTCAACCACGTATTGAAACATACAAACACCGATCCGGCTACGCCCGAGTTCGACGAAAAAATCAGCAGGCGCCTGGCAAAAACAACAGGAATCGAATTAGAAATTTATGATCGTTTGCTCGGATCAACGTGCAAATTCCTTAGGACTATCAATGGAAACATGAATTCTACTGTAAAGCGCATTAATTCATACCGTGGATCTCTGTGAAGCGTCCTTCTTATCAAAATGCGGATTGCTCCCGTATTTTTTTATATTATTATATGCCTCGTTGACTTCACGATAGATGTACGAATGACGTATATACAACTCAGTATATAATTCTGTACTCAGTAACCGACGTAGGGCAACTGGACCCATAAAGATCGTCGACATAGTTTCCACATATTGACGTTTTGGGTACAGTGTGATGCCAAGGAATAAAAGGTGCGTTAGTTCATTGATACGATTCTCCCAGAAATTTTGTTCTTGCTTGTGTAGTTTTTTATATAGCATATACAGTTTATATATTTCTTCTTGATATACAAGAGACGCATTGCGTGCCTGTTTCAATTTACATATTGATCCCATGCACGGGTGTTTCAAATGCATATATTCAACAAAGTATTGACCACAATACGGCTGATCGAGGAATTTATCATTCATGACCAAGAACTCCTGTAAAATATTATGCATTAAAACAATATGCGTATGTTTTTTGTATGTCACTTTATCGTTGTCACAATATTTCTCAGTGAATATAGTTTCATTTGTTTCATGAATATGACGTTGTATAATAGCAACTCGGTCAAGCATTGACAATTTCTCTATATCACCCATTATAACATACCTCGTATGTATTTGATCGGACAGAAACTTAATATGCTGAAATGGTTGTTTTGGCTCATCATGGAAAAAAACACTGAAATTATTCCAGATATAGTGTCTGCTATCAAACGGTCCTATTGTATCGTCTCTATACCCATCAAGCAGACCATTATGCCCCCAATAAATATAAAATGCAGTACGTACCTCTTCATTTTCAAAGCTGATCGACAAATATACCGGACACGGATATGTTTGATCGGCAAGTGATAACAGGGATTCATACACAGAATCAAATTGAAATTGATCAATTACATGATAAGGCACAATAGCGGTTACCATTGGATAACCATTCCTTATGAAGCTTTTCTTCGTATCTTTTCCCCAGTGAACACGCTTTTTTTGTTTTTTACAAAGTAAATTTTTAATCCATTTACACATCTATTAAAGTAGATGTGGAAAAATAAATACACCAACTTACATTCAGAAGTCCAGTTCGTAACCATCATCTTCCATGACACAATCCGCATCGGTGGACGTAAACGTATGTAAGTGATTCTTAAGGTGAACGGACTGTTCGCAATTATCGGCGTCATTTGTCAATGCATTTTCTACCTGTCTGCGCGAATCCTCATGCACATAACGTTCTGCCTCTTTTTCTTGCATTGCTTCCATATCAAGAACAACACCGTGCATCCCTGTCCCGAAATTACCAAGCTGTCCGAGCATAACTCCGGCCGAAACACCACGCGCATCGTCAAACTCACCATGTCGACTCGCTGCAAGCAACACCTCTGTATGTACTTCAAATGTTGACTTGGCAATCGGGCCAATATCGTCGTTCAAAATACCCGACCTGAAGATTGATACAAGGTTTTTGGTAAGCGCCATGCGATCGCATAATAGACTTAGATGGTGATAGTTGATACTCACACCACTGAACCCCATTACATCGACAAACTCGTCATGTATAAGCCGTCTCGCGGCCTCTATCCCAAGAACATCATGTACCTCTTTGATGTCATTGCTGACAGTTCGATAAGGGTCAATATAATCGAGACTAAGCGCATCCAATAGATTGGTACCCACAGTATCCATAACCCAAATGTCCTTTGCAGCCCAACCCGCTTCGGCAGGCACCATGTAATTCTGCATTTTGCGAACATTTACGTTCTTGATATTCGGGATGCCGCGCAGAACTACCGAATTTAACAACGTATCCTGAAAATTCCTCAGCAAATACAGGTCATCGGACATTGGTATAATATCGTCCTCGATCGCGGTTTGTTTTGTTTTCTTAAATAGCGCATTACTGACTCTCAGACGAAACACTAAATTGGATTCATTGTAATCTGTATATACACACTGAACCATTGAATCATATGCATTTGAGATTGCAAAATGGACATCATCCATGCTAATGTTGCGATCCAACATGCTGTCCGCGTCCATCTCCATACGAATCACCCATTTTGACTTATCAAATGGCTCCACTGCATCATCGCCGGCACAATCAGTCATAAGCGACTCGAAATCATTATATTGTGTGATTAGCGCTTTATCCGAATCAATTACCGAATCAGTGGGATCGAAACACACCTGCACTTGTTTCGTGATGTTGGCCAGTGACGTATGACCCAACATAGACGCGTAGTTTCGTGCCTTGTTCTGATCATGCTGCTCAAACTCATTAAGGAACACCGTGAGTGACGGTCCCTTGGGATTTTTCGTAAGACGCAATATCTCCTCAATTCTTGGCACACCGCGAGTAACATTGGACTTGGACGCTACACCCGCAAGATGGAAAGTATTCAGCGTCAATTGAGTAGTGGGCTCACCAATCGATTGCCCGGCAATCACCCCCACCATCTCACCCGGATGTACCAATGCCTCCTTGTAACGCAGTACCACATTCTCCAGAAGCATCACTAATCCCGCTCTATGGAACCTCTTCATAACCAGAAGTGAACGGGGCGTCAGGTAGAAGTAGTAAAGCGTCCTGAACAAGTCATTATCCTCCATGTAATGGAACGACCGAATGCGATCGTAATAATGCTCAATCAACTGGAACGCTTCCAAAGGCGTGATGTCAACCATGCTGGTAGCAGAGAGGTTCAGTTGGCCCGCCACATTGTTAATGAGATGATGGAACGATACCGGCACCTGTACACTGGACTCTCCTCTAAAATTGTGCACCGAGTTTACAATAATTCCACGCATATCAATCATCATTTCAATATACTTCTTGCACATCGCCTGCGCGTCCTTGATTTGCTTTCGCATACGTGTCTGCGAACCCTTGGTATATATCCCCGTAATTCCTTTACGATTCTCATGCACACCCACAATGTCGTAGTGCATGTAGATCTGCTCGGTGGTCATCTCCGTAAGAGGGAGGGTCTGGAACTCCACCTTGGTGGCATCAAACCCATCCTCGCCATACGCGAACTGCACAATTTTACCCTTGTTGTTGCGCACCGTCATGTCATATTCCACCTTGAGATCCTCCAGACCCTTGATCAATCTCCTCTGTATGTATCCTGTTTGCGACGTCTTGACAGCCGTATCAATAAGACCAATACGACCACCCATTGCATGGAAGAACAGCTCCGGTGCCGTGAGACCCGTGATATAGGAGTTTTCAATGAACCCGCGTGCCATAGGACTGTCGTCGTATCGGCTGAAATGGGGAAGTGTGCGGTCCTGAAACCCATAGGGTACTCGCTTGCCCTCTACGCTCGTCTGTCCCACACACGAAATCATCTGCGAAATGTTGACAAGAGACCCTTTAGCACCCGACTCCACAATCATCAAGAAGCGGTTCGACTTATCCAGTGACTCACGCCCAATCTTTCCAGCCTGCTCCGTAGCCTTGTTGAGAATGTTCGTGACCTGTGTCTCGAACTCAGCGATATTCGTATTCGCCGTGCTATTCTCAAAAGTTCCCATATGCACCTGGTTAATTAGCCCCTTCACCTGCTGCTTCTGATTGGTAATTGTTTCGACAATCCTTTCATTGGTCCGACGATTTGCCAACAAATCACTAATCCCCACGCTGTAAGAACTTGTTGTTATGTATTTTGTGATGATGTCCTGAAGATTATCGATAAACTTTGCCGCATTCATCGCCCCATAGTCATTGAAGATACGGTGAATAATCCCCTTCGATGAACTCCCCAGTACCGACTTTTCCATCTGTCCGCGAACATACTTGCCATTCACAATCTCCATGACATTGTTCGTGGTCTCGTAGTCCTCGCCGTCTCTGAACAGCTTAGTCTTGTACTTGAGGGTAATTGGCTGCATAATCTGCGTGATCATGTCGAAATTCTTAATGACACGATCATCTTCAAAGAATGCTCCCAAATCAACGTCCGCCACCGTTGCCATCATATTCATAGCATCCTTAGGCGAGAATTTCACATCCGGTCTCGTAAACCGGTAAGACCCAAGCATAGAATCTTGGAAAATCCCCACAATGGGAGAGCCGCTCGCCGGACTGACCATTTGATATGGAACATGCGCGAGCTGTTTTAGCTCGATCTCTGCAGCGGGGTTTTGCGGCATATGCATATTCATCTCATCGCCATCAAAATCAGCATTATATGGTTTGGTATCCGCCACATTCATCCTGAAAGTGTCGCCCTTTTTCATGACTTTTACGATGTGGCACATCATGGACATTCTGTGCAAACTGGGTTGACGGTTGAATAGGACGCCGTCGCCGTCCATCATATGTCGGTGGACGATGTCGCCATTTTCGAGGGAGATGGAATTGCGGTCGACGTATCGGAGGGAGATGTGGTCGCCGCCCTTGCGCTCGAGGATCTTGGCGCCGGGGTGCGTTTCGGGTCCGTTCTGGACGATTTTGGAGAGGAATGCGCGGTTTCGGTCGTTGACCACGACTGGCTTGGTGATGTTCATGGCCACCTTCAGGGGCACGCCGAGCTGCCGGATGGAGAGGGTGGGATCGCCCGTGATGACCGAGCGGGCGCTGAAGTCGACGCGCTTGCCCATGAGGTTGCCTCTGATGCGCCCGAACTTGGAGTTCAGGCGGTCGAACACGCTCTGGAGGACGCGGCCGCTGCGCTGCTGCATGGGAGCACTTCCCCTCAGCTTGTTGTTGCCGAGCATGGCGACGAAGTACTGGAGCACGTTCGTGAGCCCCTCTATGGCGCGCGGGTCCACGTCGTCTTTTAAGAGCTTTGCTTTGAGATCCAGATTGGTTCTGATGATGTTTGAGTAAATATGACTCATGTCATCTTCGCTTCTCGTCTGAGCATCATGCTTCACAGATGGTCTCACAGCGGGAGGGGCGACGGGAAGGGCGGTAAATATCATCCATTCTGGGCGGGAGAATACGGGGCTAAACCCCATGAAGTGGACATCGTCGTCAGAGATGCGTTTGAAGATTTTGATGAGCATTTCTGGTGTAACTTCAATGGTAGAGCTGGCGGCATCTTCGCCAGTTGGGTAGATGGCATTGATGGTGGCCATTCCCTCAACTTCGATTTTGGGAACTAAGCAGCCGCATCCCTCGCCGTGTTTTTCGCCACAGCTTTTGATTTTGGAGATGTTGGAAAGGACGTATTGCCAGCGCGCGGATGCGGGCATTTTGAGGGCGTGCATGTGGTCTTTTTTGGAGAGGAGAAGCTTGGAGCATCGCAGGCAGATGGATTTGAGGATTTTGAGAATGTCCTTGAGGTGCATTGCGTTGAGGACGGGGCGTGCGAGCTCGATGTGCCCGAAGTATCCTGGGCTGTCGATGTAAGTTTTGCCATCAGTGGGGCAAATGAGTCCGGGGTCAAGAACCCCCATGCGAGGGTCAAACAAACCTCCGACACGTGGGCGACTATTGGTTGCATAAGTATCTCTTGACACGACTTCGACGACGGAATTCCTTCGGATCTCTTCCGGAGAGAGCATTCCGAATTGAACGCCAATGATTCGTGACTTTTGTGGTTGCGGTGTCATCTCTTTGTTGCTATATTATTAGATATTTTGCTCTATATGGTTCAATTTTGAGTTCAATATGGTACTATAACTATTTAATGATATTTAGCGATGAAATGAATATAAAAATATCCAGACATATATTATAAGAATGACAAGTCGTCAAAAGAAAGAAATGTGCACATGCGGTAGTGGAAAGCCCGTTAATTATATTAAACCTGGTGATAAAATAGCATCGGCTTGCATAAAATGCAAACAAAAAGATTATATCAGTAAAACAAAGCGTGTATGTAAACACTGTGACTCAGGAAAGGTCCCTTCATTTGCATTTCCACCTAAGAAATCTGGCGAACGTTGCACCGAATGTAAATTAGAAGGAATGATTAATGTATCTGGACGTCGATGTAAGAACTGTGATTCAGGTCTCCAACCTTCTTATGGACTACCTGATGCAAAAACATCAACTCATTGCAGCAAATGTCGCACAACCGAGATGACAATGAATCGCGGTACATTCTGCAAGTGTGGATCCAAGAAACAAATGACATTTGGGTTGCCTGATGATGACAAGCCGTCGAAATGTATGGACTGTAAAGAAGACTATCATGTGGACATCCGCAATTCCAAGTGCAAATGTGGAAGCGGGTTGCGTATGCTATTTCGAAGGCCAGACGAAACCAAGCCTTATGCGTGTTCCAAATGCAAAAATGATGAAGATATCAATTATGGGTATAAATTCTGTAAGTGCGGAAGTGGACTACGTATGATTTTTCGAAGACCCAATGAAGCAACAACTTATGCATGTTCTTCATGTAAAAAAGAAGAAGACGTCAATTGCAGACATCCGCCATGTCATTGTGGATCTGGAAAACGTCAATCATTTAAAATACCCGGCACCAATCAAAGGTTTTGTCAAACATGTAAACCATACAATGTGATATACACAGACCATAAAGTATGTCCCGGGTCAATTAACTGTCCCGATGATATTTGTCCATATTACTGTCGCGGAAATCCAAAATACGATGACTATTGCACATTGTGCTTCCGGCAAAACTTCCCGGATGACCCACGCACGTTATCAATCAACACCAATCTCAAGGAGCTGCGCGTACAAAATACAATCAACGAGCATTTTGAAGGATTTGTCCATGATAGAGCCATGTATACGAGCCATTGCGATTGTACCATCAAGAGGCGCATTGATCACCGTAAGCTCATTGGGGGTACACTCTTGGCGATTGAGACTGACGAAAACCAACACAAGTCATATGATGACATGGACGAACAGACGAGGTACGACGACCTTTACATGGCCCACAGCGGTAAGTGGGTGTATATCCGCTTCAACCCTGATGGGTTTTACGCACCCGACGGAACACGACACAACCCAGCATTGGAAACGCGCTTCGATAGACTCATTGCGGAGATCAATAAGCAAGTCGAGCGCATCGAGAAGGAAGAAAATACGGAATTGGTAGAGCGCATCTATCTGTATTACGATGGGTGGGAGGAATCAGTATAAAGATGTGCATAAACTGAAACAAACTTCCTAATAAGCTACTTTATTTGCATATGTGTAAATAAAGAGCATTTCGACATCTTACTTCAAAAATACCGCATCTAATTCGGGTATACATCCCTGGTCAAACTTCGTAAAACAGTTGACATTTGTACAGACAACCGTCTTATGTTCGCCCCTGTAAAATAACAGGGAACTGTTTTTGATTCGCAACGTATACGACATATAGACACCGAATTCGTTTATCTTGCAAATAATGATATTCAAAAACATCCCGCTATACCCAGTGACGTAATATTCCAGTGTAATTGGCCCTTGTTCTTCAATCATGTTGCTCATGACTTGAAGAAGTCGGAACTTGATGTCTGTATACTGGTTCTTTTTGTCCTTCTTGGTCACACTGAGACATTTGGACGACAGAAAGTCGAGATCGGCAGGGATGAATGGAGCAGTAAGACCGTCAATATCCTTTTTATTTTTTAAATATATGTATTTGAGAAGATAGTGACATACGCAGTCCGACAGACGCCGTATGGGAGAGGTAAAATGACAATATTCGGGCATACCCACCAGGTCATGCGAGCTTACTTTGGACAAATAGTCGGCGGTAATGCCGTCAGTAATGATCCGTTGAATCATTTCCTCCCCTGTCATATCATTCGCTATTTCGCCGAGCCACTCTTTCGCCTGACACGTCCTGAATATTCCAAAGTTTAAAGTGTTTTTTAAGTACTCGCCCACAAAGGAGTTTGCAAATATCGCGAATTCAGCGATCATCTGTTTCATCATCTTTTCCTCGTCACTGTCTCGGTAAAGATAGGCATGGCCATTGTCATAACAAACATGCGCAGGTGAGAGTTCATTCAACTTAACGCCTTTGGTCTTCTTCCCGCGATGTATCTGAAGTTGCTCGCTTATTTGAAGCCCGATTTTCAACGCGTCCAGATCATGCACAGAGGCTTGTTTGTATGAAAATGCGTGCGCGCGCTTCACCAGAACTTTGCCAAATACCAGTTTGACTTCGCCCTGGGGCTTGTATGTGTCCTTATTGATTTCAGTGATTACTGATATTGTGTGCTTCATCTCATTCTCGCCCTGTAAGCTCACCATTTTCAATACTTGTTCAGGTATCATATGAATAGGCTTTCGATTGGACATATACTTGGTGGTTGTTCGCTGAACAATGGATACCCATAGATCGGAATGCAGTCGTATAAACTCGGTAGGATCGGCGATATGAATTGCCAAATATAGAAGATCTCGGTCGGTATATACACTGAACGCATCGTCCGCATCCTCGCACCCCTCGGGGTCAATGCTATACACGTCATACTCAGTAAAATCATAACGTTCGTCCAGTGGTATGGAATAGTCATGCGGTTCCGCTATATGTGCGGTTAGTTCCATATCCCGCGATTCATTGCGTCTTGGACCATATAGCGGTTCAATGTAAGTGGTGTAATTCGTTTCGAAAATATTGTTTGTCATATATGTGAGATGACAAAACATTTAAATGCATTCGTGGAAAATATTGTTTCGTACAATTGTTTAATATTTCACATAAATCTGTATAAAACGTCGGATACGTATGGTTATAACGATGATACCTATATACAAATTGGTAGACTGGATAGATAATTGTAGAGACGAATGGTCTAAGTGTGTCAATTGGGACTTGCCGCCCTATTTTGAATTAGACCCACTAAGAATCCATGTGATGAAATTGGCGGAAGGGTATAATATTATGCTTCCCAAAAATGACCTCAATCTTCTTGAAAACGCTACCCAATTCTACTGCGTAGACCAAAACGTTAAAACTGTCAAGGCAGAAGAGTTTGATATAATTACATGGTTCCTTTTAAACTACAACCCTCATGGGGTTTCAATGTTAGAAAAAAATCCGGAATACATTAATTGGAGCCCGTTATCTCAAAACCCTGCGGCGGTGCATCTTCTTGAGAAGAATATCGATAAGATCGATTGGCTAATGATTTCTTCTAACCGCAATGCGATCCGCATAATTGAGCAAAATCTTGATAAAATATGCTGGAAAGCATTGTCATGCAATCCGGGCGCATTGGACCTACTTAAGAATAATCGCAAGAACATTTATTGGCCACTTCTGTCGGAAAATCCAGCAGCATTTCAATTGGATAAAAAGGCGATGCTCTGTCAAATGCAACCAATTGCAAAAGAACTTACAGAAAGGGTATATCATCCCGAACGTGTGCAGCGGATCAAAAATCAATATAACTATGATATTTTGGAAGAAGAATACGTTACTTCCGACGCCACATCCATATAAATATTTCATTGCGGTATATATAGCTCAATGAACCCCATTTTTAAGATACCGGATTGGATGGCTGGTATGGAACGTACCGAAATTGTGATGGGGGCACTGTCTGCGAATCCAGGTGCAATACCCATTATCGAGAAAAACATGGATATAGTGGACTGGAAAGCGCTCTCAAGGAATCCCGCTGCGATCCACATACTCGAGAAAAACATGGACAAAGTTCATTGGCCCAGTCTCAGTGGAAACCCTGGAGCCCGCCGCCTGTTAGAACAGAACCTCGACAAGGTGAACTGGTACAAGCTGTCTGAAAATTCGGGCGCAATGCGCATTTTGGAGAAACACCCTGACAAGATAAAGTGGGCGTACCTGTCCAAGAACCCGGCAGCGGTGCCCATGCTCGAGAGGTACTACGAAAAGATATTCTGGCCCAATCTCTCTGGTAATCCCGCAGCTATTCATCTATTGGCTAAAAATATGGAGAAGGTGTCCTGGAGCGGCCTGTCGGCAAATCCGGGTGCAATGCGACTACTGCTTAAAAACATGCATATGATCGACTGGTTTAACTTTGCTCTGAACAACCCACTTGCGCCGCTATACATTGATCTCATACTGGAGTACGGTCACGGGTACTCTATGTTACACTTATTAGAAAACCCTCTAATGCTTGATCTTAATGGTACCGAAATGCATAAACAGATGAAGCCGATTGCAGAGGAAATCATTGCAAAGGCTCTGCACCCTAATCGCGTAAGACGTAATATGGAGCAATATAGGTATAATATACTGGTTGATGAATATATACATGACGATTGATATAAATATTTTATTGTACTATATATTAGTATGAATCAACCTATTTTTAAATTACCTGTATGGGCAGAAGACACATTTCATAATGATTTTCGAACAAGACGCTTGATGATGGAATTTTTATGCGAAAATCCTGCAGCCATATCCATACTTGAAAACAATTTGGATTGTGTACATTGGGACCTACTCTCTAAGAACCCCGCAGCAATACACATATTGGAGAAACATTTGGGGTATGTTAATTGGGATCGATTATCTGGAAACCCAGCAGCCATGCACCTTTTGATGAAAAGAATAGACTATGTTAATTGGTCGATATTAAGCGGTAATCCATCAGCCATCCGCATATTGGAATTAAACATGCACTTGATAAACTGGTACGTATTGTCTGAAAATCCTGCAGCCATTCGTATTATTGAGAAGAACCTTGACAAAGTGAAGTGGCAATGTTTATCAAAAAACCCATGCGCAATCCACCTTTTGGAGCAACATCCCGACAAGATCTATTGGCCAAACCTTTCCGGGAACCCCGCTGCCATGAAGCTACTGATGAAAAATCCTGATAAAATAGATTGGTCAGCTTTCTCTCAAAACCCCGCGGCAATAAATATGTTATTAAAGAATCGTGACCGTATAGACTGGACAAATTTTGTAATAAGTAACCCTATTGCGCCTCTATACTATTATATAATACCCAAAGACGGTATTCTATTACCCTATTTGTATTCCCTAAGAAGTCCATATGGTTTGACGCCTGATTATGCCGCAATGTCAGGAAAGGTACCTATATTTACGCAAGACCTAATGAAATGTGTATTTCATCCTAAGCGGTTACGCATGAATTTGGAACGGTATGACTATGACATATTAGAGGAGATATATACAAAAGATGATTGATATAGAAACTGCGTAATGCAGTGTCTATATATGGATTTTTCACAGACTACAAGTGTCCGGTTTAAACCTACCACCAAAGAAGAATTGAAGAAGGCAGTTGACTTGTGGTGTCTCGATAGAGAGGCTGGTATGAAAAATTACGGTAACATATCCACATGGGACACCTCTCTCATTACAAATATGGCACACCTGTTTGAAGATAAATCCGAGTTCAATGACCCTATTAATGATTGGAACGTGTCCAATGTAACAGATATGATGTATATGTTCACCCATGCTACGAAGTTTAATCAGCCACTTGATAAATGGAACACTTCAAAAGTGAATGATATGTCTTCTATGTTTGCAAGCGCACATGCATTCAACCAGCCTATAGGAATGTGGAATACGTCAAAAGTAACTTCATGTTCTGACATGTTTTTGTACGCATTGTCATTTAATCAAGACATCAATGATTGGTGCACGGGTTCGTTGATATGGCATGAATGCATGTTTGATGAGGCAAAAAGCTTCGACGTCAAGAAAAATGCCGAATGGTATGCGTGCATCATTCGGAACTGGAGATGATCAACTAATATAGAACCAATGCTTCATTTACGTCAATGGAATTCTTATCGACCAAAATCGAGAATGTTGTAACAGAGTCTACGATATTCAAACCGACGGGCTACTTGGAACTGAGATATGCGATTGATGAATGGGGAAGAGATAAAAATGCCGCGGAAAAAAAATATGGTCATATATCTGATTGGGATACGTCTCTAATCGACACTATGATTGGACTTTTCAGAAAAAGGAAGGGTTTTAATGAGGACATTCGACGATGGGATGTATCCAATGTAACTGATATGACGAATATGTTTGATGGCGCAAAGTCATTCAACCAACCCATTGGCGACTGGAACACAAGCAAGGTAAGAAAAACGAGAAACATGTTCCTGAATGCATGTTCATTCAACCAACCCATCAATAACTGGGACGTGTCCAATGTTGTAGACATGACCGATATGTTTTGGGGCGCAAAAGCTTTTAATCAACCGTTGGATAAGTGGAATACTTCACAGGTGATAAAATTCACGGGTATGTTCCGTAATGCGAAAATGTTCAATGGTGCCATTGAGACATGGAACGTGAATGCCGCGCAATATATGGATTCAATGTTTGAAGGTGCAGTAAGATTCAACCAGCCACTTAATGGATGGAACCCGAAATGTGTTCAAGATTTCGAAAGCATGTTTAACGGGGCATCACGGTTCAATCAGCCTCTGGATACGTGGAAATCTCCGCGCGCATACAAAATGGCGTATATGTTTAAAAATGCCGAAGCGTTTAACCAGTGTCTAAATGATTGGGACGTTAACAATGTGTTACATATGTCTTCTATGTTCGAAAATGCATCAGCGTTTGATATACAAAATGCCTTATGGTATGTACCTCAAATTCGTAAGATTGGCGGTTTCATACATCATGAAGAGCTGGAACGTATGAATAACCGTGATAGAACGGTGTAGAAAAAGGTTTATAGTCGGATAAACCATGGATTTCTTGCCAGGCGAAACTATAAATACCGTGACAGACTATGTAATTTACACCTTTGGACATTTAAGGAGCTAAAAATACAGTAAATATATGGCGCGAAGATAGAAACGCCATGCTTATGATATACAGTCATATTTCTATATGGCACGCCTATTTGAGGATAAAAACGAATTCAAAATACCGGTCACATGGGTAGATTAGTACTGGATTACTTTGATTACTAAGCGCAGTTCAGATAGGTTATATTGACGTCCTGCTCGGACCCGGACTCGATAGGTGCTTGCTTTATCGATACAAAGGGTCTGTGATGTATTTGCGTTTTCGACCAGTCTGTGTGCCGAAGGTCCAAATGCCATATGAAGAAGTTCTCCTTTTTGCACACTTCGAGTATCAATATCCACAGTTGCCAAACTATTTGCAGCAATAGGAGATTCCAATTGGTCGCTTCCTACCATTTCAAATATGATCCAATTGTCTTGTCCTGCACTCTCGGTTTTCATGTCTCCATGAAAATACAATTCCACATATGCTCCATTTAGACCGATTGTTGCATCCGAAAACGTGATACCCGCACTACCGCCTGTCCCGTCCATAAAACGCTGCTTCCCGTTATTGGTTGTCAAGTTGTTGTCATAATCCAAATAGGTTGTAAATGGTTCTGAATCAGTCATTTCTAAATCACTAAAAAAAAGAGTAGCGGTTTCTATTTGCGTTTCTCCAGCAGGTCCAGCAGGTCCAGCAGGTCCAGCAGGTCCAGCAGGTCCAGCAGGTCCAGCAGGTCCGGCGCCTGGAACACAGCATGCGCGTGTTCGAATATAATGTTCGTATGATATTGACATAGTATTTATATAATATCGTTAGAAAACTTATGTCTAACGATAAAACTCAATCGCAAAATGTCTTTCTGTATGAATACTGATATATTCGACCAAATATTGGAAACTGGTTTGTTACCCTATCAATATGTTTGATAATCCATATGTATTTCGTATAACACCATCGTGAGATGTATATACAAAAACTCAAAAACTATATTATACTAAGTACATAAAAGAAGAAGTTTGTGTATTGGTAACCATATGAATAACCTTCCAGACGAACTTATAGATGCAGTAAAGGGGTTTGTTATTTTCAAACCATCCTGTTATAATATTTTACAGTCCGCTGTAGACTTATGGTGTCAAGATCGTGAAGAAGCGATTAACAAATATGGTCACATATCGTTATGGGACACATCCTTAATTACGGATATGCAACAATTATTCCTTGATCAAAGAAATTTTAATGATGATATATCAAATTGGAACGTGAGTTCGGTTACTGATATGAATAATATGTTCCGTGGCGCCGTTATATTCAACCAGCCCATAGGAAAATGGGATGTCAGTTCAGTTACCAACATGCATGACATGTTCCGGAGTGCAGAGGCTTTCAATCAGCCCCTGGACAACTGGAATGTCAGTTCAGTAACTGATATGAGTAGAATGTTCAGCTGTGCACTGTCGTTCAATCAGCCCATAGGTAACTGGGATGTCAGCTCAGTGATTTACATGCATGAGATGTTCAGAGAAACCAATGCGTTCAACCAACCTATAGGGGATTGGGATATGAAGTCCGTTATTGAGATACCCGGAATGTTCTATGGAGCAGAGGCTTTCAATCAACCCATAGGAAAATGGGATGTCAGTTCTGTCACTGATATGAGCGACATGTTCAGCAACGCACCTGTTTTTAATCAGCCTATAGGGGATTGGAATGTCAGCTCAGTGAATTGCATGTCTTCGATGTTTAATGGTGCCAATAAATTTAACCAGCCTCTGGAACACTGGGATGTGAGCAAGGTCCTCGATATGGATTACATGTTCCGACATGCATCTGCATTCAATCATCCCATAGGATGTTGGAATGTGAGTTCAGTTACTTGTATGGAGGGTATGTTTAGTTTTGCATCTGTATTCAATCAACCCATAGGAGAATGGAATGTGAGTTCAGTGATCGACATGAACAGTATGTTCAAGCATACCCAATCATTCAACCAACCTCTGGAAAATTGGGATGTTAGTTCGGTTACTGACATGTGTTCAATGTTCAACGGCGCCATTGTCTTCAACCAACCTCTGGACAACTGGAATGTCAGCTCTGTAAAAGTTATGAAATACATGTTCAGTCAAGCCATTTCATTTAACCAGCCCATAGGAAATTGGGATGTTAGTTCGGTTACTGACATGCGTTCAATGTTCGACGGCGCCATTGTCTTCAACCAACCTCTGGACAACTGGAATGTCAGCTCTGTCACTAACATAAGTAGCCTGTTCAAGAATACCAAGACCTTCAACCAGCCCCTTAATAGCTGGATTGTAAACTCTGTCACTAACATGCATAGCGTGTTCAGATATGCTTTGGCCTTCAACCAGCCACTGAACAACTGGGACGTGAGCTCAGTGATTATCATGAGGTACATGTTCAACAATGCCGTAAGATTCAACCAACCACTGGACAACTGGAATGTCAGCTCCGTGATTGGTATGAGCGGCATGTTCAATGGTGCTCGGGCATTCAACCAACCACTGGACAACTGGAATGTCAGCTCTGTAATGGACATGGATGCTATGTTCTGGAGCGCCCGGGCATTCAACCAACCGCTGGACAAGTGGAATGTAAGTTCCGTAACTAACATGAGAACCATGTTCGGAGATACCCATGCATTCAACCAGCCCCTTAATAACTGGAATGTGGGCTCCGTGACTAACATGAACGGTATGTTCGGCAGTGCCAGGGTATTTAACCAGCCCCTTAACAACTGGGACGTAAGCTCAGTAACAGATATGAAATACATGTTCTGGGATGCTGATATGTTCAACCAGTGTTTGAAGAATTGGAATATGCAACAGGTGAAATATAATTTATTCTACGTAATATTCAACGATTTTAATCTTCAAAAACGATGTATGCCTCAATTGGGCTAATATTATTGAAAAATGTATAAACACAATATGATGGTTATATCAAGCCAAAATGAATAACCTTCCAGACGAACTTATAAAGGTAGTAAAAGATTTTGTTATTTTCAAACCAACCATCAAACATGAATTGAAACAAGCCGTGGATTTATGGTGCGATGACAAAGATGCCGCAAAGGCAAAATATGGAGATATTTCGATATGGGACACCTCCTTGATTATAGATATGGAAAGACTGTTCGAAAACAAACACTCATTTAACGACAATATCAACAGATGGGACGTATCAAATGTATTGTCTATGGACGGGATGTTTCGGGAGGCGCGCGCATTTAATCAACCATTGGATAAATGGAATGTATCGAAGGTGACAAATATGTGGGGGATGTTTCGGGAGGCGCGCGCATTCAATCAGCCATTAAATAGTTGGAATACCTCAAATGTTAAAAAGATGGCACTCATGTTCCATGACACACAGCATTTCAATCAGCCATTGGATAAATGGAATACTTCCAATGTAGAAAATATGACCGGAATGTTTTGTTTGGCCGAAAAATTCAACCAACCGATTGGAATGTGGAATACGTCAAATGTCTCTGACATGAGCTTCATGTTCAGGGAAGCATCTTCATTTAATCAACCCTTGAACGACTGGGATACTTCTCAGGTATGGTCCATGTGTTGTATGTTTCTTGAAGCGGTTTCATTCAATCAGCCATTAGACAAATGGGACATTGATAATGTCCTCGACTATAATTGTATGCTCGGGTTTGCCATATCCTTCAAACAGTCATTGGATGCATGGAACCTACCACGTAAAGATCTTGATGATATATTTCGAGATCCTTATCACTATAAACGGTATAATACATAACAAATATAAAGTTATTTGTTTGGTCATAACATGTCGAATGTATCAGCAAATGGTTTGAAAATGATACCAAATATTTTATCATCAAAGGGACCTGTAACCAATTATAGGTACCGAAATGCCCCAACAGAATATTTTGCCCCATTCAGTATAATACAGCATATGGTAGATACAATAAACGTACCCGGTAATGGTCCGCAAATTATCTTTATTCGCAATGGATCCACCCCATTAACGCGCGATTTGGATTTGTTTGCGTCCTATATACACATTCTGAAACACCCAGTTGTATTAATTACAAGTGACGGAGACCGTCCCGTACCTTCAAGCTACTCAACAGATACTGTAACGACCATCTTGGAATCCAATTATATCGTAAAATGGTATACGCAAAATTATGACCAAACAGTACAACATTATAAATTACGACATATACCCATTGGATTTGATTTTCATACACCAGATCTTTATGTAAACAAATCGTTATTGGATAAAGTTAAGTGTATGTACAATATCCGTAATGCAAACACTGTAAAGATACGCAATAAAATTTTCACTGATACGCACCATAGTATAACTCACCCGGAACGAAAAAAACTTCGGGATATTGTCTCAAACTGTCATTATTTTGTGTTAAGTACTGACAGAATGTCATTTGATGAGATAACGAAAGAATATAACAAATATCAGTTTGTATTATCTCCTCGCGGAAGTGGTCTGGATACACATCGAACATGGGAAATTATTTTCACAGGCAGTATTGTTATTACCAAAACATCTCCACTTGACAATATGTTTATCAAACATAACTTGCCTGTTGTTATTTTACAGGATTGGGAAGAATTAACGGATAATCTTGAGGACAAAATGAAACAGTGGTATGATGAACATATTGATAAAACCAGGTTTGATAATATAGATAAACGGCTGAGTTTTCAGTATTGGGTTAATACATAACCGTTATTAACTCATACTAAGACTTCTATATGTTACCATATAATTATGACAACATATTCAAAAACATGTCTTACAGAAACAATGTGCGGAGACTATACCCGATATTATTTACAAACATGTGATTACCAAATACTCGGCTATAAATACGAACCAAATCCTGATAGAACATGCGTTCGACAGATAGAAGGCAACTATTGTTCAGATTGTGTAATCCTTATGGACTGTTGTGCACGTACCAATATGGATTGTTGCCAACGTATTATAACCGCAATACCGTCAACAGTACCGTCCAATGTACCTACATCAATGCCCAGTTATTTCTGTAATAACAAAGCAATCGAGGTGTCAGATAATACATGCGGCACATTTCAAATATTGCGCTCGAAGATTATACACAGGACAGATGGGGGCAATATGTTATGTTGTTCTGAACATGCAGAATTTTGCTGTGAACATAGTTACATGCTATTTGTGTTTATTGGCGGAATGCTAATGCTAACAGCAATGGTATTTCATATTGTTATTTATTTGTTGCATGATCCAGAAAGGAACAAACAACGTGTAGTACCACTTAATAACATTCTCCCACAATAGACGACCCATTTTGACAATGAGGAAAATAGTATAAAAGCTTTTAGGAATATATTACAACTATTTTATGTCCCAACCCAAAATAAAAGGTGCCAGAAAACCTCGTACATGCAAAAATTGCGGGGCACATAGATCATCAAACTTTGGGTTTGCTGGCGAAAAACCTACTCATTGTACCGCTTGTCGAATGCCTGGTCAAATAAATGTATATAAGAAAACTTGCAGCTGTGGAAGTGGCATAGCATGTACATATAAAGAACCAAATGGTGGTACAAAACGTTACTGTACACGTTGTAAACCTGAATTTGCTGATCATTGGTCGAAAACCGGCCGTTTATGTGCATGCGGATCAGGTAAACGAATGGTTCATGGTACCCAAGAAGACGATATTCCGACTTCTTGCGATTCATGCAAAAAAGAAGAGCATACCAAGTGCTTTCGAAACATACGTACATGCAGATTATGCGATGCCGGTGTCCAGGCAAACTATGCTCTCAAAGGCACAACTACGCGCATTGCATGCAAATCATGTGCAATGAAGGATAACTTTGAAGATTATGTATTATCAAGCAGACCGCCATGTGTTTGTGGTTCTGGATTACATAGGAGTCATGCCATTGGGAAAAGTTGGGCACTTGTTGCATGTCGTGCATGCAAAACAGATGATCATTGGTCTCCATCTGCCGTTCGATCGGCAAAAAGACGAGCCGCATTAAAAGCAAAAAAAATAGAAGCCATGGCAAATATAGAATTAACAGATTGAAACAACAGTACTCGGTAAATACAAGAAAATTGATTGTATTTTAACATATATAGTATCTTTAAAAGAAGATATGTTCAAAAAAACTGATAAAGACGGCGTTAAACGCAGACGCATTCATGAGTCAAGTGATGAAAGTAGCATTGGGACCTCATCATCTGAAGAAAGTGAAGAAGAAAGTGAAGAAAGCGATGAGGAGAGTGAAGAAAGTGCTGAAGGAAGTAGTGATGAAAGTAACGACGAAGATGTTATAGAAATTCTGGAGGGTGATTCAGACTCTGATAGTGATTATGTACCAAAAAAACAACGTAATAAAGAAAAAGAATTGGAACGAGACGAACAATTAGACCATGCAAAGATCCAACAAGTAATTGCAGACATATTCAAATCAAAGTACATGGACAATAAAATAGCAGAAACAAAGAAAAAAGATAAAAAGGCATTGAAATCTCCACGTAGCACAAAAAAAGAATATACCAGAAGAAAACGTGGAGGAAGTCGTGTAAAGCTTAACGAACCTCAAAGTGACTCTGATGATGCACCACCAAGAAGAAAACGTGGAGGAAGTCGCGCAAAACTTGACGAAAAACAAAGTGAATCAGAAGAAGAAAACGAATTTGTTGATGAAGATGAGGAAAGTGACCAAGAAGAAGGAGGCATTAGCATTCTACTACTTGGTGGAGAGCCGGAACAAGAATCGTATGACGAAAGTGATGATAAGTATGATGTAGAGAGTGATGATGAAAAGGTATTCATGAAGGAAAAATATGAGCCAATTGAAGTACCGGAAGACGCAAAACCCAAAGCCCGCAAGCGACGTCCAAAGCCAACGGAAGAAGTTGACGACAAGGACAAAGAAGAGGATGTTGAGATTGAGTATGCCGAGCTGGTGGAGACAAAGAAGACGCTGTCCGAGCAGCTGAAGAAAAAACCCAAGAGCAAGGTCCTCAAGAAGGCCGTTCACGACTGTGATCGCCAGATCAAAAAGCTCGTGAAGAGCAGTCGTATCAAGAATGCAAAGAAGTATCACAAACTTACGCACGAGGACAAGAAGAATATGGACGAGACGTCCTATTTCAAGACCAAGCTGTCCAACAAGGAGCAAATGCGCGTGATTCGAGACCTGAAAGAGGTGAACTCCTGCATCGACATCGACAAGCCTTACCGACTGGCACTACTCGAGTCGAATATGCCCGCAAAGACCAAAGCAGTTGCCCTACAGAAGCTCAATATTCTGAATACGATGGAGCCAGGCGACCCCGAATACCATAAGCTGCGCCACTGGGTAGACGCGTTCATGCGCATTCCCTTCAACAACTACAATACATTCTCGGTGAGTATATCCGATGGCATTGATCGCTGTCATGACTTCATGCTCAATGCAAAACAAACATTGGATCGCTGTGTGTATGGTTTGAATGATGCAAAGCTCCAGATCATGCAACTCGTGGGTCAGTGGGTGGCGAACCCAAAATCCGTGGGCTCAGCGATTGCAATCAAGGGACCAATGGGAACGGGCAAGACTACGCTGGTCAAGGAGGGTATCTCCCAAATTCTGGGGCGCGAGTTTGCGTTCATTGCACTGGGCGGCAACAGCGACGCCAGCTTTCTGGAAGGTCATAGCTATACCTACGAGGGGTCCTCCTGGGGGAAAATCGTGCAGATCCTCATGGACGCCAAGTGCATGAACCCGGTCATCTACTTTGACGAGCTCGACAAAATCAGTGATACTGCGAAAGGTGAGGAAATTGTCAGCATGCTCATTCATCTTACGGACGTTGCACAGAATACCGAGTTCCGTGACAAGTTCTTCGCAGAGGCCGCGATTGACCTCAGCAAGGTGCTGTTCCTATTCTCGTACAACGACGAAACAAAGGTAAATCCCATCCTCCGAGACAGAATGTACAGCATTCAGACAAAGGGTTATGAGTCCAAAGAGAAGCTCATCATCGCTCGCGATCACTTGCTGCCTAAGATTCGCGAACAGGTGAACTTCAAAGAAGAGGATGTTATCATTCCGGATGAAACCATCATGCACATTGTCTCCAGTGAGGGTCTGACGCATAAAGAAGCAGGCGTGAGAAACCTAAAACGGTGTCTCGAGATTATCTACACGAAGCTCAACCTGTTCCGGTTGGTAAAGCGGGATGAAAACATATTCAAGAAGGACATTGACATTGACGTAGAGTTCCCATTCACAGTTACAAAGGACCATGTAGAAATCTTTATCAAAAACAATGATCGTTTGAACCCGAGTCTCTTTGGACTGTATGTTTAAACCATATGCAGTAATTGCATATGATTCTAATGTAATTTACAACTCAACTGGCATACCCGTTGCATTTCCACCACGGCTGGTGAGAAGGTGTTCCATTTTTTTCGTTAAGATAAGGTTTCCGCCCGTATTCGTAAGACCGGAAGTAGGGGGAGCATCGCGACTTCCATCTGCCTTTGAAAACATATCAAGTGGTTCATTGATGTTAAGATCAGCGCCGTGTTTCGTTTTATCGTCGTCATAATCGGGGGTATCAACCTGCGTTTCAGTCTCCTCCGGTTTCGCCTTTGCAAACAACATGTCCGCAAAAGGAATGTTTTCCCGACATTCCACGCATGTGGTTAGTAGTATAGCGATAACAAGCAATCCAATTACAATCCAGTTTCCCATTGTATAGACATTTATTAGAAAATATCGTTGTATACTTGCGGATTTACAGTGCGATACATCTCTTGGAAGGTTTCGTGATCTCGACCATATTTTACGTGGAGAACCCCATCTCTTACATTGTATCGAAACCACCATTTTATTAACAGTTTACGCCACCAGCTACTAAAATCTCGTGCACTCTGCATAAAATTTCCTGATCGTATAACATCCTGCTTCCACCAAATGGTAAATGCGATCAATAGTATAAAAAATATCAATGTAAGCATTTGTATATTATACGGTCCTAAAATAGCATAAAGGTGGTAACATAATTTATATAAATGAATAGGCAACAGCGCGCTCAACTTAACCGAATGATCGAAGAATCCGGGGCAGCCAACAATACGTCACTTATTCGCGAAAAACAGCACAGTTTTCAAATTGAGAACGATATTAAAACAATCAATAGGATCGTGAAAGAAAACCCAAGCGCATCTGATGATGAAATCCGCTTAATGTGTTCTTCAGAGGCATTGTTTTTATTTTCTAATTACACTCCAATTTTCAACAAGGCTATCGCACAAGAACTAAACATGGACATAATGTCAGAGTTATTAAAGACACTACGGGCCATTGAAACGGGTCAACTTGACCAACATGAGGCATCCGTTAGGGCTGGTCAGATTCTAAAGGAGTTGTATGTAGATAGTGCCCTACGCAGATCTGAAAAAATCAATAAAGACGACGACGATGAACCAGAACCACTCAATCAAGGTAAAGAGATGTCATGGAGTGACTTCAAAAAAAGGTCAAAAAGCACATAAATACGATAACCGTTTTATATTATATGGTTATCGTAATACCACACGCATTATTTAGCATTGCTGTAAGTAACCCTGATCTTCGCCATAAATATGAGGAAATGGCTAAGAAACATAATAGCTCAATTCTAACCCAAAAATATCCGGACGCAGGCATTGATCTATACGTACCAAAAGATTACACATTCAATGTGCCGAATAAAACTACAATGATTGACATGGAAATTATTGGGGTTATGCATACATACAACGTAGATACCGATGATTATAGCCCATCTGGGTATTATATGTTTCCACGGTCATCTATTAGCAAAACACCTCTTATGCTTGCAAATCATACAGGAATTATTGATTCTGGGTATCGCGGCAACCTATTAGGAGGGTTCCGTTGGCTTAAATATGACGACGACGAAAGTTATTGCGTAAAAGGGGGAACGCGTTTATTACAGGTATGTCACCCCGGTCTACTGCCCATTCTTATTGAAATTGTGAACCCATGCGATCTTGATACAACTGACCGGGGATCTGGTGGGTTTGGCTCAACCGGCATTTAAGCAATTTTCTACATGTAATGTAACCGACTATGAATGATGGCATTACCGTATATAGAGGAAGGCGGTTCGACAATTATAATAGAAGACAAATTCAAAAGGTTCTTGTTTTAGATCTCGACGATACGTTGGGATCTTTTTCGCATTTACATATTTTATGGACAGGTATACTCAAGTGTAATAAAGGGAATATTGATAAGGCACGCATATTCACGCGTTTGTTTTCACTATATCCCGAGTTTTTACGTGATAATATACGAGACGTTCTAAGAGAGATGAAGGCGCATAAACAAAAGGATACTAAAATTTTTCTTTATACAAATAACCAATGTCAAACGCCCGGATGGGTAGATAGCGTGGTGCAATACATAGAAGATATTTCTGAAACGCCCGAACTATTTGACCAATTCGTGAGAGCATTTAAAATTAAAAACTGTGTTGTCGAACCAAAGAGAACATCCATGAGTAAAAGTCTGGATGATCTAATTAATTGTACATCAATTACAAAGCCAGTAGAAATTTGCTTTATAGATGATCGATATTATCCTAACATGATACATGACAACGTATATTACATACATCCTGTTGCATATTATCATTCGTTATCCATTAAAAATATTATTGATAGATACGTCAAATCTTCACTTGGCAATGAGATGAGGGCACAAAGTACCGTAAGCAAGAATTATAAGGAGTTTATTACCGATTGGTTTGAATTCAATAATGCCGGGAGGTACGTGCAAAATTCATACACGCCCTCGTCAATGCGGGATGTCACAACAAAACTTATATTCCATATAAATAAGTTTTTTGCGAGTAAGACAGAAACACAAGAGCCTATCAAAATTACTACACCCAGAACGCCCAAGAAAAATACGCAAAAGAAAACCCCCCGCGTTAGTTCTACGAAGAAGTCTCGTTCCGCAAACATTCGTTCGCCATCAACACGAGCTGCTCCTGATCCGTCAACTTTTGAAAAGTAACGCAGTCATTAAAGCAATATTCGTAACATTTTCTCTGAGGTGTTCTACATACCACATTAACGCCCCTATCTGTGAATTTCAGTCGTGTCGCAAAACCGCCCCCGGCTTTGCGAGGCCCATTATTCGTATATTTAATATACGTTGTATACTTACCACGATCAACTTCATGTATCTCATCTACATACCGATAACCTATAAGACGCTGGATTATTTCTTCAGGATTATCTATTTCCGTTTCGTACACTGCATCACGTACATCCTGCATAATGTCATCCGTTGTCATATCTTTCAAATAACTGCATGTTGCACTTGCATCATTAAGCATATTCTCGAGATCATCAGCAGTGAGATCAGTCGCTTCGTCTTGCGCTTGTCTTATAATTTCATCGTTCATAATGTATGATATAAATCTTTGTCTTTGTATCGTATATGCAGATTGGCAAATATAAAATTATACGTCCTATTTCCGAAGGCACGTTTGGTACTGTGTTTTTGGGCCAACGCATCCGTGACAAAAGTCACGTTGCTATCAAAATTAACCACCATGAGACGTTCAACCTTATTAAGCATGAGTGTGATGTATTACAGTATGTTGGTCACCGCAGCGTATACTGCGTTCCCAAGGTACATTATTATGGTGTTCATGATGGCATGTTCGCAATGGTAATACCATACTATGACCATAGCCTATTTGATGCAATGAAAATGACTGACCGCAAAACACGTCTTACTTATCTTATGCAGGCACTGGATGCTCTTGACCATATACACAGTTGCTGTGTTCTTCACCGCGATATAAAACCTGACAACATACGCATTCGTAATGATAAACTGGTTATCATTGATTTCGGTCTTTCGTGTTTTTCTACAAATAATGATGGTATCCTACCCAACAAGCGACAAGAAAACGTTATTGGTTCGCCTATGTACATGTCGCAAATGGTACATAGGGGTAACCGACCAGCTATGCGAGACGATTTTCTATCAATGGCATTTGTATTTGCTGAGTTTACAATGGGTCAACTTCCATGGGAAATACATGGAGAGTTTGATCTCGATATAGATAGCAATGATAACGTGAGACTTGCAACCGAAAAGCATGAGTTTTGCGAAGAGGTAAGTGGATCTTCTGGAAGGATATCCATCATTATAGGATACATATCAAAGCTCAATTATGCGGAATATGTCAATACAATACGTTTAAAAGAATTTCTTAGGTAAATTGATATAGAAAATCAACCATTGATGATGCATATGACCGAGTTCAAAGAGATCATAGGCCAAGTGAAATGGTTCAACAACACGAAAGGATACGGCTTCATCACTGTTCGTAGTGAGTGTGAAGTGCAAAACACTGACATTTTTGTCCACTATTCGAATATTTCTGAAAAATGTAGTTCTCACTACAAATACCTTGTACAGGGCGAATATGTCCAATTCGATATTGGAAAAGCTGCTCGCGGAAATCACGAAATGCATGCACTGAATGTGTGTGGTGTATTGGGTGGAACCCTCATGTGCGAAAGCAAGGGTATGGCGACTCGGGAACGAGACCCATTTTCCCCTGAAAATGATGGACATAATATGGAGGCCGATGGTACTACCGCCTAAGCATTTGCAAGTTATATTGTAAATGCTTACGAAAAAATGAACTATGTTCTTTTTAGTTCTTGTTATAAAAATGCTTATCATGCGAGAAAGTATCATTAATATATATCTTTATAATGACATGTCTGGACAATATGCCTCAATGTGATGGAAACCCCCATCATTATTATATATGGTGTAATTACGTATCTAATGGCCTTACATATATACCGGAAAGAAATCATACATGTCACCCTGAAAGTTCGCGCGTCCACGATAACTTTATTGACTGCTGTTTGGAAAATGAAAACGATTGTTGCGTACCAAGTGGTTCTGCGAACCCTACCGCATCACCTACTATTGCACCCACACAATTCTGCATGGATAATAATGATTATTTCGCGAGCCGAGAAATATCTTGCGCGACATTCGAAAAAATGAATAATGATGTAACATTTATAAAGGACGATAAAGTGTTTTGTTGTTCCATCAACACTGGTGACTGCTGCAATTTAAATACGGATTATGTATTTATAATATCAAGTGTTATGCTGTCATTTATAATTTTGATATGTGTTGTCATGAGAAGGGCACAGCGCACAATATCCCGCGTTGCACCAGATGGCATAACTCTTGAAATGGTGTAAAAATAAAACCATAATATAATCTATATCATGGTTCCGATGGTAAGCGCATTTATTGCTTATGTGTTAGTATTAAGAATTACACAAAAAATAGTTTTGGATGCGAATATGCAAAACACGACGTACGGGTTTGTGTCCCAAGACGAAATGTATGGCGTTGTGTAATTACCTGTTTATATATACCTCCTTTACAATATGCTTTACAACTTTGGTATTTTCTTCTTCATTTCCTCCTAATGATTCTTCCATAAGTTGAAGATAACGTTTATTTTCTTCCGTATCGCATTCAAGTGCGGTAGGGTGGTCTTGTTCCCATTTTGACATGTTCTCATAGTTTTTCTCCTCTACTGCCTTTATCAACTTACGCAATTCTGTTTTCTCGTCTGTATCCCGTTCCCAGCGGTCTCCTTGCTTGATATACAATGTTTCACGCTTCAAATCCGTACAATGTAATGGACGCTGATAAAGATCCATATCATTAAGTGATTTCGTAAGAATCGTCATCATTCCATTCGCAAATCCCGCACTCCCTATATGTTCTAACTCCTTTATTCCAACCTGAATATTTTGTATGAAATTTTGCACAGACATTGCATCTTTACATTGTTCGTTGAGAAAAAAATTAAGGTTGAACTTATTTGTTTGATGGGTAACATTTGTGACATTTGTGACATTTGTCACTTGTTTTAATTGTGGTATAAGTTGTTCAATATCATTCGTATGTTTTTCCTGCTGTCGTATAAGCATGTTTTTCAACTCCTTATTTTGTTTAATAAGTTCACTGTGTATATCATCTAATACAGGCGATTCTTCAGTTGTAGTTGTGTTCACATTGCACCGCTTTTTATGCTTCCATAACCCCGATTTACTTGCATACATACTACCACAAGTACTACATTCAAATGTTTCAACGTCCTTTTCCGGCATAGACATCTGTTTATGCTTTGTAGTTTTAGTATGTTTCATAAAATCGCTTTTCTTATGACATATATATTTACACGGTTTGCATTCGAATATTGGTTTTCCTGACTGTTTCATGTAGTTATTATTATATGAGGTAATATTTTAACCTAATTTCTGCATTGTATACTAATCGGCGATTTTTGGGTTTCCAAAGTTTCCAAAAGTCGCCATGCTAACAATATTTGTTTTAATTACCATTTGTTGACTGCATTTTCAATGTAATACATTGGGTGCTAAAATCCGGCGATTTTTGGGTTTCCAAAGTTTCCAAAGTCGCCGACTTTATTTGCCTACCAAATATAAATTAATGCTTTTTTACGGATTTTCGGACTTCATTTTTTTTTAAACATAAAATTTTTAAAAAAAATAATTCAGAAAAAACGGAAAAATCGATGTTTTTATTCAACCCCATTTTCATCGAAAATCAAGGTACTTTAGCAACGTGTTTTAAAAGTCGCCGACTGATTTTCAAGGTACTTTAGCAACAACACCCAAAAATTGTTACTGAAAATATTTTTTGGGTGTTCGATGATTATTTTTGACTGCATTTTTGCTGTGAGTTTTTTAGTAAAATTTCCGGTTTCCAAAGTTTCCAAAAGTCGCCGTGCTAACAAAACGGTTTATTTGCACCAACACGTGTCTGCATTTTCACTGTAAAAAAAACTTTGAAAAAACCGGCGATTTTTTCGGTTTCCATTTTTTTTCAGTCACAACCAAAAATCGAAAACTGCTATTTTCGCTGCATGTTCAATAACCGCATTTTTCGAAAAAAAAAGTGAAAATCCAAAGTTTCCAAAAGTCGCCAAAACTGTTTTGGACGTTGAAAATTCTCAAAAAAATTCTCAGTAACAAAATAATCAACTCCCGAAATGAATTCTGAGCATTATGCTCAGAAAGTGAAAAACTGTTTTTTTCTGAAAAAACTTTTTTCGTTTTTTCGAAATTGGACATTTTTAAAAATGTCCAAATCGAAAAATTTCAAAAAAGTTTGTGAAAAAATGAAAAAGTCGTTGTGAGCATGATGCTCACAGCCCTATTTTGAAAATGGCAGTTTTGTGACTGAAAAATGTTTTCCACATTTCCACTCTCTTTTTTTTTCGTCATTTTTCGACCAAAATTTCGACGAGAACAGAAACGTGGAAAACCAAATATTCCCGGCCAGGCAAGTTTTGGAAAAAGGAGGGGGCGGGGGGAGGACGAAGGATGGAAAATAGGTGGATATGATATACCAATGAATGAAGTGGATTTTATAACAAAATACAGCAAATCGTTGATGGGTAAGTTCGATGACTTTATTAACACATACAGAGTGCGTGTTGGACAAAAGATGTTCCCTTTAAAGGAATATATGAATCGAAAGCAGATCACGCGTGATGCAATCAAACCGCTTTATAATGAGCTGGTTAATAGAACGCGCTACTTTAGGTCATATTATTCAAAATCACTCAAACCAGCAGACATGTCATTTAAACTGGTACCGATGAAGTCTCATAATTACAGCAACAACGTAATGTCACAGTATAAGAATATCATTCGTAACATGTACTTTTATGAATTGTTTGTCAATACCGGAACTTCTACGGAAAATGTGGTTCCATTTGGCATAATGTTGAATGATTTATACAATAAGGCAATTATTGATTATAAGATACTTACGCCGAGTGCTCTTCATTATATTGAAAATGGACGTATTGGGAGTGTGTTCTCTTCTTACTATTTTCGGGCCTCGATTATGAGCCCGTTTTTGGTGTATTCCATCCAGGAGTCTGAGCTGTGTGGCAAACGAATTTTTAGCCCTACACTCGGATGGTCGTCGTATTGTTATGGATTCATGGAAAGTTCAATCGTCACGCATTATGTTGGTACTGATGTAATACCTGCAGTTTGTGAGAATACAAGAAAATTTGCAAAGGAACACTACCCTGACAAGGTGTGTGAAATATATTGTAAACCGAGTGAGAAGTTGATTAACGAACCGGAATTTTCGGGAAAATACAAAGGTTTCTTTGATACTGTATTTTTCAGTCCTCCATATTATGATCTTGAGAAATACAGTAGCGAACAACAAAGTATTGCTATGTATACAACATACGAATCTTGGTTGTCCCGATATTGGGAGCCTACGATAAAGTTGTGCAAGCATGTTCTGAAAAAGGGTGGCATGATGTGTTACATCGTGTCAAACTATGCGGGACGACCCACATTGGTCGATGATTTGGAAAAGATTGTAAAGGTACAGTTTACATCTGTACGCATGGATGTGATGAAAAACAAACCAGTTTATGTAAATAATAAGAGTGATAACCATGAGAAAATATTTTTCTGGAGGAAGTAGACATTAATTCAACATATTTATAATTTTTTCTGGGTACTGCATGCTTTTTAAAACATGCAATGCGCCTTTCTGTTTTGATATACCTGGTTTAATCTTGTATGTGTACTTCAAACCATCTTCATCTGCTACGGTATCCATTTTATAATTTTTCACACATTTATCTCCTTTCAGTTTTGAGCATATCTTCAGATAATGGGTAGTTAGCATGTATGTTACGTTGGTGCGATCGTTCAAAAATTTGAGGAATGCTGTCCCTGCGCGCGTAGCTTCGTATGGGTTCGTCCCTGAATATAATTCATCAAAGATGCAGAAATGACGATAGCCGTTGTCTACTGTATATTGCTCTACACTGTCGATAATTTCCTTACATCTACGTGATTCGGCTTGGAATAAGCTGTCCCGACTGGATGTATCTGGGATGTTCAGGTATGAATGAATATGACTGAATGGCGTGATAGTCCCGCTTTCATAAAAGCCCATCCCTATTTGTTGGCTCAAAATTACATTAATGAGGGTCGTTTTCAAAATAGTGGTTTTTCCTGATCCGTTCGCGCCACTTAATATCATATTTTGATTTAGCGAGCATGTGTTCTTTACTGGTTCCATGTCTCGCAATAGAGGATATTCTTGTTTGGCAAATGAACAGCTGTTGTCGTCGGTAATGGACGCCATGTTTAGTCGTTTAGTTTCCATATGATTGCGGATTGACATGACATTTCTGCAGAAACCATCAAACCCAAATGAATATGCAATGCAACTACTATATATTGGATCGTGTGATATACGATAGTAGGCCGTTAACATGTCGCCGAATTTCCATATAGCGGAAAATGACAACTTAAAAGGAGTTACGTTTGAAATTTCGGCACGGAGTAGAGAAAGGTCGTGTACTTTGGCTTTCATGTTCTCCTTAAATGGTTCCCATGTTGGGATGGTATTTAGATTAAGAAGAGCGTTCATATTATTGGTTGTTCTATCAATAAAGTCGCGAAGTTCGCACAGAGAACTATTGACAAACTTTAGGTTGGCGTAGAACTGTTTACAGTTACGTATATTGTTGTATGCTTGGAATAATAGTATGACGCCATAGAAAACACTTCGAATAATGCCTTGCGTCGACATATTCCCAGAGAACATCCGACCAATCATGTGAGATTTAGAAATCAGTTTAAAAATATTCATATAACTTTGCATGGTCAATGGTGTACCATTCATTTTGACTACTACAATTGGTATAATAAAAATAATCAGAGGTATCAAGAAGAACAACATAGGTGATGCAATGGTAGTTAATGTATTGATACTCATGAAGGTGGAATTTGTATTTAATGGTTCTAATAGACGCATGTTTGCATAAGAATACTTATCCATGAAGTAAGGGTTTTCATGCGTATCTTGCCAAAGTTCTATCAGCATATTTTCTTGGTTTTTACACGTAGGACGAAACTCATTAAACACTCGTTGGGTATCTTCGATGTACGCCCGGTCAGTTGTATACTGTTTGCTCCATAGTTTGGAACAGCATTTGTCAAATGTACCTTCCGGGTTCATAATAACATCATATACACATTGGCTGGCGTCACTGCATAATTCCATATCTGTATTAATAACATCGCTTACAGTGTATCGGTTATCAATATAGTCTATTGGTAAACGGAAATGTTCGTTGATTGCATTCCTTGCATTGATGTGTTTTGGTTCGTCTATATTTCGAAATAATGAAATCATGCGTTCCATGTTATAAGGTGGATACAAAATATGTTACATGATTCTACGCAGAAAAAATTGATCGCGATTAATTTCTACTTCAAATAAACACATATATATTATAATGACGCCAATTGCACCTCTGCCGCAAGAAGTTCTTACGATTGTGCGTGCATTAAATGCGCGATTTCAAGACTCGCGTGAACATCGGGGACGACGTGCAGAACATCATGTACCGAATCCTAACTTTAAACCGACTGCTCAGTTTATAAATACGGAGGGAATTGAGGCCAGTATTAACGAGATACGCGATCGTATGAATAAGATTACCCAAATAACCTATGATAAACTATCTGGGGAAATTGTGAAATTGCTTAATGAACTGCTTAATGAATGTACCACGATTAATTTTGATAAATTGACTGATGCGTTCTTTAAGTTGGTATATGAAAACCAAATGTCTGTAAGTATATACGCAAAATTATACAAGTCGTTTATTGGTATTGACAAGATCAACAATGGATTTATGGATAAATTGCGCGAACAATTGAAGAAATATGAAGAAGCTATTATAAATCTTGAGGTTCCAAGTGATGAGTGTAGTTATGACGAACAATGTAGTATAGGGGCAACAAATGACAAATTAAAAGGATTTTCGAAGTTCGTGGTATATATTGCGATAAATGAATTAATAGACAAGACTTATGTGATAAATATCATAAATCGAGTGATTGCGCAGATGGCGGCAAGTAAGGATGAAATAAGTATGAGTAAGCAGAACGAAATATTGGCCGACCATATATATATCCTTTGTGTGGAAGATATGAATATAATACGCGAGTTGCGGTGTACTGAATCTGTTATAGACGCGATAGAAACAATTTCAAAAATCCCGAGAGGAACATGCGAGGGTATTACAACACGGTGTAAATATAAGTTGATGGACACGATTGATATACTTACAGGAAAACGAAAAAAACCGATATGAATACAACCCAAATAATAGTGTATATGAAGTTTGACAAAACCGATTTACGTACATGTATTGAATTATCTAATTTTGAATGTCAGCGATATATTTCCATTGATGATAGAGCGCGTTTTGCGATGTTTTTGGTATGGGCAATGCAGGTGTATGGTATTGTAGATTTTTTGATACAAGAAAATACGCGATCATTTATTCTTATCTGTGGATCAAGTGCAATGATAGGGGTTTTGCAGGTGATAATATCGGAATATGCGCCATTACTCTCATCCCTGGCAATGATGTCTCACACCTCATTATTAGGTAGTGCATTACATGTTGAAGATGCTTCTGAAAAAGAAGCTTGTTTGATAAGTTTTCGTAAAATTTATTCGCAAAAACAATGGAGTGCACTTTTGCAGCGTTATTATTCGACTGATGAAATATGTATTGATGGTGGATTAGCAAGAACCATAAAATGTTTGCTTGGAAAAAAGTTCGTGTAACGTAAAAAAAATAAGTAGGCTGTTATATTATATGCATAAACACGTCATAAATAGCAAGAATGGTATACAGTATAATAAGGGTAAGCAGCCTTACGAAGAAGATAAGGGGCATGCTTCGAGTATATATGAATATCGTTACAATGATAAGTGGGTAGAAATCATGTTGGGTAAGCCTCGATACGAGTTTAGTACCAAAGGGGTCGTATATAATCCGGTATACACGATGACAGACCGAGGTATTGAACGGATAGGCGTGTTTGAAATGAAGGTAGCAAACATGATAACGAATCTGGATGAACAAGGAGAGCCGGATCTTTCGAAGGGAAATGTTATTATTTTTCGCGATGTGTTTATAGACAACACGGACAAAGAGGAACCTAACATAGAAAGTGATGACGAATCAGGGAATCAAGAGGTTAAAATACCGGTGAGTAATATTGTTCCAACAAGGAGCGGGTCAATGCCAAAGGAAACTGCAAAGGATGTTGTGCGTTATCGCAGAGAATTTTTGCCGTCTCCCGGAAATACATGGATTGAAAATATTTATCGCAACAATAATTTTGATATACGCGTCACTTCGGCTACTGCGGATTCATATATAGTTGCAATTTCTGCTGCAATGGAATATGTTGGACGCAAAGTTACGGTTTCAATGATGAGGCAAATACTTCATGATAGTGTTACCAAAGAAATATACCAACGGTATGCACTCATCTATAACGAGTTATCGCAAGAATGTCTTCGACAGAAACATGCTATCAGCGAGGCGCGAAAAATGGCAGGCATTTTGCGTCGCAGACACGAAAATGTTTATGACCCGTCCGCGCGAGGTGTTATTTTACAAGACGCAAAGGATACGCGAACAAAATTTCGAAATGCTTCCATGACACATACGATGGCGTGTAGAATGATGGAAAAGTATAAGTATATGTCTGTAGTTAAAACCATGGACGATTTTAAGTTGGTGGTTACATCATCTTCATTTTTGTTAGATAAGTGGGCAAAGACGGTTATAGGTGAGACTCTTAATGTGCATGTTATCGAGTTTAATGGTGATAGCAATGATGCCGCCACTATGATAAGCGAAGGATATTGTGCAAAGAATGCTGATTATTACATCCTTCTTCTTCGAAAGGGGGATACATATGATCTTATTACTTACAAAGGGTTGGGTGCATTCACGTTTGCTGAGTTACCTATACAAATACGAACGGATATGGCACGAATGTGTATGGAGAACCGCGCGCCCCTCTTTTCGAAACTCACGGCTCTTATCGGATATGTCAAAAAGGTTGATGACGAGGTGGACGATATTAATTATGCTCTTCAATATGGATATGAACCGAATACCGTTATTATGTTTCATCTACAATCGTCTGGCGGGCATTCTGTTGGTACAGGGCCAGGAGAAAAGATACAGAAAGGAAAGGAGTTGGATTTTTCGCGTCTTGATACGGATCAAAATTATGGAAATTGGAGAAGATGGTTGGATGATGCATACGCAGCGCCGTTTGTTCTCGATGGAAAACAATGGAATACTGTGGATCATTATGTTATTGCACAGAGAGTAAAGGGAAAGTACCCTGATATATATCACTCATTATCACTTGATTCGAATACAAAGCAGTCAAAAATGCTTAAACATGCACAATTGGTTGTGCAAGAAAAGTGTGGGGAACTCGTGAGAAATGTTAAGGATCGGCGAGATGCATTAATGGCAAAGTTCATCCAAAATGCTAAGTTGGGACAGGTATTGCGTGATACGCTCGACGCAAAGCTTACGAAATATGTTCCGAAAATCCCGGCACAATTGGATAAAGACCTTATGGTTGTAAGACGCGAGTTGCAACAAAAGTAATAAGATTATGTTGAAAAATTGATTCAAATGATTGTCATTATTTGAATCAACTACAAGAGTAATTTAAAGCACAATAACAAAATGGAATTCAATTATCAGAGAAATGCATCAACCACGAACTATGTCATGCTTTCATATGAGCTCAATGAGAATGATTGGAAGAGTTTGTATCTTAAGTCATGGCCCGAGGATGTCATGGTGGATGGTCGTATGATCAATGATACGGAAGATCTCACCTGGCTCATCGAAGAGGTTCTGTGTATTGGAAAGGTAGAGCGTATCGATGTGGGTTCGCGTAAAAATCGCTCGGGTAAGGAGCAAAAGTATGCGTTTATCCACTTTCATATGTGGGATGTCTGTTACGGAAAGTTTGTTCGGGATAGCATCGACCGTAAAGGAAGTTATCTCACTGATAACTCTTCGCGAACGGAAGAACCGTTTCGCACCAGCTATGGCGCGCCCGTGTTCTTTCGTTTCTACAAGAACTTGAATCCGGCGGCCACAATTGAATATGAAAATATGAATCATCAGCAAACGATGCTACGGTGCAAGAAATTGGAAGAGGCACTTAAAGCAAAGAATGCAGAAGTCGATCGCTTCGTAAAGACGGAGTATGAACATTTAACGCAGATTATATGCTCTTTGCGTCATGAAATAGGGGAACTGAATAACGATATAGAAGTGCTGCTGTGTGAATAAAATAAAACAATAAAATAAACAATAAACAATAAACAATAAAATAAAAAGGTCCCGAAAGGGCGTTTTTTGTCGTGAATCAATAAGTTTTTGTGTAAAATTGATTGATTGAATGGCTCAATAAGGATGTATACAAGCATACTAAAAGCAAAGCAAAATAAAGACAATAACATTATGAATATCACCATTGTAGACGCGTCGAACACCAACTATATCAAGTCCCCTCTTCAAATTGATGAAGGTGAATGGCATAGTCTGTATCTTAAGGTATGGAATAAGGGGATCATTGTTGATGGTCGGGAGATCGAAACAGACGAAGACTTAAAATGGCTAATTGAGGAAGCTCTATGTATTGGTCACGTACAACGTATCGACGTTAATACACGCAAAACACGTGGCGGTGTAGAGCAAAAATTTGCATTTATTCACTTTCATATGTGGGATCGCTATTATGGGGATGAGGTAAGACAATCTATCGAAAAGATAGGATGTTTTACGGCGGACGAATCTGTAAAAACAAGAGAGATATTTCGTAATAGTCATGGAGCGAGATCTTATTTCCGATTCTACAAGAATCTGAATCCCGCTGCAAACGTAGATTATCAAGAAATGAATAAGGAGCAGGCAATAATGCGTTGCCAAAAGTTGGATGAAGCATTTAAACGTAAAAACGAAGAAGTACAGCGATTTATTGATACAGAATATATTAAAATGATGGGAGTCATTGATGGTTTGCGCGCGCAAATCGCGTCCCAGTATGTCACCCAGTAGAAAATAGCATATTATACAGTAATAATTAAAAAAATAATGGTACTGCCGTTAGCGGTGGTCACATTATTTTTTGTTGAAAATTGATCGTCGTCATCGCGGTTTTTAATACAGACAAATGGGAATCAAAGAATTAAATGGTTATTTACAACGCAAGTGTACTACACGTTCTATACGCAGACGCCCTTTATTTGAACTGTCGCATAATACGATAGTTATTGACGTAAGCATATACATATATAAGTTTCTTGCGGATGGAAAATTAATAGAGAATATGTTTATTTTGGCATCGAACTTGATTAAGTATCATATCAATGCGATATTTATATTTGATGGAAAGCCACCGGAGTCTAAAACGGATACAATAGCACGCCGTATTCAGGATAAGGAGGATGCGGAAAATGTATATAAGGGAATGGAAGAGACGTTACAGACGCAAGACTTGACGGATGACCAGAAAACCGCATTAATGGATGATATGAAGCGGGTAAAGAGAAAGTTTGTAAGAGTGAAAAACCATCATATAGACAGCGTTAAGAAATTATTCACTCTTTATGGGATTAAATTCATTGAAGCAACTGGAGAAGCAGATGAACTGTGTGCGAAGCTTTGTATTTCAGGGCTTGCATATGGGTGTATGAGTGATGATATGGACATGTTGGTGTATGGATGTCCGCGTATATTCAGGATGCTTGATTTGAAGGCGAATACGATCATGTGGTATGAATATGAGAATATAATCAGAGATCTTAAGTTACGTGCGATAGATTTCAAACAAGCATTGTTTGCATGCAAGAATGATTATAATGAACATGGCCTTACAATTTCATCCGTAATGAAACTGTATTACCTGTATAAGAAACATGGTAAAGACATGGAGTTTGGGGAGTGGTTATGTCATACAAAGCATGTAGATGTTGAGTTATTTGAGGTGGTGAAAAATGAATATGAGTTAGATGACAATCTTGATATCAATATTCATAATATGCATTATCGTAGGAAAACCGCCAACTATGGCCCACTTTGCGAAATGTTATTGAATTATAATTTCATTAGGGTATAATTATGTTTCCTGTACTTCGTTTCCATCTTTGTCGACTAAGTAGAATGCCGGTCCAGGAAAATTGCTTTTTTCCCATGTATATGCTGAATATGCTACTACTTGTGTTTCACGATTTGCCCAACAGTCATTACAAGAAAAGTATATTTGTCTTCCTCTTCTCACTGTATAATATGTTTCAAAACTTTTATCTTCACAACAAAAATCACAATTTGCTATTTTTTCCATGTCTTCTAATCTAATACCGGGTTTCTTATCCGTCATTAGACAATCCTATTACTTAATAAATAGTTAGATTTAAATTATTTATGCGAAACTGTTATTAATTATTTTTATCAAAAAACAATGTTTGCCAGACATCATTTTCGTAATTGGTTTGTTCTATTTTTATTGCGGTTTCAGGTCGTATATTTTGTAGTATTTGTATGTTTTCATTTTTTGTCTTATATTTTTTAATAGTATAATTATGTTCCTTGAAAACACTAAGAAGACATTTTAATATTGGCATACCTCCAGCTATAACAACTTTTATCAAGTTTGTCTTTTTTCGCATTTCATTTTTTATTATTGTTTGTTCTACAAGTGCTTTACATAATTTACGACCACGATATTTATCAGCTATGTACACTGAAACTAACAACAAATAATCAATATTATCTTCTTTTTCGTATGACACCATTGTATTCCCAATTATTTCTTCTTTATCTCGTAAAAAAATACCCCAATAATTATTCCTTTTTTTTATTACTTCATATGAGTGTAAAACATGTGGATTGTTGTTGATTATATTTTTGTTTATATCATTATCCACTGTTCTGTTGCTTACATAATGAAATTCAATATCCGACATGTAATATTATATATTCATATAATATTTTCAATTTGTTATGTAATTTGTTATCATGTAACAAATTATATTATTCGTTTTTATGTTTTAGGGTTGTATATGTATGTACGTATTTACTGCTCGCCCTGCTTCTTGAAGTGGCGTTTCAGGTAGGTCTGAAGGTTAAAGTAGCTGATCTCGTCAGTCTTCTTGCAGTTCAGGATCTTGCACAACTTGTCATCGGGGGTGATGAATCGGCCATTGTCCTGCCGGGACAGGTTGTTGGACTTGATGTAGTTGTGGATCTCCTTGCTCACGGCGGTGCGGGCCATCTCGGTTCCGGGCTCCTTGCCGAGGAACTTGGCGAGCTCGTCGCTGATCTTGGTGGGGGCGGTGAAGCCAGAGGGCTTGCGATCACCCGAGGCGGGGGCACGCTTCTTCTTGGATGCCTTGCGGGCGGCCTTGAGCTCGCGCTCAATCGTCTTGGCGAGGGTCTTGTAATCAGATTTCAGGGTGTTGAACACAGAGAGCACCTGTTGAAGCTTGGAAGAGAATTCAGCAAGTTTCGCCTCGACGGACACTTCCTCTTCATCCGCAGCAGGGGCGGGAGCGGCGACCGGCTCGGGGGCAGGTGCCGGGGTAGGGGCAGGTGCCGGGGAGGCAACCTCTTTCTTGGCCTTGGTGGCCTTGGACGCAGTGGTAGACTTAGAAGCACGAACCATTTTATATACTGTTATTGCTCTTGCTATTTATATTGTTTGAAGTATAATATATATTACAGCACTTTACATCTGCTAAATATTTACTACGGAGCTAAATATAATTAATGCTGTCAATTAAATTCCAGAAAAATATTATAATCTGGACGATTTGGATTAATAGAATCAAAATGACTGCATAGTGTATATGGCAAAATTGTTATTATTCCCACATAATCTATTTTCTAAAAAGGCTCTTGTCAAAGTATTGCCGTCGGATTTAGACATTCGTGCGGTATCATTTACGCTTGTTGAGGATCCATTGTTTTTTGGAGATAGGGCACGTATATCTCGTTTTTCGAAGCTAAAATTGGTTCTCCATCGGGCCAGTATGAGATATTACGAAGATTACCTCAAGGCACAGTTTCCTGGTAACAAGGTTGTGTATATTGACTATGATGCGGCTAAAACCTACGGGTATGCATCTTTTAATAGTAGAGAACCGACATACATGTTTGATCCATGTGATCATTTACTCCATAAACGCATTACCGATCGAAATGCCGCCATAATTATATTGGATACCCCTCTATTTTTGCTAACAAACCGTGATATACAGCAATATAATGACACGAGAAGTGATAAGACCGCATTTTTTCATAAACACTTTTATGAGTGGCAAATTGCAAACAACCCAGGTGGAATCAAAATTCCGTACATAACCCGAAGTTACGATATGGAGAACCGAGTCCCACCTATCAAAAATTTGGATGTTCCCAGTACGGTGTGGGACAAGGTGAATGATAATGGAACCGGTTATGTTCTCGAGGCGAAAAAATATGTTAATGATAATTTCCCACGTAATTATGCTAACGTCAATGATTTTTACTTTCCCGTAACACATGCTACCAGTAAAAAGTGGCTCAAGGACTTTGTCAAAACACGCCTGTCAAAATTCGGTACTTATCAGGACGCTGTGCTGGAGAACGAGCCCTTCATGTTTCACTCTTTATTGGCGGCACTTATTAATATTGGGCTGCTGACTCCTCATGAGGTGTTGGAAGAGGTTATCCGATATTATGAGAAGAATAAAGAAACGGTCAAGATCAATAACTATGAGGGGTTTGTGAGGCAGTTAATAGGTTGGCGTGAGTACGAGCGAATGTTGTATGTTCTTGACTATAAGAACCTGGTGGCATCCAATTATTTTGGAAATTCCAAGAAACTCACTGCAAAATGGTATAATGGGACCACGGGCATCAAACCAGTTGACGTCACAATAAAACGTGCGTTTAAGAATGGGTACTTGCATCATATTGAGAGACTAATGATCATGCTGAACTTTATGAATCTGGCGAGAATCCATCCGCGACAGATTTATAACTGGTTTATGGAGTTTTCGTGCGATAGCTATGACTGGGTCATGGTGGGAAATGTATATGGCATGGGGTATTTTGCCACGAATACCATGAGAAAGCCCTATTTGAGCACGAGCAACTATATTCGTCAGATGACTGACTACAAGAATGATGGCTATTGGAACAATGTATGGGATGCCCTTTTTTATAAGTTTTTGCGTGATAACAAGGGTAAATTAACCGGAGGAGCGGCGATATATCTTCGTAACTTGGTTCATTTCGAGCGAAAGACATCAGAAGAGCAAAATAAGCTTTTGGAATATGCCGCCCGCGTATAAGAAACTTATTGTCCAGTAATCGTTCGGTAGAGTATAGAGAACCCCAAATCAGTCCCCAGAACGGCGGTATTCATGTTAATATTGCCTATATATAGGTAGTATGCAGCAAACAAGTACAAGATGCCATGGATGTAACGGGTTTCGTGCCAGAATACGTCGGCTATTTGAACCTCGTCATTAGAACCGGTGAATGCCTTGTATATAAACCCTGTGCCCATTACAGCAAGTGCGGCTGTAGCAAACGCTTTGAACGTTTCATTTTTGTATAGTTTTCTTATTGCGATAAGCAAACTGAGACGAACGAGAATACATATAGCCCAAAGAGGATGGATATTCATATACAATAGCATATGAATATGTTACAAATGGGTTTCTAAATGATGGTGTTCTTACTTTTTCTCGCACTCGCCCGTTTTTTTGTTTTTGCGGGTTCCGTTAGGGCAGCGAGTCCTCTTTTTTTCCGACTTCGGGGCGGCCTTTTTTTCCGACCTCGTGACGGCTTTTTTGGTTGCTTTGGCCGCCTTTCGTGCCGCAGCTTCGGCGGCCGCCTTTTCTTTGCGCTCCTTTTCCTCCTTTTCTTTGCGCTCCTTTTCCTCCTTTTCTTTGCGCGCTTGTTCAGCAGCCTCGGCTTTCTTCTTGGCGATCAACTCCTTAAATAACTGCCTGTATTTCGCGTTAATTGCCTGAAGCTCCTTGGACCATTCATCCATCTCTCTTCGTTTGAAGTATTCATTTCTTGTGGTGTGTCTGTTGTGTTTTCTAACCGCCTCTTTCCATGCGTTGTTAAGGTCACGACCTTCACGTCCTAATGCAGCAACATCGATAGGTGCCATCTTATAAGTATTATGTAGATTTTAATGTTGGGTCATATACGACCGTCTATGAATACGCGTTGAGTGGGTTTCTTACTATTCTCGCATTTACCTGTTTTTGTAGATGTTATTCGATTGTCCATAACGCATCATATAACCAGGGAAATGCAGTTCGTGCACTTCGACTCACAGTTGTAAGTGCCATTAGAATGTACATTGCGCCTAAATTTGCATGATTATCATCAACGGCGGTCATCAACATAACTTCCATTGTACATACACAAGATAGACGTACACGACAAGCAGTAACTTCATCAAGGGTCATGTTTAATGATATTTCCAGTGGGCTATGAAATAGTCCGGTTTCAAATGGATCAAACAAACAGCACAATTTCATTTTGGTGTCTTCACTTAAATGTACGGCCTGTATGGTCCATATTTGTTTCAAACATGAATAAAACTTTGGGTAACAACGCTGTGGCATACTAACAAACCATGAGGCATCTACGTAATGTTCAAGACGAGATAATTCTGAAAATATATCATTTATTCTGAATGATAATGGCACTGTACGAAGAGCACAGATTCGTTCATATAATTCAATCATTGATTCCGACCGTAATGTTTCACGTGAATATGGGATGGGTCTATAATATGATTCGGTCACAGATAGGCTTGAAAATGAGAACCCTTCCATGGGAGTGTATGGAGTGTGAAGAAGCGGAGAATTGTTTCGATCTTCTTTTAATAATGAGGGGTTTATGATAATTGTATGACGGAATAAGGTAAGTATATGTTTTATCATTTTATATGGTATAGGTTCTCGTGTGAATGGGTTTCTAATATCCTTTCTTTCGCGGCGAATTATGTCAATTATTGATTTAATATTGAATGCGTAATGGTAATTGTTGACAGTTAGATTAGAGAACAACAATGGATGTATTTCGTTGATGGGTTCAAGTGTTATGGGGTCGTCGTTGTTAACATATTCGTAACTTTTATCTTTGATGTGACGCATACTAATTGTGTTTCGAACGATGTATCCACGAAACATTTTTTGAATAATAGTGGCGTTTCTATGGCGCGATAGGCATTTTTCGATTCGCGATATAAGATCTCCTTTTTTACCAGTTAATTTTAAGTTATGAGTTCGTGCTATACATTTTAGTTTTGGTATAGTTAGTTTACGAAGCATATATATTATTCTATACGTAGAATTCTACGTCGTTTCAAATATATATCATCGTGTTATTGAGTCAATCCATTTTTGTAAAATAATGCATAAAATTGATTTAGATACACACGAGTATCTAAATTATAACAGCAACAACAATGGCGACCAAAGTGACTATCGATTATAAAGACTGGCAACCCGAACAACTGCGTTACATGCAGCCTCGTGTAAACGATCGTGGTGGAAAAGCGATCTCAATCATTAGTACCCAACTAAACCGTTCTCTTCATGTTACGACTCCACGATTGGCAACTTGGGGTATCAGCGATTTTGTCAATGAACAAGGAGAATCTGACGGAAAGTTCAGTATGTCACTGCGATTCCCCAACCCTGATTATGAGACTGAGGATACTGAACTTTTCTTGGAAAAGTTAAAGAAGTTTGAGGAAAGAGTGATTGATGATGCGGTGACAAACTCCGAGCTATGGTGGGGCGAAGTAATGCCTCGTGAGGTGATCAAGCACAACTTCTTCCCATTCCTTACTTATCAGAAGGATAAGATGACTAAGAAGGTTGATTATACGAAGCCTCCTAAGATGAAGATTAAGGTTCCAAATTACGGAGGTAAATGGCCTGTCGAGGTCTATGACCCTATGTCAACCCTACTATTCAGTCAGGAGAATGAAGATGCTACGCCGGTAGACTTTGTCCCAAAGAATAGCGAAGTTGCCTGTCTGATTCAGTGCTCTGGAATTTGGATTGGTGGCAAGGGATGGGGAATTACCTGGAAATTGACACAATGCATCGTGAAGCCTCCGGTCAATGTTAGCGTGTTTGGTAAATGTCACATCACTCTTAGTGAAGTAGAGAAGGAGAAGATCATGGAAAGTGCTCCAGATGCTGAGAATGAAGAAGATGATGCGCCTCCTTCTGCATCACAGCCACTTACGCGCCAGGAAGCGGTTGCGGTAGAGGATAGCGAAGATGAAGAACCGGAACCGGAACCGGAACCGGAACCGAAACCAGCACCTAAGAAAAAGAAGGTAGTACGCAAGAAAGCATCTGCATAAAAAACAGAAAAGAACAGAAAAGAACAGAAAAATAAAACAGTACTTGGTACTTTTTTATTGAACAAATCATTGTTGTAATGCCTCTGTCTTATAGAGTAATAAAAACTTAACTCGTATTATCTCATTGTTGACAGGGAAGTTAAGATTCTGACTCTCGAAATTTAAAATGAATAATAACACTTGCCTTTTTTGAAGCATCGAGTGGTTCATGAATATTTATTTTTGACCCACCTTTGTCTTTTAAAACTATTTTTTGTTCATGTTCCATTGTTATACGTGATGGTTCGACATCAATATCGTTTTCTGTCACACCTTTTATAATTAATTTTCCGGTCGATAAAATCATATTGGCGTCCGACATTACTGAAATATGAATATTGTTATCATAATCAATGGATGCATAGTCATGTTTTGGCATTTTACATATGACATGGAACACATTATTGAATTTATCTGCAAATGTCATGTGTGAATGCCATAGTGGTACGAAATACACGTCATCGCAATGATTGAGTTTAAACACATTTCCGTTGATAATATCATCAAATGATGGTTCAATTACATAACATAGTAAATTTGCACGACGACGTTCTAATATCTCACTCATTTTTGTAATATACGTTTGATCTATTTTTAATACATCGTTGTATCGTTGAATAATGCAATCTATTTGTAATAGTGTGTTTAAATTCATGTTTTCCAGACTTTGAACTATGCTATCTTCGATTGGTTGTTTGATACGATCAATGAATGCGGAAATTTGTGGGTTGGTTGAGATGTAATGGAGAAAGTTACAAAACATGGTTTGGTAGGATTCAATATTTTTTGAATCTTCGCCTATATGGTTCAATAAATAGTCGTGTGCTTCTCTTATTTCTTGAAATTTGCTATGTCCTGTGGGATTTTTATCAGGATGAAACATCAGTGCCATTATTCGAAACTGGCGTTTTATAACATCAGTTGTTAATTTTGATGCATTGTCTAATTCTAATAATGAACAAGCTCGTTTATGATCCATGTATGGATGTTATAATTTCATAAAATATTACCTCTAAGTGATAAATAGGCCTATAATTATTATTATAATATACTAATTGATCATGTATAATTGGTAATACCCTTGAACATTTATTGTTTATTAAGTAACCGGTTTCAACAAGGGATTCGATAACATAGAATATACATTCACATACATTGATGTCGTATGTTAGAATATCGTAAAGATGTTCACGAAATGAGATGTAATCACTATTGTTTTTAAAGTTTATAATGTCATTTATTAACGTATCACATAATGTATTGAATAGATCGCCGCCTTCTACATTGTCAAGACTATATAATTCCTTTAAATTGGTAATTGTCATATCACATGAATCTGAAATAATGTTCTTGATTCTTCGTTTTAACTGTGTGCCGTATGTTCGATTGTTGATATTCGTCCCATTGTTGTTATCTACGACACTACATAATTGTTTTTTTGTTGGTGACGACACGCAAATTTGTTTGCAAGCTTTAATAATGTTGTACGGTATAAACCCTATGTGATCACAAATTAGTATAAATGAGAGTTGTATGTTGTACATATTATTACGTGATTGTTGAATGTAGTTATAAAACATATCTATCACTTCGCTATGGATACAATGAAAATTTTTACATATCACGATAGCCCTTTTGTCTGTACGGATTGCCACAATTTCAATAATTTGTAAAAATATGTCATTCCATAATTGTTTTGCGTTGCAACCAAGTATTGCCATATCTACTTCAAAGTGAATGTCACTCATTTTATAAGAATATTCACTTTTGTCGTTGGTACATACAATGGATTTTTCGTATTTTAAAAAGGATGGGCTATACTGTTCTATAAGTTTTAATGCTTGTGTATATTTTCCAGATCCGGACGGCCCGTATATGATGGTATGTTTTATAAAATCTAACTCTACATTTACGTACGGATGTATGTCACTTGTTTTATTTTCTTGTAAATAGTCGCGAAATGACGTCTGATAATACTTCATATACTGTATATATGAAGTATTTTTGTATTGTTTTACGAGTCTCACAGTAAATATTTATAATTCATTGTTTTTCGTTGTTTTGTTAAGGGTGCATGTTTGTGATAATATATCTGTGGATGAACTTGTATAGACATCTGGTAAGAATGAATGAACAAATGCTTTTGCCGCCGCAATCAAAAACATTTTACAAAAATTGTTTGACACAAAGAAATGTTCTACGTAGGTTAAGTTTACATCATACAAATGTTGTATCATATAATCAATGAATATATTTTAATACATATGTTGTAATGGGCTATATTTTAATGAATTCAATAATTCGTATATACTTGTTACTCCTGTAAGACCAGTAATTAATGTAATTAGTACATATCCAAATAAGCGTGGATCAATAACAGGGATAATTGTAAATGCGATAAATAATAGGGATAATAATATTGATTCGACATATACAGTTCCGATTATCTTATCAAAATTTGTAACATTATTGAATAAAGTGGATAAGTAAGCGGCCAGACCAGTCGTTAATGCGATAATTAATGTTGGAATGTTAATGCCTATGCCCGATAATGAAAAATTTATTAGACTGGCATTGCTATGAGTAAATATGAATGATAATAATGCAATACAAACTAATGATACGATGTATAATTTTTTATATTCTGTCTCATAAAAACGATGTCGTTTTGGTGGTTCATATGCTTTGCCATCTATTCTTTGTTTAAGTGAAATTCTACTTCTTGAAAACATGTATATAAATGCAGATACCGATTTTACTACAATCGCTCCCAGTAATACAAATTGTGCAATAGTAATGTACATTGACGATGAAACATCTCTGCTTTCATTTTTTAATATGCTCTCGAGAGAATTATATATCAGGAGTGCCATATTCTTATGCGTTAGAATATGCACTATAAACCATGTAAATAGTAAGAATACGCTAACATTTTTTCCAACAAAGAAATACAATACTATTACAGTAATGCTCAAGTATATGATACTATCTAAATATTGTAATGCCACAAAATTTTCAGTCATGGAGTCGTGTATATAGTATAACTTCATATTTTACTCAATCGTCATTTTATATGTTTCTTCCAGCCAGCTTATTATTTCGCTGGTTGTGCATGACATGTAACCAACCGGACATCGTTTTATACTAAGAAATTTTGGTTTTGGCATTTTTGTTGTTTTATAGAATACATATGGTCCATATTTACCCCTTCTTATTGATAATGTTGGAGTAAACGATCGTATTATACTTGAATCCTTATCTGCTTCAAGTAGTTCAATAACCTTTTTTGTGGTTAATTCTTCTACATCGGTTTTTAAACTGACTTTTTTTGATCCACATTCTATATATTTTCCGTATTGTCCATGTTTTAATAGAATAGGAGAACCATTATATTCCCCTAATAGATTGTCGTCATATGCTATATCACATAGTTTGTAACCTTTGTTTTTTGCAATGTCAATATCTATTTCAAGGTCGGGTTTTACCTTGATGAATGATACTTCATTCTCGGCATTTTTTCGTATAACTGGCCCAAACCCTTCAAACTGTAATACATGTTGGTCATCGATTGGAAAACCAACTTTGGTAATGGGTGGAATGTCTTTATTTTTATCTTGAATGGCGGTATATGTTTCTCTACATATGTCTTTCCAATTAATGGCGGGATCTGTTGCAATCTCATCTAATTTTGCTTCCATATCTCGTGTATAATCATAATCAAAAAACTCTGTAAAATTCTCGTGCATAAATGTCACTGCCAAAATACCGACGGTTGTGATCATAATGCGATTTTTTTCGTTACCAAGTTCAGTATTCTTTTCAGTTGATGTTAGTTTGTCTACCAATTTGTATATTTTGTATGTGAACGAACGTCCGGGAATATCTGTTACTTTTACGTATTTGCGATCAATTATGGTTTGTACAATAGATGAAAATGTAGATGGACGCCCTATACCCATATCCTCCAATTTTTTAACGAGAGTACTTTCACTATAGTGTGGCTTACTCCCTGTGCTATACGTAATATCACTTTCAATATGTTTTCTTATTACTGAACCCTTTTGTATAATAGAATCAAGGTACATGATAGGAGGTACGTCAGCTGGGTCATTTGTGATGTGTTTCCAACCTAAACAACTTGGTAACTCGGCGTTGTATGTATATTTATGATTATCTGGTGCAGATATGCTATATGTATATACTGCGTATCTTGCATCGCTCATACAACTCTCGATACTATTTCTCCAAATTACCTTGTATAATGCTCTACAGTCTTTTTCGGGTATGTCTGATACATGTATGTTTGTTACTCTAATTGCTTCATGTGGCAACATATTGTTTTTATTTATAATATCATCGCTGCCTTTTGCTGCGTTTTTATCAAACTTATCGGTTATAAATTTTCTACATGTCTCCACATATTCTTTGCTGTATTTTCTGCTTTCTGTTCGCATATAAGTGATGTGGCCTTGTTGATATAATTCCTGACAAATTGTCATAACTCGATGGGGATTCATTTTTAGTGTATCGCATGCTTTTTGAATAAGGGCTGATGTATTGAATGGCAGTGGTGGTTTTACTATTTTGGTTTTGGGTTTACTTTTTTCCATTGTATGAGTAAAATCCGTATGTTTCTTCATATAATCTGTGAGCGCGTCGCACGTATCAAATGTATGATTTAGTGCGAATTGAATATTATACTCAGTAAACATTCCCTTCAAACGGTATTTTACTTCTCCGTCACCTCTTTCTAATAGATGGTTGTCATATACCAACCGTAACGCAGTCGTTTGGCATCTTCCGACTGAAAGGGGACTTTCCTTACTGTTATAAATGCGACGCCATAGCAAGGGTGATAGTTTATGCCCCACGGTAATATCTAACACTTGTCTTGCCAATGCAGAATTAACCAGTTGTATATCCACATGTCCGGGCGACTTTATTGCATTTTGCACAGCGCGTTCAGTTATCTCATGGAACTTAATTCTTTTGGTCGTGCTAATATCAAGTTGAAATGTTTCACATAGATGCCATGCAATGGCTTCACCTTCTCTATCATCATCGGTTGCGATGAATATATTATCCCGGTGGAAATTGGCAATGATTTCCTGCATCTTTTCAATATGGGGTTTCTTGTTCTCTATATATGAGAATTCGGGAGTAAACCCCTTTTTGGCATTTACATCTTTGAGACTTTTTAAACTACGGATATGACCCATGGATGCAATACATGCATATAGAGAACCTAAGAAACCTTCGATTTTCATACATTTCGACGGTGATTCTACGATCACCAAATAAATTGCTGATGATAGATTTTTACTGGATATAGTTATCTTCCCAGAGCGTTTGAATTTTCCTGGCATAAGTTTCGTTTGTATAACATAAAAAGAGGATTTTATATAACTATATAAGATCTATTTCGTAATAACTTTATACAACAGGTGAGGATAAAACCTTATGATAAACGTACATAAACAACTATACACGTTAATAGTATGGAGTGTGTTAAAACGCGTATAAATATAGATGATAGACAGTATAAATCATGGTCACTGGAACATGATTTATATACTAATGTAGACCCAATATATATGAAATTATTCCATGGTGATGTTTTTACCAAAAAAGATAATGACATTATTGTAATAGAATCGATGATGCGCAAAAAGGAACATTGTGGTATACTTGTCTTGGATAATAACCGTACTTATGGACGTGATAAAAAGCGATTGTTATATCGATTAATACCGGACAATAATAGGTTACCCGAATTTTTAGTTCCGTATGAAATCAAAATGGGATTTTCTAAGGATTTTAAAAATAAATACGTCACGTTCAACATCGGGGAATGGACAAGCAAGCATCCGAAAGCAACTCTAACAAGTGTTATCGGAGACGTAAACGATTTCGGAGCATTTTGTGATTACCGCATACGCTGTCGCGAGTTGAGTCATTCAATTGCAAAAATGCAGAAGACAATTAAAAAATCCAGTCTTTCTGAGAAAGATGCATTGGACAATATTTGCGATAAATACAACTTTCGTGATCATACAAATAAACGTGTATTTGCAATTGATCCCGAGGGCTGTAAAGATTTCGATGATGCCATGTGTTATGAACAGTTAGATAATGGATGGGTGGTGTATGTATACATAGCAAATGTCTATGTATGGATGGACGAGTTAGGGCTATGGGATGATATGTCAATGCGCGTTTCAACTATATACCTTCCTGGACGTACTCAGTCGATGTTACCTAACGCCTTATCGGAAGACCTATGTAGTTTGAAAAAGGGTGTTAGAAGGGCCACTATGACAACCGAATTCAAATGTATTGACGGAAAAATTACGGTGAGTCATTATCCGAGTATGGTCAATGTATGTAGAAATTATGTCTATGACGAGAAAGCTCTTGTTACAATGCGGGATTATAAAGGGTTATATGGTGTTACTCAGTCTCTTGATAAGACGGTTGATGACAGTCATAAATTAGTCGCATTTTGGATGATGAAGACGAATGAACAGTGTGCTGATGTTTTATACGCAAATGCATGTGGTATATTTCGAAAGGCGTCGTATGTAAATAAACAAAAGGAGGTTAGACCCGACCTTGATCCTCAGATTCAACGGTTCTTATACAATTGGAAGAATATTACTGGCGAGTATGTTTCATATGAAAACATAGGCGAACATGAGGCGCTTGGTGTTAAACAGTATGCACAAGTAACCAGTCCAATAAGGCGTTTGGTCGATACAATTAATCAAGTATATCTTATGATGATATTCAGTGAGCATGTTAGCATTAAGAGTCAGATGGTATGTAGTGATTGGATAAAGTCAATACATATTATTAATGATTCGTCAAAAAATATACGCAAGGTTCAACGTGAGTGTGAATTATTGTATATACATATGACTCAACCAGAAAAGATAGGCAAAGATATGGAAGGATTCGTGGTAGATTCTTCGTATAATAACGAAAAGGGAATCTGGGTAAATACTGTACTATTAAACGAAGTGGGTACGCCACTCTTATGTAAGACAGATACGCAGTATGAACCAGGAGACAAAATTGTAGTGAGATTATATTTATTCGAGAATGAATCGAACTTGAAAAAGAAGATTAAGGTTCAGTCGATGATTATATGATTAATCAGTCGTATAGTGATGTACTGATACATAGTCTAAATCTGAACGGATCGGTATACCAGTCGAATTGCGCCACTTTAATGGTCTGAGTTTAACATCATCTTTATGGAATTAGAATACATAATTGAAATATAATTCATATTCGGAAGCACCTGAACCAGTGAGCGCACTTTTATTTACACAATTGAGAAATATATTGACAAAATCCTCATTATGTTTTTGTTCAACAATATTAACTATTTCCATTAAAATCCTTTTTCAAACATCATATGATGACATATACCTGATTTGTTAACAACTTTTGAAAATCTTTCATGTAGTTTTGACATGTGACCAAAATATGGCTTGTGATATTCGATACCAAATCCATAGAGACACTTTCCGTCTTCTATGAAGGTGGTCGGCTTTAAGAAAAATGTATCAGCATCAATAACTAAATATTTATCAAGAATATCAGGTATTGCTTTCCATGCAAACAGTTTCAATAATTGTTGAAAATACCAGCCATTTCTCTCGGTTTTTCCTTGAATTGCAATAACATCTTTCATTGTGTATGGAAATGAATTTTCATCAATAGTTATGCACCCATCGCAGGTAACATTTGGATCATAACACACTAAATATATGTTTCTGTATCCTATCACATTTAGTTTAATGAATGCTGTTTGCATTTTTACCAGGTTTACATCATTTGGTCCAATAGGGACAACTACATCAAATTGGTTTTCGTTCATTTTTATGAAAAAACCAGGGGATAATATATTATAATTTACTATGAAGTGTTTAATTTGCATTTATACATAATAGTTATTTCCCGGTGTTTAATGTATATGCATTTTACCTATCGGGGGCGGTTATCGAGCGATGCGATCGATGCGAGCAAGGCGGGTGCGGGTGCGGTGCCTGCGCGGCGGGTTCCGACGGCGCGGGGTCGGTCTGTGTGGGGTCCGCCGACGTGGCGGTTCCTGCACATGGCGGTTGAGCAGACGGGGGAGGCTGAGTGGGAGCGGGAGGGGGCGGTGATTGTGCGCATGCTGATGGGGCTGTGCTTCCACCTGCCGTGCGACATCTGCGCGGAGCACGCGCGCGCGTACGTGCGGGGCAGTCCTGTTCCGGTGGGTCGGGCGGCGGTGCGGGAGTGGCTGTGGCGGTTCCACAACGCGGTGCGGGCGCGCACGGGGTCTGTGGCGGCGCCGGAGGCGGTGCTGGGGGAGTACGCGCGGGGGAGCGTGCTGGACGCGTGTCGGCGGATGGCGGGGTCGTGGGCGATCGGCATGTTCGGGGCCGCGGGGCGGCGCGCGGTGCTGCGGGCGGCGCGGGAGTGGGCGGCGGGGCGCGCGGTGGTGGCTTAGATGTCGTCCACGCAGAGGGGCGCCTCGGGGGCGAGGTCGGGGGCGTCGACGAGGGCGTCCTCCTCGAAGAGGCGGGGCTCGAGGGGGCGGATGCGCTCCTCCTGGGCGTCGTCGTAGGTGCAGATGAGGTCGGCGTTCTTGGGCGGGTTCTCCCACTCGCGCAGGCCGACGAGGACGAGGGCGCCGGGGCGCACGACGTTGGCGTGCTTGTTGCGGCCGCGGTGCTTGGCGCGGATGTGGGCGACGAGGGTGTGCTCGGGGGTGCGGGCGTAGAACATGCCGTTGCCGAGCATCTTGTCGACGCGGGCGTACTGCTCGAGCGGGTCCTCGGAGAGGCGCAGCTTGTTGGCGGGGGCGTTGCGGGGCATTGTGTTTGCGGGGCCCGGCGGGGGCGCGCGGATCAATTTTGGGCGTTTCAAAACGTCACTCATTTCCGAGACTGTCACTCATTTCTGGATCATGTAAGGTTCTCCGTTAAATGATCTTGGTTCTGTTTCCTGGACGAAAAATAGTTTTGTGTTCGCGCAGTTGCGTGGTTGTCGGGTGCTCGGTTGCAGCCTACAGGTTGCCGATGAGGCGGCCGTTCTTGTAGACGCGGCAGCGGAAGGTGGACTTCTTGGGCGCGTCGCACTTGTCGGCGCCGGGCGCGGGGGCCAGGTACTGCAGGCCGGGGGCCGCGCGGCCCACCACCGCGGCCCAGGCGGCGCCGCCGGCGAGGCCGAGCCCCACCGCGGCCAGCGCGTGGGAGGCGCCGTAGCAGCCGTGGCGGGCGCTCCAGAGCAGGTCGGCCGCGATGAGCGCGGGGAAGAAGACGAGCGCGGGCACGTTGGTCATCAGGCGCTCGTGGCGCACCATGGGCAGCAGCAGGTAGCCGAGCGAGTAGGCGAGCACCACCAGGCCGAGCGGCGCGGAGGACAGCTCGCCCTCGCCCAGCTCGACCAGGCGGCACACGGGCGGCGCCTGCGGGGCGGACAGGCCCAGGCCGTTGGCGGCGGCGGCCGCGCCCAGGGCGGTCAGCAGCAGGCCGGCCAGGTACATGACGCCCTTGAGGTCCTGCGCGAACAGCGAGGCGATCGCGAAGAAGCAGACGACCACGAAGGGGGCCAGGCGGAAGAACAGGTAGGCGAAGGATACGAGATTGAGGCGCGCGGGGTTCATATTATACTATGCTGATATTTTTCAAGGACATAAACAGAGCGCGCCAGCTAAAGCAATGGGAATTCCCCGCTACTTCTCTTATCTCATCCGCAACTGCCCGGGGCTGCTGGACGGCGTGTCGGCCTTCGTCGCCGCGCGGCCGGACCTGCTCTGTCTGGACTCTAACTCACTCGTGTACGACTGCCACCGCGCGCTGCTGGAGGAGCGCCCGGGGCTGGCCCGCGACTGGCCCGCGCTGGAGGCCGCGCTGGTGGCGGGCACCCTGGAGGCGATTGAACGCGTGCTGCGCATGGCGCCCGCGCGCGAGGTGCTGGTGGCCTTCGACGGGGCCGCGCCGTTCCCCAAGGTGCAGCAGCAGGTGCGGCGGCGCAGCCGCGGGCTCTTCGAGAAGCAGGGCGCGGCGCAGGCGAGCGGCGACTGGCCGCTGACGCGCATCACCGCCGGCGAGCCCTTCATGGACCGGCTCTCGGCGGCCGTGTACGCGCGTTTCGCGGGGCGACCGGGCGTGCGGTGCGACTGCGCGGACCGGCCGGGGGAGGGCGAGCAGAAGATCTTCGCGCACCTGCGCGCGCACCCCGCGCCCGGGCGCGTGGCCCTGTACGGGCTGGACGCGGACCTGATCATGCTCTCCCTGCTGCACCTGCGCCGCTGCGCCAGCATCCACATCTTCCGCGAGGCGCCCGACTTCCTGCGCTCGCGCATCGAGGTGGCCGCGGGCATGGCCGGCGAGCCCGCCTACCGGCTGGACGTGGGCCGCCTCGCGGAGCGCATCCCGCGCGCCCTGGGCCGCCGCCCCAGCGGCCCTCAAGACCGCCACCGCGCCGTGGCCGACTACGTGGCCCTCTGCTTCCTCCTGGGCAACGACTTCCTGCCGCGGCTCATGGCCGCCAACATCCACGCCTCCGGGCTCGAGCGGCTCTTCGAGGCCTACCGCGCCGCGCGCGGCCACCTGCTCACCGCCGACGCGCGCCTGGACTGGGCCGTGTTCGGGCGCATCTTCCGCCGCCTGGCCGACCAGGAGCAGGACGCGCTGCGCGAGGAGCTGGCGCGCGACCGCCGCTTCCGCGCGCGGCCCCGAGAGGACGCCGACCCATACGAGCCCGCGCGCGCCGCGCTGCAGGAGTTCGTCGCGCCCGACCACCCCGGCTGGCGCGCCCGCTTCGCGGCCCTCATGGGCGACCGCCCCGGCTACAAGCGCCGCCTCCTCTGGGTGCTCGACTACTACATGGGCCGCGACCCCGGCGGCCACTACCAGCCCATGAACGAGGCCGTGCTCGCCTCGCAGGTCCTGCGCGAGCCCGACCCGGACCCCCGCGTGCTGCCCCTCCTGCCGCGCGACGACGGCCCCCTCCGCCGGCTCCTCGACTCCGACCGCCCCGTGGCCCCCGTCAACGGCCTCGCCCCGCTCCCCTTGACTTCCGGCCCCCCGCTCGCCTTCCCCGTGCACCAGCCCCACCTCATCGACCCGTGATCCAGGCCCTTTGTAGGTCCTTCCGGGGGTAGCAATTAAAATACCTGTTTATGTCGCCCAATTTTTGCGGCACAGATGCTTTACGGTCGCCTTGTCGTAGAATAATTTGCGCAGCAGCTCCGCCCAGCCCACCGAGCGATGCTTCCCGTGGTTGCATATGAAGGCTATGTCGCCCGGGTTCTCCGACTCCACGTGTGTTAAGATGGTTTCGGCCAACTCCAAGAATTTCGGGTGCAACACGATGCTGTCTTGGATGACAGCGCTCAGGCCGGTCAGCTTGTGAACGTCGAGGTCCTTGTCTATTTTTGTTTGAAACTTCCGCAGATCGAATATCAGGTCGCAGTCGACCGCCTTCTTGTCCTTTTTCACTCCCCAGCTGTAGATGGTGAGCCGCTTGTCCTTATCGATCGCCCTCTCGTTTATTTTGGTCGGCAGCTGGCTCAGCACAGAGTCCACGCTCACCTCCGTTTCATGGTCCGCGTCATACACGATTCCGAGCTCGTTTTCATAAAAGTCGTACGCCAGTTTAATTACCTTGTTCTCGGGAGCCCCCTTCTTCATATACATCACCAAGGTCATGCGACTATATAACTTTCGGGCCCATATCAAGCCCCTTCTGGGGGGGTATATGCATTTAAATACTTATTTTGCTGCAAAAACAAGCATTTTAAAATGTCACTCATTTCTCAAACTGTCACTCATTTCTGGATCTGCTATTTTGGCTATTTTGGTCCAGGTTCTCTAATATAACTATAATTGTTCTGTTTTATAATTGCATAGTTTGTTTTTTCATTCATGGATTCTACTGTATTTGACATATCCCCCTCTTGTGTGTTTAATACAAAGGTCATACAAAAGGGCGTACAAAAGGGCGTACAAAAGGGCGTACGAGGGTCATGAGAGGGGTCGCCCCATGGAGGAGATAGAGATCGGTATGTACGGCAGCAGAACATAAAAATGTGGATAATGTATATACATGAGTGACATACCAGAAGTAATATTTAAGCCGCGGGTGATGGCGGCCCTGTTGGTAAACATTATGGCGCACGACGTCACGCATGACTATAACGGCGGGAGTTCGAGCACTAAGCGGCTGGTGAAGCTGAAGAACAAGATCGCGGAGCAGTTCCGGCTTCCGCAGGAGGAAGAACCACAGGAGGAAGAACCACAGGAGGAAGAACCACAGGCAACGCCGGTGCCGCGGCCTCGGGCACCAAAAGGTAAGCGCGGTAGGGACGACGAGGGTGCTTCTCGGGACAAGCGGATGCGCGTCGCTGCGTTTCCGGTCCCCGAAGAGGAACGGGCCCCCGGCTTTGGTCTCGTGATAGTACCTGAGGCGCAGGCTGTCCCGGTTATGGAGGTCGAAACTGTTAAGAACCTTACACCACTCATGGGGGAGAAGCGGGATTATCAGATGGATGTCGGCAGACCGATTACGCCTCTCATGGGAGAGAAGCGGGATTACCAGATGGATGAGAACCAGCTTACGCCTTTCGAGGGCGAGCAGCGGACCCCGTTCATGTTGGAACATCTGGACGAGTCTGAGGCGGCCGAACCGTCGAGTAACGTTGATCCTCTGGATAGGCCTCCGACTGAGGAGGACCGGGAAAATATGACCGACGTGGAGAGCCGGCACTCGGACGACTTCGAGAATAGCCTGAGCAACTGGCTGGGTCGCGTGGGTCGCAACCTCGGACGCGTGACGCGCGCTGCGTCTGTGGCGCTGGACAACCTGCGGCAGGAGCTGGAGGAGGCCACGGTGTACCTGTTGGGGGAGATGGCGCCCCGGCAGGGCGGAGGAGCAGACGTGATAGTCGACAGACCCCTTGTGGGTAATACCCTCGGTCAAGCGCAGCCAATCGGTCAAGCGCAGCATCCCTCTGGTCCTGTAAAGCGGTTGAGCAGAATGGAAAGTTACCTTAAGAAGCGCGCCCTTGATGAACAGTGGGAGAAGGAACAGGCGCAGCGGGAAGCGATGGATGAAGACACGGATGAAGACACGGATGAAGACCAAGGTAAGGTGGCCCCTGATGGCCCGTCGCCTTCGGTGTCAGGTGACGCGCCGGTGAAGAAGCAAGTGCCAGTTGAGTACCTGAATCAGTATAACTTCATAGCGGGTGCATTGGCGAGCCCCGTCCGAATATTTTTGGATCCAGAGGATCCAGAGGATCCAGAGGAACCTTCGATGGCCGAGGAGGCGCTGCAGATCCGCCAGATGATGGCCGACATCTTCCACAGCCTGTGTGAATCCAACCCGGGAATGCCCCCCATCGCGCTGTATACGTCACTGACCTACCGAACGCTGATCGCGTTTTCGTTGGTGACGGACGACTACAAGCGGCCTCATGAGGAGCAGGAGATCCGTGGGCTTTTTTCGAGCACCGGAGGTGCGGTCCGTGACCAAATGTCGCAGCAGCGGTCTATGGTCGCACAAGCGGAGCTGCATCGGCCTATGGCCGCGGGAGCAGGTCCCGCGGATGCGACCTATGTGGACTACATCAATGATGTTTCGAAGAAATTGGAGTCGAATGAGTATACGATCGAGAGCACAGTGGCGAAGACACGCGATAAGACGACAGGCGGTCCCATGGACAAGGCTGCGATAGAGAAGTACCTCAACGACATCATGAATGAGCTGTTGCCCTCGGACAAAAGCATGAAGCCGCCCACCTCGGCGCCCAACAAGGTGACGGCGGCGTCGTTCGCGCGCATGCTCGGCAGCAAGCGAGCGAACCCCGGAGACGCGCGTATGCAGATGGTGTATGACGAGTTTCTGGGCAAGTTTGCGACCAACGTGGCGGCACAGAAGGCGAACAATGACATCCAGTTGGATCGTTATGAGGCGGCGCTGGAACGCGTGCAGCTGGGCAAGGACCTCTCGCCGCAGGCCCGGGGGGTGGTGAACGGATTGTCGCGGGCGGTCATCGAGGGCGTGCTTAGGCAGTTGCCCCGCAAGACCCCTGGCAACGCGGCGACCCCCATGGAGCGCGGCTTCCACGACCTGCAGTATGGCATCATGGAGGGCGCGCGGGACACGGGGTCGACGAGCACGATCGACGAGAATCTGTATAACGGGTTCATCAATCTCCTGAAGAACGACCCCGCGCTCCTGACGAGGGAGGCGGCGCTCGATCTCGCAAAAAAGGCCCGCGAAAACAAAGAGTCAGACCCGCTATATAAGAGCTTCGATACGGTGAACAATGCGTCGGATCTGAGCCACTTGTACGAGAACGACCCCGCGGCGCTCCTCGGCAAGGACAAGGACGACTACACGGCCTGCACGGGGGCGTCGGTAGCGGACGCCATGTCCTACTGCAGTTTCACCAAGGCGAAGGACGACAAAAACCTCGTGTTGCACGACATGGTATTCCAGTTGGGCGCGAACAATACCGGGCTGAACTACACGGGGTACAGCACGCAGGCCAAGAAGAAGGACGTCTACAGCGTGGGGTTCCACATTTACGTAAACGAGAACTTCGTGGTGGGTCCCACCTTCAAGAATGTGAACTTGAAGACGGGTAAGGAGTTGTCGGCGTCGTCGGTGTACGCCAACGTATTGAACCACATCGGCACCAAGATGAGCTGGGTGGCGTCGCCGGAGGACGTCGCGGCGGCGTTTGAGAACGTGTCGATCCTGGCGGAGTTCCTGGCGTGCATCTGTTTCAAGAACACGGGCGACCTGTTCCAGGAGATGAACGCGCTGTTGCGCTACCGCGGTGTGAAGGACCCCGAGCGGCCCTCATTGGCGGAGGACCCGTTTATGATGTTTGTGGGGAACGACCGGCCGTCGAGCGTGCGCGGGATGGCGATGGCCCGGATGTACGAGCCGGGGTCGGCGGTGAACAAGAATGCGTTGATGGGCTATGTCTCGTCGGGCACGCAGCAGTTCGTGCGCGCTCAAGGGACTCAAGGAGGCGCCCGAACGGTTCCTCAAGGAGGCACCAACGCCAAAGGCAATGCCAAGGCCACGCGCAAAAGTATACTGAAGAGGAGTAAGAACAAGACGCGAGCGCGAAAGAAGGTGCGTTTTACGCTTCGCAAAAGCGCGTAGTAAGGTTTGCTTGTACGTAGGTAGAAGCAAAACGGCAAGGTCCTCAAACGAGGTCCACGACGAGCGGATAGTGGTCGGAGGTATTCCGGTCGCAGTTCTCGGTGTAGGCGTGGTAGAAGAAGACGTCGTCGATGCGGTCGAAGAGGGCGGGGGAGAGGAGTACGTGGTCGATGGCGCCCAGCTCCCCGTCCTCGGCGGCGCAGTCGCCGTTCTTGTCCCACCAGTCGGAGTATCGGTCTCCCTGGCCCACCCACTCGGCGGCGCTGCGCAGTACGCGGTCGTAGGGGCGCGCGGCGGTCCCGTTCTTGAGGATGTCGAGTACGAGGGAGATGGGTTGGTTATTGTTTTTGTCGGGGACCTCGGCGTCGTAGTCGTTGAGGTCCCCCAAGAGGATGACCTCGCCGGTCTTGAGGGCGTCGGTCACGGCGTTTGCCACCACGGCGGCCTGTGCCTCTCGCTTCACGCAGCGGTCGCTCCTGTCGGGGTACGCGAGAAAGTGTGCACCAAATACGGTAATGTCGACGCCCATCCACTGGATCTTGGCCACGTAGTTCTTGGACACGCCCTCGTCGCTTGCCCCGCGTAGTTGTTTTGTGTTCCCGACGGCATCGATCGCCGACTCGGCGGCGCAGGTGGAGCCCGGTACGGGGAATGCGACGCGGTCGTTGAGTCTGTACATGTCGAGTACCGGGAGGGAGGTGAGCAGGCCGACGTTTTGGCCGGTGCTACTATCGGTGCCCTTGACGAAGTGTCCCTGGAGCGCCTTGCCGCTGTCGTCGCGGCTCAGCTGGGCGAGTGTGTCGATTTCGTGCATCCCCTCGACCTCGCATATGTTGAGGAGGTCGGGGCGCACGGCGCTGACCACGTCGGCCACGGCGGCCATGTGCGTCTCGGCGCGGTCCGCGTCGGTCCAGGTGCAGCCCTGCCCGGGGCAGTCGGCGGGGCTGTAGTAGTCGAGGAAGAGCCACTCGACGTTGTATTGCATGACGCGGAAGGCGGAGCACTGGCATGCCAGCAGCAGGACCAGAAAACGCAAGACAGACATCATTATAAAGGGCGTATATAAAAGGAAATCCGAGATCCTAAACGGGGTATAGAGGCAAGCGGTGGGTATGAGTATGGAAAGTTTGTTCGCGGGAATGGCGAGCGGCGTCGCGCAGACGCTGGTGGGCCATCCATTTGATACCTTAAAAACGTGGCGACAGTGTGGTACACCGAAGCAGTGTGGTAATCACGACGGATCTGCCAAGCGATCGCTTACGCCGAGGATGCTGTACCGCGGGCTGTCCTACCCGTTGATGCAGAGCCCCATGGTGGTCGGGGTCGCATTTTACGTGAATGACGCGGTGCGGGACCGCAGCGGCAGTCCCGTGCTGGGTGCAGCGGCGTCGGGGGTGGTAACGGCGGCGATCATATGCCCGCTCGACTACTACAAGGTGCAGGCGCAGCAGTATGCGCGGGTGCCGAACATGCAGCGGGCCTTTTTGAACCTCCCGGTGGTGATTGGCCGGGAGACGCCGTCGAACGTGGCCTATTTCGGAACGTACCGGTGGCTCCGGGAGAGGCGCGTGCCGATCCCGGCGGCGGGTGCCGCTGCGGGCGTGACCGCGTGGATGGTGACCTACCCGCTCGACACGGCGAAGACGCGTATGCAGGCGCGTCCGATAACCTTCAGAGAGGCGTGGTCGGAGGGCAACCTGTGGCGCGGCTTCGCCGTATGCTGTGCCCGGGCGTCGCTGGTGAATGCGTTTGGGTTTTATGTGTATGAGCAGTGCTTGATGTATGCGCGTCGCAAAAAATATAAATAAATTCGTTCTAAAAATGTATTGTATGTGGTGTCACATAAGAGGTGACTATGCGGTACATGGCTCCTGTCCCTTGCGGGGCACGGTAACCCTGACGCCCATGGCGTTTTCGCTGGACGCGGTTGCATTTCGAGTCCCGAGTGGCCCGAGCGGCCCCCACCCGGTCATGTATGAGGCGGCCGTGGCGCGGCACGAGCACTGGGTGCGGGTGCTCATGCGCATGTACAAGAAGACGATGAGTTATAGGAAGCACATTGTGTTTGTGAGCAAGCGCGACGCGGACGCGTACTGTCGGCGGCAGCGCCGTATTTATAGGTGGACCTGTGGGATGTACGGGGAGCAAAGCCCCGAGGTCGCGACTTCTACGCTTGGTGGGCGGCGGTACGTGATGGGAAAATTTTAGATTGCGCGTTATTGCGATAACGAAATATGAAAAAATTGATTCGGGAGATGCCCGAAGCGGGCTGTAACCCAAGTAGAAAGAAAACAATGACACCCCGAATTGAGAGAGGCTTGAAGGAGATGCAGTACACTCATATCAAGAGCATGCTCGCGATGGACCCGGAGGGGTCTTTCGGTGAGATGGAGCAGGAGATTCGCGAATACTACCAAAAGTATGCGTCCGGTGTGACCGACATGGATTCGTTCAGGACCGAGACCCGCATGGTCTACGACCTGATGCATCACGTGTACCGGTACATGTTTGAAAACGACCCCGGCATGAAGGATGTCCCTGCCGATGTACGCCAGGAGACGATAGAGTTCTTGGAAAACATGCAGTTTGTCAGGGATCATGCTATGTCGTCGGAGCCCGAGCTCATGGCCGTCTGCACCAAGCGGGCGACTGCGGTGCGTGTATTTATCGAACAGAAGAACCGCGAGATGGACGAGCTGGTCAACACCCAGCGGGAGATCGTTGGTACGCTGCGAAGCTTTCGGGACACCTTGGACGGCGAACTGCGGAAGAAAGAGCGGCGGGAGCAAACCGTAATGGCCGCCGAGAAGCGCATATCGGATGCGCTGGACGAACTGATTGCCCAGGAGGCGAACAACAAGAGGAAGCGCGATGCTTAGCGATGCTTATGCGATGCTTAGGTGGGCACAAATATTATGGTTATGCCATAATATTTTTTATAGTTTAGATGGGGGTACAAAAATGCGCACGTATAATATATGACCCTTACTTCACAGACCAAGCGCGAATGCGTGTATACCAACATTGATTTCTGCGATTCCGGGGCCGACCACAGGGTCCGAGTGGTCCCGATGGACGACATTACGGCCAACGAGATACAAATGGGGGACATGGTCAAGAAGATTCCGGGGTACACCCGGATGTTTGCGCCGGTGGAGTCGGTGTGTCCGCTGAACGTGGCGAAGGTGGGTGCACGGGAGTTGGAGAAGTGCATGGCATATAACGAACAGCACAAGTACACCGCTGTCTACGAGAGGCGCGCCGAGCCCCTTATGGAGTACCTGCGGCGCACGCCGCTTGCGTCGGTTCACCGTATGCGCGGCCTGTTGGAGATAGCTCTCGGGAATCTGCACGCGGAGGGGATTATACACGGGAAAATAACAAGGGACAGCCTTGTAGTGACGGAGGACACGCGCATGCCGCTGATCCGCGGTTTCGAGTATGGCCGCGCGGCGGATTCTGACGAGGAGGCCATGTTGGAGGAGCTGGCCCGGCTGAGGGGCGTATTTGAATCGCAGGATTAGATCCGAACAGCAGGATTAGATCCGAACAGCAGGATTAGATCCGAACAGCAGGATTAGATTGCGCGTATATGCGAGATATTCGACCGGTTATTGACGACTGATTTGCTGCTGATCTCGAGCGGTCCGGAAACAAGGGTAATGCAGTCGTGTTCGCATGCCGGAATCAGTTTGCACGGCAGCTGGTCGTAGTAGTGAGTTTGGCACAGGTTCCAGAAGCAGAAACGCGGTCGCGAGGAGGCGTCGGTCCAGCAGTCCATGATCTCCGATATGTGTTTGCGGGTGTATTTGTCGTTGGCAAAGAGGACGACAATATTGGGTGGTGCGACAGGACCGACAACCCCCTGTTGCAGGCATTCATTGCATGCGTATTCCATGGCGCGTACGCATATGCCAACGTTTCCAACGGTAACGCCCAAATGATTCAATACGTTTCGCACCATATTGGCGTAGTCGGCGAGCCCGGTACATCGTTCAACGTTGATCCAGTGTTCAACGGCGGCGGTAACAAAGATCCGTTTGACGTCGTGTGAAAGCACGGCGGCCAGGGCAAACACGTCGTATATGTCGCTCGGGGACGCGTCGGATAGGTCCACCACGACGAAGGTGTCGTGGGTGCGGCGGGGGATGAGGGCCCATCGGTGCTCGAGTTCTTTTACGTATTCGGGGTTTTCGTCGGGGTCTTTCACGGCGAGCATGAGGCGCAGGAGTTTCCCGGGGCGCTCCATTTTCCATGACCCGGCGTTCACCGTCGTTATTTCGTCACGAAAGTGGCACAGCAGTTTTCGGAAGGCGCGTGGTGTCGGCGTGCCCCCGTTGGACATGGTGTATCGCTTCCGGATGGCGTGGAAGATCCATGCGTACCGACCGCCTCCCTCGCGGGGGACCCACTTGCGCATGCGGCTGTGTTGCAAATTCTCGATAGCAAAGTCGATGAGCTTTGTGATAATGGGGTGGCGTCGGTTGTCCGTTTCCTCCCATACGTAGTGGCTGAAGTACTTGACGTCCTCCCAGGTGACGCCGCCGGGCAGCGCGAGAATGGTCGCGATGGCGTCCATGGCCATGCGTGGGTAGTTGTCGTGGAGGCGCAGGAGCATAAGGTACGATTGGAGACGTCGCCCGTAGCCGTAGACGGGGTCCCGGTTGCGCACGCAGGTGGCCACGTATTTCACCAGCAGGCACGACACGTTGTGTTTGTCCTCGCTGGGCGACAGTGCTTCGAAGAAGCGCGTAACGGCGTAGTCAAAGTCGTCGATATTTTTTTCGGAACAGTTGTTGTAATAGAACAGGAACAACTGTTCATATAGGTGGTCAAGGTCGAGGGAAGAGGCGGATTCTGACATCATCTACGTAAACAGCCAGCGTGCATTTATATGGGTTCGACATAGAAGGTATAAAATGGTCACGCGTGTTTATGTAATGGTATCTTCAATTCTTGTCTATCTCTCCCTCATGTTTTTTTTCTCGCGCTGCCCGGCGGCCATGTACGAGCGGACAATCAGTGCGCTGCAGCACACGGAGCGCAGTTTGGGGTCCTACCTGGGCACCCCGAAGTTCATAGACGCGTTCACGCGCGAGGTAGGCGCGCATGACGTGGTAATATCTCCCCAAGGCAATTTCTCGTATGAGGCGACGTTCAAGAACCAGCACCTGCGCCGGCTTGTGGGGGACCGCTGCTTGCGTATTATGCAGCGCTGGAAGCGCACGTCGCCCACGACCCTTAAAGGCTCTATCCAGTGCGAGCGGGTGGTAATCGAGGTGGATCTCGAGGTGTTCGTCGTGTCTTCCGATAACAGGTCCTATCGCATGATGCCCTATACCGCGCTTCGCGTCTCGGCGCAGCCTGTTCGCATGGGGTTTTTCAGTACCCCGGCGCATGTGATTCGGGCGGCCATGGACGACTTCACGGATGTGCTGGAGACGATGTTCCGGCCTAAAGGAGGCTTCGGCGTGTGTGCCCGCCCCGGGGGACCTGGATGCGAACGCGACGACTTTTTCCTGTTGTTCCCCCTTCTAACCGGCAGGATTTCCTCTCTCGATAGAGAATGAAGATTTCATGGACGTCGCCGAACACCTCCATGGCCTCGGGCAGGACGAGATCGCGGTGCATGTTGATTTCGTAGAGGCAGTCGGTGAAGGTCTCCTTGGCGTCGTCGGGGTCGTCGGCCATTCCCTCGAGGTCGTCGTGCGTGAGATGTATGTGGTATAGCATCATGGAGTGGAATAGGTATTTGCTCATATGTTCGCTGAGTGTGTTGGCGTGAACAACCCGCAAGAATTCGTTTTTGCGGATCACGGAGTCGGTAACTTTGAGTTGGGACGCGGTGGTTTTAATAATCTCCCCGTCAATATTTATGTACATGCAGTTAATTTTGATGGTGTCAACGGGCTTCATGTGAACTAAATTCATTTCTTGCGCAGCAGAGCTCATAGATTCTTGGCATAAATATAAATCGAGAAACAAACATAAAGATGATGGGGTAATATGTATGATGGCTGCGTTTTTGCTTCGACACAGCATTTGGATTGATAAGCACGACACGAATAGTATAAAAAAAGAGTGAATAACCGGGGAATACAGTACTCGAAGCAGCGCCAAAATGGTATTTGAATCGTGGCCAACACGACTCAAATAATTGAAAAACTTGTTGCATTTCCTCATGCAAAATTGATCAGGAGATGAAATAGGTGACCATTAAACAATGGAATCGTACATACTTGTATTAACCCTTAGGGGCGCGGAGCGCACGGAAAGCCCGCAGACGGTTCTCGCGGCGTTTCGGAAGTTAGGGGCGATTGATGATTTTCAGAAGGTAATTGAGAAGGACACCGCGACATACACGGTATATATAACCATGGTCAATGAGGCGCATATGGAGGTTCTTTCGCGGTGTGCGGATACGGAAAAGCCGCTCAAGCTGTTGTATAAGTTCCCGTGGTTTTGGTACGTGGATGTGTTGCACATGCGCAGGGGCGCGTTAGACGTCGTCGAAGATGAAGCCGAGATATTGGTCGATGACGGGATGGAGTCCCCGGAAGACGGTGCGCTCGGCGGGGCATAGCATGGTAAGCAACATGGGTCTACGGTTCGCGTTACGGATTTCTCGTGTAAATATGGTGTCAAGGTGGACGCAAACCAGAGAGGTGCTGTTAATGTCGTTCTTGATGCTTTCTTTTTTGGCGTATAGGTCGGACAGGCGGTCCTGGTCGCCGCCTTCGACCAGGATGGACCTTATTTCGTCACGAATGTCCGTAAATTTCAGGTATAGTTGGGAGCGGTAAACGTCCATGGCGCGAAGGACGGACGACACGTGTACCTGTGAGATGACGGGGAATGATATGCGGGACTCGCGGGGTATGATGGGGGTCCCGGCGTCTCGGATGTCCTGGATTTTCTTTTCGAACTCGCTTATGGTATCGCGCAGGGTTCCTTCTTCTGCGTGAAAATGGGTGCGTGTATGTGCGAGGCGCAGGGCGCCCTCGACCTTGTCGTAGCTGCGATGCAGTTGGGTAAATGATTCGGCGGTGGATTCAAACTTGAAATAGCTCATCATGGAGATGAGCAGGAGAATGACGGTGTTGAGGGTGGACGACAGGTTGTTCATCCATTGGGTATTGCCAAAGAAGGACCCGAGAATCGTATTGACGGAGCTGATGGTGATGCATGGGATCATCAGCATATTTAGTTTTTGTTTGGATACGCGAGTGCAGTGTCCATAGAAATGTTTTTGGCCTTTTACAAAGGTGAGAAGGATGTCGATATGTTCGGTTTCGGACTCGGTGGGGCGACTTAAATCGCGCTCTCTCATTTGTCGGTCGATTTCGTCGTCGCTGCTGTTATGATCGTCAAAGTCGTGCGGCATGCTCGTTATAGAATTGTTGCGTTGTCTCTGTGGGTTTTCTCCGTGCAGTGGTTCCTCTGTGTTTTGCAATGGTTCCTCCATGCATTTTCAAATGAAAAAAATAAAAAATTGATTACGCGCATGTCTGTTATCGCCAGTAATCAAATGTAATATGGGTTTAAAATGCGCAACTACTCCGAAGAAGAAAGAGTTGAATGCATTGGAAAGTGGGCAATGCAGTTGCGAATCAAGTGCAGAAATGCCCGTGGCCAAGGAAGCCCGGGCCAAGGAAGCCCGGGCCAAGGAAGCCCGGGCCAAGGAAGCCCGGGCCAAGGAAGCCCGGGCCAAGATTCGAAATTTCAAGAAAACGAGGAGCGCCTTTCTGATGACAACCCGCTTCAACAACTCCACCCTTCAGGAGAACCGGACCTATCTCGATGCAAAAGACAAAATCAAGTGCGTATATTGCTCCCCATATGCGGTAAGCAAAGAGGTCCCGCTCGAGGGACACATGTTTGTTTTGGAGATGAACAACGAGAGGAATCGAATATCTGGAATAGGGATGGTGCGGAACCACCCCTACAACTACAAATTCCGAGTATACCAACACAAGGCTTACCACCGCTACACGTATGTGGGACACCACCACATCTCAAGAAATGCTATGACAGTGGAAGAGAATATTCTTATGAAATGGCTCGATCGCGCATGCTTTTACGGGAATCGCCACCTGAAACGAGGGAGTGGTGTAACACAGTTTCCATGTGATGCGCTGATGGAAACACCAATAGATATTGTTGCAAAAATTAAGAGCATGTTCAGTGCGCGCGCACGCCGAACATAAACATAACATAAAACATATACGTGTTTTTTATGTTATTTGCGTTATGCGCATGATAAGTGGTAGCAAACAAGTTTTAGGACTATAAACCGGGTTAGCCAAGAACAAACTATTGAAACTGCGTTGGTATAAAACCAAGGGGTTTATATATACATGGACATTTATAACGTAGACAGTTATACTGAACAAGAATTAATTGAGGATGTTCTCGAGTTGAACCGGCCTACGGATGGAGAACTGGAAGCGCGGCTGCAGCAGCTTCTTAGGAAGTATGCCAGCAATCTGACTCGAGAAAACGCGAGATTATACTTATTTTTTAACGATGTTTATGATCGATTGTTCCATCCAGAAACGGGGTATGAGGAGGGCGTATATAAAAGTGATGGTCAAGAGGAAGAGGAGCAGGAAGAGGAGCAGGAAGAGGAGCAGGAAGAGGTGGCTACTTCTTGGAAAGGAAACGCGGGTCAGGATGACGACACGAAAACGGTCAATCGCGCGCAGCGCATCAACGTGACAAAGTCGGTGGACATAGTGAAGGGTAAGGTGAATCCATTGCTATTGCAAACAGTAAGCAGGGTGATAAGCGTGGACAGTCAGTACCGGAATACGGGCAATCCGTCTGAATTTTCATTTGAGCTTTCGGACCCGCTGAAGGATGTAGTTGCGTTGCGTCTGTATTCGGTGGGTATACCGTATACCTGGTATACGATTAACAAGAGCTTTGGAAGTAACTTTATCTTGATTCAAGGGAAGTCGCCGGGGATTGAGACGAACATAATCAAGATTGAGTTGACCCCGGGTAACTATACGGCGTCGGAGCTGGCAGTATCGTCAAATGCCAGTTTCCAGACGGCTCTTGCGGGAATAACAGATATTAGTTTTGGGACGTCTGACATTACGTATAACTCAAATACGTCAAGGACGACCATTAACTTTGCGCCGACAAAGGCGTTTTCGGCGGGATCGTATTATTTTGAGTTCACAAATTGGACTTCTCCTACGGGCACGCGCACGGCGTCCGTCCCGGCGTTTCTGGGGTTTAACAGTGAGCGGTACTACCTTAATGAGATCAGATCCCTCAATACGTTGCCGGATATATTGAATGCGGCAAACGATCAGCAGTCGTTTATCTTGACCGACACAAATAAAGTGATCACACTTAAGCACTTTTCTGGCCCTGGTGAGTTCACGTCGTCAACGCCGCTCCTGGGTACGTATACGTTAACATTACCCATCGCGGCCGGTACATATAGCAGAAACCAACTGCAGGCCAGTTTGCAGTCGGCTCTTTTGGCGGCAACATTTTTAAGCACATCGAGTCAACTCACGCGACAGACCACACAATACCAGCTACGGTTGCATTTTGATCGCAATGAGGTGCTAATCAATAAGGATTCACGTATTAGAGTGGAATTTCCCGTAGATACTGCCGTCACGGCGGCACAGAGAATATGGGTGGGAACGGCGTCGGCGTTTCGATTCGCGCAATCGGAATATACGGTGTCAGACACGGTATCTGAGTTTACTGCGGCGTCAGATACTGTAACGCTCATTGACATATCCGGGTCGCCGTATTTCGAGATAAAGTGCATAAAGCCGGGGTACGTATCATCGTTGAATGATTACCGCGGTACGCTTACGGACACGCCGCTGGGGGCCGGCGTGGGGGCCACCACTGTGCTCGCGAAAATGAACCAGGTCTTGGATACATTGAAGACCGCGTCAATTACTCCCTACGAGCCCACGGGGGAGATCCATCCCACAAATTCCAGATTTATACTCGAGAACGACGCCAATATATCGTTCTCGCTTGACATTAACAAATCGTTTACGGAAAAGAAATACACCGCATCTGTGGCGGGGACATTTTTAGAGACGACGGTGGGAATGACCGCAAGTTTAACAGATCTTAGTCTGACGAATCCAATAACATCTACGTTCCCGACCAACGTTATCTATAGTATAGACGCGTCTGCAGTACTGCAAGTTGCTCCAAAGTCTGGGCAGGGTAACTCGGGTGCGGCCCCGTATGATATAAATATTGAGGACTATGTGGTCAATGGGTATGTTGGGCCGTCAGACGCGAGTTATGCGTGGTCGGGGACAAGTCCGACAATAATATTTGACAGCTTTGAGAAGATTGCGCCTTTTTTCAACCACCTGTTTGATAACTTTACCGATTCTGACGGAGTGAATCCGCTTAATGGCACCGCGCTTACGATAACATCGGTGGGTGGAGGTACATTATCCGCGGAGCTTTCTGTAAGCGTTTTAAAAACCCTACAAGAGCCGGATTTTACCCTTCAGTTTGTAGATACGCGTTATGCTGGTACCGATCCTCTCAACATATGGACGGGGGACATGAATTTTGACAATACGGTTGTGGATTCATCCTTGGTCCTTGTAAATACGACATCGTCAATATCTACCGGCACGCTTACCACTGTCCCGCTTAACGTGAATACAATTAATGTGGGGGAGAATGTAGGTTTTAATTTTAGAGCGTGGGAGACGGGGGTTACGGCAACAAACAACGACAATGATCAAGAATATATCATACCGGAAGGGAGTTATACGCGAACCCAGTTGATAAATGCCATGAATCAGGTAGTGGGTCAAACCATATTTACTATAGACAATGAATACGTCAAGCTGAATCCGGTGGTCTCAAAGGAGTACAAGGCACAGGACTATGAGTTGGTATTATTTGATGATGTTGCGTTTGTCCAGTGTTATACGGGTGTTTCGAGTGTCCGCAGCGTAACCTCGGACGCAACTCTTGGTTGGATTCTGGGGTTTCGGGAATATACCAAGTATGCGTTTACTGGAGAAACATTAGAAAGTGATGCGACGGTTATTACCGGGCTATACAGTAAGCTTTTCATAATCATCGACGATTTCAATCAAAGTAGGTTGAACGACGGTCTGGTAACAAATGCTACGAGCACTACAACTACGGCGTTACCGAGTTATGGTACGAGAAACCAACTTGTATGTAGTGCAGTAAATAGTGAGCGAGTATTTGATATGGACCAACCGACTTCCACTGGAAACAGGCTCACGGAAAACCAGATATTCGCATTTAATGCGATAGCCGAAGGCACGGCACAACAGGTAAGTGAGTCCGAGAAAACGCCAATGGCAAAGGACGTGTTTGCAGTTATCCCCATTCTGACAAACACGCTTCAATCGGGGGATGTTTATACGCAGTTTGGCGGTACGCTCCAGGACCAAGCGCGTGTATATTTCGGTCCGGTGAACATCCGAAGAATGTCGGTGAAGCTCATCACAGACAGAGGGGATCCGATCGATTTGAACGGGTCTAACTGGTCATTCTCTCTCGTCGCGGATCAGTTGTACCAGAGTTCTACACAGTAGACGCGATAAACGTAATTCAGCTATACTGAAATTAGTATGGTAATATATGTTACATATTTTTAACCATATAGGATTTTGGGGACCGATTATGGGGTTGGGCGTTGGTGCATATCACCTTCCGTTGATTGACACCATGTTATTCATTATATTCGCGTTTACAAATTTGCTTACGATAAAGGCGTTGAAAGCGTTGATTGCGCAGCCCAGACCGGGAGACCCGCAAGCACTGTATAGTTTTGAGCATTATGACGGCACTGAATCGTACGGCATGCCTTCCGGGCATGCATCGTTGTCTGCATTTTCGGTCACATATTTATACCTGTACAAAGGAAATATCCCGGCAGTAATACTACTTGCCCTCGTTCAAACGCCAATAACGTTATTGCAGAGGTATTATACGTATGCTCATAGTGAAATACAGTTATTTGCGGGGATGTTAGTAGGCACTTTAATGGCATATGTGTCAGTACTGCTGGCAAAACGAATTAGGCGACGCAAGGAGCACAAAATGTAATTGTATTGTATATGAGCCAGGGAGACTATATTCGACATAAAATCAGCGCCCGCACGATTGGTGATCTTCCGTCTGTTATCAGCAGTCGTAAGTACGCCGAGCTTGTGCGCTACCAACTTGCAAATACTATTGTCAATACAAAGCCCTCTTATCAGGAACTCGCGGTTGAGGGAACGCAGAACGTATTCGGCATGACGATGAAAGTTTCGGGCTGTCCGGAATTCGCGTTGTGCGGAGATCTTTCTGCGCGGCCGAACCGAACGCCTGGAATAGGATATGTGTGCAACCCGCACCCGGCGCACCCAATCTATGTGAAGCAGCCCGCGAACGCCAAAACTGAGTGCACCTACAAAGAGAATCCGTGTGAATATGCAATTTCGCATTGAGAGTCATACAGTATTTTTTTCAGAAAGTACTGTATAATGTTGAAATCATCATTTTACATAACCTATGCGTTCCTGATGACCACGGGGACGATTACGTTTATTGAGGCGCTCCGTACAAAGGACCCCCATGTACGTAATATTTTAAATTTAGAGACATGCATTTCGATTGTTGCAGCGTTTTTCTACGGCAGTTTCATTAGTGAGCTGTATGAATCTGAGGACAGCGAAAAGGAGGAGCTAACGACGAAGGATCACGAGAAGCTGGTTAAGACGAGGTACGTTGATTGGTCCATCACGACGCCTATCATGTTGTTGGTTCTGTTGATGGTTCTGGTGCGTAATGACGCGAATCAACTGGTTCCTCTTGGGAAATTTATTACGGTTCTCATACTCAATTATGTCATGCTTGGCGTTGGGTTCCTCGGGGAGTCTGGTCAGATTGCGCTGGGAACTTCAAACATTATAGGGTTTGGTGCGTTTGCGTCAATGTTTACGTATATCTATCGCAACTTTGTCAAGCCCCAATTTGACGACAAACTGGTGTTCTGGATGTTTGCGGTGGTATGGACGTTCTATGGCGTGGCCCAGCTGATGGACCCCTTATCGCGCAACCTCGCGTACAACGTGTTGGATCTAATCGCAAAATGCTTTGTGGGTATATTCTTGTGGGCGTATTTCACAAACGTATTCTGCGTGTAGACGACTCGATAACCCGTTTCAGCATCATGTCGAGATAAAATAGTTCGTTTTTGATTTCACGGTGCTCTTGTTTGCGTGTATTTTCTCGCTCTATACACAGTACTTTGTATCTCAATGTTTGCGTGGCATTCCATGCCATTTTCGCGCATAGCCCTCTGCAATCCGTTGTTCCGTTGACCGCGATAAGTTGGTCAATTGTTGTAAACAGACAGATTACAATATCTTGTTTTTTTGCGGGGATGCGGGGGCGAATATGGTCAACTGCGCAAAAAAATTCTCCCGCGCTTCCTGCCGTATATGCACGGGTATCACTCGCAACCCGTGATACGGGGCGGTTGATAACCTCTGCTACAAACTTGCGCGCAAACTCACGAAGGTCCTTTCCTTTCATTTTCATAAAAATCTTCATCTGTTCTTCGCGAAATGGCCTATAAGCTCTTGATCTCGCACTGTAAGGAAGAAATTCCCAGATGTTTGATTGAACATTTGAAGGTAGTTTTGATACAAAATCGCACCCAATCTCCTTGGCTCGGAGCAGCCATTTGTTCTTTACTTTCAGCTGTTCGCGTTTTTGGTCGACGAGTTGGAGTATGTCGTCCGTAACTGCCGATAGATAATGTTCATAGTGGGTTAACCATGACTCTATCTGATTGCCGGTGAGATTGTCCACTCTCTCCATATTTGGCAGCAGTGCTTCCAGGTTGATGCGGACAACATCGGATATGGTTCCGTATCGTTGTACCGGAAATCGTGGTGCCGGAAAATCAGAAGTTAATCGATCAAAGAAAATGGCCGCCTGAGATGCCTCACGTGACTGGGTATTCATTATTATAATTAAGAAAACATATTTATACAGGTTCTCTGAAACAATAGTCGGAAAATTTGATTAGAAAGAACCCATTCTAATCAATAATGGTAAATACGTATATGGTGTATTTGACACATTTTATAAAAGAAGGGGGCGAGAAAATGCCGGGTGGCAGCAAGCCCGTCAAAAAATCCAAGTACAGCGACTTGTGCATTGAAGAGCAAAAAAGTGTTGACATGGCATGTATGGCGAAAAGCGAAGAGTTGGAAAATCTTTGTCCACTCTTCAAACGGCTGCTTGAGGATTGTACAAGGTTTCGAAATCAAAAATATATTGACGATACGAACAAGTCCCATTAATGCATGAAATTGATTAGAAAGTTATTCATGAATAATAATATGTTAAATCCGTATAATCAAGATATTGTAGATTACGTAAACAAGCGACGGTCAAAGGAAATGCTTCGTGCGTGTGATAAAGAACGATATGGCGTACATGCGCTCTGCTCGTCTCCGTCGACGGACAACACAGAGTTATGCCCCATATTTAAACAACTGCTCGTTCAGTGCATATCTTACCAAAAGGACAAAGCAAAGTCCAAACTCAAATAATCACGTAAACCCGTATCTATAATGCCTGTTATAACAGTCACTCTTATCCTTTGAACTAAAATATTTACAAATACATATGCGACGGTCACACGCGGACCCTGTGTGAATGCATATATCGGCAAAAAAGGCACTCCAGTGTTGGATTTCCGCTCGGCGGCACGCGGCGATCCACATGTCTTTTTTCTGGAGTATGGGTCTTGACTTTATGGGAAGCCAGTTGGCGATTAGATGTTGGTACAATACGTCGTTCATACACCTATTCGGCATATTATTTGCATAAAAAACAGGTACGTATCAAAATTTTATTATGCAGCCTTTTGCAGTTTTTTCATGTATTGCAGTTTGTTCACAAATGCTTTGTGCACAATCTTGGCACCTTCGTATTCGGGCCATTTTTCAACGAACGCTTGCCATAGCAGCCCGGGTTTCACGGCGACCGATGCGTTTGCGGTGAATTCGCGGATCCGGTCAATGTCGACGTTTGTTGCCGGGGCGGTGTTCTTTTCGTATTTTTTTCTCTCCTTCTTCTCGGGTGTTACCTTCATGTAGTAATAGCGCATTGATACAAATAGTTTTCGTGTGTGATTTCCTTCATATCCCTGTTCCTGGAGTACAAGTAAGTCTTCGTTCACCAATTTTGCCACGGTTTCGTTCGTCAGGAACGTGGCCCATGCGTCCTTGATGTCCTGGTAAGGGGAGAAACGATGAATCTGCGCAAACCCCCTAATCTGATCGGTAAGTTCGGTAGACATTTTGTGACGATAGACGCTCTTTGTCATTATTGAATTGTATATTTGTTATGATTTGAATATGAAAATAGCAACAAATCCTTTCAATTTTTTGCATAAATCAATATTTTGAGTTTTGTGCACACGCGCGCACAAAACTCTCTCAATAGGGATCGAACCTATGACCTTGCGATTAACAGTCGCACGCTCTAACCAGCTGAGCTATGAGAGATCCCAAGTCTTTTTACGACATCCTACAGGTCGGTCTTAAGCCCCATGAAATACAGATTATACTGTATTTACGCCCTAAGAAATGCTTAAGAATATGAGACTCCGTTTTTGCTTGATGTCAAGCAATTGTCTCGCCCCCTACCCGGTATGGGATTTGAACCCATTACCACACGATTGTAGACTCATGACAATTGTCATGAACTCGTTTAAAATATGTATTATTGACATATACTCGTATGCTCTACCAATTGAGCTAACCGGGCAACATAGTCGATTTTCTCATCCAGACCGACTAACTGCGAAATATCGGGGGGAGGTTTCGATCCTCCGACCTTTGGGTTATGGGCCCAACACGCTTCCTCTGCGCCACCCCGATGTATGGAGTTGCCCGGCTTCGATCCGGGTACCTCGCGTAGTTCAGTTTGTCAGAACGTATTCTGTCAAATGCTAAACGCGCACTCTACCAATTGAGCTACAACCCCACTTCTCGACTGCTGGAATCGAACCAGCGACCTGTGGATAAATGTTACGAAATAATTACAGTCCAACGCTCTGCCAACTGAGCTAAGTCGAGGATACTCGGCCTCGGAATCGAACCGAGATTTGCCGCGTGTGAAGCGGCTGTACTAACCGTTATACGAACCAAGCAATCTCCCCCACGGGGAATTGAACCCCGATCTTCCGCGTGACAGGCGGATATACTTACCATTATACTATGAGAGACAGGTCCCACTGGGAATCGAACCCAGGCTGCAAGATTCAGAGTCTTGAGTCATAACCATTAGACCATGAGACCAGATCCCAAGGACAAACATATACGGTTCTCGGCTTTAAATAGTTTGATGGAAAATTGATTGTGTATGCACGCAAAAGTTATTGTACAAAAAGATTACAAAAGCCCACAAAAGCCCACAAAAGATGCAAAACCAAGACATTCGCCGCGGAACCAATACGATGCTTTATGAGCATATCAAGAGTGCGGTCATTACAGACCCAGACGATGCATTCGAGAGCATGCTCACAGCGGTGCAAACCTACTATCAGTTCTACAATGCAGGCATTTCCGACATAGACGTGTTTCGCGTGGATACCCGTGCGATATTCGACCTGATGCATTATGTATTCTATGAGCTGTACAAGTTGGACCCCGATGCGGACACGCTCGATGACAATCAGAAAAAGGAGGTAGAGGAGCTCATGGCGAACATGCGATTTGTCAGGGACCACGCTTTGTCTGTCCAGCCCGAGCTTGCGGAGGAATGCACGAAGCGCGCGGCCGCGGTCCGTGTGTTCATCGAGGACCGCATCAAGGACCAGGAGAACCTCAAACAGCAGATGGAGCGCATGTCGGACTCGCTGGAACAATTGACAAGAACACTGAACGCGCAGCTTGGTGCGCCTGCGCCTGTTCCGACCCCGCCCATCGTAGAGCAGTCTCCCTCGCGTCCCACCAGAGACGCAATCGATGCGCTACTGGAAGAGTATACGGTCGCCGTGTAAGGTAAGATAAAATTGATTACAATATTTCAACAGATGGCAGATAAAACAAACCCAGAAAAACAAAAACCATGCCAGAAAAGACCGGTCCCAAGCCTGCGTGTGATAAGGAGCGCTATAGCATAATGGGGGTGTGCAAAATAACCAGCGCAGGCAACAAGGAGCTGTGTCCTCTGTTTGAGCACATTCTGCGAAGGTGTTACGAATCTCGCGTATAAAAAGAAAGGCGTACATTGTATGTCCTCTCTTTTTTACGTTTCGCGGGTGCCTTACTTGGTGCGCCCAAATGGATACTCTCGCATCCTCATGGTAAATGTGGTTCCAGAAGGTCCCCTTGCCATGCGAACCCGTCGCCTAACGTGTGACATCACGGCAATCACCGACGAGCATGGGATCTGCATGACGAGCGAAGACGACTCGGAGCTGCAGCGGTACTTTCTCGGGAACGGGTACGAGATAATCCACCGGTTTCCCGTCACAGGCGCGTCGACAGTGGCGCCGCACCCAATTGCATTGTATATGGTCAAGTATATAGGTACAGCCGTCGTTTGAATAATATAGCATTATTGTAATGATATATGATTACGTAGTGATAGGCGGCGGTCCCGCGGGGCTCTATGCGGCGCTCTTGCTCGCGCGCGCCAAAGCAAGCGTGGTGGTCCTGTCAAAGGACGGCGGCAGAGTGTACACATATACCGACAAAATGACAGTGGATGCGGGCGCCAGCCGATATAGCAGCACCCACAAGCACGTGCGCAATCTGGTGAAAGATCTGCGCTTGACGTCCTACGCAACCCGGCTCTCGACCGACGTGGGGTACGGGACGGGCGGCGAGATTGTGCATAACGCCATTCCCTTTGCCAAGAGCGCCAATGTCCGCGCGGTTGTAGAGGACGCGGCGCTGTTAGCGGCACTGGGGGCCAAGTCGATACCCAATGCCAATCTGGTACTGCGGATGATTGTGGCTGCGCGTATGCGCACGGAAGAGGAGCTCCGGAACATGACGGTAGTGCAGTTTGCAAAGCAGGTTCTCAGCGAAGACGACGTGAAGCTTCTTGTAAACAGCTTTGGGTACTACGACAAGATCATGCGCGGAAACGCCTATGACGGCATGGACAACATGACGCGCAACCTGTCGCCGCTCAATGCCTTTTATACGTTGAACGGGGGCATGGAGCGTCTGACCGACGGTCTCCGGCGGCGGCTCATGCGCTTCGGCAAGGTGGAGCAGCGCAAGTACGAGGTCCGTAAAATCGTCGAGCAGGAGGGAGTCTATTACATCACGGGGCGCGCGACCGACCTCAAGACAATCAAGGCGCGATCCGTGGTTTGCGCGATCCCGCCGTGGGCGTGGCGCAACATCCTCTTTTTCTCGTCGCTTTCCCCACTGACCTATCGCATCCTGCCCACGTCCATGTGTCGCATCTACGCCAAGTACCGCAAGCGGGCTGATGGAACGGTGCGGTTCTCAGGGCTTCCCAAGGTCACCATGGCGAACGCGATCCGAATGCTGATACCGTTCAGCGAAGAGGAAGGCGTCATCATGCTGTCCTATAGCGACACACGCTTCGCGCGCTACTGGGACCGCCTTTACCGGACCAAGGGCGTGCGCGCGGTCCACGACCGCATTGTGGATCTGCTGCAAAAGACCATTTCGGTGGCGCCCGCCAAGGGAGAGCTCATCACGATCAAGGTGTTTTACTGGAGTGACGCGGTGTACCACTGGGGCGCCGGGGCGGATAGCAAGGCGCTCTCGGCCCTTTTGACGAACCCCATGCCGGGGAAGCGGGTGTACATGTGCGGCGACTACATGTCGCGGCGTTACCAGCAGTGGATTGAGGGCGCTCTCGAGACGGCGCATCGCGCGACCACGATGGCTCTTGCAGACGCAAATAAGTCATCCTCGAGACAACAAAAATGAGAGGGTATTGTATGTTTGCAAAAGACTTATTTACGGGACAACAAAGCTGGACATTGCGGCATATGCACTATTTAAGTAAGGATCTCCGACGTACCAGTATTACGGATCGCGATGCCCTCGGCGAGGTGGAGCGAGTGATCACGGAGATTGTGCGCGTGGAGGTGCCGACCGGGAGTAACGCGGACATTGCCAACATTGCGGCCAACTACCTGGCGCTGCTCCAGCAGATCGAGACGCAGTACGGTGCCCCTGCGTCCAGTCAGAACTATCTCACCATTCCCCGCAGTCAGAGTGCCTATGTGGACCTCTATGACAATATGACTGCCCTGCAAGGGCAGGTGACGGACCCCACGGTCTCCCTGTTGGTGACCCTGGCCAAGGAGACGCTTATCACGGCGTTTCACTCGGTCAATCTTCACTCAGACAACACCATTCTCGCTGTGCAGCGTATTTCTCTGCAGGATCGTATCAACGAGCTTATTGCCCAGGCGAATGTGGACACGGTCGACGTGGCGTGCGCCAATAGCCAGTTTGGGATCACGCAGACGGTCACGCTCGCGCCGGTGTACAGCTATTACATCCAGGTCTACGGGATGCCGGTGAACGGTGCGGGGTTCAATCCCCTGAAGGTGTCGTTCCTGGCGGAGATACTCACGAATGTCGGTATCGCTCCATACAACTAAGTTGTCGAATAAAATCGCGGAGAACATAAAGACACATGTGGGGGTTATGTATGCGATTGTGTATACCCGTTATATGGATGGTCGCCCGGATGCGAAGTACGGTCGCGCTTAACAAGATGCCGAAGCCGGCGCCCATGAAGCCCCGGACCGAGAACCAGCGCAATTACGTGGACCTCTTGCACGGTGGTGCGACACCGGTGGTCTTCGGGGTGGGTCCCGCGGGCTGCGGGAAGACGCTGTTTGCTTGCAATGCGGCGCTAAGGGCACTCAAGGCGCACGAGGTGAGCCGCATTGTCATCACGCGACCGTTGGTGGCGGTCGAGGGCGAGAGCATCGGCTACCTCCCGGGCACGATGCGGAGCAAGATGGATCCATGGACACGCCCCATCGTGGACGTGCTGACGGAGCTGATGAACAAGGAGTACGTGGAGGCGCTGCTGGCGAGCGGCATTGCCGAGATCTCGCCCCTGGGTTACATGCGCGGTCGCACCTTTAAGGACGCCTTCATCATTGCCGACGAGATGCAGAACTCCACGCCCAACCAGATGAAGATGCTCCTGACGCGCATAGGCGAGGGATCCCGACTCATTGTCAACGGGGACCCTGGACAGAGCGACGCGGGTCCCTACGAGAGTGGCCTGGACGACATTTTAAAGCGTATTGAGCGTCACGGACCCAGCGACCTGATCCGGGTGGTCCAGATGGACGCCGACGACATACAGCGATCGCCGGTGGTTGCGCACGTCATTAACCTCTACGAGCGGCCTTTTTGAAGGACGTAATTATGTTACCATAAAGTATATGGTAAGATACGGATTAAACATTGCCGCTGAGGTGGACTTCTCGGACCCGATCACACTCGACGCATACAAGGGAACAGTGGAGGAGTACATCGCAGAGGACCCTGATAACATTGTGATTATGCATGACAAGAATACCATGTTTCTCACAAAGCGCAGCACCATAGAAACGCAGTACGAAAGTACCGAGAACCGGTTCTTTGGGTGCTACAACGAGGACACCGCCATCATACCGCGCCACGAAAATGTGAACCAGTTCAATATTTATTTCAGTCTCCGGTCGATCGGCCTTATTTCCGACGCCAACTACTGTGACCTGAACGAGTTCGTCACGCACGCGGAGAACCAGTTATTCTTTCTTCACCAGCGACGCTTGACGTACCCCAGCTATACCTCCCTGGCGGTCATGGACGGGGGTGAGGTGGTGAGTGCGCTGCACTGCCAGGCGGGTCATAAGACGGCCACCTCCGCGCTCATGGTGGCGCGGCCGTCGACCAAGGATAACGTCGAACCCCTCCAGGAGGAGGGTGAGCCGGAGATGGCCGAGCGCCCCGAAGCAGCCACTGCCAGCATCGACTCGGATTTAGAAATGAGTGCTCTTATTGGAGATTATAACAGTGGCGAAGACATGACGCCTGAGAACGTCACCACCCTGCGTGAGCCCGGGATGAGCCCGATCGAGGGCATCAGTGATGTGTATGCGCCGGTGACGCCGGAGGGGTCGCCGGGCTGGGAGCCTAACAGCCCTCCGTACAGTCCGATCGACACCCCGCCGCCGCTCCGCCTGAGCGACTTGGAGGATTCGCAGGGCGGTGCGAAGCGGTCTCGCCGGGTGTCCCGGACAAGCCGGGTGTCCCGGACAAGCCGGGGGTCTCGCCGAGGGACCTTGAAAAAATATGGAAAGAGGTCGGGAAAGAAGGGGAAATAGGGAGTCGACGGTCTCGTGTATGACATGTATGTTTATGCATGTCATAATGTTTGATAAAAATTATGCTCGATCACAACAAATTTGCTTATTTGTTCTCGAGCGCGGTTAGACGAGCTAATACGTCCTGCATCTGGCTCTTGAGAAGGGTGTTCTCTGCCTCC